>Ga0316204_10000058_pt1 | contig 475580 bp, 411 predicted proteins | sample 6monrhotite_MG_2_FD_205661 | JGI IMG/M metagenome (GOLD analysis project Ga0316204, IMG submission 205661) | Microbial mat bacterial communities from mineral coupon in-situ incubated in ocean water Damariscotta River, Maine, United States -... | ecosystem: Environmental > Aquatic > Marine >...
AATACCACTGCCAATTATTTTACCAGTAAGCTCATTAACTCTCTGTGCCTCAGCGTCTCTGTGGTTCACTAACAATTCACCCTAAGTTTCGAATAATATACGGCCCAATTATCTTAGTCATAGCAAATGGCATTTTCTGCCAGGCTTTAATAAAAAGTTTATATTTAGGATTATTAGGATTCACATCAGGAATTTCTTTACCATTTAGCAAATAATACTCATAGTGCAATGGTTCTGGCTCAAACCCCCAGTTTTTCTTAAAACTATACGGCCCTGTGCCGACCTTGCTTCGACCGTAATCAAACCATTTATAGCCCTTTTCACAAGAGCGACGCATTAACTCCCAGTACATGAAATCGTGTGCTTTGTAATTTCTTGCTTCTAAACTTGTTCCTGCATAGTAGGGGAGGACTTCATCTTTAAAATAGAAGCTCATAACACTTGCGACCATTTTTTCATCTTTAAAAATCGAGAGGATGTCGCAGTCCTCTTTAAACACTTCTTTTAAAATATGAAATAATTTACGCGGAAATGCTGGTGTACCATGCCCATGAAGCGTTAAGGCATAAGATTCATAAAAACGATCGATATTTTCATCGTATTCACTAACAAGCCCAGCATTAATTCCCTTCCTAACTACTGCTCGTTGTTTTCGAGGAATATTTTTTAAGTTCTGTTCAGGATCAGGATCTAGCTCTTTTCTGAATCTTGCATATAAATCTTTCTTTACTGGCCAATCTGTAAATTGCTGCTTTACGTTTCGTAACTCTAAACAATCAACGTTTAATTCTGTGGCTAAAGATTTTGCTTTTTCTGCTAGTGCTAAATGTGCCTCATCAGTTTTCGCAGCAATGCCACCGTAAACATAAAAAGGCAATGAAACTAATGAGTTTCCGAACACACGGCTTTTTATATGCCCCAAAGGTAAAACACCTTCAATTTCGCCATTTTTTTCTGCAAAGAAGAAATACATTTGTTGTGAAAAAGAACGCTCAATAACCTCTTTCCATTCTGCTCGATGGAAAAAAGTAGCATCTGGATTCTGAAATACAAAGTCGTTCCAGCGAGTAATATCGTTTTTTGTTAATTGTTTTATTTGCATGTTGTTCCTTGGCATTAAGCTATAAGCGATAAGCGATAGATTGGTCTTCGACCAACGCATTAGGCTTAGAGCATAAAGCGTTGGCTAATGGTCAACTTAGGGGCTTATCACTTAAAAATATTTCGTCCATTCTTCCCCATTCAAAATCTTCCAACAGCTGTTCAAGCCTGGGATACATTTTGTCAAGATTTAAATAGTGCCGAAACCGGGTTCTAACATCCAGCCCTTCTTGACGAGGTTGCTCTGGATCTATTTCCCAAGGATGAAAATAGAACATGCCAGACTGTTTATCGACGTTATTAACTTGATTAAGCGCCCATCGAGATAGGGCGTATGGGTAGAGTCTGAAAAATCCGCCACCACCACATGGCCACTTCTTATTAAACTTTTCGAGAGTTGTAATTGGGATTTCTAGAATGCCCTGCTCCCCGCGAGGGTGATATTTAAAACGAGGGGCGGACGGAATACCATACAAGTCATGTTTTACGGGATAGATACTGGAACTATATTGATGACCGGTTTCATGCAAAATATCGAGTGCCCACAGATTACTCTCTTTAATCGAATAACTTGCAGCTCGATACCCTTTAATTTCAACGCCTGAAATATCTTCAAGTATTTGCTTTGTTTTGATCACATCAGCACGAAATTGCTCCGGTGTTTGATGAATTACACGGACATGATCATAGCCATGGCTGGCTAATTCATGCCCTTCAGAGACAATTCGTTTAACCAAGTCAGGAAATCGTTCAGCTACCCAGGCAAGTGTAAAAAAAGTCGCATGAATTTGTTTTTCAGCAAATAGGTCTAGTAGTCGATTTGTACTATTGGCAACCCGACATTCCTGCTTATCCCAGTCTTCTTTTTTTATGTATTTCTCAAAAGCTGATACTTGAAAGTAATCTTCAACATCAACCGTCATGGCATTTTTTATTTTTTTCATTATCGCCAAACGCTGTTTCTCTTTTAATTATTCATTAACCAATTTGCAATTGAAGATCATTAAAATTCGAATAAAACAACTTCGCGCTTACTAGATCCAATCATCTAAGTATTTTACAATTCGTTCAGCAGCATGACCATCCCAATATTCAGGTGTTCTCCCTGCATTACCACCACTGATCATAACCTCATCAAATGCGGCTTTAATCTTGACCGGATCTGATCCAACAATAGTATTCGTTCCCTCAGCCACTGTAATTGGTCGCTCTGTATTTTCCCGCAAAGTAATACAAGGGATCCCCAGTGCAGTTGTTTCTTCTTGAATACCACCTGAGTCAGTCAAAACCACTTTCGCTTTTTTCATAAAACCAAGCAAATGCAGGTAGCCTAAAGGTGGGAGCAAAGTAATATTGCTGTTTTCTATTCTGCCCATTAACTCAAATTCCTCAATTTTCCCTCTAGTTCTAGGGTGTACAGGAAAAACCAGGGGTAGTTGACTGGATAATTCTGACAAAGTATCGACCAAAGAAGTTAGTGTTGCTTTATCATCCACATTGGAAGGCCGATGCATGGTTATCAAACCAAACTGTTTATTTAAAATATTCTCTGGATTTTTCGCACTCGAAAGTGTTTGCTCCATGGGCACTGAATTTTCGACATTTTTAAATAAAGTATCGATCATGACATTACCAACAAATATCACACGATCTTTTTCAATCCCTTCTCTTACTAAATTATCGAGTGCTGACTTTTCTGTCGTAAAAAGCAAATCCGAAATCTGATCGGTCAATATACGATTAATTTCTTCTGGCATAGCCCTGTCATAACTACGCAAACCAGATTCAACATGGATAACAGGAATATTTTTCTTCACTGCCACCAATGCACAGGCAATAGTTGAGTTTACATCGCCAACAACCAAGACTGCAGCAGGCTTTCTCTCATCAAGCACCGGTTCAAATTTCTTCATTACATCTGCTGTTTGTACGGCATGACTCCCTGAGCCTACGCCGAGATCTATATTGGGTTCAGGAATGCCGAGTTGCTCGAAAAATGAGGCTTTCATCGCCTCATCATAATGTTGCCCGGTGTGCAATAAATAAGGCTTTATGTTTTTGCCTTGAGTTAACATAGCAGCCATAATCGGTGCGATTTTGGTGAAGTTAGGTCTGGCGCCAACGACGCAGACGATTTCTTTTTTTTCTTGCTTCATGTCTAAAATCTCAACTTGTTTAAAATGTTATTTTTACTTGCGCCGTGACTTGGTTGCTTGTGTAAGTCGCCAGCTGAGCATTTGAGTTTCTTTTTTGCCACAAGTACGTCAAACTAGTATTCACGTGCTTTGAAAGTGTACGACTTGCACTTGCATTAAACTGGTAAATGTTATCTATTTGATCAATCGCATAAAAGTTATAACGCTGCAGCGACGCGCTTGCAGAAAGATTAGTTCTTCGACCAATATTAAGCTGTCCTCCACCACTACCGCCATAACGCTTGTCGGAATCGTTTCGAGTTTGATAATCACCGTTTTCCTGAAATGCATTAGCATTCAAAGATAGTTTGCGCAAAGATATTGATGCGTTCACATCCAATCGTTTACGCAGTATTACATCATCCGTAATTGCCCGACTTGTTTCTGCAAATCCACCTGTATTTACAGCGCTAATATCTACACCACTACTCTGAGCTGAAGAAAATCTGGATTGCTGTGGCGTTATTAAAGTCTCGGCATATGTAGAGCCTATTCGGGTTTTTCGTGTGTAGTGATTAAAAGTCAAGTGCTCTCTGCTTCCGTACGCAGCTTGCTCCCTTCCTGCCTCAAACTCAGTTCGAGATGTGGGACGCAGCAAAATCTTTGCCCGCCATGTGTATTGCTCCGATTCAATTCTTTTATTTGATAATGCACTACTATCCAAAACTGCTCCGCCACCTGCTTCAGCTCGTAATTTACGCGATGGAGTCCATACGAGACCTGCTTCAGCGTTAATAAAGTATCTGTTTGAATCTGTCACAGCAAGCGCATAATTAAATTTTTCCGCTCGACCTAACGCAAACAGTGACCAGTGATTAGTGATTGCATAATTAACACGCGCATTGGCCTGAGCCGAGTCCGCATTATCCTGTTCGTTGGTCAAATACGAGGCATTTCCATGCCAAGTCAGCTGGTTAAACCAGCTCCCAGAACTCAAAGTGTAAGTTAACGTATTTGTCCACGAAGAATTGAGAGCACTGGAAGAATAATCAACAACACTATATTGATCAGAGAGCACGCTGTTAGCAAAAGCCCCAAATCGATTTCGTAAGGTTGGAATTATAGACCAGCTTCTAGTTTCAGTGCGATTACCAGATACAGTATTTGGATCAATACTTGCGCCAGGCTGAGCGGGATCTATAACCTGCTGTGAAATTAAAGCAGAAGATGAAATAAACAAATGTCGTTTTATTGCTTCAAAATTCAGATTTGCATTAGCTGAATTAAAATGGCTATCACTAAATTCAGAACCGTAGTAATCAACATATCCAAATGAATATCCTGATGTTAACTGCAAACGCTTACCTCTTGCACTGACCATAAACCCTGGCTGAATCTGAGTAACCAGTTCTTTATTTTTATTTGTCGCGCTAAGTGTAATATTATCGTAATAAGTAGTTGAAGCATTCACTTGTGGGGCAATAGTCCACTTGGCTGCAGAAACATATCCCGGCAAAGACAATAATAAGCTTAAAATAACAGGTTTGTAAATTTGCAAAATCATTATTGTTCTTAATTAACAAAAGGGCTTTATCCGGAACAACGAGATAGGGCGCAATTATGAAGCCTGTCCATAATAACCATACCCGTAATTAGAGCCACCACTTTTCACCCTGCTCTTGTTGAGTATCATACCTGCTATATTTGCATTTGGAATTTTTGCTATCGCTTCGTTTACCATAGCATGAGTTGTTTTCACCGCTTCAACTACCATGACCACTTGGCCAACCAGGTTTGCCAACACTTGTGACTCACTGGTTGCCAATAACGGCGGGCTATCAAATATAATTATTCGATCTTGATAGCGATTGGAAAGCTCATGCAATAACGCTTGCATACTATCACTGGCCAACAGCTCTGTTGAATAATGATGCTGCCTTCCTGCTGGCAAAATGGTTAACTTTGGCAAATCAGTCTTAACCAGAACATCAGATAAGTCAAGATCACCCTCCACAAGATAATCCACCAGTCCTTTTTTTGCCTCAAAGCCTAAATAACGCGCTATTGAAGGTCTTGCAACATCTGCATCGACCAGCAATGCGGTTTTATCCAATTCCATAGCAATGCTGATAGCGAGATTAATTGAAGAAAAACTCTTTCCTTCACTCGGAACAGAGCTTGTCACCATAATGAGGTTTTTGTTTTCGCCCTGCAAGATATCTGAAAACGCATTTTTTAACAGTGGTCTTTTAATTGCCCGCAACTCTTCAGCTATTTCACTACGACTATTTTGTGGAGTGAGCATTCCTTTTACTAACATTTCATCCCAGGGTAGCTGAATATCAGCATCAGTAGGAGAAGAGACATTCAAACCTGGTGCAATTGCTGAATTGGGAATTGAACTCTTTCTTTCATCAGTCGAGCTTGCTTTCAACTTGTTAATTGCTTTTTCGATAGTGCTCATCAAATAATCCCCGCAAATTTACTCGTGATTTTTGACAACAAATCAATTTCCAGCATTTCAATCATAAGCATTCCTGCATACATACCAATCAATACCAAACCAACAAGCACAAACGACACCTTGTTGATAAGGCTTTTCCTTTTTTCCTCTTGCGTCCAAACACGCGAGATGTACCCTAAGACAGGCAAACCCGTGGCAGCTTGTAAATTTCTTGGCGTATCAAACATGGGCTTAATTTGCGAGAGAAAAAATGCAAAGGCCAACCCAGCGATAAGCCCTCCAACTAAAACAACCGACTCAAACAAGATTCTATTTGGGCCAGCCGGCTCAAATGGAACACGTGGTGGATCCACAATTCGAAATTTAACATTGTCACCAGATGTCTCGGCTTGCTCAGCCATTTTTGCCGACTCACGTCTCGACAACAACGCTTCGTAATTTTTTTTGTTGATATTATAATCACGATTAAGATTCTGAAAATCAGCTTCAACTTGTGGAATTGTATTTACCAGACTCTCCAACCGTCTCAAATTCTTACGATACTCTTCAACTCTTGGCTGGAGCGAAGAAACTTTTGCTTGAGCTTGTCCCAGACTAATTTTAAGCTGCTGATAAACAGGGTTTTGATTTAAACTTGTCGCTTGAGGAGTAGCAGGCAAGCTTGCACTCTGTTCTGCCAAATCTTTTTCACGCTTACTTTGCAAACGGGCCAACGTCGCTTTTGTCGACTCAACATCTGGATGCTTTTCGGTATACCTTAGCAATAACTCATCCAGGCGCTTCTCAAGAGACTCGATTCGGCCATCTAATGGGTGAGACAAACTAGAACGAAACATTGAAGTAGATGGTGCTATCCCAAAGACTGGCTCTTCACCTGCCAATTGGCGCTTCAATTCATCTCTTAAATTTACCGCTTCGTTAAGAGATAGCTCCGCGCTTTCAAGTTGCTGATTCGCAGCCTTGATTTGCTGAAAATACCCCTGACCCTGCCCCGGCATCAATCCCGCATTTTTGCGTTTAAATTCTTTTAAACGATTTTCTGCCTCAATCAAACGCTCTTCATATTCTTTAATTTGGGAATCAATGAATTTTCGTGCACTATCTGTATCTTTACGTGAATCACCCAAAGTAGATTCAACAAAAATTGTGAGCAATGCCTGTACAGTTTGTTTGGCTAATTGGGGATCATTGTCAATATAAGAGATTGAATACATATTATCCCTGCTTCCACCACTGAACTTAATCGTACTACCTAACCGTGTAATTAAGTCGTCCATTTCTTCTGGCGTTGTAACAGCAAGATCCATATCAGTCATCCGCGCAACTTTCTCCAGATTGGGACGACTCATCAGTGTGCGTGTCATCATATCCAAACCTTCCTCAGCACCAGACTGTGTTGCCAATCCTCGAAGCAATGGACGTAGAGCGGAAGTTGTATCAACAAAAACTCGCGCTTTTGACTCATATTGGTCCGGCATTTGATTAACAAACAACCAACCACCAATGCAGATTGGCCACGCTAATAGATAAACAAACCAACGGAAACGCCATGTACTTCTAACATAACCCCAAACCTGATCGACAATTTCGTGCATATCTAATTCTTATAATTTCTTGTTTAGTAGTGTGAGAGAAAGGCCAGGAAGCAACAGCATAAGATTAAAACCAGCTCTCAGGAATAATCAGAATATCTCCAGGAAGCAATGCCATATTTGCACTAATATCGCCATCTTTGATGAGATCTTCAAGACGTACGCTGATTTGAATTTGTTCGTTATCAATGATTCGAGTAATTGTGGCGCGATTCCCCGCTGCAAATTCAGTTAAACCACCAACTGCAATCATCAAATCCAGCAATGTCATTTTTTCACGGTAAGGCAATGCTCTTGGTTGACTTGCCTCGCCTATAACCCGAACCTGTTGGTTGTAAGGCCCCAAAAAGCCCGACACAATAACCGTAACAATTGGATCTTTCACATAAATGGATAGTTCTTTTTCAATTTTTCGTGCTAATTCTGTCGGTGTTTTTCCAGTGACTTCCAGATCTTCAACAAGTGGTATTGAAACTCGCCCATCTGGACGAACAGTAACAGATCGAGACAGATCGGGATTTCGCCAGACAAAAATATTTAAACCGTCACCTGGGCCAATCAAATAGAATGGTGAACTGATATCCTCTGGAGACAGAACATTTTCAGGCTTCGATAAATCAGAATTACTTGCCCAGGATACACTTAGAATGCCTGTGAGCATCAAAACCAAAACACTCCAAACTGACCATTGAAAAATTTTCACAACCTATATTCCCACGTTTCTTAACTGACCACTTAAAATCGTTGCGTAAATTAACACACAAAACGCCCCTAACAGTGCTTATCGGCACTGCCCTGATAAATCTGTTGGCATTATAACGTAATTAGCTTAACTGAGTCAGGTGGGAATTGATGACAAATAAATGAAATTATTGATGTAATTGTACAATTAGCAAACGCATAGCATATTGTTAGTCACAACCTTTCTACCAATAAGAATTTCTAGTGAAATTACTCACTTGGAAATTAATGACAGAAAAGCTGTGAAGAAAACAAACTTACCCATTAATAAACGTGTCGGGGCGTAACGACGAGGGTGCATTTTGAGAAGCATGACTTTCATTCTTGAAAAGAATTAAACAGCTAAGGAGCAACCACTAATGGCAATAAATGTTTACCCGCTTTATCGCGCATAGTCTTTTGCTTTTCAATAGCAGAATAATATTTATATGGACTGGACTCATGAAACATTTGGTAAACAGCTTGTGATTTTTGGGGCACATCTTTAAGAAAAGTAGACACATGCACATAATATGGCGCTCTAACTCCATGATAATTACATTCAGGACCAGCATCAAGGAATCGCATATTCAATGAACGCAGAATTCTCGCAAGAGATTTAGTTACAGTAAAAAAACCGCAATCTATTTTATTTTCCAAAGCAAAAGCATAGACAGTCCTTAAAAGTCCTAGCATAATTTCAGGCTCACGCTTTGAACCCCTTGCCCCGCCTTTTCGAAACGAATCAACCACACATAACCGTGATATTTCCAACACTCTATCACTTCGACTTTTAGCCAACTGCTTTTCAATTACTCGACGCTGAAAAGAACCGTGAGGCATCAATGAGTTAACAGGCAAAACCTGTAAATTATTATTAATTATTAGCCTAAGTGCAGCAACCCACTCACCAGTGGCTTTTGCTCGAACAATAAAATGAACCGCATTGTCATCGTATTCATCTAATTCTCTTCCACTTTTAAACATATCGGGATCTTCAAATCCCGTTTCCTGGCAATAAACTCGATACCTTAATTGATAATGAATATCTTTACTTTTTTCTGTATCTGCTAAAAAAACTTCAAATTCCGTATCAAAAAGCATACAACTTCCTTATATCACTTTATTTTTATTATTATTAGAATTGCCATTTCAAACAACCAAAGTTTAATGCAATTATAAATGCAATTCACTAAAGTCCCCATACATTATTATTCTAGACCAAACCAACAAGTTACATCTGCGTAAATTTTGTCACTAATAATTTCAATTTATACATAACCAATAATCGCGCCACCTTTGCTAATCGCTTATAGGACAATAACTTGCGTAAAAATAACTTTAAAATCATTTTCACGAGCCGAAGGATATATAGAAACTGTATGGCAACTACGACACTTTGTTGTTTATTTTTCGTGCATTTGTTTTGTAAAATATTAATGAACTGAAATCATAGCAATTCATTTAAGCTTACTATTTCAGAATAAGTGCTACCTGCCAAAACTAAACTGGCGCCAGAGACGATTATGAAGAGATTTAACTATTTTGTAGTTATTTTCATATTTCTATTCACTTGTGTATGGTGATTTTTGAGCAATCTAGATACATACCTGCGCATTTCAGTTTGTACACACCTGACTTAGACTTACAAGAGATTGATTAATGTAGTAATATAACCGTCTTTTATGGCTTAAGAAATGACGGGGATTAAGAAATAAAATGTATCCATCGATCGCTATAGTCTAATGTTCCCTGCTGCCGTGCCATTTCCAAGACTCGACGCACCTCATATTCTCTTACACCTGCTGTTTTTGCAATTTCTTCGGGGCTACTTTTTACTACAAGTAATGAACTATCTTTTTTATGCGGTTGCGCGCTCTGCTTTAACTTATCTAGGGCATATTCAACTCGGCCCGTCTGAGGAGCATACGCCATAACTGCAGCCAGTTCATCAGTATTACGTATGCGTTGAGCAAATACCTGCAATAATTTTTCATTGCCATGAGGATTATTTTGAATGGAGTCATTAAACACATCTCGGCTAAATTTAATAAGCTCCACCCGCGTACTTGCAACAGCTTTCGCTGAACGCGGACGCCCATCGATCAGACCTAACTCACCAAATAAAGCTCCTCGAGATAAATTGGCAATTACCAGCTCCTGATCATCCAAAGCCAATCGTGATAAAGTAATCCAGCCAGCATCTACAATAAAGGCTTCACTAGCTTCATCATTTTGATTAAACAGGACTTCACCTGGGTTGAGCAAAACACGTTCAAAATGGGCCGAAAATGAATCCAACCAAAACCTATCCAGTGACGAATCCAGCAATCCATTAAATGCCCATCTGTGAATATCTTTGTAATCTGCGACCATTGGAACAATGTAATTACCAATAGACTCTACCCAAACGGGATCTGAGAGCTCGCTATATCCCATTCGACCATACAAGGATACTGTTTCTTTATTGACTGATGCTATGCTATGCGTAGTGTTCCAGTGAAAACCAATGCCGATTGCCATTTTGAATAATGCTTGTACAACATCACGTTTTCGCCTCCATTTTTCGCGAATTGCCAACATCCCACAGCTAACTAGGATGGGCTTTTTAGTTAGGTTGCCAATCTGTTGACGAAAGCGGGAGAAGTCATAATGCTCTTCTGAAGGCAAACCCACATCAGAATCTAAATTTAAACGAAGTGTTGCTACAGGCACTTCGCCTTCATATGCTATAATATTTGCTGATGACAAGATTGCATCAAATTGATCATATAGCCGCTTATTTCTCAGCTGTAAATCCTTAAATTTATTATCTTCAACTACATACACCTGATATCTAACCTTGTACACATCATCTAACTCAGAAGGTGTTGTCGCTACTTTTATTCTTACAGACAAAACAAAAATCCTTTCCACGTCAACTTTATGCAATTAGTATCGACACAAAGAGAAATTATATTTATGCCCAACAGATAAAAAGCGAACAAATTAGCAGCATAACGCTTTTATTGCTTGCTTTGAACAAAGTACGAACATCTGCCCAATAAGCATTACATGGAAGTAAAAAATACAAAAGGTTTACATTTATTTCTTCTTATAAAGCTTCTTCATCCCTTTTTATTTTTTTTTATAACTAAAGTCATGTGAATTAGCTTTAAGTAAAGAGTGTGCATTGAGATATAAAAGAGAGTCAGCATGCACATTCAACTTCCTAGCTTTTTAGTCAGGCAAGCGCTTATTCGCAAATACAATTGAGAGTCGTTATTCAGATAATTCGAAAAGCATAGCGGGATTATTGATAACCATTCCGCCTTTTCTCGGTATATTTTTTATTTGTGCAGTTCTTTTACCTTTGGATGATCGTGGACCAAAGATTTATTCGAACCATCACTTGGAATATATATCAAACGAATAAAATGAAAGCCATTAGCTCTATTGTGACGTGATGCTTATTGGCATTACATGAGACCGCAAGATGACAATGACTACATAGAAGTCTCAACAAAAATATTGACACCGAATGAAAGTTAGTCTCGTAAATAAATAAGCTGTTTAATTACGTAATTCCATACAATATGATAAAAACTCATATAACATTACAAACAAAACTGCCGTAAAATTAAATATTTTACTCAATTCATTCGTATCCAAAGTCATTTTATTTGATAACTATATTTGATACTCTTTTGGAGACTTGGGATAAACTCAAAACATATACTAGCTTAGAGGATAAACTTTAAAGGATATCTTATGATAATAACTGCAACAGAAAACAATAATAATTACTTAAAGACAACTGGCATATTACTTTTTGCAATCTTTTTATTTGCATGTGGGGGTAGCGATCTAACTGATTTTGAGTATGTCCAACGAGCAAAAGCTAGTATTAGCGAAAACAACTCTAATAGCGCGATTATTGACCTAAAAAATGCGCTTAAAATTAATGCAAATAATGCTGAAGCCCGTTTCCTACTTGGAAACACGTATGTTTATATTGGTGACGCTATCAGTGCAGAAAAAGAGCTTCTGAAAGCAAACACTCTAGGCATCCCTAAATCTGATATTGCTACCCCGCTTGCAAAATCACTCTTTATACTAAACAGACATAATGAAATCTTAAATAGCTTCAAGGAAATACATGACTATCCGCAAAATATCCAAGCGGAAATCTATCTAATTAAGGGGCAAAGTTTTTATAAAACGGGTGAACATAAAAAAGCAGAAGAAGTGTTACTAGCTGTTGCAGAAAGTCACAAAGACTCTCTATACGAGATTAAAAGCAAAGCTTTTCTATCTTTTTACGGAAAGAATTACGAAGAAAGCGAAAAGTGGGTTGAGAAAGCGCTATCAATAAACCCGAAATCCCCTGATATGTTATTACTCAAGGGTGATGTATTATTCGCTCAAAGTAAATACAAGGAAGCTTCAATAGTTTTCAGCACATTAAGCGACCTGCAAACCTCGTCGCTAGTCCCTAGAATACTATTGGGGATTTCTCAACTTAACAACAATGACTCTGAGACGGCTATTACAACTTTTAAAAATATTATCGCGCAAATCCCTAATAACCCTCTAGCTAATTATTTTCTTGCCTCAGCTTACTTAAAAGAAAAAAAATTTGAAGAAGCAAAAACATTCGCTGAAAAATCACTGGTAAGTGACCCCGCGAATCTAAGATCTCGGCTCATTGCTGGCGTGTCAAATTACATGCTAAAAAACTATGAACAATCTATGGAGCACTTAAAACAATTTACGGCTAAAGTACCAGAGCACGAAATAGCATTAAAAACTCTTGCAGCAACACAGTCTAAACTTGGTTTTACCGATCAAGCAATTTTAACTTTAAGCAAAGTTACAACATTATCAGAAGATGACGCGACTTTACTTGCTTCAATTGCGGATGAAGCTGTGAGCGGAGGAGACCTGAGAACTGGCAAAGAGTTTTTCCAAAAAGCTGCTAAGCTATCTCGCAACAGCCCAATCATGCTTGCAAGTTTAGGGCTTACCAAAGTTTCTGCCGGAGAAATTGAAGATGGACTAAAAAACATTGAAGAAGCGGCAAAATCAGGCGACTTCTCAAGTAATATACAGCTTTCGTTAATATTGACTTACATACAAACAGAAAGATTTGATGAAGCAATTTCAGCATCAATAAAATTTCAACAAGAGAATCCGCAAAACCCTGATGGATATACTTTACAAGGAATTGCCTATGGGGGGAAAAACCAATTAGAAAAGGCCAAACTATTATTTGAAAAGGCCTTAAATATCCAGCCAGGAAATGCAAATGCTTCAAGCAACCTTGCCTCTTACTACCTCGCTCAAAACGACACACTCAAAGCTCAGGATGCATTAAAAGCAGCTCTTAAAATTAACCCTGGGAATCCGAAACTTAGCATTTCTCTGTCTAAATTACATTCTAAAGAGGGAGAGTTCGAAAAATCTATCGAAATTTTGGAAAACTCCAATAATCTTTTCCCTAATAATGTTGATACTAAAATTACTCTTGCGTCTAACTATTTTGCACTCAACCAAGCAAACAAGGTACTTAATATATTGAATCCGATAGAAGCAGAAGGAAAAACATATCCTGCATATCTAGAAATCAAAGGAAGAGCCGAGCTAATAGAGAAACAGTATGAAAGCGCAATCTCAACGTTTACTAATTTAGTTTCGCTAAAACCAACTGAAGCATCATTTTTCTTCTATCTTGCAACTGCTTTCTCAGAATTTGGAGATTCGAAATCTGCAAAAAGCAATCTGCAAAAAGCTGTGAGTTTAAACCCGAAACACGAACTGTATCGTTTAAATTACATTAAAACCCTTGTCAGTTTACAAGAAACAAAAAGCGCAAAAGCGCAAATCAAAAAACTTAATCCAAAGTCACAAAAACTTGCTGATATATTAGTGCTTCGTGGCAAGATTGCACTTGTTGAGAAAAAACCTGAAAAAGCATCGTCTTATTTCAAGCAAGCACTTGATAAAAATGAAATAAATAGTATTAATATTTTATATGCGAGATCTCTATATGCACTAGGGGAAACTCAAGAGTCATTTGACGTATTAAACAAATGGCTTAAGCTATACCCTGAAGATGCTGCAACCCATAAAGTAATTGCAGAACTTTACTTAGAAAGAAATGAACATGAGCTCGCTCTTAGTTCTTTTAATCGGGTACTTGAATTATCCCCTAATGATTATGTAGCACTAAATAATGCTGCTTGGTTACAATTTAAAGCTGGCAGACTAAATAAGGCAAAATCACTTGCGAAAAAGGCGAATACTATCAAACCAAACGACCCAACAATTCAAGATACTTACGGAATGATATTATTAGAAATGGGCGAAATTCAAGAGGCTAAAAATTTGCTAGAGAAATCATCAAGATATATGCCAGACAATTTAAACACCCGGTATCATATCGCTTTAGCTTATTTTAAAGAGGGCAATGAGGAAGAAAGTAAAGTAATCCTACAAAATATACTAGACGAAAAAAACAGCGCTGGATTTACATACAAAGATGACGCAAGCTCTCTACTTAAAAGGATCAACAACCAACAATAGAGACAGGCTAATTGCCCGCAATTAAGATAGAGGAATTAGTCTAGATTGCAGTAGTTTTGAACACTTATGGCTGATACTAAATAGCATTAGCCATAAGTTTGCTACCTATTTTGCTAGTATCTGAAATGTGTCTATCGCAATATACGGCTAAAACAGACAATAATTCACTCGACTCTAAAGAAACCATTGATAAATATACACCAACCACTAGACCCACACAGCATTCTGTCATCTTTAGTGCATTTAGAAAAATGCTCTATTTTTTGATCATTATTTTTCGATTTCGGCTATATCAAATTCAATTAGTTATTTACGTGAATCCAATGACCTTTAAACAGACCATCTCCCCCTACAACATACATGTTCATTTAAACACGTGTCTACCGATAAATGTAATCTCAACACTTTATTTTTAATTTTGGTGAAGACTGATGAAATATCAAATTGATCGAATAAACTTAAGCTCTATAACATATGGTGAGTTCGTTGAAAAATACTATATACCCGAGACGCCAGTTATTCTATCTGACACCCACGTTAATAAAGACAACAATATTTCTAGTGAAGAAATGATTTCTCGCTTTTATGATGAAAATCAGCGAGAAGCTGGCTGGTTTAATGCCGCACTTCCTAAAGAAGACGATAATTTCATTAAGCTTCCAGACTTAGTTAGCACTTTGTTATCTCGTCCAGACATTGCAATGAGAAACCAACCCATGCGCGCCTTTATGCAGCCTAAAGGTCATAAAACATTGCTGCATTATGATGGAAATAGCCTAAATGGTTTGAACTTACAAATTAAAGGCGAGAAAGAATGGACACTTATTTCTCCTCATACACCAGTAAGTATTATGCCTTTTAATTTTGTAGCCGCTGTCAGTAAAAACTTTACCCCTGATGATAAGAAGTTTGATTCCTATCAATTTACTACTATGCCAGGCGATATGCTTTTTTTGCCACGATATTGGCTACACGAAGTAACATGTAAAGCTGATATCAATATCAATATTAACTGGGTATTTACTCCAAAATCACCTAATTTCAATTCCTTGTTAGGCCAACGGGAAGGGGAACTATTAAAATTAAAGAAAATGTTCCCATTCTTAAGAAAGATAACAGTTAACGGAGGAGAGCAATATGGCGGAGCGGGAACAGCATTAGAAAAAACTTACATTGAATCCATAAAAACATCTTCTGCAATAAAACGACTAATAAAAGAAATTGCAGCAACAGTCCCTTTCCTAATTCATGCAAGAACCATTTCAATGCAAGCTTCAAGTTTTTCAAAAAACAACTTCAAAGTAGATCAATAAATAAAGGGGGCTTAGCCCCCTTTATTACAAACATACCTTGTTACTTACTTATGCTTGCGATTTATTTTTTTGTCGTCTAGCCATAGCTCCAAGACCAACTAACCCAAGCCCCATTAACGCAAGAGACGCAGGCTCAGCTACAGTCATAGACTTTGCTGCTGACTTATGATCAACAGTCAAAGTGTATGTTTGATCTTTATCAAGCAATCCACTAGTAACAGAATACGATAATGTACCTGGATCATATGCAGCAGGAAATTTTGCACCTGGGCCATTTACAGATCTGGTTGTATTCAAAGCAAAATCATTAAAACCAGCCACTACGGACCCATTTGCATCAGTCAAAGTAAAGGTGAAATTTAAATTAGCAATTGCATATGAAGAAGGATCTGTAGCAGTAGCATCTAATCCAACAGCTAAATATGGCGTTGCATCAAATTCAAATGTAACTGCAGTATTTGTTAGTAGTGAGAAAGAGATATCACTGGTAAGTGCAATTTCACTAACAGCACTACCAGGAACCTCAGATGCAAACATCATGGAATCTGCACGAGTATTTGCAGTAGCTCCACCTGTAGGCGGTAATCCAGTTAAGTTTATTGTCGAACCCGTTAGACTCATGTCAGCCAATACATACTCAGATCCTGCAGGAATTGCCGTATGACTAAAGTCATTTTCCGCAAATGGGTCACAACCAGCACCGATACAAGTTTGCGCTAAATCAAGTGGGGGTGCTGTAATTGGTGAAGCACCAGCTGAGTTTTCTGTAGAAAACACACCGTCACGAGTAGCAACAACAGTACTGGTATTCGCACCAGTAAGAACATCAAAATCACTTTGTGAAAGCACAGCGAAATCGCCGCCGGCTGTGCTACCAGTACCAATAAAGAAGTTATCGATTGTAAGTACTGAAGTTGCAAATGCACCTGCATTTGCAGTTGTAGTCATACCACCTAAGGCTCCAGCTACAGCAACGCCCATCATGATTTTCTTAAATTTGTTCATTATCAAACCTCCAGAATTAGATTTTATTTATTTCCCGTATAGACTAAGCAGCTAGCATGCCAATATAAAATAACAATGTAAGTACAATAACATACAACAACCACACTCTATTCACATCGAGCTAAAACAATCAAATCGTAAAGTTAACCGACACATTTGGTGGATAAATCATTTAGTACTTGTATACTACAGGCATGAACAACGACAACTACTCATCATCACTTTATTCACTCTTCTCAGATACAATTGGCATAGAAAATGTCCAGCAAAACACCCCGCCAACGCTGTGCGGCACTTTCTTGTCAAAAAGCCAAACGGCGTTAGTATTAAACCCCACATCAATTAACCAAATTATCGCATCACTGGAAATCGCAAAAACTAATGGCGTTCATTTATATCCTGTGAGTACCGGTAAAAATTTGGGATATGGCAGTAGCTCACCTGTCAAAAGCAATAATATAGTTCTCAATCTAAGTCGACTCAAAAAAATCACAAACTATGACCACGACCTTGGCATAGTGACTCTTGAACCGGGCGTAACACAAAGACAGCTGGCCGACTATCTTTCAAGTAAGGGTGGTAAATTCTGGATGGATTGCAGCGGCGCTAGCTCAAATTGTAGCATTGTAGGCAATACTCTTGATAGAGGATTTGGGTACTCACCTTATTCGAATCATGCAAAACATATAATATCGATGGAAATAGTTCTTCCGTCAGGGGAAATTATAAACACCGGGCACGGCAGATTTAAAAACGCTCACTCAGCCCACACATATCAAGCAGGCGTAGGGCCTTCAGTTGATGGTTTATTTATTCAATCTAACCTTGGGATAATAACAAAAATTACAATTTCACTAATGCTTAAACCTGAATACTTCGAGGCATATTTTTTTAAAATTAACAATGATTCGAAGCTTCCTCAGCTGATTGACGACCTTGGCCACTTACGCAAAACAGGTTGTGTGCAAAGCGCTGTACACATAGGAAATAACTTCCGTGTACTACCTGCTTTTATGCAGTACCCATGGGAAGAAGCAAACAATGTCACTCCACTTCCAGAGAATCTCAGACAGAAATACCAGAAACAATATGATATTGGAGCCTGGAATGGCTCTGGAGCTATCTATGGTACAAAAAAGGAAGTTAAGCTCCTTAAAAAGCAAATTAAAAGCGCCTTAAGTCATTCCGTTGATCAGCTTAGATTTATAAATGATACAAAATTGAAATTCGCGAATTTAATAAATAATGCTCTTCCCAATAAAAAAGATAGACAACTAAATAGGCTACTCCGAATACTCAACCCCATATATGGAATAATGAAAGGTGAACCTGCTGACTCCGTTTTTAGCGCTTGCTATTGGCGTAAAAAAACACCGCCGCCTACAAATATGGATCCAGATAGAGACAAATGTGGATTGATTTGGCTCTCACCTGTTGCCCCTCTCACTGGAGACAATGCACAAAAAATGTATTTTATGGCGAAAAGTATATTACAAAAATATGGTTACGAACCAGCGATGACACTTACATTAATAGACGAAATTAACATCGAAAATATTATCAGCATAACTTATGATAGGGAAGCTTCTGAAGACGTAAACGCTCTAAATTGCTATTATGAACTTGAGAGAACATTGGCTGAATCAGGTTATTACCCTTATAGATTAGGTATTCACGCAATGGACTCCACACTTAATAGGTCAGACAATAATTACAATGATCTACTTCGGAAAATTAAACAGGCTATAGATCCAGATAACATAATTTCACCAGGAAGATACATTATTTAAACAAGTGGACAACTAAAGCTGAATTTACATTAATTTATTTCTGCTAAAAGTTTTTCAGCTTCCAGTCTTTTACCGAATTCTGCAGTATTATTGAGTAAAAAAGTTAACTCTGTTTTTGCTTCGTTACTTTTACCGAGTTTGTGGTAAGCATAAGCCAAATGATATTTAATATCTCCAACATGAGGTGCTTTCATACTTGCTTGCTGTAATATCACTAATCCCTTTCGTTCACTTCCTGCTCTCACAAGGGCCCATCCGTATGTATCAGCTATACTTGGGTTCTCAGGAGCAAGATCATACGCTCTTTTCCCAAAGACAATACCTTTCTTGTCACTTTGCTCAGCATATATCCAAGCAACGTTATTTAATGCAACAATATTATTTGAATCTTGCTGGATTATAATCTCATACTGTATTGCTGCATCATTGTCTTTATTTTGAGACTGATAAACTTGCGCAAGCATTAAACGCATTCCTAGATCTTTCTCATTCACTAACAACCAATCATTTAACAGATTAACAGCGATATCACGAGAGCCAGTTAATTGATATGTTTGAACTAATTTTCGAACAACATCTCTATTGCTCTTTTGTTTAGCTTTCCCTTTATTGTAAACTTTAATCGCTTTTTCATACTGTCTTTGGGCGTTATAGATATCACCCTCAACTATCCAGCCTAATGCTATTCTTGGCTCTATTTTCTGCAATTTTTTTGCATATATGAGTGCTTTTTTATAGCTTTTCTCTTCAGCATAGAGATTAGCAAGGGCAACCATTGCCCCAAGATTTTTTGAGTCAAACGTTAAAGCTTGATCAAAGGAATCTTTAGCCGCTTTTTTATCATCTAACTTTATTTGTGTAATACCAATTTTCGCGAGCACATCAGCATTTTTAGGCAGCAGTTGATTAAGCTTTTCGTATGTTGATAAAACTTCTTTCCAATGCTGGTTTGCCACCTGAGCATTAGCATACACGTTTAGTAGCTCAATGTTTTCCGGATGAACAGCAATCATGTTTTCAGCTAAATCCAACGCTTTCACCGGCTCTTTATCAGCAAGCAGAAAGCGGATATGGACCAGCGCAGGTGCTACCGCAGTGGGAAGCTTGCTGCGAATTTCCTTGATCCAACGCAAACCTTCTTCTTTATTATTTTGCGATATAGCAAGCTTTGCTAATTCCATGTGTGCTTCGACATTCTTTCCATCATAGCGAATAACATTTTTAAATCGTTTTTCTGCCTCGCCTGGGGAATTTTCTGCTAAATCTATCCGCGCAAGATTAATCTCCGCTGCACTAAAATCGGATTTAATAGATAAAGCTTTTTCTAATGCACGTCTCGCTTTTACATAATCTTTTTTTCCGCTATATGCTGCTGCAATAAAATTATATGTAATGGGATTTTCGGGATCTTTTTCTGCGTAAGCTCTCGCTACTTTCAATGCACTATTAAAGTCTTTGTTGCGTAAGTGAGCGAGTATTAGCATCATATCCGCACGCGAATCAGTAGCATCCAGCTTAACAGCCGATTCCAGGTTTTTGATTGCCTCATCAATATCCCCTTCAGCTAAATGGCTTACTCCGAGTTGAGCTTGAAACTGCGCTTGTTCAGGCGCAATCTTGGTGGCGCGCTCAAAGTACTCAGTGCCTTTTGCAACGTCTCCACTTTGTGCATACACCATTCCGAGCAAACTTAAAACACCCGGATCATTTGAAGCACTAGACTCAATGCCAGTTAATAGTTTTTTCGCACCATCATAGTCTCTAAGCTTTAATCGTGTTGATGCTAACAATTTGACAGTAGGGACATGCTTAGGGAATTTATTATAAAACTGCTTTAAATATTTTTCAGCTTGCTCGAAATTATTGATTTGATATTGCACGCGCCCCATCAGTAATATTGCCATCAAATGATCTTCTGTGATCCGAAAAACCTGTTGCAACTCATTTTCAGCACTTTTGAAATCTTTTTTCTGCGTTGAAATTAGTGCCTTTAAATAATATGCGTTAGGATAGTTTTTATTGATTAATAACAACTCTCCAATCGTTTTATTTGCTTCGTCAAACTCTTGCAGAGACACTAACGAAGAAGCTAAACCGCCTAATGCGGGAATATATTGGGGCGTCACAGTAAGTGCTTTCTTATAGGCTTCTACTGCTTTTTTATAATCGCCTTGAACGCGAGAAACTTCACCTGCAAAGGTAAGCGCTCGAACATTTTGGGGGTCAACTTCAATTGCTTTGTTGGTGTTTGTTTGGGTAGTTTTGAAGTCTTTGCTGGACAAAGAAACTTGAGCTATACCAAGCAATGCGCTGACGTGATTTGGATTAATATTAATTGCTTTTTTATATTGGCTAAGTGACTTAGCGATGTCTCTCTTTAAAAAATAGGCCTGACCATAGCGAACGAGCATTTCAGCACGCAACTCTCTTGGCATAGAATCATCAATTTTTAACTCATCTATCACTTCTTGTATTTTGTTTTGAGCCAAATAAACATCTGCGAGATACGGCATCCATTCTGTTGCAGCAGCACCAGCACGTTTCGCTTTGCGTAACTCTTTTTCAGCAGACAAAATATCACCTACCTTCAAATAAGTTTGCCCGAGTAGTGCTCGCGCTTCTTTGCTTGTCGAATCTTGCTGCAATGCATTCTTAAGCTGAATAATAGCTGCTTTAAAATCCTGCTTTTCAATATAAGTGTTTGCATCCTTAATATATTCATCAACACTCGCCGAATAAACGGCCAAAGGAAACATCAACACAAAAAATAAAACCGATTTTTTAATGAATCTATGCGGCATGATTTTCCTCTTCTTCTAGTTTTGGAAACATGAGACTTTACACATTTATACTTAGCTTCTTGATCAGGTCATAAAGTGTTGGCCGACTTACACCAAGCAACTCGGCGGCTTGCGCAATATTGATATTTACATGATGTAGTGCTCGTAGTACAGCTTTGCGTTCAGCTTCTTCACGCACTTCACGTAGATTAAATGGCATGTTCATTTGCTCAACATCTTCTAATTCAAGATCTTCAGATGTTATTTGATTTCCATCAAACATAATTATTGCACGTTTGACTTTATTTTCCATCTCACGGACATTTCCTGGCCATTGGTGATTTTCAATAGCCAATAATGCATCTTTTGCTAAAGCTGGCGTTTTTTTACCCTGCTCTTTTGCAAATTTTTCGATAAAAGTCCGTGCTAATAATACTGCATCACCTTCTCTTTCACGTACTGCAGGTATATTTATGGTTATTTCGCTTAAACGATAATACAAATCTTCTCGGAAATCGCCACTAGTAATCATATTAGGCAAGCCACGATGGGTTGCACAGACTATTCTGACATCAACCGGGATTTCTTGCCTCCCGCCCACCCGCTCTATCACCCGCTCTTGAAGAAAGCGCAGTAATTTTGCTTGCAGCCCCATAGGTAGATCACCTATTTCATCTAAAAACAGGGTTCCACCATTAGCAATTTCGATCTTACCGACAGTCTGCTTAGCTGCCCCTGTAAATGCTCCCTTTTCATAACCAAAAAGTTCGCTTTCTAATAGATTGTCTGGTATGGCAGCACAATTTATCGCCACAAATCGTTTTTCAGAACGCGGGCTGAGCTCATGAAGCGCTTTAGCTAGCACTTCTTTACCCGTTCCGCTCTCACCAAGAAGCAATGTTGTCGCATTGGTTGGTGCGACTTTCTCCACTGTTCGACAAACTTTTAACATTTGTACACTTGAAGCAATCAAACCAGATAGCGGTGACTCACCTTCGCCACTGCCTAAACGTTCATTTTCATCTTCAAGTTCACGAACGCGAAACGCACGATTCACTATCAATCCAAGAATATCTGCGTCAATAGGTTTTAGATAAAAATCGTAGGCGCCGATACCTATCGCTTTTACTGCGGATTCTCTATCATCATTTCCAGTAACGACTACAACTTTTGTTTTTGGTGATAACTCTAATATTTCCTGAAGAGTCGCTAAACCTTCACTTGTTCCGCCTGGATCTGGTGGTAGACCCATATCTAAAGTAACAACTTTCGGCTCATGCCTTCTTAGAAGCGAGAGCGCCTCCGCACGGTCGCCGGCGATTACGACATCGTAATCATCGAAACTCCACTTAAGCTGACTCTGTATACCTTGGTCATCTTCGACGACAAGCAGCGTATCTTTTTTGGTCACAAAAATCCCTTAGCTTAACAATTTATTAAATGCCTTTCATTGTAAACTGATTTAGTATCACAATTCACTTCCCGATTCTTTTTTTTCACTCAAAGGCAGTGTAATAAAAAATGTTGACCCAACACCCTTTTCACTTTCAACCTCCAAAGTACCACCAAGTTCTTCAATATATGCGCGAGATTCATGGGCACCTATGCCCATTCCAGTTAATCCTTTAGTGGTGACAAATGGTTCGAACAGACGATTTTTAATAAAATCAGCATCCATGCCTTCGCCGGAATCACGAATTGCCAGTATTGCATTTCCACTTTGGGTATACAGACTAATCACAAGTTCTCCGCTGTCAGCGGTTGCATCCTGCGCGTTTTGCACCAAATGACCGATAACAGAAACAAGTCTCGCTTCATTGGCAACAACAAAAACATGCTTTTGCTTCAACTTCGCAACCGGAACTGGTCTGGTATTCCTCTTTTCCCGGACAACAGCGGCTATTGCTTTTGCCAAATCCACGCTTTCATTAAATTTATCCGTCACAACTCCTGCTCTTAGTTGTGCAAGCAAACGGTTCATTCTTTCAACGGCATTATCGACTGTTAATATTGCATCATCCATAAAGGCTGGATTGTGTTTGTGTTTTTCCGCATTTTTCACCACAAGTGCTAACTGAGACACCAAATTTTTTAAGTCATGGACCACATACGCGGAAAATCGATTGAATGCCTCGAATTGACGAGCTTCAATTAACGCCAGTGCTGATCGATCCTGCGCCAAATGGACCGCAACCTGGCGACCAGCAGTTTTTAACAAATCTATATCTTCCCAATTGAAATCTCTTTCTGCCCGAGGCCTGACAATTACAACAAAGCCATATAGCTCAGCCTGCAACATCAAAGGCACAATAAGCCAGGCTTTTGGTGAGCTCTCTAACCAATCAGGTAATGTCAGTTCTCGATAAAGATCAGGCTCTGATTTATATTCATCAAGATTTATCACCCATTGCCACTTTTCTAAAAACTTAACTAATAACCCATCGCGTTCCTCTGTTTCTTTTTCCAGCTCACTCATACCGGAAATTGCAACTGGCGAGTATAACCGCTGATTACGCATTACCCACAAACTTCCTCCAGGGCTATCCATCATTTCAGTGAGCGCGTTTAGCGCTCTGCTTTCTAATGATAGTGCTGCATTTTCAGTCGACAAATCTCGGATCAATCCTAGCCATTGCGCGCGATAATCATATTTATAGTCAAGAAAATGTTTATCAATGAAAACACGTATGCGAGCCCGGATAGAACCAGAAAAAACAAGAATTATTAACAATAAAACAGCAGTGAATAGAAATGCATACGCGACTACAGCCCCCCAATCACCACCAAATGACTTAAGGTAAAACCCACCGGCAGACATTATGATGAGATAAACACCTGCAGCGACCAAAGCTGTTGTATAAAAAATGGCTGACCGAGATATACTCACTAATGAATCTGTTTTAGGGTTCCGGTGAACTGCTATGGCAATTAAACATAACGCTAAGGCATCAACAATGCCTCGCGCGTCCCAAAGATCGATATTTATACGCTTAAATAATAATGCATCACTATAGAGCAGAAAATCGAACGCATAGAGGGCTCCAAAACCAAAACACAAAAACTTGAGCGCCCAAAGTTGCTCTGACTTAATACTACGAAAAATTTGCTCCAATAGAGATAAACCAAACAGTGCGATCAAAATATGGCAAAGAACTCGTAAATCAAAACCCAACCAAGATGGGGCTGCCTGTACGTATTTTAGATAGACAATGAGCACCAACAATATAAAAGGTAAAATAATGGCGGCTCGAGCAACAAATTTTAGAATCTGTTTGTTATGTTCATGATTTGAACTGCGGAATAACTGGACAAGGAATACAGCAGTGACGGCATTCTTTATCAGCTCTGAGGCAATAACATTAAAACTTGAAGAATATCCAAATTGGGCAGAATAGGCGGCTATTGAAGCCCAAATTGCGGTAAAAAAGCAAACAAGAAAAAATAGCAAACCATGTAGACGACCGCGCCAGACAGTCAGGAGAAGCACACTTAATATGGCAAATAGAAACGCAGTAACAGTGTAATTAACGGCGCCAATATTAAACGGCATTGCTTACAATCCTTAGCAAGCTATCGCGCTCCTTTGCCCCACAAAATCACCTCAGCAGTTTGGAACAAGACAGTCAGATCCAGAAAAATACTGTAATTTTTTACATAATACAAATCGTATTGTAGTTTTTCTATGGTGTCTTTTTCCGAAGCGCCGTAAGGGTAACAAATTTGAGCCCAACCAGTAACACCAGGTTTTACTCGGTGGCGTTCAGCATAAAATGGTATTGATTCCGAAAATTGCTCGACAAACTGAGGGCGCTCGGGTCGAGGCCCCACAAAACTCATATCCCCACGCAATACATTAAACATCTGCGGGAGTTCATCTATTCGAGTTTTTCGGATAAATTTTCCAATTCGAGTTACTCGATCATCATTTGCCGTTGCCCATTGCGCACCATTTTTTTCTGCATCTGTTCTCATGCTACGAAACTTCATGACGTGCACTAGCTTCCAATTCTTCCCTACTCTTACCTGCCGATAAAAAATTGGCCCTCTATCTTCCAGATAAATCAATAATGCAGTTACCAACATTATAGGGAATGTGAATGCAAGCAACAAAGAACTCGCGACTATATCAAAAACCCGCTTCACCGCGTCACGAGCGAGTCCATGAGCAAAACCATCGGAGAAAATCAACCAGCTTGGATGAAGAAGATCGAGAATAATGCGCCCTGACTGTCGCTCAAACAATGATGCAATATCCGAAACTTCGACACCGCTCATTTTGCAATCGAGCAATTCCTCAACAGGAAACCCCTTTCTCCGGTCAGTAATTGCAAGCACAATTTCATCGGTGTCGGTTTCTTCCACGATGCTCATCAATGTTTTCTTATGTGGGATTACTTCGTTTTGAGGAACTTGAATTTCCTCGCTACTGACGGAAACATAACCAACAATCTTAAATCCCTGTCTGTCGGTTTTACGCTTTAAGAGCACTTCTATTAAATTAGCTTTTTCGCCAGTACCAACAACCAAAATTCTACGCTTTAAATCTTCTCTTTTTGCGACTTTTATATAGATGGAGCGAACAACTAATACTCCAGCTAATGCCATTATAAATGTGTACGCAAATACACCTCGACCTAATGTTAACTCAGGAAACAGGTAAAAAAGCATACTCATGACACCAAAACTAATGGCGAACGCAACACAGATTCTGATAAACATTCCTCGTCGCCCATCTCGCAGATGCCTTTGATAAAGACCCATTGCAGCCATTGAGCTGAAAACTACGGCAGCAAACACTAATGCAGAAGAAAAAACATACTGATGCGCATCATCAGACTGGAAATCAAATCGCAATAAAACACCCAGGTAAACAGCCAGGATGCTTAAAAGCATTTCAGCAATGGTGATAACTAGAAGAGATTTAGGTATGTAATGTTTAAATAATCGAACCATGCTTTTTAAACCTGTGGCACTCAAGAAGTTGAAAACGCTGAAAATTAAACTTAACTTAATACGCTGAGGAGTATACATTAATTTTATTACTAACGCTGTATTATCAAAGCGCTATTCGATTACAAATAAATTTGCTCGACAATTGAACTGAATTTCGGGGAGCGTTACTCTAAATGTAATACTTTTCCATGATGATGGTGAAAATCTTTGGGAAAATTAATGTGTTTCTTGTGTATAATTTAACGCTTTAATATTTTGGCGCAGCAAACGCTTAACAATTAGTCATACCACCTTCTGCTTCAAAAAAATAACAAGAACGAAATTATTTTTTAAGGAATAAACATGAATGTAACGATATTTGGCAGCGGCTATGTTGGCCTGGTAACTGGAACATGCTTAGCTGAAGTAGGCAACAATGTCGTATGTGTCGACATCGACCAAAACAAAATTGACATACTCAATAATGGCGGAGTGCCTATCTTCGAGCCGGGGCTCGAAGCAATGATCACACGTAATGTTAAAGAAGGTCGACTCTCTTTCACAACCGATGTTGTAGAAGGTGTGAGTCATGGATTATTCCAGTTTATTGCAGTAGGCACACCACCTGATGAAGATGGGTCAGCGGATCTTCAGTATGTTCTTGCTGTTGCAAAAACTATTGGCGAAAACATGTCCGAATACAAAGTCATTATCGATAAATCGACAGTGCCAGTAGGAACTGCCGACAAAGTGAGAAATACCGTTCAAAAAGCGCTAGACCAACGAGAACTGGGGTGTGAATTTGATATTGTTTCCAACCCTGAATTTTTGAAAGAAGGGGCCGCAATTGACGACTTTATGAAGCCCGATCGAATAGTTATTGGTACTGACAATCCAAGAACCGTTGAACTCCTCAAGGCACTTTATGCACCTTTTAATCGCAACCACGATCGGCTGGTTGATATGGATATTCGATCCGCAGAGCTCACCAAATATGCAGCCAATGCCATGTTAGCGACAAAAATCACCTTTATGAATGAATTAGCCAATCTTGCAGAAAAACTGGGCGCGGACATTGAAAATGTTAGGCTTGGCATTGGCTCTGACCCCCGAATTGGCTACCATTTCATCTACCCAGGCTGTGGCTATGGCGGCTCCTGCTTCCCAAAAGATGTTAAAGCGTTGGAAAAAACAGCAAAAAGCATCGGTTATGACGCTCAGTTGTTAACTGCAGTCGAAGATGTAAACAACCGCCAAAAGCACAAACTTTTCGAAAGAGTTAATAACTACTTCAACGGCAATCTGCAAGGGAAAACATTTGCGCTATGGGGGCTGGCATTCAAACCGAATACAGATGACATGCGAGATGCACCAAGCCGCGTTTTGATGGAGGCCTTATGGAGTGCAGGAGCTAAAGTTCAAGCGTATGACCCAGAGGCTGCACATGAAGCACAGCGCATATATGGGGATAAAGATGGCCTCATGATTTGTGAAGATACAAATACAACATTAGATAATGCCGATGCGCTGATTGTTGTTACAGAGTGGCGTCTTTTTAGAAGCCCAGACTTTAAGTTAATCAAAGATAAACTTAACAATGCCGTTATCTTTGACGGCAGAAATATTTACGACCCTGATACTGTAGAAAAACAAGGTATTGAATACTTTGGCATGGGTCGTGGCAGATCTTGTTCTTAATAAAAAATATACCGTTAACAATAAAAAGGGAAAAGGAATGTTGGAATTAAGTAACGTTAAAATAGGAATACTTGGCCTAGGTTATGTGGGATTGCCACTCGCAGTGGAATTTGGAAAAAAATTCGACACAGTCGGATTCGACATCAAGGCAGACCGTGTCGAAGAATTAAAATCTGGACAAGATAGCACTTTAGAAGTTGAACCAGAAGAGCTAGTACAAGCGACAAAACTGACCTACACCGCAAACCGTGACGACCTAAAATCCTGCAATTGCTATATCGTCACTGTCCCAACGCCGATTGATAATTACAAACGCCCAGACTTAAGCCCCTTAATTGGCGCATCCAAAATGCTTGGTGAAGTTGTTAGCAAAGGCGACGTGGTGATTTATGAATCTACTGTTTATCCTGGCGCTACTGAAGAAGACTGCGTACCTTTAATTGAAAGAGGCTCAGGTTTAAAATTTAACACCGACTTTTTCGTCGGTTACAGCCCAGAGCGAATCAACCCAGGCGACAAAGAGCATCGAGTAACAAATATATTAAAAGTGACTTCTGGCTCTACGCCTGAATCGGCAAAATTTGTCGATGACTTATATAAGTCAGTTATTACAGCTGGCACTCATCTAGCGAGCAGTATTCGTGTAGCAGAAGCGGCAAAGGTTATCGAGAATACGCAGCGTGATGTAAACATTGCTCTCGTTAACGAATTATCGTTAATTTTTGGCAAGCTAGGCATTGATACACTCGAAGTTCTTGAAGCCGCAGGAACAAAGTGGAACTTTCTTCCTTTCAGACCAGGCCTTGTAGGTGGACATTGCATAGGTGTTGATCCCTATTATTTAACACATAAAGCAACTGAAATTGGTTACAACCCGGAAGTTATTTTATCCGGTCGTCGTATCAACGATAATATGGGTGAACATATTGCTGAATCAGTAGTGCGAATGATGACAAAAAAACGCATCCATGTGGTTGATTCAAAAATTCTCGTCATGGGCCTGGCGTTCAAAGAAAATTGCCCGGATCTTCGCAACACCCGAGTAACTGACATCATTGATACGTTAAATGCTTATTATGCTCAGGTTGACGTTTATGACCCTTGGGTTAGTGGAGCAGAAGCACAGCATGAATATGGAATCACACCCATAAGCGAACTTAAAAATGGCACCTACGACGCGATTGTTTTAGCAGTTTCACATAAAGAGTTTGTCGCGATGGGGGCTGAGAAAATCCGCGCATTAGGCAAACCTGATTCTGTCTTATATGATGTCAAAGCACTGCTACCAAAAGATCAAGTTGACGGCAGACTTTAAACAAAGAGTTTTGAAATGAAAATATTAATAACAGGCACAGCTGGATTCATCGGCAGTTCACTAGCCCAGCGTTTATTAGAGAGAGGGGATGAAATTATTGGCGTAGATAATGTCAATGACTACTACGAAGTCTCTCTGAAAGAAGCACGACTTGCAAAAATAAAAGACCACCCGAACTTCACAGAAGTTCGCATTAGCATTGAAGACAGAGATGCTATGCAGGAAACTTTTGCAAAATACAAACCTCAGCGGGTTGTTAATTTAGCCGCTCAAGCAGGTGTTCGATATTCACTGATTAATCCATACTCGTACATTGACTCGAATATTATGGGATTCACCAATATACTCGAAGGATGTAGGCACAACGACGTTGAACACCTGGTTTACGCATCCAGCAGCTCGGTGTATGGCGCAAATGAAAGAATGCCGTTTTCTGTTCACCACAATGTAGATCATCCAGTAAGCTTGTATGCCGCAAGCAAAAAGGCTAACGAATTAATGGCTCATACCTATAGCCATTTATACGATCTACCTACTACTGGTTTACGGTTTTTTACCGTCTACGGCCCATGGGGTCGTCCTGACATGGCTCTTTTTATGTTTACTAAAAATATCATTGAAGGAAAACCTATTGATGTATTTAATCATGGAAAACACAAACGCGATTTCACTTATATCGACGATATAGTCGAGGGTGTTATTCGCACACTTGATAACGTGGCTTCTCCAAATGAAAATTGGAACGGAGACGACCCTGATACTGCGACAAGTAAGGCACCTTACCGCATATACAACATAGGTAATAACAAACCTGTTGAGCTCATGCGTTATATAGAAATCATCGAAGAGTGTATTGGTAAAAAAGCAGAAAAGAATTATCTACCTCTACAACCTGGCGATGTTCCTGCAACATATGCGAATGTAGATGCTTTAATTAATGATGTTGGCTTTAAACCAAGCACGCCAATAGAAACTGGTATTGCAAACTTTGTAAAATGGTATAGAGATTATTACAAAGTATAAAAACAATCTTCGACTGCATTTTTCTTCAAATGCAGTCGAACCTTTTCTTGTTGTAAAACCTCACACCTTGTCGCTAACCCCCTACACTTAAATCAAACCGTTCTGGCTTGGAATTCATTAATGATTTTTCTGCGACATTAATATCCACTTTAACTCTTTAATCTGCTGATAAAATCGACATATCGCTCAAGGCATATTCATTTATTATTATATTTTTTTACTCACTGTATTTTGGCAAAAATTATGCTTAGCGGTATTGAATTCTTTATCAGAGAAATAATATGAATAATAAATCTGACCCTGGTACATTTCGTTCGTCTTTCAAAAAGTCAAAATTATCACTACTACTTTTAACAGCCTTGGGCTACAGCTTAGCTTCAACACCTGTTTTTTCGGCAGGCGTGGAATTCGCACCCGGAAGAATTCTGATAAAACCTGCTAAAGGTGTTTCAGAAACCACACTTTCTCGACTGTTGCAATCTCACGACGCTAATCAGCGGGCAATTATTAATGCAATAAATGTCAGAATAATTAACGTCCCCATAGGCGCTGAAGAGGCCCTTGCTCGAGCTCTATCCCGCAATCCAAACATAGAGTTCGCAGAAACCGATCAAGTACATACATTGGAAGAAATCTTTCCAAACGATACATATTTTAACGCTTCGTGGCATCTACCAAAAGTTAATGCTCCACTCGCATGGGATCTAAGTAGCGGAAAAAGTGTTGTTGTCGCAGTGCTTGACACAGGTGTTGACTCAAACCACCCTGATCTGCAAGGTAAAGTATTGCAAGGAATTAATACTGTTGATAATACAAACAATACAAATGACGTGGCCGGTCACGGCACAAACGTCGCAGGCGTTATTGGCGCAATAAGTAATAACGCCCAAGGCGTAACTTCCATAGCATGGGATTCTCACATATTACCTGTAAGAGTCTCTAACCAAAGCAGTGGCTCAGCATACACTAGTGATCTTGCGGAAGGTGTTACATGGGCTGCTAATAATGGTGCGCATGTTGTCAACGCCAGCTATGCACTGACATCCTCTTCTAGCATTAATTCTGCGGCAGCTTACCTTAAAGAGAAAGGTGGAATTATGGTTGTCTCCGCTGGCAATGATGGAAGTCAGTGGTCTTTTGGCGATAGCGCAAATTTGATATCTGTCTCGGCCACTTCCTCAAGCGATCAAAAAACAAGTTGGTCGTCATATGGAAACTTTGTCGATGTAGCGGCACCTGGTGCTGGAATCTACACGACAAGCAATGGAGGTGGTTATGCATCAGTTTCAGGCACTTCTTTTTCCGCCCCTTTAACTGCGGGCATACTTGGCCTAATTAAAGCGGCTAACTGGAATCTTACACCTGATCAAATGGAAAATATTCTTGAGAGCAGCGCTGTCGATCTCGGGAGTGCAGGCTTCGATATCAACTATGGCCATGGTCGAGTTGATGCGCATGCTGCAGTTCTACTGGCGCAACAAACAACGGGAGGCGTTGATAACACACCAACACCTGATACAACACCGCCTTCCATCAATTTTGATTTAGCGAACACGCAATTATCGGGAATAGCCAGTATAAGCGTTTCTGCCACCGACAATACTTCTGTAAACACTCTTGCGCTCAGCTTAGCGTCAGCGATCGATGAACAACTCTTGTCTAGTGTGAATGGAGACCAGATAAGTATTGGCCTGGATACAACACAACTCGACGATGGATCTTATACATTAATCGCAACAGCAGCAGATGCCTACGGTAATACGAGTACTTCAGTTGCTGATATTACTATAGCCAATAATATCGCGATGGATTCAACGCCACCATCCGTTAATATTAAAAACCTTTACAATGATGCAGTTGTGTTATCAAACATGAAAGTTACCATTGAGGCTAGCGATGATGTCGCACTATCTATAATCTATTGCTATATCAATGGAACTCTTGTTGCCAGTAGTAATATTAGTCCTCTCTCTTGCCCTATTAACACGAAAAAATTAAAGGATGGGAACCATTCATTTAACGCAGAAGCATTTGATTTAGCCGGGAACACTAGCACATCAACAATCAACTTTACGATTGGATTAAGCTCTTCTGGAGGCGACGAAACGAAACCTAGAGGTGGCGGTAAAGGACGTAAATAATCGTGATACTCACAAAAAAACACCTGCTTTATGCAGGTATTTTTTTTCTTTTCAAGAGCACAAATTATCAATCTTCACCGTTGCCCCCTCTCGTGTTGGACTTCCCTCCCCTCAATTCAAAATTTTGCGAAACAGATCATACTCACACTATGACATAGCACATCAAGACTATTTTCACTCATCTCGATAACTAAGACTGAAAACGATTGAATTCGCACACCCATTCGTTACAGAAAGATTAATAACTCAGTAGTGACAACGCGACCAACAAAAGAGATGAAACATGAAAAAGAAAAGCCAAGAAGTTAACTCATTTTACCTTGCTGTTACAAAAGCAACTAGATTCAATAAACCTCTTATATATTCTAGTATTTTTCTGTTCTCGCTCGGCACTTTCCAAGCTAACGCAAATGAAAAAATATATGCTAAAGGTCAAATACTAATAAAACCAGCGCAGAATGTCTCAACATCAGCACTTAATACTATTTTGAAAAACCATAACGCCTCACCTAAATCAGTAATCAAGGGCATCAACGTACATGTGATCAATGTTCCAACTGGGGCCGAACAGGCTGTAACAAATGCCTTGTCACATAATCCTAATATTGAATTTGCGGAACTTGATTTACTTAATGTTCTTGAAGAAACAGTTCCTAATGATCCCTATTACAGCTCTGCATGGCATTTACCTAAAATAAATGCGCCGTTAGCATGGGATGTAAGCACAGGAAGTAGCGTGGTTGTTGCAGTTCTTGATTCAGGCGTTGACTCTAATCATCCTGATCTTGGTAGCCGGCTACTTCCAGGTTTTAATACGGTAGACAACACAAACAACACTAGTGATATAGCAGGGCATGGAACCAATGTGGCTGGTGTAATCGGTGCGATAGGCAATAATGGTATAGGAGTATCTTCGATTGCATGGGACGCACACATATTGCCTGTCAGAGTTTCCAACCAGAGCAGCGGCTCAGCTTATACCAGCGATCTCGCAGAAGGTGTTATCTGGGCTGCCGATAATGGTGCTCATATTGTCAATGCCAGCTATGCACTAACATCCTCATCTTCGGTAAATTCTGCGGCTAATTATCTAAGACAAAAAGGTGGAGTTATGGTGGTTGCTGCCGGTAATGATGGGGCTGAATGGTCGTTTGGAGACAGTGCTAATCTCATTTCCGTATCAGCTACTTCGTCAAGTGATGTAAAAACTAGCTGGTCATCCTACGGAAGTTTTGTAGACGTCTCTGCACCGGGGGCAGGCATATACACGACAGCAAATGGTGGCGGTTACGCATCAGTCTCAGGAACATCTTTTTCAGCGCCATTAACAGCAGGGATCCTTGCGTTAATTAAAGCGGTAAACTGGAACCTCACACCAGAGCAAATGGAAAGTATTTTGGAAGAAAGCGCAATTGATCTTGGATTGCTCGATTTTGATAATCAGTATGGTCACGGTCGTATAGATGCAAACGCAGCTGTTCAATTAGCGCTGAATACCAGCCCAGGTGGTGGATCGACAACAGATACCACACCACCTACTATCAACTTCAGCCTAGCCTCTACAACACTCATGGGCATTGAACCAATCAACATCACAGCAACAGATAACGTCAGCGTTGCTTCACTTGATCTCACTTTGAAAAACAGTAGTAGTGAAACATTACTAGCCAGCGTTAGTAGCGATACAATTAACGTAGATTTAGATACAACACTATTTAATGATGGCCCTTATAATCTTGTAGCAATTGCAATAGATAGTAGTGGCAATACTCGTGAAACGATTCTAAATATTACAATTGCAAATAATATCTCTAACGACACTACACCACCAAACATAACTATCTCAAATCTGAAAGAGGGTGATAACTTAATTAGCAATACTAAAGCAATAATCGATGCGATAGATGATGTATCGCTTTCTATGATCTACTGCTATACCAATGGCTCGTTGGTCTCAAGCAGCAATATCAGCCCACTGACTTGCAACATCAATACTAAAAAATTGAAGTCAGGTGCTCACTCTTTCAGTGCAAGAGCCATTGATATGGCTGGCAACGAAAGCATGAACACTATCAACTTCAACATAACCAGCAGCTCTGGCGGGGGTGGTAAAGGTCGCAAATAGAATCGTCAGTAATTGTTAAAGAACAAAAAAAGCCCGCTTATAGCGGGCTTTTTTAATACAACCAACAGATTAAATCAGACGTCGTCTAGCAGCAAGCAGCCCTAACAAGCCTAATCCAAATAGAGCTGTTGTTCCTGGTTCTGGGATACTTGTAGGATCACAACCTTGAGGATTATCACACACCTGCCCAAATTCATATTCAGCATCGTGAGAATACGGTGCGTTGGTTTTGACAAGACGATTATCATTACTACCTGTTGGAGTATATTTACCATCTCCAATAACCGTAAAAAGATCCATGTGAATACCTGAAGTACCTGCAGCTAAAGAACTTACAGCTATATCAAATGACTCACTATACCCTTGCCCACTTCCGACTTGACCAGGTTGCGTATCATTAATTGTACCGAATACATCATCAAACTGAAATTCATATATCTCGAAGTAGGTATCGTATATTCCATGTGGTGACAAATCATTAGTATCTTCTATTGGTGGCTTGCCATACCCAGAGGTTACTAAACTAGCATTAGAAACTGAAATATCAAAAGCATCTGAGCCATCTGATGTTTTTGGAGCAGCCGCAAAAACTAGATAGGCAAATTTATTAGTTCCTGCTGCTTCCCACGCATAATCACCATTTCCGCCATTAGCAGCTGTTGCATTGGCATAAGCATTTAATGTAAAACTGCTATCACTTGTATACCAGGTATCGTCGCCACCAGCGACGTAACTCCAACCAGGATCTCCGTTACCACCTAATTGCAATGCGGGAAGTGCCTGTGCTGCCCCTGTAAATACAGATGTCATCAACCCAATCCCAAACAAATATTTCAATTTAACTTTCATTGATTTCTCCCATACAGATTTTCATGAAAGAAAAGCATAAAGCAGGCCATATATATTGTTTCTTATTTAACAAAGCATTAGCCGTTGACAATGATTGTATAAAACCTAAAAGTGTAAAAACGATCGACATGCTCTGAAGACATTTGGGATACAATTCCAATTATTCTTTAATTTAGCTCCATTCTCACTTCTGCACCCATGCATGATAGCCAAGCCGCGATTCCATTAGCAGAGATAAGCAACCTGCGAGTGACAAGTTGTTAAGATCTCAATGGATACCGCTTTCGATGCGCCGCAAATTCATGAGCACAGTAAAAAATTAGGATAAATCGCAATCATTGATACTAACCCACGAAGAAACAAAGCATTATAAAGTAGAGTTAGCCGCTGAGAATAAGCGCTGTAACAAGGTAGGCCATAAAACAAAGGAATATGAAAATTTAGCGGCCCACTTAATCAACAAAAAAATTTCGGTCATTCTTAGCGTTTCAGATTTCTGAATCTACGGAGTTCGATCTCAAAACAAAGTGCTCGTATTGTGATCAATATTATATGCCCAAAAAAATAGGAATATTTGTTGACAATAGAAGTGAGACATATATAATCCACACAGCTTGAAAGTAAGTTTCGTATTTATGCACACCATTTCGACTGTAGTATCTCGTCCTGTTATCCATAAGTAAAATAGCAAAACTTCTCGCAAAAAACGGCCTTTTTAAAAGGCTACAATTACTCTTGAATAAAATAGGATATATTATGTCTACAACTACTGGTACTGTTAAATGGTTTAACGAATCTAAAGGCTTTGGCTTTATCGAGCAAGAATCTGGCCCTGACGTATTTGCTCACTTCAGCGCTATCTCTGGCGGTGGTTTCAAAACTTTGACTGAAGGTCAAAGAGTTGAGTTCACTGTGACTTCTGGACAAAAAGGTCCTCAAGCAGAAAACATCGTAGCGCTTTAATTTTCGAATCGCTATTTGGCTTGCACTGATTTCAATGTGAGCTAGTCTCAACTCTCTCGGGAGTTGAGGGTTAAAGGGGTGAGGCCTTAGGGTCTTGCCCTTTTTTATTATCTAAATATTTTGCGTTATTATTGCGATTTATAGCAGCCAAGGTTACTAATAGATCCGCGCTCTGGGAAGTTACATCTGAAAGTCTCCCCTGCCCTAACTTTTCCTGATCAGATCCATCACACACAGCATCAACAAAGGACCGCCACCTTGAGTCAAACTGCCTTTTCATCTCTTAAACTAAACTCAGCTCTGTTAGAAAATATTTCTTCCCTTGGTTATCAGGCCATGACGCCAATACAAGAACAGAGTCTTCCTCATATTCTCGGTAGCAAGGATGTTATCGCTCAGGCGAAAACAGGATCGGGGAAAACGGCAGCGTTCGGACTAGGCCTATTGCAAAAGCTCGAGGTAAAACGTTTTCGTGTGCAATCATTAATACTTTGCCCTACCCGAGAACTGGCAGATCAGGTTGCCAAAGAAGTTCGTAAGCTGGGCCGATCCATACATAACATTAAAGTGCTAACGCTTTGCGGCGGCATGCCGTTCGGCCCTCAAATTGGATCACTAGAACACGGTGCTCACATTATTGTAGGAACACCAGGACGTGTGGAAGAACACTTACGTAAAGGCACGCTCAATCTGGATAATTTAAATACCTTTGTACTTGATGAAGCAGACCGCATGCTTGACATGGGATTCCAAACTGCATTGGATGCTATTATTGTGCACATGCCCACTGAGCGTCAAACCCTGCTATTTAGCGCAACCTTTCCGGATCAGATTCAGTCCATAGCCAAGCGCATTATGAATCATCCGGTGTTAGTGCAAGTTGCCTCAGCCCATGATAATGGCACCATCCAACAACATTTATTTAAAGTTGAAGATGACACAGATCGCCTAACTGCCGTAAGACTGCTTCTTCTAAAATTTCGTCCTGAGTCTGCGGTAGTATTCTGCAATACCAAACGAGAAACCCAGGAAGTTGCCGACGAACTATCTCGTTGCGGTTTTTATACGCTTGCCTTACACGGTGACCTGGAACAAAGAGATCGCGATCAAACATTGGTACGGTTTGCCAATAAAAGTGCGTCAGTACTGGTTGCTACCGATGTGGCAGCACGTGGTCTAGACATTGACGCCCTGGATGCTGTCATTAACTACCACATCGCTCACGATCCAGAGGTGCATATTCACCGCATTGGTCGTACAGGCCGAGCAGGTAGCAAAGGAATTGCTTGCACTTTATATAATGAAAAAGAAAGTCGTAAAATCGCCGAACTGGAAGAATACCTAGGTCAGAGTATTAATATCAAATCCTTGCCACCATTTAGTTTGCTAGACGAACCCACTTATAAACCAGCCATGGTAACCTTGTTAATTGACGGTGGTAAAAAGCAAAAAGTTAGAGCTGGCGATATTCTTGGAGCTCTTACAGGGGAAAACGGCATTGATGGAAAGCAGGTCGGTAAAATTCAAATTTTTGATAACCGCGCTTATGTAGCCGTCAGTTGCGATGTTACAAAATCCGCGCTTAAAAAACTAGCTGAAGGGAAATTGAAGGGGCGCTCGTTTCGGGTTAGGCGTATATGACTTCCATTCCTGACCATTACAATCGATAGAGTGCAACAACAATAAATGATTTAATATAAAATAATGAATCCAATGATAGCTCTTCAAGATCATATTCAAACATATTCATTAATACTTCATAAACATTAGGATGTCGATTATCTTCAGTAATCGCTCGCGAACCATCACGCTGATTTTAGCCACACTGAAAACCAACCTTAGGAATGGAAAGTTAATATTACATTGGCGTTTACTTATAGTTAACTAGCTTCTATTCTAATAATAGAGGGTACTTACTAAAGAACAAAAAATGTCGACACAAACTAACAAAAATACAGCCACTAAAAGAACGTTTTGGACTGTTGCCATTTTTTATATGCTAATTGCATTCGAGTTCTTCTATATGGCCAGTCCATTCGCAATTTATTTCTACTCCGCGTATGGTCCTGGGTTGAACATTGTAAATGACTACACCTCTTTGGCGTGGCTGAGCACTGTGTTTCTGCCTCATATCGTCGTTGATACTTCTTCTGTTCTGGTGAATCTGCGCAATGCGATTGGCGCGTCGCTGGCTGTTATCGGTCTACTTGCCTTTTGCGTCGGTGCTAGCCAGGTTTATTATTACAAACTTGCCCGGAAAGGCGCGGTTACGGGCGGCATTTACAATTACATACGACATCCTCAATACCTTTCACTGATGATCTCCAGTTTTGGTTTGTTGCTATTGTGGCCACGCTACCTTGTACTTCTCTCCTCTATTGTGATGCTCTTTGCCTATTACTTCCTCGCGAAAGTTGAAGAGAATGAATGCGAAGAAAAATTTGGTCAGACATACATAAAGTACAAAAACAAAACCAATATGTTCTTACCTTTCCGCGTGCCACTGATGGACAGATTGCCCAGCCTGCCGAGATCCGGCCTGAAAAAATACTTGGCAATTTTATCCTTGTATGTAGTCACATCCGTAATCGCGATTGTTCTGGCAAATGGTATAAGGAACTGGTCGCTGGATAACTTGTATGCATTTTATTCCAAAAATGCTGCTTATATCTCTGTCGTTGAAATGGATGAAGATATGCTGAAAAAAACCGTGAATATTGCCCTGGCAACCCCAGAAATTCTAGCCCAGTTAGAAGCCGAGCAGAAAGGAGCTGGCACAAAGTTTATCAACTACGTTGTGCCAACTGAGTGGTATATTCCAGAGATTCCAATGAACCCCATTGAGGGCACTGGAGATCACCACTCTCCGACAAATTATGATAAAAATTTATATAAAATCATATTTACCAAAGCAAAGTTAAGATCAGACCAAGAGGTTGAAGGAAGGGAGTTACTTCTGAATACCGCCCAAACAGAATCCGTTGTTGAGGTATGGATTGATTTGTCGAAAAAATCATTGATTAGCATTAAAAATCCACCTACGACGATAATGTATGAAAATATTCCTGTTCCACTTTTCTAGCTGGAGCTCCTGGAAATTTATAATGACAGTTGTCTTTCCAATATGGTGCATTTGTTATGATCCTCATACACAAAAATAATTGTAAAACAGATTCCATAAATCTCCTAAAAAACATGAAACGTGACTCCACTCTAGCTATATACTTGGTACATATGAATATTGTTTCCTATAATTAAAGTGCATGTCGCATACGTTTATTAATTAATATTAATAAAAAATTTCAATCTCAGAAAAAATGATTCAATCAACAATTAACCGAAAAAGGCAGTCAATCCAGCATTAAGCAGCTTAAAATAATTTCTGTAAAGAGCATCTTCACCGCCACAATTTTATTCGATAAAAAAAGGGAATAAAAACAATGAGACGCTACAGATGGCAAAGCAGGACGGTCCTACTCCTATTAATAATAACAATATCAGTTTTACAGCCAACTTTTTCTGCAGATGCAGGAATTATTCGAGGACAGATACAGGACCAACATAGCAATCTACCTATTGTCGGTGCCACTATTCAATTACAAAACCAGCCTGAGATAAACACAATAAGTGATGAACATGGTGAATTTCAACTAGTTGTATCCGCACCTGGTTTTTATATCTTACAAGCCAGTCTTGAAGGTTACGGATTTACAGAAACTACTGAGATTGAAGTCATTGAAAATATCGAAAATCCACCGATAATCATCCAACTTTCACGTTTGTTGAATCTTCCTGAAATGCAGGTGGAAGGCGCACCCCCACCAGAATTATCCATTGGTCGCACCGTGATAAGCGGTAAAGAGCTTGAGCAAATACCCGGCGCAGCTGGCGACCCCATGACTGCATTACGAATTCTGCCTGGTGTAACCTCAGCCAATGATAGTGACGCCACTATCGCCATACGTGGTTCTAGCCCTGAGGATAATGGTTATTATGTTGATTTTCTGCAAGTTGGCTATCTGTTTCATTTTTTTCCCATGAGGAGCGTATTGCGTAGTGATCTGGTAGAGAGTTTCGATTTGTATGCAGCAGGCTTTGGCCCGAAGTATGATGATCAGATAGGAGCAATCATAGATGTGAAACAACGAGAGCCTCGTGAAGACAAGCTGAGCGGTGCGTTAAGTATCAGTTTTTTGGAAGCTGATATGCTGTTAGAAGGCCCGGTTACCGATAACAGCTCTTTTTATATCGCCGGTCGACGTAGTTATGTCGACTTGGTATTACCTAAAAGTTTTTTCGAAGAAGATGGCGTTGAGGCAGTTGAAATTCCGGTTTTTTCTGATTATCAAGGTAAATATCTTTGGCGTGCCAATGCATTTAATACTGTGAGTTTTCAGCTGATGGGTGCCAGTGACTCAGTTAAGTTTAATCTCACAGACGATTCCGATGCAGTGAAAAAAGACCCCGCGCTTTTAGGTGAGGCAGGGGCCGGCACTGCGTTTCATAGCCAGGGGGTTGTATGGACAAGTGACATTAGTCACGAACTCAATAATAAACTGGCATTAGCACATTTATTGACTACGCTTGATTTCGTCATTGGTGATACAGGTGAATCAAGTACTGGTAATGTCGATGTTGATGCTCACAATTATTACCTGCGCAATGAACTGGTATGGATGCCAGCAATTCCTCATCAATTTACATTTGCAGCTGGTTTGTACCGAAATAAAGCTGTATTAGCACTCGATCTTTTAAATGCTTTTTGTACCGAATTCGATCCCGAATGTAAATATTCAGAAGGTGACCAGCTCACCCTGAATGAAACCCTGTGGAACACTTACTGGTACCTTTCAGTACGTGACCAATGGCGCGTAACTTCCGACTTCACGTTAAGCCTTGGCGCCAGGTTCAGTGATGAAAACTATCTCAATAAGCGTTATCTTGAACCAAGACTTGGCGCGGAATATCAGCTAAATAAGCGTACGGTCCTCAGTGCTGCATGGGGAAAATACAATCAATTTCCCAATATAACTTACGCCCTTAAAAAATTTGGTAATCCAAACTTAACGCACCTAAAATCTACTCACAGCGTGGTTGGTGTCGAGCATTTCGTTAATGATAGCTGGAGTGCCAAGGTGGAAAGCTATTATAAAACCATGGACGATCTTGTTGTTAGTGACAATGATCCTGATGAAAACACTAACCAAAAATTCCTTAATGAAGTATCCGGTAAGGCCTATGGCATGGAATTGTTAGTAAAACGACATCCTGTGGACGATTTTTCCGGCTGGCTTTCATTAACACTATCACGTAGCGAAAGGACTAATCATCTAACAGGTGAAACTTTCCGCTATCATTTGGACCGACCAATTATGATAAACGCAGTCGGGGCTTACCGTTTGAATGAGCGCTGGTCTGTAAGCAGTCGATTCACATTTTACAGCGGTGGGCGTTACACGCCTGTGGTGGGTAGTAAGATTGCAACGTTCACGAATGCTGATGGAGAAGTTTTCCCCTACAAAGCCCCTATATCTGGAAAATTCAATTCAGAAAGATTACCCTTCTATCATCGGTTGGATGTGAGAATAGACTACGACTATCTGAAAAAAGAGAGTTACACTTTAAGCTTATTCGCTGAGATAATAAATCTCTACAATCGTGAAAACGTGGCGGATTACAGCTGGAACGAAGACTATACAGAGCGGGAAACCATTGCACAGCTGGGCATAATACCGTCACTTGGTGTCAGGCTGGAATGGTGATTTATCGGCGATTCTATTTATTGCATTATTAGGGCCTGTTGACGTTTGAGCTTTATCACTGCTGCGTCTGAAAATGTGCCTCCGGCAGTGACGAAACTCAAACGTCAGCAGGCCCTAATGTTACCTGCGGTTATTCTTAATCAGATGTCTTTTCAATTTCGACTTTGACCAGTCTTACTTCTGATTGAAAGAGCCCAGTTTGTCTGGAATAGGTGACGTAAATTGTTTGTCCACCATCTGTAGTATATTTCGGATGGACTAATACGTCGTTAATCCAGCCAGGTTCAGTAGTTGACGCCATTGCTTTGAAAACTTTTACCGGCCTGGACCACGGCCCTTCCGGTCGTGGTGCTGTCCGTAGCATGACTTGATTAATTAGGGGCAAGATATAGACAGCTAGATAACGGTCAAGATAGGGACTGTAAAATACGGACATGATATCGTTGCCGTCAAAAACAATTCGTGCATCCTTAAGGCTTGATGACCAGCTATCGTCGCCTGTGTAATATCGCCAGGCATCTGGGTCTAATACATCTGCTATTGGTACACGTGCAAGGTGGCAGGGTTTTATTGATCCTATAGTATCACAACCATAAACGTACAGGTCTCCATCATCTAATAATACGGCACTACCAAAAGCCGGATCAGCTTCTTCAAAAATCAATGTTGGGTGTTCGGTTACTCGATTAAATACCTGCCGTTCAGGAGGATTACTAAAGTCTTTCCAAATAGCAATCGAGTGTCCAGCATTTTTAAATTTGAAATCACCGAGTTCTACAAAAGTTTTCCCATAAAATATATAGGCCCAGTCTTTATCTGGATCAATAACCATAGCACCAGGCCAAATTGCCCAACGGTTATTACAGGGCTCCTCTAAGCAGTTCACACCATTATGGAGATCGTTGAAGGCTTTTTCACCATCAGTCAGAGGAATAAACTGTTCGGGTACACCGACTCCATCCACACGCTCCTGAAAATCTGTTATTCCGTTACTGGCATCAAGATCAGCAGTATATGACCAGGAATTGCTTATCACGCCATAATTGTCTTCATTGGTTGTTGTTAAATAAGAATCTCCGTATAGCCAAACCGAATAGCCTCCAAAGTCGGCGCTATATCCACCAAAACGGCTACCTATGACCGGGTTAGTTTCAAGAATATCGAGATCTGTTGCTGAAGTCACACGTGCTTCTGCTGGAGGCTCTACAAACTTACTACCGGTACCGCCGCCACAAGCGTAAACAGTTAGTGTCATAATAGTGAGAGAAGCAATTATTTTAACGTTAAACATAATTCAAACTCCCGACCCTAAGTTAATTATCTTTTGTACAGAATGTTTTTATTTTCTTGCTTTAATAATCCTATAGTTCAAGTGTAGTCTAGAAAAACGACGCAAACAATGGACATAATAATCTAACTAGGACTTGGAGTTTTAAAACAAAAAACGGGAAAAATGGAAAAATAACCTGACAAAAATGCTATCTCGTTACCGATTCACTAAACAATTTGTATTTTCAATAGCATCTCGATTCACCAATATAATTAGCTATTATCAAACAATCTCATCAAGACTCTCAAGAAACATATTTAATAATACCGGGGAAGTTCAACATTAAAACGAATCACGATATTTTGTTGACACAGGCATTAGTTAATCTTTAAAGAATCTTCGATTTGGGAAAATTTGAGTAAAACAATAATATAACAAATTCAATTATAGCTACTCCCTGAATCACCTATACTTAAATATAGTTGATCGAATTTAGAGAGTTTGCGATTATGGAAGAGAATCAGATTATACAATTGATTGAGGAGATAATAGGAATGCCCTCACCTGAATTGGCTGACGAATACGCGAGAGCAAATGCCTCAATCTTGATTGAACCTGAATTTAAGAAAGTTTTGGCTCAAAGCTTAAACCAAGAAATGCGCAGCCAAGGGTGGAGTGAGCACCTCAGTGCGCTGAATGCGTTGATATCTTATGTCGATGAGCTGCAAAATCGTAGCTTGTCCGCAAGCGAAGTTTGTAACACGGATCTACCGCAACTTTTAGTGCTACCGCAACAGAAAGATGGTTACGATGACGATGGTTATGATGATTACAATTCAGTCGCCGATGAAGAAGCAGCCGTCGCGCCTGATAGCTTTAATCAGTGGCTAGACATACTTCACAATGTAAACAAGTATACTGCTCCGGAGCCTGAGGTGCCTGCCGAAAAAGCGCTGGACGATCTTGGCAAGATGAACCTAAATACCAATATAGATGACCGTATATTGGGGATGACGTTGAAAATAACTCAGCATCCGGCACAACTTGATGAGAGCGATATCGATGAGTTAAACAGCATCATCTCCGATTGTAATCGCCTGCTGAACGCCCCTGAGACCAAATATGGCTCTTATATACCAGAACACACGATGAAAAAACGAGCTAGCGCTATAAAAGGCATCGCCGATGTCTATGATGCCTTGGGTGATGCTCAATCAGCAAAGGAATATTATAGTACTGCAGCCAATGAATACCGAGCGGCCGGCGATACGCTTGAAGCAAATCGGTGTCTGGTATCCCATGCTTGGGTGGAATTCACACACGAAGGTAATTTTGATGCTGCACTAGCACAACTTCGTGGCATATTGCAGTCGGTGCCAAGCGACACTTTGGAACATACCGAGCACCTTGTAAATATTGGCAAGCTTTACTTCAATGCCGACGAAGATTACGAGGCAGAGCGGATTCTGAAACAGGCTCTAGTAGATCTAGATAAATCAGACTATGCAAATCCAAGCGGCGCAAAACTAGCAGATGCCCTCACACAAACTATGATGAGTGTGTTTTCTGGTGAGGAGAAAAATACAGCTGAACAACCCATTGTAGTTCAGAATGAGGTGCGATCTCTTTATAACGCAGTCTACATCATGTTACAGCAGATCGCGGACCAAGCTGGAGACGAAGCGGCCGCCAACGACTATCTTCGTAGGCAGCAAGCATTGATTGGACGAGAGCGAGACGGTAATGCAAGCAATCGGGAATTCAGCGAAAGAATGATGCAATCCCTAGGCAAAATCTTCGAAGAATATGACAAGAATGTCAACAGTAAGTAAGAGAGGCTGGCATGGGCCTGATGGATCGGGTAATTCTAATGCAGCGATTAGCTAAGCTGCGGCAGGACAATAAAAATTTTGCTGGTAACCAGTCACGACAGGACCTGTTAAAACGATCAAGCGTTTTAGTGCGTGCAGCCCGTCGCCTTGAGAATCTCGAACTGGTTATTCAATCAAAAATTCAGAAAGCCGACATCTTGAACGCCTCCGGTCAGCTGGGGAACGCCATCCTAGAGTTACAACAGTGTGAAAGCGAGATTGAACAGTCTAGAAATTTCCACCTAAAGGCCCGCGTGTTGGCAAAATTAGCGCACGTTCTGGCAATGAATCAAGATTGGTCGATGGTCTCGTCGACCTGCGAAAAGGGCATCAATCTGGTAGAGCACAATCGCGCTAATATTACCACACCTTATGTGCAGAGTGCCTATCTGCGTTCCCGCATATCCCTTTATAGCGACGGCGTGCAGGCAGCCTGGGAGCTAAAACAATATGATCTAATGATGGCGCGTGCGGAATTGTCGAGGAGCCGCTTCGTATTACGATATCAGGATCGGCACAAAAATTCGGTTACACAGCATAGCGATCTCAAACAACAGTTCGAACAAATATGCGCTCAAGTTGAATCGGCTCGTTCAAAAGGGCAAGCTAGTAGCGAGTTACTAGCAAAGCGGCGTACACTATGGGATATGCTTTTTACCGAGCGGTTCAAGCGCCGAACGGGGATGAGGTCTATTGCATTCGATACGGTTGCCGTTCAAGCGACCTTAGCCCAGGACGAGGCAGTGTTGTACTACTATTGGTTGGATGAATTGCATCTGCTACGAGTAGCGCTGGATCACAAACAGGTGCTTGAACCCATCCTTATCACCTTATCTCACGAGCAACGACACAACTTGGAGATCTATGCAGAGCGTATCCTGAATTCAAACAAAGAATCGAGCCCGTCCATCGGTTGGTTGTTAGACCAGCAGATCAACGTCTTGTCCGACCTACTTTTGCCGTGCGACCACAATTCCTTCTTTACCGAGAAAAAACGTCTACTGATCTCCCCTCACCGCCTCCTTCATACGTTGCCATTTCATGCGCTACACTGGGGTGACGGAGTTGTTATTGAGCATTTCGCAGTTAGCTACATACCCAACTTGAGTAGCCTGTTGATCCGAAATAAACCGAGCGTCACGCAAAAAATCCTCGCGCTTGGTATACGTGACTACCATATTCCCGAGACAAAACTCGCCAGTCTCCCAGACGCCGAGCAGGAGGTGGAAGAAATTAGCACCATCTATAATAAGCAAGCCATCCCAGTAACTAAGCTACGCGGATCGGATGGTACGGCCGACAGGAATCAGTTTAACAAACTGCTGGATGAGCATGAGCTGGAACAGTTTTCCTGCCTCCATATCGCTACTCATGGTGACAACGTTGACAGCGATACACCGATGGAATCGCATCTGGCCCTTGCAGATAGCCTTCTGGAAGGGTTGGAGATTTCAAATTGGGAATTATCCAGCGATATCGTCATACTCAGTGCCTGTTGCTCTGCGCAGCGACCAATATCAGGTCGAGGAATGCAGGAACTGCCTGGAGATGAATTGTTCGGATTGCAGGCTGCCTTTTTCGCTGCAGGCGCGAAGAAACTGCTAGGCAGTCTGTGGCCGGTGAATAGTGCGGCGGCCCGCACTATAATGAACGCATTTCATCGACACCTCGCTGATGGCTGGGAGCCAGAACGAGCGTTACAAGCCGCAATGTGCGAATTCCGGACAAATATACTGACACGCAAAACAGAATTGTGGGCGCCGTTCTTTTTATTTGCTATGGGACGAACCGCTTAATTATTTTTCAAATAAAAGAGGTGAATATCATGACGAACCTTTCCTTACAATTTGATGTTGATGATAACGCCAACGAGGAACAAATTGCTCACGAAATAAGTACGCTTCTAAACAGTTTGAATATGGTTGCCGAAGCAGACACGATGCCTGGCGAGAAGCGTATGACCGGCATGGAAGTGGCAGCAATTATCGCCGCAGTTGCACTTGTTATAAAAAGCAGCCGCGAGATTGCCGAAGAACTTCCTCGGCTGATTGAAGCGCTACGCGATTTTCCACGAAAAATTCGTGGCCTAAAAACTGCCAAAGTCGAAGTCGAAGGGCAATGGATAAACCTCGAGAAAATCAGTAAAGAGCAACTGAACCGCCTAATTGAACTAGCCAGTGAAGGTTAGTTTGAACTTAGATTAAATCACAATAGTATTCCTAACCGACCGGACTAGCCTTGACTGATAAACAATTCATTTTGCATCGATATGTCTTCAGCACAATATGAAAATAGGGATTAAGCTGGCAAGGTTAAATCAATAACAAAAAGCTACCCTTGCAAACGAAGCTCGAACAGGCTGTCGAGATGCTCTCAACAATATCGGCGGCTTTTTGTGACACGCCTATATCGGTTGTCACAGACAGTTGCTTCGGGAACGGCGGTCTGTTTTATCCCGTTACTGGAGAATCAGGCATATTTATATGGTGCAATTAATTTGAAACAAAAACACCACAATTTGAACTTTGCTGTAGTTCACACAATTCCTTTTGTTCTTCCTGACTGGTTTTTACTTGCTGAAGCCATTGTTGAGCTTGAGTCTTTATCGAAGCTACTTCAGCTGCATATTTCAATGCACGTTTAGCAGAATCCAATTGGTTTAATTCATACCGGGCAACACCCAGTAGCAGATAAGCACGACCTTTATGTTGCTCAAGACCTTTATCCAATGCATTTTCCAGTGCAATCACAGCAGGTTTCCATTGTTGCATTTCCAAATAAACTTGTGCTTGCTGATAATAAGCTTCACCGTCTTTTTCCATACTGGCAAGTGTTGCGTAACTTGAAGCCGCTTTGTCAAGCTCGCGCGCCTGTCTCCAGCTTCTCGCTAACAGGGAAATGCTTGCTGTATTTACTGGGATGGTCCCACTCTCTATTTCTCGTTGAATTAACTCGGCGGCCTTATAAGGAATCTCCTGACTGAGATATAGTCTTGCTAACAATAAAATATCATCAGCATCTAGTAAGCCAGTCTTATAAGCCAGACTCAATGTGGCTACAGCGCTTTCTGCCTGGTCAAGCTCCCGATAAACATAAGCTAACTGTCGCCAAAAATCTTTTTCCTGAGGAAATAATTTGACAGCCTTTTGTAACAGCTCAACGGACTCTTTAAATAAGGATAATTCAAAATGAATGGCAGCAGCTAATTGATACAAACCTTTTTTAGGCTGCCCTGTGCTATCGATTACTTTATTAAGATGGAGCAGTGATTTTTTGAAAAGTTGCTGATGGTAGTAACCGATTGCGAGCAACTCGTGTATTTGTTTGTTACTTGTTTTTTCACTTGCGAGCCATTGCTCAAGAATGGAAGTACCTTTTTCATAGTCACCTAATGAGAGATATAGCTGCCCCAAATTTAAGCGTAAAGACTGTTGCACTATTGTTGATAAAACATCATATTCAAGGCTTTTTTCAAAAGCCTTGATAGTATTTTTATGATCATTATTTTCAGCATAAACATATCCAAGAGTTTGATAAATGACGGCAGCTTCATAATCATGCAATCGGCTTTTCCCAACCATCTCGGTTAATCGATTCTGGGCCTCCTGGATTTTTTTTTGATCCAACAATTTTTGCACGTACAGCAGTTGCCGGGAAACACGATCTGAGAGTTGTGAACTTCCGGCTGTTGCGGCAACTACATCAGAGCTGAGTATTTGCCAGGCACCTGTAGAAAATATTACAACCAGCAAGATCATTGGTAATGGCCAACTTGCAGCAAGACGTCTAGATCTGGTGAATACTGATAATTTTAAAATTTGATGAATTGTCAATAACATAATTTTAGTTCATCGTTTAATCTTGGGTTGAAAACTAAACTTCTGGCTAGCATATTGGACCACAGCTTTACCATCCACTAACTTGGGTTTGAATTTCCAACGTTTTATTGCCTGTAATGCCGCGGTATCAAATACACGTTTCGGTTCAGCATCCACCACTTTCGGATTGGTGACAGTGCCATCTGGTCGTATCGTAAATTCAACGATGACATATCCAGACAAATTCCTACGCGCCGCTTGAGACGGATAACGCGGTTGAATTCTCACCAGCGGGATAACTTCACTATTAGCAACTAGCCTTCTACCAGTAAATTGTTTTGAAGTTGGCAAATTAGATGGTGCTGCACCTGGCTGCCATTGAGTAGAGCCTTTCATTATTGCTGCACCACGTGCTAGCGCTGACCCCTCCAGGCGTAATGGGGTTTCAATGGCAGGCAAGTTAAATTCAGGCGCACTAAATGAAATTTCAGACATATCGAGCGGCTCAAGTTCATTCTTAATATCATCAGGCGTATCTTGTTGTTGAGGCCGCTCCGGCTTGGCACGTTTAATCGTTTCTAGCGGTTGTTGCTGGCTCGGCAATCGCACAAAATCGACAGTATGATATTCAGTTGATGATTCTGGTGTTTCTACATCACCCGATATCATATTCTGCATCAGCGAGAATAAAGCAAAACTGACAATCATTGCCAACAAAAGTGACAGACTTAAACGTGTCAGCTCGTTACTCATTTTTTTATCGCTGCGATGGAAACATTACTGATTCCGGCTAATCGTGCCTGATCCACCACTTCCACTAATAACCCTGTAGTGGATTCTTTATCAGCAGTCACAATAGCTGCAGCTTCCGGATTTTCTGCCAGCATGCGCTCAACATTCGCACGCACTGCACGGATATCAACCAGATGATTTTCAATCCAGATTTCACCATTAACTGTTATCGCAATCAAAATATTACCCCGCTCCTGGCGTTCAGAAGTTTGCGCGGAGGGCCGGTTAACATCAACACCTGTTTCTTTAACAAACGAGGTGGTAACCAGAAAAAAAATGAGCAGGATAAACACAATGTCGATCATCGGCGTCATATTAATTTCACTGCCGCCTTTTTGTCGTAACGCGTGACGTTGTTTCATTGCCAGAGTTCCTTACTGGTTTTAAATATTCTAATTATTGCAAACGCATTTTATGCGCTAGCCGGCGGGTTTCATATTCGGCGCGTCTATCCAGCAAGGCACTGAAGTACAACCCGGAAAGCGCAGTAGTCAAACCAGCCATGGTAGTAATCAGGGCTTGAGAGATACCTTGCGCCAGCCCTCTCGCATTACCTGTACCAAAAACTGCCAGCACGTCAAACACCTGAATCATACCGGTAACTGTCCCTAATAGACCAAGCAACGGTAACAAGGTAGTTAGAGTACGAATCGGTAACAGATGGCGTATCAACAAACCATTGGTTTCCGCAACCACAAATTCTCGAATTTTCCGAGAGGTCCAACTATTGTGATCCTCTCGCTGCTGCCATTGATCGAGTAATTTTTGATGCAAGTGTGGATACTGAAAATAGTAATAAGCGTAACGTTCAAGTATCAATGTCCACATGATTATAGTCGCAAACAAGATTACCCACAAAATTGCTCCGCCAGCCCGTAACAGTACTGAAAGATCATCAAGCGGCGTTGTTATCAACTCCAGTATTTGTGTTATTTGCATTGTTTCTTTCCTCCACCAGTCGTGCAACAACACCTGCGCTTTGCTCATCCAGCACCTGGACTAATCGATTGCCTTTACCAGTTAAAAAACTCAGCAATAAAACTAGCGGCACTGCGACAATCAAACCCAGCTCAGTGGTTACCAGGGCTTGTGATATACCACTCGACATATATTTTGGATCACCTGTTCCAAATAATGTGATTGACTGAAACGTCTCAATCATACCAGTTACTGTACCTAACAATCCTAATAGTGGTGCGATGGCAGCGAGTACACCAATACTTGATAAGCCACGTTCAATTTTCGGTAACTCCTTCAAGACAGCTTCTTCCAGTTTCAATTGCAAGGTTTCAGTTTCTTGCTGTGGGTTTTCACGAAAATGCTGCAGTATTCGGCCAAGAGGATTTTTAATATTTAGTTCTTCGCTCTTCAACTGTTTGTTGACAGCTCTTCCTGTTAATGTCAGAAAAACAAATCGCTCCATTAACAATAATAATCCTAGCAACCCAACACCAATAATGACGTAAGCAATGATACCACCCTGTTGTATGCGCTCCATGAAATTTGGTGTTTGCACCAATACAGATAAAATTGCACCACGTGACGGATCCAATCCGATAACGTCATATCCCGAGCCATGACTTTTTTCGAATAAACTTGCCATCTCCTGATATCGCGTAGCCGGTTGTCTAGCTAACTCTACCAGACGTTCAGTTTCCGGAAGATAACGTAAATATTTGCCATCACTAAAGGCATTAAATACTCCAACGCGAGTAACTTCTCGTTGCTGCTCTATGCCATCGGAGGAAATCACCGGCGCAGAAAATTGAACGACCTTGCCAGATTCCGTCATTTCTTCCAACAATGTTAACCAGAGTTGATCCAGCTCATCAATTGACGGTAATGCTTTACGCTGAGCAAGCTCTGCAGTGAGAACATCGCGATGGGTGAGTTGTGCAGAGATAATGGAATTCTCCAATATCCCCGTCATATCATCAGAGACTTGTCGAACTACACCAAATAGCTCTCCAAAAGAGGAGACCTTAAGATCCAGTCGTTTTTCCAACTCAGCTATTTTTTTCTCGTTGTTTTCAAAATCGCTGTTAAGTGTTTCACTCCGCTTTTCCTCGGTAGACAATTCTCGTTTTGCTGTTTTCAACAAGCGTTGTTGTTGATCTTTAGCAGCAAGAAATTCTGCTTCCCGTTGCTCATTAATTGCGCTTGATGTTTGAGACTCTTGACGCACTTTGTCTAGCAAAGCATCGAGGCTGTCTATTGTTTTATTTTCTGCTGCGAAGCCTGGCAGAAAAAATAACATCCCAATAAATGCACCTATAAACACATGAGAGAAACGCATCATGGCTGCTCCGCAAAGCTAACTGGCAACGACAACAAGTCTGGTGCTGCTTGTTTACGCGCAATTCGAATACCATCACTAATTGAACGTCGAAAACTATTATCAAGCTGCACCCAGGTTTTATTTTTTTTATCCCAAAATCCAACTTCACTTCCATCCAGGGATAAGTAAAAGAGTCCTAACCTACCTATACGCAACAACTCGACTGTTCGAGTAGTTTGTGAAGCAGACAGGCTACTTTCATAAGCTTCTATTGTACGGCCATATTCTGTTTCGATCTGATAAGCTTCAATAACCCGGCGATACTTTTCAGAAATGGTAATATCAGCGCGATCCATAAGTTCCCGGAGCGCTCGAATACGATTGGTACGTTCCGTGATGAGAAATGGCGTATCAAGTTGAATAAACGAATCAAGCGTATCTAGCATTTTCAAAATTAGCGGCACAATCTCTTTTTGAGTGACATCAATATCGTCTAGCTGCTGACTTAATGATGAAATTTCTTTTTTCTGGGATCCAATCACTTTCTCCAATTGCATATTATATATCTTTAGACTACTTGTTTTGTGTAAGGTCGACCTATATTCCGCAGCGAGATCCTGAGTTTTATCAGCCAGATCACTTACTTTTTTTTGCGACAACTGCGACGTTTGCATCGTTTTTTTCTGAAGAGAAAGTGATGAATCAAGCTTGTCGGCATAACCAACATTTATAGTTGATAAAAAAATCGCTAGCATTATTGCTGATATTTTTTTATTCAATTCCGTTTTTGCCACTTTTCTTCTAAACTTACAAATAACTTGCATTAAAAAAAGAGAGGAGATAGATTCCTGCGACTTAAAATTCATGTACTCCCCCTGATTCTCCATACTTACTGAATAAAAACATAAGCTACAGCTCCATCTTCTACTTTCAAGTTAATTATTCGCGGCAAATAAAAGTCAATTTTGAATTTAGTACTACACTTGATTCCCATACTTAATATTAGTACATAAATTTTAATATAGTACATAAACTGATGTAGCAAAGGCATAACATATTGTCCTAAGACCTCTAAATACAGCGGGAAATTTAGGGTCGTAATAATTTTTATAATTGCATTCAATGTGGCATGGAAATTCTGTGCTAGTCTTATAAATATTACAATCTTTGTTAAACAAAGACATTGCGAATGCAAAAAAATATATGCCTGCCACTTATCCGCAATTTTTATTCTATTACTGAGTATTTTACTCTGTATTAGCTGCACCAATGAATGGCAGGGAGAATCTCTTGATTTCAGAGAAAACACAGAACTTGACGTAGTTAAAAAACATGATTCCATAACGAGCCTGCAAGGAGGTATTTCACTGGACTTTGAGGACAAGGTTCTTTGGGTGTTTGGAGAAACTCGATTGAAAGAAGAAAATTCAGAAGGCCAATCAGAGCTTTCGAATTCTGCCGCCTGGGTACTCTCTGATTCAATTACTGAAAACACTGAATTTAGTTTTATCGAAAACGATTCACAACAACTGACACAATTCATTCCCTACAATACCGATGAAAACCAATATAACGCAAACAACACAGGACACATATTACTGCTACCACTTGGCGGTTTCGTCCATGAAAATATTGGCTATATTTATTACAAAAAATTGGAAATAACAGGATTTCTGTTACAATTAAATTTAGGCATTGGTATCGCACAAGTCGACAGCAATGGAAACATCACGCGTTTGTCACCCGCACTTTTTGATGACCCCACTCTTTTCTGACAGGCTACAAGTTATAATTGGGGTGACGGTGTTTTTGTTTCAAACGATGGCTACATCTATCTGTTCAGCACTATCGATAAAGGTGGGCTTCAAGGTGCAACGCGTCTCTCTCGAGTTAGTTTATCGACAATTACTGATATCAATGCGTATGAATATTGGGGCGGCTTTGACTGGAAGGCAGGTGAACAGCAAGCAAAGGAAATCTATTCCAGTGGTAAGTCCTCCTCCATCAATTTCAACTCTTACGCTAGTAGTTATTTAACTGTATATAACAACATATTTAGCAATACCGTAGTGCTAAGGTCAGCCAAACAAGTCAATGATAATAGGAACACCGATATTCCATTGTTTGATGGAGTAGAGTCCTTCGTATTTTCTATCACAGATGTACGCCAGCACAAAGCTTACGAAACTGAGAATAGTAAAAAAATATTAATTTCTTACACATCCATAAAAGAAGAAAGCAAGGCGATGTTTACCTTGTTCAATATGAATTCTATTAAGATAAATTGATGATGATTCCTACTAATTGCAAACGTAAATGCCACTGAGGATTCTAAATTATATTCTTCTGGCCTGCTACCTGGCGCTTCACATGTTATTTCTAATTTTCTTTCTGCTTCACGTGACTTAGGATATCCGGGATATGATTTCAACCCACGGATGGTTTCCAAAGGTGGAATTGAATTCGCATTGACAGAGTTTAAAAATAAACTTGGTATTATGCGTTTGTCATTCATGGGAATAATTGAACTGGAGTCTAACGAAAACGGCACACCAGCATTTTTTGATGCGGAACATAACGTAGCACTTTGGCGTGGTCATTATGGTTATGGCGTTTCTCAAACCCTAGATGACTTATCGCCAACCTTATTTGATAAACCTAGTCAGTGTGAACTATATATTGGCTGGCGACATGAAAGTGATCATTTTACCGGGAGCGAAGAAGGAGACCACGAACCACGCTTTTGGCAAACACCTAACATCGGTGATTGGTTTCAATTTGAAGAAGCGTTACGCACACCGTATAAAAATATTCGAAATGATATTCGTTTAATTCAAAAATACTACATACCTGTGGAAGGTAATCGTGCATATAATTTTAGCCTAGCGATGGACTTTATTCTTGAATATAAACCATACAAAAAATTTCATCCTTACAGTTCAACATATGTGGAATATCTTAACGGTAACGAATGGGAAGTTGCTGGTATTGATGCCGGAGTGCCCGATGCAAAATATTTTTATCAGCATTTTGGCGTAAGTATTAAAGGCAAGTATCTCCGCTTAAAATTATACACGTTAATTAGCTCAGGTAACGGCAAAGGTAAGTTGATGTTCGAAAAATCGGGACAATGGGGATGGGGAATCAGCGTGGGCATTAATTAATTAGGATTGAATACTTCAATGCCACACTAAACCTTAGCAGCATTTCAAGGCAACAAGTATTTTAAAGAGTATTGTGGGGAAACATATTTACATAGATGATTTGGTAAGCAGCAAAAAATACCGCTCTACTGGCGCGGGTGCTTTTATGATTAATTGTTTTAAACTGCACACAACAGACCATGATTGTATGCAGATACACAATAATTCTGGCGTGCAACGTTTCCCCTGCTCATAAATTTTATTTACGAGAGGGTTTCCATATTACCAGTCATCACTTTTCAATTAATGATATAAATAATTAGCCCACGATCAACAGCTCAGAAATTTATATGGCTCAATCTATTACTTTAGCTTAGCCTCTACAGATGAAATTAATCCTAACGGAAAAACAATATTTAATGCTTTCGCCCAAAGTTTTTCATCAAATCCCTTTAACTCATGAAGACAAGGTTCTAATGTTCTCGCTTCTCGTCTCGCCAATTTGATGGCTTTTGGTAGCAGCAACTCATTATATACATCGACAATTCTATTGTATTGATCGACATTTTGGTTTCTCGCTTTCACAGCATATGCCAACGCTTTTTCATCTGACTTGTATAAATGAACTCTAATGGAAATTGTATGGGGCTTTCCGGTTCGCAAATGTCGTGCTGTGCAACTAACAATCAAAGGCCCACTAGCTTCATTTGCGATGGTATAACTGAGGCCGTGCCAGCCAGTTGTGCGCTCCTCATCCCGGACACATGGCTTCATGTGTTGACGCGCAATACCCGGAGGAATGTAGTTGTTGGATTCATAATAACTGTTTCTTGTTTTCAAAGCCTCTTTAAGCGATTCAGGGGTGAGGCCTCCCATAAATGGAGTAAAGTCTCTGATCCTTACTTGATAGCCTTTTACTTTTTCTGCTTCAATTCGATTTATATTGATAAATTTAGGTGCGGTTTTTTTAGCCATAAGATGTTTTATCTCCCGTCAAAATTGTAGTTTTTGGGATTTCTCTGCCCAGTTTTTCTAACAATACTATACATTATATCCCTAACAAATATACAAACACAGACCAATTTGACAATCAATGGTTCATTAACTCTTTCAAATTTTTATCCCCAATCCATCTTTAGCAAGCAAAACGCTAGTATTTTTTAGCTTTTTGGTCGCAGAACAATCAAAATGGGATTTGCGAAGCCCATTTATTGACTTGTTTAAATTATCATCAACTGAAACAATAAAGCTGCTGACAAACTGTTTTAAGCACGAACAACCGCATTCTGAACAAAATCCAATCAACTATACACCTCCTCTTAGAAACGATACACTCAGTAAAATGTACCGCTCGTGAATTAGGCGGTTCAATTTGTTGATATTACACTTTTAAGGAAACATAAATGTTAGCTGTCCGCTTAATCACCCTGGCAACCCTACTTCTCCCATTCTCGGCAATTTCTGCTTATGACCCGGACAGAGTTAAAGAAGCAGTCAGCGCTGATCAATCATTGTTCAATATCACTGATTGGAAAAAAACAGGCAAAGATAACGGCTGGGTAGCGGAAACATCACAACGACTTTTATCACTAACAGTCAATGACAAAATATCAACCGTTCGATCACCACATATTAGCCCGAAACAAAAAATTATTTCGAAAAAACGTTGTGAAGCGTTGGGATTAATAGGCATCAATCCAATATCAAAAGAACAGAAAGAGAAGATATTTTATTTGGTTAAAATTGCAACGCAAAAACATATTACTCAATTTACGGATATAAATGATATTAGGTTTGAAGTATTGCCGGAGATGAAAGGAACCTATGTGAGTTTGTTGTGCAGAATTAAACCAAGCACCAAATGATAGCGGATTTTTGTGATTCCCTTTGATTGTTTATTCTTCAATCTGAAGGGGAAAATTTGCGAAAACCTAAGACTACCTGTGAAATACAGCACACCGCTCATGGCAAGTTTCCCGTTATACTTAGCTCAACAGTAAAGGAAACGCTTTACATCCATAAACAAAACAGCAAATAAAAAGGAATTCAACAATGACAATGTATCTACAAATTGAAGGTATTAAAGGTAACGTAACAGCGAAAGGTCATGAAGACTGGATTGATATCTCATCTATACAGTGGGGAGTGGGTCGCGCAATTTCCTCCTCAGTCGGTACTGCTGCAGATCGCGAAGCTAGCAAACCAAGCATTAGTGAAGTGAGTGTTACTAAATTAATGGAAGAATCTACACCGTTGATTTTTACTGAAGCTTGTGTCGGTAAATCTAAAAAAGTCAGCATCCATTTATGTACTACAGGTACAGAAAGCATTGATACTTACATGGAATACGATCTTGAAGATTGCATGATATCTGGTTATTCAATGAGTTCTGGTGGTGATCGCCCTTCCGAATCGATTTCATTCAGCTTTACTAAATTAATGATGAAGTACATTCCATACGACAAAGCTGGCAAAGCAATGAGCCCACTTCCCGCTGGTTACGATATGGCAGCAGGAGTAAAGGTTTAACTTTCCTTACGAACACACGGCAGTCCCTCCCCTCCCGACTGCTGTGTGTTTTTGATTGATTTAATCGCCTATCAACCAAAGCCCGCTAACAAGTTTGAAATAAAATAAACATCGCCTGCTATTTACCGACGACATATCTCAAAGTCTCAACAACCTGCTCGGGTGTTTGCGCCCAGGCCAAAGCTGAAGCATCAACTTCCTTCAAAGGATGAATAATGCTTTCATCATGCAATGTAATATAGGGCTTTCCTAATGCCGCACAAAATCCGGCGTCAAACGCTGCATTCCACTGCTTATACTTATCACCAAAGCGTATAACCACAAGATCAGCTTTTTCAATTAATGTTTTTGTTCTTATTGCATTTACCTTAGCGGATTTATGATCTCGCCAAAAACCGCTGTTTTCAGCTCCCAATAGATCGCCTGCTGCATCACTAGCTTCATGGTTAGTCACTGCTGAAGTTAACTGAACGGGCAAGCCTGCTTCTTCAATACCTTTTTTAATCTGTTCACGCCAACTTGTGTGAATTTCACCTGACAAATAAATCGTCCAATTCATCTCTATTCTCCACATAATGAGTTTTAATTTTGCTACTCATGCAATATTACATTAATAGCATATCGAAATCGAAACCTACACTGCTACGTAAATTTGATTCGTCACTAATTATGTTATAGTTAAAAATACCACAAACTTTTAAATTTAGGGGGAGTCCTATCAGCACCTTAACTCTCTTAATTCAAGTCAGTGGCGGATTAGGTCTATTTCTATTGGGCATGATCATCATGACCGATGGCCTTAGAGCACTCGCCGGAAATGCAATACGCAATGCTCTTATGCGCTTCACTCACAACCCGCTAAGTGGAGCATTGACGGGTGCAGTTAGCACGGCGATCCTCCAATCTTCCAGCGCGACAACTGTTGCCGCCGTTGGTTTTGTTGGCGCAGAGTTACTCAGCTTCTCAGCTGCTCTTGGAATAATTTTTGGCGCTAATATTGGTACAACTATCACCGGCTGGATGGTTGCGTTATTTGGCTTGAAGCTCAAACTCAGTACGGTTGTTTTACCTCTCATATTAATTGGTGCGATCACAAAACTGTTCTCAAATGGTCGATGGGCGCATTGGGGAATGGTGTTAGCCGGTTTTGGTCTAATATTTGTTGGAATCGCATTATTACAACAAGGAATGAGTGATCTTCAAGGTGTTATCTCATTCGAACACCTGCCGGCAGATAGTCTTGTTGGTCGTCTACTGCTTGTCGGTTTCGGTATAGTTTTTACCTTGATTACACAATCCTCCAGCGCCGGTGTTGCCGCCGCCCTCACTGCTCTTTTTTCAGACTTGATAAATTTTGAACAAGCCGCCGCTCTTATCATTGGAATGAATGTTGGAACTACCGTGACAGCCGCTGTTGCAACGATTGGTGGTTCAGTCGGCGCGAAGCGTACTGGATTTTCACATGTTATTTATAACTGCTTTACAGCTGTTGGAGCACTGCTATTAATCTCTCCTTATGTTTGGAGCTGGGAATATTTCTCGGCGGGTGCGCTTGAGAATAATGCGGAACTAGCATTAGTCGCATTCCATACACTTTTCAATATTTTAGGCGTTATCCTGGTCTTGCCGTTTACATCTCAATTTGCCCATTTCATTCAGATACTGATTCCAGACAAAGAGATCCCGTTTACCGACAAGTTAGACATAGCGCTTTTGGAACAGCCTAGTCTGGCACTCAATGCGGTACAAGCCAGTGTTAAAACAGAGTTACTTGCATTGCTTTATCACTTGAGTGCTTTGCTTGAAAACCGCTCAGACAAGCTCATCAACTTGAAATCGATGCAGAGCGCATTGGATCGCACTCACACTTTTATCGACGACATACACCTTCAATCGGGCGATGGAGCCGACTGGCAAAGACTTATTGCATTAATTCATACATTGGATCACATGCAACGGCTTCATGAGCGCTTTGAGGAAGAGGAGTATCGAGCGAGCGCTGCACGCAACACTCCCGAACTAAAAGCTGAACGCGAACAGATGATTACCATCATCAAATCCGTCGCTGATAATATTGAAAGCATGCAATGGCATAAAGCAAAACAGCTTGCAAACAGTACTGCTCAACAGATGGAAAAGGTCGCCCCAATACTTCGTCACTCAGTAATGGCAAATATTGGCTCTGGAAAAATTAGCGTCCCGGAAGGAACAGCGCGAGTCGAAGCGATACGTTGGATGCGACGTGTCAGTAAACATATAGCGCGTATCTGTGATCGATTGAATGATGCTGCCATTTCAGCAGGACAATAAAGCAATCAAAACACCCAAACCCTAGCTCCCGATTACCTGATATTGTATATCAAATCTGATGAAATCAGTTGATCCTTAGGCGTTAAGGCTGCCCACTAAAACTTGATTAACACTTGTATCAAACAAACAGGTAAAATCCGCTCCATTTAGTAGTCCCGATAGTTCATGAATCTTACGCTTTCTCACAAATTCAGAATATATCAGGACCTTAATTAGAAATCTTTTGTCCCAATTTCACAAAATAACGAGTCATCTATGCAAATTACCCATGCTATCGCCCACTATCTGCAAAGAGATACAGATTCTGATGCAAAATTAACCTTGCGGGAAAATGAGCTACCTATAAATGAACAAACAGAAAGATTATTCGAAAGCCTGAAAAAAAGTTTCAAGGGGCGACTTACACGGCAGCATGGTAGTTTCAATGCAGAAAACGAATCATCACTTTTGAAAGGAGAATTGTCTGCTTTCCTGAATAACGAACAAACTATTTCTGAGCTAAGTACTACATTTATGAAACAGCTTGAGAAAGATGTTAACAGTAAAGGCATTGAAATTAATTCTCATTTTCTTTTTTTTGCTGAGGAATCTAAAAGCCAGCATTTTTTCTATTTATTTATAACCAACCAAAGTGAGTCACTTGCCATCGATGAAACACTGGATGTTACCTCGCATTATTATATTGATACCGGCGCAACACTTTCAGGAGTGAAAGTTGACATTACCGAGTGGCACAAAAATCGAAAATACCCCTATATTACTCAAGTTCCGCCCAAAGGTAATGTGTTACTTTCGGAATCCTTGCAAGAGCTTAGCGGGTTTGATAATTGTGTTGATACAGAAGAAGCGACCAATACTTTTCTTGAAGGCGTTGAAGCGTTTGCAAAACATGTACCGGAAGAAAATGTTAAAGAGTATCGTCACAAGGTTGTCGATTACTGCATCGAACAAGAGCAAAAAGATGAGCCAATAAATATTCCTGGCTTATCAAAAGAACTCGATGGGATTGACTGCGAAAAGTTTGTGCGCGAAATGTTAAGTCACAATCCTAAAAGCCAAGAGGAAGTAATGATTGATCGCCGCAGCCTAAAAAAATATGTTCGATTTTCAGGAAGAGAAAAAGACCTCGCTATCAGCTTCTCATCTTTCCAACTTAACGAACGCGTGTTATATGATGAAGCTAGCGACACACTGAGCATCAAAGGATTACCAAAAGTTTTGCGCGAACAACTTTTAAGTCATTTGAAATAATCCTAAAAGCAGCAGTTGATTCATGAAAAATATTCACTCGGATATTTTACAAAATATCCGAGTGAATATTCCTACCCCTATTAGAACTATTCCACTAACAACGGATATAAGGCTATGAAAACCTAGATATCATCCTTCTTTCATGCATGCCACAACCTCTTCCCTTTGTAGTTTTTATTCAAGAAAATAAATAACATAGAAATTAATGCCTTACCCCAAATGGCTAGATAACCGAGAAATTTTATCCGGATAATTTGTCGAAAATCATTTATTAGACGATACAAGAGGATGGAATAAATCAATTAACAGATTTGGCATAAACATCAACCAAAGGGGGAAACTGGTATATGAATCACGCTAAAACACTAATCTTCTGCGCACTGCTCATTGTGTTGCTGATACCAGTCACGGCTCATTCAGCTGTCTTTACACCCAATATATTTACCGATCAAGTAGATACAAATCCCGGTGACGGGCTTTGCCAAACGGACACAGGGGATTGCTCCTTACGTGCAGCAATACAGGAAAGCAATGCACTATCTGGCCCGCACACAATTGAGCTCGATACAGGATATTATTATTTGTCGATAGCAGGTAGATTCGAACATGCAGCTGCACAAGGTGATTTGGATATTACAAACGATACCACCATATCTGGGCAAGGCGCCGATCACACAATTATACATGGTGGAGGTATCGACCGTGTTTTCGATGTTCGAGGATCTGATGGTCAAACTAAAGTCGTATTAAACGATTTATCCATAACAGGTGGAGTAGTAAATATTTTAGTTAACGGTAATTTATCAGCCGGAGGATTCGGCGGTGGGATATTAGTCTCCGACGTTGATTTAACGCTCAATGGCGTGTGGATCTACAATAATATCGCCTACGGAATGGGTGGGGGTATATTTACAATATTTTCCAAGTTAAGACTTAACCACAGTTTGACTTACGACAACAAAAGCAGTGCTGGTGGTGGTATATCAGCGATGAACGGAAATACGTATTTAAACGACTCCTTTATCTTTTACTCTGAAAAAAACACATCCTTTGCTCCCACAGCTTTCTTCGGTGGAGGCATATTTAATTTCGGCAACCTTTATATACACAACTCTGCGCTCTATCAAAATCGATCTCAAGTTGATGGTGGCGCTATTTACCATGGTCTAGGAATATTAAAAATCACCAACAGTACGCTCAACAATAACGAAGCTGATAAAAATGGTGGTGCGATATATTATCGCATGGGTGGAATTGGCCTATCAGGCCAAAACACCGACACTCCGTCATTAGTCAATGTCTCCATCGTAAACAACGTCGCTAAAAAGCTCCCTCGGTTAGGCGATCCTATTGGCGGCTTTATTCCCTCAGTTGAAAGTTTTGAATTTACTCAAACTTCAACAATAGACATACTGAATACAATCGACTTTACCGTTCCTGAGGGAGAGTCTCCTGCTGCTGCTGGCGGAGGGGGCGTGTTTGTTGTTGGGCAGTTTGGCGAAAATCAACCATTAGTAAAACTAGGCATCGTTAATTCCATCATTGCTAACAATTATCAAAATGCTTCTCGTACAATACCGGACGATTGCAAAAACACTACAGATGGAGAAATATTATCATTTGGACACAATGTAGATGGTGATGGAAGTTGTAATTTTACTCATGTAAACGACTTAACTTCGGGGACTGATCTAAAACTAGTCACATTGAATATTACAAATGTTACTCAATCAGCATCTCAACCTAACTTTACTCAAAGCCAATACAACAAACTCATTCCTTATACCCAACTTATTGCATCAGACAGCCCTCTACGAGATGCTGCTAATGACGCTTATTGCCCTGATGACGACCAACGTGGACAAACCAGACCTGTAATAGGATGTGATATTGGTGCATATGAATTCTTACCACCTGTTGCTAGCTCCATGCAGTTTGTTGCCAAACCTGGCGAATTAGTATCTTCCGTTTTTACCATCTCTGATCCTGCAGAAAAAGCAGTGACATTCCAAATAGTCACACCACCAACTCAAGGTAGTGTTAATCAAACCTCTGGTACTTCACTGCCCGATTGGACGTACACGGCAAATGTCGATGCAACTGGTAGCGATCAATTTACATTTAAAGCCTGTTTTTCTACTGGCGAATGTTCCAATACAGCGACAATTGGTTTTACGATTATTACTGAATCCGCTGTTACCGACACAGTATCAATTAATATTCTTTCTGAACTTGGTGGCAGTGCAAGTTCTGTTGATATTATTAATGAGGCCGAATTGATTGCAGGGTTGGAAGATACGGATTACACATTCCCTGTTGGCGCAATCTTCTTTAGCGTTGAAGACATTCCTGTTGACGCTCCAGATTCTCTGGTCGTTGAATTACAATTACCCATGGATACAGTAATCCCTGCTGATGCCGTTGTCAGGAAATTAGACAACACAGGAGCATGGAGAACGCTGGCGAGTAGTCCTAGCCTTGTTGAATCAACAGGCGTGATTGACCCTATCAATAAAACAATAACCTTAACTTTGTTGGATAATGATGTATTCGATTCAAATCCCGCTCCTGGAGAGATCAGAGATCCTGTTGCTTTAGCTATACCGGCCAATACAACAATAACAACAACAGAAGCAACAGATACAAAAGTGGATTCTTCTGGGAAATCGAGTGGCTCACTGCACATTTTCTCTCTATTAATTTTGATGCTGATATCGTCTATTCGAATGATTAGACGGAAGTAGTAATAATTTCACAGTGATAATTAAAAAAAGCGCCAAGGGGATAGAATCACTATTTTCTTGGCGTATGTTTTCGACACCTGAACCTCCTCTATCACACGATAGCTTATCCATCAATTCGAGGTTTAGGTTTAAATATGTTGGCAAGATCGATATTAAAATATCTGAGACATGAAAGCAGAATTAAAACTGCCGTGGCCTCATCAAGATTACCAATAACGGGGATATTATCAGGGATTAGTTCAAATATTCCCGCACCAGGATTAAGGATATATAAAAGTGAGAGTATGCCTGTTAATATAACGAATAGTGATTTCATTTGATTTATCTCCAGACCTCTTTAATCATTTCTCTATTCATCATCAACCATTGAATGGCAATTATAGGCGCTGCAGAGTTTATTTTTCCCGACTTAAAACACGTGACCAACTGCTGATATGAACTCTTAAATACTCTGATATCTTCATTCTCTTCATCCAAGCCATAAACACCCTCTATAACTTGGTTGGTGTCGACCTTCCCACAATAGAGTGCAATTGTTTCACTCGTGCCACCGGGGCTTACATAATAATCACATATGTGTGCAAATTCTGTAATATAACAACCCGCTTCTTCAATCGCTTCACGTTTTGCGACTTCTTCGGCGGTTTCATCCTTGTCAATCATTCCCGCAACGATTTCAGTCAGCCACGCACCTTTTGGATCATTGAGTGCACCAATACGAAATTGTTCCAGTAAAACGACCTCGTCCCGAATGGGATCATAGGGAAGAACAGCGACAGCATGACCGCGCTCAAAAAGCTCGCGACTCATTACATTGCTCATTCCTCCTTCAAAAAGTGAATGACGTAATCGAAATTTTTCCAAACGAAAAAAGCCTTGATAAGCGATGTTTTTTTCAATGATTTCTATACTAGGTTTATCCATGTTGTCTCACTTACAACTCAGCAACATTGATCGCTTATTACTTTTTAACATTATGCCCAACTGATCGTTTTATCCTGCGCATGGAGAAGAACACCAACAGAAATACAATCGGAATGGCAAGCCCTGTTACAAATTCTACATTGAGGCCAACTCCCATCTCTTTTATGGCTTTCAAACCATAGCCGACGATTCCTAACAAATAGTAACTCAAGACAACAATAGACAAGCCTTCTACAGTCTGCTGCAATCGAAGCTGGAGATTCGCCCTACTATCCATTGATCTCAATAAATCACTAGTTTGCCCTTCCATCGCAATATCGATACGCGCACGTAATAAACCCGATGCCTTGTTAACACGGGTAGAGAGCTTTTCGAGATATTGATGAACTGCTTCACAACTATTCATTGATGCCGATAAACGTTGCTCCATAAATTCATGAAACATTTGCAAGCCCTTAATTCGCTCTTCCCTAAGCTCTGACACACGCAGTTGAACAATTTTATAGTAACTTAAAGAGGCGCTAAACCGGTGGTTAGTAGCCGCAGAAATACTTTCTATTTCTGCAGACAGTTCATTTAGTTCATCTAGTAATCTTTGTTCATCATCAAGACATTCTAACTTTATATTTCGTGATGTCAGCTCAGCTAATCGCGTGTCAAAATCAGCCAATTTAGGAATATATTCTTTTGCTAGCGGAACCGGCAACATCGCCAGGATGCGGTAAGTTTCAATATCAAGTAAACGCTTAACAAGACGTCCTGCTTGTCTCCGCCTAAGATCGATATCATGAACTAAAATTCGACCAAAACCATCACTATGAATTTTATTATCGGTCCATGCTATAGCACTACCCGCTGCGACATGTGCACCTACGACAGTATTTGAGGCAAACAGTTTTGCCAAATCATCTATCGAGCGAACAGGCTGATTTTTATCTTCAAAAACAACATGTGCTGCAGCAACAACTTCACCTGGCAATTTCTTCAACCACTCTTGTGGCACTTGATTAATAGCCGTATCCACAAACGGTGAATCAAAAGTAGTTTCAACAAAAAAAGTGTAAGAAGAAAACTCGCCATGTCGCTCCCACTTCAATCGAAAGGACCCGAATGCACCGCTAAAATAATCGGAATTAGGTGATGGAGGGGGTGCTGAATATCGCTCACATAGTTGAGCAATTAACTGTAGCTCTTCATAATGCTTATTTCTATTTGACAGTAAAGCGATATGAGAAATTTGAACAGGGGCGGTTAACAACTCATAAGGGCTGCCATGTAGCTCACCATGGAGTTTAAAGCGTAAAGCAAATTCCGGCAAACCAATGACTTTGTTTTGCAGTGGTTCAAGAGAATCAACTGATTGATCTTTGACATCAACTCTATTTTCGGACATACAAAGGTCCTTTCCTAAAACTAATTATGAGTGCGTTATTTCAACATAAACAGGGAACACCTTTCCACCATTAGTAGTAATAAAAGAGATTAAATTTGCCTCACAATGATCTATCGATTATTAACAATCTGGATATAGAGCCTTTTCTTTATCAAATGGACATTATTCAGATTTTGTTTGCCTAACTCTTTCAAAGAGGCAAATTGCGACAGCAGCGGACACGTTGAGAGACTCGATATTGCCAGGCATAGGAATTTTCACTTTATGTGTAGCTTTCGATAACAAGCCCTCAGAAACTCCCGCTCCTTCATTGCCAAATACAAAAGCGACGGCATTAGTCAGTTCAATATCGTAAAGCGAGGTAGGAGCATCCAAACTTGTTACTACAACCTTTTTATAATTTTGCACTTCATATTCAAGATCAACTTGCTCAACTATTTCAATATTAAACTGTGCCCCCATTCCGGAACGTAATGCTTTTGGTGACCAGGCTTCAGCACATCCTTTCGACAAACAGATTCTCTCTATGCCAGCGGCAGCCCCGGTACGAATAATGGATCCAAGATTACCGGGATCTTGAATATGCTCAAGCATCACCGCAGCTGTATGCACGGTAGGTTCAGGCCTTGGAATAGTTATTAATGCAAGAATGCCAACAGGCGTTTCCACAGGAGAAAGTTGATTGAATAAACGATGCGGAAGTTCAATAGTTTTTATTTTTGGAAAAAGTACCAGGCACTGTTGAATCTCTGCGTCAGTTTGCATCCCTTCACGCAAAATTATGCACTCAGGTTCTAGCGAGACATCAGCAGCAGCTTTTAGCAGATGAACGCCGTCAAGTAGCGTCTCTCCTGATTTACGTCGCTCGCGCGCTGAATCTGCAAGTTTCTTTAAACGCTTAAATAGTGAATTTTCGGCAGAACTAATCTGCTGTATTATCGGCTCGTTCATGAGCTGTATTTCTTAACCATGCTTTTAGCCACTGCCTCGGCAACACAAATACCATCAACAGCGGCTGAGAGTATGCCTCCAGCATATCCTGCACCTTCACCGGCAGGAAATAATCCTTTGGTATTGATGCTTTGATAATCATCCTTATTTCTTTTAATTCGAACTGGAGAAGAGGTGCGTGTTTCAACACCCGTTAGCACAGCATCCTGCATGAAATAGCCTCTAATTTTTTTATCAAAAGCGGGAAGTGCTTCTCGAATTGCTTCTACTGCATAATCAGGCAGAGCGGAGCTTAGATCACCCAATTTCACACCCGGTGTATAAGAAGGCTCTACTGAGCCTAGTTTCGTCGATGGTCGACCGGCAACAAAATCACCAACAAGTTGTCCGGGTGCACAATAATTTTCACCACCTAACTCAAATGCTCGCTCTTCCAATTTCCGCTGAAATTCTATACCCGCCAATGGATGGTCTGGATAATCTTTTTCTGGTGTAATGCCAACAACGATACCACTGTTTGCATTGCGTTCATTACGCGAATATTGACTCATACCGTTTGTTACAACACATCCTGGCTCTGAAGCCGCTGCGACAACTGTCCCGCCTGGGCACATGCAGAAACTATAGACAGAGCGTCCGTTCTTGCTGTGATGTACAAGTTTATAGTCAGCGGCCCCCAGTAAAGGATTGCCCGCTTCAGCGCCAAAACGCGCTTTATCGATTAAGGATTGAGGATGTTCAACACGGAACCCAATAGAAAACGGCTTAGCCTCAATATAGATACCGCGATCATATATCATTTGAAAAGTATCTCTAGCACTATGGCCTATTGCAAGTATCACATGATCCGATTCAACACGCTCTCCATCGGCTAATATAACACTCTTAACTTCTCCATCATCAACTTCAATGTCAGTAACACGACTTTCAAATCGAATTTCCCCACCGAGAGACTCGATGCTTGCCCGCATTTTTTCCACCATCCCCACAAGTTTAAAGGTTCCGATATGAGGTTTACTCACATAAAGAATTTCTTCAGGAGCACCAGCTTTGATAAATTCTGTGAGCACCTTACGCCCTAAGTTGTGGGGATCTTTTATTTGACTATATAATTTTCCGTCAGAAAAGGTACCAGCTCCACCCTCACCAAACTGAACATTAGACTCCGGATTGAGCTTGGATTGCCGCCACAGGCCGAAAGTATCTTTTGTGCGCTCTCGAACAGCTTTCCCTCGCTCCAGGATTATAGGGCGAAACCCCATTTGCGCCAAAAGCAGCCCAGCAAGAATGCCGCACGGGCCAGTTCCAATCACGACAGGTCTTTCCTTTAAACCTTCCGGCGCATGTGCAACATATTTATATTCAAGATCGGGAGTTATAGAGAGATGCTTGTCATCACTGAGCTTAAGCACCTCCTGCTCGTTCTTTATCTCTACATCCAAGGTATAGACAAATACGATTTTATCCCGCTTGCGCGCATCATAACCCCGCCGCGCCACTTTATATTCAACAAGATCACTTGCTGGAATGTTTAAACGCTGCAAAATCGCAGATTTAATATCAGCTTCCGGGTGATTAATAGGGAGCCTAACTTCAGTTATTCGCAACATGCACAGTAATCCAAAATGATCCTAGAAAAAGCCTATAAAGTGCGTATTGTGAATTGCTTTATCTCAAAATACTATCTGAAATATGCAGCAGCAATTCCCGCTAGAAACGGAATTGGGATTGATTTTTCCGTTCCGAGTGCATTCTTAGCCCAAGTCACGCCAAAATCAATCCCAACTCCTCTTCATGGAGCCATAAACAGGAACTACTGATGCAGCAGCTTCCATCTAAGCGCGGTAGCCATGATATTAGATACTATGCCGTTAGCTCATATTTATTGGTCTACTATCAAATTCACCCAGAGATCAATCAATAACCGAGAATCGACTATTCAGCTTCAATTCTCAAAGCCATACAGAAGCTCAATCTCTTCTGCCCAAATGTCAGAATCAATCGTTTCCAGTACCATGGGAATATTATTGAATCGCTCGTCATTCATAATATAACGAAATAGCTCCAATCCAATCTTTCCTTGCCCTAAGCTATGATGCCGATCAACTCGTGAGCCCAAATCAGGTTTGGAATCATTTAAATGCATCGCTCGTAGATATTGGAAACCAACGATTCGATCAAACTCCCCAAAAGTATCATCACAGTTTTCTGTTGTTCTCAAATCATAACCAGCCGCGAAAGTATGGCAAGTATCAAGACATACACCCACACGCTTTTTATCTTCAACTTTTTCGATAATATGTGCGAGGTGTTCAAAACGATAACCCAGTGTCGAACCTTGCCCTGCCGTATTTTCAATAACAGCGATTACATCACTTGTCTGATCTAATGCGATATTGATTGAGTCCGCAACCTTATCAAGACTCTCATCTTCACTTATTTTGTTCAGAGTTGCACCTGGGTGGAAATTTAATAGCGTTAACCCTAACTGTTCACAGCGTTGCATTTCATCAAGAAATGCATTCCGTGACTTCTCCAGCCCATCCGATACGGGATGACCAAGATTGATGAGATAACTATCATGAGGAAGAACATGATCCGGAGAAATACCAACTGCAGCAAGATTAACTTTAAACGCTTCAATGCTTTTTTCGGTTAATGGTTTTGCAACCCACTGCCGTTGATTTTTGGTAAATAATGCAAATGCTTTTGCGCCTATAGCCTTTGCGTTAAGGGGAGCATTTTCCACTCCTCCTGCCGCGCTTACATGTGCGCCGATATATTTCATAAATTCTCCTCAATATGGAACTATCCCAGAAATTTTAGGATCTCCTGTGAATTCATAATTTAATGACAATTCGTAGACTAAAAATGACTTTACGCTAAAAGCTCAGAACTCCATTCGCCTGCTCGTTTATTGACCAGAAAAATCAAATTAACAAATATCCTCTTATAATCCCACAGCGTTCCTTAACTCTCTCAAAAGACGCAAACGGCCTCAGAGAAAAGTATTAGTTCAAAAAACACATAATATGATATCTTATGTGAGAGGAAGATCACATTCTGGCTCGTCTTTTATCTTATAAACTCCGCCCTAGTCGGATAATTTGTTATCAACCCAATGTGTCTGACTTCCTTGGAAATCGATGTATTGCAATTGTGTGATATATAGAGAACGCCCTTTAACATTACAGATCTTATAATGAACATACATAATTCTATAAAAATAATACCTTTAATCCTTGTATCTAACATTTTACTATTAAGTGATAAAGCGCAGGCTGACGACTGGACCTGTACTGATGTTGCTTCGATTAAAAATGAAAATTCAGTAATGGCTTGTGGGGTTGCCACAGCAGATACAGAAGGTGAAGCGCGAGAAAAAGCATTGCGACGTGCTAGAACAGAATTTGAGCTTATTTGCGAAACATCCGCAGAATGCGTAGGTAAACAAACAATAGTTGAGCCACTGAGAAACTCCTGTGAGATTTTGGCTAATGGTCGTTACAAATGTTTTCGTGGTTTGCGATATACGATTTTGGACAGTAGCAAACCCGCACAAAGACCGATAAAGACCAAGCGTACAGAACCTAAACAAGAACAAAAACCAGCTCCAGCTCCGGTCCGATCTGCCAGAATTGAGCAAAGCGCATTTGAAAATGACGAATCCAAAAAATTTGCGATAGGTGTCGCTAGTTATGCGCTTTCGATTGCTTATTCCGATAATACTGATAACGACACAGAAGATTTTTCTGGAGGGTCTTTTTTCCTACAATTTGCCCCCCTAAAACATATTGCAGCAAAACTTTATGCATACTCACTAACGCACGATGAACTCGATGATGCCACAGCTTCAGGCACAGACATTCAACTCCTCATTGGTAGTAATTTTACACAGCCTGGTGGCAATTTTTATTTTGGTATAGGGATGTTTGACGAGACATGGGAAATCGACAATGGACTTGTTAATTTATCTAAAGACTTTTCGGGATCTCAGTTTACTATTGGGATGGGCTACAATTGGTCCTACGTGTTAATTGATTTTCACTTAAGTTTTCGCGAGAAAAAAGAATATGAGGATTATTATAATTCACTTAGCAGCAATACGTTATTTGGTGAATCAGAAGCGGAAGTTGCAGCTGTTTCTGGTGCGCTCTCGATTGGTTTCCGCTTTTAAGCCAAAATTTCTTGAGTTTAGAATTGCAATAATTGAAAAATGCTTTTAGTTATTAGCAATATTTTCGGGGTGCATAATATATCCAGAGCACCCCGGACATTCTTCCCAGAATCTAAAAAAAACTCTGACTCAGCATAGTCAATAACGCGGCACTTACAACAAATACTAATAATACAAGTGTAGGATCAAAAGTTGATTGTTTAGATGGTTTCATAACACATTACTCGTTATACAATTCGTATTCACTATTATCCTGAATAATTGCGACAGTGCTGTTAAATCAGTCACAAAACGCTTCAGGCACCGAAGTAATATAACCCCATGATTTTAAATATATTCTTCTATCTTAGCGGTTTTTCTGAAAACCTATTCACAGAATTAAATTACGTTTTCTTATATAACGACAGCGTCATCTAATACTTAATATAAGTCTGTGTTTTTTTAACCAGCACAATGAATAATCAAGAATCCTGACTGTCTCGAGCTTTTATCACTGGCATCTTGTATCGCATAAGACCAGCACCGCGACCACCCAATTTATTGTCATATATAACGGTATAAGACATGACACGACGAACATATTTGCGCGTTTCATTGTAAGGAATTGTTTCCACCCAGATATCCGAAGGCATATCTTTGTTAGGTAGCCACTTTTTCACTCGATAAGGCCCTGCATTATATGACGCTGTTGCCAAAGCACCATTTCCTTCGTTTTTATCCAGCATCCTACGTAAATAGGCAGCTCCGAGGCGAATGTTTTTGTTGGTATTTAATAAGTCTCTATTAGAACGAATCCGAAACTTCAACTCTCTAGCAGTTAATCTACCTGTTCCAGGCATAAGCTGCATAAGACCTAATGCACCGGCATGTGAGCGAGCGTCAGCCATGAAGCCGCTCTCTTGACGAAGTACTCCATAAATCCACGCTGCATCTATCCCCTGTTCTTTAGCTTGTTTAGTGACGACATCCTTGTACGCCATCGGGAAACGCACTTCCAAATCATCGAAGTGCTCAGCTTTGGCGATCGTGCTAATCGCTCGATCATGCCAATCCCAACTGCTAGCTAACACTGATGCTTTCTTTAGCTGCTCTTCGTTAAATGGTTTGGTGGCAAAATTCCATTCACGACGCGCATCTGCTTTTAGACCAAGCTTCAATAATTCATGTGACCGTTGAACTCCTGGAATGGCAGCAATTTCGTCCAACTCATCATCGGTGAATTTTAAAGGATCGGATTGAAACTGATATTCATTCCCCAAACGATCAGCAGCAAGAAAACCATGATAACTGCGTTCTTTGGCTAAAGCTGTGTAGATCCTTTCTGCTGCAGTTCGCAAAGCCGGTAACGATTCGCTTTGCATCTCTAAAATACGGCCACGCCAATATCGCCAGCGGCTGCTGTTACGCTCTTCATGTGGTAGAGCCTCAATCCATGTTAGTGCAGACCACCAATCTTGCTGTGACAGCGCTGTTCGTATTCGCCAAAGTTGTACTGTACTATCGGGGTTATCCAGCTTACCCAACCATTCCAAAGCGCGGGGATGCTTTTGATAGCCGGCATGCATCGCTATGTACTGATCCACATCGTGGACATTATTTTCAGTTAGCGCTAAATGCTTGCCTCGCACAGACTCCCAATAGTCCGCAGCAGCCCCAGCGTCTCTTCGAGCTAGTCGTTTTACGCCATGCCGCACGATCATATTGGGGATAGGATCATCGGTTTTATAATATTTGCGTAATAAATTTTCCGCAGGGCGACGATGCATTTTTCTCCACCGTTCAACCCAAAGACGATCCTGCTTGCCCATCTCTTTTGCAATAAAACGAGCAAGACTAACGCGGCCACTTGTCATAGCCAACTCGATCCGTTTCCATTTATGCTCGCTGGTCATGCCGCCGTGTTTTTTCCAAGCATGAAACACTGGGTCACACTTGCTGGGTTGAGATTTCCCCACTAACCAAAGCTTTTCCGCTTCAATATTGGCTTTTTCAATCTGTTTGGTTTTGTAAAGTGCTGTCGCGTAGGAGCAATGCAATTTTGTTCCACCGCCAGGCTGATATTCATCGAGAAATTTCTGCCAGCTCCCTTTGCGCTCTAAACTCCTTAACCATCCAAAGCGCATACGTGCACTTATTGGAGAGTCCTGATAAACATCCATGAATTTTTTAATGCGCTCATCGGGCATACGACTTATACGCTTTCGCATATATTTGTATTCGAGATATCCATAAAGCGGGTAATCTGTAATCTGTTTACTAAGACGGCGATATGTACGCAAATGGCCTTTTTTTAAAGCCTTTGTAGCATCCGTGTATATTTTGCGCTGCATCTCGATAGACATAGTCGCATGAACTGGCATGACAAGTGTCAAAATACCAATACTAAAAAGCAGACTAAGGACGAGGCGGTGTGTGCGTGACATAATAATAAAGTATACCATTTGCGCGATTATAGTTTGAATAGCCGCTGATTAAAAACTGACTCCCGCCACAGTCATCTTAAAGTTGTGACGCTCAGGAATTTTAACATCAAGGAGATAGCTCAATGTCATTTATATCAATCAACCCGGCAAATGGAGAAACCTAAACGACATTCCCTTCATGGCCAGAAGCAGAAATAGAATCTAGCCTGGCAAAGGTTTCAGCGAAAACTAAAGAATCGGCCGGATATACAACTTCCAACAACGTGCAAATTATATGCGCGAAACTGCTGACGTTTAACTTAAAAATAAACCTCAACTAAGTCAATTGATTAGCATGGAAATGAGGAAGCTACTCAAAGAATCAGAAGCTAAAGTCGAAAAATCGGCACTGGGACTGGGATTTTACGCGGAACACACAGAAATATTTATTTACACCTCTTGGATTGAGAGAAACAAGACATCGGGCTATGGAAGAGTGCTATCCCATGAAGGATTAAAAAATTTGTTAATACCAAAACTATTTAAATTAGATAGCAGGTAGTTTTATTTTTTTCGTATCCCCTCGTATCTTATGAATAGGCAGATAGTGTTTTATTCGTTGAATCACATTTTCAGCTGTCGCACGATATGCGGTCAACTTTCCTCCATAAATAGAGAATAACTGTGGTGCGTTTTGTTTGTCCTCATGAATGATCGTTTCTCGTGAACGTGAAAATGCACTCCCATCATCGGCAGGTAGAACTCGCAACCCAGCAAAACTCTGCTTCACATCATCATTAGTCAAAGAACGAAATTTTAGAAAATAGTGTTTCGCCGTACTTATTAAGTACTTAATTTCGCCATCAGTAGGTTGAACTTTTTCTGGTTCACCAGAGTAAGTTAGCTCTGTTGTTCCAATCATTGTATCCCCATACCAGGGCATAACAAACACAGCGCGTTTATCCGTTGGTGCTTCTAGATAATAAATACCTTGCGAGACGTCTCCGTCCACAATGATATGAGAACCTTGTACCAAATCAATTTTAATTTTTGAGGGGAGAGGGGAAAATCTATCGTTAATATGATTAACCCAGGGACCTCCCGCATTTATGACAACTTTCGCCTGTACTTCTGATTCCTTGCCATTAACATTAGTTTTTATTAGCCACTGATCATTAACATAATTTGCGCTCAGTAATTCACTGTTAGTCTTCACTTCTGCATCAAATTCTTCTGCTGATTTTATGACTGATTGAGTCAACAACTTATCATTAGTCTGCGCATCCCAATACTGAAATACATGTTGTAGATTATTTTCTGTCAGGCCATCGAGATTATACCAAGCACTTTTAACAACAGATTGAAAGCGACCTGTGCGTTTCATCCCATTAAGCAAAGCATATAAACTCAAACCCGCCCGAATCTTTAAAGCACTTCGAGAAGTATCGGAATAAACAGGAATGATAAAAGGTTTAAGCTCCACAAGGTGAGGCGCATTTTTCAACAACAACTCTCTTTCATGCAAACACTCCTTAACTAAAGAGAATTGTCCGCTTTCCAAATATCGAAGGCCACCATGAATTAATTTACTCGATTTGGATGAAGTGCCATCTGCAATATCACTCTTCTCCAAGAGCAATACAGAATAACCGCCAACAGCAGCAGCCTGCGCAACCCCTGCACCGTGAATCCCACCACCAACAACAACGATATCGTACATCCGCCAAGCTTCCTTAGTTTTCCGTCAGTGCATTTATCATGGACTCAAGTTCCATTGTTTCAATATACTCCACACCACGCTGATACCACTTCAAGGCTATATGGGCTTCCACAATCTCGTATAAAAACCACTGCCACTCACCTTCCCAAAGTGAGCCATCTTCGTCAGGAATTTTTTGATAATTACAAATTAGAAAATCAGGTTTCATCTGAATTGCAATTGCTCTGTGTTCATCATCATATTTATGCATCACAAAACCAATTGGAATATCATCGTGTTTTTGAAGATAAAAAAGCACTGATGGATCAAACGAAATAATTGCACACTGCGATTTTACTTTTGATATTGATTCCATCACAGCTTCTACAACAACTTTTTCTCCAAATTTTTCGACACATTCCTCTTTAATTTCAACAAAGGCATAAACATCAGGATTTTCTTTCAGTAATGCTGCAAACTGTGAAAGCTGTAACAATTTTTCGTTTTTGAATTTATCATCGAAACGCTCTGATTCTCCGACAGTTTTACCTTCCAATATACGCCAATCACTTGTTAATACATTAATCAACTCTCCACCGGTTCTGAGTAAGTCTTCATCATGAATAACGATAGGGATATAATCAGCAGTTAACTGAACATCCAACTCTAAATATTTACATCCCAAATCAATGGCAGAGCGAAATGCACTCATACTATTTTCAGGATATTTAGCGGCAAAACCACGATGGGCAACAAGTTTTGGTATATTCAATATTCTTCCTATTAATTTTTGTTAACATGGAGCACAAGCAGGAACCTGTCAGACTTATGGTTTAAATTTACCGGCCGCTTAACTAATTAGCTTTTCAAATTTTTATTTCGGTTGGTCATCATGGATTCAGTCAATTTTAGTCACACCTTCAAACAGAAAGTTGAGAAAATCAAAGAAATCCCCACTTTGCCAGGTATTGCTCGTCGTTTGCTGGAATTGCAAAGCAATGAAGATGCGAGCATACAACAACTTGTCGCTATCATCGAAATCGATCCTATCTTAACCACGCGTATTCTAAAACACGCTAACTCTGCGTTTTACAGTATCGCTAGAGATATGACATCACTACTCGATGCTGTTAATTTAATCGGTTTCCGTACTGCATTAAATCTCTCCCTCAGCGTAGTTGTTTCCAAACCATTTACTGTCAATAACGAGGGACCAATCGGTACTCGTGCATTTTGGTACCATTCCACATATAGCGCCCACCTCATGCAGATACTTGCAAACAAAATACCGTTGGAAAACCGGCCAAATCCTGATGTCGCTTACCTCGCCGGTCTTTTACACAATTTTGGGGTTATTTTACTCGGCCATGCTTTCCCGCTTGATTTTGATGCCATCAATAAAGCATTAAGTGACACCCCGGCAGAAACTTTAATCCATGTAGAAAAAACTTTAGTTGGCATCAACCATTTTGAGTTAGGTCTTTGGTTAATGAGAAAATGGCGCATGCCTAAAGAGATAATGTATACCGTGTTTGCTCATCACAATGAAGACTATAAAGGCGAATACTGGATGTACGCTAATCTTGCACTTGTGGCCGATAGAGCCTTGAGAAAGATTAATATTGGTGATGGAGATAATGATGAGTTGCCACAACGTGCCTTGAATAATCTAAAACTTTCACATGATAATGTTAATGAAGCACTGATCAACTTGGAAAAGGAAAAGAGTAAACTGGATTCTATGATTGAAAGTATTTTGGAAGTGAGTTGAATCGATACTATTAATTAAGCGATCAATTTAACCAAAAGCTCACGAATATTATTTGGTTCAAATGGCTTGTCACAGATTGCGGAAACCCCTACTTGTTCCACCATGGCTAATCGACTTTTATCTGATTCGCTAGTCACCATAAGAATGGGAATTGAACGTTGATCACTATCTTGACGTACATGTTCGGCAAACTCTTTCCCATCCATTTCAGGCATATTGTAATCTGTGACGATCAAATCGCATTGATTGCTTCGTAGCAACTCTACCGCATCCAAACCATTTTCCGCTTCGATAATCGTTTCAATACCCATATCTTCAAGCACTCGTCGAATATGCTTACGTGCCAATCGACTATCATCAACAAGCAAAACCACAATTTCACTTATTGAAACATCATCTAATTCAAGTTGATCCGGATCAATGAAGTCAATTGATGCTTTTAATGCACTACTCAATTGTTCCAATTTAAATGGCTTTGGTAATATAGCAATTACCCCAGCCTGCCGTACGGGTTCCAGATATCGGTAGTGTGTTTCGCTTGATATTAATAGGAAAGGAATTTGAGAGAGATCACTTGTATTCCGCATTCTAATTAGCATGTCAGCACCTGTCATATCTGGTAAATGCATAGATGAAACAACCAGATCTGGTACAACTTTCATCATCATACCTATTGCTTGTTCCGCATTATCTGCAACATCGACATTCACAATTCCAAGTTCACCAAGATACCCTTGGATGACTTTGCGTTGCGTAGTTGATGGTTCTACAAGCAATAATAATAAATCACTAATCAAAAGATCAGACATGGGCACTACCATAGTTTTTTTGTCGTTCAGCCATCTTGATAGCGACTGACGATTTCGGGATCTTTAACGAGGTAGAAAGAACTAACAAAATAATGAAATATTGGAAATTGGTTCAGGCATTATACTAACATTTGAGAAAATCATTTTTAATCAGATACTTATGCTTGGAGTCAGAACTCCATATCCCACCAGGTTATCAATCTCAACCTGGTGGGATATGGAGATTGCAAGGCGAGTTAGATAACTCTATCGTTACCCCCATCAATCGGGATTTGTGCCGCTGTTGTTTTGGAGAAACTGGAACTACAGAGCGTACTCACCAACTCTGCTACATCAGTACTTTTAATCTCGGTTTTGAGTACATTTTTAGTTTTGTAATCCTGAACACTCATTCCATAATGTTTTGCTCGCGCTTCAAGAACTTCTTCTGTCCAAATGCCTGTGTCGAATACTGCATCCGGATGTAAAGCATTCACACGAATACCATCACCGCCCCACTCTAGCGCAGTCACACGAGCTAATTGCGTAAGCGCTGCTTTTGATGCGGAATATGCGGCTGCACCAGGCCCGGGTGCTGGAACATTTTTAGAACCCATAAATACAACGCGACCATATTTAGGAGATGCCTTAAGCAACGGATAAACTTCGCGCAACAATGCCACATTAGCATCCAGATTAACGGACATGACTTTTTTCCACACGTCCATTTCCATCTCTTTAATCTGACATCCACCAGGAAACATGCCCGCATTTAAAACAACTATATCCAAACCGCCAAATGCCAACACGGCTTTTTCAATACTGGTTTTAATTTGTGCTTCTTCACTAACATCGCATTCAAGACCGAGAAAATCAGCGCGAGAATACATTGTTGTTATTTCTGGATTGATATCCAAAGCTACAACTGCCGCACCTTTTGTCAATAAATCGTCAACACAAGCTTTGCCGATGCCGGAATACGCACCTGTTACCAAGGCTACTTCACCGGTAAATTCAGGGGAAGATCCACCTTTACGGAGTTTGGCCTGTTCAAGATCCCAATATTCCATATCGAAGATATCTTGCCCGGAAAGTGCTCTATAACCACCGAGCTTTTCCGCTCGAAGTATGACATCAATTGTGTGATCATAAATGTCAGATACAATATTTGCATCTTTTGCAGTTTTACCAATACTAATAAAACCCAGCTCTTTATCAATCACCATTCTCGGTGCTGGATCAAGCATCGTTTTTTCATCACGCGCATTTTTTGCATAGGCTTGAAAATAGTTTTCATATTGACTGATATAATCAGCTACTGATGTTCCTAACATTGGTAAACGTTTCGTTCTGATAACGTGATCAGGTGTTGCAGGACCTTGTTGAGAAATAGTCACCAAATCGTCACGTTGAGAAAAGCTCGCCATTTTATCTGATGAAGCAGTAGACAGAATCATTGGCTTTCCAACCGTAGTCGAAACATCTTTGCGAAGCTTTGCAATTGATTCAATATTGGCAGTCGTTGATGCTGCTCCAGAAAAATCGAGATCCCACGCGCCTTCTTTTTTTAAATACTCCTCTGCTTCGTTAACCATGGCGATCATTCTTTCATAAGACTCTCGCGCATCATCTGCAAAGGAGAAAATACCGTGATTCAATAAAATCATGCCTTCAGTTTTTTCATGTGCTTCTTCTGCAAATTGTTTCGCGCACAGGCGTGCCAAATCGAATCCAGGCATAATGTAATCGATAATGACAACGCGATCGCCATAAATTTCCTGGATGCGCTCTTTGCCTTTTTCATTGTTAGTAATTGTGACAATTGCATCCGCATGGGTGTGATCAACAAACTTGAAGGGTAATGTCGCGTGGAGAATTGCTTCTACAGAAGGCGTAGGTGCAGAAGCTAGGCTCATGTTAGCTCGCAACTCATTAACCATTTGTGGGTCACTCAAACTTTCAAGATTTGCCAGTTTAATAAGATGATCGAGTTTAACCGGAGAAAAACCAGGGCGGTCGATAGTTTCTAAATCCCAGCCACTGCCTTTAACGTAAAGCATATCCACATCTTCACCGAGAATATTTTTCTCGGTAATTTTGACTGAAGTGTTTCCGCCACCGTGCAAAACAAGATTGCTATCCCTACCTAATAACTGCGAGGTATAAACACGCAAGCCCAATTCATCCGTATACTGTTTCGCTTCTTCTTCGTTCCACAAACTTTTCATTAAAACGATTACCTTCTTTTAAGTAAATAAATTCTTTCGGTACGCACTTATCATCATAGAAACACCACGTGCGAACATAAATATCATTAAAGCTGCCCAGAGCCCATTATTCTCCCAAGGTAATAATAGATACCATGAGACAAAAAACGCCAGCATAGAAATAAACATCGTGTTACGCATAGCAACACTATAACCAGCACCGATGAAAACCCCATCTAGCCAAAAACTCCACACCGAGAGTAATGGGCTAAGTATTATCCAGGGCAAAAACAATACAGCCATCTCTTGAACTTCGATAATACCCGTTAATAAGTGAATTAGCGGCTCACCAAATAGGAGATAAAAACCAGAAAAAATGATAGCAATGCCAAATGACCATATTGCTGTTGTCTTTAGTGTTGATTTTAGCTTCTTTTTATCTTGGGAAAAAATTGTTTTGCCTACCAGCACTTCAGCGGCATGTGCAAGACTATCCAGCGCATAGGCCATTAAAGTCTGAAAATTCATCAATACCGCATTAGCAGCAAGGATCACAGGGCCAAATTTAGCCCCTTGTAAGGTGAAAAACGAAAAGCAGGCAATCAAAAACAGGGTACGAAAAAAGATATTCACATTAATTGAGAGATAGCTTTGAAACGGCTCCAGCTTAAAGACAGCGCCCAAATTAATTTCACCCAATAAGATATATCGCTTTAAAATTACTACCCCTACTATCAACCCAAGATATTCAGCAATCAACGTCGCCCACGCCACTCCTGCTGAATTCGTTTCCAAAATGACAACAAAAATAATATCAAGAATAATATTGCTAATGTTAATACAAAGCACAATCAATAAGTTGATGAGCGGCTTCTCTTTGCCTAAAAACCATCCTAACAATACATACGTACATAGTGTTGCAGGCGCAGCCCAAATCCGTATATCAAAATAGCTCGTTGCATGCTGAATGACTTCTTCACTACTATCAACAAAAGAAAAAATCAGTTGGGAGATCGGTGACTGAAAAATTATCAGCAATAAACCCACCAGCATGGCGATAGATAAACCTCTCAACAATATGTACGACTCTTCTTCCGTCCCTTGTGACTGAGCCGTCAATCCTGTGGTGCTCATGCGTAAGAAACCCATCGCCCAAAAGAGCAGATTAAAAATCATCGCAGCAATCGCTACAGCACCCAGATAATAGGGTTCAGATAAATGGCCCACCACGGCTGTATCAACCATTCCCAGTAAAGGCGTGGAAATCCCGGTGAGTAACATCGGGAAAGCAATCAACCAGATTTCTTTATGTCGTGGGGAAGAGGTTAAGCTCATAGATGTGACAGTATAATGTCTTACAGAATAGTTTGTGAGTATTTACATTAAAGTGTATCTAAACAGAAAAAATTCTTTAGACTTTCTATTCTCGGACAGCCTCCAAGGTAAATGATTGAGACAAAAAAAATGCAGAGCATGTGCCCTGCATTTTCGACATTAATTTATAACTTTAGCAATTAGTCTGCTTGAGGAAAAGCTAATACTTGTGCTTGCTTACGAGCTTGAGAAGGTCGTGAAGATTTATCCTCATTAAATTCAGTAGCAAGATCTTGAAGAGCAGCATAGTTTTTACTCACCGCATCCCACATCATGTCATAGAGCCTTACCGCAGAATCCATAGGATTCTTACTTAAATCGCGCTCACGCTCCACACGCCACTGTAATCGCGACATTCTTTCTTTGATATCTTCGTCTTTGAGGCTTGAAATGTAGTTATCAATTTCTTTTTTTCGTTCGGCTTCAAACGCTTCTGGGTCTTTTTTAGCGAGTTTACACCAATAATCAAAATCGAAGTCACTTGTCTTTATTGGTTTCGCTTTTGCTATGTTACTAATTTTATTATTCATCTTCCCCATCCTACTGTTTTATTATCGAATAATTATTTTTATATTTAATTAGAGTAAGCAATTAACTATAAGTTAGAGATTTTTAGTCAGATCTAAATCAAAATTATGAGTTATTACCTCTTTATCAAAGACTATCATATTTTTTCTGGCGCGCAAAAAACAGACAATCTTATTGATAATTAAGGAATTATGCAATTTTTTGGAATGGGTAAAGAAAAGATTTACTTTAGAAACAAGTAATTACATCACACGGCGCATCGATCAATATTTGATCGGTGCGCCGTGTTTTTTTAATCCAGTGCCGAGATACGCCTTCACTTACGGCCGTTATCTTTCTTGTGCCGCCAATGCCGCATGAGCAGCAGTGGCCGCTGCACCTTCTTTACATTGATAACCCTGGGCTTTGAGCGCTGTTTCGAGAGCGGTCAGACACAACAGAATATTGTTCAAATTGCTTGCATGTCCCATCAAACCGATTCTCCATACTTTCCCAGCAAGCGCGCCCAAACCAGCACCAATTTCTAAATTATATTGCTTAAGAAGAAGCTGCCTTACTTGCGCTTCATCGATACCTTCTGGAATGCAGACCGCATTCAACTGAGGCAATCGGTGCTCTTCAGCAACAAGAAATTTTAAACCAAGTGCTTCGATTCCCGCTTTGAATACATCGTGGTTCTGTTGATGTCGACTCCACGCATTTTCAACTCCCTCTTCGAGCACCATCACTAATGATTCGTGAAACGCATACAATGCGTTAATCGGTGCGGTATGGTGATAAGCTCGCTTCGCACCTTCGCCCCAATATCCCATGACAAGATTAAGATCGAGGAACCAGCTTTGTACTTTTTGTTTACGTGCTTTAATTCGCTCGATAGCACGCTCGCTAAATGTGATGGGGGAAATACCGGGTGTGCAAGAGAGACACTTTTGAGTGCCAGAATAAACTGCATCCAGTCCCCACTCATCAACTTTTAATGGCGTACCTGCAAGTGAAGTCACGGCATCAACAATCGTTAAACAGTCATATTTGCGCGCCAATTCTGCCAGGGCTTTTGCATCTGACTGAACACCAGTTGACGTTTCTGCGTGAACAAAAGCCAACACCTTTGCTTCTGGATTTTCTTTTAATGCGGTTTCGACTTTATTCAAGTCAATCGCTTTACCCCACTCATCTTCCACCATAACAGGCGTTGCGCCAACACGCTCGACGTTCTCTTTCATACGTCCGCCAAATGCGCCGTTTTGACAAACAACCACCTTCTCACCGGGTTCGATCAGATTCACGAAACAAGTTTCCATTCCGGCAGAACCTGGCGCAGAGACAGGCAGTGTTAATTGATTCTTTGTTTGAAAAACAGTCTGCAGCATGCCTTTCACATCATCCATCATCGCAACAAAACTAGGATCTAAATGACCAATAGTCGGACGCGCCATTGCTCCTAAAATTCGCGGGTGAACATCAGAAGGACCTGGCCCCATTAAGGTACGTAGAGGCGGGAAATACGAAGTTGCTGTCATTGTGCGAAGATCTCTTAATAATAATTGGAATAGGCAGAAGTATAGAGGGAATAACAGGGGTTATTCAACACCGCAACCAAGAGGGTTATTGTCAGCGCTAATATGTAATATTTGTTACCATGCTTAAGTCTACACGCTTACCATCATTATAAAGTACTCGACTCAAACTTTTTCCATGACCAACATACCGCCGCATTTGCTCAAAGGCATTACATTTGGAATTATCGCTGCATTCATCTGGGCTATGTTCCCGGTGGTTACTCGATTAAGTATCGACCACACCTTGAGCTTGTGGGATGTGATTGCACTACGTTTTTTGGTGGCAGGACCATTACTACTACCTGCATTCATTCGCTATAGATTTATAAACATCAATCCATTGGGTGTTGTCTTACTTGTATGTGGGGCCGGAGCACCTTATCTGATACTTGCCGTCGGTGGCTTAACATATACACCCGCGAGTCATTTTGGCGTAATAGTTCCCAGCTGCATGTTGGTTTTTTCTGCGATAGGGAGTTGGTATTTTTTAAAGGAAAGAATCAGTTTGATCCGAATAGTCGGCGTGTGTGTAATCGTTATTGGTATCTTTACAATTAGCTGGGAAGGACTAACGAGTGAAGGGGAGAATATTTGGATCGGCGATCTATTGTTTATTATTGGTGGCCTATTATGGGCAAGTTACACAATTGCTTCACGGTATTGGAAAGTAAATCCTATGCAAGCCATTAGCATCGTATCTGTGATTTCCATGGTTATCTACTTGCCGCCCTATTTTATTTTCATGGAACCAGGAATTTTTTCTGCACCAGTTTCTGAGGTTTTATTACAGGCATTTTTTCAGGGCATCCTATCGGTACTTATCGCACTTCTTTTTTATACTCGTGCGGTGGAAATATTGGGTGCATCAAAAGGGTCATTGTTTGCGGCACTTGTTCCCAGCTTTGCGCTACTTCTTGCTTATCCGATACTCAATGAAGCCCCCACACTACTTCAGCTCTTTGGTGTTCTATTTGTAACAGCAGGGATGATTTTGGCATTAGGCCTAATTGCCACAAAAAAGGCAGTCAGCACCGTTACATGACAACTCAAGTTTCGGAGTTCAAATTTTATTAAATAGCTACAATAAACAGGGTGTATGTACAATATAAAAACATCGGCAGCAAGGATGCTGCCGTCGAGCTTACACGGAAGTATTTACAGCGTCTTTCATATTGTACATACACCGTGGTTGTTGCCTCCAATATAAATTTGAACTCCGAAACTTGAGATGATAATACTGACAAACAACGCCATCCCTTGCTATGATCTAGCCCGGATAATTCATGAAGCTTACGTTTTCTCGCTTGCCCTTTGATTCTACAAATAATTTTCTTCAATCGACCGGACACACCAGTCCGGCGCTCAATCAGAAAATCATTTGTAAAATCAAATTGCTACGCGACAAACTCGCAAATCCATAAATTATCCGGGCTAAAATCATAATCTGGATATTTAAATTTTGATTAAAAAACTTTCACCTATAATAGTCTTGTTGAGCTGTCAAAATGTTTATGCTGAAAAAAGTTTCGATGGTGTCTATATATTTACATCTGCCGGGCAGACTGATTTTTCAGACATGACAACTCAGTCAGATATTAATCAAACAGAATCTCGTTTATTAACATCATTACTCAATCAATTCGCTATCGACAATCCTGATACAGAACTACCACAATATACCGTTGATTTATCTGCGCAGGAAACATCGACAAGCCTTGCCTTTGGCATGGGATATATTTTTAGTGAGCATATCGCTGTAGAAGCGAGTTATCAATATTTGGGGGCTGTGAAAATATCCGGCCAAGTCAGTGACAGTGATAACAATAGCGCAAACTATACGGCAACAGGACTAACTTCCGGTTTTGATCTGCGGACAGTATTGCGCGCACCCATATATAAGGGATTTGAAGCGTTCATCAATTGGGGAGCAATTCTCTGGAGTAGAGAAACAAGAACTAACTATGAATTCGCCAATGAATCCAGAAAAACCATCTCTAAAGAAGATGGAATGGAAGTGGTTTTTGGAGCTGGCATGCAATATCTTGCTGCGAAAAGTTTTGGGGCATCGCTGAGATGGGAGCAATACAATATTAACCGAGAAAATGTAGATGTCATTAAGGCAACATTACTTTATGACTTCGACATTCCGCAATAATCTACTCAAATACTATCCCGATGGTTCTCCATGATTTTATTCGACCACTTGAGTAATTTTTTCACCTGCTCTGATTTGCGAATGGTGTGACTTTTCACTTTAAATTCATTTGGCTGTATCGTCTGTTCACTCACCAGTGTTTTTATGAGACTTTGCACTTCAGAAGCACTCATCTTGGTGCGATTTTTTACCAATCTATCAGCGACATTAATAATCGCGTTACCTGTCATTTTTTCATAACGATTTATAATTGACGAGCGCTCTATGATCTGAGTAAACAAATCAGCTTCTGTTATATCCACAGTCTCTACAATATGAGATAACATTGTCAAATAGAGTTTTTGAAAATTTTTGATTTGAACGCTTTTCTTTCGAAACGCTACTCTATCCAGTCTTGATGCATAACTTGAAGCAACAAGTTCGATGAATTCACTTTCATTCATAATTCTTATGTTATTTTGATAGAATTGAGGAAACTCTCGTAAAAAATCCCGCATACAAAAAATTGCATCTCGTGTAATACCATCTGCAACTTTATAAGCTTTACGCTTGGACACTGCTTTTTCAAAAAAACGATATTTGCTTTGAAACTTCTCACACAGCTCTAGAGATTTTTTGTCTTTTGCCAGCTTTTCAATTTGCTCATCAGTTATCCCGATTTTCCACAGCAATCGCCTTAATTTTGTCTGTTGAAATTTTTTATCAAACAATGATAGCGCCGCACTATGTTTATATTCAGTGACTGGTTGATATTTACCTGTTAACAAATAGTCTACAATCTGCGCAAAAATCTGAACGATATATTTTGCCTTGTTTTTCTGCTCAGTAATCGTAGTAGACATTCTATTCACATCATCATAACGATACTCGTGATGGAACAGACCAAATTGTCGTATCGTGCCATAGTCGATTATTCCACCATCAAAGAGAATATTATCACCATCCCAATCCATCCAGCAGAAGATATATTCACTTTCATAAATCGCTGATACCTGAGCAAAGTTTTCCGCAATGTAATTAAGAAACTCCTGATAACGCTGCTGTTCATTTTTAATAGCAGGGAAGTTTTTATTCTCTATTTCTCGGCCAATACAGTAATCCATCAACGCCTTTAAAGCAGGATAATCTTTCCGTTTCATATAACCGAAAAAGTGAGCCGGCCTTAACAAATTTTTTGCAGCACGTACGTTGATTGAAGTACCGTTTTTAAAACATATAATCGCTAAAGTTCGCTCTGTAGGAATGCCATTTTTATGCATCAAGTCGCTATAAATAGCTGCAATCATTCCCTCTCGATACCCTGCCAGTCCACATCCATAAGAGACCAGGTTTGTTCCTGTGCGAAAAAACCTTTTCTCGATAGCGCAAGCCGGACTCAAGCGAGTCGCACCTGTGCCGCAACTAGAAATATCCCAATGTCCATTTTTTCCTTTAAAATGACCATTCCATATACTTCGCCCGTCACCCGATGTCATTCCAAATTTATTGGGATGCTGCATCTGTAGATAACGCGTAGCCATATATTGTTTTTTCGCAATCTGGGCTGGATCAATTTTGGTACGATTCAGGACATCATACTCATTCACTATTTTTAATGAAAATGTATGAATGATCTCTTTTTCCAAGACAGGATTTAGACTATGTGCATGGGCAGCAGGCAGTAATCCCATTTCAATCGCTAACTCAAAATTAAAATAGGCAACTTCGCCATCTGTACGATGAACAACATCGTATCCAACATACATGTTTCTCACCGCTTGTTTAATTGGATGATCGCCATCGATTCTGAAAAAACTTCGATACTTTGAACGTTTCACACGCTGTAATTTGGAGATTGCTTGGCTCATATTGAGCTTATCGGTAGATATTAATAGATATTTACATCCTCCTTTTTACCTTGTTTGTTTTTTATTCAAAACATTCTAAAAGGCAAAAAATGGATGCTGCTGCTTTTCTACGACTTTGTATCCAGAGTAAGACAAGTATTCGCCATCCTTATCCTGACCAACTGTCACCCTTTCATTTAACCCGGTGCCTAATCCAGGAATCAAAGCCTCATTATCAGTCAAGGGAAGCAACGGTACACGGAACTTTAGCGGCAAAAAAGCCGGAAGCTCATATTCAAACACTAAAACTTCCTCATAAAGTTTTAGCTCACCCTCATGAACTTCGTAATGATTTAAAAGTGCATCTTTTATCTTCGGTTCATAAACTCCAATACGATTAAGCCATTTTTCCGAAAGCACTGGAGGTTCCATCGCTAAGCCAAATAAATAATTTACACTCTTATGGTTAATTATCGCCACATCAACGCCATCTATATTTGCAGCAGTCACTCTTATTTTTGCAAACCAATCCAGTTTTATTGGAATAAATCCTAATAAATCGTACTCAAGTCGAAACCAGCCGTTTTGTTCAGGCTTAAGTACGAGCTCCCAACCCATTGCATCCAGCAAAAAGCGATCCTCTTTTTTTTCGGTTTTTATCAATCCGATGTAAGAACTATAAAGCGATTTAAAGCCAGTAATTTTTCCAGGTAATTCTATGTGCTGATTCTTTTCCTGAGCAGCTTGTTCACCTAGTTTGATTTCAAGCAGAACGTCCAGTGCCTCACCGCTAATTGTATCGAGCGCTCGAAACCCTTTGCTGGAATTTGACATAATCACCACCCCTAAACCCAACTCAGGGATCATGGCAATTCTACTACGATGCAAAAGCGTTGCCCCTTGACGCCAAACAACCGGTTTCTCGTATTTCGTTTCCATCCCCCCAATTTGCCAGCCCAACCCAATTCCTTTGTTTAAATCGAGTTTGACATGACTATTATGAGCCTGAATCATTTTGTTCCAGGACGTTTGTTTCATTACTTTTTGAGATGAAGACATTGAACCCATTGTTGCTTGTGCAAACTTTGCTAGATCATTTACATTACTTACCAATCCTAAAGCTGGGAGATCTCTTGCTTCAAGGAATGGTTTAAAGTCTCCATCTTTATATCCGAGGGCAAGCTTCTTTTGATCTACTTTATTCCATGTGAAATTTGAATATTCCATTCCTAAAGGCTTAAACAATTTTTCATCGGCAACCTCTGCAAAACTTTTTTCACTTACAACCTCAATTATTCTACCTAACAGGTCATAGCCCAAATTAGAATAAGAAAATATTTGGTCAACAAAATAACTGGCGGGTAAATCATTTATTTTGTCAGTAATCTGTTGAAGCGAATCGGGAGACTCAGTCCACATACCATTAAAATAACTCAAGGGCAATCCTGCATGATGTGTTAGCAGCTGTTTTATAGTTGGCGCTTTTTTTTGATTTTTGAGCCTGAATTCAGGCAAATACTTTGTAACCAAGTCGTCTAAACTCAACTTACCTTCTTGCTCCATCCGTACAATTAGTGCGGCAGTCATTAGTGTCGATAATGCACCAGCACGGTATAAAGTAGACTCATCAGCTTTTTCTTGGGAATTTTTATTACTAACACCCAGACCACCTTGCCAAACAATCTTGTCTCCATCAATAAGCGCGTAGCTTATTCCAGGTATGTTATTTTCATTACGGTGGTATTCTGCAAACTCTTTTATATAGTTTAAGGCAGTAGCGTAATCTTTATGCGTAAGAATTTCAGGTCGAACTGGCTCTGCTATAGAAGAAAATGGTAGAAGAGAAAAAAAGAGAAACAACAACCAGCAGCGCGAGCAGAAAATATTCAGTTTGCTCTGAATATCTGTTGAGCGCTTCGTAAGCAATGCGATACCTGCTAGCAAGTGACCTCCTCATACTTCTGAGCTGGTACATCAAATATTGAAGTCAAATGAAAAATTGATGCATAGTTAATTCTAGTCTGCATTTCTCAGCGATGCGCGATAATATTGCGATGAGATTATGTGAATCCGGCAATAGTTGCAAGCTAGCCCGCATTTCTCACAGGTTTGCGGTAATATCGCGCGGAGATTTGTTTTCATAAAGTATTTTCTGACTGAGTGGAATACTCATTGTATTTCCGAAGGAAGAAAAAACTTTGTGGAATCAAAGATCAAGCGAGATTTCGCAAACCTGTGAGAAATGCGGGCTAGCGGCCAGGAGACAAAAAAAAGCCCGCCTAAAAATAGGCGGGCTTTTTTGTGTGGCGGAGAGGGAGGGATTCGAACCCTCGGTAGACTTTTGACCTACACACACTTTCCAGGCGTGCTCCTTCGGCCACTCGGACACCTCTCCGAAATCATCGAACAACCGACTTGCACAACAATCAACCATAAAGGGCGAATCGTACAAGAAATATGCTCTAATATTTGAGGCGGCTAAGGGTAAACTAGATTTATTATCAAAGCAATCTTTTATCTCGATAATCGATTGTGTTATATGTTCAGTAAATTGGATGAGCACATTTTTCGTGAGACTAAAACAATTCGATATCTTCTCCCTTTTTCTGAATTGTTGAAATTAGCGTCTGCTTAGCTATATTAATGGCTTGATCTAAATTTACACCTTTCGACAGTGCATCGTATAATACACGCTCGTCTTCCATTGTGAATCGCTTGCGCATATCTCGTGTCGATTGAATACCTTCGATTGTCGCTATGGCGTGATCCATTCGCTGAGTAATGCGATCAAAAAACTGTAACGTCATGAGCGCCTCTGTTACTTCACTCTGCACGCCATTGACAGCCATCATAAGCGACATATTTTCTTCATTTTCCCCGAGCTTTTCCTGGGTCTCACTCAACATTGTTTGTATTTTTGTTAAACGACCACTAATATCTTCAGAAGCGATATTTCCGTCTTGAATACAAAACAATACCAAGGCTTTTGCCAATTCGTCATGTCCCACTTCTTTAGCATGTGCTGGTGCGTTAAAATCCGTGCCATATAGCGATGTATCAGACATTTACTATTTCCTTCTAAACTCTTTGACTCGCACCAGGCAGCAATAATTCCAGTGCTTCTAAAAATTGCAGTACTGCTTCATGCAATGTTTTTTTGATTGATTTATCGGATAAATTTAACAGCTGCCATACTTCAACATCAGCAGTTTTTTGGAAATCATCTTCGTCACCTAACTCTAATGCATGAGCCATTAAATTTGCGACATACAAAATTGCACTTTCCAATTTATATTCATTCGCAGAACCTGGCGCATGATGGCATCCAATAGCGGCTGAGATACTTCCAGGCAGTCCCCAGGAATCACAAAGCGCCAAACCAATATCTGCGTGATCGTATCCTAATATTTCTCGCTCAAACTCTTCAATACTTCTCTCAGGCGAAGCTTTTTCCATCTCGATAATTTTGCTCGAAGCTTCTGGCATTTTGATAAACATCAACAGACGACCAATATCATGCATCAACCCTGTAACAAACAATCTTTCAGGGTGAAGCACGTTACATTCTCTCGCTAAGATCCGAGCAACAACCGCACAAAAAATACTGTGCCGCCAAAAGCCTGCCATGTTCGCATCTTCTGGTGGCAGATTTTTAAATGTTTCCACAGCAGAACTTGCCCAGACCATATGTTGCAACTCTCTGAGCCCCACCATCATCACAGCACGTGACACAGTATCAATCGGAGTTTCAAACCCGTAGTAAGAACTATTCACAAGTTTTAATAAACGCGCGGTTAAATCTGGGTCTTGGCTAATGACACTTCCGACTTGTTCAATTTCTGACTTCGGATCATTGACCAGGTCATTTACCAAAAAGCAAACTTCTGGTAACGAAACTAACTTGTCAACACCCTGCACCAGCTCACTTGGTGTTTTATGCACTCTCATCCCCCGCATACTACTCCTATCTGTTAACAACCTAATTTCTGAATAAAAACGCTGGCATATTCACAACGCTACTGCTATTCAGGCACAACTTAGATTTATTCAAAGCTGATCAGATTGATGCGAATTCTAGAGAATGTAGCGTCCTGGCAAATTATTACTTTATCTTTCGTAACCCAGTTCGCAATGCGCTTTAGTAAGTTGAATTGTAGAAGGGAGGCTTTACCTACAAGGCGTGTTATTACTCACATAGCAAACAAAAACAGCAGAAGTAGCCGAAACGAAAACACTTTATTAATACCTGAGTAAAAAACTCCAGCTTACAAAAAGCTCGCATTAGAAATTGCACTCAAAATATACCTTAAAAAGATTTGATGATTTCATGAGCAAACGAATAAAAATAAAGAGCGATTGCTTATTTTTTGGTAGGAATAACAGACTAAATCACTTGAATAATGACTGTTAATCATGCAAGATACTCCGACATCAGCAACACACATTAACTTAATTTTGTAGAGGGCGACAATGGGTTATACAGACACATTAACAATGGCAATTTACCTTATTACAATTGTTGGCACTGGCTTAGGTGCTTATGTAACATATAAAATTTATTCAAAAGACGGGTTTCGCTAAGTTACAAGAGTTTTTCTGGGAGGACCTTAAACACTTGTAAGCCGTTCGCTATATGCGGATAAAGGGAGGGGAACAAAGTCTTTTTTAAAGGCTTTGGGCAGCAAGTGATTACGAATACATTGTTCAAGGGTCCTCCCCATTCTAATTTTACTATCCCGTCGTTTTTGCTATTTTCTTTTTACTTCCACTTTGCCTGCTGCAACTTTTGCATTTTCACGCGCTTTCGCGACTGAATTGCTATACGCTAAAGCAACTCCCATTCTTCGTTTTGCAAATGATTCAGGCTTTCCAAACAAACGAACCTCTGTTTGAGGAACATTTAATGCTGAATCCAACCCAACAAAACTCACACCAGCTTCATCCATACCACCATATATTACAGCACTCGCACCTGGTGAAGCCAGCTCACAATTGACGGGCAAACCTAGTATTGCTCTTGCGTGTAACTCAAATTCATTTTGACGTTGTGAAATCATCGTCACCATCCCTGTATCATGTGGTCGAGGGCTTACTTCGCTAAACCAAACGTCATCACCCTTAACAAAAAGTTCGACACCAAAAATACCTCTCCCACCAAGATCATCCGTTATTTTTTTCGCAATATTTTTTGATAAAACTAAGGCTTTCTCTGTCATAGGCTGGGGTTGCCAACTCTCGACATAATCTCCTGATATTTGCACGTGCCCTATTGGTTCACAGAAACTTGTCTGTATATTTCCAGATTCATCGAGAGAGCGAACGGTCAACAAAGTGATTTCAAAATCAAAATCTATTTTTTCCTCAACAATCACATTGGCTTGATTAACACGTCCGCCTTGCATCGCATGTTCCCAAGCTGATTCAACTTCGTCAGGCGAGTTAATCAGCGATTGCCCTTTACCCGACGATGACATAACCGGTTTAATAAAGCAGGGATATCCTACACCACCATCGATAGCGATTTTCAGTTCATTAAGACTTTTGGCAAAGGCGTAGCGCGAAGTTGGCAACTCCAATTCTTCTGCTGCCAAACGACGAATTCCTTCCCTGTTCATCGTTAATTGCGTAGCACGAGCTTTAGGAATAACTTCTGCAATTCCTTCCTGCTCTACTTCAGCGAGAACATGAGTCGCAATTGCTTCAATTTCTGGCACAATATATTTAGGCTTTTCTTTAAGAATCAGCCCACGCAAGGCATTTTCATCAGTCATATCTATCGTATATGCTCGGTGAGCAACTTGATGTCCAGGTGCATTTTCGTATCTGTCCACCGCAATCACTTCAACACCATAACGCTGAAGAGAAATGATCACCTCTTTACCTAACTCACCAGCTCCAAGTAACATAACTTTTAGTGCTGACGGTGATAATGGCGTTCCAATTTGCATAGTATTTACCTTTGCGCTGAAGTTTTAAACTTAGTGTAATTCAAATTTATTGGGAATATAACCCGAAATAATTGAAATCATTTCATCAATACCACTTGGAGTAATTTTTTCAGGCGTTAACCTACTCCACAAATTTTCGAGTGTTTGCACAACATTTCCAGTGAAAAATTGCTCCCTAGAGATCCGTTCAACACATCCTTTTTGCTCCCACCAATTTACAAGAAATTCTTCTTCAGCCCAGTCTCCTCGACAAACATAAAGCGCGGGAATATTATTACATACCGTATCAGTAACGGTACCGTAACCAGGCTTGGTTATAACAGCATCACAACTGGTAAGTATATCGTTAAATATGAAGCCAATATCCTTTACGCAAGAAATATCACTGCGCCCACTGAAATGATCCCAACTCACTATCCAGTGAATATTCTTTGCTTGCGGCCAAGCATTGACTGGCACATCGGTTTTAACGCCTCCAGGTGCGACCAAAACTACACGCGTAGAGTCAGCGATAGCCAATCGTTTACAAATTTCTGTTTTTACATTTTTACCAACGCGAGCTACTGGCCCAATATTTTTGACATTGTTTGCCCAATCCATTGGCATTGAGGGCTCAGGGCTGATGAAAAAATCTGCAGCATTGTAAGCTTCGCGCATTTCACGAACAATTATTTTCGTTTCTAACGAATCGTTTCCGAAATAGGACTGAAAAATATCCGCCCAGTTAAGAGAGCAATATCCAAGGCAATGTATGTGAAGTTTTCCAGCCGCAGCTAGTGTTAAATAGGGTGCATTTGACAAAATCAAATCTGGCTCAAACTGTTCCAGGCTTCGCATTTCTTTTTCTACTTGCTTATCCCAATTATAATGGAATTCGGAATATTTCTTTTTACTTTTTTCTAAATCCACTTCGAATGCATTTTTCATAACCATCCCAAAATCAGCAACCTCATTGATGATAACTGCTTCGACAGTAACAAGTTCTCGAATTAGTGGCTCGGGAAGTTTTGTCCGGATAGTTAATTTAATATTATAAAGCTTGGAAATTTTATTTAAAACGGGAGCAGTCATCGCTAGATGACCAAAACCATGAGCAGAAATGCAGACGAGCAAGCGAAATGCCATTTTAGAGATTACCGCAATAATTTAACGACTGGCAGTATAAGACAAAATAAAATCTCAATCACTACAACTAAGTTTGATCTAATTCGGCCAATCGCAGTGGTGTGCCCACATCAATCCAAACTCCCATGTAATGTTCAGCTGAAACCTGACTATTGGCGATTGCATTTCTTAGCAAGGGCGCTAATGGAAAAGCTCCCGCCGCATTGCCTCTAAATAAATGTGGATGTATTACTGCAATCCCACTATAAGTTAATTTAATTCCTTTCGATTCATTTAGCATGTTTTCATGAAAGAAAAAATCACCATCAGGATTATGAGGAGGATTATTTATCATGACTAAATGCGCGAGTTTACTAATCTCATTCGGTAGACGAGAAAAATCATAATCAGTCCATACATCTCCATTCACAATTATGAATGGCTCATCATCAAAGTATCGCAGTGCATTAAAAATCCCTCCGCCTGTCTCCATTGCTTCTGGCTCTGGAGAGTATTGAATGGCAGCGCCATATTTTTCACCATCTCCTAAATAGTCTTCGATTTGCTGGCCTAGATAGGCGTGATTTATTACTAGTTCAGTAATGCCAGATTTAACTAAAGCCTGAATATGATACTCAATTAGTGCTTGCCCCTTAACTTTTAGCAATGGCTTTGGGCAAACATCAGTTAACGGGCGCATGCGTTCACCTCTACCAGCAGCGAGAATCATCGCTTTCATGACTATTCCCCAAATCGGTGTTTAGGCAAAACAACATCCACAATAAATTGATGAAAATTTTTCAGCTCTGAGTATTTTGAAGAAACTGTTTCAACATAGTTTAGCGTTCGCGGGATATCGTTCAGATATCCGGGTTTGTTATCTCTATAATTTAAGCGAGCGAAAATTCCAATCGCTTTTAGGTGTCTTTGAATACCCATCCAGTCAAACCAACGCATAAATTGCGCTTCAGATATATCAAGACAGAGCCCCTTCGTTTTTAACATCACATGGTATTGCTGCACCCATTGCTCAACCTTTTCGCTTGGCCAGCTAATATAACAATCTCTTAATAGCGAAACCAAATCATAGGTAATTGCTCCAACCACTGCATCCTGAAAATCAATAACACCCGGATTATTGCTTGGTACTATCATGAGATTTCGAGAATGATAATCACGGTGCACCCATACTTGATCTTGCGATAAGGCTTCGTTTTTTAGCAGCTCATAGGTTTTATCCAGTAACGTCTGCTCATCATTGCTAAGATCGTGATTTAAATGTTTCGTCAAAAACCACTCATCAAACAAACGCATTTCGCGATCAAGTAACGATGCATCATATGCCGGCAAATCGACATTTTTAATTTTGGGATTGACTTGCAAATTAAGCAGCGCTTGCATGGCATCGCTATACAGTTGATCCGAAGTCTCGGGCGTTAGCTTTTCCAAATAGCAGATATTTCCGAAATCAGTTAGCATCAAAAAACCATGACTCAAATCCTGGGCGTATATCTCAGGCACATTCATCCCGACATGATGAAACGCGGTTGCAACTTTAACAAAAGGTTTGCAATCTTCTCTGTCTGGCGGCGCGTCCATTGCTATCCATGTTTTCCCATGAGATTCAACACGAAAATAGCGGCGGAAACTGGCATCTGCAGAAGCGACTGTAATATGAATATCGTCACTCTCCAGGGTGGACTTCAACCAGTCCGTTAATTGTTGCAAACGAATATCTATCACATTTAAAACCTTTTGATTAAATTATCTACACTACGACACACTAAAAACCAAAAAGTTATGCCGTATTCATTCCGGATATAAAGTTATCTGTTGATGATAACGAGTTTTTGCATTTTATGCTGGATAACAGGAAGTTATCCCATGAGGAATAATCAGCTAGAAGAATACGACTAAAAAACAAACATTCTACACTGATCAAGCATCAGCAGTTCCCGCTAATGGCTCCATGAAGAGGAGTTGGGATTGATTTTGGAGTGACTTGGGCTAAGAATGCACTCGGAACGGAAAAATCAATCCCAACTCCGTTTCTAGCAGGAATTGTTGATCAAGCATAAGTCACTTTGGCATTAACCCACTTATGGCTTAAAATACCCATCCTCTTATTTGATAAAGTAATCTGAAGTTATTCAATGGTAAGCCCCCATTTATCATCACCCCTCTACGACAACGACCCAACGGTGGTAGCAAATGCGGACTAATCACGTCCTCCTCTTGCTTTGTTTTTCATTACTGACATGGGTTAACTCCACATTCGCCGCTGAAATAGACCAATGCGCTACTAGCGTTTTTGAGCCCCAACGCAAAAAGGTAGCAGAAAACGACAATCGCATTCACATCTCCTCAGATAAATTCGACGTACACAAATCTAATCGCTTTTCCGCTGAAGGCAATATTTCTGTGCAAACACCAACCCAATATTTTGAAGCGGACAAAGCGATCTACCTGAAAGATAAAAACAGCATTCAAGCTGAAAGCAATATCAATTTTAGAGAGGGCAATATCGAGTTGCGTGCGGATGAATTGCAGCTGGATCTAACAAAGAACTCCGGGGTTGCTAAAAGTACGCGTTACCAATTAATTGAAGAAGACGCGAGAGGGCGAGCAGAAAAAATCGCATTTGAGGAAAATATCATTCAGCTGGACAACACAACGTATACAACTTGTGCAGATGGTGAAGAACAGTGGCAATTAAAAGCAGAATCTATCACGCTAAACCATGCGCAAAATGAAGGTGTCGCTTATAACACACGATTAGAAATTATGGGCACTCCCGTGCTCTATCTGCCCTATATCAGCTTTCCGTTAGCTGGGAGAAAAACGGGGTTCCTTGCACCTAGCCCAGCCTATTCAAGCACAAATGGTTTTGACTTGAGTATTCCTTATTATATTAACCTGGCGCCTAATTATGATATGACATTAACACCTCGTTTCATTGAAAATCGCGGTAGTCAGCTCAGCACTGAATTTCGATATCTACAAAAAAGCTTTAATACAAGTCTTGGATATGAATACTTGCCTTATGATACAAAAACCAAAACAGATCGAAGCTTCGCCGTGGCAACGTTCGAAGCTAAAGCGACGGATAATACAAAAATATTGGGTAACTTTGCCCAGGTTTCAGATACTGAATATTTCCACGACTTAAGCAGTACACTCAACACGGTGAACAAAACCCAAATTAGCCGCGATATTCGAAGTGCTACCCTTGGCAATAATTGGCAATTGAATACACTTGTTCAGGATTTTCAAATCCTTGATGGAACACAAGAACCGTATCGGCGCCTTCCTCAAATATCACTGGGCACACAACACCAAGGCTATGGCCTCATGTTTAAAACCCGCTCGGAATACAGTTATTTCAACCGATCGAGTGACGACAGAATTCAACGTGTGGTTTTTCAACCTGAATTATCAGCACCCATAGAAAAAATGGCGGGCTTTTTTATTCCCTCAATTACGCTTCAAACGAGTATTCATCGCTCAGAAAAGGAGCAAACAGTAAATCATAAATTTTATAACTGGCTGTTCCGAACCGATAGTGGACTGTTTTTTGAGCGAAATACAACTAACGGTTTGCAAACCCTGGAGCCGCGGCTCGGCTACGTTTATATTCCTAAAAAGGAACAATCTGATATACCACTAATTGATAGCAGCATGCTGGACATCAACAGCGAACAACTTTTCGCCGCCAATCGTTATAGCGGATATGACAGAGTCGGCGGTGATAATCGAATATCCTGGGCCTTAACTTCTCGTGTACTGACAGCTGATGGCAGTGAAAAATATAAAGTCTCGTTCACTCAAGCACACTATTTACAAGATTTAAGTTCCCATATTTCCGGAGAAAAGAAAGTTGATGCCGGTGACTCAATTAGTGCGATTAATCTATATACTCGGCTGGGTAAGACACTATCTTCATCCGCCCAAGCCGTAAAATATTCGTCTGAACAAGATATCCATAAAGGCAATATTGCATTACGTTACCTTAATAATCATGAGCTGTTTGAAATTGCCTACCGTGTGAGAGAAAAACAAATTGAACAATTATCCGGGCTAGGCATTCTTAATATTAGCCAATCCTGGCGAATTGCAGGGCGCTGGTTATATTCCTTAAAAACTGAGCAGACACAAGAAGCATTGCTAGGTTTAGAGTATAATACCTGCTGCTGGAGCGTCCGTTTTTTAGCCAGAAGCTATAATACAGACGTGGACACAGCGATGAAAACCTCTTTTGGTTTGCAGATTGAACTTAAGGGGCTTGCGCGATTTGGCAATAATGTGGACAAACAGTTTTCCGACGAAGTGCTCGGAAACCTTTAAAATCCCATTGGAGCATTTAAAGTTGTTTAAAAACAGGTTGAACTAGTGAAACAAATTATTATTCTTATTGGCGCAATGATATTAAGCGCCCCTCTATTGGTTGCTGCAAAGGCAGAAAAAATCAATGGCATTGCTGCCGTGGTGAATGATGACATCATCACTACATTAGAGCTAAACAGTCAGATTAAAAATATTAAAACTCAACTGCGCACTCAAAACGCTCAACTGCCACCTGAAAATATTCTCCGGAAACAGGTATTAGAGCGCGAAATTTTGAAACAAATACAATTACAACTCGCTCATGCGACAGGTATTCGTATTGACGACAATGAACTCAATGCAACATTAAGTCGTATAGCAGATCAAAACAATGTTAGCTTGCGTGAATTTCGAAACCTCTTGGAAAGTGAAGGATTCAAGTTTCCAGAGTTCCGCGAAAACATTCGCGACGACATGATATTAGCCAGATTACGTCAACGTGAGGTTAATAATCGCATTACAATCTCTGATCAAGAGATTCAAAACTTTCTTGCGACACAAGCAACGCAGGGAAATATTGACGATGAATATGATATCTCTCACATCTTAATCTCAGCGCCTGAAGCAGCATCTGCAGAACAGATTGAGAAAACACTTGCTCGAGCAAATAAAGTGTTGGACAAACTAAATAGTGGTGCAGATTTTCAACAAGTAGCGATCAGTGATTCCGATGGCCAAAATGCGCTGGAAGGTGGAAAACTAGGGTGGCGTAAAGCGGGCCAATTGCCCACACTCTTTTCAAACATCGTTATCCACATGAAAGCTGGCGACCACAGTGAACTCATTCGCAGCTCTAGCGGCTTTCATATTATAAAACTCAACGAAAAGCGTTCCAGCGAAAAACATATTATTGTACAAACCTTAGCTCGACACATCCTGCTACAGCCTAATGAGCTCAATACAGAAATGGATGTTATCACTCGTTTGCGACAACTAAGGGAGCGTATTCTAGCTGGCGATAGCTTTGAAGAAATTGCGACATCTCATAGTGAAGATCGCACGAGTGCAACCCAAGGCGGCAGTCTGGGCTGGGTTAGCCCAGGACAAATGGTACCTCAATTTGAAAGCACTATGAATAGCCTGAAAATATCTGAAATCAGCGAGCCATTCCAATCACAATTTGGCTGGCATATTGTACAAGTCCAAGATCGACGTGACGTGGACAATAGTGAACAGTTTTCAAAAAATAAAGCGCGTGAATTTATACGTCAACGCAAAACTGACGAAATAGCTGAAACATGGTTACGTCAACTGCGCGAAGAAGCATTTGTAGAAATAAAAGATCAATAGATGAGATTACCACGCATAGTTGTATCTGCGGGAGAACCTGCAGGCATAGGCCCGGATATCGTTTTACTTTGTGCGCAAATAAAATTTAATGCAGACATAATTACCATTGGTGATATTGAATTATTTGCTGATCGTGCAAAACAGTTAAATCTCGATATTAAAATTAAAAAGTGCTCACTCGAAGATAATCGCACTTGCACACCGGCAGGAACTTTAAAAATCCTGCCCACGTCTCTAGCCAAGCCGAGTATCGCTGGCCAATTGGACGAGGAAAATGCTCAGTATGTGCTAAACGTTCTGGACCTGGGAATAGAAGCCTGTATGAATAAACAAGCGGATGCGCTTGTTACTGGACCAATTCAAAAAAGTGTTCTCAATAGTGTTGTTAATAATTTTTCTGGCCACACTGAGTATCTTGCCGAAAAAACCAATGCTGCTCTGCCCGTGATGATGCTGGCAACAGAGGGGCTTCGCGTAGCGCTTGTTACAACGCATATGCCGTTACAGAAAGTGGCTGAAAACATCACTCAAAAATCAGTAAAACAGACTTTAGAGATTTTGCATCACGATTTACAGCACAGCTTTGGCATCAACAATCCCAAAATCCTGATCGCAGGCTTGAACCCTCATGCCGGCGAGGATGGGCATTTAGGAACAGAAGATAGGGATATTATCACACCAGTTATTGATCAACTTAAAACGGAAGGAATGAATTTGTCGGGCCCACTTCCTGCTGATACGTTGTTTACTCCAAAATATTTAGAAGATGCTGATGCAGTGCTAACGATGTACCACGATCAAGGCTTACCAGTACTAAAATATATCGGCTTTGGTAATGCGATTAATGTAACACTCGGGTTGCCTATTATTCGCACCTCTGTTGATCATGGTACCGCTCTAAACCTTGCTGCAACTGGCAAAGCAAGTGAGCAAAGCTTGTTGCTTGCCATACAAACCGCATTAGATATCACAAAAAGTAGAAATTAGTCATGGCTCATCAACCACGTAAACGTTTCGGCCAAAACTTTCTCCATGACAACATGGTGATTCAAAATATAATTCACGCAATTTATCCACAGCAAGGTGAAAATTTTGTCGAAATTGGCCCAGGAAAAGGTGCTATTACCGAGCCTCTTCTCAAAGCTGTGGGTGAGATTGATGTTGTTGAGTTAGATAGAGATTTAATTCCTATTCTCCATCAAAATCTAGATTATCTTGGTACTTTGCGTATTCATCAAAGTGATGCATTAAAATTTGATTTCTCAACACTCGTTAAAGATAACCAGCCATTTCGAGTCGTTGGTAATTTGCCTTACAATATTTCCACACCACTATTGTTCCATCTCGTCAGTTTTTTATCCCATATTTCAGACATGCATTTCATGCTACAAAAAGAAGTAGTGGATCGTATGGCTGCAAAACCGAACAGCAAAACTTACGGCAGATTAAGTGTCATGATGCAATATCATTGCAGAGTCGAAAAGCTGTTTCCAGTAAAACCAGGATCGTTTTTTCCTCCACCCAAAGTAGATTCAGCAATCGTTAGGCTCGAGCCCCACGCAACTAATCCGTATAATGTTAGCGATGAAAAAATATTCGCTCAAATCGTTTCTCAATGTTTCTCACAACGCAGAAAAACACTGAGAAATAACTTGAAAAATATTTTAACCGTTGAAGAAATAGAAAGCCTGGGCATTAACCCAGGCTGTCGTGCGGAAACATTAGAGATTAACCAATTTGTAGAAATTGCTAATCAGGTTAGTAGCCTGCAATAACAGGCTTTTCTTATCTTACGTCTTTAATCGCTTCTACTTGAAACCACAATTTCACATTGTCGCCTACATTTGGATAAGCGAATGTATTACCAAAATCTGAACGCTTTATTTCTGCAGCCGCTTCAAAACCACAAACGTCTTGCTTTGTGATGGGGTTTACCCCACATCGAATTCGATTCACATCAAGATTAACCGGTTTAGTTATTCCTAAAAAAGTAAGATCACCTTCCACTTTAGCTTTATAACGACCATCAAAAATAACATTTCTCGATTTATATTTTATATCAGGATATTCCATTACGTTTAGAAAGTCAGGAGAGCGCAAATGTTCATCTCGTTTTGCCAGCCCGGTATTCACAGATACTGCTGCGATTTCCACTTCGATATAACCGTTACTATTTTCCCGATCAATAAGAACCCTGCCAGTGGTAAGATCAAATCGTCCCCATAAAGTAGAAATACCCATATGGTCAATAGCAAAATGAGGATAAGTATGATTCCGATCGATATTGTAAAATTCGCTTTTTGCTGAAGCAGATGTAACAAATAACATAATGATAAGCGCCATCGCTAATCTCATTACGTGTTCTCCTCTCTAGAAACGTTAATACTTCGCGACATAAACATGAAAAGAAACAAATTCATGTACTAAGGAATAGTTTCTTATACCATAGCGAAAGAAAAGTTGCATGTCACCCTGAGCATTCAACACTCATTTCAACGAGTGTTTTTTATTGGCCAACCTGGGGGAAAGAAATGTCAAAATTCCCATCGAGGTAAGACTTCGGAGGAAACATGCCATTATAGGTATAGACCTAATTTTCTCTTCGCCGCAAAGGTTTATCGTTATAGTAGGTGAACCTTGGCTATCAGAAAAAATTAACTTACTTCAAGACAAAACTCAATTAACAACGACTTCCTAACAATTATCATCAAAAACAGTATTTGCCACTAATGCCTCCATGAAGAGGAGCTGGGATTGATTTTGGAGTGACCTGGGCTAAGAATCCACGCGGAACGGAAAAATCAATCCCAACTCGGTTTCTAGGCGGAAGCTCTTGCATCAATGATTGAATAATTTACACTGCAATGACGTTCGTCGTATAATGTGCGGCTTAAGTTCGATCAGTCTAATTTATAAACGAATTAATAAAAAAACCGTATTTATTCTCTACCTGAGAGTATCTATTTTGAATGTGTATTGAATTTTAAATAATGGCAGATTTACTATGCTGAGTTTTAAAGAGTTAAGATTTGATCAAAGCTATGGACGACTGCCGAGTGCTTTTTATCAAAATATTGCCCCCGGGAAAATTGACCATCCTTATCTCATAAGCGTTAATGATGATGTTGCAAATCTCATCAATCTCGATGCAAATGACCGCAAAAGTCTGGATTTCGTACAACTCATCAGTGGACAAAAACTGATCCCCGGAACAAAACCCTTAAGTGCAATTTACGCAGGTTATGATTTTGGTCAATTTATAACTACTCAAAAGGGGAACGGCCGCTCCATATCGCTAGGCGAAGCAGTGAATGAAGATGGCTCGCGATGGGAAATACAATTGAAAGGCTCTCATGCTGAGTTTTTCTCTCGTGTAGGTGATGGTCGTACGATGTTGAGAACTGCGATCAGAGAATTCTTGTGCTCAGAACTTATGCATAAAATTGGTATTCCAACCACACGCAGCCTTTGCATTACCGGCTTCACCAAGCAAATCCCCGATGAAATGCTGGAACCAAGCGCAGCACTAACCCGCATAGCACCTACACATGTACGATTTGGGACCTTTGAATACTTTCACCACAGTAAGCAACGTAATCACATAAGAACACTGGCAGATTATTTGTTAAACTATTATTTCAAGGAAATTGATAGCAAGCTACCTAACAAATACGAACAACTATTTCGAAAAATTATTGTTAACACTGCTCAACTTGTCGCCAAATGGCAGGCTACTGGGTTTACCCATGGAATAATGAATACGGATAATATGTCTGTTATGGGTCTAACTATGGACTATAGCCACTTTGGCTTTCTTGACAAATATAATCCAAATTATGTGAGTAACGGGGAAGATATTGAGGGCCGTTACCGATTTAAACAACAGCCTAAAATTGCCTTATGGAATTTGAGCCGCCTGGCAGAACCATTTACTGCTCTCATTTCTGTAAACGTAGCAAAAGAGCTTTTGGAAAAATTTGATTCTGTGTATGCCAGTAATTATATCCACTTGATGCTCCAAAAAACTGGCTTGGTGAAAAACTGTCAACACAATATTCTTCTAATACAACAAATTCTCGAATTGATAGAACAAGACGAGGTTGATTACACATTATTTTTTAGAAGATTGAGTGAATTTGACTATATCACTCATACAAATAATGTCGTCAGAGGTTTATTCACTCATCGCGAAGCATTTGATAGTTGGGCATACCAGTACGCAGTACAATTACGCGCAGAAAAAGTTTCACCAGAAAAACGCAAAGAAAAAATGGATAGAATCAATCCTAAATACATATTGCGCAATAATTTCCTGGAGAGAGCCGTTGAACGTGCGGAAACTGGCGATTTATCAGAAATTGATAAACTTAAACAGATACTCTCAAACCCATTCGATGAACAGGTAGAGCATGCCAATTACGCGCAACTCCCCCCAGACTGGGAGCAGGTGCAGGTTGATGAGGTTTACTAGTGATAGCAGAGTTTTTAAAAATTAACCATTAATAACCCCAGTTCAGGGTTGTTAACGGGAGAAGGAATTTTGACTTGATAACCACTACCCTTCGCCACATCCATCGCATTACCTTTTTGGTCTTCCATTACTTCAAGTACAAATGTTCGTGCACCACCGGGATACATAAGTTCTAGCTCATCCCCAACGGAAAATTTATTTTTCACATCGACATCCATCATCCCTGTTTCTTCATCAAAACTGGTAATTTCACCAACAAACTTTTGTGTTGTTGAGATGGAATTTCCCTGCGTATAATTTTGATATTCCTCGGGTACGTGACGGCGGTAAAAACCTTCTGTATAACCGCGATTCGCCAATCCATCCAGCGCCGTCATCAATTCAAAATTAAATTCTCTGCCTGCAACAGCATCATCAATTGCTCGACGATATATTTGCGCTGTTCTTCCAGTATAAAAATGGGATTTGGTGCGACCTTCAATCTTTAATGAATCGACACCTATTTCAGTAAGTTTTTGCACATGTTGAATTGCACGTAGATCCTTAGAGTTCATGATGTAAGTCCCATGCTCATCTTCGAACATAGGCATCAATTCACCGGGACGGCCTTCTTCCTCGATGAGAAGTATCTCCTCTCTAGGCGTGTTTTCTTTTTTAGGATCAAACATGACCGGCTGATCTATTCTTGACTCAGCTTTTTTAACATCACCCGTTTCTGTCACTTCTGCATCGTGGGCGTTATAGTTCCAACGACAAGAGTTTGTACAAGTACCCTGATTGGGGTCTCGATGATTAAAATAACCCGATAAGAGGCAGCGACCAGAGTAGGCGATGCATAGTGCACCATGGACAAATACTTCTAATTCCATTTCCGGACACTGTTGTTTTATTTCTTCAATTTCATCAAGGGACAATTCACGAGACAGAATAACTCGCTTGATTCCCAGAGAGTGCCAAAATTTTACAGCTGCGTAATTAACAGTATTTGCCTGAACAGAAAGATGAATCGTCATCTCGGGCCACTCTTCGCGCACCATGTGAATCAACCCCGGGTCAGCCATGATTAAGGCATCTGGGTTCATTTCGATAATAGGCTTCATATCCGCCAAATAAGTTTTCAATTTGGCATTATGTGGCAATAAATTACTCGCCACAAAAAACTTTTTCCCAAGTTGATGCGCTTCACTAATGCCTTTCCGTAGGTTTTCTATCGAAAAATCATTGTTGCGAACACGTAAGCTATATCGAGGTTGTCCGGCATACACCGCATCTGCTCCATAAGCAAATGCATACTGCATGTTTTTGTAAGTTCCGGCCGGAGAGAGTAATTCAGGAGCTTTCATAAAGTAACTTCAAGATGTTAGACAAACCACGGATTTTAACAAAAGCGGGTAAGCGATGCTATTTTTATGTCGATTCCAACTCATCGATTTTAGGAAAAGTATCTGCATATTTTGATATCCACTCCATAGCAGCTTCCGCTCCTGACAAGTGACGCCCTTGCTCAGAAAGCACTTTATGCTTGTAGTGCTCAATATGGCAGACTTGCTCAATCATGCGAACACGAAAAGCGGCATCATGATTATCTAGCTTCACACCAATTTCAAAAGCATTTGATTGCTGCTCGCACCAAACAACTTTAGCTAATGCTTCAAACTGTGGCTCCACAACTGGAATGTGGATCTTAATTAACTTACCGAGAGAAATGGGGTCTTTAGAATGGAATGATAAACCACCAAAACTAATATCTTTCAAGTTTTCAGTTGCAAGCTGTTCATTTCCCAATTGAGTAAACTCGATGGGAATATCTGATGGGTGTCTAATATGTTTTCGCATAGAGCCCTCCGGGCAGAGACTAAGCGTACTCCCTAACGACGTTAGCGATGCCCATCACATTGCAACGAGCATACCGCGACGTCCTATACTACCTCTGGGTATATTAATATCAAGTAGTTATGACCACTTCAAATGCCTCCATTCCCCCACCCTGAATAAACATCCTTTTTAGTATCGGATATTAGCAATCAATTTTATATCCCTATCAGGTTTGCAGCCGCAGCAAGCGGATTGGGAATTACAATAGTAGCAATCTAAATGATAGGACAAAATATTTTGGCAAACTACTCAAAAAGGATATGAATGATTGGATAAATCTATAACAAATATTGAATTATTGAAATCTAGCAGCTGAATATCTGGGCATAACAGGTAAATGCATCATTTTATTTTCTCTTAACATGATTTTTAGCTCACCTATCCGCAAGGGCTTGCTAAACAAATATCCCTGAATTTTATCGCAACGATGTTGATATAAAAAACTCAACTGCTCTTCTGTCTCAACACCTTCAGCTACGATATCAATATTTAAACTGTGGGCCATTTTGATGGTTGCACTAACAATTGATGCATTGTCTGAATCATTCAAAATGTCATTGACAAATGTTCGATCAACTTTCAAGGTATTTATAGGGAATTTCTTCAAATAACTTAACGAAGAATACCCGGTTCCAAAATCGTCCATCGATATTTTGATTCCCTGATCACTGAATATTCTTAATACTTTTGCTACACCATCAATATTATCCATCAATAGACTTTCAGTTATTTCCATCTCAAGATACTCAGGTGGATATTGTGTTTCATTAAGAACATCCGCCACGGTAGCCACAATATTATTAGCAGTGAATTGCCTAGCAGACAAATTGATAGCAAGCATAAGATTCTCACCACGCTCCTTCATCAATTCCATATTTTGTTCACACGCTCGTCGTATAACCCATTCCCCTATTGGAATAATTAATCCCGTCTCCTCCGCTAACGAAATAAAACGAATTGGCGGAATTTGACCAAGCGTTGGATGATTCCAACGAATTAATGCTTCAACGCCAATAATTTTTCCTGAAGAAAGATCTACTTGAGGTTGATAGTAAAGCTCAAACTGATCGTATTTCAGAGCAGTACGCAATTCATTTTCCAGAAAGAGACGCTCTTTCGAACGAATTCGCATTTCATTCGAATAAAACTCGTAACTACTACCACTTGTCAGTTTTGCACGAAACATTGCCGACTCTGCGTTACGAAGCAAAATCTCAACGTCTGTATCGTCCGTTGGATATACCGTAACACCAATACTCACATTGACATGTAATGAATGACTTTTGACGATAAAAGGTTCAGTAAAAGCATCAATGTGTCGTTTAATCAAACTGTCGGGATTCGTCAGTTCAGACACATCAGCAAGCACAATAACAAATTGATCTCCACTAACACGGGATACGATATCGCCTCGCCTCAACATAGAAGACAATCGGCTAGCAACATTCAACAGCAAGGCATTTCCCATATGATGCCCCAGTGAATCATTAATATTTTTAAACCGGTCTAACCCTAATTTGAGCACTACTACTTGTCGATTCGCTTCATTTGCGTATTTTATTGCCCCCCAAAGATGCTCAACCAATACATCCCTGCAAGGCAAGCTGGTTAAATCATCCAACTTGGCAACATACTGTTTAATCAAATCTTCATTCACATAAGCGTGTGATCTTTTAAAATATAAAATAGCGTATTTATTGCGATCAAAGCTATCAAACGTAACAACATCCATTAACACATCGGTACTTAATGAATCATATATCTGAACACATAAATGCCTTTCTTCTCGCGCATTTTGCATCTTTGTAACAATTTCACTGAGAGAGTCTTTTTCGTCATAGTTCGACAAACGAAACACCTCATCAACACTTCTACCAATCACGTCATGACTATCAACAGCAAACAATATTTCTGAAGAAGAATTAAATTCCATTATGTTGTTGTTATGATCAATGAGTACAATCGCCTCAGGAGATTTGTTTATCAAAGCATGATTCAGTTTTTCAAGACTGTTAATTTTACTCTCGGCATAAGTCTCATTTTTCAAGTCAGAAATTGCCTCGCTATATTGATGTGCAAGATCATTAAACCGACCAACACTATTATCTCTCGAAAATAACTTTCGAAAAAATACTACGGCTAATAAATTAAGACATATCACTAGCAGACCTATAAGATATAGGCTACGGTAAATATCAGAAAGTGATGACCGAACAAGCTTGGAAGAAACTATCAGACTGATCCCCCCAATAACCTTTCCCTCATGGAACAAAGTTTGATGCACAGTTAAACGGGGAAATTCAAGATCAGAGAAATTACTTTTTACACCAGAATCCAGAGTTGTAGAGACAATTTGGTTATCTAAGGCATCGACTACCTGCACATACTCTACGTGAGCAGTACGATATATGTTTTCAACTGAGTCGTTAAATTCATTTTGATTATTGGAAATAATAGCTTTTACGGCAGCTGGGGATAATGCATCTGCAAGAACTGACGCTTCATGCTGCAATGTTTTAATCGAAGAGTCTTTTACCGCATTTATTACCTTGATACTTAGAAATGCAAATATAAAGCATTCAAATACTAGGAACCCCACCAATAAGGATGATCTTGACATCATAAAAAATGGCACCAACTTTAATGATCAATATGAGTGTGAGGCCTTGAAACTATTAGCCTCTCATGCATGTATACCTTAACGGCCTGACAAATAAAGCTTTGAATGATTCTTCAATACGAGTAATAGATTATTAAAAGGTAAATGTTCAAAATTGTTACACATGACACGTAATTTCAAGTATTCAACTAACTTTCTTGAGTTGCTCGTCTAACCTTTTAGAGGAAATCGGGTATCGGGTTTTTAATTCCTGTGCCCACAACGAAACCCTGTATTCCTCAATCATCCATCTCAGTTTAGCGATATCGTCCACCTTATCAGGGTGAGATACCTTAAATTTTTTATACTTCGCCCAATATTTTTTAATTTCCAGCATGTGCTTTCTATCCGCCAACACATTAGCGCTTAATTTTTCTAACCGGCGAATAATCGCCTTTAAATATCGAGGTATATTGTTGAGAGACTCAATATCTAAATCGGAAAGATATTGTCGATAAACAAGATTTTGAAGCTGCTCTTGGACATCTGTTAGTGCTTCAAGTAATTGAGGGTTAGAAGCAGCTTTTAATTTCTTTTTACATTCATTATATGTTTTAAGTACTTCCAAATTGATGTTGCATACTCTATTTGTCGTATCCAGTAAAACAGACTGTTTTTCTTCTAACAATTCATCAAATGTTTGTCGATCTTTTATTGGCTTGCCTCTCTGCAAAAAAACAGAATCGATAATAAAATCGACCAAGTCAAGCTTAAGCTCATTACATTGCCCAACAGAGGAGTAGTACATGCATTGCTTATCAATATTTATAAGGTTTTTCTGCATATATTGGATTTTATTACCCAGCGAAAGTTTGATTAAACGAATCATTCCCGCTTTTAAGTATGAACTAGCTTCTTTTTTAGTTGGGAAATATTTCAATCTAACTGAGTCTTTTTCGTCGATCAAAGCGGGGTAAACTGTCAAACTCCCCATAGGGGAATCCAACTCTTTACAATCAGGCAATTCACCAAAACTCCAATCTATTATTCCTTCAATTTCCAGTTGATCCAGCGGTAGTTCTTCGAACTCTTTTTCAGATTGTTCCGCGTATCTATTTTGAAGTTCTGAAATATCGCGACTTTGATCAATTGTTTTTCCTTCCTGATTGATCAATGCAATATTAAAGAATAGGTAAGGAGGTAGCTTATCAAAGCTGAAATCTGACTCCGTAACTTTAACTGGTCCGAAATCACTCAACTTCTCACTCAAAGTTAGAAGTAACGGTCGCTCATAAGGCTTGCACGACTCCAACATCTTTTGTGCAAAATCAGGGGCTGGCACGAAATTCCTACGTAAATTCTTTGGCAGCGATTTTATTAACAGAGTGATTTTTTCTTTGATAAGACCAGGCACTAACCAATCAAACCAATAAGGCTTTAATTGGCTTAACAAACTTAACGGTACAATAGCTGTTACACCATCATCTTTAACGCCTGGTTCAAAACGATATTTTAATTTGAATTGGAACGTATCAATTTGAAGTTTATCAGGATGTGATTCCTCTACATCATTCTGCTTTGACTTTCTAATTAGTTGCTCTACAGTGAGCACTAAAAAATCGGGGTTGTCTTTTTTATTTTTATCGTACCAGGGCTTAAAGCTTTTCCATGAGTACATGTCCTCGGGAATCGTTTTATCAAAAAACTCAATAATATCTTCTTCGGGTAAAAGAAGATCCGGTCGTCGAAACTTACTCTCCTCTGCTTCTATTGCTTTGATAGTTTGCAAATTTTTCGTAATAAATCGTTCCGGCGTTTTAACTTCACCATAGACAAGAGCATGACGAATAAATAATTCTCGTGACTCTTTTGGATCAATAGGCCCATAATTCACGCGATTTTTCTGAATAACAATCAAGCCAAATAGACTGATTTTTTCAAACGCACCAACTTGCCCACTTTTTTTCTGCCAATGAGGTTCAAAGTAACTTCGATTGAGAAGATGACTTGCCAAGTCAACCAACCACTCAGGATCTATACTCGCCGCATTTCGCGCATAGTTTTTTCCTGTTTCCACAATCTCAGAAGCAACAACCCACTTCGGTGGTTTTTTAAAGAGATGAGAGCCTGGAAATATAAAATATTTTTTTTGCTTGGCTCCAATAAACTCTCTATTTTCGGCTTTGAAACCAATATTACTTAATAAGCCAGATAAAATTGCTCGGTGCAACGAGGCATAGTCAGGTTCTTTATCATTAAGCTTTAAGCCCAATTCTAACGCTTGATTCTTGAGTTGAATGTAAATGTCACGCCACTCTCGCATCCGCATATAAGCGATAAATTCTTTAGCACAAAGTTTTCTCAATTTGTTTTGTGTAAGATGTTTGGACTGCTCATGGAAGTACTGCCATAAATTCAAAATTGCTATAAAATCTGATTTTTCATCCTTAAATCTGGCATGCAATTCAGTCGCTTTTTGTTGCGCTTCAAATGGACGTTCGCGTGGGTCTTGAACTGAAAGAAACGCTGTTATTATTAGTACTTCAGATAAGCACCCTTCTCTATTTGCTTGAAGCAACATTTTTCCTAATCTTGGATCAATTGGAAGCCTCGAAATTAGTCGACCTTCTTCGATTAACTTATGATCCTTATCAACGGCACCAATCTCATAAAGGAGTTTAACGCCGTCATTAATGTGCTTACGCTCAGGGGGATTAATAAATGGGAACTGATGAATATCGCCAAAACGCAAACTCAACATTTGAAGAATAACGCTAGCCAGGTTTACACGAAGAATTTCAGGATCAGTAAACAGTGGACGTGAGTTAAAATCCTCTTCTGAATATAGTCGAATACAAACCCCTGCCTCTATTCTTCCACATCGGCCAGAACGTTGATTTGCCGCCGCCTGTGACACTGGCTCAATAGGCAGGCGCTGTATTCGACTACGGATACTATAACGGCTTATCCGCGCAAGACCAGGATCGACCACATAACGTATTCCCGGCACTGTTAAAGAAGTTTCCGCCACATTAGTTGCTAACACCACTCTTCGACGTTGATGAGGCTTGAATATTTTTTCCTGATCTTTAACTGACAATCGAGCAAACAGTGGTAATATTTCTGTATCTTGCGGGTGATGCTTCCTCAGATATTCCGCTGTCTCTCTAATCTCTCGTTCACCCGGTAAAAAAACGAGCGTATCACCAGGTGCTCGCCGATTTAATTCGAATACGGCATCAGAAATCGATTGAACCAAAGAGTTTCCTTCGCTACTTTCCTCAAGAGGATGATACAAAATTTCAACCGGAAAAGTACGCCCCGATACTTCAATTATCGGGGCACCATTAAAATGCTGAGAGAATTTTTCCGTGTCGATTGTCGCTGAAGTAATAATAACTTTTAAATCAGGTCGTTTCGGTAAAATAGATTTTATGTAGCCCAATATGAAATCGATATTTAAGCTGCGTTCATGAGCTTCATCGATGATCAGCATTTCATAATTTAGTAAATTTCGATCAGATTGTATTTCCGCAAGTAAAACACCATCAGTCATCAGCTTTATATGTGTGAGGGGGCCGACATGATCACTAAAACGGACCTTAAATCCAACAGATTCGCCAATTTTGCACTTTAACTCTTCCGCAATTCTGTTTGCTACGGTTCTCGCTGCAATTCGGCGAGGCTGAGTGTGACCAATAAAGCCTTTAACACCCAAGCCAAGATCCAAACATATTTTTGGAAGCTGTGTAGTTTTTCCGGAACCAGTCTCACCACTTAAAACAATAACTTGATTTTCCAGAATTGCAGTTTTTATCTCATCCAATTTTGCTGTAATTGGTAATTCTTCAGGGAACTGAATATCAGGTATTGTTTTTTGTCGCGATATTGCTTGCTCAATAGAACTTTCTAATCTGCTAAGAAACTGTTCTTCAGATTGTTGCTTCCTTCCCTTAGTATATTTGTCCTGCTTATTAAGGCTTAACAGAAACTTGTCTTTGAGCATACATTGCTGAAGCTTCTGCTCATATTTCTTATTTTGATTGGGCACGATATTATTTATTCTGCTTTTTTACTTTAATCCAAAGCGCTTCCTGCTCTTCAAGCGTTAGATCTGCAAACTCTGATTTTTCATCACGCGCCATCTGTTCCATGGCTTTAAAACGCATATCAAATTTTCGATTGGTGGATCGCAATGCCACTTCTGGATCTACTCCGAGCTTTCTTGATAAGTTAACAGCAGCAAACAGTAGATCACCCAACTCATCCGTCATCTTATTTTTACAACCCGAATCAATCGCTTCTTTCACTTCGTCAATTTCTTCGTTGACTTTATCCAGTGGCCCTCGATAATCTGGCCAGTCGAAACCCACTTTTTCTGCTTTTGATTGAAGTTTTCGCGCGGTAGAAACTGCAGGCTGATTGAAATTCACACCATCCAAAGCACTTGAGATAGAAGTAGCATCCCCAAAAGACTTCTCATTTCTTTTTATTTCATCCCAGAGCCTCTTCTGTTGCTCCACATTCTCTATTCTATAATCAGAAAAAACATGCGGATGACGACGAATCATCTTTTCCGAAATTGATTCAACAACATCAATAAAGTTAAAGCGACCTTCTTCCTTGGCTATTTGTGAATAAAAAACCACTTGAAATAGTAGATCTCCCAACTCATGCTTTAGCTCCTCATAATTTTCAAGTTCTATCGCTTCGGCTACTTCATAGGCCTCTTCAATAGTATGTGGAACTATACTTTTATAGGTTTGCTGCTTATCCCAGACACAACCGGTATTTGGATCTCGCAAGCTTGACATTACATCCAGCAATTTTTCGATAGGTGCCATAGCTATTTTATCCTTGATACATCCAATACATCTTTGAGATTCATTAGGCGCGATAACACTTTTTCAAGTTGCTCTGGCTCACTGATTTCTATTGTCAATCGCATCTTTGCTTGATGAGTTTTTCTGTCTGAGTAAGTATTGGCTCCATTTACGTTCACATCTGTAGAGGAAATGACTGACGTCACATCGCGTAGCAAACCTGAACGATCCATAGCAATTACTTCTATATCCACATCATACTTTCCAATTCTTCGATCACCCCAGCTCACAGGAATTAATCGTTCAACATATTGAGTTTTCAAGTGGTCAATGTTCTGGCAATCAGCACGATGAATAGTTACGCCTCTGCCCTTGGTAATAAAACCAACAATCTCATCACCTGGCACAGGCTTACAACATCGGGCCAATTGAGACATCAGCTCATCAATGCCCTCAATGACAATATCTCGTTGCTGATTTTTCTTTTCAGCCGGTCGTTTATACTCTATTCCTTCAGGCTCTTCACTCTCTACATTTTGTTCTTTTTTAAACGCATTTAAAACTTGATGGACACCTAACTCACCTCGTCCAATTGACGCATAAAGATCATCGATATTATTTACATTAAACAACTGAGCTAAATGATTCAGCTCACTATTATTTAACGCTTCATGCATTTCTTTAGCTAACGCGTTTTTACCCGTTTGTATATGCTCATTTCGAAATTCACGCTTAAACCAGTGTTTAACTTTTGCTCGTGCGCGATTTGATTTTATGTAACCCAGGTGTGGTATGAGCCAATCACGACTTGGCGTTGCATTTTTTGCGGTAATGATTTCTACCGTTTCACCACTATTCAGCTTGGTGGTTAAAGGCACCATTTTGCCGTTTACCATCGCTCCTCTGCAACGATTACCAACTTCTGAATGCACTGTGTAGGCAAAATCCAATGGTGTCGCACCACGAGGCAGTGCAACAACATTTCCTTTTGGCGACAATACATAAATTTTGGGGCTTATTGTCTCTGATGGACTTAAGGGGCTCTCATCACTCAATAGATCACGAACATTTTCTAAGTGCGCTTCCAGTCCCTCATCTCGCTTACCGCCTTCTTTATATCGCCAATGAGCTGCAACCCCCAACTCAGCATGCGAATGCATATCTTCAGTACGAATTTGAATCTCAATGGTTCGATCTTGCGGACCTAATACAGCAGTATGTAATGATTGATAATTATTAGCTTTTGGAGATGCGATATAGTCATCGTACTCTTCTGGAATGAACTGCCACATTTCATGAACAATACTCAATACCGAGTAACAAGTTTTCAAGTCCCTAGCAATAATTCGTACGGCTCTTACATCAAAAAGTTCATCAAAATTGAGGTGCTTTTTCTGCATCTTGGACCAAATGCTAAAAATATGTTTTGGACGACCATAAACATCCGCTTCAACACCCTCTTCAGACAGTTTTGCTTTGAGAACACTGACAATTTCCTCCATATATCGCTCACGGTCGATACGCTTTTCTTCCAACGCTTGAGCGATTTTTTTATATTGATCAGGATGGAGAAAACGAAATGCATAATCTTCCAGCTCCCATTTAATCTGTCCAATGCCCAGCCTATTTGCTAACGGGGCAAAGATTAACTGCGTCTCTATTGCGGCTTTTTGCTTTTTCGAATGGTCTGCATTAACGAGTTTACGCATTTTCAACATTTGCAAACTTAGTAAGATGAATACTGCGCGAGTATCCTTCATCATACTAAGCAGCATCATGTGATGCTCCCCTGCTATAGGTTTCCTTTCATCATTAACTAACTCTGCATACCATTCTGCTTCCTCCTGCATTAGAGAAAAACTCTCATTTGTTAGCGCAACAACACTTTTATCAAAATTATTTTCTATGAGAGATAGAGGGAGATCTGAGTAGAGCAGAGAGGTCACCAACACTGCCGCAGTTATTGTTTCAGCATCCGCGTTAATATGATCCAAAATTTCGGAAATAATCGAACAGTGATCATCGATAGAGGCATTCTTTTCAACTATTGAGAATGCTTTGTTAATAATTTCACACTCTTCCTGTGTGAAATTATTCGCCCAATGACTGCTTGATGGTCGTTTCATATTTTAGGAAAGAATATAATCTGAGTATATGTATGAGGATATATAAAATTAGATACTAGAATAGCATAGGTTTAGCTTGACCGGATATTTCATGAATTATCCTAGCTTGAGCTTACGCGGCAAATAATTGGGAAGATACGATTGAAACCATGCTCAATGATAGATCAATAAAAAAGCCCTAACCCGAAACGGGTTAAGGCTTTTTTTATATGGTGCGCCTGGAGCGATTCGAACGCCCGACCGCCTGGTTCGTAGCCAGGTACTCTATCCAGCTGAGCTACAGGCGCTTAAAACTGAGGCAGGATTATGCCCATCCAGCCCGCTATCGTCAAGTGAAAAATCAATCTATTTCGGAAGACTTAAAACTTAATAAAAATGGCGGAGAGGGAGGGATTCGAACCCTCGATAGAGCTATAAACCCTATACTCCCTTAGCAGGGGAGCGCCTTCGGCCACTCGGCCACCTCTCCGTATAGTACAGTAATGATTCCTACGACAACGGCGCGTATTCTCGCAAAAACGATGAGAATAGTGAACCTTTTTTTTCAACTAAATCGATTATTTGCCTAAAATTGGCGCATAGTAAGAAATTTCTTTGCAATGCAAGAAGTGAAAGGTGAAAAAAGTGAGATTTTGATAAGTAGCATTAAAATAGCAGTGGTAGAAGGCACAACCGGAATAACTTACCGGCTGTATATTTCATTTCATCTGATGTAGCTCACTGTTAAATAATTTGCGCGATTGTTACAAGTGAGCAAAGAATTGTTATTACTTATTTCGCGACTTCGTCTCCATCATCCCCTTCATCTTTTTCTTGCTGTATGCGGTTATATATTTCTTCCCTATGCACACTAACTTCTTTTGGCGCATTAACACCGATCCTAACTTGATTTCCTTTAACGCCGAGTACTGTAACTGTGACATCATCCCCAATGATCAAAGTTTCGCCCACGCGTCTCGTGAGTATTAACATTACATTCTCCTTCATTAGCCGGCTTCTTTGCTGATTTACAGCATTTTTCCATTAATAACCGTCAATGCAACTTATCGACTGTCACCAGCTAAACTTTATGAATACTGATTTGAAAGAACGTGATACAACGAATAGCGCCACTTTATATGTGATCTACATTATATTAGTTGTTAATATTATCCTTATTAGCCTGCTTAATTCTATATATATTTGAGCTAATTAATGAGCATCTTTTTGTTCTAGATTAAATGCTGTGTGCAAGGAACGCACACCAAGCTCTAGATATTTTTCATCAATGACTACTGATACCTTTATTTCAGATGTCGATATCATGCGGATATTGATACCTTCTTGAGCTAATGTTTCAAACATCTTACTTGCAATTCCTGCATGTGAGCGCATCCCAACACCCACCAAAGATAATTTAACAATTTTTACATCCCCGGTAACTTCTTTAGCACCAAGATCTTTTGCGACTTGATCAAGAATTTCCTTGGCCATATTGTAATCATTACGATGGACTGTAAACGTAAAGTCAGTTGTATTATCGTCTCCAACATTTTGAATAATCATGTCAACTTCAATATTTGCTTTACTGACAGGCCCTAATATTCTATGCGCCACACCAGGTTGGTCTGGAACACCCGCAACTGTCAACTTTGCCTCATCTCGATTAAACGCTATTCCTGATATCAGCGCTTGCTCCATACACTCTTCCTCTGACGTTATCAGTGTTCCTTCACCTTCTTCGAACGAAGAAAGTACTCTCAAAGGAACATTATATTTACTTGCAAACTCTACCGACCTAATTTGCAACACTTTGGCCCCAAGGCTAGCCATTTCAAGCATCTCTTCATAGGTGATTATGTCTATTTTTCGTGCTTCAGGTACAACTCTAGGGTCGGTTGTATAAACCCCATCAACATCAGTATAGATCTGACATTCATCCGCTTTTAATGCGGCGGCCAATGCTACAGCTGTGGTATCCGAGCCACCACGGCCAAGTGTTGTTATGCTGCCATTTTCATCAACACCCTGAAAACCAGCAACCACCACAACACATCCGGCTTGCAGATCTTCCCGGATTTTTTGATCGGCAATACTGACAATTCTTGCTTTACAGTGAACGCTATCGGTTAATATTCGAACCTGCCCACCTGTATAAGACTTAGCATCTAATCCAAGACTATGCATTGCCATACTTAACAAAGCAATGGTCACTTGCTCACCAGTGGAAAGCAGCACATCCAATTCACGCGCTTCAGGTCGTTCATTTATTTGTTGCGCTAACGCGGTTAGTCGGTTTGTTTCACCACTCATGGCTGAAACAACAACCACAACATCATGGCCATCTTTCCGAAATTTCGCGACCTTTTCAGCAACAGCAATAATACGTTCGGGATTACCGACTGATGTGCCACCATACTTTTGTACTATTAACGCCATAATTCTCTTACAATCTAAAAAAGGGGTGGATTAAACACTAACTTGCGATCAATTTAAAGCCATCACACGAAAAAACCTACGATTCATGAATTACCCGAAGTGTATTATTTAATATTGCTTCTTACCCACTCTGGAACACTCGAAAGTGCTGAGTCCAGATTTTCTGGCTGCGTTCCACCCGCTTGCGCCATATCGGGCCGACCACCACCCTTGCCACCAACCTGTAAGGCTACGGCGTTAACCAATTCACCCGCTTTTACCCGATTTGTTGCATCTTTAGAAACACCAGCCACAAGCCGAACTTTCCCATCTTCCACCCCAGCAAGAATAATCGCCGACGTGCCCAACTTGTTTTTCAATTGATCTACAGTTTCACGCAGTGCTTTTACATCAGCGCCATCCAAGTATGCAGCAACAACTTTGATACCATCAATATCAACGGCGCTCGCACTTAAATCACTCCCAGCGGCACTCGATAATTTTGCCTTTAGCCGGTCTGACTCTTTTTCTAGTGCTCGCATTTTATCTTGAAGCTGGCTCACTTTATCGACAACTGAGTCACGCTTAGTGTTAAGCATTGAAGAAAGATCTGAAATCCCTTGATCCAGGGATTGTATGTACGACAACGCTTCTCGCCCAGTTACTGCTTCAATACGACGGACACCTGCCGCAACACCTGATTCACCAATTATTTTAAATATGCCGATTTCTCCTGTTTGTTTTACATGAGTGCCACCACATAATTCAACAGAAAAATCTCCCATGCGTATTACACGCACTTCGTCACCATATTTTTCCCCAAATAAAGCCATCGCCCCTGTTGTTTTAGCATCATCCATGCTCATAACACTCGCGTTGGTCGATAAATTAGCCCTAATCTGCTCATTCACCAAGGATTCTATTTGCGCAATTTCCTCAGTTGTCATTGGCTTTGGGTGGGAAAAATCAAAACGCAACCGGTCTGCTTCGACTAAGGAACCCTTTTGATTAACGTGCTCACCTAACTGCTTTCGTAATGCCGCGTGAAGTAAATGAGTAGCAGAGTGGTTACATTCGATATCAGTGCGCACGTTACTAGCAACTCTCGCTTTAAGTACACTACCAGTTCTAACTTGACCTGATTCAACTTTTACCTGATGCAGGAACACGAATCCGGCTTGTTTTTTTGTATCACTAACAAAAATTGAAACACTATCGTTAGTCAAGGTGCCACTATCGCCAGTTTGCCCTCCAGACTCAGCATAGAAAGGCGTTTTATTCAGAACTATAATTCCCTCGTCGCCCGATTCCAAAGCTTCAACAATTTGCCCATCTTTGATCAACTGTACGACGATTGTTTCATCTTCCAAGCTTGTATAGCCAGAAAACTCGGTTTCTTCATCAACACTAACCACATCACCGTAATCTACGCCAAAACTACTGGCGGCACGAGCACGTTCACGCTGCTCATCCATTGCTTTTTCAAATCCGTCAAGATCAATAGACAAACCTTTATTCAGCGCGATATCGGCAGTTAAATCGACAGGAAATCCGAAGGTGTCATAGAGTTTAAAAACAGTCTCTCCCGGAATGATTTTAGAACTCAGCTCTATAATTGCCTCATCTAAAATCTTCATGCCGTGTTCCAGTGTTTCAGCAAATCGCTCTTCTTCTTGTTTCAATGCTTGAGCGATGTAATCTTTCTTCTCTACGAGCTCTGGGTATGCATTCCCCATTTCTTCGCACAACACTGAAACAAGTGAGAAAAAGAAGGGGTCTTTTTTGCCAAGCTCAAAACCATGACGTGCAGCGCGCCGAATAATTCTTCGCAATACATAGCCTCGACCTTCGTTAGATGGAACAACTCCGTCTAATATCAAGAATGAGCAGGATCGTATATGATCAGCAATAACTTTTAATGAATTACTTGATAATTCTGATACGCCGACTGCTTTAGCCGATGCCTTAATTAGACGTTGGAACATATCAATATCGTAATTGCTATGCACATTTTGCATTACCGCTGCTAAGCGCTCCAACCCCATTCCAGTATCTACTGAAGGTTTCGGTAAATCAACAAGCTCTCCATTTGACTTTCGATCATACTGCATAAAAACCAGATTCCAGATTTCCACATAACGATCACCATCTTCTTCCGGTGTTCCTGGTGGTCCGCCGACGACCTCTTCTCCATGATCATAAAAAATTTCTGTGCAAGGACCACAGGGACCAGTATCTCCCATCGACCAAAAATTATCTTTTGCACCAATCCGTGAAAGTCGTGCTGGATCAACCCCAATATCATTCAACCAAATATCGGCGGCTTCATCATCTTCATCGAAGACTGTTACCCATAATTTTTCCACAGGTAAATTCATTTCTTGGGTAAGAAACTCCCAGGCATAATGAATCGCTTCCTTTTTAAAATAATCCCCAAAGCTAAAATTACCCAACATTTCAAAAAAGGTGTGATGCCTGGCGGTATACCCAACATTTTCCAGATCGTTATGCTTACCGCCAGCGCGTACGCAGCGTTGTGAGCTTGTTGCTCGGGTATAATTCCGCTTCTCTCGGCCAAGAAATACATCTTTGAACGGCACCATACCAGCGTTTGTAAACAATAGCGTGGGATCATTTCCTGGAATGAGTGAACTGCTAGCAACCATCTCATGGTTTTGATTTTTAAAATATTCTAAAAATTTTCTGCGAATGTCAGTGGTTTTCATATTTGTCCTGTCTTTTACACCTTTCAAGCAGTCGAAAAGTCCCTTTTTCTTATTGTATTAATTCTTATCGCTGGGTAGATCGCATGTGGAAACAGCATTTCATCTACATCACAAAAATTACATGAAATTAAACTTACACTGCTCGTTTCACGATGAATCCAGCCCACAAATAGCGCAAAAGCACTCAAATGACGCGTATTGTATCATCAGAATTAGGTAAATAAATCATAAAGAAATAGATAGGAGCTAGGATTTAAAACAAGCAGAATTGATGCTCAACAAACAACCATAATTCAAAAAGACTTATTAGATAATTTATTGAGAGTGTTTTTTATCTCTTGACTGGTGAATCCTCTATTTAACAAAAAACGGGTTTGTTTCAGCTTTTCAGGTACATCCTGGGGCACTTTGTTTGAGAACTTTTTTTGCCACGACTTTCGTGCCACGTGTTGCCAATCGACAATACACTCATTAAAACCTTGGCTGATATCTTTTCTTGAAACACCTTTTTGTTTTAACGCATTCTCAATATAGCGACGACCATAACCCTTTCGTGCACGCGATTCTATATACAATACAGAATAACGCAAATCACTTTGCAGCCCTTCATTAGCTAATTCATCAATAACGTTATAAAGTTCAGGAACATTATCAAATTTTTGCACAAGCTTCTGCTGTAACTCTTCAGCACTATGTTCTCGATAGCTAAGGTATTTTATTGCTTGCCGTTTTATATCAACCAAATGACCCAAAGCCCTAACACCTGCACTAGAATAAAATAAAAACCACAACCAGAGACGAACTACCTAACAGCATTCACGTCCCAATCAAAACGAAGATATTTCAACCGCACCTGATCTCTATGCTCTTTCAAAAAAGCTCTAAACTCCTTAGGCGCAAACTCTTCCACAAACTCCAAGATCGAATAGCCATTAGCAATAAATACATCTTCGTCGCTTTTAAAAAGCTTTGAAACATATACCATAGGTTTAGGTTTCCCGAGCAACGGATCTGACATTCGCCACTGCAAGCCTTTTTTTTGCGACAAAAACCTTTTGACTGACTCATCAAGCTGTTTATTAATAATTGCAGCTCGATATACTCTGGGCTGAAGATCTGGACATGAAACCGCGCCACAGAATAGCGAAAAATAGGCAATGGGATTTTTTAATGGCCTTAAATAATTATGCTTCAAATCATTTAAACTGACCCGCTTACCGTCAAACATCCAGCGCTGATCTTTCCAACGTCTCGGCAAAGGATAATCAGGAATATCATTCATACTTTGAATATGTGGCCAATAATCCAAGACTAATCGTAATACGAAGGCATTATAAGCATTAATAACAAAGGCTAATTGCTCTGTGCGCTGAAGGCTATCATAAGGAGTTTTCCCCACAACATACACATAGTGATTTAGAACACTTTGATTTTTCTTTAAATATAAGTAGTCTACAACGTTCTGACGAAGCGAGTTCTGCAACAGCCATTCATAACTTTTCAACGCATTACGATACAATTCTCGATCATTACTTTCCGCATTCGGAATGCACAATACCGCCGCTGAAACAAGTCCCAGCCACATTAAATACTGTTTGGCGAAAAGTTTCATCACATTAACCCTTAATCCCTTTATGTTAAGAGTACGATTTAATATTCACCTACGCATGCATGAACAAAGCCGATGACACAATACCACAAACATATCACGCACCACCTTTGTTGTTTTTCAAAAGGCTAGCTCAGCCTATTGTCTTTTATAAATCAAGAGAAATCATTCTTAGTTTGCCTTCTCAAGACTTCCCTCAGACTCTTCTTTTTTATTAGCCGAAGCATTTTTTCCAGGTAATAACAGTTCACGGATCTTCCCTTCTATCTCTTCAGCCATTGCAGGATTCTCTTTAAAGTAATTACGCACATTTTCCTTACCTTGACCAATACGGGTACCACCATAGCTGTACCATGCACCGGCCTTATCGATAATATTATGCTTAACACCAACTTCAATTAACTCTCCGTAAAGCGAGATACCCTCTCCATATAATATGTCAAATTCAGCCATTTTGAAGGGAGGAGCAACTTTATTCTTAATTACTTTGACCCGCGTTTCACTACCAACAACTTCGTCGCCTTTTTTAATAGCGCCTATACGACGAATATCCAACCTAACTGATGAGTAAAACTTAAGTGCATTGCCTCCAGTCGTGGTCTCAGGGCTTCCAAACATTACTCCTATTTTCATTCGAATCTGGTTAATAAAAATAACCAATACATTTGCTCGCTGAATATTTGCAGTAAGTTTTCTTAATGCTTGTGATAGTAATCGCGCTTGCAATCCCATATGGCTATCACCCATATCACCATCAATTTCAGCTTTTGGTGTCAGAGCAGCAACAGAATCAATAACAATAATATCGACAGCATTGGAACGGACAAGCATATCGGTAATTTCGAGCGCTTGTTCACCTGTATCAGGTTGAGAGATCAATAAATCATCAATATTAACCCCTAGTTTTTCTGCATAAACGGGATCCAACGCATGCTCTGCATCAATAAAAGCAGCTGTTCCACCCATTTTTTGCATTTGAGCAATAGTAGAAAGAGTAAGCGTTGTTTTACCAGAAGACTCTGGACCATAAATCTCAACAACACGACCTCGAGGCAAACCACCTATTCCAAGTGCGATATCAAGTCCTAATGAGCCAGTGGACACCGCTTCAATATCTCTTATCGCATTGCCATCACCCATACGCATTATGGAGCCTTTACCGAATTGTTTATCGATTTGACTTAATGCCGCACTTAACGCTTTTTGTTTACCCTCATCTATCGCCATCACACACGCCTCTGTTAACACTGGTTTGTCGGTTTAATACTCGCTAATTAATAGCAATCCCTGCTAGAAACGGAGCTGGAATTGATTTTTCCGTTCCGAGTGCATTCTTGTCCAAGTCCACTCCAAAATCATTCCAACTCAGCTTCATGGAGCCATTAGCGGGAACTACTGGCTAATTTACTGTATTTATCTACAGTACACAACCTCATTTTAGGTTTCTTTTTTGAAAATAGAAATATTCACCAAAAAAAATGGTGCGTAGAGTAAAAAAGAATGGTGAAAATTATCCTGACAATAAGGCGCTTAAATTTTCCAACACATAATAGGACGCTTTCAATCGAATCTGGTCTCTGTCGCCAGTAAATATCTTACTTTCTGTTATTTGAAATTTTTCGCTCTGTAACCAAGAGAAACAAACAAGCCCTACAGGCTTTTCAAGTGATCCTCCATCAGGCCCAGCAATTCCACTAGTAGCTATAGCGATATCAGCATTACTCTTTGCAAGTGCACCTTGTGTCATTGCCAAGACGGTCTGCTCACTCACCGCACCAAATTCAGTGATGATATTACGATCAACACCTAGCATTTCAGATTTCGCATTATTGCTATAGGTAATAAACCCTCGATCAAACCAAGCTGAGCTTCCCGGGACATCGGTGACTAATTTTGAGACCCACCCACCCGTACAAGATTCCGCAGTAGCAAGAAGCAAATTTGATTGTTTAAGCTTCAATCCGAGTTCGTATGCAGTATTATTCACTTATTATCCCCTAATCCTCGAATTCCAGATTGTAATTCTATCCATCCCATTCATCACCATGTTATTATGCGGCAACGTTTAATCGCAACAACACAACACTTTGATAACTAAGGCAATCATCAAGAATGAACGAACAAACTAGCATGACTTTTCTCGACACGTTAAAAATATTCCCACAATATTTTTTACCGCATCATTTTTTATCAGCGATCATGCACAAGCTGACAAGATGCGAACAAAAAGCATTTAAAAACTTGATGATCCAACAGATTGCCAAACGCTACAATGTCGATATGACAGATGCTGTTGAGCCCGATTTAACAGCATATCCCAGCTTTAACCATTTTTTTACGCGGGCATTAAAACCTGAAGCACGCCCAATTTGCTCAGAGCCAAATTCGATTGCATGTCCTGTAGACGGTGCTATTAGCCAAATAGGCGATATTAAAGCCGATCAAATTTTTCAGGCAAAGGGACACGATTATTCAATCAAGACATTATTGGGCAACGACGATAGTTACAAGAAATTTATAAATGGCAAGTTTGCTACCATTTACTTATCGCCGAAAGATTATCATCGAATCCACACACCGATAGACGGCTCATTGGAAAAAATGATACACATACCCGGACGGTTATTCAGTGTAAACGAAGTAACCGCAACTCACGTTCCTGGCTTATTTGCGCGAAACGAAAGAGTTTTATCCTTGTTTCAAACGAGTGCAGGCCCGATGGCAGTAATTCTCGTAGGCGCAATATTCGTTTCAAGCATGGAAACGGTATGGGAAGGAACCATTACTCCACCAGCTGGTTTTCAAATTCGAACTTGGGATTATGAAAAGCGTAATTCAAAGGTAAGACTGGATAAAGGGAGCGAGCTGGGTAGATTTAATATGGGCTCCACAGTGATTCTGCTTTTTCCTGAGGACTCAATGACTTGGAATGAAACGTTATTCGCCACAAATACTGTCAAAATGGGGCAGGATATCGGGAGCGTAGTTTGATTTTCAAATCGCATACCGAGCAGTTATGTCCGGTTAACTAGTAAGCTTAAACGCATAACCAATATAGATACGCAGACACTAATTTGATGAGACTATTGAGTATCTCATGATTTCTTGCAAGGCTCTAAATGAGTTGGTGTCAAAATCTTTAAACATCAAACCAATACCATCAGCTGCCACTCGAACGGTTCGAGCTTTCAATTTATGTTGCGCGGCTTCAGATTTCGCCAAGGTGAAAATCAGCTCAACATCTTGGCATTTATCGATAATATTTTCATCTATTTCTAAAAACACACCGCCAAGACTTACATCTCTCGCTCTACAGCGAGCTAATAAGCTACTATCCTTTACAACATCGACATCAAGTGAAGCACTTCGACGTTGACTCCATCGCTGCTCTATAGCGCTTACAGCTCCCATGTTAACCTCACCTCTATTAAAGGAAAATACGCCATTACTCATCTCAACCCATTACTAAGTACCTAAAACGCATTCGTCGAAAGTACCATAAACATATTGAAAATTATCCGTATCACTCACTTGGAAATATGCACAAGCAAACAAAACAATAAGTTATATTCTTGCAAGCTCAATTAGACAAACCAAAGCTTAAGAATAGATTAATAAGACCATGCGCACCCAATAAGTGCAACAAAAATTATCCCATATCTATATCTATTAATAGTCAATACGTCCTAGAAACGCAAGTGTCACGACAGTATTTGATACTAAAAATAGCTAACTATTTGTGAAGTCAAATGTAAGAACATCTTTTATTTCACGAATACCGCATAGATGCATAAGGAGACGATCTAACCCCAAAGCAACTCCCGCACAAAAGGGTAATCCCTTTTGAAGATCTTCCAGTAAATTATTTTGAACAGGAATGTTATTCATGTTTCGACTTAAACGTTTTTCATTCTCGAGATAAAAACGCTTTTTATAAAACTCACCATTCGTTAGCTCTTGATACCCATTCGCGATTTCTATTCCATTGAGATATAACTCAAATCGTTCTGCTATGGGATAAGATTCTTCGCGTATATTTGCCAGGGCAGCTTGTGAAGCAGGATAATCATAAACAAAAAGAGGAGCATCGATACCAAGCTTTGGCTCGATTAGGTGACTCAGCAATAAATTAAGCCAGTCATCAAGATTTTCCTCAAGGCCAACTACATCTATTTCAAATTTTTCCGCACAGTTTTTTAATTGATCAACACTAGCATTACTGACGTCGATTTCCAGGTGCTGATAAAATAAATCATTATAGCTAATTCGACGTGATCCTTGCGAAACGCCCAGCACTTTCAATAACTCAGAGATCTCATCCATAAGTTCATGATAACTCAATCCTACGCGATACCATTCCAGCATTGAGAACTCTGGATTATGACGCCTTCCCACTTCTCCAAGGCGAAATACTTTGCATATCTGATAGATAGAATCTAAACCGTTTGCTAATAGCCTTTTCATCGCAAACTCGGGCGAAGTTTGCGCATAAAATATGTCTTCGTTATCAACAGAGAGAGAAAAATTTGCGGTCAATGACTGAATAAAAGGATCTGTGTTTCCAGATCTCGAAAATACAGGCGTTTCTACTTCCAACACATTTCTTTCAGAAAAAAACTTTCGAATGGCAGAATAAAGTTCAGCTCGTCGAAGAATCAAATTTTGTACAGCCATCGAACGAACCTCAGGAGTTTAATGAAAGTCGGGGCATCCCTAAGGCTTCAAAATTATTCGATAAAAAAGGCTTTAGATGCATGTATGTAAAGCAATAAAATGACTTTTTACCAGGTTATTTTGAAACATTAGAGTTACATCAAAGCTATTCGTCTTTAGCGCGCCCAACGTATTCGCCACTTCGTGTATCAACTTTGATGATTTCCCCTATTTCAATAAATAGAGGGACGCGCACTACCGCTCCGGTTTCCAGTGTCGCAGGTTTACCACCACCACTTGCTGTGTCACCACGTACACCTGGGTCGGTTTCTGTAATTTGCAAAACAACAAAGTTTGGTGGAGTTACTGAAATAGGCACACCATTCCACAAAGTGATCGTGCAAGTATCTTGCTCTTTAAGCCACTTTGCTGCGTCAGCAACAGCCTTGCTATCTGCAGCAACCTGTTCAAATGTTTCAGGGTCCATGAAATTCCAGAACTCTCCATCTGTGTATAGATACTGCATATCCGTATCCATAACATCTGCAGCTTCGACTGACTCACCACTTTTAAAGGTACGCTCAACAACTCGGCCTGTTTTCAAATTACGAATCTTAACGCGATTAAATGCCTGGCCTTTCCCTGGTTTTACCAACTCGTTTTCGACGATTGAGCAAGGATCGCCGTCTTGCATAATTTTCATACCTGATTTAAATTCGTTCGTGCTATAAGTTGCCATGTTTACCTCACTAGGGTGTTACCCGGTGACTTCACATCACCTAATTAATATTATAAATTTCCGAGACGTTTAAAAATTGTCCAGTCAAAAGCGCAATATAATACATGTAAATCAATCAACTTTGCAGCTACCTGTGTGGCAAAATCAGCTTGCAGAATCAATTAAATCACCAGAAGCCCTTATTGAAGCACTCAATCTACCAGCCACCCTGTTACCACAACTCGATAAAGCACACAAAATGTTTCCACTCCGTGTCACCCAGAGTTATTTGGATAAAATTGAGAAAGGAAATATCAACGACCCGTTATTGCTTCAGATTTTACCGTTACCGGAGGAAACAATTATCACCGAGGGCTATACAACAGACCCGGTAGAAGATAAACAGTTTGAAAAAACACCTGGTTTACTTCACAAGTATCATGGGCGAGTGTTATTAACGTTAACCGGTGCCTGCGGCATCCATTGTCGCTACTGCTTTAGGCGGCATTTTGACTATAGCACTTCCAATCCAAGCAAACAAAACTGGGATTCTGCGCTTGAGTATATACAAAATGACAATTCAATTTATGAAGTCATTTTTAGTGGTGGGGACCCGCTCTCCCTATCTGATCAACGCTTGAGTAAACTCGCGTATGACATTGATCAAATTAGACACGTAAGATTTCTCAGAATTCATACACGACAAATTACCATTTTACCAGACAGGGTCAATGAGCAACTCATTGGATGGATAGGTAAACTTCGATTAAAACTAATCATAGTCGTACACATTAACCATCCAAATGAAATCGATCAGTCAACCAGCAATTCTCTTGATAAATTACGTAAAATAGGCGCTGAACTCCTTAATCAAAGCGTATTATTAAAAGGTGTTAACAATGATGTGAATACACTCACCCAGCTTAGCCTGAAACTTATTGAAAATGGCGTTAAACCTTACTATCTTCATATGCTTGATAAAGCCCAAGGTACTGCGCACTTTAATGTTAACGAATCTACCGCAAAAAATATCATCAAAAAGATGCAAGAAAAGTTACCCGGTTACGCAATTCCCAAGCTTGTACGCGAAGTTCCATTCACTCCTTATAAAAAGCCAATAAATGTATCCTAACTAATTTTTTTATCTCAAACATATACACACACACAAAAAAATCGTCTAAAATTACTTCCACGCTTAATTTTTTCTTCATGTTTGTCATGCAGATTACGTCACAATTGCACCTCAAGCGTTAAGCGTTGGATAATTTGAGTGTGTGTAAAGCAGTACAAGCAAGTCACACATGTCGATTCGTTCATACAGATATACCGCAACAAACAGAGCTAAGGATTGAGTTTGCATTCGTGAAAAAGCGTAAATACGATGTAAAATCAGCAATTTAGCAATACAGGAAACACAAATGGATAGCAACCCTTTGGGTCTATTTATACCGGCACAGAATATAACAATAGTCGATTCGCCCTATTTCAAAGTGCGTGAAGCTGAAACGTGGATTGAAGAATTGCCCACGGCTCATGTTGGTGAAACTGCCCGGCTTATATTTAAAGCAATGGCTGAAATTAATAGAACGCCGATGCCAATTGCGCAACGATTTAAGTTATTGGAGTTATTCCGAAAGCCGTTTGATTATGTATCCGAGTCTCTGGTCAAACACTACTTGGGCCAATCATTCCCGTTGTCGCCAAAAAACCAGAAGATATCTGAACTTACTCGGGAGCTTCAATCAGAACTCGCCATCGGCTACAAAATAATCATTAACGAGAGTTTATCCAAGTCAAATAGTCGTATCGATAAAAAATTACTACGCACATCCATTTATCGTGCTATGCACTATCTTGGTCAACGTCTATACAAATCATATCTGGTTTATCAACCACCCAGCGGCCAAATATGGTTAGAAATACACCACCTATACTTATTTTCCGAACACAATGATTTAACATCCGATATCGTAAAGGACAACCTGCACCCAAAATTGGGTAGCAACACAATCAGTGCGCTTTATAAACAAATCGTTCTGCTGTCTCTAGCAAATCCTTACCGCTTTCCTCAATCAGAAATTAGAAAAATCAACGAAAAACTTCGTCGCTGGGCACGTTATAGTAAATTGCAAAAATTGAATAATCCTCATGATCCTGCGGGAATGTTTTCAATCGACCTTGAACATAACACCGCTCCGAGCTATTTCAACGCCTCACCTGGTGTTATCAACTCTGAGTTTATTCGAATTTTAGATACCAGCGAACTAACGCGAGCGTTAAGAGATCAGATTGAAAATAGCTATAACAATGAATCCAGCGAAAATATCTCAACAATTAACCAATATGAGGTTGCTAAAGAGACTCTAAAGCGCTTAATACTCGCTTGGGGTTCAATCCCTAAACGTAACTTCGCAAGGAAAGGAACAAAAGATAGAGTCAAAGTTGCCCTTGGCGTGAGTGCTACTCATAATTTCATTCAAAAAAAGGATAACGAACTAGGGTTGGAACAAGCAAGACTAAGTGGTGAAGACTTCAATAATCAAGGTGTTGTATTCTCAGAACGCGCCGAATTTATGAGCGTACCCGTTAAAAAAATCGGTGAATCCGGTAACCAGCCCGATATTTGGGATATCGCACATAACCCAAACATGAAATCAAAAAAACCAACTAACAACGGATTCGCATCCATAGAGGAATTTCAAAGCTCTAGCTCTTTTTTACAGATAGAAGACAATTTATATGAGACATATGATTGCGTTTCACTCAATAGCAGCGATGGCGGCTATTGCATCTCCTGGGAAAATGCAACTACGACAAAAATTTCTGTCGGCTCTCTTATCGCCATCACCAATAACGAATTCAATGAAGAAGAAGCGTGGGCCATTGGCGTAGTGCGTTGGATAAAAATAGTTGATAACAATATTATGCACATAGGTATCGAGTTAATTTCACCGTCTGCCCAAGCGGTTGCAGCGAAGAATGTTACTCAAAAGAACGGCAAAACTGATTATACCCGATGCCTCTTACTTCCGGAGTTACGCGCCATTAAACAACCTCAAACGATCATTACCCAATCACTTTTCAAAACAGATGACAAAGTAGAGCTCGATGTTCATGGCCAAACAATCAAAGTAAAACTGACAAAGGAAATAAAAAATACAGGCACTTTTAATCAGTTTTTATTTTCTATTATCAAGACAGCAAAAAAAGCGCCTAAGGTAGACAATATCGACCATGTTGATAAATTTGACTCAATTTGGTCTTCAATATGAATCTAGCTACACTATCAATAGATTCAAATGAGCCATCAGATGAATCAGAATTACCTATTACCGAATTTTCGGAAACTGTAAACGCTGACTTACTATTACTTGATCGCTCTCAAATCAACAAAGATCTTATTGAGAATGAGTTCAGCAAGCAAAATCATTCAGCATCAATTCAAGAAGTCGATTCAGCACTCTCGTTGCTAGACCGATTGGAAGAAAAAAAGTGGCACTGTATAATCATAGCCATCGATCAAATAACAATCTCACTTTCACAGCTTTTTAAAGCAATTCCTAACAATAATAAAAATACACCGGTAATCATATTAACCGATGAATACGAAAGAAACTTAGCACTGAAATATATAAAAGATGGTGCAAAGGAAGTTATAACGCTGAATGAACTCGAACACTTAGTTTATTCAATCCAGAAAAGAGTCCAGGAAACAGAACTTAGCTCAACAATTGAAGAACAAAATAAACTCATTTCACAAATTCTACAAAATCATAATGATTTAATTGACAATCTACCTATTCCATACGCCACTATCCAGGAAGGCATCCTTATATCCAGCAATCAAGCCTTCAATAGTTTCTTCAAAATAACAACCGCGCAAACTAACGATGAATTATCATTCTTAGACTTTATTGCACAATCAGATTTAGCATCTGTAAAAAAAGTTTTCCGTGAATTTAATAACAGAGCAGAAACTACAAATATTTCATTGCAAAATATAACACTGAAAAACTTAAACAATGAAACAAGCCCCGCAAGCTTACACCTTCTGAAAACAGTTATTGATGAAGAGATGGCATTTCAAGTCATTATCCACCCGCACTCAGTTCAGCAAAAGCAAGCCATAACGACAAACAGCAATCTTCTAACAACTGATCGTTTTATACGATTACTTGACGAAGTAATCAATTCAAAAAAAACGAATGCCTTTTACGCCCTAAGTGAATTTGAAATTAATAACTATAACGACCTCAAAAAACAAATTGGGATCACACGCACAGAAACCCTGCTAAATAGTTCATCAGAACTTATGTCAAACTTTATTAGTCAGGATACTCGAATTGCATTTGTAAACTCACAAGTTTTTTTATTACTAGTTATTTCAAACTCTTCAGAAAAATGTCTTGAGAGAATAACTACAATTCAAGAAGCACTTAAATCAACATCTGTTTATTCCAATGAACAAGCATTCCAAATTAACTGGAATGTTGGAATAGTGCACATTACCGATAGCATTACTGATGCAGAACAAGCACTCATGCTAGCAGATTCGACAGCCACAAGCTCTCAATACTCCAAAGAACATAAAATACACGCTTACAACCCCAAGGTCGACGATAAATCTCTAAACAGTGAAAATCTCGAACTGATCACCAAAATCAAAGAAGCTTTAGATAATGATGAGTTCAAATTGGTCTACCAGCCAATTGTTCACATAAAAGACTCTCCAACACCAACCTACGAAGTTTTGCTGCGTATGAAAAGCGACGAAGGGGATTTGATTTTACCCTCGGAATTCTTACCTGCGGCTAAACAAGTCAGTTTATGTGCAGACATAGATCGCTGGGTTATTTCACAAACGATGACGACACTAAGAACCTCAGAACAAAAACATCTTAAATTCTTCGTTAATATCTCTGAAGCATCAATACAAGACTTGAGCTTTATTGCATGGCTAAAAACTAATGACGCGACATATTTGCAGCATATGGTATTCGAAATATCAGAAATGATTGCGATGACACATCCCGCAGAAGCAGTTCATTTTAGCCAAGAGTGTAAATTGCTAGGTATTGAAATATGTATAGAGCATTTTGGAAATAATCCTGATGCTCAAATAGAGTTAAAACAATTAAATGCAAAATATTGCAAAGTGGATGGCTCGTTAATCAACCATCTTTCAACAAATCGCAAAAATCAAGTCCTTATCAACAATATTTCAAAAACCACTAAGAAACTAGGTATCAAAACTATTGCCTGTTATGTACAAGACGCTGATAGCTTAGCGGTACTTTGGCAAGAAGGCATTGATTATATTCAGGGTAATTATCTTCAATCGCCGAAATCAAGCTTGAATTATCACTTCAATAACTTTTAAAAAGATCACTTCAAAAGGTTGTAAAAGTAGCTGGCCGAATTAACGGCCAACTTATGATCAATTTACGTTTCTCAATGCCTGAATCCTCTCTTCCAATGGCGGGTGTGACATAAATAATCGCTTTATTCCGCTGCCAATATTACCTGATATTCCAAACGCAGCCATCTGATCTGGCAAAGTAGATGCTTGGCCACTATTACGCTGCAAGCATTCAAGCGCACTCGCCATTTTATCTCGCCCAACCAATTTCGCTGCGCCTGCATCAGCTCGAAACTCCCTTTGACGACTAAACCACATGACAATAATGCTAGCCAACACACCCAATACCAATTCGGCAACAATCGCTGTTATCCAAAATGCAGGGCCATGCCCTCTCTCATTCTTAAATACCACTCGATCGATAAAATGCCCAATAACACGAGAAAGAAAAATAACAAACGTATTAACTACTCCCTGAATCAAAGCGAGAGTAATCATATCCCCATTAGCGACATGGCTGATTTCATGAGCCAATACCGCTTCAACTTCATCATCATTCATTGCATCTAACAAACCTGAACTTACGGCAACCAGCGCACTATTTCGAAACATACCTGTTGCAAATGCGTTAATCTCGGATGAGTGAAATATCGCCACTTCAGGCATGCCAATGTTTGACCTTTCCGCTTGCTCTCTAACGGTTTGTACTAACCATTTTTCCACAGGAGTTACTGGGGCTTTAATAACCTGAGCGCCAGTCATCCTTTTTGCCGTCCATTTAGAAATTGCTAATGAAATCAAAGCACCACCAAAACCAAAGACAGCCGCAAAGATTAATAGCGAGTTCAAATCCAGATCAATGCCTTGCTGATCAAGAATTCCTTCAAAGCCAAATAAACTCAAAGAAAGACTTAATACCAGCACTATTGCTAGGTTTGTAATTAAAAACAAAAAGATACGTTTCATGTACACCCTCAGTTCAACAAATAAAGTAGGCACTAACTTGACGTCAAGACATATTATGTCTGCGTCATCCCATAAGTTTGGTGTTTTTATTTGAAATATCAAGGCCTGCTTATAAATTTGTGTAGAGGGTGGCAAAATAGCCAGTCAAACATAAAGGTTAGCCATACAATGTCGATAATTCATAGACAGAACGGACCTTCCTCCCTCCCTCAATCCGTTCTGCGTTTCCCAGCCGGTGCGTTAATTTGCGCCGGCTTTTTTTATAATCCGACCGCAACAATCAAAACACCTGTCCCTGCTATATATTTTTAATGCTAATTGGAATAATTTTTTGTTCCGCGGAAGACACTGGATCCATTTGCGTGTTATCCAATATTGCACCGGTCAGATCTGCGCCGCTTAAATTAGCCCCACGTAAATCTGCGCCACTCAAATTCGCCAGTCGTAGATCTGCTCCAGCCAGATTCGCTTTTCTCAAATCCACACCTTGCAATTCATATTGAACCAGATTTGCATCTTTCAAATTAACCTCTCGCAAATCGGCATTCACCAATTCCGCTCTTTCGAGAATGAGTAATTTATCAAAACCTTTTTTATCGTATATTTCGATCATTAACTTCAACCTACCTCAACTTACAATAGCAACCAAGTATCAAACTTGGCTTTTATCAATTATATGACATACAACGTAATTTGAATCAACACTGGCATAATAAGAAAAAATGAGTGAGGAATAGCTGTTTACACAAAACCGATAAGTAGTTATTACTTACATTGAATTGTATGCTTTTTATACTTTTTCCTTTCTATCCCTCAGAAAACAGATGTTTTTTTAAACTATGTATTGCGCCTACTGCCGTTAATTCGCTACTATTCTCGTTGCTATATTTTCCCGTCTAAAATAATTTTTTTTAGCCCGAATAAAATAAACTTTTCTAGCTTTTTTTGTTCTACTTAGAATAAATCCTTAAATCGTGGTGGAGTTAAAATGTTACGAACAACAAAGTTTTGCCAAAATCAACCCTTGGCAACAAAAATAAATTTTGCATTTTTCCTAGTTATCTTTTCAATCATTTTAGTATTGAGTGGTTGTGGAGGGGGGGCAAACGAAGATGAAGAAGGAACTAGAGCTTCCGATGATACATATCTAGAAGTTACTATGCGCGATAGTCCCGACGCCACCGGCAAGATCATTAATAATGTTGAGGCAGGGAAGACAGCTTGGATACATGCAAAACTAGTTTCGCCCGATGGCGGCCCAATGGAAAACGAGTTAATCACCTTTTCGACTAATCTAGGAATTCTAGATTCCAGTAACAATAGCGAGGCCACAGGTTCAGACGGCGTCGCCACCATCAAATTTACTGCCGATGTCACCAAAAAAGCTGGAAATGTTATTGCTGAAGCCACAGCGGCAAATGGGACTGAAAACTTCTCTGATACATTTGTATTTGCCGTTGAAGGTTCTGTTGAATCCCCAAATCCCGGTCAAAATCCAAGCACCGCACAAACACTCTCCTTACGCATTCTAAACGCTGATGGTATAACAACTAGAGACATCAACATAAATAGTATCGTAAAAGTGCAAGCAATATTACTCGATGCTTTCGGTGAGGGTGTTGCCGATAAACAAGTTAAATTTACAGCAGGGCGTGGTACGCTTTCCCCAGATACAGTACTGACAAGTGCCACGGGTATCGCTGAAATTGAACTAAATTCAGGCACAGAAATCGGTGCCAGTGTAATCACTGCAGTCATTGTAGAAGACAATGTCGAAAAACTTCGTACAGAATACGCCTACCAAATCAAAGACACTACGGGAAACCAGGGGTTAATTCCAACCCTGTCAATTCAGATTATCAACGAAGCCGGTAACAACACTCGGGATATTAATAAAAACTCATTTGTTAGTGTAGTAGCAACATTACTTGATTCTGATGAATCAGGAGTACCAAGCAAACAAATCGTTTTTACTGCGGGCCGCGGTAGCTTAACTCCCACTTCTGCACTCACCAATTCTGAGGGATTAGCAAAAGTTGAACTTGGTTCCGGGTCAGAAATCGGTGCTGCAGTCCTAACAGCTTCCGTAATAGAGAGTGGAACCGAAACACTTAAATCAGAATATGCATATCAAATAATTGATAGCTCGAACAACCCAACAAATATCGAAGTTCCAGTCTTAACTATAAGGCTATTAGATATCAATGGCACACAGATTCGCGATGTTGACAGAGGCTCGACATTTAGAGCTGAAGCAAGATTCCTAAGTGCATCCGGAGAAGGAATTCCATTCAAACAAATTGTGTTCAGTACCGAGCACAGCACGTTGTCTCCAACTAGCACTCTTACCAACGCTAGCGGAATTGCAGTTGTTGACTTTAATTCAGGTTCAGAAATCGGGGCTAACGTAGTTAGCGCTGCCGTAATCGAGAATGGTGCGGCAACTTACCAATCTGAGTATGCTTACCAGCTCATAGAAGATGTTGACGATATTAATAAAATCGAAGCTCCTACGTTTACACTTAGCCTTCTCGATAGTGAAAATTTACAAGTCCGAGATCTCGATAGAAACTCAACGGTTTTAATAGAAGCTACTCTTCTGAACCCTGATCAAACAGGTATAGCAAACCAAGTCATCACATTCACTACCGAATTAGGAGCAGTTCTTCCTGAGTCAGGAACGGCGTTAACAAACGAAGACGGAAAAGCAACAGTCGAATTGTCAACCGAATCGATCGTAGGAGCAGGAAACATCATCGCATCTACAGAGATCAATGAGGAACTAGTGACAATCAAATACGGCTTCCAAATCACAGGTAACCCAAATGAAACACCTGAGCCAACTCCTGAGCCACCACCAGAGGAAGAGGAAGGGAATGTTTCAAAATCGGTTACAGGATCAATACAGTTTGTTTCTGCTTTGCCTAAGACAATAGTGCTCAGAAACACAGGAGGAGAAGGCTACTCGGAATTCTCTAATGTTACTTTCAAACTAATCGGTACCGATGGGCTTCCAATGGAAGGACGAACCATTCGTTTCACTCTATCAGAAACAACAACAATTGGAGGCCTAGCAATTGATCCCTTAACAGCTATTACGAACTCTGAAGGTCTAGTAAGTACAACTGTACAAGCCGGCTCAATGCCTACAGTAGTCAGTGTTAAAGCCACTACAACTGTGCAAGACGTGAATGATCAAGATCAAGAACTAGTTGCTTATTCAAACGATCTAGTAGTTAGTACAGGCCGGCCAGATCAAAATAGTTTTAGTCTCTCATTGTCAGTTCAAAATCCTGAAGCATGGGAATATGACGGTGTTGAAGTAGACGTTACAGCACGCTTGGCTGATCACTTCAACAACTGGGTGCCCGATGGTACCGCTGTTTATTTCACGACAGAAGGTGGAAGCATTGAGTCTAGCTGCAAAACGGTGAACAGTGCTTGTACCGTTAAGTGGATTAGCCAAAACCCCAGACCAGAAGACCATCGCGTGACTATCATGGCTACGACACTGGGTAACGAAAGCTTTGTAGATACCGATAGCGATGGAGTATATACATTAACCGATGGGGAACCTTTTACTGATGTATTAGGAAACAATGATGACAGAAACATTTTTGAAGGTAACGATGTTTACGACGAGCCTTTTGTAGATTTAATTGTCAACTCTCAGTTCGACGAACCTTTCATTGGTACAATTTATAAAATGGGGGACGTTTTTATCGATTATAACAACAACGGTATATTTGATGGAATCGTTGATAACCCAGCTGGAGAAAGCGAATTCACCGACTCTAACAATGGAAACGGTGAATATGATGGCACTGGCCGAATACCATCCGGAGAACTTTACACTGACGTTGTCGATAACGACATATTTGACGCACCAGGTTTTGCTGATTTAGGTGAACCTTATTTGGATGAAAATGAAAATGGCGTTTATGACTTAGGTGAACGTTATCGGGACACTAATAATAATGGTGTTATTGATCTAGTGGGTGATGGAAAATATAATGGAATTTTATGTCAACAAGATAATAATTGCTCTAATAAAGATGTACTCGACATAAGAGAGTCAGCAGTTTTAATAATGTCGGGAACCGATCCAAACATTGTGATTACAGGCTCTGATCCAAGCACGATATATTCTTCGAATGTAGAACATCTACCTGCAAATTCATCCATAGATATTTCTAATGGTGGAGTTGTTTATTTAAACGCATACATAACAGATAATGCAAACCAAGTGTTGCCTGCGGGAACCGAAATATCAGTTAGTTGCGGTAAGTGTATAGCCGATGGCGGCTGGAAAATGGGAAGTACAATAGGCAGCTACTATTACCGAAGTGAAACAGACAAAGAGCGAGCATTTGAAAGCATGTTTAGTATGGGAATTCTATTGACAACCGAGCCACCTAAAGTTCACCCTGAAACTGGATTGGTTATATTGCTACCACCTCAATGGACCTCAGTTACATTGACTATAAAATTTCCAAGCGGGAAAGAAGTTACTTATTCCTTTGGAATTTTTGCATAAAATTACGTTAAACACTCAGCCCCCCATACCTTATTTCGTATGGGGGAGTTTTTATTAGGTCAACTGAATATAATTCAAAATATTTAGTCTGTTGTAAGCAGCTTCGTTCGTAATTCTACTAACCCCCGCATTACTCACCCCAATCCGATACATTCCAGCCGGCGATGCATCAATCGCATTAGCAATCAACGCCCGAATCACACCAGCGTGAGCCACAACTAGCAAATGCTTCCCGGTATGCGTTTCAACAACACGATCATAGACATTGACTACCCGCTGAATAAATTCATCTAACGGCTCAGCACCTTCAGGTCGAGCATTGACAGGGTCCGCATAGAAAGCATCAAACTCTTCCGCATTATTTGCTTTTAGTTCATCAGGTGTTTTACCTTCCCAAGAACCAAAGCCAACTTCTTTGAGATTATCTTCAACTATCACTGGTATATTCAGCTTTTCACCCAGAGCTTCAGCAAACACTCTGCAACGCTGTAATGGAGAAGTGACAATAACGTCCCACTCCGAATAGTCACCAACCGCATTCCACATTTGTGACCGGCCTTTTTCTGTTAATGGATCGTCGATATTATATCCGCGATAGCGACGTCCACCCGCAGGTTCTCCGTGACGAATCAGGTCTACAATTGTTTCGGTCATTTTATATCCTTTTATTCTAAGAAAGGGATGAGCCATAAAAAAATGCCGAGATAATCATCTCAGCATCTGAATTTCATAAATCGATAGTGTCACTAAAAAAGCTACTAATATTGCCTGTTATTTTTGAAAATTGACAACAGATACAGAACTCTCGTTTTTAACAAACGACTCTTCAAATGGCTCTAACAAATCCGAATCGACTTCCTCATCGATTGGCACTTCAACCAGGCCATCTTCAAGATTTTTAAAATCCCATAGATTAAAATCCATCAACTGTGATTTTCGAACGCTACTCAGCGCATGCAACATATTCGCTGGAACCTTCGGGTTTTGTGCCGCGAGATCTTGAATGAGCGCCTTTACTTTTTTACGCGTCAAATTCTCCTGGGAGCCGCAAAGATTACAAGGAATAATAGGAAAGGCTTTCTCTTCCGCATATTTTATAATGTCGCTTTCCTGACAATAAACCATAGGTCGGATGACAATATGACGCTTATCATTTGTTAACAATTTTGGCGGCATGGAGCGAATCTCACCGCTATAAAGAGTCGACATTAACAAGCTTTCGATTAAATCATCACGGTGATGACCAAGTGCGATCTTGTTGAAACCATGTTTTTTAGCGTAGGTGTAAATATTTCCGCGTCGTAACCTTGAACAAAATGAACAGTAGGTTTTACCTTCAGGCACCTTCTCTTTTACAATTGAATAAGTATCACGATGAAGGATTTCATAAGGAAATTCTTTTTGCTCGAGCCATTCCCGCAATCCACTATCATCCCATCCAGGTTGAGCTTGATCTAGTGTTAATGAAAACAGTTCAAATTTACGGCCGCTACGCAATCTCAATTGATGCAGCAGTGTTAACATCGTATAAGAGTCTTTACCTCCAGACAAACAAACCAACACCCGATCACCAGTTTGAATCATATTGTAGTCAGAGATTGCTTTGGCAATATAGTGCCTTAATTTTTTTTCTACCTGAGACATAACTGACTGCTATAAAGCCTTATATTTTTCTTCGACATATTGAGTGACAATTTGCTGAAACTCTTCCGCAATATTGTCACCTTTAAGTGTTACGGTTTTCACACCATCTACATACACTGGAGCGACAGGCGTCTCGCCGGTGCCAGGCAAACTAATTCCAATATTAGCATGTTTGCTTTCACCAGGACCGTTAACTACGCAGCCCATAACGGCGACATTCATCTCTTCAACACCTTTATGTTTTTCACTCCACGCTGGCATTTGCTCACGAAGATAACTTTGAATGTCTTTTGCCAATTGTTGAAAATAAGTGCTGGATGTACGGCCACAACCAGGACACGCAATTACTTGAGGCGTGAAAGAGCGCAAGCCCATGGTTTGCAAAATTTCCTGCGCAACAATCACTTCTTTTGTGCGATCACCATGAGGCTCTGGTGTTAGTGAAATGCGTATAGTATCGCCAATGCCCTGCTGCAATAAAACAGCAAGCGCAGCAGTAGAGGCAACAATTCCTTTCGAACCCATCCCCGCTTCAGTCAAACCAAGATGCAAAGCATAGTCACATTGAGATGAGAGATCCTGATAAACAGAAATAAGATCCTGCACCAAACTCATTTTACAAGAGAGTATAATTTTATCTTTTCCTAAACCAATCTCTTCTGCTTTTGCAGCACTCTCCAGAGCCGAACGAATTAATGCTTCATGCATTATCTCTGATGGCTCCTTTGGCTCAGCACGCTTACTATTTTCATCCATCACCAAGGCAAGAAGATCCTGATCAAGACTACCCCAGTTCACACCAATTCGAACAGGCTTGTCATACTTGCATGCCATTTCAATCATGGTAGCAAACTGAGTATCACGCTTTTTGCCTTTCCCCACATTACCGGGGTTAATACGATATTTCCCCAGAGCTTGGGCGCAATCGGGATACTTGTCCAGAAGCTTATGACCATTGAAATGAAAATCACCTGCTAAAGGTACGTGACAGCCCATATCATCAAGACGATGACGAATTGATGCTACCTGGCTAGCAGCCTCCTCGGTATTCACTGTGATACGGACAATTTCAGAACCCGCTTTTGCTAGCTGTGCAACTTGGATCGCTGTTTCAACCGCATTGGCTGTATCAGTATTAGTCATGGATTGGACTACGACTGGCGCTCCACCGCCGACGATAACATCGCCGATTCGTACAGCCGTAGTATTCCTTCGTATAGGGATTTGTGATGTCATATTAGGAGATATTATTATTCGCCAAAGAAGGGCGAATTTTAACGCATTTTGAAGAATGTTGGTATGCAAAAACTAACTTGAATGTATTTTAATCACAATTAAAACTAGCCTTGTTTTCACCACAAGTATTAACGTTGTAGCAAATAAATAAAGACGATATTTGCAAGAAACAATAAAATAGTTAGCATGCGCCAAAATGAAACCGGATCACGATCAATGAGTGGTTGATGATTTTTAATAAGCGATTGATTGGGTTTTTCGAGATCATACAAAAACTCTGACAAAACCGGGTAGCGAAGCTCTGGATTTATTTGTGTTGCTTTTTCCAACGCTCCATCAATCCACGATGGAATGCCAGGATTAACATGTCGCGCTGAAACGTAACGAACACGTTTAAGCGCCTTAAATGAGAGAGGCCCACCATATGGCAATTTACCAGTCAACATTTCATAGGCAATCGCTCCAACCGAATAAATATCAGAGACATGAGAACCTGGTAAACCTTGAAAATATTCTGGCGCCGCATAATCCAGAGTACCTAATAACGTTCCACGATTGATCGGTGATGTGATTTCCTGAATACCTGCTATTTTGGTAGAACCAAAATCAACAATTTTAACAGTCCCCTGCTTGTCGATCATGATATTACCCGGCTTCAGATCTTGATGAATCATCTCCTGTCGCTGAAATGCCCGGACACCGGACACAATCTGCTTAATAATAGGACGCACCACGGCGATATCGGCTTGTGGATTATCGCTGATCCACTGCTCGAGAGTTTGTCCCTCGATATATTCAGTGACGTAATAAAGGAGACGTCTTTGCCTCTTGGGCTCAACAACTTTTAATACATGAGGGCTGTTGATTCTTTTGCCTACCCACTCTTCATGTAAAAAACCATCAATATATTCTGCATCATCTTCAAAATTGACAGACGGCGTTTTAATAACAACCTGTTCTTCTGTCTCGGTATCAATAGCGAGATAAACTTGAGATCGTTTGCTGGCGTGGATTTCCCGTAAAATACGATAACCATCCAACAACTGATTTTGGTCTAGAGGTGGTGGGAAAGGCAATTCTGTCAGTTGTCGTAAAAACTCTTCTTCGTTCTGTAGCGGTAACTGATTAATACAAACAAACTGACATGTTGCATTGTCACTACTACCCTGTTCTAAAGCATGTGTAACAACGGTTTTTGCCGTTTTTTCCAGGTTAGAGCTGCCTTGCTCATAGAATTCACACAACTGTTTACTACTGATATATTCGTGAACACCATCAGTCGTTAGCAAAAACACATCACCATTTTCAACCGGCAAATTACGATAATCAATTTCTACCGTGATATCTGCACCCATGGCGCGACTTAAAAAAGCGCGGTCTTTACCAACCCAAGTTTGATGATCCCGCGTTAAACATTTAATTTGACCATCACGAATTCGATAAATACGGCTATCACCAACGTGAAAAATATGTGCAGTAGTCGACTTGATAACAACAATGCTCAGAGTTGTTAACATACCTTGAGCAGAGCCATAAGTACGCTGACCTTGTCCGTAAAGCCAACGATTTAACGCGCCCAGAACTTTTTGACCGGAATTTTTAACCGTCCACGATTCAGAAGTGCTGTAATAGTCAGTTAAAAAACCACGAACACAAGCTTCAGAAGCCTCCCGCGCAGCTTCGGAGCTACTCACACCATCAGCAATGACAATACTCACACCTTTGGTATCAATTAAAGATCCTTCTGGAATGAGTATCCCACAGGCATCTTCATTTTTTTCCTTAATTCCCTTGTCGCTGTATTGCCCAGCAGTCAGTAAAAGTTTTGAACTCATAAATTACTATTTAGCCATCAAATTCTATTTTCTTCTGTCACTGTTCAGGTTGCTCCAGATTTGTTCGAGTACAAGGAAAAAACGCGCACTAACCCAAGGATGGCGTAGCTAGAACAACGCAGGAGCAGTTGTCGAGTTAACAGATGTAAATGAGCACTTTTGACGCTGTAATCGGGAAAATCTGGAGTGAGCTGAATAGTTACAATTCATTTAACATCAATCATCTGTACAGTACCGTCAGGCAATGTTTCAACCATTTGATCCTGCGGCTCTTCCAAAACAAAAATAATCAAGGCAAAAACAAATGCGGCAACAATACCAATAATCATAAAGAAGTAGTTGTAATCGACCAGAGAATTAACGGTTAAGAACATAACCGCTCCTACATTGCCAAATGCCCCGGCCATTCCTGCTATTTGCCCCGTCATTCGCCTTTGCACCAACGGCACCATCGCAAACACAGCTCCAGATCCCGCTTTGGAAAAAATACCTGCAACAATGGTAACACCAACTACGAGCGCAACGGGCCAGGTTTGATCAACAAAACCCAACATGAGAAAACTTAGCGTGATGCCTGCAAAAACAATAATCAATGTTAAACGACGGCCAATTTTATCACTAATCCAACCACCACCAGGTCGTGCGATCAAATTGATAAAAGGATAAATACCAGCAAGCAATGCAGCCGTTACTTTTGGAATATCAAACCACTCTACATAAAACATAGCAAGCATGGAAACTACGGCTAGCTCAGTACCAAACGTGACCAAGTACGCCCAATCCAACACGGCAACTTGCTTGAATTTATAGCGACGCAATTCCGGAACAGGTTTTTTAAGCACATGCGAGTTAACATGCCAGATTTTCCAAACTTGTATTAGGTAAATTACCAACAGGGTGAAATAGATCGCATACGTTGTATACTGATCAATCATGCCCATTTGAGCGGGTGAAAGTTTCCATGCAAGAACGCCGAGTGCAAGAAACAGTGGGACATTCATCAAGATATAGAGATACAAATCACCAGCGCTCGTTACTTCCATCGCGCCCATTTTTTTCGGTTTAAAATAGGTAGAGCCTTTTGGTGTATCTCGAACAATAAAGTAATAAAGAACACCGTAAGCAATCGCAACAATACTTGCTACCGTTAACGCTACTCTCCAACCATCAGAGTCGCCAACGCTTACTGCGATAAAAGGTAGTGTCATTGCTGCGCCCGCTGAACCAAAATTCCCCCAACCGCCATAGATACCTTGCGCTAAACCGGTTTGGCGAGCAGGAAACCATTCAGCAATCATGCGAATTCCAACCACAAATCCCGCACCGATAAAGCCAGATAAAAATCGTAAAAGTGCCAGCTCTTCATAGCTATCAGCCCAGGCAAATGCGATGCTTATCAAGCCACCAAGAATAAGTATGCAGCTATACATAATTCGCGGCCCATACCTATCGACCAGCATACCGATAACAATACGCGCTGGGATGGTCATCGCCACATTGAGAATTAAGAGAACTTTTGCCTGTTGATCGGTGAGATCAAGCGCTTCTTTGATAAACGGCATCATGGGGCCCAAACCGAGCCAGACCACGAATGTCATGAAAAATGCAAACCAGGTGTAATGCAAAACACGAATGTTGTCTTGCTTGAGATTAAAAATATTTAAACCACTACCTAACATTGGTACTTACCTCTTCACCATTAAATCGATAATTACCATCCCGTCTGCATGAGAAATGCCATCTCTATACTCCATTGATTGTAATGAGATATTTCCTAGCTCCGCACATATGCCTGTTGAGATTGGCGCCTTAATAGTGCGCTGACAAGATTAACATGCGCCAGCACAGAGCAAAAAAGGAAACAACTTTGATACATGATGGGGCAGACATCTCACGTTTTCGAAAAACCTTTTATTTCTCAAACATTGAAGCTAAACATAAATCCAGTAAAAGTCACAGCTATTGACTACTATTGCATCAATTCAATGACTTAATATGTACAAGAAACTTTTTATCTGTAGAATATCCTCCAAATCCAACAACTAAGGTGCAAATCAATGAAACAACTTTCTGTACTGGCTTTGTCCGTCTTCCTCGGGCTATTTTTAACCATGAGCATAATCCCCGATGCAGAAGCTAAACGCCTGGGCGGTGGAAAATCATTCGGCAGTAAACCATCACAAAGTCAAACAGCAAAACGCAGCGATACAAACGGCGCAAAATCACCCGCTCAACAGCAAAATGCTGCGCAAAAAGCAGCAATGTCAAAAAAAGGTGGAATGATGGGCTTGTTGGGAGGCTTAATGATCGGCGGCATGTTAGGCGCACTATTCTTTGGTGGCGCATTTGAGAATATCAACTTCATGGATATATTACTCTTTGGCCTGATTGCATTTGTACTATACAAAATATTTGTGAGCAGAAAACGGCAAGCAGCTCCAGGAGCCGCAACAGCTAACGGCGCACCATTTCAAGCTGATCCTGCTGACGATGCTGATTTTCAACATCGGCAAAGTGCAAATAACTTTGGTGGTGGCGCTTCTGAGCAAGCACAAGAAGAGCCGCAAAACATTTTACAAACTGGCAAGATTCCCAGAAACTTCGATCAAAAACGTTTTCTAGAAGGTGCAGAAAGTGTTTATACATTATTACAAGAGGCATGGGATAAAGGCGAACTAGGCGACCTACGGGAATTCTGTACTGATCGTGTTTTTGCAGAACTTCAAGATCAATTCCGAGAACGCAACGGTGAAAATAGAACTGAAATTATTTCATTAAAAGCCGAGTTGGTGAACGTTATAAAATCAGGCAACACGACCGAAGCAACCGTTGTATTCAACGCTGAACTTAAAGAATACGACGAGGCTCACAGCGACAACGTAGAAATAAGTAAAGCGCAAGAAGCTTGGCATTTCCTCCGCCCTAACAACAAAATGGAGCATACATGGCTTCTTGATGCGATCCAGCAATTAGAAGACTAAACACATTTTTCAATCTTTTTAAAAAGCGAGATACAGAACATGTATCTCGCTTTTTTATTTGTTCAAACTGCTAACCCAATAATTAACTATCTGTTCTCACATTCCAATTTTAGCTTTAAACAAACACATCAAAGACACAGCAAGTATACTAACTTTAAATTTCGTCATTGGCATAACAAAATATTCCCGTGCGATTTGCGATTTCAGTGAAAAGTATGTGTCATATTTAGATCTCGATAATATTGGATTGTTTAGATCAATTATCTATTGCTTGCTCATTAAACAACCACACTCAGATCAAGATTCAGAAATTTCCGACTCGTCGTCTCCCTCATCCTCGTCGTCTCCCGAATCATCTTCAGACTCATCATCCAAAGAGCCAATGCAATCAGCAATATAATCACTTCGCTCCTGCGCGTCTTCAAAGCCAATTTCATCAGCTTCTTGTGTGCAAATATCTTTAACGGAATCCTCTGCCAAACTGCTAGTTGAAACAACTAAGCCAAGAATTATAACGAGTAATAAATTCTTAAAATATGTCACGATAATTAATCTTCCATTCAAATTGCGAGGCGAATAGAACTCTATAGCTATCATTCCATCCTAAACAGGAATATAACGGTATATAATTAACAGTGTACAACGAAAAAAATTGATCGAAACAATTATAAAATTTGCATGAGGTTATGCAGTTGGATATTTCATTATTGAACACTTTTCTAGAAGTCTGTAAAACACGCCATTTCGCTAAAGCAGCAAAAGCATTGTTCATTACTCAATCAGCAGTGAGTGCCAGAATAAAACTACTCGAAGATCAGTTAAGTATTAAATTACTAACACGAGACCGTAATAATATACAACTGACGCCAGCGGGCGTGCGTTTCCAGGTTCACGCAGAAAATATCGTCATAATGTGGAATCGAGCAAGACAAGAAACAGCCCTTGATGATCAAAATAAGATATTACTGAGTATAGGAGGTGTTTTCAGTTTGTGGGAGGCACTCATTCAAAAGCAAATCTCCAAAACGCTCAAAAACTCACCTGACATCGTATTTCGCATGGAAGCGCACAGCCAGGAAATGTTGTTACATCGCGTATTAGATGGGTCGCTCGATTTAGGAATCATGTTTGAATCTCCTCAAATGCATAATCTGAATGTACGAGAGGTTGGAAATTTTGAGCTGGTATTAGTTTCTACTCATCAAGGTTTAAGCGCTGAGGAAGCTATCACCAAAGATGATTACGTTTTAATCGACTGGGGTACCGAGTTTTCGACAATCCATGCTCGCACATATCAGGCCGCCTCCCCTCCTATGCTTAGGGCAAATTTGGGTGGAATTGGTTTAAGTTATCTACTGAATAACGGCGGCTCAGCTTACCTCGAGCATGGCGCTGTAGCTTCGTTTATCGAATCTGAGCAATTATTTCCGATTGAAGATGCCATGATAATTAACAGAAAAATCTATGCTGTATATTCAACCTTGTGTACTAGGATGAAAGAAGTTGAATCATTCCTGGAGAACTTTTCCTAAACCGGATGCTTCATGTCGTGCGAGTTTTGAGAGGCAACATATATTCCCGGTAACTTTGCCTGTTTTCTAAGCGCTAGAATATTAGCCAAGAAACAAGCCTTTACAAAAGATCGCAGATATCTTAGTTTGGTTTCGTCATAAGCAAATGGACGTCATAGGTATACATCCTCTGTAACACTAAAACTATACAATTAAACAATTGAGGTGGAAAAATGGGTGAACTAACTCTTCGAAAGGAATTGGGAGATTTAAGCAGCATCGTCTGCTTTCGTTCTATAGTCACTGGCTTAGAAAGTGTCATGGGTAAAGATGCCGCCAGCGGTAATTTAATTCGAGCCGGGCGATTAAGGGGTATTGAAGTCGCAAAGAAGTTGGGATTAAGTAAAACAGATAAAGCAATGTCTGAATGGTCTGCTATCGTGGCAGATGCCCTCGGTACAAATGGCACACGCCTTTGTACAATTATTAAACTAGAAGAAGAGGACGGAATCTACCGTGTATTTCTCAGTGATACAATTTGCTCTGCAGATGAAGAGCCAGGCTCGACACGAAAACTCTCTTTTACACAAGGTGCGATTCAAGGAGTGATTGAAGAAGCAACCGGGCATCGACTTTCTGGCAAGCAAATCGGCAGCGTTCTACGCGGTGATGATTACGATATCGCTGAATTTAAGATTCGATAATGCGCTCCCATTTGCACACATCTTCCAACCCTTTCCGGGGAATAGTTTTTTAAATCGGTAGCAATTAATGAGTGTGCATGATATTGCTGTAACTAAAGTTACAGTTATGGATATAAAATCTGCGTTAAAATTTACATGGTATTGAGAGATAAAATAGAGATGTACAATAAATAATATTAGCTATTAAATTTTTCACGCTTCGAGTCAATCTCAACCAGTATCGAGTAAAACTTATCGCTCTCTCTGAATTTCGTCTACTTTCTAAACGCTGATATATTAAACACAAAAGAATACTTTACATAAGCAGTCAGATATTCTAACTTAGTTTCGCTGCAAGTAAAATGGAGTTTAACGCTCTTTTCTTGCTCAGTTACAATATAATTACATTATAAAACAATAAAGTGCCAGCAGGCTTTAAAAAACTACTGAACAAATGAGGTGGATATAGATGAGTGATTTGACTCTTCGAAAAGATTTAGGTGACTTCAATAGTATTATTTGCTTTCGCGCCATAATTACTGGGCTAGAACACGTCATGGGTAAAGACGCTACTAGAGGTAATTTAATTCGGGCGGGGCGATTAAGAGGTATTGAAGTCGCAAACAAGTTGGGATTAAGTAAAACAGATAAACCAATGTCTGAATGGTCCGCCTTAGTCGCGGATGCCATCGGTAAAAATGGCACACGGCTTTGTACAATTGCCAAGTTAGAAGAAGAGGATGGAATCTACCGTGTATTTCTCAGTGATACAATTTGCTCTGCGGATGAAGAGCCAGGTTCGACACGGGAACTCTCTTTTACACAAGGTGCGATTCAAGGGGCGATAGAAGAAACAACTGGCCATCGGCTTTCTGGCGAACAAACCGGCAGCGTTCTACGCGGTGATGAATACGATATTGTAGAATTTAAAATTCGATAAATTGATTCAATATTTACAAAAGTCATTATTTTTAACCCGGACAATTCATGTAATGACGTTTTCTCGCATAACATGAAATATCCGGGTTAACGAGTAACTTGAAAGCAACTATTGCTAAAAAAAAGATTATGCAATGCTGGGATTTACAAATGAAATTTCCATCATTTGTTTCGCATTTGAATTCTTTAAGCGAACAGCACAAAATGGATTCCACCTCACACCGTTTTCACCTTGAAACAAATACGTAGAACGCGATAACTCTTCTAGTTGTTTTTGCGAGAGAGAGGCGCTTAATAAACTCATTATATTCCTATGCTCAAAGCTTCCATCCATATTCCAATCCATTTTATTGCTAAATAAATATAACGAAGCTCGCTCCAATTTACAGCTGATACTTTTAAAAAAGAATTTCAAATCTGTATTGATTAATAACCAGGGAAGTCGTTTCATATCACTCGCTGCGCTAATATGTGCACTGAACTTCAATTGAGTTTCTCTATCCAAAAGAATCATTATCATGCAACAACTTGCTTCAGAAACCAGCACGGATTCCTCGCCAAAATAACTATGGTTCATATCGACATATCGAAAGCCATTTACATATTCACTATTTTTCACACCACGTGGATACCATGCATGATATTTTTCACAACTGTTATTAATAACTCCTCTCCCAATGAGCAGTTCAGACATTCGACCCTTGCTAGATAAATCAGATGAATAATTCCCAGCATGGACAAGACTTGAAAAATTTTTCCAATTCATCATTAACCTCGCGGTTTAACCTGAAGAAATCAGTTGGGCATGAAATATCAGAGCAGCGCTTCTATTGGCGTATGCAAATTCACACTTAATCGCCTAGAAACCTTAGCCTAAGATACAATTAATTTTTGGAAATCAAGAAAAGTCTAACAAAGATATAATAAAAGAAAAGGCAGACATGGATATATCCGAAAAACAGAAGTGAAATGTAAGATCATCTCTTAAGACACGTCAGGCTTACAACTATATTCTGTCATAAAAAATAACGGACACAATCAGCGCTTTGTATGGCCGAACTTATTGCGAATAACAGTCAATAAAAAACAGTGATAAACATCAGAAAATGATACGACATCATTATTCTAAAAAAGTAACAATGGATGCATATAACTCAAGTTTACAAAAAAATCACGGTGTAGTTATTGAGGCTGCTCTCCCTTCGGCTGACGTACTCCACTTTAGCGCCTCAAGCTTGCGCCAAGACGTCTTAATATTATCTGCAGGCTCCTCACCTTCTAAAAATTCACCTAGGTCATTTTTGAGATCATTTAACATGGAAACATGTGAAGGCTTACCTTTAGGAAAAACGCCAACATTATTGAAAACGACTTGAGCAACAATCGGCACTCCTGGAATATATTCTTGCATTGCGAGTAAACATTTTTGCCGATGTCTTAGGGGATTATCAAATTGATAACTCTTACGTTGATAAATTTGCGTCCAACTATCGATTGAATCACCTCCAAACAAATTGCCTTCGTAGTTTTGCATAAGAATAGCCAAAATGCCTTTTGGAGTCAGAATGCAATAGTCAATCGTTACATATCCGTCAATTTCATCGAGTATGGAGATATTATCGATAGAAGCCATGCCTATAGAGGCGATGGTTTGCGATATACCACGAATATCAGCATTCTTTCGCACACGCAATGTGATAAAAAAAACAATAGTAATAACTACCACTACTACAGCAAATGGAATGAGATAGGTTTGAAGGTCAGTATTATTAAATATCATAGATTAAAGCAACGTTCTTGGTAGCCTTTAGCCTGCTGGGGTATTTTCGCGTGAGCCACTACTTTGATAAAATGAGGAGCGCTGCAAAAAGAGAACCGTTTGCGAGGCGACAGATCCTTTATTTAGAATGCGCACAAAACAACCAGCACTATTGAATACTCCAGCAATCAAAAGTACTCAAATGATAAAATTATTAGCCCTCATCCAATAAACTTTCAAGATTCAGAAAAAAGACGGCACAGTTCATGCCGAATCTTCTGAAACACGATATAATCATGTTTATTTTTGGCAATATCAGTATCAAATAAGAGAGTTGTAAATTATGTATCCATCTGCACTTCACAAAACTCCAGTCGTTGTTTTTATCACCATAATTTTAGGATTTTTATTCCCATTGACCACTAGCGCAGCAGAAAAATTTAACGGCGCTTTCTGGCAAACAGCAGACCACTTCCAAACTACGGGGAAAGTAATCCCTCTTGAAGATGACGGAATTCATGACCCGGCCAATGATTCAGCAATGTTCGCATTACAACGCCCAATGGAAGCAATGGGAGAGTTTCCTCGGGATTCTGCTGGATTAATCGACTGGGTAAAAGCACTGGAAGACGGCCATATTTTGCCTCGATCAGATATCAGCGGCGAAGCGCCTCCCCTTAAACCTATCGAACTTGATATTCTGTTTAGCGATACCGGAGCAATGCCCAATGTTTTATTTCCTCACAAACAGCATACGGAATGGCTAGCTTGCAGCAATTGCCACCCGGCACTATTTAAAAAGAAAAAAGGTTCAACAAATATAAAAATGGATGATATATTCAAAGGCAAATTCTGTGGACTTTGCCACGGAAAGATCGCTTTTGCCCCCACTAAAAACTGCATGCGCTGCCATTCTGTTCAGCAAACTAAAAAATAAACTTTCTTACCTTTAACCTAGAAAAATCAGCACCCAAGCAAAGCACCAGCGAATCAGCGGCATACTGAGTTTTGTTTACCCTAATGTCGCAAAAAATATCGGATTAAAAAGCTTTTAGGGCTCAAGTTTCGGCGCTCAAACTTTTTTAAATAGCTGCAATAAACATGGTGTATGTACAATATGAAAGCATCGGCAGCATGGATGCTGCCGTCGAGCTTACATGGAAGTATTCACAGCGTCTTTCATATTGTACATACACCGTGATTGTTGCCTCCAATGTAGATTTGAACGCCGAAACTTGAGTTAGAGCTTGCATAGTAGCTTTTTTGTGTACATTTTCTGGCTTGAGCTTAGTTACTCTCGACAATATGTTCCAGACATTGTCTAGCGAATCCATCCTTGGATTCGTAAGTGAAAACCAGAAAAAGTATGTGAAAACGATAATATTTGCAATGTTAGGGTTTAGAGGCAAGATAATCTAATTTTCTAACGTTCTCTTAAATTGGCATAACTATTCCATAGCACTCCCTTGTGTCCCAATAAAAAGAACGTAGGAATTATCAAATGTTAGTCAACAACCATTTTCCTCAAAACAATCCGTTTTCAAATAAGACTCGTGAATATAACGCAATTAGCGCATTATCAACCCACACAGAAAAAACCATTTCCACAGACGAAGATATATCCATTAGCTTTGATGCACAATTACGCCTAGAGCACGAAAGTAATAATGTGCTAAATGAATATCTGCAAACTGAATTCTTACAAAAAAGTTCAAACAATCTTGAAAAGATTCACGCGTTTTTACAACACAGTCTTAGTCAACAAGGTGTTGACGACACTGAGTATCCGATTTATATGACTTACCACCCTAATGACAGCAGCTTACATATCAGCTCACAAAATCCGGATGTCGCATTCCATTTAACCTCATTAATTGAAAGCAAAGAAGGTGATCTGTTTCATCAGTTAAGCAAGGATACATTTGAGTACATGCAAAGACTAGGTGCTTCACAAGGTGATCATTATGAATTGAAAAAAATTAATATTGCCGCTCAACAAGCCAAAGAATATCTAAGCATAAGACTTGATGCATAAACCCTAACGTTGCAAAAAATATCGGATTAAAAAGCTTTTAGAGCTTGCATAGTAGCTTTTTTGCAACATTAGGGTAGACATTGGCAAGATTTTGCCGCAAGTTATTTTGAACTAGTTATCTATTCCTCCACTAACTCTTCACATCTAAAAACTAGGACATCATCTCTCCCCAACACAGTCGCTAATCTGGGAAGTGTTTTTTTCATTTTGTCAAAAAGCGTCCAAGGTGGATTAATCACAATCATTCCCGCAGAAGTCATACCTCGTTCAACAGTATCCTTTTGTTGCCCCAACTCAAACAATTGAATTCGTTTTATGCCACTCTCAACTAGCCTTTTTTCCAATCTATCAATTCGACTTCTGTCCACTACAGGATACCAAAGCGCATAAGTTCCAGTCGCAAATCGTCGATGCGCTTTTATCAAAGTATCGACAACTCGATCATATTCGTTTTTAATTTCATAAGATGGATCAATTAACACAAAACCTCGCTTAGAAATGGGCGGTAACAAAGCAATTAATTTTTCATGTCCATCTTCTGCTTTCACAATAAAGCGTTTGTCTTTTGCAAAAGATTGTTCCAGTATTTTGAAATCTGTGGGGTGTAATTCAAAAAGCCAGGCTCTATCTTTTTCTCTCAGAAAATGCTGCGCAATTCTAGGAGAACCGGGATAAACTGTTAGCTCAGCATTGCTATTGAGATTATTTACAACGTCAAAATAAGGCTCCAACTCTGGCCAATCATTTTTTTTCAACTTACCAATGCCTTCACTAAATTCCGCTGTTTTTACTGCCTGCTCTGAAGTTAAACTATACAAACCAGCACCTGAGTGAGTATCAATATAGGTGAAAGGTTTATCTTTTATGACTAGATAAGACAGAATTTCAATCTGAATGATATGCTTTAAAACATCAGCATAATTCCCAGCGTGAAATGAGTGACGATAACTTAACAAGTTGAACTCCGAGTTCTGATTAATAACAGGTGGATATTATTTCATTCAATCTTAGAAATGAAAATGCCAGTTTCATTAATGACAAGCAGTTGATCAATCGCTGTAGCTCCTATAATATGCCGTTTGGGTTCCTCATAAACCAGTAGGAGATGTCATGAAATATTCATTAGCTATTGCAGGTCTTTGTCTATTCTTGGTGATGAGTACTACTCAAGCAGCAGAAGAGTCTGTCCACTGCGCTATCGGGCATGAATTGAAAGCAGCGCTTGCTGGTGTAACTCCGGGCACAACACTTCATGTCTCTGGTGCTTGTTATGGGCCCATTCGTATAAAAAGTGACGACCTGCTACTCATTGGTAACACTGGTGATTCAAAAACAATTCTTCAGAACGCACCTTTTACAGTACCTCAAGAGATAGTTTCTATTATAGATGCTTCGGGCATATGGCTTACCGGGTTTGAAATTCGAAATGGTTTAACGGGCATTGTTGCTACAGACAATTCTAGCGTCACGCTGGATAATATTGACTTAACCGATAACACTGAAAACATGGTATTTAATAATGCCGGTATGCAATTAAATAATGTCACCATTATTGAAAACAATCATTAAACTCATTCATCTTCAATAACTGCAAACAAAGTATCACAAGATTTAGTTGCTGTTATTTTCGGGGTCCACAGCTCTTGGCTTTCTGTTATCATCAATAGCGACATAAACCACTGTTGCTTCCGTTACTTTTATTCGCTCTTCTATCTGTCGCCTTCTTTCAGCAAACACTTCGATAGAAACAGTGATAGATGTTTTTCCAACCTTTGTCACTTCAGCGTAACAGCTGACTAAGTCACCGACAAAAACAGGTTGATGAAATTGAAACTCTTTAACTGCAATGGTTGCTACACGACCATTAGCGCGGCGAATTGCGGCAATAGAACCCGCAATATCCACTTGGGACATAATCCATCCGCCGAAAATATCACCAGATGCATTAGTATCTGCCGGCATTGGCACTAAACGTAACACAGGTTCATTGTTAGAATTGATTGTTTCTTCGCCCATCTTTTCCTCTCTACAGCATTGAATATCATTATTAATCTCAAAAGAAATTCTATTAAGCGCCGATTAATCTACTGGCGTTCTATTACCGTATAATCATACATTACACTTTGAAATCTCAGCAGGTATTTATGCTTTCTCGTTTGATACTTTTTTTACTCACTTATTTGCTCGTTTTTTCCGCACATGCTGAGATTCGCGTTACCACAAAAACACTGGCACAAGTAGCAATTTATCCTGAGGCAATTATTCCAGCATCTGTTTTAAGTTTAAACAACTCAAAAATTAGCGCACAAGTTCAGGCAGTGGTTAAATCCATTCCCGTGCTGGTGGGAGAACGTGTTAAACGTGGAAAGATCTTAATACAGCTTGATGACAGGGATTACAAATTAAACCTGAAACAGGCGAAGATCGCCTTGGAAGGCGCTGTGACACGATTAAATTTTGCAGTGTACCAACTTAATCAATCAACAGCCCTTGCGAAAGACCAATTAATTTCAGATGAAATATTACAGCAGAAACGAACTAACGTGATGAGCCTGAAGTCTGAAAAAGATTCGTTGGTAGCTGCGGTTGATTTGGCTGAAAGAAACCTTTCAAAATGTGTTATACGTGCACCATTTGACGCAGTAGTGACTGAACGTATTGCGCAAGTAGGAGAACTTGTCAATCCAGGCACACCACTAACCAGCGTAGTTGATACGGAAAATTTAGAAGTTTCTGCTAAATTACAATTACTAGACATTATGTCACTCGATGGAAGCAGTGAATATTATTTCGTTACGAACGGACAACACTATCAAATAAAATTACGCAAAATTACGCCCGTGTTTGATCCCATCCAACGCAACAAAGAAGCCCGCTTCATTTTTACCAACACACGGGCAACACCCGGTTCAACAGGCATCATTCAGTGGAGACATAAACAAGCACATATTCCCGCTGAATTAATTGTTAAAAGGGGAAATCGCCTGGGTGTTTTTGTTATCAATGGGAGACAAGCCCAGTTTGTAGTGCTTGAAAACGCGCAAGAAGGGCGGCCTAGCCCCACAGTACTGCCTGCCTCAACTAAAATTATCATTGATGGTCGATACAATGTCCAGGATGGCGACACAGTCAGCCTTTCCAACAGGCTATAAAATAAATGCTACGTAAATTCCTCGAAAACCACGTACTCGCGAATACAACCTTTTGTGTTGTGTTGATTATCGGCACTCTCACCTATTTGCAAATGCCGCGTGCGAAAGATCCAGAGATCAATTTTAACTGGATCAATGTTATCACTGCACTGCCCGGCGCGTCCGCTGAAGATGTAGAAAAACTTGTCACAGACCCTCTGGAAGAAGCGATTCAACAAGTCAATGATGTTAAGTTTGCAAATTCAGAAAGTCGTGAAGGTATTTCGAGCATTACAGCTAGATTCGAAGACATTAGCGAACGAGAGTTTGATAAACGAATTAATGACCTTCGTCGAGAAATTCAAAACAAAGCCAACGCAGAATTACCTGCAACGGCTGAAGACCCGTTAATACTGGAAATAACCACATCAAATTCATTTCCAACAGCGGTGATTGTTGTCCAGGGGCAAGCAGATGATGAAGTACTTCGCAAAGCAGCGGTAAATATTCAAGAAGATATTGAAAATCTCAAGGGTATCGATGGTGCCGATCCCGCGGGTATGCATTCTCCAGAAATTCATATCGATTTTGATCCTAACAAATTACAAGCTTATGGAATCCGCGCAAGCGATATAGCTACCACAGTCAATGCTCATTTTCGGGATGTAGCCGCGGGAAATGCAAATATTGGCAATCAAGAATGGATTGTACGGATGATTGGTACAAATAGTGATCCCGCATATATCGCAGATTTTCCGCTAACCACAACACGAGGAATCATCCCACTCTCTTCAGTTGCCAATGTATCACGGGCACGCAAAAAAGCGGAACAACTGGTATTGCACGATGGGAAACCTTCGGTATTAATGTCAATTACCAAAAAAGCTAACAGCAACACGCTGGAGCTTGTCGACAACTTGAACAACTATATCAATCAAAAAAATAAGCTGCTTAAAGATAGTGGACTAAAAATTGTTTTAATCGACGATCAGACACTACCAACGCGAAGTGCGCTTGATATCATGCAAATGAATGCTCTTATTGGCTTATTATTAGTTGTCTTCGTGACCTGGTTATTTCTTGGTTCTCATATCGCTTTTTTCATTGGTATCGGTATTCCTTTTACATTGGCAGGAACGTTCTGGATACTGAATGCTTATGGCGAATCACTAAATCAATCAGTTCTCCTTGGTATTGTAATCGTACTGGGAATGCTGGTAGACGATGCCGTTGTTGTCGTGGAGGCAATATATTATCGAATCCAACGCGGAGCCAAAGCAATGAGCGCTGCGATCGACTCACTTGCAGAGGTATTCACGCCTGTTACTGCATCCGTACTCACCACAGTTGCTGCTTTTTTACCGTTAATGTTGTTGCCGGGCATCATCGGTGAATTCATGTTTATTATTCCTTTTGTAGTAACTGTCGCGCTTTTAGTGAGTTTACTTGAAGCATTCTGGATGTTACCAGTGCATGTATCAGTCTCCAACGTTAAATACAATCAAGATAGTCGGACACAGCGTTTTCGAAAAAACTTGAACCACTTCATACGCGTTAAATATTCCAAATTACTCATCAAAGTATTACGTCGCCCTGTTATTTCTTTGGTAGTGGTTGTTATGCTGTTCTTCTCTGCGATTGGCTTGGTAGTATCGGGCAAAGTGAAGACCGAGTTTTTTGCTTTTGATCCGCTGCAGATGTTTTATCTCAATGTAGAAATGCGGCCAGGCACAGAACTGGAGGACACACTGCTTTTCACATCCAAGCTTGAAGCAATCATGCGAGAAAATGTGAGCAAAGAAGAATTACGCGAAGCAGTATCCACCGCAGGTCAAATGTTCACAGAAAAAGCACCTTTTTTTGGCAGTCAGTATGGGCAAATTACCGTAAGCCTGCACCCAAAAACAGCGGATGGACGCGGTGTCGAAGAAATAGTAGATAGCATGCGAGATCAGATCACCAGTGTACCAGGCGCTCAGAATTTATCTTTTCTAATTATGTCCGGCGGCCCACCTGCTGCAAAGCCTATTAGTATAAAAATACGTGGAGATAGTTTTGAAGAACTGAGAAGTGCAGCAACGGATCTAAAACAAATATTAGCCAGCATTGATGGTATAAAAGATATTAACGATGATGATAGTGCTGGCAAACCTGAACTCCGATTCGAACTGGATACTGCCGCCGTTAAACGAGCAGACTTAAATCCAGCAGATATTGCTCGAATAGTTCGTTTGATGTTTGACGGCGAAGTCGTAGCAAGCATGCAAGACCAGGGTGAAAAGCTTGATATACGTGTACGAGCAAAACCGGAAAAAATATATACAGTCGATAAAGTATTACGTGAGGTTATTGCGTTACCGCAGGGCGGTGTTATTACCCTGGGGCAACTAGTCCATACAGATACTTCCAACAGCAAATCAATTATTCGTCATTATAATTTCAGACGCGCGATTACCGTTGAAGCAGATTTAAACAAAGAGATTATGGATACTATCCAGGCAAATAACATTGTTATGGAAGAGTGGGCGAAAATTGAAGATCGTCACCCGAATACAAATCTCGATTTCAGCGGCGAACTTGATGACATTGAAGAGAGTCTCGATAACATGCTAATTCTCTTTTTCTTCGGGATAGGCCTTATGTATCTTATCCTTGGCACTCAATTCAGGAGCTACTTTCAACCGTTCATGATACTAGCCACTGTACCCATGGCTTTCACCGGTGTCGCCTATGGATTGGCAGTCAGTGGGAATCCACTGAGCCTGTTCACCATGTACGGCATTGTTGCACTTGCCGGCATCGCTGTGAATGCTGCTATCGTCATGATTGATGCAGCGAATACCCGACTATCACTTGGCATGAGCGTACTACACGCAACTATTTATGCAGCGCGCCGTCGTGTTATTCCTATTATCATTACATCATTAACAACCATTGCAGGTTTGTTTTCACTAGCGACTGGATTGGGTGGAGAATCGTTGATTTGGGGACCTGTTGCGTCTTCTATTGTGTGGGGGCTGGCATTTTCTACTTTGCTTAGCTTGTTTGCGATTCCTTTGTTGTACCGTACATTTATGGGAAGAAGTCATAGAAATAGTCGTAAAGAAGTTATTAATTTATAATTAATAACTTCTTTACGGACATCATCCTAGAAAAATTATTTAAACAAAAAACCAAACTCTGAAAGCTCGCCCGCTTTATTTAACTCTACTTTCCCGTCCTTGTATTTCCCCATAAAACCTAATGAACGACCAAGTGAAGTGTTACGACCCTGCCGCGCTGAAAAGAGGCCTTTTAAATCATACTTTCCATCAGGTGTGAGTAAGAGATTTGCGTTCATTTCAAGTGGGCCACCGGCATCACCAAGCTTAACTTGTATGACACCATCACTGCTTGTAGACATATCAGCGAAAACATCACCTAGTTCCATTTTCTGAGGGAAGATTGATTCAGCGTTATTCCAGACGAGTCGACCTTTGATGTATTCAACTTTGTTTTCTGTTAACTCTAACAAGGGAAGATTCAGGTTGAACTCGCCATTGAGTTTAACTGCAGGAATATTCATAAGCTTTACTAACTGTGCAGCATCAGCTTTTATTCGCCCATTTTCCACTGTTGTCTTACCAAATAATGAGTGTGAAATTAGTGCGCTTACTGAATTTTCCTGTTGTTTAAATCGAATGCTTGCTGAGGCATTTGCAGTCAATAATGCCAGGGGATGAACTTCCCAACTAATTTGTTTGAAATGCATGCCATTGTACGTTGCAGCACTTGCATTACCTTGCCACAAACTACCCTGAACGCCGAAGAGTGTAACACCCTGCTCTTTAAGCATATCCTTTGTAAAATAATAGACATTGCTAGCGGGGATTTGGGTAATCACAAAAAACAGATAACAGATAACACCAAGAGCAAGGTATCGACGCCAAAACTTCATGACTCTGCTCCCAGGAATACTAACCGCACGTCAACTCTGCCATCATCTTCGGTTCTATCAAAAACAGCAGATTCGATTTCCAATTGATAGTCATTCTGTAATTTAAACAGCCATTTTGTTACATCATCAAACGTTGCTTTTTCTAACCAAACTCTTACCCTTTTGGAACCATCAGGTTCGACACGTTTCATTGCTGACGCTAATTTATTTTGCTTTGCTGTTCTATCGACTAGCGCTAATAATGACTGGCCTTTTCTTAAATTTCGTTGTGAATTACCAATAGCACTGCCTTGTAATTGTTTGACTTCTTGAGCTGCATTGCGCATCCACTGAATGTCTGTTTTTTGTTTGGCAATACGAGATTCCAATTGCTCCACTTTCAGCTGAAAAGGCTCAAGTACAGCAATGTATAGCAAAACAATGGAAACTACTCCACCCAACAAAATTAAAACAATACGCTCGCGAGGTTTGAGCTGTTGCCAGTAATTCATCATGAGGCTTGCCCCTTGATCTGCAAGCGACCCTGCACTTTATTATTTCTCGATGCGGCAGATTGAATCTCAACGCTCATGCCTTTGTTCCCGGCGAGTCGCTGTTTTAACTTATCCAACGCTTGTAAATTAGGAACGTCAATCTCTACATCAAGCACGCCGTTTTTAAATCTTGCACTGCGCAATACCAAACCGGATGTTTGATTAAAGGCTTTACCGCTAACTGACAGTAAACTTAGGAATGTGGCTTTACTATCTGAGCTGCCGCCACTTTTTAATTCGGCCAGTTTTTGTTTCATCTGTACGCGAGGATTCACAATTTTTCTCGCATCAGGGAATGTCTGTTTATAAATTTGTTCTGCTTCAGCTTTCAAATCCGTACTTTGTGTCTCTAATTGAGAACTCTGTATTATCGCCACGGTTAGTTGTAGAACAAACCACACACCAGCCAAAGAGGCAGCAAATTTCCACGGTCGCCATAGCTTACCAAGCTGCTCACGTTGACTATAATCACCTTGTAATAAATTGATATTATTTTGAGCATCTATTCCTGCACTTGCCAGCAACCACAATAAACCACGCTGACCTTGCTGATGAATGATTTCTAGTTCATCAGTGGCAAATGAATCAAATTGCACTGCATCATCAAGACTATAAACTTGAAGTTGCTTAGGTTTATGCTCGGCTTTCGAAATCGCTAATGGCAATACGAAATCGATATTGCCAGAATCTATCCCGTACCCATCGAATAGATCTGTTCGAAATAATGTACCACTCTCTTCAACCAGCAGAGTCCAGCTATTTTCAAGCAACGGCAGCGCTAAAACCTCGGGCACAATAATATCTACATTCAAACCCGCTTCGCTGAATTTCTCCTGCCAACGATTCATGATGCTTTTGTCAATCACTGCAACAGGCGTTTTACCTGAATCGTCCGCAGCACCGGTAGCAAAATGGAGTTGCTCTACATCACTTGCCAATTCCTCTTCCAATGCATAGGGAATCGCTTTTAGTAGCCTCTGTTTGTTAGTCGTAGGAATCGACACATGTGTGAGTAACACCTGATTACTGGGGGCAAGGGCAATAACTTTTGCTCCGGCGATTTCTTCAACAATATCTTTCAGGCCGCCTTGCTTAACAGAAGGAGAAAGTATTGAGTCACCCAGTTTTATCCACTGAACAACATCAGAATTGCCATCAGACGGCATTCGAATGATTATTTGATCACGCATATTTGCTTTTTTAGTTTATCCTGGATGGGTAATTTATCATGTTTGGGCGATTCAGTTGTAAACTTCAATGCTTTGTTTGTTTTTTCGGCGGTTATTAAATTCCAGCTGTACCAATAGATCGAGAAATTACTTCAAGTTTGGTACCGTTCTTACTGACATATATCAAGCTGTTCAAATCAATTCTCGCTTGCCCCACGGTCGCGACTCCCTTCAACATAAAATAGAGACTCTGAACATCAGTCATGTCTGTCAGAGCAGCATCTATTTTTTGTTTGTCAGTTTGTGTTTGCCCTGGCAGTAGCTGTGTACTAACGTTCTCCAGAGCTGTGCTGTTTTTTATTTGAGCAATTGAATCGTATGAGTCGCTGTCGACAAGCAGATCTTTCGCCATCTGATCATCAATAAGATCCGATAGTGCGAAAAATTGTTTCGGCTCTGTCACCAGGTTGACATTCAACTTTGTCTCTCGATCAGGCAGCGCAGTAACATAAGAAAGCAAACCGGGAATCGCAGGATTGTTTTCGTCCTCAGGAAATCCATAGAGAATATCATGACTATATCCTTCAACTAAGCGAAGCTCTGAAATGCTGGTCATCATCGTGTTTGCCGCTTTGTAAGGCGAATCTTTACTCTCATATGTGCCGTCCTCAGCCCCTATTGCACGAACATTATCATCGGGATCCAACCAATCTAATAATGCGTCCGAAAGTTCATCCACTTGCCCCGTTCCAAAGTTCAAGTCCGTTAAAACAGAAGCAAGAAGCCTTTCGTAACGCTCCTTCTGTTTGGTTACTGGGTTGCCATTACCATCAATCAACGTGTTTACATTAAACATCGCGCCCGGATAGCTCACACTAACAGACACTGTCCCACCTTCTACCGGAAATGCACTGAACTGCAACATGGCTGCTTCAAACTCTGCACGGTCATCAAATGTACTTTTCCCCTTATCTCGATAAAATGCCAACAATTGTCCGGCGAAATTTTCCATTGCCAAAGAATAGAGATAAGCTTGATCAGAAAGCATGATATTACCAGTTCTGCGCACATCAATATATTGACGTGAAACTAGCGACACTGCCATGATGGTTGCCAGAGAGACAATTAATAATGCCGTAACAAGAGCAACTCCGTTTTGTCGTGACACTTTTTGTTTTTCGCTCTTTATCTTAACCATTCTGGAATTCTGGCTCACTGTTGCCATTTATATTCCACCGGGTGGAACACGGAAAAGTCGCCTCAATTCTCCCATACCCTCAAGTGTAAACTTCACTTCCACGGCAATAGGAAGCATAGTAAGTGGATTTCCGCTAACCCCAGATGGAGGCCATTGCTCTTTCGCCTGATCACTGCCATCAAAATAACGAAATTCAACTTCTTCGATATTTTTCACCAAAATTCGTTCAACAGGTTCCTGATCAAAATCCTGATCTACCATTGGCCAAGAAAGGCGTTTCAACTCGTCATCTTCTAAGCTGTAAGCAACGCGTTGCAATGAGCTGCGAGGTTTGTTTAAAAAATTAGTGTATCCAGCTCGAGTAAGTGCGAGTAGAACGGTGCCGAATTCTCCACCTTGCATGGCGGGTTGCTCATCACCAAAACCATCTCTGACACGTCTTGGAACCGTTTGCTCAATATCTCGCCCTATCATCATAAAAGCGGTTTGTAATTCTACTAAACGATCCGCATGAATCTCTGAATGTCGCTTGGTGTCCATTACTACTTGCAATCCGGAATATGCCATGGCCGATAGTATGGCGAATACAGACATAGATATGAGAAGTTCCAGCAAGGTAAAGCCTTTTGCTTTACGATGATTAGAACTCATGGAAGTGGTTTTCCAACAAACGTCATTATCGTAACAAGCGGTTTATTCGATTTTCGGTCACGACGAACTTCTATCTCTACCCGTCGCGCGGCTTGTGCAAGTTCTTCTGCACCGGGCGGTTCACTGACTGTCTCTTTCCAGAACCATTCGTGATTTGCCATCATCTCACTACCTTCGTCCGAACCGATATCTGGCCAAGTTTTATCCACCTGAATTTCCACCACTCGATTCATTGCTACCCAATGCGCAAATGTTTTGTCGCGCAAATAACCAATATTACTGGTTGCTTGTGAAATACTTTGGATGATAGCCCCGAGCGCAATCGCCAGTATTCCGAGTGCCACCAGCACTTCCAACAGAGTAAAACCTGATTGTCGACTTTTGACCATACTTAAAAAGGTTGTTCCTTCACTTTTCCGACATAATCGATTTTTCCTGAATAATCTCCGGTTATTTGGAAAATCGCGCCATCTTCTTGTGAAAACGTAATATTGAAGGGGGTAAGTTCACCACTGGAAAATAGTCCGATTTTCGGCAATTCATCGCTTTCGATATCTTCAAAATCGATTTTAGTATCTTCAATCTCTACATTGATAAAAATATATTCAGGTAATTCACGAGGCCGAAAAACCAGGCCACCTTCATCACCTTCCAAAGCCTGAAAGCCAGTCTCGCTCCACACCAAAAACTGATATTGATTTTTACTCAGCTCTAACGCCATTTCCTGCGTATTCATTATTGCTTCTTCACTCGCAAGTTTCATGAGCGAGTAAAAACGTTTGGCTTCAGTCTCCAGCTGTTTGTCACCACTGGTTCCGACTGATATTGTGGCAAATGTGATCAACAAACCTACAATCAATATAACGACAATAAGTTCAATCAGTGTGAAACCAGCTGAAAGGGATTTTTTATTGGAATGAACAGAAGGGGAACGCTGTCTTGAGGAGTTCCCTCCACATGACAGCAAATTCAACATGGCGTATAACTCACAGAATATAATTATCCGTCAAGATTCCAGTTGCCAATGTCAGCGCTAGAGCCTTCTTCACCACCTTCGACACCATCTGAACCGTATGTAAATATATCGATTGCACCATTAACACCTGGATTGAGATATTGATAATCATTGCCCCAAGGATCTTTAGGCATGCGCTTCATATAACCGCCATCTTTCCAGTTTTTTGGCTCAGGCGAACCTGATGGTTGAGTCACCAATGCTTCTAGGCCTTGATCGGTACTTGGGTAGTTAAAGTTGTCCAGACGATATAGTTCCAGCGCACTTTCCATTGCACGAATATCCTGTTTTGCCTTTGTGATACGTGCTGCATCAGGCCTATCCATGACTCTGGGGACTACGACTGCAGCCAGTATTCCGAGGATAACAATAACAACCATTACCTCAATCAGTGTAAAACCGGAAGCTCTTTTTTTAACTTGATATTTCAACATGATCTCCATCATCGATCTGTCAGTTTTAGTTTTTACCTTATTGAGTATTTCTCACAACATTAGTTACAACAAATGAGAAAAACGATAAGCTAAATAAACATAATTTTCGATGTTTATTAAACCATAATACTTAAACAGTTAGTAGCGCGCTCGCGCCCAATTATTGTAGGATTATGCGCATACAACTTTACGTATAAAGTATAGGCTTTATTGATTAAAACTTTAACCTGAAAATAGAAAGCCTTCTGGTTAAAAAATACTCTTTTTGTCATTAATTAGGATAACACACGACCTATGTTAAGATAGAAAAAAAGCCAGGATAAGTATTCATGCGATTGCAAATTCTTCCAGTAATAATTTTGACTTTAGTCTCTTCTCAGAGTTTCGCCGATTGTTCTGCACCTGCAGCACCCAGAGTCAATTGGGAATTTTGCGACAAGCAGTCTGCCAATCTTTCCGGTGTTGATCTACGTGAAGCTGTATTAAAAAAAGCCAATTTAAGCAGCGCCAATCTAGAAAACAGCCGTTTATCTGATGCTGATCTTGGTTTCACTAAAATGGACAGTGCAAATTTAAACCGTGTAAAAGCAAAAAATTCACGTTTTGTCAGTGCACACCTGGAAAATACATCCATTAATAATGCACATTTGCCTAACTCAGAATTTAGCCGAGCTAATTTAAACAATGCCTCGATCATCCAATCCAACCTGAACAATACTAATTTTTACAATGCTAATTTACAAAATGCAGACATTAGCGAGAGTGATTTTTCAAACGCGAGATTAGAACAGAGTAATATGACAAATGTCAGTGCTAAAAATGCGATTTTTTCAAAAGCCATATTAAATAACGCCAACATGGAATTCGGTGACTTTAGTGGGGCTGACTTTTCAAAAGCAAAATTAGGCGAGGCATTGCTTAATGATGCAAACTTCAGCAACGCGAACCTTGAAGGCGCCGATTTACAAAGCGCGGAGATTGTAAATGCTGATTTTACGGGCGCGAAACTTGGTAATGCGATTTGGATAAATCATAAACGTTGCCGACCGGGATCAATCGGAGTATGTAAATAACCTATTGCACCAACTGGTTCATATCAAGTATCGGCATCATAATCGCTAATACAATGACAAGCACTGTTCCACCCATGAACAAAATCATTATTGGTTCAAATAATCCCATAATGGCGGATAACAAGGTTTCCATTTCACGCTCCTGAGTGTCCGCCGACCGCTCCAACATTTCCTCCAGGTTTCCACTGGCTTCACCACTGGCAATAAGATGAATAATCATTGGAGGGAAATGACCCACGCCCTCAAGTGCTTTGTTGATTGATGTGCCTTCACGTACTTTTTTCGCAGCTTCCAAAACACCTTCTCGCATAGGAATATTTACTAACACTTGAGCAGATATTCGCAATGCTTCAAGTACAGGAACGCCACTGGCTGCAAGAATGCTCAACGTGCGTGCAAATCTTGCGGTATTTAAACCACGTGTTAGTTTTCCGATCAGTGGAATTCGCAGTAGAAAGCGATGAAATTGTCGACGAAACGCTTCACCTCTCAACATCAATTGAAATATACTAAACGCGCCGAAGATAGCAATCGCTAGATAGATGCCATAAGCTTCCAGAAAATCGCTTAAGCCAATTAGTCCCTGAGTCAATATTGGAAGTTCCTGATCAATGTGATCGAACATTTCCACTACTTGAGGCACAACGTAAGTTAACAAGAGAATGACTACCACGATAGCAACAATACTGATCAACACGGGATAGAGTAGAGACATCATCATTTTTTGTTGAAGCGCTTGACGACTCTCGGTGTAATCTGCCATTCGAGATAAGACAATATTTATGTTCCCAGACTGTTCACCCGCTTCGACAGTACTGCGAAACAACTCATTAAAGATATGGGGATAATCACCAAGCGCTGTTGCCAGTGAATGCCCTTCAAGCACTCGGGAACGCACACCCATCATCATGCTTTTCAAGCGTGGTTTTTCAGTTTGCTGCGAAACTGCTTTTAACGCTTCTTCAACAGGTAGACCAGAACCAACGAGTGTCGATAATTGACGAGTGATTAATGATAAGTCAGTGGCACTGACTCCGCGCATAAAAGAAAGTTGTTTGCTCTTTTTATCTTCGCGTTCTCGCACCTCTTCAACAGAAAGAGGCATCCAGCCTTTGTCGCGTAGCATTTGACGGATATGACGAGATGTATCTCCTTCGAGAATGCCTTTAGTCTCTTTACCCGATGCATCAAGTGCTTTATATTCGAAAGCGCTCATTAACCTTCCCGGGTAACTCGTAAAACTTCTTCAATGGAAGTATCACCACTCAAGACGCGACGAATTCCATCTTCACGAATACTTGGTGTTTTCTTTCGAGCATATGTTTCCAGCTGTAATTCACTACTACCATCATGAACCATATTTCGTAGCTCATCATCAATTTCGATAATTTCATAAATTCCGATACGACCGCGATAGCCTAAGTGATTGCACGATTCACATCCCTGCGGTTGAAAAATAGTCGGCGCATTGGATTGTTCAAAACCTAGCGCTGCGCAATCGCGAGCAGTCGCCTTTACTGGTTTTTTACATTCTGGGCACAATACGCGAACTAGCCGTTGTGCGACAACGCCAACCAAACTTGATGATAAAAGAAAAGGTTCTACACCCATGTCTCGCAAACGTGTGACGGCGCCTACGGCAGTATTGGTATGTAAAGTAGAAAGCACTAAGTGACCAGTCAAACTCGCTTGCACAGCGATCTCTGCTGTTTCCAAATCACGGATTTCACCGATCATGACAACATCCGGATCTTGTCGTAAAATCGCACGCAAGCCTTTTGCAAAAGTCATTTCAACTTTTGCATTAACATTAGTTTGCCCGACACCATCGAGATAATACTCAATAGGATCTTCTACCGTCATGATATTTCGCTGACGATCATTTAACTTGGTCAATACGGCATAAAGACTGGTTGTTTTACCGGAACCGGTTGGCCCGGTAACCAAAATAATTCCATGGGGCTTTTTGATAATTCGATACATCACTTCCATCGAATCAGGGTCCATGCCCAAACGCTGCAGATCAATTCTTCCTGCTTGTTTGTCGAGCAAACGTAACACGACACGCTCGCCATGACTCGATGGCATTGTAGAAACACGAACATCAACAGAACGACCGGCGATGCGCAAAGAAATACGCCCATCTTGAGGCAGTCGTTTTTCCGCAATATCGAGCTTCGCCATAACTTTGATACGCGAAACAATTAAACCTGTAATTGCTTTTTGTTGTTCCAAAACCTGACGTAATACACCATCAACTCGCAGTCTAACGATCAATCGATTCTCATACGGTTCGATATGAATATCGGAAGCACCTTCTTTAATCGCTTCAGTCAAAATTGCATTTATCAAACGAATAATTGGTGCATCGTCTGCCGCTTCTAGCAAATCTTCGGGTTCAGCCAGCTCTTGTGCGACGCTGGTGAGATCTAACTCTTCGCCCAACTCATCCGCCATCAAACTGGCTTCGTTGGAACCTTGCTCGTAATTTTCTTGCAGACGACGATTAAATTCTTCGGGATTACACATTTGCAATTTAAGTGGCTTTTGCAAATAGCGCCGCATCTCAGTGAGAATTTGAGGTTTTACATCCGGCCCACAATACATGATATAAGCATCGTCCTGCTCTTTTCCGAGTAAGATCTGATGCCGTTTTGCAAATGCGAAAGAGATATGTTTCTTTTTTTCTGCTACTTCAGTTTCCGCAACCACGACAGTCGGCGTCGCTGGGCTTGTCGCTTCAAATTCAGGAGTCGTTGATTCTGCTATTTCAGTTTCCTTAGGAATAAACATCTTCACGATAACAATCCCTTAGAAACCATCTTCTTTAAATATTGGATGTTCTTCAGCCCTTTTTTCTACTGGCTTAGGTGGCTTTACTAATAAATCAATTCTCGGCATGATCGGTGCAATTTCCGCCTTTACAATATCTTTATCAGACTCTGCGCGTTGAAAAATTTGCTGATCTCGCATCATTGTATATTTACTATTGGAAATATTGGATGCAACAGCAGAATCACGAATAATTGTGGGGTGTATAAAAACCAACAAATTCTTCTTATCCTTAACCGATTGTTTATAACGGAAGAGTGCACCAAGCAATGGGATATCACCAAGGAAAGGGACTTTTTGAATACTGTTAGTTTCATCATCAGCAATCAGACCACCCAGCACGATGATTTGACCATCATCAACAATAACGCTGGTTTTGATTTTTCGTTGGCTAGTAACCAAATTTGCTGAACCTGCATTACCCGCAGTAATGGCATCCACCGCCTGCTCAATATCTAATTTAATGGCGTTGCCTTCATTAATTTGAGGTTTAACTTTTAAACTAATACCGACCTGCTTGGGCTTAAACGTTGTAAACGGATTTGAAGAGCTGGTACTGGTTTGAGTAAAACTACCGGAAGGAACAGAGACTTCTTGACCAACAAATATCTCGGCTTCTTCATTATCCATGGTGACGATATTTGGCGTCGATAACAGATTAGCTGCACCACTACCAGCCAGGGCGCGCAGCAACACACCAAAATTTAGTGTTCCACTATCAAACCGGCCTATGCCAAGGCTTAAACCAGAGCCCAATAATGACGCTGCATTTGATGGCACACCGCCCCCTCGATTTGCTGTAACAACAGCAGCACCAACATCGGCAATGCTTGGTGAGCCAAAATTGGTCGCACCGACCGGCGCCAACCCTGATTGAGAACCATCAGCAAACCATTGGATACCTAGCTCGTTGGTATGGTTTTCTGAGATCTCTGCAATGATTGCTTCAACAAGGACTTGTGCACGTCTCACGTCAAGCTTTCTAATCACTTGTTGCAAAGATCTAAAAACATCGGGAGCTGCTGTGATGACTAGCGTATTTGAGCTCTCATCTGCCTGGATGTTAAGTGTACTTGAAGATTGAGCTGCACTTGCTCTCCCTTTTGTTTTTGCCGCACCTTTTGCCTGTATATTGCCAACACCAGTTAATACGGCAACAAGATCTTTTGCTTTCGCATAGCGCAAATAAATGACATGAGTATTACCAATTGTTTCAGATGGTGTATCAAGGTGAGCAATCAATGCTTTCAAACTCAATCGCTCGGACTTATCACCGCCCATTAATATGGAGTTTGTTCGCTCATCGGCGACAAGCGTCACATCATTTGCTGCACCCTTTTTCTTATTTTTTTGCTTTAAGCTTGTTAACACTCTAACAACTTCACTGGCGGAAGCATGTTCTAACTCAACAACCTCTATATCACTACCGCTGGGTTCATCAATCTTCTTAATGATTTTCAACAAGCGCTTTATATTACTCACACGATCAGCAATTATCAGCACATTCGTTTGTGCATGTGCTGCTAGATGGCCTTGGGGCGGAACCAGGGGACGTAATATAGGAACTAACTGAGCTGCGGCTATATGTTTAATTTCGATTACTTGCGTCACCATCTCTTCACCCTTACCTCTGTTGGGTGTACCAGCATGTTTGGCATCAGAATCGGGTAGAATTTTTATGACATTGTTTGCGGAAGGAACTGCGGTAAAACCATGCACATCGAGAATGGCGAGAAAAACCTGGTAAAGTTGATCTTCATTCAATGCGGTACTTGAGATGATTGTTACTTTACCTTTTACTCGAGGGTCAATAATAAAGTTCTTGCCCGTCGCTTCAGCCACTGTTCCGATAACAGCATTAATATCAGCACCTTTCATATTGAGCGTAACAGAGGCAGCTAAGACGCTATTAGTGATAAAAATAGCCCCGAGAAGCAAACCTGTTTTAAACATTGCTTTCCCTCGACCAATTAGTTGAAACATTTTTGATTCCACAAATATCTTGTCCATTAATTTTTTTAACTAATTTATATCATTAATTTAGAGGCACAGTGAACGTCTGATTCACTCCGTTTCGTATAACATCCATACTAACTTCTGTCGCTTCAGTCACATTTTGCATGACTTCCAGGCCTTTTATGGGATTATCCAAAGCGATACCATTAATTGAAATGACCACATCTCCAGGTTCCAAACCTATCTGTTGAAATAGATCCTTATCTCTGCCGGGAAATATTCGATAACCTTTTAACTCACCAGCTTGACGATAAGGTTCCGCGCGAATAGCGTTCATAACAGACTGAGGATCGTTAATCAATTTTGAACGATATTCTTTTAGTGTTTGTGTTGCTTCAGGCGAAACCTGAGTAACTGACTGACTTCGACGACTAGAAGTTGATCTTTGGCTTGTTGATCTTCTTGCCGTGCTTCTGGATGAGCGGCTTGAAGATGCAGATATCCCTTCGGGTAAATTATCTTTCGGTAATCTCAAGGTTTCAAAACGACCATTGTGTAACAAGATAATCCGATCAGCGTGTATTTCTTTTAATGTTGCTCCACCCGGCAATGAAGATTCCACTCGATAAATCTCTTCATTGCCAGATCGATCACCGATAATCGCCCATGCATCATGCATATCCCGAGATGCCATAACACCCATTAGTGTCAGTCGAAGTGTTGTATCAGGCGCATCCTTCACTTCAGTAGGCGGTGGAGCAACCACCAGATTTTTAGGTAACTCTTTTTTCGCTTCACCAAATAGATGCCAGTTAGAAAGCTGATTAATATTTACTTTACTCTCTTGTTGACTCTGATTCGCCCTTGTTACAACATTTGTAATCTTCTCTATTGGGGCAGGTTCTTCGACAACCGCAGGCATGGCAGACCAGGTAACAAGCGCCAGGTTTTGAGAAACACCAACAATAATACCCGCAGCAACCAACGGTGGTAGATAATTAAGAGCAGTAGTGCCTAGCCCTGCAATATTCAAATTCTTTAAATCTATGGCGAACATTCTTTACTCATTTTCGATCAAAACCAGTTTCAACTGTATACAAACTGGCCATCAAACGTCCTTTAGTATTCGTTGAAATAAGAGACACATTGAAGGCAACTTGAGTTACATGCAAGCAAATAACCATTTTCACTCTAAGTACGCACACATTAACAAAACTAAGGAGTTCATGGAGGCTAAACTTTCAGCAATCAACACTTTAAACTGAATATATTACCGTATTAGCAATATTAACTTATTATATTTTTTATTTTGGCGGGTTATTCCAGTCTTAGCTTGTGGATTTAAGGCGGATCCAATTTCAAGTTAATTGACAACGTATATGTGCCATAGTGCCCTGTGGAATTGAGTTCCGAGGAAAACTTGTCTGAATACCACACTTTCACATAATAACTACCATTCTCACTTGGAGTGAACTCTAGCTTAGAGGCTAGCGACTCTCCGTCATTTATCACTCGGAAACAAAAACACGCTTCATCGTAGCGACGGTAATCAACGCCAGCCACATCATCATCATTTTCAAGAGCAACTCCATTCTGCATGACGACATTTCCATTTTCATCCAGGATGCGAATAGAGGTATCAATACCGTTCCTTAATTCTCCTGTACGAATTTCATACGTATCGCCTGCATTTACCGCAAATTGATAATAATCTTCATCGAGCATTCCAGCACTATCTAAATAGAGATAATTTGTCATAGGTTGGTCTACTCCTACCGTATATAGGGTAGCCGTCGCAATCGAGTCATCCGACTCAGAAGCATCATCTTCATAAAACACCTGACGATCATTAAAAATAGCTTCAAACTGTGAAATTTCTGAAGTGCTGGTCAAATCACTGCTTAATAACGCATCCCAAAAACTGGGTAAATTAGTAGGTGTCGACAAGGGTTTCATTTTATTGGAAACAGAATCCCATATTTTATCCATCCCAAAATTTACTTGCTCATGAATATCCCACAATATTTTAGCTACTGCAGCTTCGCTACTTGCGTAATAGAAACTATCATCGGGTTCAACATCACCGTTTTCATAAATCAGTGCAGGATTACTAATATCAAAACTTATACTCGTTACATTACTATAAGGGGTGCTATGTATCGTATCAACGTAACCCGAAATTTCATTAGTAGATAATAAAAATTGCTTGTTTAACAACAGCCACGATTTGATCGCTGTCGGAAGAAACGCACCCCAACCTTCACTCCAGGCCAGACGCATGTCGCTGTCATTCTGCACAAAATGATGCTCACCGCCAAGAGAATCATCTACCGCAAAACGCTCCAATAAATAGTGCCCAAACTCATGCATGATCACATCATCATCAAATTCATCAGTGTCATCATTTTTTGGTTTGCCAGAGCGTTCACTTAACACATAAATCCCTTCCCCTTGTTCGCACTGAAAAATATCACTGCCGGTACAATAATATGTACCGTTATTACTGCCTTTTTGCCAGTAAACAGAAAGATTATTTACATTCACTCCTAATCTCTGTTTTGCAAATTCGGCTGATGCTGTAATCACATCGAGTAGATTGAATGCGCCAGCAAAAGGAGTATCCTGCATTAGATCGAGCTGATATGGATCATCACCCTCAATAGAGGAAAAGGTCACCGCATGGATTCGACCATTTAAATCCGCAATTTCAAATCCAGAAATATAACTTTCATCCACTTTTGCAACTATTCGAATGTCATATTTATCAGGAATAATCGGTGCAAAAGCAAACCGGCCAGATTCTGAAGTTACAGTTGTATCAAGAATATTTCCATCAGCATCCAGCAAATCAATAATTGCATGCCGTATGTTTTTAAATTTACTGAGAACCAATGAGTCACAATTACTTGTATCATTATTGTCCTCGCATGTATCGTAAAGCATATCTTCGTAGCGGGCTAATCCATTAATATTAAGATTGGATTCATCAATAATTATTGAAGATGAATTGCTAAAATTTTCATAACTCGCACTAATGATGACTGATCCTTTCGACAATGCCGAAACCATGCCTTTATCATCGACAGTTGCAATGGATTCATCTGAGCTTTGCCAAATGACATTCTCCAGATTTTTAGTTATCACTTGGCTGTTTTTATCTAAGGACTGGATGCTAAGAGGTACTTCTGTACCTAACTGGGTAACCAACAGATTCTCGGGATAAACAACCAGCTCGTTCACCTTTGGTGAATTTTCTTCATTTTCATGAAAACAGGCTGTTAAGAGCGAGATAAAAAGAAATAAAAGTAGAGAGACAACAATCCTTCGTTGTATTTTTGAATAGATTATCATCCTTGTGTATTTAGTTAGATATGCGGTATTCGCGCAAACCAACTCCTTGGCGTTCAGTTCGTTTGAATTCTGGCTCAGCTCGCTCTCTTGCTCTCAACTTCGATTTAGCACCTTCGGAAAAATCTACAGCAAGTGTGTCAGAAGCAAAAAAGTATGAACTCTTCTTCGAACCAATATGAACCTCAACATTAATATCACCAGAGGCATTGTCTTCAATAAAAACTTCGAAGATTATATGTTTGGCTTTACCTTTCTCAATCGAGATAACAGAGTTTGCATCGCCTTGAATAAGGCTAATGCCTTTGGGTACGGTTATATTTAGCTTCAATTGCTCAGAGACAATATGAGAAAAAATCCCAATGTCGATTTTTGAAGCCTGATTTACGGTAGGTGGCTCCATCCAGTTTAGTTCAACTTTCACAGATGGAGCAGGCTTTGCCCAAACCATCTGCATGGAACAGAAAAAAATAACTGCTATGCACAGCGATATCTTCATTTTTCTATTTTTTTCTGTGGGATTTAGGTTGGTCATCTATTATCCGTGAAGTGGGAAGTTAATTAATTGGTGGTGATTTTTAGGTCATAAGTTCCGTAGCGGCCTGCTGATAAATAAGGTTCCGTATCAGGCGTGGTGCTAATTTCAGCATAATATGTGCCGGTGACAGGCGCTGTGAATTTTACTTTAGATGCTAAGGCATTACCATCGTTGTGAACTCTAGAGACTCCACAAGCAGAATCAAACCGGTAGTAAGCATCTTCATCATGGTCATCATTTTCTACTACCACACCATTTAACTGCAATGGAAATCCTTGACCATCACGTATAAAAATACTGGTATCTGCACCATTAGTCAGGCCTAGTGTTTCCACCGTATAACTCACTCCTTCTTTTACTTGAAATGCAACGATGTCTACATCACTTTCTAATGCATCATATATAAAGTGAGTTTCCGAGCTACCCAAGGTTGCTGAACGCAATCCTGAGCTCCAGCTGTTGTCTTGCTCATATATGTCGGATTGATAATATACACCACGCTCATTAAATATCGTTTTCAGTTTCTCCAAATCCGTGTTGTTCGGATTATGAACAGACTGCCAGCCATCCCAAAACGCTTCCAGATTAACCGGTGTATTTAATCTTGGGAAATATGTCGACATTATTTCTACAATCGATTCCATTCCAAATTGCTGAGAAGCTCCCCAAAGTATTTTCGCAACCGCTAATTCATTTGCTGCTGTGCTGTACCGTCCTTGATTTAATGAATCAAGGTCAATAAAAATTTGTGCGCCTTTGCCGTAAGTATCAACATATGCGGCAGTAGATAAATTTACGCTGGTTGAAAGTAATTTTTTCCTTTGTTCATCAGCCGATAACCAGTTTTTAACTGCAGCTGGGAAAAAATCCCCCCAACCTTCGCTCCAAGATAGACGAAGATCAAGATCTTTACTTGATAAAAGATGACAACCGCCTGTACTGTCATCTTTTGATAACACATCCGCAAAATAATGCGCGTATTCATGATATAAAACATCATCATCATATTCATCAGTATCTGCGTTTACCTTGTTGTAAATATAAACGCCCTTTCCCTGTACGCAATAAAGTGAATCCCGTCCATCACAATAGTAGGTGCCATCGGCATTATTCGGCTCCCAAAATGCAGACAATCTAACAGAAGGGGCATTTGATATAGCTAATGTAAACTGTGCAGCGTTGGTAAACACATCCAGAATATTAAACGCACCCGATGCGTCACTGCTTAATGGAATATCCAGCTCAAACCCTTCAAGTGCATTGATGCTGACATTTTTAATAACTGCATATGTATCGCTATCACGATCTTGAACATTGAGATCAAATCCTTTAATAACATCTGTTTGAGCAGAAACATTAATCGAGTACTGATTTGTTAGCACATCAGAAATGGAAAACTTTCCTTCGTTATCAGTATATGTTGTCTGTAAAATCTGATTATTCTCGTTGAGCAAAGCAATTTTGGCGAATCTCACCGCTTTAAAATAATTTGATTTCTGCGAAAAACCACCTGAATAATACTCTCTATCTTCATAACGCACTGTGCCCGAAAGCGTTGACACTTGATCGCTAACAACAACAGAAATAGTTCTCGACTCTCCGTCTCCATTTACAAATATCTCTGCTTCACCAAAATTAACTGCTGTTACAAGGCCTTCACTATTTACCGTCGCTATATTTTCTGCACTGCTGGCCCATTCAAAAGATGGCTGATTAATATACGCAACCCCGTTATTATCAGTGATTAATGCCGTCATTGCGTACTGACTATCAATATCTGAAAGATAGACTTTATCTGTTGATAAAACGAGTTGTTTTCCACTACCTTTATTAGCAGACCCACTTGTAAAGTCTGCACTACACCCAGACAAAATGAGTATTAAAATGATGATAAAAAGGATTTGTGTGGCTACCAGGATGGATTGGGAGGAATAAGGGTGCCTTACGCTAACTCGTAATTGTGGACAACTTAGGTAACTCAGAGAAACACCCAAGTGTTTGAGTTGGCAGCGTAATTTTTTCATTACTAAAACTATCGGCTAGCCACATGGAAAATTTACTCATAGAATTGGATCTGTTTCACAGCTCACGAAGCCCTTTTGTGAGATATATACTTGATTTAAATCAATAGGATAAAATATTAATGCGAGTAGGTATCGATCTTGGTGGGACAAAAATTGAAATCATTGCCATGGATGATAACGACAACATTATCTATCAACAACGAAAACCAACACCTCAGGATAATTACAGTGCAACGTTAGAGTCAATCACTGAACTGGTTCACACTCTTGAAGCGGAATTAGGCCTGGAGACAACTATTGGCATGGGAACACCAGGGGCGATTTCTCAAAAAACCGGTAAATTAAAAAACTCCAATTCTACCTGCTTAAATGGCAAGCCATTAAAACAAGACCTGGAGATGAGATTAAACCGTGAAATAAGAACAAGTAACGACGCTAATTGTTTTGCTCTTTCAGAGACAGCAGATGGCGCTGCAGCGGATGCCAATTCAGTATTTGGCGTCATCATCGGCACAGGAACGGGTGCAGGAATTGTTATCGACGGAAAAATCCTCGAAGGTGTAAATCGCATAGCGGGAGAATGGGGACATAATCCTCTGCCATGGCCGAAAGATAATGAGCGCACAACGAACTGTTATTGTGGTCAATCGGGATGTATAGAAACGTTTCTTTCCGGCCCAGGGATGGAGGCTGATTTTTTCAATCACAGTAAGATCAAATTAAAAGCACATCAAATTGTTGAAAAAGCAGTACAGGGAGATTCTACCGCTGAGGCGTGTTTGTGTAGATATGAAGAACGATTGGCCAGATCTCTTTCTCATGTTATCAATATAATCGATCCAGAAGTGATAGTTTTGGGTGGTGGGCTTTCGAATATTCAGCGACTTTACAAAAACGTTCCCAAACTTTGGGGGGATTATGTATTCTCGGATATAGTTCTCACCAAACTTGTAGCACCAAAATATGGCGATTCGAGTGGAGTACGTGGGGCTGCTAGACTATGGGATTTGTAACTAATCAGCGCATTCATCTTTTGCTCCGTAACTACGTTATTTTCGTACTCAAATGATCACATTCTCCGTGCGAAAATGCCTTGTTACAAAGCAAAATCTAAACACGCTGCATTAGTCACAAAGATGTTTAAATTAGAGCTTCTTCAAATCCTGATTAGCTGCTCGACGATCCCTAACCAATTCCAATATAAACTCCACATCTTGATGCATATCTTCCGGCTTCGAGTTTTGTAAAAGATATTTATTGACGATATCTTTTTTAGCAAATTTTTTATTCAGAATAAACGAAACACGATCAAGAAAAACCAGACCAAAAACTGAGCCCATGCTCAATAGCATGATTATTTGAAATAACAAACCAGGTATCGCTTTTGGTACGACAATAAAAATAAACGAGCTAACTGCTATGATCACGATAAAACTGATCGTACTGACTCTACGCCATTTCTTCTGCTCTGCATGTAATATTTTTAGCGCGGCTAATTCATCAATCATTTTAAATTCCTTAAAGTGTTAGCCCGCATTTCTCACAGGTTTGCGGTAATATCGCGCAGAGATTTGTTTTCATAAAGTATTTTCTGACTGAGTGGAATATTTATTGTATTTCCGAAGGAAGAAAAAACTTTGTGGAATCAAAGATCAAGCGAGATTTCGCAAATCCTGTGAGAAATGCGGGTTAGGCGCGCGACATGAACTTCGCATTCGTTGTGTTAATTTTTATCAATTCGCCAGGTGATAAATACTCTGGCACCTGAACGATCAATCCTGTAGGCATTGTTGCAGGTTTCGTTCTCGCGGAAGCGGAAGCACCTTTAATTCCTGGTGCGCACTCTTCAATTTTCAATTCCACACTTGATGGCAACTCAATACCAAGCAACTCGCCATCGGCAATCAGCGCGCATACACCTTCAAGGCCATCAGTAAGATAAAGTAATTCTTCTTCAATTAACGCATTATCAACTGTATATTGTTCATAATCTTCGTTATCCATGAAGGTACAGTTATCTGTCTCTTTATAAATAAGTTGCACAGCTCGACGGAGAAAGTCTACATCCTGAAAACTGTCATCACCTTTGTAGGTGTTATCCATTTTCTGTTTAGTGACAACATTGTTAAAGCGCACTTTATAAAGCGTATTCGCACCACGTGAAGAAGGTGACTTTGCCTGAACATCTTTTACAATGTATTTTGTTCCATCAATGGCAACAACAGCACCTTTTTTTAATTCATTCGCTTTCATAATTAGGGAGAAACCTCAAACATTCGGTTTAATGCCACTAAAGCCTGTTCAGCTTCATTTTTCGAAACCTTGATTTGATTTTTCACTTTACCCTCTACCAAGTCATCCAAGATATTCGCAAGCTGGTAAGCGTTAATTCGAAACATGGTAGAACACATAGAAACTGTGGGCGCCATAAATTCAATGATTTTCCCTTGGTGTTTAAACTGCTCTGCCAAACGGTTTACCAGGTTCAATTCAGTACCAACAAGCCAGCGCGTGTTTGGCTCTGCATCGCGAATGGTATTAATAATGTATTCTGTAGAACCGACATAATCTGATTTTTGACAAACTTCAAAAGAAGATTCCGGATGAGAGATAACTTTTCCATCAGGATGTTTCTCTAAAAAGTTATCGATATGTTCCGGCTTAAACATTTGGTGCACTGAACAAAAGCCTTTCCACAAAATCATTTTGGCATTTCTTATCTGCGCTTCAGTAAGCCCACCCATCGGTTCATCAAAATCCCAGACCACCATTTCATCAAGGCTTATTCCCATTTTGTAAGCAGTGTTGCGCCCCAAATGTTGATCAGGGAAGAAGAGAATTTTTTCCCGTTGAGCAAAGCCCCATTCAACAACATTTTTTGCATTTGTTGATGTACAAACAATGCCACCATGGCGACCACAAAACGCTTTTAAATCCGCTGCTGAATTAATATAAGTCATTGGAGTAATAAACGTATCAGCGTCGCCCAATACTTTATTTAATTCACGCCAGGCTTTTTCAACCTTTGCAAGATTAGCCATATCTGCCATTGAGCAGCCGGCCGCAAGATCGGGCAATATCGAAATTTGTTCGGGCCGAGAGAGAATATCAGCGACTTCAGCCATGAAATGGACACCGCAGAAAACAATATAGTCTGCATTAGATTTCGCAGCCATACGCGATAGTTTGAGAGAATCCCCAATACAATCCGCGTGCTGAAACACTTCATCACGTTGATAGTGATGACCGAGAATTAATAACTTATCACCAAGCTTGTCTTTTGCTTCACGAATTCGAGTCTGGCAAGACTCTTCGTTATCAAATTGATTGATTGCTCGAAATGATATTGCATCAACTGCCATAAATGTCCTCTACAAATTACTTCTATTCTGCAAACTACCGTTTAATTCGCATACATTCAACCTACAGGAACTAGGTGAAAAAGAAAAGCAACCATATAGGCTGCTTTTTATACAATTGAGGTATGAAAAATCACCCCATTAACATACTTAATTAATGTAACTGTGCAGCGCGTTTAGATTTTGTTTTAGAAGCGCCTTTATTTCGTACTCAATCGATCACATATATCTATATGCTCCTTCATTCCGTGCGAAATAAAGGCGCTTCTGGGACAAAAGATGAATGCGCTGAATAGTTACTACTTAGTTGGCGACTTTTGGCGGCTTCACAACCCTAATTTTCAATTCTTTTAGTTGCTCTGCAGAAACCGTTGATGGGGCACCAGTCATTAAACAAGATGCTGATTGTGTTTTAGGGAATGCCATTACTTCACGAATCGACGAAGCACCTGTCATTAACATAACAAGTCGATCCAAACCGAAAGCTAAACCACCGTGAGGAGGACAACCGAATTTTAGCGCATCCAATAAGAAACCAAATTTATCATTTGCCTCTTCGTCACTGATACCCAAAGCTGCGAACACCTGTTTTTGAATTTCAGGGCGATAGATACGCATTGACCCGCCACCAATTTCAGAGCCGTTAAGTACCATATCGTATGCACGAGACAGACAAGACTCTGGATCAGATACCAAACGATCAATATCTTCCTCTTTAGGAGAAGTAAACGGGTGGTGCAATGAAGTAAAGCGTTTAGCTTTTTCGTCATATTCAAACATCGGGAAATCAACAACCCAAAGTGGCTTCCAGCCTTCTTTCACCAATCCTTTATCAACGCCCACTTTTACGCGTAAAGCACCTAATGATTCATTAACCACTTTTGCTTTATCTGCACCGAAGAAGACTAAATCGCCGTCTTCAGCGCCAACACGCGTCATAATCGTGTCGATTGCCTCATCTGGCAGGAATTTCAAAATAGGCGATTGCATGCCATCACGGCCTTTTGCCAACTCATTTATCTTGATATAAGCGAGACCTCTCGCGCCATAAATACCAACATACTTAGTATATTCATCAATCTCTTTGCGAGTTAACGCCCCACCTTTTGGTACTCGAAGTGCTGCAACTCTACCTTTAGGATCAGTAGCAGGGCCGGAGAATACTTTAAACTCCACCTCTCGCATCACGTCACCCACATCGACTAATTCAAGAGGAATTCGAAGATCAGGTTTATCGGAACCAAAACGATCCATCGCTTCTGCATAAGGCATGCGCGGGAATGGGTCTGCTAATTCGTTATTCATCGTTTTTGCAAAAACTTCACGCAACATGCTTTCCATCATGTTCATGATTTGGTCTTCGCTCAAAAACGAAGTTTCAATATCTAACTGAGTAAATTCTGGCTGACGATCTGCTCGCAAATCTTCATCACGGAAACAACGGACAATTTGATAATATCGATCAACACCTGAAACCATCAATAACTGTTTAAAGATTTGCGGCGACTGAGGTAAGGCAAAAAATGACTCGTCATGTGTACGGCTCGGTACCAGGTAATCACGTGCACCTTCTGGTGTTGCTTTCGTCAACATTGGGGTTTCGATATCGAGGAAACCGTGATCATCGAGATATGTTCTCAAATAACGCGTAATTTCCGAACGAAACCTCAAACGTTTCAACATTTCAGGGCGACGTAAGTCGATATAACGATAACGTAGACGATGCTCTTCAGAAACGTCATCATCTTCAATTTGGAATGGCGGTGTTGCTGATTTATTCAACACTTCAAGCGATAAACCTAACATTTCCACTTTGCCGGTAAGCATATTTGGATTCACTGTCCCTTCGGGACGATGGCGAACACGGCCGGTAATACGCAACACAAACTCACTACGTACAGATTCGGCAATTGAAAAAATGTCAGCTCGATCAGGATCAAACACAACCTGAACCAAACCTTCTCGATCACGCATATCAAGGAAAATAACACCACCGTGATCTCGACGGCGATGAACCCAGCCTGAAATTTCGACAGTTTGATCAATTAACTCTTCTGTAATCTGGCCACAATAATGGCTGCGCATGGGGGAACCTCGTTCTCTATATTATTATAAATGACTAATTTTAATGAATTATTTTGAATCTGAGCTAGGCTTATTCACGGCAGGCTTTGCAGCACTGCTAGAATTTTCACTTGATACCAGATTTTTCTTGTTGCCGCTCTTAAAATCAGTTTCATACCAACCACCACCGCTTAAACGGAAACCAGCTGCTGAAATGAGTTTTTTTAGTTCGGGCTTGTTGCAAGCAGGACACACCGTTAATGCATCGTCGCTCATTTTCTGCAACGCTTCCAGCTGATGACCACATTGTTTACATTCATACTCATAAATAGGCATGATCCCAAGCTCCTTAAAACTTTAATTATTCAAGCACTTACCAAACCTGCATAGAACGCACGGCTATTTTGAACAACGACATTCCTAATGAACAGTCTGAAGAAAAACTTACCGACCGGCACCGGGGCCGCGCATTATACACCAAGAGTTCTTTTTGCGGCAGTTTTAGAGAATACCAGCTTATTTTGATTTAAAAACCCGTAAAAGACCTCATTTACCCAGCAACACATCCTTAGCCTGATTAATCTTCGCCGCCAAATAAGTTGAGCCGCCACGATCGGGATGCAGTTTTTGTATTAAACGACGATGGGCTTCAATAATATCCTGCTCTGAAGCGCCAGACTGTAAGCCCAGAGTTTCATAAGCCTCGTGCTCAGACATTTGTCCATTGACGGCTTGTTCATGTGACGCCGATTCCTGCTCATCGTTTTGATTACGCCATTGCGATCCGTACATGCGATCTAAATATGCTTCTAACAATGGTATCGCCTCAATATCGTTTAACTGACACTCAGCCATCAGTGTGAGTATTTGTTCCAATGATAAATCGCTTAATTGTTTGCCGCTTAGTGCGCCTTGCAATACTTCACCATTTATGTCCCCCGTATCGTGATCCAGAGTCATACGCACATAGGCGGTTTCCACTTTTGATTGCTGACCTTGCGAAGGACCTTGGGCAGCTTTAGTGGCCTTGGTTTGTTGATAGAGTCTTGCAAGAAAAGGAAGATAACGTATTAGTAACGGCAGACTGCGCTTAATAATCGGAAAAAGGGCGCCAGCAACAGAGGCAAGTAATACAAACAACCAATGCAAACGTCCGCTGAGGGCCAATATAATAAATAAGCCGATGAAGAAATATAACATCCAAAGCGAAGTCGCTTTTTGTATTTGCGCGGGTGACTTGCCGATTTTCCATTGCCGAAAAGCATAAACACAATATATTGCAACGGCCAAAATAAGGAGGATTAAGATTGGGTGAGTCAAGCGACTAATACTCTTATTTCAATTGACGAGTGAGTTGTTTTACCATTGTCCCGGCGTGCTTGCTGAAGTCCATCAAAGCCGCTTTACCGCCAGCGGCAAACACTGCTACAGCAGATAATAATTCTTGAAGTTGTTGAGCACTACTAGCATCAAATGGACAGTAGGCCCCATTGCTGAGTTGCGCGATCTGGCGAAAAGCTTTTTCTGCCGTGGCATCTTTTCCTTCGTGAAACAGAAAAACAGGCACGCCCAGTAAGCTTAATTCCCCCGCTAATTGACAGAGCTTGTCTACATTTTCTTCCATACAATCACCAACAAATACCAGCGCATTCAATTTTTGTTGCCGAGCTTGCTTTATGGCATGTTTAAGCACTTTTTCGATTTGGGTATGACCACCAAGACAACGTACTGCTGACATCTGTTGTAACAGCGCTTCAGCATCATTAAACCAGTCGCTTGCATAGAACTCGGCAAAACCACGGTAATAACACAATTGAACATCCAGCCCTCCCAAGTTTGAAGTTTGTTTAAACATCTCTCCCTGGATATGACAGGCATGATCCCACATAGGTTCTCGGCTGGCAGTGGCATCCATCGCAAAAAGCAATCGCCCCCGTGCACCTGTCGCTCTAACCATGGGTGTAGAAGCGACTTTTTGCAAAAACGCATTAACATCGTTACGATTTGTGGGTAATTTTTTATCTGTTGTCATGGATTTATTTTATAACAAATCGAAGAAGTTTTGCTGATTGGTTTCTCGCCACTTAGCTACATCGCCTACTCTACTCAGCTCTCAAAGCATCGACAGGTTGTAAGTTTGCCGCACGCCGAGCAGGCAAAACTCCAGCTAGTAGCCCAATGGCGACCGCCAGGGATTCAGCCAAAAGAACATAGGTCAAAGGCGTATAGACGGGCAAAGCAGGAAACATCACGCCCAACAAATGAGCACCTCCTGCTCCAACAACTAGCCCCGCTAATCCACCAAGCGCAGCCAGAATAATCGCTTCTCCTAAAAAAAGCATGAGTACTTGGCCTTTACGTGCACCGAGTGCGATGAACAATCCGATTTCGGAAGTGCGCTCATTAACTGCAATCGTCATGATTGTTAAAATTCCAATTCCACCGACAAAAAGTGAAATACTACCCAAGGCACCAACAGCAAACGTTAAAATATCAAGCACTGAATCCAATACTTCCATCATCTGCTCTTGTGTTTGTATTGTGAAATCTTCACTGCCATGACGTGCTTCAAGAAGATGTGAAATTTGTTTAACTACCGTTTCTGCTTCTACATTTTCACTATGAACAACATTGATCTTCATTAAACCTTCGCGGTTAAAAAGATCCAGACTGCGGGCAGCAGGAATGTAGACACAATCATCGAAATCGGTACCGAGAATTTGCCCTTTAGATTCTGTTACTCCAATGACGACATAGCGTTGATCACCAACACGAATTTTTTCACCTAAAGGATTTTTGTCCTGAAATAGTTCAGTCTTTACTGTTGCACCTAACACTACAAAAGCGCGTGGTGAGATAGGATCGTCATCCGGCAAAAACCTTCCCATTGAAACATTAATGTGCAAAACTTTTGTGAGATCACTACCCACGCCATACACGGTTGTGCGACGGCTTAGATTTTGTACTTTGACTTCGGTGTTACCTTGAGTGATGGGTAACACAGCTTCTACAGCTGGAATTTCTTTAATCGCTTTAGAATCTTCAATGGTGAGTGGTCGGACACTGCCAAAAATTCCCACTGGGCTTCCATGTGTTACCGTTTTACCTGGGACGATTTCCAAAACATTGGTGCCAAATGTTGCAAATTCATTGGTAACATATTTATGAATGCCTTCCCCAATTGAAGTCAGCAACACTACTGCCGCAATCCCTACAGTTATTCCTAATGCAGTCAAAGCACTGCGCATTTTCTGTGCGACTACTGCAGTTATGGAAAGTTTTATGAAGTCAGCAGGAAGCATCATTTTGACAACGCTTCAACGGCATCAAGTTTTGCCGCACGTTTTGCCGGTGAAACGCCAAACAGCAAACCGGTAACAACAGAAACAAAAAATGCTGAGATAATTGCCCATGCAGGTGCTCCTGCTGGAAAATCAGGATAGATCGTTGCAATGACTCGGCAACCAACATCACCAATAATCAGCCCAATGGTCGCCCCTAACACTGACAATAAAACCGCTTCAACTAAAAACAGGGTTTGAATTTCGTAAGTTTTTGCACCCAATGCTTTTAACAAGCCAATTTCTGCAGTGCGTTGGGAAACAGAAATTAGCATCACGTTCATAATCAGTATGCCTGCCACAATCAAACTGACAGCAGCAATACCGGCCACTGAATAGGTGAGTGTTTTGAAAATATTATCGAAGGTTTGCAGAACTGCGTCTTGAGTTATCACCGTGACATCCTCTTCGCCTTGATGTCGATCTTTCAACGTATTTATGATTTGTTTTTTTGCAAGCTCCAATACATCTCGATTTTTTGCCTCGACCAAAATTCGAAACAATGATGCCTGATTAAAAAGAGATTGTGCAGATGAGACAGGAATGATTGCCATATCGCCCGCATCCATACCAAAAGACTGCCCTTCTGACGCGATAACACCAATGACACGGAAACGACGATCACCTACCCTCACCCATTCGCCTACAGGATTTTCTGCTTTGAACAATTCTTCTTTTAAAGTTGCCCCCAAAACAATTACCGATTGCTCTGTTCGCATATCGGTTTCAGGCAGAAAACGACCTTGAGCCATTTTCCAATGATAGATATCCAGAAAATGATGAGAAGTACCGAGTATGGTCACTTCACGATCCAATCTTCCCCGGGACACAGATGCGGCACCGACTGTGATAACAGCAATACGATCTGTTGTTGAATTTCTGGTAAGGGAAAGTGCATCATCAATGGTTAAGTCCCGCGTTGTTTGGCCAATAAAAGATCCTGGACTCACACCTGCTGTTTCAGACTTGCCAGGTAAAACAATAAGCAGATTTGTTCCTAAAGAAGCGAATTCACTAGCAACAAAACGTCTTACGCCATCACCTAAACCGGTTAATACAATGACTGCTGCAACGCCAAACGACATGGCGATTAACATCAAAATTGTGCGTACACTAAAACCACGTAAGGCACCGAAGGCACCGAAGGCAAATGTAAAATAGTCAGCCCACTTCATTGTGACTTGTCGCTTCAATTTGACCATCGATCATTCTAATTTGTCGACGAGCACGCTGACCTAACTCTGGGTCATGAGTAACTATGATTAATGTCATTCCCTCTTTATTTAAATGCTCTAAAACATCAACAATTTCTTTGCCCGAAGCACGGTCCAAATTGCCAGTGGGTTCATCTGCTAAAATAATTGACGGATTCATAATCGTCGCTCTAGCCATCGCAACACGTTGACGCTGCCCTCCGGATAATTGACCGGGTTTATGATGGGCACGGTCGACCAATCCTGTGCTTTTCAAAATTTTTTCTACCCGGTGTTTACGCTCTACAGGATCGACACCTGCGAGAATTAGCGGAAGCTCAATGTTTTGAGCAGCGGTTAAACGAGGAATAAGATGAAACACCTGAAATACGAACCCGATTTTTTCACTACGCGTTAATGCCTGCTGCTCATCACTAAACGAAGAGATATCGACGTTTTCAAATAGATACTGGCCTGAATTTGGTCTATCCAACAAGCCAAGAATATTTAACAGTGTCGATTTACCCGAGCCAGATGGACCCATGATAGAAATGTAGTCACCGGCATCAATATGTAATGAGACATCATTGAGTGCATAAACAGATTCATCACCCACCTGGAAAACTCTGTTGATACCCTTTAGCTCTATCATTCTGGTTTCACATAAGCACCGTCAACAGCACCTTTACGATCAATCGAAAGTAGAATTTCATCACCTTTCTCAAGCCCGGAAATGACTTCCGTATATTTCCAATTGGAAATACCAGTTTCAATTTTTCGTTTTTCTAACGTACTGGTGAAAGCACCAAAGAGTAATACATAGTTGTTTTCAAGAATCGCTTCTGATGGAATGCGGAGCACGTCATGTTTAGCGTCAAGAATAACTTCCAAATCGGCACTATAGCCTGGCATAAGCTGGGAGTATTGATTTTCATCCATAAAAATCGCTTCAACTTCCACGGTTCTTGCCTGTTTTTCAATTTCCAAAACATAGGGTGCGACACGTCTCACCGCGCCAAGAAAATTTTGTTTCGAAAAAGCATCCAATGTAATTCTTGCTTCCATTCCCTCAACAATACGAGGAGCATCAACTTCGTCAATGGGCGCTGAAATGTATAGACATGACGTGTCAACCAAATCGACTGCTGGCAGTGTAACAATTCCTGCGGGTGATGGTGTAAGGAACTCACCTACCTCGCCGTTGATTTCTGCAATATAACCATCAAATGGCGCTCTGAGTTTTGTTCGTTCTAATGCGGCTTTGGCAGCGTGTACTCTGGCATCACTCACTTTTGTACGAGCTTGTGCTGCATTACAGCCTGCGTGGGATGATTTTGCAACGGTGACTGCCTTATCAACCAATTCGTCACTGGCCAGATTTTCCGCTTGCAACGCCAATAATCGTTTTGCTTCACGTTCGGCAGACTCAGCCAGCAGACAAGTCTGATTTGCTACCTCTTTACTTGCCTCGGCTTCACGTTTTGCCAAGTCTAGCTGGGCAACAACATCATCGTTCCAAAGCGCAAGAATCTCTTGCCCTTGTTTGACTTTATCACCTTCTTTGACTGTGAGTGTTGCAATTTGTCCGGCACTTGCTGGTGACATTCTCGCTCGCCTACACGCTTTCACCGTACCAGCACGAGTATTACTCACTGTTGATTCCACAATACCAGGTTCTATAGTATGCAAAAGAACTTCAATGGGCTTATCCCGACTTAACGAATAAACAACAGTGATTGAAATTAGACCAACAAAGAAAAATATACTGTAGCGTTTAACATTTAGTTTCATGGAATCTAGGATTGTTATTGAATATCTTCGGGATCAAATGATGAGTAGTCATCAGCAAATAATATTACTTTCCTGGCCTTTGCAAAAAAAACCATACAAAATTCAATCAAGTTTACCTATAAGTATAGTCTTTTTTTATTTCATTGCTCCAAACCTGTTTACTCAAACAATACCAAAACCGCGGCTGTTGCAGCTATTTGCATAATTTGAACTCCGAAACTGGAGTTAAAGGCTATTTGATTTCAACGCTTGTGAAAATGCGCAATTGTACATAACCTTGGCGGCATATGTGTGGGGTTCACCTTGCCATTGATAAGCATTCATAACTACTGTGTGTAGTTGAAATTTGTAAGTGTCGTTTACATTATCAGCTTCCACGTTAACCGTTACGGTGCTCAAAGCTCGCTCAATAGGCAAACCTACCCGAGAATTAATGACGTAATCATAACCAATCATTGCCGTTGCGTAACATGCTTGCTCTTTCGAATTTAGTGAGTTTACGTCAGATGCAAAAATCTGCTGATTCGTAATAATAAATAAAATCAATATAAATAGTCGCATTGTCATCCTCTCTTCTTACTATTCCTCTATTACTCCAACATACATTCCAGTTATTAATTGCTCAGCAAAAAAAACAAAATTCTTACCAGAATAAATGCAAATAAGAAACCGAACTAATTTGAACAATTAGGGTAAAGACAGCAAAACACTAACCGATACAGATTTCACAGACTTGAGTTAAGATATTTCCACAATTTATTCAGGAACATAAACGTAATTTGTCATCGAAAATACAACTCAAAGTATTGTCAAATTCCACTTTTTTCCGAATGATTTACCTGTAATAAGTGCGAAGCAACAGTACATCGTTATATAAGAAACGTTGCCTAAAAAACTTTAATCGCTTTTTACGATTAATATTTATAAATAAATCAATTTCACTACATCCTAACGATCTACTATAGTTTAGATCATCGCATGTTGTAACGATTAAGGAGATACACAATGAGTTCGAAAAAACAATGCCCCTTAACCTCTGCCAACGGGGCACCTATTGCAGAAGATCAAAACAGCATCTCTGCCGGAGAACGCGGCTCCCTAACGTTCGACAACTGGCGTGTATTTGAAAAGCTTGCTCATTTCAATCGCGAAAGAATCCCTGAAAGGGTTGTTCATGCCCGTGGATCTGGTGCGTATGGAGAATTCACTTTGAGCAAAGACTTGTCTGATCATACGATTGCAAACTTTCTTCAAGGCACCGGTAAAAAAACACCCGTATTTGTTCGGTTTTCTACAGTCGGTGGTGGTCAAGACTCCAGTGATTACGCTCGCGACCCACGAGGTTTTGCCATAAAATTTTACACCGAAGAAGGTAATTTCGATATTGTGGGTAATAACACACCAGTTTTCTTTTTGCGAGATCCCATAAAATTCCCTGACTTTGTCCATTCGCAAAAAAAGAACCCAGCTTCCAATGTGCCTGATCCCGCTGCTATGTTTGAGTTCTGGGCCAACAGTCCTCAGTCTCTACATCAAATGACTATATTAATGTCAGATCGTGGCATCCCTTATTCCTATCGTCACATGCACGGTTTTGGCTCTCACACTTTGAGTTTCTGGAATAAAGCTGGAGAGCGATTCTGGGTTAAATGGCATTTCAAATCCAACCAGGGTATCAAGTGTGTAACCAATGATGAAGCAGCAAATATGTCGGCTCATGGTGCGCAGAGTGATTTATATGATTCCATCGAAAAAGGTGATTTCCCTAGCTGGACAGCAAAAGTTCAGATAATGACTGAAGCACAGGCTAAGGATTATGCGATTAATCCTTTTGATCTTACCAAAATCTGGCCGCACTCGGATTTCCCGTTGATAGAAATCGGACAGCTTGAGCTAAATAAAAATGTGCAAAACTATTTTGCCGAAACAGAACAAGCTGCTTTTAGTCCAAGCAATTTAATCCCCGGCGTTGGTGCGTCACCAGATAAAATGCTTCAAGCACGATTGTTAGCTTATCCTGATGCGCATCGTTATAGGGTCGGGGCTAACGTTAATCAATTACCAGTGAATGCACCACGCTGCCCAGTACATCATTATCAACGCGATGGCTCAATGGCAGGCATGCCTCCGGCATTTGGTGAGGATAATAATCAAGGTGGAGGTGTAAACTTTTACCCTAATGATCGCATTAACCAGGGGGCGGCAGCACCAGTGCCAGAAGTCGCGGAACCGCCAATGCCGATACTGGGTGAAGCCTGGGTCAAAGCTTATGACACACAGGATGAAGACAACTTTACCCAAGCTGGAATGTTATATCGCTTAATGAGCGATGATCAGAAAAACCAACTGGCCGGCAACATTGCCGGAGGACTAATCCACGCGACAGAAAGTGTTCAGCAAAGAATGCTGGCACAATTCCGCGCTGCAGATGCTGATTATGCAGAACGTGTAAGTTCAGCTATGAAAAATATGGCTTAAAAATGAAGTTTGCCGGGGTAATCTATACCCCGGCAAATAAATTCAGAAAAACTCGTCTCAATTCGTTGAAGAGAGTTCTAACGTTGAATTTTCCTGATCAATAAAAAATGTAAACTGATTAAGAAAGTTCATCCCCAATAATCCATCAACATTTCTTTGTGAGAATGAAGGTAAAATTCCTACTTTTACGTTCGATACGACGTAATTTTGGATTTTTATTTTGTCGACAAGAATAACAGGTGCGCTAACCAATCCATTTGCTGTGTTAAAGTTTGTGTAATTAACAATATCTTCATCCTCAATACTCAAACCACGCATGATTTCAGGTGACAACACAGTCATACTTGCGCCAGTATCGATAATTAATTTCACAGGTTCCTGATCATTAATAATCGCATTGACAATATAATGTTCCCCCGTTTTAATCACAGGCACAGGGTATTCTCCTGATTGGATCACTGATTGATGATGTTTGATTCTACTTAGAAAACGCCTGGCGTCTGCCATATAGTCATGATGATGAACAAGCACATCCAGTAACACTGAAGCTTGATCGTAGTTTTTATTTTTATATAAAAATTCAGCGTATTTCATTTGATATGCATAGTTATCTGGCTCTTTATAAATGATGAAGCTATAGAAAGCGTCCAGCTTATCCAGACTATGAGATTCCATCAAACGATCAACATTTGAATTAACCAGATGGAGTATGCGACCATTGATGGCGATTAGATCTTCAGTATAGTGAGTATGATCTTTTAAATCATATAGCGTATTAATTGCTTCGATATATCTTTCATTTTTTTCATATAGCCTGGCAAGATAATCAAGTATCGTCTCTTTTGTCTCGCTATTAGCCAACAGCGCTATCAGTTTTTTTTCAACATCGTAAAAGTTACTATTTTTTTCCAGCAAATGTTTGGCGTGTGCTATTAATCGCAGATTTACTTCATTTTTTTCATCTAACGCCATCTCAGACTTAAGCAACTCTGCCACAGCACCTATCTGATCATTATTCAGCATTTTTGGATCAGAAAATAGATCAACCCAACTATAATTCGAATTGTTCTCATCATTATACTTCAGCTGATTATCGGACACCGTAGAAACAACAGCCGAGGAACTCTCTTCAAGAAGAACAGCATCAGGTTTCAGCTGCCAGCCCATGACAAAGCTAATCGATACTAACAACACTATTTTTATGAATTTAGACACGATTATACTTTCCCTATAACAATATCGAGCTTCAAAAGTAGAAATGGTGACTCATTAAAGTGATCTTCACGATAAAACTCCACACCTGGCACCACTTCATAAAATGCCCACTTTTTATAGAAGTTGTGCCTGAATCTCACATTAGTATAGTATCGCGAGACGTGTGGTGGTGGATTGAGCAGACCATCAGCACCGATAGAATAGACCAAGCCTTTTTTGCTTGATAAACGCTGAAATAGCGAAAAATTCTGGTTTCCAGATACTTCGGTCGGCTCCTCTTCAACAATTGTTGCTTTTGAACTTACACGAAAAAAAAACGCATCGTTTATTTTACGTTCAAAATCAAGAGATGTCGTTTCACCAATCCCTTCTGCATTAAACCAGAAAAATGTTTGCGTTATGCGTGATTCCCATTCTCCTAACAAAAATAATCGGCGCAACCTCATCCTTAAAAACGGATTTAAAGGTGTTGAAAAAAGCATACCGGCACTTGAACTAAACTGCCACAATTTACTTTCTGTGAATACAAATTGCAGGGCAGTAGAATATTCCGCATCTTTTGAATCATCTGTAATATTAACTTCGTCGGTATCTTGATCAAAGTCAACGCTACTTTCCACAACTAATCTAAGCTTGTTCTGGGTTTTCGGCAAATGAAGCCTGACTTTTAACAAATATTGGGAATGGATAGTTTGCAAATCATCTGTTGAAGTAAGATAGCCCAAAATCACCCGACTATGCGAGCCCTCGTCATCCATCCGCTCATCGACAAAAAAGTTATCTAAAAGATTTGAAAAATAGATAATATTATCCGATAGACTTTCATGAAGATCATCTGCGATTTCTTCCGCAACTTCTTCCATCGGTTTTGAATCAGTTTCTATATCTTCAGCAGAAACATTCAGTGTCAATTGCATACCAATAAGAAATAGACACTTTACTAAAAAACGCACAAACATACCTCAGAATGGATAATAATACTGACACCCCAATAAAAACTTTGAATGCAATAATTGTTGATAAATGTTGCTATTGCAGAAATATTACCAAATACTAATATATAAAATGTATATTAATCTACACTCAACATCAAAAACAACCCGCTATACACGGATAAATATGCGCTGTCATTAATACAAAAGGCTCCTTCTTTCGATGAACTTGTTCAACAATCGTTCAGCATGGCTAATTAACTTTTTTCCTTTCCTACATTGGGCAAATAAAGTTAATGCTAATACCTTGCGTGATGATCTTGCCGCTGGCCTGACTGGAGCAATTGTTGTTTTACCACAAGGTGTAGCGTTTGCGGCTATTGCCGGAATGCCACCAGAATATGGTCTATATGCAGGTATGGTTCCGGCCATTATTGCGGCATTATTCGGCTCATCGTGGCATTTGGTTTCTGGCCCAACCACTGCTGCTTCAATCGTCTTATTCTCTGCGTTGAGCGAGATGGCTCAACCTGGGTCAATTGACTATATACGCCTGGCGCTAACACTAACGTTCATGGTTGGCATAATACAGTTAGTCATGGGCGTGATTCGACTTGGCACTTTGGTAAATTTTATTTCACACTCTGTTGTTATCGGCTTTACGGCTGGTGCAGCAATTTTGATCATCACCAATCAGCTAAAGCACTTCTTTGGCCTGGATATGCCCAGAGGGCTGCAATTTTACGAAGCTATTCAGTTTGTTTTTATCGAAATTGAAAATATAAACTGGTACATCACATCGATTGCTTTGACAACATTAATTGTTGGCATTGTTTCTCGTAAAATTTTACCAAAAATCCCATATCTAATTGTAGCAATGGTGGCAGGGAGCTTACTTTCACTACTATTAAATGCTTTGTTTGGTGAGACAGTGACTCATATCAATACCATCGGTGCACTACCCTCTTCACTGCCGCCACTATCATCACCTGACTTTTCATTTCAGACCATTAAAGAACTTGCACCAGTAGCTTTTGCTGCCACACTATTTGCGTTAACTGAGGCTGTTTCTATTGCGCGCTCAATTGCCGCAAAAACTGGTCAGCATATTGATGGGAATCAGGAATTCATTGGCCAAGGTCTCTCAAACATTGCCGGTAGTTTTTTTTCTGGCTATGTCGCCACAGGCTCTTTCAATCGTAGTGGCTTAAACTATGAAGCCGGGGCAAAAACCCCCATTGCTGCAGTATCTTCCGGCGTATTTTTAATCTTGATAGTTTTACTTGTTGCTCCATTCGCCTCTTATCTTCCAAATGCGGCTATGGCTGCCATTCTATTTTTAGTTGCATGGGGAATTGTAGACTTTCATCACATTAAAAAAATAACAAAGAGTAGTCGCCCAGAATCGGTCATTTTATTTACGACGTTTTTCGCGACACTTTTCCTTGAGCTGGATTTTGCTATTTTTCTTGGTGTAATGCTTTCACTTATTCACTATTTAAGTAAAACATCCAAACCTAAAATTCTGACAAGAGTGCCCGACCCACGATTGCCTCGTAGAACCTTTAGTACAGACGCTGATCTGCCGGAATGTCCTCAGCTTAAAATTATACGTATTGATGGTTCTCTTTTTTTTGGCGCCGTTAATCATGTACAGGAAAATTTTAGACGACTGGAAAAAGAATCGCTCCAACAGAAAAATCTTTTAATCGTCGCTAATGGGATTAATTTTGTCGATATCGCCGGTGCTGAGCTCCTCGCTGCAGAAGCACAACGCAGAAAAAAAAGAGGTGGCAAGCTGTTTTTCTGCGCCACAAAAGATGGCGTGTACGAACAGTTAAGTAAAGGTGATCATCTTGAATCCATTGGCGTTGAAAATTTTTTCCGAACAAAAACAGATGCTATTACTTCCATCTACAATAAGCAGATGGATCCCACTATTTGCCAAACCTGTGAAAAACGCATTTTTAATGAATGCTCGCTAACGAGTGACATAAAAATAAGTTTGTAACAATGAAATGAATTAACCCGGCGGCCAAGTCATTTGACGTCCTGCAAGAAAATGCATGTGAGTATGGTGTACAGTTTGGCCGCCATCTTCGTTGCAATTAACAACTAAGCGGTAACCTTGTTCAGAAACGCCTAGCGTATCGGCAATTTCTTTCGCGGCTTGTCCCATTTCGCCGAAAATTAGCACATCTTCTGATGTAAAATCATTCACCGTTGGGATATGTTTTCTAGGAATGATTAAGATATGGTCAGGCGCTTGCGCGTGCAAATCCCTAAACGCGAGAACTTTGTCATTCTCAAAAACAATATCTCCTGGAATAGTGCCATCCGCTATTTTACAAAAAATACAATCCATTCTGTTTTCCTTAAATTTACTATAGAACCATGTCATCAATTTTGCATTACTTCAAAGCATAATCTGATAAAACTCTCATAACATAAAGTATAACACTGACTTAATCCTGGAAAGTGATTCTCAGTCGATCAAAAACACAGCTTTTTTATTTACCGTCAATTTATCGACTGTAATTATAATCAAAGGAAAAACTTTGAATACAGAAGATATTTACATCACTTTATTGCGCATGTGTTTAGCTCTGCTAGCAGGGGGCGTAATTGGCTTAGAGCGAAGTTTTAACGGCCGGCCAGCAGGCTTTCGTACACATAGTCTTGTCTGCATGTCTTCTTCAATTCTAATGTTGTTAACCGTTTTTCAATGGGACTTACTGGCTAAAGCACCAATCGAGACTATACGTGTTGATCCTACCCGAATGGCACAGGGCATAATGACAGGCATCGGTTTTCTCGGTGCCGGTGTCATTATGAAAGAACGATACACTATTCGTGGTTTGACTACGGCCGCTTCTATCTGGATGACAGCCTCTATCGGTATATTAATCGGAATGGGATTTTATATCCCAGCTTTTGCAGCAACTGTATTGTCTTTGGGCACATTATCTATTTTTCGTTTACTCGAACGTCGTTTACCAACGCTACAATCTGGCATGCTGAGTATTAGAGTACTGCGGAAATCAGAATTAGCTGAAGATGACTTAATCGCCGTTATCGAGAGCCATCAATTCAAAGCGACGAACAGTTGTTATTACCTAAAAGACGAAGGTAGATATATTCTTTATGAAATGATTATACACACACGCAAGACAGAAAATTTTCGAAAACTCGCTGAAACCTTATCTCAAATGGAAACTGTATTAGAATTTTCAGTGGCACCAAGATCAACTTAGGAACGTGCATGAAACCCCATATAACTGCTCATAAATTAATTCGATCAATCTTTGGTCTTATCTGCTCACCCTAAGTGTCGGAGATTTCAAATCAGACAATCTTTTTTGCAGTTATTCACAATTAAATTTCTCTGTCAATAACAAAGCGCTATTCCATTTAAATATTTCAGTATTATTACACGTTAAATAATATTTACTAAATTCAATAGCTTACTTTGCGAGCAAAAAGCAGACAATCTAATGCGAAGGCCCAATTAACAAGGGATTTGGCGACTTCCTAACAATTCATCCACAAAGTTATCCACAGAAACTGTGGATAAGCGATAAAACCAATAAAGTCACATACTTAGCTGAAATCGTATAAAATACGCCCTAGAGCATTAATAATTTTTATTGGAAAAAGGATTATTGTTAGCTTTGACATGTGAGACACTTCCCACCGTGTGCAGCACCTTTTTCCACAATAAAGTTTGTATCAGCCAAGCGTTTCTCACGCTTTAGAGTAGGGTAATGAGTAAAAGTATCGTTTTACAAGTCGCAGTCCCAATTCCATTTCGAAAACTCTACGACTATCTGCCAGACAACAATCGAGCTAAATCAGATTATAAAATTGGCGCACGAGTAAACATCCCGTTTGGTAAATCACAGAAAATAGGGATGATCATAAATATCACCGATCACTCCACTTATCCCATCGAAAAATTAAAGCCGATCAATGAGCTTTTGGATAACTCTCCTACTTTTGAAGAACAACATCTAGCATGGCTTAAATGGATTAGTCAGTACTATCATCATCCGATTGGTGAAACTATCTTCACCGCTCTACCTGCATTACTTAGGAAGAGCGAAGCCACTGCTTCTGCAATAGAAACACACTGGCGCGCTACAGAGCTTGGAAAAACTATCAACCTTGATTCATTAAAAAGAGCTAAAAAGCAACAACAGTTATTGGTACTGCTAAGAGAGCAGGCAGATTGGATTAGCAATAAATCAACTAACGAACAGTTATCAAACTGGCTACCTGCGGCAAAAGCTTTAATGGAAAAAAATCTCGTTGAGCGATCAAAACGAATACCGAATATTAAATTAGCCACCCAAACAATTATAGGGGCGCCAGAATTAAGCGAAGAACAACAAGTAGCAACAAATGAAGTGATGAAGAAGATTGACCACTTTTCTGTTTTTCTGCTTGATGGGATCACTGGCAGTGGAAAAACAGAGGTTTATTTTTCTTGTATCGAGCAAGTCATTAAAAAAAATGAACAAGTGCTTTTGCTTATTCCAGAAATTGGCTTAACACCGCAACTATTAAAACGGTTTAGCCAAAGATTTAATTGCACAATTTCAGTGTTACATTCTGCGCTAAATGATTCCGAACGATATCAGATTTGGAAAAACGCACAAAATGGCCAATTGCAAATCTTAATCGGTACTCGTTCATCTATCTTCACACCATTTCTCAGTCTTGGTTTGATCATCATTGATGAGGAGCACGATCTTTCTTTCAAGCAACAAGATGGATTGAAATATTCTGCACGCGATGTCGCAATCACACGAGCGCAAAAAATTAATATCCCTGTGATATTAGGTTCGGCCACACCTTGTCTTGAAAGCTTGTGCAATGTTAAAAAAGGAGCCTACCAGCACCTTAAACTAAGACAACGTGCTGGTAATGCAATCGCTCCACGAATAGACACCATTGACCTAAAGGGCAAAGAACTCGTCAATAATTTTTCATCAGATCTACTAAAGCTCATTAAACAGACATTAGATAAAAATGAACAAGTTATTTTATTTTTAAACAGGAGAGGATTTGCTCCCACCATGCTTTGTCATGAGTGTGCATGGTCTGCCCAATGCACTCGATGCGATACTTACATGACAATTCATAAGAAAAAACATCGTCTCATTTGCCATCACTGTGGTTCTGAAAAACGCATTCCTCAGCAATGCCCAAGTTGTAGCAGTATCGACCTGCGCCCTATTGGTTTTGGTACCGAAAGAACTGAGCAAGCACTGCAAGATGCGTTTCCTGATACTGAAATCATTCGTATCGATAGAGATACTACTTCTCGTAAAAATGCAATGCGTCAATTACTCGAAAAAATTGAAAACAATCGCAGCCAAATTTTGTTGGGTACGCAAATGCTTGCCAAAGGTCATGATTTCCCTAACGTTACATTAGTTGGAATTTTAGATGCAGACCAAGGGCTGTTTGGGACGGACATGCGATCCAATGAAAGAATGGCGCAATTAATTACTCAAGTTGCAGGTAGAGCAGGAAGGGGAGAAAAAAGAGGGCTTGTTGTTATACAGACACATCACCCCGATCATCCGTTGCTACAAACACTGATCAACCAGGGTTATGGCGCATTTGCTGATAACGCTTTAAAAGAAAGACAAGAGGCTCAATTGCCCCCCTTTAGCTTTGCTGCAATGTTTCGTTCAGAGGCACCTTATGCAGATCAAAACATTCGATTTCTGCAAGATATAAAACAGATTTGCCAAACATTGAACTCAAATCAAACGATAGAACTTTTGGGGCCAATTCCCTCTCCGATGGAGCGAAAAGCGGGGAAATATAGAGCTCAGTTATTGTTAAGTAGTCACTCAAGGAAAGACTTACATTATTTATTGAGTGAAGCTCTTCAACAAACCGAAATCATGAAGTCAGCTAAACGTGTACGATGGAGTATTGATATTGATCCTCAGGATATGAGTTAACTCAAAAAGGTTTATTTTATTAAATCAAGCTCTGTAAAGTCGCTATCAATATCATCAATTGGGCTTGGATCAGAACTCGCTATACTATATTCCTCATCTGCCCACGCACCAAGATCAATGAGTTTACAGCGCTCTGAGCAAAAAGGTCGCCATTTGGACTCTTTATTCCAGGTCACTTCAGCATTACATGTAGGACAGTTAACTATCATATTAAAGTGCACAACAAATTAATTTAAAAGGCATATCCTGCTCTATCTGAACAGGGCGATCAAAACCACTTGGCTTAAGAAACCTCACTGTAAAACGCTGTCTTCCCCCGCTTATCTCTGGAAAATAGAAAGCACCTTTAGGAACAATGACTCTTACCAATTGACTTGCGATTCCGGTATCTAAAGAATGTTGGTACAAACCTGCTTTTGTTGCAGCGTCACAAACTACACCACTATTTCGAATCAACTTTAAAATCACGTTCAATGCTTTTTGTGGTTGTGAATAGTGACTCAACCAATTACGAATATCCTGACAACGGCTTTCAATATTTTTATTCAACCAATGACCATATGCCGGCACATCCATTTCCAGCGCACCCCCAGGTATACTATCGCGCTGCCTGATTGACATAATAAATTCATTCTGTTTAAGTCCCTGGCCTAATTGCCCTTCAATAGAACGAAGGTTCCTGGCAGCTAAATTCACTTCTTCCTGAACCTGTCTAATATAAGAATCATTTGGCATGTCCTTCAATACATATTTCCCAACAATCGCATTAATACGATCTAGCTCTTTTAACATATCTGTTTTAATTTCAGGACGATTAAATATGTTCATTAAGGCCACAAATGTATTGATCGCTGAACGGCTATCCCAATAGGTATCGCCTTTGAGATGATGCTCTATTTCCTCAAAAAGCGATTCTAAACGAACCAACGTTCGAATTTTTTCGTTTAAAGGTAATTCGTAGACTATCTCATCACCAGGTGGGATAAACGGCTCAGCAGTTTCAAACAAATTAGGTGAATCTTTTGACTGAAGTATATCTGTATTTTTTATTTTATTATTAAGCATACAATTAGTTGTTTCAATTGATTTTTCTTGAGGATTAACAAGTGTTTTATATTTTTCGTTTAAAGCTTCTACCTGTTGCAGCAAATCCTTAAGATCGCCAGAATTATTAAGAACATCATCAGCTAATGACAAGCGTGTTTGATTATCCACCTGACTATTTATTATCACTTCAACTGCTTCCGCGCTGGTATTATCTCTCTCCATTGTTCTACGAACTTGTAGCTCTCTAGGCACATCCAGCACAAGAATACGATCCACCAGATCCGCTTGCCCTGTTTCGATCAATAATGGAATTGCGATAATGCAATAAGGACTATTAAGCGATTCGATTTGCCGGGACATCCTGAGCCGAATTAACGGATGAAGAATACTTTCTAACTTGACTCTTGATTTAGCATCAGAAAATATCAAGTTTCGGAGATATTGACGATCTATCTCTCCAGATGCATTTAAAACTTTATCACTAAACTCTTTAACAATCTCTTTGAAAGCAGGTTGGCCCGGCTGTACAAGTTCTCGAGATATTTCATCTGCATCAATTATTGGAACACCTAAAGAGGAGAATTTTTGAGTAACTGTAGTTTTACCGCTTCCAATCCCTCCTGTTAATCCAATTTTGAGCATACCATTCCAAAAAAATTTAAGTGATGAAGAATAATTTGCCAGCGAAATCAGTATTCCGCTAACGACCTACATAAAAATTGAAAAAACTAGATACCTGCAAATTCGACAAAGAATAAAATAAAGGCAGAAAATAGTAGTAGTTTTACAATTTCAGATCTAATAAAACGATTATAGGTGAAAATAGATTAAAATGTGAGTGTCAAATATTGATCAACAATCACTTGCCCATACATTAAGGCAATCCACCCGGCGATAGCCAGATAAGGACCAAATGGTATAGGGTGATCTTTGTTATGCTTTTTAAATAGCACAAGTGAAATACCAATAATAGCGCCAACGACCGATGATAACAATATGACAAGTGGCAACATCTGCCAGCCTAACCAGGCACCGAGAAGAGCAAGGAGTTTGAAGTCCCCAAAACCCATTCCCTCTTTACCAGTGACTAATCTGAACAACTGGTAAACTAACCACAATGACAAATACCCAGCTGCTGCTCCAATGATACTTGTTGATGACTCCACAAAAACGGATTCAACACTAATAATCAAGCCTAGCCATAACAAAGGCATTGTAATGTCGTCAGGTAATAGTTGGGTATCATAATCGATAAACGTGAGCGCGATTAATGACCAGGTCAGAATCAGAGCAAATAGTGCTTGAACACCAAATCCAAAATGCATTGCTACTGAAACCGAAGCCGCTGCGGTCAATAGCTCAACGAAGGGATATCGAAAAGAGACTCGACTTTTGCAATGTCGACACTTTCCAGCAAGAATCAGATAGCTAAGCACAGGGATATTATCCCAGGCAGCGATAGGATGATTACAACTTGAACAACGAGACCGAGGCAGTGTTAAATCGAATCGTTCTTGTTGATTATCCTTTGAGGAAGAAGTTTCCTCGTCATCTGCTAAGAACTCCTCACACTGCCGTTTCCAATCTCGCTCCATCATTATCGGCAAGCGATAGATGACAACGTTTAGGAAACTGCCGATTAGAAGGCCGAGAACACCACAGGCGATATTAAACGCGACAGGAGCGGTAGAAAAATAGTCGTATATGATCATACAGGAAGGGTTTTAGAATACACTTCCCATTTTAAAAATTGGTAGGTACATTGCCAGAACTAATCCGCCAATAATTACTCCTAAAACCACCATGATAAGTGGCTCCATTAGACTGCTCATATTATCGACGGCATCATCAACTTCTTGCTCATAAAATTCAGCGACTTTATTAAGCATCGCATCCAATGAACCAGACTCTTCACCAATTGCTACCATTTGTACAGTCATACTTGGGAATAGTTTGCTTTGCGCCATGGCTGTTTGCAGTGGTTGTCCCGTTGAAATTTCATCACGCATTTTCAACACCGCTTCACTGAAAACATGATTCCCCGTTGCTCCCGCTACTGACTCCATCGCTTCAACAAGGGGAACACCTGCTGCGAACATAGTACCTAAGGTTCTGGAATAGCGTGCAACTGCTGCTTTCATTAAAATAGTTCCAACGATTGGCAACTTTAACAATGTGCGATCAACCACTACAGCAAAACTTTTCGATTTTTTCCGTGCAGAAATAAACAAATAAATCATTGTTATAACAGAACCAAAAATAATCAACCACCATTCCTGAACAAATTCGGACATAGTGACAACTAGTTTTGTAAATGCAGGAAGATCAGCGCCAAAACTTGAAAACAACTTATCAAATTGAGGAACAACCCATACCAGCAACAAAACTGTTACAACAAAAGCAACTGTTAACACACCAATTGGATAGATTAAGGCTTTCTTGATTTTGGATTTTAGTACTTCAGTTTTTTCTTTGTAAGTTGCAATTTTGTTGAGTAAATTCTCTAAAATACCCGCTTGCTCGCCTGCTTTAACCAAGTTACAAAAAAGATCATCGAATACATTTGGATGCTTTTTCAGCGCTTGCCCCAAAGAACTTCCACCTTCAATTTCGATTTTGATGGCACTAATGAGCGTTTGCATTCCTGAATGATCATTACTTTTACTAATTATTTCAAAGGCTTGAACCAAAGGAACACCTGCAGACATCATAGTCGCGAGCTGACGACTAAATACTGCGATGTCTTTTGATTTAATACGCTTCTTACCAGCGGAAAATAAACTCGTCGGTTTTTTTTTGACTTTTAAAGGAGAAATGCCCTGACGACGCAGATCAGCTTTAACCAATGCGCTACTCGCTCCTATAATCTCACCTTTATGCCGGCTACCTCTACGATCTGTACCCTCCCACAAGAAAGCCATTTGTTTGAGTGATTTCTGTTTTTTTGTTTTTGCAGTTACAGCCATTATTTCCTCACTCCGAAGTCACTCGGTCTATCTCTTCAATACTTGTTATACCGGCCTTTACTTTTTCGAGGCCCGCTCTTCGTAAATCCCAAACACCCTCTTTTTTTGCTTGCTCGGCGATAGCGGTTGAATTTCCACCATTTATGATTATTTTTGAAATCGACTCCGTTATCGGCAGAACCTCGAAAACACCAATCCTACCACGATAGCCAGAGTTGCACTGCTCACACCCCTCTGGACCATACAAGATAAATGAGCCTAACTCTTCTGGCTCAAATCCCATGCGCAATAATACATCGTCAGGCAATTCCAGTTGCTGTTTGCAGGCATGACATAACTCACGAAGCAAGCGCTGAGCGATTATCAAAGATACTGAAGCAACAATATTGTATGGCTCAACCCCCATGTTAACCAAACGAGTTAACGTCTGCGATGCGTCATTCGTATGCAATGTAGACAATACCATATGACCTGTTTGAGCTGCTTTCATAGCAATCTCTGCGGTTTCCGTGTCACGAATTTCCCCCACCATAATGACATCGGGATCCTGGCGTAAAAATGATCGCAACGCTGACGCAAAGTCCAATCCCACTTTTGGATTTATATTTACCTGATTTATCCCACGCAAATATATCTCTGCAGGATCTTCCGCGGCAGAAATATTTCGGTCATTAGTATTAAGTATGCTGAGTGCGGAGTATAAGCTAACCGTTTTACCACTGCCCGTTGGCCCGGTAATTAACACCATGCCATGTGGTTTTTTTATCGCGTCGATGAAAAGCTTCTTTTGCTGCTCATCCATTCCCAAAGTATCAGCGCCAAATTTCAAATTTCCCGAATCTAAAATCCTCAGTACTATTTTTTCACCAAACAGCATTGGGCAGGTGCTAATGCGGAAATCAATGCTGCGGTTTTTAGTCAACTTGAGCTTCATTCGGCCATCTTGCGGTAAACGCCTTTCTGAAATATCCAGTTGAGACATAACTTTCAATCTTGCGATTATTCGATTCGCTTGATTGGCAGGAGGATTCGCTATCTCTTCAAGAATTCCATCAATTCTGATCCGAACACGAAAATTGCCTTCATAAACTTCAAAATGAATATCTGAAGCCCCTTTTTTAATCCCGTCAATCAAGAGTTTATTAACAAACCGCACAATCGGTGCATCTTCAACATCTTTTTCACCAACATCGTTTGCAGACTCCTCCTCTATGCCCATAAATTCAAGATCATCCAAGGTTGCATCAATTAATGATGGTAGCTCAGACTCTTGGGACTCAATAGATTTGTCTATTACACGACTTAACGCGAGGGCCTCAGTCAATACAGGCTCAACATTTAATCCAGAATGAAATTTAAACTGATTTAGCGCATTTAGGTTGGCCGGATCGGAAACACCTACAAATAATTTTTTACCACGTTTATAAAGGGGGAGTGCATTAAATTCTCGGACTAATTTAGAATCGATAAGCTTTAAAACATCAGAATCGTAATCAAAAGCTTCAATATCAAACAAAGGCAAGCCAAACTCTTCAGACACCGCATTAGCAATATCTTTACTTTCAATAAGGTGATGCTCTAACAGATAACTGACAAAGCTCATCCCTTCGCTAGTTGCCTGGCGATATGCCCGGTGAGCTTTTTCTTCAAATATCAAGCCCTTATCAACTAACCGTTTAGGTAAACCATTTAACGCAGTGCTCACTCAAACATCCTATGCCATGAAAGATAAATAAAGTTTTATTGTGCCCTACTTTTCACATTCAATAAACCTATTACCAAGTGATGCCTCTCGATAATATATTTACTTTGGGTGACATCAAACATAAAAAAAGCCCCTCAAGTGAGGGGCTAAAATGTGGGGAGGGAAGGACGGGGTGATCGGTAACAAGTAGCAATCATTATTACAGTCCTTCCAACTCTGCAATAATCTACCTTTGATTACTTGCGTAATCAGTGTCACCTAAAGTACTTAGAAGCAAGAGCCACACCAAGCAAGTTAAACAATGGAGTTATCTACAAAATCCACTAGTAACACAACTTCCTGAGGCAACCCATGTCACATTTTGCGCATTAACTGTTGGAGTTATTATATAGTCATAGTCGACATTAGGGGTGACCGATGTATCAGTAAATCTTGATGTTATTACACCATCAGTAATAGATTGAACAGCTCCGGCAGCCGCTGGAATTCCAGCAAAAACGCCATCAGTACAGCCAGTTTCAGTTCCCAATTGACTAATACACACTTCAACAGCTAATTTGTAGTTGCTTGATTGAGATACCGCACCGGATGCTTCAGCAGTTCTTGTATAATCCCTATACATTGGCATAGCAACGGCCGCCAAAATACCAACAATAGCAATCGTAATCATCAATTCAATCAATGTGAATCCTTTCTGATTTTTTTGTTTTTTTAATTTTTTCATAAATCCTCTCCTAAAAAATAACTCTTATAATTTTAAAATATCGCTACACCATCTTACGGATAACGGACACACTCTTTGCAACTCACTCCTCATTTTATCATTTTCTTAGAATTTTATTCGAATAGAAAGTTCCACAGAAAAATACATAAAAACTAATGAATAACAAAACCTTACTTTAGCTGATTCCATGAATCAATATGCTGAATTGCGTCACATTCTGACAATTTTTGTCACACTAAACGTGTCACTATTTCCAAACACTTTAGCTCATTTCCAGCTTTTTCAGTCGATATCGCAACTGCCGAAAGCTTATCCCTAAGAGTTTGGCAGCTGCAGTTTTATTATATCTTGTTTTTTCCAATGCTTCCTTAATTGCTTCTTTTTCTATAGAGCCTAGATACGGATCTAAAGGGATTCGGGTATTATCCAGAGAATCAAGATCACCTGGTTCTAAACTGGGGAGGCGCAAATCTTTTGGCTCGATCATGTTTCCATCACATAGTGTCATTGCTCGCTCAAGAATATTCTCCAGCTCGCGAACATTGCCTGGAAAGCCATACTGACAAAGCTTGATGACAGCTTCATTGCAAATCTTAATTTCACCAAGGTCTGAATCCCGCGCTAATTTAGCTAACAAATGTTCAGCGAGCAAGGGAATATCTTCTGGATGCTCTCGCAAACTTGGCGCTCGCAATTCTATAACATTGATTCGATAAAAAAGATCTTGTCGAAAACTTCCTTGCTGAACCATTTCAGCAAGATTTTTATGGGTGGCGCTTAATATACGCACGTTTATCGGAATCTCTTTTTGCGCACCCACTTGTCTTACTGCTTTTTCCTGGATGACACGCAGAAGCTTTACTTGCATGTGCATAGGAAGGTCCGCCACCTCATCTAGGAACAGAGTTCCGCCACTTGCCACCTGGAAAAGACCTTCTTTATCGCTAATCGCGCCGGTAAAACTGCCCTTTTTATATCCAAAAAATTCACTTTCCATCAAATGATCCGGAATTGCTCCACAGTTGACAGGCACAAAGATGCCATCAGATCTAGGACCTTGCTCATGAATCATGCGAGCGACTAATTCTTTACCACTCCCAGATTCACCGGAGATATAAACAGGTGCTTGACTGTTAGCTAATTTACCAATCACAGCGCGAGTTTTTGCAATAACTGCGGAATTTCCGAGCAATTTCAATGTTCGCTGAGCTGTCGCTTTGGTGACAACCTCCTGCTTTTCAATTTTTACAGCAGTAGCCACCATGCTTCTCAATACCTGTAAGTCGACAGGTTTGGAGACAAAATCAAAGGCGCCAGCTTTAAGTGCTTGAACTGCAGATTCTACATTCCCGTGCGCAGTTATCATCGCAACTGGCGTATTACCGTACTCCGCTGAAATCGTATCAACCAGGTCAATCCCATTGCCATCGGGCAGACGCATATCAGTCAAACAAACATCATATTTATTGCGGGCTAAAAGGGCTCGAGCTTCAGCAATCGACCCTGCCGTATGAGAATCTATATCCATTCGAAGTAATGTGATCTGGATCAGCTCACAAATATCTGGCTCATCATCAACAATGAGCGCTAAATAGCCAGCCATCAGCGCACTCTTCTTTTAACACTTGAAAACGTTAACCTAAAACAACTACCTCCTGATTCATCCGGAAGGTAATCCAGGTGCGCATGATTTGCTTCTGCCAATTCGCGTGCGATATACAAGCCTAAGCCTGTTCCTTTTGCTGCTGTTGTAAAAAATGGTTCAAAAATCTGCTCAACCATCTCTGCACTCACTCCACTTCCATGATCGATAACATCCAAATATGGCGAATGGGAATCTTTCAATTCCCCCCCCTTAATCTCCAGAATCCACTCACAAACATCACATAACCCGTGCCTAAGTCCATTTTGGGATAGATTCCATAATATTTGATGGAGGTGGCTCGGATCAACAGATACCTGCAAATCATTAGGGAAAACTTCCAATAATATCTTTTCCAGCTCGATATCGTGAACACGGCAAAACTCGATTACAAATCCCTCCAGCCAAGGTTTCAATAGAATTTGCTCTGGAACAGCTTTATCTCGCCGGCTAAGCTGCATAACGTTCTCAATAATGACATTCATGCGAACAGATTGTTCACGAATAATTTGCGTCAACCTGCGATCAGCTTGATCAAGATTTGTAGATTCTTCAAGCAGTTGACTTGCATGACTAATTGCCCCTAAAGGATTCCGTATTTCATGAGCGATACTTGCAGTTAGTCGCCCTAAAGCGGTTAGCTTTAAATGCTGAGCTTGCTGATCAAGAAACGAGGTATCCTCTAAGATGATTAATGTCCCTGCGTAATCTTGCATCCCCAGCCGAATAAAGCGGGGGTATATCGCACTTGCACCAGATACACGAAATGCTTCCGCTTCATATTGATTATCTTCAAGCCAATGTTTTAGCTCAGCATCTAAAGCACTCGATATATCAGCAACAGGCCTCAATTGATCTTTAGCGGGCATTCCGAGCAAATACCAGGCAGCCTCGTTCATTAATCGAATATGCATCTGGTTATCAACAACTAAAACGCCAGACCCCATCCGCTGAATAATAAATTCGTTTAACTGCCCCATATTCACGAGATCAACCCCGCGCTGCGCAGCGAGAACCTCACTATCTCTTAATTGCTTTGCCAATACATTTGACAATATCGCAGAGATAAAAAATGTGGCGCATAAAAGCCCAGTCTGCACAAAATAATATCCATGGCTATCAAACCATATAAATCGATAAGTCTGCTCTAACGTAACTATTAGCGTCGCGCTCGTCGCATAAATAAAAGCAACGCGGCCATTACACAAAACCCCAACACTTGCCACCGTAACAACAAGCAACATTCCCAAGCCACTATCAACCCCCCCACTTACATGCATGCAAATTGTGATTATGAAAATATCCACAAATGAGTGAATATAAACTTGCAGATTGAAAGTGGGCGTTCGGTAATATGAACTCATGATAGAAAAAAGCGCATATATCAGGTAGATATTTGCAGCAATAAAAAAAACAATGGGGTTTTCTTTCCCTAACAAGCTAGGGACGGGTAGAAACAGGTAGGAAATAATAAATATGACAGCGAGCGCTAATCGATAGAATCCGATAAGATAGAGCGCATGCCAAGACGATTCAAGCGGTGAGTTAAACTGCTCCCCATCTTTTAAACCGCGATGCATTATGTCACTCATCTAAACTCCTTGCATTAGACCCCTACACATCATTTTGCGCTAACAGGAAGAATCCACTCATGTTTTTTTTGAGCTTATCGAAGAGTATTTATCATAATGACTTTTATTGCAAAAGAAGGCGCCTGAGCCCTTAAAAGCTTCACTTTCAAGCACATGAACACCACATAATTTACATTGTTTCACTCGCTGAACTGGCAGTGTAGCGTGTTTTTGCTGGAGATATTCGAGTTTTCTTAGCCGCACATGTTTAATAAAGGCCCAAATCACCCAGATAGCGAACCCGATTAATGCAAGTCGAACAATTCCCATTTATCATTTACACCTAAGTCTAAAAATCACGTAAAAACAGTAAATCGGGAACCGAGTTAAAAGGAGCGACTAACCGAAAATTGAGCTAAAGTAATCATTGCTTGCTTGTATTTTGAATCGGGCAACACATCGAGAAAAGCAATTGCTTTCTCTGCTTCTCGTTTGGCAGCATTCGCTGTGTAGTCAATAGCCCCGGTAGACCGTACTGCACTTATAATAGCGTCAATGTTTTCCCGACCACCTTTTTCGATAGATTCCCTGACAATATTAACCTGCTCACTATTACCATGGCGCATGACATAAATGAGAGGTAATGTCGGCTTACCTTCGGCTAAATCATCACCTACGTTCTTGCCTATCTCTTCACTGGAATGACTATAATCCAAAACATCATCAATTAGCTGAAACGCTGTACCTAAATGCATTCCGTACCGACTTAGCGCATCAATCTCTTCTTCAGTCCTTCCACTAATTACAGCACCGAGCTTGCTTGCTGCCTCAAACAACTTTGCCGTTTTATAGCGAATAACTTCAAGATATGTTTCTTCGGTAGTGTTTGGCTCGTGGCAGTTCATCAACTGCATCACTTCACCTTCAGCGATAACATTGGTTGAGCTGGCAAGAATATCCATTACAGGCATACTTCCAACTTCGACCATCATTTGAAAGGCACGTGAGTATAAAAAATCACCCACCAAGACACTCGCTTCATTACCCCAGATAGCATTAGCCGTATCGCGACCACGGCGCATATCGGACGCATCAACTACATCATCATGAAGTAAAGTAGCAGTATGAATGAACTCCACAACAGCAGCGAGCGGTATATGATAATAACCTTGATAACCAAATGCCCTAGCACTAAGCAGCAGCAGAATTGGTCGCAATCGTTTTCCACCACTATTAATGATGTAATGACTCAACTGATTAACAAGTACCACATCCGAGTGCAATCGTTGTCTGATCACATTATCTACTTCAAGCTTATCTTCCTCGACCAAAGCATAAACATCATCAATAGTCATGGAGTTTGGCCCAGAATCGAAGTCCTGCCCATAGGCTGAAGTATGTTCTATTTCAATAGGTTCTAAATGCATAGTGCAGTATTCTAATCAGATATTCGCTTCGATTATATAAAATATACCGTTCTAGTCAAAATTGTTAATTTTTTATTTATCATATTTGACAATATCACGCATGTAATAGTAAAATCGCGCCCCTTAAATTTGACCCTTGATCGTCAAACCGGAGAACAAAGAAAATGTATGCGGTAATCAAAACCGGCGGTAAGCAATACCGCGTAGAAGAAGGCCAAACTCTTAGAGTTGAAAAAATTGAAGCTGACGCTGGTAGCTCAATTGATTTAGATGAAGTGCTAATGGTAGCAAATGGCGACGACATCAAAATCGGTGCTCCTTATGTTGAAAGCGGCAAAGTATCTGCCGAGATCGTGGAGCATGGCCGTGGCGATAAAATTCGCATCATTAAATTCAATCGCAGAAAGCATTATCGCAAACAGGCAGGCCATCGCCAGTCTTATACTGCGATAAAAATTACCGGCATTTCTGCTGCTAGTTAAGAAAATTAGAGGCTTATACAATGGCACATAAGAAAGCAGGCGGTAGTACCCGCAATGGACGCGATTCAGTATCCAAACGTCTAGGCGTTAAACGTTTCGGCGGACAAGAAGTACTAGCAGGTAATATTTTGGTTCGTCAACGCGGCACGAAATTCCACCCTGGATTAAATGTTAGTCGCGGCCATGACGACACGCTCTTTGCAACGGCAAACGGTACTGTTGTTTTCGAGACTAAAGGTCCAAAAAATAGAAAATACATAAGCGTAACAGCTGCCAACTAAGGCATTTGCTAATCGCTTGAATTAAAAAAACCCCTTTGTTGGGGTTTTTTGCGTATTTAGAGATAGCTTAAGAGCAAGCCCATGAAATTCATAGATGAAGCAACAATTACCGTCGAAGCAGGAAAAGGCGGCAATGGCTGCCTGAGCTTTCGTCGCGAAAAATATATCCCAAAAGGTGGACCTGACGGTGGTGACGGTGGTGATGGTGGAAGCGTCTATCTTGTTGGTGAAAACGATCTAAACACACTTGCCGATTTTCGATTCAAAAGATCATACAAAGCTGAAAACGGGCAAGGCGGCATGGGGAAAAACTGCCGAGGTAAAAGCGGAAACGATCTCTACATCAAAGTACCCGTCGGCACCCTGATCCACGATACCGAAACACAAGAACTCATCGGTGATATTGACAGCGTTGGAAAAATTCTGAAAGTTGCTCAAGGCGGATTTCATGGATTGGGGAACACACGCTTTAAAAGCTCAGTTAACCAAGCGCCGCGTCAACACACGCCTGGTAGCTTAGGTGAGAAACGCATTCTAGCGCTTGAGCTACAAGTTCTAGCTGATGTTGGGCTTCTTGGAATGCCGAACGCTGGCAAATCAACGTTTATCCGCTCAGTCTCTGCAGCAAAACCAAAAGTTGCTGACTATCCATTTACCACGCTCTATCCAAACCTTGGTGTTGTGCGTCTTGAAGAAAACAAAAGCTTCGTCATAGCTGATATCCCCGGTCTGATTGAAGGTGCTGCTGAGGGAGCTGGGCTTGGCATTCAATTTCTTAAACATCTGTCACGCACTGGATTATTGCTCCATGTAGTTGATATTGCGCCTATTGACCCCGCCATTGATACTGCTGATGAAATCAATAAAATCGCCCTGGAACTGAGCAAATTCAGTGAAAAGCTTGCCTCTCAACCTCGATGGTTAGTCCTCAATAAAACCGACCTTCTATCAGAAAAAGACGAAGATAAAGTGGTTAACAATATTGTAAACTCACTAAACTGGAAGGCACCTGTTTTTGCGATTTCAGCAATCAGTGGCAAAGGAACTGATAAACTTTGCCACGCGATTATGAATTACCTCACGGAAACTCGTGCTGCAGAGAGCGAAGATAAAGATACACCCTACAACCCATAGCACCCAACCAAAAACGACTCCCATGAAAACTTGGATCATTAAATCAGGTAGCTCACTGCTCACCAACCACGGGAAAGGTCTTGACAAGGCTTTCATATCTCAATGGGTTGAACAGGTCGTCGAATTGAGAAAAAGAGGGATAAATTGCATTCTCGTATCATCTGGCGCAGTTGCTGAAGGACTAAGCAGACTAGGCGTCACAGAAAGACCGCATGAACTCCACGAACTTCAGGCTGCAGCCGCCGTTGGTCAAATGGGATTAATTCAGAATTACGAAGTACAGTTTCAGAAATACGGCATCCATACTGCACAAATTTTACTCACACACGATGACTTATCCAACAGACAACGTTATTTGAATGCAAGAAGCACATTAAAGACACTTGTTTCAAAGGGTGTTGTACCCATTATCAATGAAAATGACACTGTGGCAATCGATGAGATCAGGTTTGGAGATAACGATACGCTAGCCGCGCTCACGGCCAACTTGCTCGACGCAGATCAGCTTGTGCTATTAACCGATCAAGATGGCCTATTTACAGACGACCCCAAAACTAACAGCAATGCTGAATTGATAAAAAAGGCAGCGGCAAATGATCCAGCATTATTGCAGATGGCCGGATCTGCCGGAAAATTTGGTCGCGGTGGCATGTATACAAAAATTAAAGCAGCCCAACGCGCCGCGCTCTCTGGCACAACAACTGTAATCGCCAATGGCAGTAAAAAGAATATTCTTCTACAAATCGAAGCTCAAGAAGGTAACGCAGGAACTTGGTTAACAACAGAAAATAGCCCTGTTACAGCAAGAAAACAATGGCTTGCAGGACATCTAAAAGTCAAAGGTAAACTGACTTTAGACGATGGTGCTTGTGTGGCATTAAAAAATTCTGGAAAAAGTTTATTGCCTGTTGGTGTTAAAAAATGCGTAGGCACTTTCAATCGAGGTGAAGCAGTTATGTGTATCAACACTGCTGGGGAAAACGTCGCCATCGGACTCATCAACTATAACAGTGATGAAGCCAGCAAAATTATTGGCAAAGCTTCCGGGCAGATTGAAGCAATTCTTGGTTATATTGATGACTTTGAGCTTATACACCGAGATAATTTATCCATCATATAAAGAATCGCTAGGAGATCTTTGTCCTAGACACAAAAAAGCCGACTAAAAAGTCGGCTTTTTTATTAAATACTCAAAACAATTACATGCTTTTAATTGCTGCATTCATGCGAGATTTATATCGTGCTGCAGTGTTTTTCTGAACAATACCTTTACCACTCATGCTATCTAATACAGGAACAGCTGCTTTATAGGCTTCTTGAGCTTTTTCTTTCTCACCGGCATCAATAGCACTTTTAACACTTTTGATATAAGTACGCATCTTGGAGCGCAAAGCACTGTTTTGAGTGCGACGTGTGTCATTTTGACGCGCACGTTTTTTTGCTTGTGGTGAATTTGCCAAAGTACTGCTCCTCGAATCTTACCTGAATTTTAGAACGCGGGATTATCTACCCCACGACACATTGTGTCAACCCTTGCACAGCTATAATTCAGCCTTATCCGTATTAAATAAGCATAGCTGGCTTCAGATTTGCTAAAATCACCTCGCAGTTAACCACAACTAGGAATTCCCTCTGAGCAAGAAGCTATTAAAATCTGCCGCCGTTGTAAGTAGCATGACAATGATATCCCGAATTCTTGGATTTGCTCGAGATATGGTGTTCGCACGCATGTTTGGCGCTGATGCTGCTACTGATGCCTTTTTCGTCGCTTTTAAAATTCCCAATTTTCTACGTCGACTTTTCGCTGAAGGTGCTTTTGCACAAGCATTCATTCCGGTTCTCACTGACTATAAAGAAAATAAATCCACCGAAGAGCTGCAGCTACTAATCAGTAAAGTGGCTGGCACATTCAGCGTCGTTTTATTAGGCATAACTTTATCCGGGATACTTGCCGCTCCACTAATCATAATGGTGTTTGGGCCAGGATTTCTCGGTGATGATGAAAAATACAATCTCGCAATAGAAATGCTACGATTCACATTCCCCTATCTTTTTTTTATTGCGCTTACTGCTTTTGCGGGGGGCATCCTTAATAGCTTTGGTAAGTTTGCTGTTCCGGCGTTCACCCCGGTATTTCTGAATATCGTTTTAATTAGTGCTGCTGTTTTTATTTCGCCTTATTTAGATCAACCCATAATGGCACTTGCGTGGGGGGTTTTCATTGCTGGTATTGTGCAATTACTGTTTCAATTTCCTTTTTTATTAAAAATGAAGTTATTACCGCGACCCAGCTGGGGATGGAACCACCCGGGCGTTACTAAAATAAGAAAGCTAATGCTGCCAGCAATTTTTGGATCATCTGTTGTACAAATTAATCTGCTTTTCGATACTCTCATTGCCTCGTTTTTAGTGACAGGAAGCATCAGCTGGCTTTATTATTCGGATCGATTGGTCGAATTCCCGCTCGGATTGCTAGGCATTGCCTTAGCCACTGTTATATTACCTAAACTCTCTCAAGATCACGCAAAGGCTTCGCCAGAAAAATTTTCCGCCACTTTAGATTGGGCATTACGATTTGCACTCCTGATTGGTTTGCCGGCTGCAGTAGGCTTGATTATTCTCGCTGCCCCCATGCTAGCAACACTCTTTTATGGTGGCGCTTTTACTGGCGAAGACGTATACCTATCCAGCCTGAGCCTGATGGCTTACGCCTCAGGCTTAATGGGATTTATTCTGGTGAAGGTATTGGCGCCCGGCTTTTATGCGAGACAAGACACCAGGACTCCGGTAAAAATCGGCATCCAGGCCATGGTCGCCAACATGGGATTAAACATATTATTTGTGACACCACTTTATATGATGGACTTTAAAGGAGCACATACGGGGCTAGCACTGGCAACAGCAGCATCAGCCTATATTAACGCCTTCCTCCTCTATCACACTTTAAGGAAAAACGGCTTTTATCAACCACAAAAAGGCTGGATGAAAATGCTTGCGCAAGTAACATTTGCCTGCACAGCGATGGCGGCGCTACTTATCTACGCAAGCCCTCCGCTAGAAACCTGGCTAGCTTGGACAACACTGGAACGTGCTGGCTCATTGACCATGTGGGTATTTGCAGGATTTTCATGTTATTTGGTTTCTCTGCTAATCACCGGCGTGAAGTTAAAATCATTTCTCAAAGCTGAAAGTTAATTGACTCAATTTGCGTATATCCACCCAAGCGCATATCATCACTAACATTTAATCAAAGCACTCATAAATATAGCAATCAATGGAAATCATCCGCGGTTTACACTCATTACAAAAACACCACAAAGGCAATGTTGTCACCGTAGGAAATTTTGACGGCGTCCATCTTGGCCATCAAGAAATCATCAAGCAGCTCAAAAAACATGCGAGCAAATTTGGTGTGCCGCTTACTGTCATTACTTTCCACCCAAATCCACAAGAGTTTTTTGCGCCAGAAACTGCACCGGCAAAACTCACTCGGTTTCACGATAAGATGCGTTTATTGGAAGAATATGGTGTAGATCGAGTTCTCAATATCCCGTTTAGTGCTTCACTGGCACAATTAGAAGCGGACGATTTTATAAAAAATATTTTGGTGGATGGGCTGGATACCAAACACCTTGTTATTGGTGATGACTTCCGTTTTGGTAAAAATCGAAAAGGTGATTTCAAGCTGTTGCAAAATGCGGGAGAAAGCTATGAATTTAGTATTGAAGCAACGCCTACTTATTGTGTTGAAAACGAACGCGTAAGCAGTACTAGAATTCGACAAGCCATGGCACGAGGTGACCTTTCACTGGCGGAAAAACTCCTGGGACGAACCTTTAATATCAGCGGTCATGTCGCCCATGGCGACAAGCGAGGCAGAATAATTGGCTTTCCAACCGCAAATATCCGATTAAAACAACAAATTGCTCCCACTAACGGTGTTTATGCGGTTAAAATAACCGGCTTGGATAATGAATATAGTGGTGTTGCAAATATTGGTGTTCGACCGACAGTTGATGGCAGCCAATACCTTTTAGAAGTCCATCTTTTTAACTTTGACCAAACTATATACAACAAACGCATTAATGTTCATTTCGAAGAATTTATTCGAACTGAGCAAAAATTTGATGATCTCGACACATTAGTCGAGCAGATTAAACAAGACTCGACAACCGCAAAAGAGCTACTAAGAATAAACTGAAAATGACCGACGCAAAAAATTATAAAGACACATTAAATCTTCCCAAAACTGGCTTTCCAATGAAAGCAAATCTGGCGAACCGTGAACCACAGATGTTGAAACGCTGGAATGACTTGGATATTTACGGCAAACAACGCGAGACTGCCAAAGGAAGAGAAAAATTCATTTTGCACGATGGCCCTCCCTATGCGAACGGGGAAATTCATCTTGGTCATGCAGTAAATAAAATTCTGAAAGACATCATCATCAAATCAAAAACCCTGAGTGGTTACGACGCGCCTTATGTCCCCGGTTGGGATTGCCATGGATTGCCTATAGAGCTTCAGGTAGAAAAAAAGGTTGGCAAAGCAGGTGGGAAAGTTAGCGCAAAAGAGTTCCGCAAGGCCTGTCGAAAATACGCCTATAAACAAGTCGATATTCAGAAGAAAGACTTCATTCGCTTAGGTGTACTTGGCGATTGGGATAATCCTTATCTAACGCTCGACTATAAATTTGAAGCGAATATTGTTCGTGGATTATCGAAAATATTTGAAAACGGTCATATCCACCAAGGTTCCAAACCTGTTCACTGGTGTACTGATTGTGGTTCTGCGCTCGCGGAAGCAGAAGTTGAATATAAAGACAAACGCTCTCCTGCTATCGATGTACGTTTTGAAGTATTAGATGACGCGGCGTTTATTGATAAATGCCATCACGTAGAGCATCACGATTCCAAAGGAGTTATTTCTGTTGTCATCTGGACGACGACTCCATGGACACTGCCAGCCAATGAAGCTGTAGCACTTCATCCAGACCTGGATTACGTAGTTGTTGAGTGTGTTGGCGAACATGGAACTGAGCGACTCGTTCTTGCCGAAGCACTTTGGAAAGATGCAATTGGCCTTTATGGCTTTAAAGAACATAGGGTAGCTGCCTACTGCAAAGGTAGCGCATTAGAAAACGCCAAACTCAAACACCCGTTTTATGATAAAGAAGTGCCAATTATTCTTGGCGATCATGTAACTACAGATGCCGGTACTGGCGCGGTACATACTGCACCAGCCCACGGCCAAGAAGATTACGTAGCCGGTTCACGTTATAATTTACCTGTTGAAAATCCCGTAGGTGCGAACGGCGCATTTCTACCAGATACAAAATTGTTTGCTGGCCAACATGTGTTTAAAGCAAACGATAGCGTCATTGAAACATTGAAAACAAACGGTAAGCTTGTACACCACCGTGCGTTAGAGCATAGTTATCCTCACTGCTGGCGACATAAAACACCTATTATTTTCCGCGCAACACCACAGTGGTTTATCAGCATGGAACAAAATGGCCTGCGAGAAAATGCGCTTAAATCAATTCCTGATATCAGTTGGCTACCAGATTGGGGACAAGCACGTATTGAAGGCATGATTTCGAATCGCCCGGACTGGTGTATCTCACGACAAAGAACTTGGGGCGTACCCATCGCCGTGTTTGTGCATAAAGATACTCAAGCATTGCACCCTGACACGCCAGCATTAATGGAAAAAGTCGCTCAGAAGATGGAAGAGTCAGGCATCGACGCTTGGTTTGATCTAGAGCCTTCCGAATTATTAAATGCTGATGATGCAGAAATATACGTAAAGATAGTTGATACACTAGACGTGTGGTTTGATTCTGGTAGTTCACACTTTTGTGTGCTTGATCAAAATGACGAATTACATTCACCCGCCGATTTGTATTTAGAAGGTTCAGACCAGCATCGCGGTTGGTTTCAATCTTCCTTGCTTGCATCATTCGCTATGAAAAATGCAGCGCCTTATAAACAAGCATTAACGCATGGTTTCACTGTCGACTCTGAAGGCAAAAAAATGTCTAAGAGTATGGGCAATGGTGTAGAGCCGCAAAAGGTTGTTAACACACTCGGCGCAGATATTATTCGCTTGTGGATTGCGGCAACTGATTATCGTGGTGAGATGACGGTTTCGGATGAAATCTTTGCTCGAACGGCAGATGCCTATCGAAGAATCCGCAATACTGCACGCTTCCTCTTAGCAAACTTAAATGGGTTTGATCCATCAACGGATGCATTAGCGCCTGCGGATATGCTCGCTCTGGATAACTGGGCGATTGATCGGGTTGCTCAGCTACAACAAGAGATCATAAAAGATTACGAAAACTACGAATTCCACAATATTTACCAAAAAGCTCATAATTTTTGCGCGGTGGAATTGGGTGGCTTTTATCTCGACATTATCAAAGATCGTCAATACACCACGAAAGAAGACAGCATAGCTCGTCGTTCTGCTCAAACTGCACTTCACCATATTATAGAAGCATTTGTTCGCTGGGTAGCGCCGATTCTTAGCTTCACCGCTGATGAGATCTGGGCAAATATTCCTGGTGAGCGAAGTGAGTCAGTATTTCTAGAAGGCTGGTATACACTACCAGAAACACCCAAGAGCACTGGATTTACATTGGAATTCTGGAATGAGTTGGTAGAAGTGCGAGTTGCAGTGAGTAAAGAGCTTGAAAAGCTGCGCGTCGCTGGCGCCATCGGATCTTCACTGGATGCTGACGTAACGCTCTACTGTGGCGCTGAAGTGTATGAAAAACTTTCGTTACTGGATGAAGAGTTACGATTTGCGCTTATTACATCGGACGCAAAAATATTCCGCGAAACTGAAAAACATGAAGAACTTGTCCACGTCACATTACAAGCAGGTGACGAAATCTGGATTAAGGTCAACGCTTCCACTTACGATAAATGCACACGCTGCTGGCACCATAGAGAAGATGTTGGTGAAAATACCGTGCACCCTCAACTTTGTGGGCGTTGTGTTGAAAATGTGGACGGCGATGGTGAGCAGAGAAGGTTTGTATAATGTTAAAATGGACTATTTTATCTTTGCTTATTATCATCCTTGATCAGATAACTAAAATGATTGCATCAGCCAATCTGCAGATGTTCGATCCGGTTATCATCATGCCCATGTTAAATTTTACATTGATGCATAACGAAGGTGCCGCGTTCAGCTTTTTAAGCGATGCTGGCGGATGGCAGCGCTGGTTTTTCTCCATACTCGCTTTTACTGTCAGTATTGTATTAATCATATGGATCAAAAAACTAAAACCAGAAGAAAAGGCATTAGCTATTTCTCTCTCGCTAATATTAGGTGGTGCGGTAGGAAATTTGATCGACCGAGTACGATTTGGATATGTTGTGGACTTCATCGATGTGTACTACGACACTATGCACTGGCCTGCATTTAATGTTGCGGATTCAGCCATCTTTGTTGGCGCCGTCTGGATGATTATCACCAGTTTTCGTCAAAGCGACGACGAGAAAAAAGACAGCAAAAGCTGATACTCTCCATTGGCAAAAAAACGCATCCACGTCGTCGCTGCAGTTATTGAGCGGAACAAAAAAATTTTAATCGCCAAACGACCTAAGCACCTCCATCAAGGAGGGCTTTGGGAGTTTCCTGGTGGAAAAGTCGAGTCCAATGAATTATCCCTGCAAGCGTTAAAACGAGAACTCTTTGAAGAACTCGATATTCACATATCTACCGCACAACCATTAATAAAAACAGATCATGACTATAGCGATAAATCTATTTGCCTGGATGTCTGGCGAGTTTCTAATTTTAGTGGCATCGCCGTTGGAAAAGAAGAGCAGGATGTTCTCTGGGTATCCGCAAACGATCTATATAAGTTCGACTTTCCTGCGGCAAACAAACCAATTGTTACAGCCGCACAACTCCCTCAAAAATATTTAATTACGCCAGACCCCTGCTCTATGAATGAACAACAATTTCTAACACAATTAGAAAACGCGTTCAAAAGTGGTATTACCCTGGTACAACTCAGATCTAAAAAACTGTCTTTAGATAAACTTTCTCAGCTTTACAAAAAAGCGCAAAAAATAACATCACATCACAACGCCACGTTATTATTAAATTGCTCCGTTGACGAAGCGAATACAATAGGTGTTAGGGACATTCATCTGTCATCACAAAATTTACTTAGCCTGAATACGCTTCCTGAGCACTTTTTTACTGCCGCCTCATGCCACAATCAACATGAAATAGAAAAAGCTTGCGAGCTGGGTGTGAACTTTATTGTTATTGCTCCCGTGAATAAAACAAGCACACATCCAGGTACCCAACCACTAGGCTGGGACAAATTTAGATCACTCTGCCAAACTGCTACCGTTCCAGCATTTGCCTTAGGTGGAATGCAAATCAACGACATTGCAAATGCTATCGAAAATGGCGCACAAGGCATCGCCGCTATTCGCGCACTATGGTGACGCAGTAATATCTTCATTTGCACTGTTACAGTGCTCTTTGTTTTCTTCTTCTTGCTTTTTCAGTGCGATTTATGTTTTTTTACACCAAAACTGTGCATCAGTATTTTTTCCGTGTATTATTTCCTGCCAGCAAAAAATCGTAATTTTACGACGAGCAACTCGCTTTATCGCACTACAACAGTGCGTATCGTTTTAAACAATTAGAATAAACAGGCACTTTATGGAAACTACATATTCAGGTAATGACGTTTTATTTATTTTGCTGGGCGCAATCATGGTTCTTGCTATGCATGCAGGTTTTGCCTTTCTAGAAGTCGGAACCGTTCGCAAGAAAAATCAAGTAAACGCCTTAGTTAAAATCATTTGCGATTTTGCAGTATCAACAATCGCATATTTCTTAGTCGGCTTTGGCATTGCATATGGCGTGGACTTTTTCGCTAGCGCAGAAACACTGTCAGAGAAAAATGGCTATGAGCTGGTAAAATTTTTCTTCTTAATGACATTTGCTGCGGCAATACCCGCCATTATTTCTGGTGGTATCGCGGAGCGAGCTAAATTCTATCCACAATTAATTGCGACTGCTGTTCTTGTCGCTCTGGCCTATCCGTTCTTCGAGGGTATTGTTTGGAATGGCAACTTCGGCATCCAGGATCTATTGGAAAAGAGTTTTGGCGCACCCTTTCACGACTTTGCAGGCTCCATTGTTGTGCATGCAGTAGGCGGCTGGATAGCACTTGGTGCGGTAATAATGCTCGGAGCACGATACGGTCGTTACTCCAAAACAGGCATTATCTCTACTCACCCACCTTCAAGCATTCCATTTCTTGCTCTTGGCGCATGGATTCTAACTGTAGGCTGGTTCGGGTTTAACGTCATGTCAGCACAAACTGTTGAAGCAGTAAGTGGTTTAGTTGCACTAAACTCATTGATGGCAATGGTGGGCGGCATATTGGCAGCGCTTATTGTTGGAAAGAATGACCCTGGCTTTGTTCACAATGGTCCACTTGCAGGCCTGGTAGCAATTTGTGCAGGCTCTGACGTGATGCACCCAATGGGAGCATTGGTGACTGGTGTAATTGCTGGCGCTGTCTTTGTTTGGACTTTTACGCTTGCGCAAAACAAATGGAAAATCGATGACGTTCTTGGCGTTTGGCCGCTGCACGGTATTTGTGGCGCTTGGGGCGCAATCGCTGCAGGTATATTCGGCCAACAAGCACTTGGTGGAATGGGTGGTGTAAGCTTTGTTTCTCAGATTATAGGAACACTAGGCGGCGTTTTATTTGCTACTGCGGTAGGATTTCTGGTTTACGGTGCGCTTCGCAAAACTATGGGATTACGTTTAACTCAAGAAGAAGAGTACAACGGTGCCGATTTAAGCATCCACAAAATTCAGTCTGAATACAATAAGGACTAAACTCTTCACTATCAATAAAAAGAGGCTTTTCAAAGCCTCTTTTTATTTAAAAATTCTCCGCAATAAAAAAACCACTGATTCTTTTCAAAACCAGTGGTGGAGAGAGCAACTTTTTAAGCGTAGTAAACCTCTACAACAGTCGAAGAGTAGCTGTTACTAAGCCGCACCAAAATCGTCAATATACTCACGTAATGTCATAAACAGCATCACATTATTTTCTACATTATGGTTGCTAAAATTTATTCCCATTCGATAAACTTCATCTGAAAGTTTTTCTTGCCAGACGACTTCAGCTTGAATCTGCACGCAAAATTCATCTGCCTCATATCCAATGGTGATATTTGAATTGGTCGCCAAATAACTATCCAACAGTATCCCCATACCAGAAATAGATACATCATTGACTTGATTAAACTCTATTCTTTCACTCCCCCCAACACCAATATGAAACTTCCCTGGTATTTGCTCATAAGCAAGGTTTGTTCTTTCATGGCGACGTTTATCAAAAACGTTAAGCGGCTCTTGTCTAGCATGATTCATTAATCAAGTTCCCCTCAGAATTAATTACGCTTTTCTATCGGCGAGATCAACACCCACTTGAGCCTGGAGAAAGGTGAAACAGCTCATGCAAATCAAGAAATTTTTTTTAATAACATAGACTTGTAATAACACGACAGCACACCACGATAATAGATTCTGTGACTCTAATCATAGTTATAAATGAGGTTTCCACAACAATTCCCGCTAGAAACACGGGGTTGGGGTTGGTTTTTCTGTTCTGAGTGATCTTAGCCCAAGTCACTCCAAAACCAGTCCCAACTCCTCTTCCTGGAGCCATTAACGGGAACTACTGAGGCCTCCAAAATTAATTTGACATTGTCAAAACACAGAAAACAGTCGTCATTTTCATGACTTTTTTATGAAAACAATTGAATGGAGACACGGTAAGCGTTTGATTTATATAGCTACTGAATCACTGGCACAACGAATGCATTATTACAAGTGTATCAACTAACCCTCCCTTAGGTGATACGCATTTTTCTTTCATCCTCCCTTAAGGGTACCGACTACGGTACCCTTTTTTTTATTCCAACGCTAAAAGCCTGCCAGAATAATCCTAGAAGTATATTAATGGAGCGTGGAGTGAGCTATATAGATAACAAATATACCTAATGTAATTAGACTAATTTGTTGCAAGCTCTCTTTGGGAGCTGTTCGTTTGTGTAAACCGGGTATCAAATCTGCCACCGCGATATAAATAAAACTGGATGCGGCAATCGCTAGTATATAAGGAACAATCGCCTCAGCAGAACTCAGACTAAAATAAGCAATCAATGCGCCCACTACGGTTGCCAAACTTGCGAGTAAGTTAAAAAGCAGTGCTTTGGCGCGAGAAAACCCACTTTGCAGGAGAATTGCAAAATCCCCCACTTCTTGAGGAATCTCATGCGCTGCAACAGCTAACGCCGTCACTATCCCCAAATGGATATCAGTAAGAAATGCGGCAGCAATTAAAACCCCATCCACAAAATTATGAACACCATCTCCAATCAAAACCAATGACCCGGCAGCCGAAGCTTTTTCATCATTCGGCTTATGGTGATGGTCTTGATGCTCATCTGCGCCATGCACTTCACATTCTATCGAATGGCAATGCCGCCAAAGCACTAATTTTTCCAGGAGAAAAAAGGTAAGAATCCCGATTAACACCGTTAAAGTAATATCGTGTAAATCGTCTACTTGAGGTGATATTAGCGCATGAGGCAAAAGCCCGAGAAAAGCAGCGCCAAGCAGCGCACCAATCGCGAAACTTACCATATGAGGCAATAACCGGGTTCGCCCTTTTTCTGGGATTAATAAAAAAGCAGATGCGGCAAGCACGCTGAGCACGCCACCAAGTAAGCTAAAAACAAGAATCCAGGCCAGAAGCGACATTAACTATTTATATCTCATTAGATGTATTATTCGAGGCCGGAATATTACGCAATTCGTTTTATTTGTCCAGCCAAATTAAACTCGCCATTCGACCACAGACACCATCTCTGCGGTAAGAATAAAATCGATTCTTATCCGAATAGGTGCAAAACTCACCACCATAAATGTCAATAACACCATTAGCTTTCAGCCGTTGTATCGCTAATTGATAGATATCAGCCAACCATTTATCTCTACCATTGATGCGTTGAAAAGCTGATTCAGCATTAACATTCTTTTCCACAAACGCTGAAACGACTTCTTCACCCACTTCAAATGCACCAGGCCCGATGGCAGGACCAAGCCAGGCCATAATACGCTCACCATTTTGCGCTAATTTTTCAACAGTATTTTCCAAAATACCATCTAACAAACCGCGCCATCCTGCATGCACGGCCGCGACTTTTGTTCCGTTCTCATTGGCAAATAGAACAGGCAGACAATCCGCCGTCATAACTACACAAACCTGGCTGGACTTATCGGCAAAAGACGCATCAGCATCTACATTGTTTTTAATATCACCCGCGTAAACCACCTGGTTGCTATGAATTTGGTTCAGCCATAGCGGCTCACTCGGCAAATCTGCATCATTCCGAAGTTTTTGGCGGTTTGCCTGCACAATTGCAGCATTATCCCCAACATGAAGCCCGAGGTTGTTACTTGAATAAACATCAGTGCTAAATCCGTGTAAACGTGTTGTGGAGATTGATTTTACCCGAGCAGGAACAGGCCAGTCGGGAACGATAAAAGATTTTGTTTTAAACCCACTCATTGATCATCATGTGATTTTTGATCTTCCTCCAAAAGCGCACGGAGATCCTGCATATCCTCAGGCATTTCTACCGTCCATTCAACATACTCGTCAGTTTCCGGGTGAATAAAACCCAAGGTTCTTGCGTGCAGCGCTTGTCGTTTAAATTCTCTTAGCTTATCGATGAATTCTTGAGATGAGTTTGGAGGAATACGTGAACGCCCAGCATAGACTGGATCTCCCACAATGGGATATTTGATATGCGCCATGTGGACACGAATTTGATGTGTGCGACCGGTCTCCAATTTCACATTAACCAAAGTATGTGCTCGATAGCGGTGCTCGACTCGGTAATGAGTAATTGCCTCTTTAGCAGATGAGCCATGCTTTAATACAGCCATACGAGTTCGATGTGTCGGATGACGACCAATTGGCTCATCAATTGTCCCGCCAGCAGTCATGACGCCCAAAACAAACGCCTGGTATTCGCGATTAAACTCTCGCGCTTGTAATTGCTGAGTTAACTTATTGTGGGAAGAAAGTGTTCGGGTAACGACCAATATGCCTGAAGTATCTTTATCCAAACGATGGATCACGCCTGCACGAGGAATTTGTACAAGCTCTGGCGCATGATGAAGCAGCGCATTAACCATAGTTCCGTCCATATTTCCTGCACCGGGATGAACGACCAACCCTGCCGGTTTATTTATGACGATGACACTCTCATCTTCATAGATAATATTTAAGGGGATTTCTTGGGGGTCCCAGCGCTCATCGACAACATCAGCCATTGCGTCTTGAAGATGAATTTCAATCAGCTCACCACCCCAAACCTTCTCTTTAGGTTTAGGATTCTCCCCATCAAGAAAAATGTGATTAGATTTAAACCATTGTTGAATGCGACTTCGCGAATAATCGCTCAAACACTGAGCAATTACTTGATCGATACGTTTACCCGCCAGCTCGGCAGGTACATTTAATGTCATTATATTTTTCTGTTGTTCAGTCATTTGAATTGGAAGTTTGAATTTGTGCGAGATATTCGCAAAGTGAGTATATAATAGTTGGCTTTGTTGTTTAGATTAATTTCGATTTCATTTTAACCAAAAAAGCATCATGTTGAAAATAAAACCTAAAATCACTTTATTACTTGTTTTCTGTTTCACCCTACTCACTGCTTGCGCAACAACGCCTGAAGATGAAGAAGGGTTTGATGATAAAACTGCAGGCGCTCTTTACGAAGAGGCCAAAGCTGCGCTTTCCCAAGAAGATTACGAGACGGCAATTCAAAAACTGGAATCATTGGAAGCCCGCTTCCCTTTTGGTAAATATGCTCAACAGGCTCAGTTGGATATGGCATTTGCATATTATAAATTTGAGGAGCCTGAGTCCTCAATTGCATCAGCTAATCGATTTATAAAACTTTACCCACGCCACCCTCATGTTGATTATGCTTATTACCTGAAAGGTTTGGTGAAATTCGAACAAGGGCAAAGTGTATTTGATGGATTAGCGTCACAAGATCCGGCCAAACGAGACCCAGAAGCCGCAAATCGTTCATTTCAATATTTCAGAGAATTAGTTAGCAGATACCCACAAAGCAAATATTCTGCAGATGCCGTAGAGCGTATGAAATATTTAAAAAACAATCTCGCCAGGCACGAGTTGTTTGTTGCTCAACTCTATATGGAGCGCAGTGCATATGTCGCCGCCGCTAACCGGGTAAAATATATTATTGAAAACTTTCAAACCACACCGGTGATGCCAGACGCTTTATTATTACTCGCAAATGCTTATGATAATTTACTGTTACACGATCTAGCCACAGATGCGAGACGCGTGTATGCCCACAATTATGAAAAATAGAGAATAAACCGGGAGAAGATTAAAATGCTGGGATTTTTTGAAACGGTTCGAATTCGACATTCAATCAGAAAGTATCAACCAGACATGGCGGTGGAGTCAGAAAAATTACATGCGATTTTGGAAATGGCGTGTGCCGCCCCATCAGCAGGTGATCTACAAGCATATCGCATATATGTAATTTCAAAACAATCAACACGAAATGCGCTAGCAAAAGCTGCCGACAAACAAGAATTTATATCTGAAGCCCCGATTTGCCTGGTTTTTTGTACAGATGAAATCAAAGCTGAAGAAAAATATGGAAATCGCGGAAAACAGCTCTACACGGTACAAGATGCAACCATAGCAGCGGCATATGCCCAACTTGCTATTGTCGCAGCTGGCTTAGGATCAACCTGGATAGGCTTTTTTGATGAAAAGAATGTTGGGGAAATACTGTCACTTGATTCAGGCATTAAACCGGTAGCAATGCTTAGCCTCGGTTATCCTGCAGAAATTCCCGAGGCTAGTTCACGCCAGCCACTCGATAAAGTGGTTATTTTTGATGACGAATCTTAATATTATATAGCAAAACTAAATCGCATCTTTATCAGTTTCACCCGTTCTAATACGAATGATCTTTGATACAGAAGTGACGAAAATTTTACCATCGCCGATTTTCCCTGTTCTTGCAGCGTTTATTATCGCCTCAACACAAGCATCAACGCGCTCTTCATCAATGACGACTTCGACCTTTATTTTAGGTAAAAAATCGACCACATATTCTGCACCACGATAAAGTTCAGTGTGACCTTTTTGCCGCCCAAATCCACGCACTTCTGTTGCTGTCATACCGGTAATACCGATTTCAGATAGCGCCTCGCGCACATCATCTAATTTAAATGGTTTGATGATCGCTTCGACCTTTTTCACTGATTTCCCCTTTTGCTGACTCTATGCAATAGTATTTGATAATTCACTTAACTTTAACATATATCCAATAATTCGCCCAAGCTAGCTTTAACGAATTATTTTATCGATAAATCCCGAGGTGATGGGATAACGCCTGTCACGGCCAAATGCTTTAGGTGTAATTCGAACGCCCGGCGGCGCTTGTCGTCTTTTATACTCATTGATATCTACCATGCGAGTGACTTTGCAAACCACTTTTTCGTCGAAACCTTGAGCGACAATTTCATCAATAGAGATTTCTTGCTCGATATACAACTCCAGTATCGCATCCAAGATCTCATAATCCGGCAAACTATCCTGATCAGTCTGATCTTCACGCAATTCTGCAGATGGTGGCCTTTCAATAATTCGAGTGGGAATAATTTCCGTATCACGATTGCAATAACGAGACAATTCAAACACCAATGTTTTTGGAACATCTTTCAATACATCAAAACCACCCGCCATGTCTCCATATAAAGTGGAATATCCAACCGCCATTTCACTTTTGTTTCCAGTCGTTAATACCATGGCACCTTTTTTATTAGAGATTGCCATTAATATCAGACCGCGAATTCTAGCTTGTATATTCTCTTCTGTTGCATCAAAAGGTCTGCCTTCGAACTCAGGAGCAAGCATAGAGAGAAAAGTTTCAAACGCTGATTCGATTGGGATGACTTTATAATTAACCGACAACCCTTGAGCCATTAATTCAGCATCAGTCAAACTAATCTCTGACGTATAGCGAGTCGGTAACATTACGGCTTCAACATTTTCAACACCTAGCGCATCAATTGCTACGACTAAGGTCAGTGCTGAATCGATTCCGCCAGATAATCCAATAACTACCCCTTTAAATCCATTCTTTCCAACATAATCCCGAACACCTAGCACCAACGCTTGATAGATTGCTTCGAGTTTTTGCGGATGCGGCGCTATCGTTGATGGTTTAGGCGCTAATGTATTTGTATCTATCTCTATAACTTCTAACTGCTGCTGGTAAGCTGCGAGACGTGTTGTTATTTCTGCTTTGGCATTCATGACAAAAGATCCACCATCAAAAACCAGTTCGTCTTGCCCACCAACAAGGTTTAAATAGACAACAGATACACCATTTTCTTTTACGCGCTTGGCAACACTGGCTTCGCGATTAAGATATTTACCGTGATGAAATGGGGACGCATTAATATTGATAATTATTTGCGCACCTCTAGTAACTGCGGCTTTAGTCGGCTCAGACTCCCAGATATCTTCACAAATAGTAAGCCCCAGATTAATCCCTTTAAGCTCAACCACGCACGCTTTTTCACCAGAATGGAAATAGCGCTTTTCATCAAAAACACTGTAATTTGGCAAAGCCCATTTATCATAAACATCCAGTATTTTTCCATCGCGGATATATGCTGCAGAGTTGTATGTTTTACCATCTATTAATCTGGGTAAACCTAAAATAACATCAATTCCCGAAGTGTTAGCTAATATTTGATCTATCGCATGCTCAACCTGAGCATATAGACCTTTACGATAAAGAAGATCTTCCGGTGGATAACCTATAATTGTTAACTCAGGAAAAATAATTAAATCTGCACATAACAGTTTTGCTTCTGCAATAGATTTTAGAATAGACGCCGTATTTCCTCTAATATCGCCGACTTTTAAATTAATTTGCGCTAAGGCTATTTTTAACTGTTGATCACTGGCTTGCATTTATTAGTTACCTGACGAGAATTTCTTACGCTGGAAAGGCCGCATCATATCGAATTATTGAGAGGATGGCGATATTTTGGACGACTCAACAACGTTTCATCTTGAGAAAGCATAAAAAGCTATACATACCTTGCTCCATTGCCCCATCAGATTTACCTCACAGTTAATAACATTGCCACTTCATATTAGGAGTTCTATGCCGATTACTATTAATGAAATGATTTAAAATCTCTCATAAAAGTTATTGGAAGTAATTTTATTAATTTACAATAACTAAAACAGATGTTTTTCTAGTTAAAATACATTACATTAAATAAAAAATGGCAAAGCATGGATGTCGATATGATCAAAACTAAACCTTCAGCTCTCTCACAAGCAATTTTACTTTCTACAATATTTGTCAGCAGCGCGGTTCATGCTACTGCATTTTTACCGCAAGATCCCAGAGCGCTGGCTATGGGTGGCTCAAGTGTTTCCATCGCAAATAGCTCGCAGGCACATTATTACAATCCGTCATTGCTGCACAATGCGCGTGAGGATGAAGATTTTAATTGGGAAATTGATGCAACAGCGCGCGTATCGGACACTGATCATTTATTAACTTCAATGAATGATTTTGGTGAAAATGACATCATAGGTGATTTTAGTAACGATCTTGCTAGCTACACAATTGCTTTTGATGCTCTGTTCGATATAACCTCTCCCATAGATCCTCAAACCAGAGTTACTAATTTCATAGCTGCCCAAACAAATTTGCGAAATTCGAGCACTACGCTCCAAACCGGTATTCAGGATGTTACCGGCAAATCCATTTCCGCAGATGTCAATGTAGGCACATCTTTCAGTATACCTAACCTGGAAACTGTGAGCGGTGCACTTTATTTCAATGCCTGGACCAATTTTTCGATACAAGGCGATTTGAGTGAAGCTGATGACAATACAATGACGACACTCATTAATTTACTTAACTTCCAAATACCAACTGATCCGGCGGAAGCGTTAGCGCAACAAGCACAAATTCAACAAAACGTGAACGACATTAATAACCTTGATGTAGAAAACAATTTAACATCAACTATTGGTATGGGTGGAGGAGTCATTCAAGAATTTGGTATCTCCCTAGCATCAAATTTTGCAATCAGTGGATATGATTTTGATGCGGGTATTACCCCCAAATATATGATGATCACAACCACTGACTTCGTCATGGAGTTAAATGAATTAACCGGAGAAAATGAACCGTTTGACCAGGAAGACACCAAAGATTACACATCATTCAACGCTGATATTGGCTTATCCAAACAGTTAAATGAAAGCTGGAAAACAGGGTTTGTAATTAAAAACATTATCCCTCAAAGCTTTGATACTCCATCGGGCAGATCTAAAATCAAGATTGATCCATCAGCTCGTATTGGTGCCAGTTACCAAAATAATTGGGCTTCATTTGCTGTCGATTTCGACTTAACAGAAAACGACAGTATTGGTGGATTTTCTAAAACACGTTTTTTGACCGTGGGAACTGAGTTAGATGTGTGGTTAGTTAAATTGAGAGCAGGTTACCGTGCGAATCTAGCTTCGGATGGAGGTAACGTCCCCTCAGTTGGTTTAGGCCTATATTTATTTGGATTGAACGCTGACTTGGCCATAGCAGCAAACCAGTTTGAACTTCCTGAGACACTCGAAGAAGCTTCCGAATTTGATGATCTCAGTATTGCGGCCAGAATCGGTATTCAATGGTAACACTCAAATAAAGCCTATAAAAAAGCCTCTTTTAAAAGAGGCTTTTTTAATTTCAGGCTAAATAAAAAACTTCAAGAAAGTCGATTTTCATTCGTCTTCGTTTGCAGCCCAAGCAATACCTTCTCAGAAACAGTCTGTAAAAATTTCGAAAACTTGTCACCCAAACTTTTTTTCTCAACTTGTGTGACTTTATAAAGATCAGCTTCTTTAACTTTTTCCAGCAAATAATCATCACTGGTTTTTAACTCATCAACCAATGCTAAATCCTTTGCGCGAGTACCAAACCAATATTCACCGGTAGAGACTTTTTCGATATCGACTATTGGTCTTTCATGTTTCACAAAGTCTTTAAAGAGCACATGCACATCTTCAATATCTTCTTTAAACTTCTGACGTGACTCATCCGTATTCTCACCAAACATGGTTAAAGTACGTTTGTATTCGCCAGCGGTTATCATTTCAAAATCGACATCATGCTTTTTCAAAAGGCGATTGAAGTTAGGCATTTGCGCAACTACACCGATAGAGCCAAGAATGGCAAACGGTGCCGCAAGTATATTGTTAGCAACACAAGCCATCATATAACCACCACTGGCTGCGACTTTATCGACAGAAATTGTTAAATGAATATCCTTATCACGAATGCGTTTCAGTTGAGAAGCAGCAAGTCCGTAGGTATGAACCATCCCTCCTGCACTTTGCAAACGAACAAAAACCTCATCCTGCTTTCGCGCTACCATTAATATCGCGGTTATCTCTTCACGTAAATGAGTAACAGCAGACGCTTTAATGTCGCCATCAAAATCCAGAACAAAAATACGCTGTTTATCAGCCGTACTTTTTACTTTTTTCTCGGACTTTTCTTTTTCCTTATGCTCTTTTTCAACTTTTTTCATTTCGTCTTTACTGAGCATCAAAGAATTCATCGACATGCTGACTTCATCATACTTTTCATTGAGCTTAGTAAGCTCAATTTGAGCTTGATCATGGTGTTCCTTACCGCGTGTTGCGGCTACAATTATTCCGACCACTACAACAAGTATACTCAATACAATTGTAAGGGTTTTCGCAACGAACATCCCATATTCTGATAAAAATTCCACCAACGACTCCTTAATTTAACTAATATGGTTTATTTTGCGGAATTGTAGCATTGCTCGAGACACAAACCTATATGGCTAATAATAAAGCAAATCGTTACCCTACTCCTCCTTCTCACCGTGAATTGAGTTCATATCTTCAGGAAAAGCCTGATATTGCGGAAGACCATCAGTAATTTCAAACCAGCTGGCTTTAGAACCGACAAAAATATGTTTTGTAGGTCGCTCGACAAACTCACCTTCAACACCGCCTAATGGTAATCCCAGATATTCGTCATTATCTTTATAGTAGCTAATCAAATTGGAACCACAAATTTTACAAAAAGTTTTTACAACTTTTGGCAATCCGTCATACTCAGCAATGTGTTCTTTACCTGCGATCCAGCTGAAGTCTTTTTTCCTGACAGGTACGCGAGTTCTAAATGCTGAGCCATGCCACTTCCGACACTCGGAGCAATGGCAGTGAAGCACTTCGCCCAGCTCGCCATCAATTTGGTACTTGATAGCACCACATAAACATTCGCCAATTAGTTTTGACAATTAATTTCTCCTATTTTTCAATCTCTAGCTCGCTCAATTAGAGCAACAAAGCGATGAGACCATTGGTACACAATCAAACCCATTAGGATAGTTGACGTTCCAATAACGGTTTCCATCTCAATCGTTTCATTATTGAAGAAACGACCTAACAGTAGTGCTGTCACTGGCGTAATTAGCGGCAGTAATCCCATGGTATTTGCGTCAACATGTTTCAATGCATAATAAAATAGCAATGCTCCAACCACTGAACCTGCAATACCAAGATACAAAATTGCACCACCAACATAATTCGGAATCGTTTCAGGTACAACACCTTCACCAGTAAACCATGTTATTGCAAATAATGTTAACGCAACCACCAGGCCTCCGGTATTGGCGGTCAAAATAGAAAAATCAGTGGCAACATTTTTCACCCAAACAGTACCAGCTGCATGCATCATCGCTCCGAGTAAAACTGCCAAAACACCAAACAACATCACGTCGTCAGTCCAGATGCTTTTATAAAATACAATACTTAAGCCAAACAATCCTAACAACAATCCCAAGACTCGCGCTTGGCTAAAGCTCTTTTCTTTCAGCCAAATTGACGCAAAAATACCGGTAAAAAACGGCACTAAACCGAATAAGACAGAGATAATTCCTGACGGTAAATACTGTGCGCCCCAGTACACGGATGACATACCAACATAAAGTGGCAATCCCACTGCCACATAAACATGAATTGAGCGACGATCAAAGGGGACACGCTTACGCCATAACATCACAATAGCCAGACAAACCACTAACGCAATTACCATACGTACAGAAACACCAAAAAGAAATCCAACTTCTTCTCCGCTCCACTTGATGGCAAGTGGCGTTGTTGTCCAAACGATGATGATGCCCAAATAAGCAAGTGGCACTGACATAACTATTCCCCAAATATATGCATATTAATTGTGATCCAAAACGAAAAAGGCCACGGTCTTTTTGAGATCCGTGGCCTTTGAAATTTGTTTTAATTAAACTAACTACAACTCATTTCTCCAGCACACAGATGCACAACGCACATGCCAGCGCAGCATTGCTTTGCAGATAATAAATAGTGATGTGGGCTTTTGAATTTTCATGCTTTAAGTTTGGCGACTAAATAATTATTCGTCAAGCGTTTTTTTAAAAGAGTGGATAATTAAAAAAAGCCAAGAACTCTGGGGGAGATCTTGGCTTTTAACCAAACTTGTTATTTTTATTTTCTTGGTGTTCTTGGCTTCCTGGCCAACAGGACTACGATCCATCAGCTTCATAAAAAACCATCTATACACTATCGGTTTGGTTTATTACTTAGCCTCCGAAGAACTATCCGTTGCTGCTTCGGAATATGTTTATAATAATGCTTGAGTATGACAATCTTATGACAAGCTTAAGCTTATTTGAATATCCAATAGCTATCTCGCAAGCACAAAAAAGCCTCACCCAAGGGCGAGGCTTTTTCTAAAACAGTTTAGCTAAGATATTACTTTGCTAGGTGTACTGTCCATCCATCCCACCAGCCAGAAGTTGCAGCTGGATCTACCGCGCCGATGTAATCAGCTGGAGTAGCAGCTGTTGTGTCGTCGCCTTTAACAAACCCAGTGCCATCTAGGTCAGTAGCAGCTGCACCAGATACCGCTAAAGTAGTAGCGTCGATAGTCAAAGTAGTAGAAGACATATCATTATTAGCACCAGCTTCAAAAGCAGCGATGTCATCACCAGTAGAGATTGAAGCAGCTGAGCTACAAACAACATCAACCATTTTTGCGTTAGCCGCAGCGGTTGCTGTGTCAACATCGATACAAGCACCATCGAAGTCTCCGGCTACAACTGTGTTAGCACTGTCCGCTACGAAAGCAGAACGGTAAAGTTTACCAGAGAAGTTCTCTTTGAAGTTCGCACCTTTAGTAGACTTAGAAGATTTACCTACGTTACCTAAGATAGTGATGTTGCTTAAAGTAGGAGTAGAATATGCGTCGCCAGAAGCTTTACCACCGTCAGCTTCGATACCTGTATCACCATCGTTGCTACCCAAACGAATGATAGCAAAAGAAACGTTACCGTTGTAACCATCGTCGAAATCAAGACCGTCATCGTCTTGGCCGTTGATTACAATGTGGTCTACATCGACAGAACCACCGAACCACTCGATACCGTCATCTTCAGAACCTAGAACTTGAACGTAACTGATAGTAGTACCAGAACCAACACCTTCAAGAGTTAAACCTTGAAGCTCAGCATCTGGTTGGAAAGCAACACCAGATTCAGCGATCACCAAGTAAGTCATAGAACCGCTGCTATCAGCTGCGTCGTTACCACCGTAGAAAACGTCAGTTTCTGTTGCAGGAGCAGCTTCCGAAGATGACTCGTTAGGAACGTTGCCAGTGTCATCACCACCGTTAACTGGAGCATAACCGTTAACAACTAAACCGCCCCACTCACCACGACCAGTGTAATCAGTACCACCAGTGATTTCACCACCAGAAAGATCGAAATCAGCGGCAGACATGATAACGGGCATTGTTGCAGTACCGTTAACATTGATAGTTGCGCCGCGAGTTACGCGAATACCGGCCTTGTTGCCAGCATCAGCAAAAATTTGAACACCAGCGTCAATATTCAGAATAGTTGCATCTGCGTTTGCCGCAGTTGTATCTTCAACTCCGCCGTTACCTACTTTAATGTATTCAGTTAATACGTAAACATAATCGTTCGTTAGCGTGTAAGTAGTGTTACCAGTCAAATGAGAACTAAGCAAACAAACTGGGAAAGTTACACCTTCTAACTCAACAGAAGTCGATTCGCCTTTTGAAGTGCCGGTTGGACAACTATGGCCACCGGTCACATCAGCTGGAGCAAGAGTACCAGCTGCGATCTCAGCCGCTAATGGATTGAAGTCTACCGCTTTAAGACTTCCACTTGAAATTGTTGTTTCTGTTGGTGTGGGTGTTGGCTCAAGCTCTTTGTCATCGTCATCGCTGCTATTACACGCCGCTAAACTAATCGCAGCCATAGCAACACATGTTGCTAATAATTTTTTCTCAAACTTCATTTTTAACTCCTCACGTTAAATTCAATAAATCTGTTTATGCGAGGTAAGGTAGCAAAATTTTGTTACAACCATGTTACACATCATTTTAATATAATAGTTTTGTAATGTGATTTTTTTAAACAGATAGTTATATAGTAAAATATCCAGTTGAGAGCGTGTATCAAATGCAAATGACACATCTAAATTATCTACACAATATGATATTGGAACAAAAATGCGACTAGAGAATTAACAATAAAATTTCGAACATAAATGCAAAGTAAAACAGACACTAAAATTCTGCTGATATTGATGTTTTAAGTGTCATTCCTTTTTTGTAACTCTCTTGTGTTATTCCACCGGCAACAAACGAATAATCCGGGTCTAGAATATTGGTAGCAGCTAAACTCCATTTGAAAATATTGTTAATTTTCCAACTCCATTTGGCGTTGAGTTCTGGTACAGGTTGGCGATAGATATCAGGCTTTTCATAAACGTTTGCTTTATCCAGTCTTTCTCCAACTTGGTTAAAAGTAATCGCCCAATCATGTTCTTCCCCATCGTAACCAAGTTGAACATTAAATACATAATTTGCCTGCCCCTGAAGTGGGCGATTTTCGCTAGTTGCTATACCTGCGGTATCCCCTAAATCAACTGAAGATTCCATAAGCGTCGCATTACTTTGCAGAAACATATTTTCCCTAAGACTTTCTAAACTAAAACGTCCGCTAATTTCTACACCGTTAACCACAGCTGACTTGGCATTATTAGTTGTCAACCTGGGATCACCACCACCCAATGGAAAAAATCCATTTTCAATGGGGTTTTCATACCTACGTTGAAAAAGGCCCACACTAATGAGTTCTTCAGTAGAAAAATACCACTCCCAACGGGAATCAAATCCGCTTATGGTTGCCGGCTTTAAATCAGGATTACCTCGGTAAACATCACCTTCGTCCGGATCTGTATAGAAAGTCTCTGATAACTCGACGAGCACAGGATAAGAAATAGTTTTACTGTAGCCTAATCGAATCTGCATATCCTTATTAACAAACCAAGTTGCAGTAGCTGCAGGTAATATTTTGTCAATTGTAAAACCGGAAGCCGATTTTTCCTCCCCACCTTCAATAGAGCTAGAGAATGTTTTGACTGAAAAGTCCGCGTCTTCTTTACGTAATCCTATGTTCAACCGCATTAATTCCGCGAACTTCATATCCGCCATGATAAACTTCCCATTTACGGTTGATTTCCCCGTATAGTCATCATTTTTCTGCGTATCATCAGAAAAACTGACATTACTGCCTATATTGTTTTGATGTAAAACTAAGTCAGGATTTTGTGTTAAATTTAAGCCAGCGCCAAAGGGTTCAAAACTAAAACGTGCAGTATCAGAAAGTCTATCTTGTTTATCCGTAGCCACCCCAACTTTTAGTGATGAACTAAACGATTCTTTGTCGATAAGTGGAATAATTAAATCCGCCGCTAAGCTATCAATGCTATCTTCTACTGTATTAAATTCACGCTTGGCGGCTTCCTCTTCGTAGTATATGAAACTACCATCTGGTTGGCGCGAATAAAGATAAGTACGTCTATCCAATACGTCTCGGTTACCTTCTGCGGTTAAAGCTCGCCAGTCAACCATGAATTTTTTGAAATCATGCTTACCGACAAATTGCTGCACGAACATTTCCCGTTGATTCCAATCCAACGTATAGCTTTTTTCATAGCGACCGTCACTGGTATTATTTTCGCCTTCTTTCAATTCTGTAATCATATCGGTATCACGAATAAAAAAGGTATTACTAATCAATTCGTGATTATCCCATTTACCACCAGCAACAATTAGCGAACTGATACCGGCATTTATTTTAGTTCTATTTACATCAAACTCAGATTCAACGACTAGAACATCGCCATCGAGCGCCAAATTTCTATCTAGACCTTTGCGCAAACGAAATTTCTGCCCCCAGGAAAAGTCGCCAAGCAGTCCAAATTCACCATATTTTGTCTTAAATCTTGCCCCACCTGTTACCGATGCAGACATATCCGGTAACAAGGTCTTTTCACTAACTTTATAGTTATTATCAAAAGTTTTACCTAACTCAATGCGTTCATCATCTGAAATTTGATTTAAGTTAACTGTTCCACCCTGCGTTGCAGTAACTACTTCTTGTGGAATAGCTCTGGTGCCATCATCCAACCCTAAAAAGTCAGTACTACCACCTTTATAGGTCAAACCTTGTTGAAAAGTACTTTGTGAATTAAAAGCTGTGCCAAGAGAAAATTCCAAAAAGTTTTCCTCGGGAATACTGCGCATGGACAAATTCACTAATCCACCACCAAAACTACCTGGCTTATCTGCAGAAAAACTTTTTTGCACATCGATACTGGCTAATACACCCGTAGGGAATAGATCCAATGGCACTACGCGACGAATAGGATCAGGACTCGGCAATGGAGAACCATTTAATAGACTCAGTGTATAACGATAAGGCTGACCTCGAATAACAACGTATTTTTCATCTTCGATAGTCAATCCTGTTACACGCGCCAGCGCACTCGCTGCGTTACTATCACCCGCTTGAGACATTTGCTCTGCACCAAGCACTTCTTTCACTTCAGAACTATCGCGAGTCTCTTGCACGATAGAAGAGACGCTACCTTCAATGTAAGGCGCCAATACAACGAACTCAGATAACTCTAATCCCGCGGGTGTTAGCTCGATAGACTTTTCGGTCAATGCATCTTTTGTTATCTCAACTCCGTCAACTGTCATTGCGGCATAGCCAGTTAAAATAACGGAAAGAGAATAGACACCGACAGGCAGCTCGACTTCAAACTTTCCTGTTTCATCAGTGATAATATCTGCCTGCGTTCCGCTTACATAGATTTGAGCGTCGGCTAACAGTGTTTGGTTTTCCACAGATAAAACTAGCCCAGAAAGTTTTCCACTCCCCAAATCTTTTTGAATTATTTGTGTATTACCTAAGGAATCTGTCTCACCGGCATTTGATGTTTCCACATCAACGTCAGGTTGCTCACCGCGTTTAGGCACAGAAACAATCGCCTGAGTATCTTCTCCGGCAATGCTCAGGAGTTCAAAACTCGTAATAATTTCTCCGCGATATTCAACTTCTACATAGTAAATTCCAGACGGCACGAAAATATGCGCATTACCTGAACTATTGGTCAACTGAACGATGTTATCGCCAAGCGAAACTACTGCCTCTTCAACCGGGTAGCCCTCTTCAAATAGGAATAGGGAAAACTCACCCACTGTTTGGGATTTTGCCGTTGTTGAAAATAGAGCGACGGCAATGATCAAAGGAAAAAATAGAATGCGCATAGTTAAAACTTGTTTTTTTAGTAGCAAGACCAGCTAGCAGATTCACAGTCCTGCATGACTTTTCTTAGCTCTGTGGATTTTCTGAAAAGATCGGGGCGTTTAATAAAGCTCAGTTGTTCTGAAGCGTCATCAAATCGTCCTGCTTTGAATAGCGAATAAGCCGTTGCATAACGAATATCTTCATCTTCTAACAATCCAATTCGATTAAGAGGCTTATCCATTGCAGCGGCCAACTCAAAATCTTCATATTCAAGAAGAATCGCTAATCGTTGTTTTAATTTTTTCGCTTTATCACGGACTTGAGCATTAAGATTCAATGCACGCCCTAATTTACCGGCGCGACGAAAAAGTTCGGCGGCTTCAGACATATATTCCGTGTCCAGGTTTGCAACGTGCTGAAATAACTCTGCGGCAACAACAACCTTATCTGAATCTAGATATGCATGAGCCAATTCAATCACAACTCGGGTGTCATCTGGATAGATTAGTTTTGCTTTTTCCAAAACTGAGATTGATTTTTCTGCCTCGCTGCTTTTTCTTAATGAACTACCGATAGCAAGGTAATCTTCAACTACGGCTTCAGAGCGACTCAAATATTTATTACCAATGACAATTGCATCTTGATACAGCTTTAATTCAAGCAGAAAAAATATTTGTTGTCGTAAAAAAACAGCTTCATCGGGAAACTGATCTAAACCAGCCTGCAATGCATTCCATGCATTATTTTTCTCATCCAATTTCCAGTGACTTTGCGCTTTAATGGTGTAAAGCCCTTTCATGGACTTTGTTTGCTCACCCGCGCTCTCTATGGCATCGAGCGTTGTTCTGTAGTCTTCGTCGCCATAAGCCGCTTGCGCCAGATAGACGTAAACAACGAGTTCAGTTTGTCCTGCTTGTATAGCACTTTGGAAGCTTGCTTTTGCATTGACAAAGTCTTGTTTTTTTAATAAAACTAAGCCTTTCAATGTGTAGAAGCGCGCTTTATCTTCAATAAACTCTTCATCATTCCCTTGCGCTTTATTAGCCTCCTGGGCTATCTCCAGTTTCATTAAGGCGGCTTCTGCACGATCATAGTGACCGTCTTTAATCAAAATCGCAGCTAACGAAAGATAATCAACATCTTTCTCTTTTGCCACTAGGACTGGAGAAAATAAACTCACCACCATTACCAATAGTATTATATGCATGCTTAATCCCCTGGTTAGAGTGGTTCGTGGATTCGCGAATTTATCGCGCAGTAATTTTATTTTGCAAGTGATTTTCTGATTGAGCGCCGGGCTGGTTTGCCCGGTCGATTGAAGAAAATTATTTGCAAAATAAAAGGACAAGTGAGAAATCGTGATATTCATGAATTACTCTAACCTAAGTCAAAGCGAATTTTCTGCTTTGCCCATACTCTAACTTTTTGACCTTGATAAACAGCCGGCTCAAACTCCCAGCTTTGCACACCATCAATGGCCACCTGATCAAAAACACCGGCAGGTGTCGATTCCAACAATTTGATATTAATAATTCGACCGTCCTGATCGATAAGCAAATTCAAGACAACGTAACCAGTAACGCCTTTTTTACGCGCCTTTGCAGGGTACGCCATTGCGGTCCTTTTGGCAGGCTTGGGGGGAACATCCACTGTGTCATCGGTCATAACAACATTAGACATATCACCCAAAATCGAATCGTTTACATCTCCCATGGATTCACCCGCAAAATCAGGCATGCCAAAATCGATTCCACCAATCGACGAACTTAAGCCTTGCAACGGTGCTAGCTTAGGTTGTGCCGCTCTTTTACGAGTAGCTGGCTTGTGTTTAACTTTTTTCTTAGGCTTGGGCTTCTCCAGCTTTTTCACTTCGAAACTTACATTGCTGGTCTGCTTTTCTTCTTTCTGTGGTAGCGAAGCGCTATTCATATAGGCGATTAATGCAAACACCATAGTGGTACCCACGATCATCCATAACAAGCCATAAACTCTATGCTTGTTACTCAGATGAGGTGCTTGAATATGAAAGCTATCCAGCTTCGGCAACGGTTGCGACACCGACATCTTTTGCTCCCGCTAGTTTTATTTGATCGACCACATTGACCAGCTTACCGGCAGGCACACCTTCATCAATGACAATCAGAACAGATTTTTCCGTACTATATTTCAACGCGTCGCGCATAATACTTTGAATCACCCAAAGCTTAACAGGTTGCTCGTCTACATAGACTTCACCCATTTTGTCCACATAAACTCGAATAGCTTTTGAGGATGCTGGCGCTGCGCTGGACGCAGAAGGACGGTTAATCTCTAAATTCATATCTTTCACAAATGTGGTGGTCACCATAAAAAAGATTAACAAAATAAAAACCATGTCAATCAATGGTGAGATATCTACATGTTGTGAATCATCTTTCTTTTGACGATAACGCATAATTAAACTCGATTTTCTGGGAGAGGCTCACTGCACAAGATATCTTTAATCTGCGCCAACTCAATTTCCATATGCGTTTGCCGTTTCTTCAGCAAGCGCTCAACGATTAATCCTGGGATAGCAATCGCCAATCCCATTTGTGTAGTAAACAGTGCTTGGGAAATACCACCGGCAATACCGCCAGTTTGGGTAAACATTGCCATATCACCCAATGAATCAAATGTCTCAATCATTCCGGTAACGGTTCCTAACAACCCGGCAAGCGGTGCAATACCAACGACGGTCACAAGAAAACGGGAATATTTATTTAGCGGCTCACGAAAGTCGTTAAAACTATCATCAAGATGTTTTCGTATGTTCACTTGGTTCTGCTTTTTAATAGCAACACCGCGTGCTGCCGCGGAATCAACAATCCCCCTGACAGGACGACTTGGGTCTTTCGCATAGAGGCCAATAAGCTCGCGAACGCTACGCTTGCTGCCACGCTTCAATAATGAAAACCGATGACCAAGTGCATACCATAACAAAATAGTCAGAGCGATTAACGGCGGCATAATAAACCCGCCAACCTCGATAAACTCCTGAATATTATTTATGTGTTCGTTCAACATGTTGATTAACTGTTATTACGCTCAGCTAAACTACTTCGCTCAGCCAAACATGCATTTTCGTAGACGTTTGTTATACGTAGCGCGGAACGCTCCATATCGTGTTTGATTCTCTCAGACCAGCCAGAAAGAACATTTCCAATCAAGAGAATAGGAATCGCTACAATTAAACCAAGTTCTGTTGTAACCAACGCGATAGCGATACCACCCGATAGCAGCTTAGGATCACCGGTACCAAATTCGGTAATGATATCGAAGGTTGCAATCATACCCGTGACCGTTCCTAACAATCCAAGTAATGGAGATACCGCAGCAATCACCAGAATAAAAGTACCAAAGCGATCTAATGCTGAAGTTTCGTGCAAGATATTTTCTGAAACAATATCTTCAAGATGATCTCTATCTCTATCCAGGTTTCTAATGGTCGCACCAACAATTCGGGCAATTGAACCTTTTTTCTTCTTGCAGGCTTTTAGAGCTTCATCGATTTTCTTTTCACTAATTAGCTGACTCACTTCTTGCGTTAATTTATCAGTACTAGTGCTTGCCGATTTCAGCAAATAGATTCTCACTAAACATAACAGGATAGCCAGTGCACCAAGTGCAACAATAGCCCAAGCGATGGAGCCACCACTTTCAACAACTTCAAATGCTGTCTTTTCTGCCTGAGGTGTAATGTCTTTTTCGATAGATTCAAAAAGGAAAATTTTTGTTACTGGTAACTCCTGCCCGGCATCAATGGCCATAGCAGAGTCCGATGAAGATTCTGGCCAAAGTTTGTATTTGCCATCACCTGCTGGTGCCAACATTCCGCTTCCAGAATCGCTGATTCCATAAGCTGCAATATTTCCGACTTTAATAATATTGCCACCAACCTTCGTACCGTCGGTTAAGAAGAATTCACCTTGACCTTTTGTTACCGAAGCTAAGCCCGTTAATACCGTCGTCGCTTTAGAAAAGATTGTTTCTAACTTCTCTTCATCTTTAAGACTCTCGAGATTTAGCTCACCGCCTATTACGTTCTCATATTTTTTTAACGTATTTTCAGATTGAGAAATGGTGTTTTGGAAAAAATCTTTATCACTTTGTCTCTCATGCAAGGTTCGCTCTATCTCAAACAATGTTGTATCTAATCGTTCTGATTTGCTTCGTATTGCTAACAACTGATTTTCTAAATTGCTAATTTCAGATTGAGCAGATGCATCATCAGCAACAAATTTTTCATCCAACTCTTTGAGCCTTTTATCCAAAATTTTGGACTGCGCAGCTAAAAAGGCAAACTCTCTTTCATAAGCCGTTTGCAAGCCTACACTTGATTTTTCTTCCGCAAAAACAGATGTAGTCAATATCGCCATCAAACCCCATACAATAGAGCTGCTAGCAATGAGAAATATTTTTGATTTCATGATTAAACTCTTTACTTACTGAGCTACGTTCATAGCTACAGGGGCGACCACATTAGGTAATTGAAAATAGCCTTGACGAATTTGTTTCTTTAACGAATCGAATAACGCCGCTATCTGATTTTTCTGTTCACTGTCATGAACGAGTTCGTACTCGTAGTCACCACTTCCAGGTTTGACCACACCATATTTTTCTTCAGGGAGCTTAAAGTAGAGGAACATCATTCCAAGCTTTGCTACGTCCGCAAGCACTTCTCTATCTTTAATCACAACTGTCTGACGATATAATCCGTTCTCTTTGGTGAGTCGAATTTCATCTTCTACAGATGCCCACAAACGATTTGCCGCTTTTTCTGCGTCTATCACGCCGGTTGTAAGTTGTTCTGAAATCTTCTCTAATTCTTTGACTCGTTCACCTTTTTTAAATGGCAAACCACTTTTTACGTACTCTTTTATTGAGTCGATAGATGAGAGGATAACAGGATTTAGTGTTGAACTATCCGAACCTAATTCTTTAATGAGTTTTTTATTTTTATTAATACTTTGCTGGAGCTGCTTGATCGACAAACCTTCACGCTTTAAATTTGTTTCAAGCTCTGCGCGCTGATTTGCCAACATAAGCATACGACTTTTATAGCTATTCTTTTTATTGTCTAGCTCGCTATTCAACTCTTCTACTTGAGAACGCAACTTTACAAGCTCTTCTGCCATGGCATCGACATTCTTTATCTTCCCGTTCTCAGCTAACACGACAACTGATGCGCAAGACAAATAGACAAGAGTTAAATAATAAGGAATTTGTTTTAATAACTTCATAAGATGAGATTCACTTCAATCACTAAAGAAACACATACTTGATCACTATCAAGTAGGTCACGATTCTATGGTGTAAATATTACGATTATGTGACAACCGATGGACTGTGAATGCAATTTATGTCAGAGATGTTACATATTGATGACAAGATAATGCTTTGAAAGGCTTATGTATCATAAATAAAAAACAGCGGAATCATTTCTCTTACCTTATATAGGTAAGAGTTAAAGAATGAATTTCGTGGAATTTAAGACGCAATTCAAAATAAAATGATTGAAATGACCCCGGATATCTGAAAATGCCTAGACTGCCTTAGCTAATTGAGAATGATTAAACAGAGTAAAGTTTACTAACAAACTCGCAACTTCATCCAACTCATATTTGTTAATTATGGTCAACACAAATGGGCAATATACGCCGTTTGCTTGTCTCACCCATTCGAGTCTTGCATTCTCACTTTCAATTAAAGGAAATCCATCGTAATCACTATCGCTGTTTGTACTTTCGTTACGGATCATCACTACATTTATTGTTGGAAATAGTTTCATTGCGTTTTCTATGTTTAGCAATGAGCCATTTACGAAAACATTCATACCTTTGTTAAGCAACTGCTGGACTTCTCCACTAATTCCAAAACTGCTTTCCATTTTTTCCCAATCAAGACAATACAGACCTATGCTTTTTCGCAGCACAAAATCAGATTCTTCTACATACGAATAATTGTCATCGTCTTTGAGCTGCACGTTTGTGGTGATTGTTTTTGGAATAACAATGGATCGTTCATTTTTTGTTAGCCTGTTAAGACTATGTAGCAATTCATGCTTTAATTGGTTGGGTTTTCCAATCAGATAATAAAGTTCGCCGTTTGTAGCCATCAGTGTCACCTCTGTTTCTGTTATTCAAATTACTGAGGACACTATTGACTTTTAATATGAATAAATTGTGACTGTTGAATGAAACTTTTGCGACAGGATTGAAAAATGTACTGATCGAGCATTTATTTATGCTTGCTTCTAAACAAAACTCAGCAAAATATAAAAACACTGATTTGTCAGGGGCTGTCACGTGATTTTGAAGTGTCGCCGACACGGACGTCGGCGTCTGAATCCATGGAAGGTGAAGGTAGACAATGCAGGAGCACATTGTAGACAAACACCATGGATTGGTTATTGTGTCTTCAAATTCACGCGGCAGTTGCTGGCAAATCCACATCAGGCTGAGTTTTGTTTAGACGCAAGTATTTAAAATCAACAGTCCCTAAAGATTTTCGATTTCTACTGGTGCAATTAACTTTATCTCTGTTGGAGAAAGAGAGGATTTGTAAGCGATTATTTCCACACCTTGTTTGTAAGCCAATTTAAGCATATCAGCATAAGCAGGATCTATTTCTTCAGCAGCTCGAAATACAATCACATCTTCACGCTGAATACAAAAAACCATGACGGCACGCATTCCATCACGAACCACATCAACTAACGTTTCCAAATGTTTTTTCCCTCGCTGAGTGACAGCATCGGGGAAAATAGCAACACCATTATCATCAATCGCTGTAACGTTTTTCACCTCGGCAAAACAGTCTGGCTTTAATTCATGTTGTGACAGGAGCAAATCGAACCGACAACCAGATGACTTATAATTGACCTCCGCCTTTATCGTTTTATACCCGCCAAGCTCCGCAATTGTACCCAGCTCTATTGCTTCTTTAACAAGCAGGTTTGCTCTGCCGGTATGTATTCCCACCATATTTCCGCTTAAATCTGCAACCAGATCCCAAGAATAGCGATATTTTCGTTTAGGGTTTTGCGTATCATATAGCCATACTTTACTATCTGGATCAGAACACCCTTTCATAGAACCTGTGTTTGGGGTGTGCGCCGTCACTATTTCTCCAGAAGCCAACTCAACATCGGCGAGAAAACGCTTGTAGCGCTTGATAAGTCTGCCCTCAACATATGGATTATTTATTTTCATCACTCAATTGCCTAAAAGTCAGTCAGAATAAGATTGATTTCACTACACTCGTTAGAGGTTTTCCTGGAATAATTAGTGAATGGATTTTGCTTAACTTATCATAAGTTTGTCTTAACTAGCTGCTGTATGTGCCGAAACAACAAAGATAGACCCTTAGATTTACCTTTGGATAGAATCCTGACAATGCCAGGTCTATCTGATACCTTTATTTATTAAAGATTTTAATGATTATGCTTGCTTATTCGTACTACTCTTTAAATACTTAGGTCCATTTAAAAATGCTATTTTCATGCTACTTAAAAGCTTAAGACATATCTTTAATCAGCTCTCCAAATTTGGCTCTACCATTAGCGGTAAAGTCACCATGTTGGCATTTAGCCTAGTTGTTATATCTGCAATCACCATCGCGGTTTTTTTCTTTCAAGAAACACTAAAAACGTTAGCTCAAAAAGAACTGGAAAATATCACTCATGAAGTCAATATAAAAAGTGAACAATTAAAAGACACTATCAAAACACTTCATGACGATGTACTTTTCTTATCCCGCACGCCTCCTGTTCAAGGAATTATTCGCGCCAGAAAAGGAAAAGGCACTGATCCACTTGATAATTCCACCGAAGAAGAGTGGATTCAAAGACTCTCATTTATTTTCTCCAATTTCATTTTGTCAAAACCTAATTATATTCAAGCACAATATATTGGGATCAGCGAAAACGGAAAAGAACTTCTCAGAGTAGAACGCATCAATGAAAAAGTTCTCACCAAAGAAAAAAGTGCATTACAAGAGACAGGCAATATGGCCTATTTTCTTGATGCAATTAAGCTCGGTAAGAACGAAGTCTATTTATCCAACATAAACCTTAATCGGCAATACAATGAAATTACAACTCCGTACCTGCCGATTATGCGCGCAGCGGTACCAATATATGCTGAAGACAATACCATCTTTGGTATTATCATTATCAACATGAATTTTTCTAACATTCTTAAAGAATTGTTATCGTCTAAGTTCGAAAACATAAATGAATATGTCACCAATCACGATGGTGACATTCTTGATGATCAGCATAACGTGACTAATTTTGGATTCGAATTTAACAAGCAGGATAATTTATTATCAATTTTCCCTGACATTCAAAAAAGTTACTTAAACCCCTCGATTAATACTGCGAATTTTGAAGTCATAAAAGACAATGAAAAACTGTTAATGTACTTACAAAAAGTTTATTACCATCCTTATGACAACTCCAAATTCATCGGTCTTACTGAAGCTGTCTCGCTGAATACTATACAAGATAGAATAAAGGAACCAATCAACCGAATTATAATTTTGATGTTGATCCTTATCGGGACAGCAACTCTACTTGCACTATTTCTCGCAAGCCTAATTACAAAGCCCCTAAAAAACATTATTACTGCAATAGAAGAATACGGAAAACACGAAAACCATATACAACTTCCCAAAGATGCTGACGGCGAAGTTGGCATCCTCGCACAAGCATTTTCAACAATGGTTGATCAAGTTAATATGCGTCGGGAAAAATTGAATCAAAACGAAGCTTATATCCGTAGCGTCATTGATAACGCACCAGATGGGATAATCACCATAAACAATCTAGGCCTTGTGCGATCTTATAATCCCGGCGCAGAAAATATTTTCGGTTACAGTCAAAATGAAATAATTGGCAAGGATGCCAAGTTATTGGTGTCTGACTCTTTTGTTGAATTTAATAAAAAGTGTTTCAGGGAATATTCTCAGTCGCCTGAAGGAAAAATAATCTATTCCGTCATCGAAGCGAATGGAATACACAAAGATGGGTCTATTGTACCGGTGGAAATTAGTCTCTCCGAAACGACGTTAAATAACCAACCTATCTTTATCGCTTCAGTGCGTGACATCTCACGAAGAAAACGCATAGAAAACCAATTGAAATTGTCTGCAAAAGTGATGGATACAGCAATAGAAGCTATCATGATCACCGATGAAGATAATAAAATTCAAATGGTGAATCCGGCATTTGAACATATTACCGGTTATTCGTTAGATGATATCAAAGACAAAACGCCCGAAATTTTCGAATCGGATGAACATGATAAATCCTTCTACCAAAGAATCTGGAACACCGTTCGAGAAACTGGAGCATGGAAGGGAGAGCTTTGGGTAAATCGTAAAAATGGCGATGTTTATCCCAAATGGATGAGCATCAGTTCCATCCATGACGAATCAGGAAAAATCACTCATCACGTTGGCATTTTTTCTGATATTACGGAAAGAAAGCTTGCAGAAAAGCGTCTTGAACATCTGGCAAACTACGACCCGCTAACAGACTTACCCAATCGAAGACTTTTCCATGATAGGTTGGACCAAGCGATTCAACGAGCGAATCGGAAAAAATCTCAATTCGGCCTTTTATTTTTGGATATTGATCACTTTAAAGTAATTAATGATACTCAGGGGCACAATATTGGAGATCAGTTATTAGTTGAAGTCGCAGATAGATTACACATAACAGTACGTAAATCAGACACTGTTGCACGACTTGCTGGTGATGAATTTACTGTAATACTTGAAAGCATAGATTCAGCTGAAAATGCATGCCATGTCGCTCAAACTATCGTAACAGAACTTTCAAAACCCTTTAAACTCGGTGGTCGAAAACATTTTAGCGGCGTGAGCATTGGCATTAGCTTATATCCGCGCGACGGGACAGACCCGGAAACTCTGCTGAAACATGCAGATGTTGCGATGTATCACGCAAAAGAAAAGGGGCGCAACAACTTTCAGCAATATCAGGAAAGCATGAGTACATCAATCATACATAGATTACAACTGGAGACTCAGTTAAGACACGCTCTTGAGCACAAGGATTTTGTTTTACATTTCCAGCCGCAATTTGACGTAAACTCCAATGAAATCGTGGGCGCTGAAGCTCTAATACGCTGGAAGCAAAGCGATGGTTCACTCATATTTCCAGATACATTTATTCCGACAGCTGAAGAGACAAAACTCATCCTTCCCATTGGCGACCTGGTCATTGAAGAAGCGTGCAAACAGCACGCACAATGGAATGAGAAAGGCCTAGGAAAGATCCGAATCTCAGTCAATGTATCAGCAAATCAACTTAACCACCGAAATACTTTACCATTCACTGTAAAAAGATTGCTCAATAAATACCAAATGCAAGCGAAGTATCTTGAGCTTGAGTTTACTGAAAGCGTTCTTATCGAGCAAAATCCTCACACCACTGCTACGTTAAATGGTTTACAACAACTCGGATGTCCGTTGTCGCTCGATGATTTTGGCACAGGTTACGCCTCATTAAGTCAATTAAAACGATTACCATTCAGGGTTATTAAAATAGATCGCTCATTCATCAAAGATATCGCGTACGATCAAGATAGCATCGAGATAGTGAGAGCAATTATTGCGATGTCAAAAAGTTTAAAACGTATTGTTATTGCAGAAGGCGTAGAAAACGAAGAACAATTAGCGTGTTTAAGAGAGTTAAATTGCGACCAGGTGCAGGGTTATCTTTTTAGCAAAGCAATCCCTGGAGACGATTTTTCCACACTGTTAGAAAAAAAATAATCATTGTAACTTATGGGTGCTAGTAGTTATCCTAGAAAAAGCGGAGCTTGTAGGTTTTTCACTAATTCTAAAAAACGCCAACAATAGCATTGGATAAAATGATTTCGTAATCTTCTTTAGTCATTGCTCTTGGATTTCCTTGAGAAGAGGGATCAGCTTCCGCCATTGCTGATATTTCATCAACACGATCATCGCTTATACCTATCTCGTTAAGGCTATTAGGAATTCCAATTTCCTCACGTATTTCCAATATCCAATCCAGGACACAAGAAAACGATTTTTCTTTCAACTCTAGCACGTTTGCAAGTTTACACATTTTGTCACAAATTTCTCGCTCGTTATATTTCAGCACATAAGGCATCAGAATGGCGTTTAATAATCCATGATGCGCATCATAAACTGCACCTAATGGATGAGCAAGAGCGTGCATCGCACCTAAGCCTTTTTGAAAAGCTGTTGCCCCCATCAATGAAGCAGCAAGCATTTCTGATCTTGCACCAAGATCAGTACCGTCTTTAACTACCTTGGGTAATGAGTGGCGAATCATTCCCATAGCTTGCAGCGCTATGCCATCCGCCATTGGATGAAACCCTGGCGAACAGTACGCTTCCAGGTTATGTGATAAAGCATCCATGCCTGTAGCTGCAGTAATTTTTGCTGACAAGCCAACTGTTAGCGTCGGATCTGCAACGACACAAGCTGGCAGCATGCTAGGATGAAAAATAATTTTCTTTTTTTCTGCTTGCACATGATTAATAACTGATGCACGACCTACTTCAGATCCAGTACCAGCAGTGGTAGGTACTGCAATAACAGGCATCAGATTATCTGTATTGACTCGCGTCCAATTATTACCGATATCTTCAAAATCCCAAAGGTCTCTTGATTGACCAATCATCAATGCAATAGCCTTTGCAGCATCTAAAGCGCTACCCCCACCCAGTGCAATCACACCATCATGATCACTGTTTTTAAAACTGTTAACACCAGCAGTAACATTTTCACCCGTGGGATTCGGTTTAATATCGCTAAACACAGAAAATTTTTGGTTATTTTTTTCAAAAATAGTTTTAATATCGGTTAACAAAGGCAATTTTGCCAACCCCTGATCTGTCACCAACAATGGATTATTTATCATGAGTTCAGAGCAAATAGCTGGCAGCTTTTCACGTTGTCCAGCACCAAAAATCACTCTTGTAGGATAATTCCAGTTTCCTGAATATTGACTCGTCGTGGACATCTTCTCTGCTCTCTAAATACGCTTCAAGTTAAACGATTTAGGCCGCGTTAACTGTTCATATCCAACTTCAGACAGTGTACACCCTTGGCCTGAGTTTTTAACACCCACCCACGCTAAAGCAGGATCTAAATAATCACAGCGATTCATAAACACAGTACCTGTCTCCAGCTTCTGTCCAATATTGGAAGCTTCATTTTCATCTTGGGTCCAGATAGATGCACTCAAACCAAATTCACTATCATTCATTAACTCAATCGCTTTTTCATCAGAACCGACTTTCATAATACCCACAACAGGACCAAAACTTTCCTCTTTCATGATGCGCATAGAGTGATTCACATTTAATAAAACCTGAGGTGCAAGGTATGCAGTATATCCAGCATCCATTTCAAATTGTTTATTGCTAATCTGCTTTTCCGCCCCTTGCTGAACGGCATCCGTGATTTGCGAGCGAACAAAATCAGCATTCTTTTTGTTTACCATAGGACCTAATGTCGTTTCGGAATCCAAAGGATCCCCCAAACTATATTGTTTAACCTGAGCAATAAATCCTTCTACAAATTCATCATAAACTGACTGATGTACATAAATGCGTTCTACACCACAACATGATTGGCCTGAGTTGAAATACGCTCCATCCACCAGGTTCGCAATCGCATGCTGCAGATCAGCATCACTTCTTACATAAGCGGGATCTTTTCCACCTAGTTCAAGTCCAACACTAATAAATCGTTTCTTTGCATATTTTTGAATTGAATGACCACCTGCAACTGAACCTGTAAACGCAACATGATTAATCGCAGCCTGAGCGATGATTTGATCAGTATGTTGGTGAGTTAAAAATAGATATTGGAAAACCCCTTCAGGTAATCCAGCAGCAAGAAATGCTTGATGAATTCTTTCTGCCGTTAGAGGAGTTTGCGCCGACGGTTTCATGATAACAGTGTTTCCTGCCATAATTGCCGGAACAATTGTGTTAACCGCCGTTAAATAGGGATAATTCCAAGGGGAAATGGCAAAAATAACACCTAAAGGTTCGCGCTGGATATAACGATGTGAACCGTCTTTTTCTGGAATAGAAATAGTCGCCAGCTTTTCTTCCGCAATAGAAATCATGTGACGAGCACGATCGACAAATCCATTAACTTCACCAAGCGTGTAGCGATTTGGCCGTCCCATTTGCCAGGTAATTTCTTCAGAGGTTTGTGATTTGTGCTTCACAAATTCATCCAGCATGCTGTTACAGATTCTTGCACGCTCCGCTACATCTACATTTTTCCAACTTAATTTAGCTTTATTCGAAAGTTTAATAGTATCTTCAAAGTCCTTTACCGACGCGTAATCACGCTGAACATAAACACTATTATCAATCGGAGAGATGACTTTAAATGATTTCAAAATATCGCTCCAATTCCCAGTCACTAATGTGCTTTCTATATTCTCTTTCTTCCCATTCTCGACTGGCAGCATAATGGTTGACAAAATCATCACCAAAGAACTCGTTGGCCATTGCGGATAATTTTAATCTTTGTGCCGCATCCCATAACGAGGCAGGTAAACTAGATGCTTCGTCCGTCTCTTTTTCGTATGCATTTCCTAACACTGCTTCTGTTGGTTCAATTTCATGCTCAATGCCGAACAAACCTGATGCTAACGATGCCGCTAAAGCAATATAAGGATTAGCATCAGCAGCTGCAATCCGATATTCAACACGTTGTGATTTTTCACTTCCCGGTATCACTCTCAAAGCGCAGGTTCGATTCTCTACACCCCAACTAGCTTGAGTCGGCGCCCAATAACCAGGAATTAATCGCGTATAAGAATTTACGGTTGGTGCAATCATCGAAAGTAGTTCAGGCATCAGTTTTTGTTGACCACCGACAAAGTGTCGCATTGCATCACTCATGTAATTAATGCCCTTCGCATCATGGAATACGCTTTTCCCATTTTTGTCTTTTAACGAAATATGGATATGGCCGCTTTGTCCAGGATACTCATCAGACCATTTAGCCATGAATGTAAGCATCTTATTATTACGTTGAGCAACAACTTTACTAAATGTTTTAAATAGCGCAGCTTTATCGGCAGCGTGTTCGGCAAGATCGACAGCAATAGCTGCTTCCAACACACCAGGCCCCGTCTCTTCATGCAAGCCTTCAAGAGGGAAATCCATAACATTAGATATATTGATAATTTCTTGATAAATTTCTGCATCAACAGAGTTACGAAGCACAGAATATCCAAAATTACCCGGTGCTAGAGGCATCAGATTTTTAAAGTTTTTTTCTCGAATAGATTCTCGCGTTTCATTAAATACAAAAAATTCATATTCAAGTGCAGCGTAGGGAATAAAACCCATGTCCTTTGCTCGCTCAATAACTCGTCGCAACAAAGCTCGAGGACAAATGGATTCCGCTTTATCCTGAAACTCTGCCAGAAATAATAGTCCATTTTTTTCAAAGGGTAGATCGCGACAACTCTCCGGAATAATTCTCGCCGGTGCATCAGGATAACCTGTATGCCACCCTGTAAATTTTACATTATCATAAAGCTGGTCTTTGGAATCCCATCCTAAAACAACGTCACAAAACCCAAAGCCATGATCTAAAGCAGAAAAGAATTTCTCCTTAGACATATATTTTCCGCGCAATATGCCGTCCATATCGAACACGCCAACTTTTACATGGCTTAAATTACGCTCAGTAACAATGACTTTTGCATCTGAAATCTTCTTTACATCTCTAGCTTCCATTTACGACCTCATGGTCAAAACTAAGGAAAAAGTGATATTCTCATTATATTGAATAGTTAGATTTAGAAACTAATGCAAGGTAAAGACCAGTGAAAATAGGAATTCTGCAATGCGACTCTGTACTGGAGGAGTTTCAACCACAATTTGGTGATTATCCCCAAATGCTTATATCGCTATTTAATAGAGTCGATAAGAATCTCACATTCAGAATTTATGATGTACGAAAAGGGCAACTTCCTCTTTCACTAGATGAGTGTGATGCTTATATCACCACAGGTAGTCGGCTAAGTGTATATGATGAAATCGAATGGCTCGATAAACTCAGCAACTTTATCCTTCAAATCTCTCAAAGCACTAAAAAACTCGTCGCAGTTTGTTTTGGTCATCAACTGGTTGCAGACCTTTTTGGCGGAAAAACTGAGAAATCAGATAAAGGCTGGGGAGTCGGTGTATCAAGCAACCAGATTATTTCAAAAAAAGAATGGATGCAGCCTTATACCCCTTCACTAAATATTGTTGTTTCTCACCAGGATCAGGTTACGTCACTGCCTGATCAATCTGAAATCATTGCGTCAAGTGAATTTTGTCCGAACTTTATGCTTTTAGTGGGCGAGAACATACTCACAATTCAAGGCCATCCTGAATTTAACACTCAATATTCTCAAGCTTTGATGCGACACAGAAAAGATCGAATTGGAGAAGAGCGATTCAAACTCGGCATAACATCGTTGAAAAACAATACAGACGAGCTTCTTTTCGTGCAATGGATGCTCAATTTTCTGCGCCAAAAGTAAAAAACATCGTAATAGTAATCCACTTGATATCAAGACACTAACCCGCATTTCTCACAGGTTTGCGGTAATATCGCGCAGAGATTTGTTTTCATAAAGTATTATCTGACTGAATGGAATACTCATTGTATTTCCGAAGGAAGAAAAAACTTTGTGGAATCAAAGATCAAGCGAGATTTCGCAAATCCTGTGAGAAATGCGGGTTAAGCCTTCCCTTAAACAAAACTTAATATAGTTGTAACTATTTCAATTTATCACTAAAATTCTTACTTAATGTGAGCTGTATTAAATTGGTGAATATATCACCAGCACACTTCCAATAATAATTAAGTGCATTGTGAATAACGTATTTTAACTGCACAAACTGGGGTATTTACACGTGATTCATACATCTATCCATAAAAGCACCTTTACTGCCCACAACACCAATAAAAAACAGTTCACTTTTATCTCTGCGCTTCTTTATCTCTTCTTATTCAGTTTATTAACTGCTTGTGGTCAGGGTGGCAGTAGCAAACCGCCTACGCTGGACACAAATGAAGAAGTCAAACTCACTTTTATACTTGGCAGCTCCATTACACTTGATGCAAGTGAGGAATCTAATTTAAGTAGTGATACAGCAACTTATCAGTGGAAAATAATTGAAGTACCTGAAAGTAGTGCGCTCACAGAGCTGAATGATCCATCCTCAATGACGACAACATTTGCTCCGGATGTCAAAGGTGAATATAAACTCTCTCTAATTATTAGTGAGGGTAATACTGTCAGTAGTTCAATATTATTTTCCATCACTGTGGAAGATGATTTCACCAATATTACAGTACCCCAGGCAAATGCTGGGGAAAACCGATCGGCTTTAATAGATTCAGAAGTATCACTGAACGGTAGTGGAATTTTTACTGATAATTTCGAATATCAATGGACGCTTGATTCTGCGCCCTCAGGAAGCAGCATTACAACAAGCGACTTATCTGATACAACTATCGCAAATCCTATTTTTATTCCCGATGTACCCGGTGATTACATTTTTACATTAGTCATTAAAAGCGGCGAACTTAGCAGCAGACCAAGTGAAATAAAGATCACTGTTGTCGCAGAAAATACGGCGCCTGTTGCGAATGCTGGTCCTGATCAAACCGTTAGCTCACTAAGTCTTGTCACATTGGATGGCAGTTCGAGTTTTGATGCTGAAAGTGGTTCATTGACTTACTCATGGAGTATGACTACACCCAGCGGTAGCAAAGCAGAGTTAGCTATTACAAACCCAGAACACCCAAGCTTCACACCAGACTTAGATGGTGAATATATCATTTTATTATCAATTTTTGATGGCAAAGATAATAGTGAAGTAGACACCGTCATTATCACAGTAAATACGCCAAATGTTGCACCCGTTGCGAATGCAGGTTCTTATCAACCCGTTGATACCTTAAGCCTAGTCACATTGAATGGTAGTGCAAGTTCGGATTCAGATGGTGACTCATTGCTTTTCACCTGGAACATGACTCCACCCAGTGGTAGCAGTGCCGTATTAAATACCTCTGCACCAGAAAACCCAAGCTTTACACCAGACATCGATGGGGAATATGAAATTTCATTATCTGTTTTTGATGGTGAGGATAATAGCGCAGTAGACACCGTCATTATCACAGCAAAAACGGCAAACATTGCACCCATTGCGAATGCAGGTTCTTATCAACCCGTTGATACCTTAAGTCTTGTTACATTGGATGGCAGTGCGAGTTCTGATGAAGATGGTGACGCATTAAATTACAGCTGGAGCATGACTACACCAATCAATAGCATTGCCGAATTAGATAACAAGACGTCAGAAAAACCAAGCTTCACGCCAGACATCGATGGGGAATATCAAATTTCATTGTCTGTTTCTGATGGTAAGGACAATAGCGCATTAACCGATACTGTCACTATCACAGCAAGCACACCAAAAGAACCAAATCTTCCACCCGTTGCGAATGCAGGCCCTGATCAATCCGTTGATACCTTAAGTATTGTTACATTGGATGGCAGTGCAAGTTCTGATGAAGATGGTAACGCATTAAATTACAACTGGAGCATGACTACACCCGATGGAAGTAGTGCAGAATTAGATAATGCAATGTCAAAAAATCCAAGCTTTACACCAGACATAGATGGGGAATATCAAATTTCATTGTCTGTCTATGACGGCGAGGACACTAGCGTATTAATTGATACTGCTATTATCACGGCAAAAACAGCAAATCTTCCACCCATTGCAGTTGCAGGTCCCAATCAATTTATCGCAGTTAATGATACGGTTTATCTCGATGGCAGTGACAGTTACGATCCGGAAGAGAGTGAGATTTCTTATTCCTGGGAGATAGCAGAGTCACCTACTGGTAGTTCCGCTACATTGACAGATGACTTATCAGCAACAACTATGTTTACGCCTGATGTGGTGGGTGAATATATCGTTACTCTGATTGTTAGCGATGGAGAAAAAACCAGTCAGGTAAGTACAGTCATCGCAGTGGCAGGAACCGCAGAAGGCTCCAAAAGCGAACCTAAAATATTGTTATACACACCACCTTCTCCGCTTCAGTACACGGGGAACGTTCAAAGAATTTCAAGTTTCTATCAAGTACATAATCTCAACAGCAGCATTTATTACCATATATACCTTACTGAACTAGATGACAACGTCGACCTTATCGTTTATGACGACAGTGCATTTACCAATGTTATCTGCGAATCCCATAACAGTTTTGTTCGTCACGAAAATTGTATTGGTAAAGCAATTGAGAATAGTAGTTCTTTATATATTGAGGTTAACGGAAACCTTGCTGTACACAATGCACAATATGTATTGAATATCACGCCAGCAGTAGACGAAGGAACAGAAGAGGCTCCTGTCGTAATTTCGCTTGACACACCTTACCTTGGAACTACAAAAACTAGCACTAGCTACTACGAAGTTAAAGGCATTAATTATTCTAAAAATTATGTCGTCAGCTTAAAAGATAAGACTAACTCACTTGAGTTATGGGGTGGCAACAATAATATCACGCGAAAATGCAGAAGCAGTGATCTAGATAAAAATAATCTGTGCAATATACAAGGAGATCCCAGTGGCACTCTATATATCAAAATTTATCATAATGTCGGTACTTTATTCGGAGGAAAAAGTTTTGAACTCTTCGTCACCGAAGGCAAGGCGGTTAAAAGTGAAGGAACAGTTAGTTCGCCAATACCTTTAACGTATAGCGGCTCGCTACTACAACACACTTCAGGGAAAGTAGATACAAATACCAGTTATTATCAATTAACTGGCCTGACAGCTGGTGCTGATTATGACGTCTGGCTCCCAGCTTTAAATGAAAATCTTTATCTGGAAATTCAAGACGAAAGCGGCACTACCATTTCAGCCAAAAACTTCCCTAAACAATTTACTTTTAAAGCAACAACATCGATTGCTAACATAAGAGTCCATGGAGACGAAAGTAAAATCGGAGCCAACTTTACCCTGTCTGTTCAGGAAAATAATGTACAACCTGTAAGCGAAGGCATGATCACCGACCCTATCGTATTATCGTATGACACTGCCGTTGATTCTCTTTTGCATATCGGATCAGTAGACACAAGCAATAGTTATTACAAAGTTATTGGTCTTTCATTGAACAGGAAGTTAGTTTTTTCAATATCAGATCTTTCTGATGATATAGATCTATCCGTTTATTCTGACTCTGGATATTCAAATTTAATATGCGAATCATCTCTATTTGATCAAAACAGTGATTACTGCACTCATTTTATATCAAACAGCACTGCCTATATAAAAGTTAAAGGAAATAAAACCTGGAAAGGTACAGTATTTAAATTGAAAGTTGCACCACCACTTTTCGAAGCAGAAGGAAGCAGTGAAAAACCCATTCAACTTGATGCAGCACTTGTTACAAGTACAGGACATGACGGGGCAGTTGATTATGAATACAGCTACTATGAAATCGTCGATCTTATCAATGATACTCCATACGAAGTTCGATTGGAGCTACCCAGTAGAGATGTCGATTTATATGTCTACACAACAGCTGACTTCTCTTCGAGTCCAGCATGTAAATCTGAAGACTGGGAGGATTCTTACGTCGAAAATTGCATTGCAACTACAGTTAGCACATCCCTATTTGTAAAAGTTAGCGGATTATGGAGCGGCGGCGGTGCAAAATTTTTATTGAAAGCGACTGAAAAATAACAGTAAGACATAACTCTCTTCGACTTTCGGAGAGAGTTACTATTAGCAGTTTTCAATCCCCAAGATTAAATTTTATCCCCTGTGCAAGCGGCAACTCACTACTCCAGTTAATGGTATTTGTTTGCCTTCTCATATAAGCCTTCCAACTATCAGAGCCAGCTTCACGGCCACCACCTGTCTCTTTTTCTCCACCAAAAGCGCCGCCAATTTCTGCACCTGATGTCCCTATATTGACATTTGCAATTCCACAGTCGCTGCCACGTGCAGATAAAAACAATTCTGCACTTCTCATATCATTAGTAAATATTGCAGACGATAAACCTTGTGGTACGGCATTTTGCAATTCAATCGCTTCTTCCAAATCGTCATAACGCATGACATATAAAATCGGCGCAAAGGTTTCATCTCTCACAATATCTGATTGTTCATCTATCTCTATCAATGTTGGTTGAACAAAAGTTCCTGGACCATCACTCAAGCCACCACCAAATAATATTTGTCCACCTTGAATCTGAGCATCTTCCACCGCTTGCTCAAACAAATCTACTGCAGCAGCATCAATCAGTGGTCCCATTAAAGTTGTATCATCGAGCGGGTTTCCGACGACCACCTGTTCATAGCCATGAGCCAATCGCTTAATCAACGTATCGTAAATCGCGTTATGAATAAACAATCGGCGTGTTGATGTGCAGCGCTGACCTGCTGTACCAACGGCGCCAAATACGATGGCAGGGACCGCTAAATCAAGATTCGCTGTTTCATCAACAATAATTGCGTTATTACCACTGCATTCCAATAAGTATCGACCCAACCTTTTGGATACCGTTTCAGCGACAAAATGACCAACCTTGCTAGAACCAGTAAATGACACCAGGTTCACACGAGAATCTTCTACAAATGTTGTAGCCAACTCATGATCAGAGGGAATAAACATGGAAAACAGCGCTGAATACCCCATCTCTTCCATCACTTCATTACAGATGTGTTGAACAGCAATGGCACACAATGGCGTTTTTGCTGATGGCTTCCAAATGACAACGTTTCCACAAATTGCCGCGATAAAAGCATTCCAGGCCCAAACCGCGACAGGAAAATTGAACGCTGAAATAACACCAACAACACCGATAGGATGCCATTGCTCATACATGCGATGCATGGGACGTTCTGAATGCATGGTATTTCCATAAAGCATTCGAGATTGGCCAACCGCAAAGTCTGCCATATCAATCATCTCTTGTACTTCACCATCACCTTCTTGTTTTATTTTCCCCATTTCCATGGCAACAAGACTACCCAATGCATCTTTTCTTTCCCGCAATACATTACCTATGCGACGAACAACTTCACCGCGTTGTGGTGCTGGCACTTTCGCCCATTCTTTTTGCGCTGCAATTGCGTGTTGAATAACTTGCTCATACTCATTTTGTGAACAGGTACATACGTTTGCAATGACTTCGTTGGTTGAAGGGTTGACAGATTGAATACTTGCTCCTTCCTCCTCCCCAACCCAGTGGCCTGATCCAAAACAGGTTCCCAAATTTTTTTCCGACAACTTCAAATCATTAAAAATATTCATTGTCCACCCTGCTGTTATTTGCTGATATAATATTGACCGAATTGATTTTCCAGAAAATCATCCAGGCTTATACTTTCCTGCGTCACGAACCCTTGATACTTATCTATATTATTTAGAACAATATCCATGACACCACAAATTCCCGCAGCGGTAGTTACCTGAATCGATGACCAAAGTTTTCCTGCAATTTTTTGCGGATAAACTTTATTCAAATAATTCTCTTCAAAAAGATGACCATGTTTTTTACCCGATACTGCAACATAGATCAGAACGACATCTTGTAAAGTCTTGGGGATGGCATTCTCTAATATCCGCTTGAGTGTGTCGCGGTCATCATTTAATTTTAGATCATTCATTAACAAAATCATTTCTTTGCAATGCCCCGGATAACGAATCGTTTTATAGTTCATGGTGTTGACACGATTCTCATAACTATCCGCCAGTGTTCCTAAGCCTCCTGATGTATTAAAAGCTTCATACAACACACCATCAAGCGTAATCGTTTCGTACCCCTCCAAGGGCTGCAAGGGAACCATCTCTTTATTGTGAATACCAAAACAGGTGTTCCCATATTCGTTAATTAATCCATCAGTTGACCAGGTAAGCGAATATTTAAGCACGTTGTTTGGATTGACCGGCAATGCACCAACACGCATTTTTACAATATCAATTTCTTCAAAATCTTTCATCAAATCGTGTGCAGCGATACTGATGAATCCCGGTGCTAAACCGCATTGCGGCATGAAAACATTCTTTTTCCCTTTGCTGATTTTTTTAACATGCCTGGTGACTTCCACATCTTCTGTTAAATCAAAATAGTTTAATCCCAACTCAGCACATAAATCCGCCACTTTGATATTACAATAATAAGGCAATCCTGAGATAACCGCATTGAAGTTATGCGCTTGCATGTAGCTTTTCAGTTTAACAGTGTCGGTTACATCCAATTCTTTTATCGTGACATTGGGCAATGACAACTCATCAACTTGTTCACGAATCTCGTCTGTTTCCAGACTAACAACATGCAAGCTATATTTCTTTGAATTGGATAACAAGCAAGTTATAAGAGATCCTATCTTTCCTGCCCCCAAAACTAAAACTGACTGTTTATCCAAAGTTTTTTCTCCTTTGTGCCGAATAAATAGGTAGCTAGATACGGCTAACTGTTTTTTTCCACGTTCAATTGTCATTCAAAACTGAACCAAACTATTTGCTGTTCAACTAACTGGTTATAGCCACCTAGGAGGATGTTCAAGAATAGAGAACCTGCTATGATTCCTATTCTCGGACAGTCTCCTAGTCACAACTTTTAAAGGAATAAGCATGAAAGATTCTGCTACCCAATTTGCCATCACTTTAGCCAATGATTTGGTGAATAATGACAGCGCCTTTAGTATTCGACCTTCTTGCAATGTGAAAGTAGCGGCTGTTCAAAAAGATAACTCCATGGCCGTGCTTGATCTTACCCCTTTTAATGCCAAACCCGCGCCAGTATCGGCATACAAATTTTTCAATGAAATTTCAACAGCTGAAGCACTTCTCAGCGCATATGAAGCGGCAATAAAAAGTAATATTTTTGAACAGGATATACCGGGAGTTAATGAACAACTCGAACCCTATGCAAAAGAATTCCTGAAAAATTTATTACATGGCGCTAAAAAGTTAAGTCGTCATCAAATTGAGCTCATTTCTAGTTTTGTAAAAAATCTGGACACTTATTGTGCAATAAAAGCAGTTGAATCCTTGTTGAACAGTAAAGCAGACATTGCCACTCTTGAAGTCGCCGAAAAAAAAGGCTGGTCTGTTCATTTTGATCACCTGGCGATTCGTTGTTCAAGTAAAAGCTTAGGTGATGCTAAACAAATATCTACTTTATTGGTCGATAAACATGATTACGAAAGAAGCCAGGTGGTTGAAGAGGAACACTATCAATTCCCGGATGGCTGGAACGCCTATCCCGTGTATAAAATATTAGAAAATGGCCAGGTATTAAGAGTATTTGTCGATCAATCAGATGCTGACGACAAAAAACAAATCATCCAGCACTGGAATCGTGTGTACGGCTACACAGCTCATCATCTCGCCATGCGAACTACCAAAATAGAGAACGGCCAGCGACTTGCCGTCCCGCTCGATGAATTAATGCAAGCTCTCACAGAACATGGTGTATCCATTCTAACACCGACTGGTCATTATACGTCAGGATTGTTATTGCAGGTATTTACTCGACCTGAAACAAACCACTCCGTTCCCTCGGAGATTAAGCAAGAACTTAAACTTATTTCTGAAACTTTGGACAAGACAATTGAAAATGGAAAACTGCTCGAATTGGTTTCACGAAAAGAAATGAGTATAGCGATTGCGAAAAATCTCTATACATTATATGGATTGACATTTGACGTTAATAATCCATTGCATTCGGCACCAATTTATACCTACTTCCTACCCGCTCAAGCAGCACATGTTATCAAAACATCACAAACGACGAGTTAGGAGTTTAGGCGCCAAATAGCGCCTGATATAAAAATTCAGCGGGATGAAGTGCTGTTTTATTTGTTCCATCTGATATTTGATGGCGACAACTAAAGCCAGGTGCAACAATAATAGCATCGCTGTTTTTTATAGCGGGGAACAAACTGATCTCCCCCATTTTCATAGATACATCAAAATTATCTTTATCGTAGCCAAAAAAACCAGCCATACCGCAGCAGCCAGACTGAATCATTTCCACATCAGCATCACTTATAGTAGACAAAAATTCCTCAAGCGGCCTGGTACCAACAATAGATTTTTCATGACAATGGGTGTGCACTTTTATTGATTTTGAAGCCGTTGGCCACACATAAGCTGGCCGCTCATGGATTTCGGCATGGATCAAAATAAATTCTTCAATCAACATAGTAGACTTTGCAATTGTCGCCACTTTATTTTTACTTATTTCATCTAAAACCAACGCTTCCGCTTCATCTCTATACGTGAGCAATTCGGACGGCTCCAAACCAATAATCGGTATATTTTTATTTGCTTTATCGTATAACCATTCTATTGATTCATTAAGCCGACGACGCGCCTCTCCAATTAATCCATGGCTGATTGCGATCCTAAGCGAAGGAAACAAAGGAGATAATATAACTTGATACCCAAGCTTTTCTAAACTAACGATTGCTTTCATCGCTATGTTTGATTGAAAAAATTCAGTAAAGACATCGTTATATATCACTATTTTTCCAAGTTTCGAAATTTTGTTTTGCTTTACATGCTTCTTAAACCAGAGGCTCAACCGCTCATTTGAATATTGTGGAAGCTGCCTTTCTTGATGAATATTCAGTAATTTTTTCACATTGCCTAGACTAAGCAACCAGCGTGAGGTCTTAGGGAAATATATAGCAACCGCGCTAATCTTCTCAATATTTTTAAACAGAGTAGACATTAATGGTAAGCGGTGCTTTTTGTAATAATGCTGAAGATGTTCGCTTTTCAATCTTGCCATATCTACCCCAGCAGGGCAGTCCGTCTTACAAGCTTTACAGCTCACGCAAAATTTCAAAACCTCATGCAATTCATCACTCACTAACCCTTCTTCTCCATCAGCCATTGCTAATGACTGGCGAAAAATATTCGCTCGCCCTCTTGTCACATGTTTTTCATCATAGGTCGCTTGATAAGAAGGACACATGGCGCCTGTACCTGCTTGTCGACGACAAACACCAGCTCCATTGCACTTTTCCACCGCTGCAGCCAAACCGCCATCCGCTGACCAATCAAAGTATTCCTCAACCATTGTATTTTTATCGTGAAAAGCAATTACACGAAGATCAGTATTCATTGCAGGTGTATCAAATAGTTTCCCCGGGTTTAAATTATCTTTAGGATCAAACGCAAGTTTTATTTTCCTCAATACCGTATAAATTTCATCACCTAGCTGATAACGAATAAAACCACCTCTCGCTCTACCATCACCATGTTTCGCTGATAAAGAACCTCGATATTTTTTTAATAATGCAATAACATTGAGTGTAATTTCTTGCAATTTATCCTGATCGATTTTCTCCCTCAGATTCAACATAGGCCTGAGATGAACAAGCCCTCGAGATACTGAGCCGTAATAGACACATTGTATATTAAAGCGATTCATAACCTGCTCAACCCCATCCACAAATTCAGATAACGCTTCAACTGGAACCGATGAATCCTCGATAAAGGTAACAGCTTTCCTGTCGCCTTTTAATCCCATCAACAATCCAAGTGCAGCGCGGCGAGTCTCCCAGGCATTTTCTAACTGCGCCTCATTAAGCACAGAAAATTTATATCCGATCGTCGATTCTTCCAAATATTTTATAAATTCCTTTGCACGATCTCGTGACAGTTTTCGATCATCATTTTGAAACTCAATCAGCAAAATTGCTTTTGCACTGTCATCCAGCCATTGTTGAGATTTAGCTTTAAGATTACTATGTGATATTATTGATAGCAGAAAATTATCTAACAGTTCAACGGCAATTGCCTTGTGTTGATTTGCCGCTGCAACAACGTTTAATGCTTCCCGTAGCGAAGAAAAGTGAACGATAACAAGAGATCGATTTTTTAGTTTGGGAACTAGTTTAACAGTGACCTGAGTAATAATGCCAAGCGTTCCCTCACTTCCACAAATCAAAGGAATTAAACTAAAAGGTTGGCCATTTTTATCCCAGGGCTGGCGTCTTAATAATTTATCCAGTGCGTAACCGACATTATTAGGAACATCCTTTGGCGGATAAGTTTGAGCAATTAAAGCGCGATGTTTATCAACTCCATTAAACACGATTCGATACATCTCGCCTTCATGATCTGGAGACTTAGTTTTTTCGTCCAACTCCAGCTCAGAAAGGCTTTTTATTTCCACAAGCTTTCCACTTGCGGTCACCAATCTCATAGCAATAATATTATCGACGGTCTCTCCGTATAATGAACTATGTGCCCCCCAGGCATTATTCCCAATCAAGCCACTAATATTTGCTCGTGTTAACGTAGAAGGATCGGGGGCAAACATTATATTGTGATGGCCGACATGTTGATTTAATACACTAACTACAACGCCGGGTTCCACAATAGCAAACTTTTCCTCAGCATCAACTTCCAGAATATTTGTCATATATCGTGATGTATCAACGATAAATGCTTCACCCACAACTTGTCCCGCTAAACTTGTACCCGCACCACGAGCAATCAAAGGTACATCGTACTCGTCAGAGATTTTACAGATTTCAATGCAGTCTTGTTCAGTTTTGGGGTAGATAACAGCAAGTGGTAATTTTTGATACATTGAGGCATCGGATGCATAAAGCATTCGTGTGAGGGAATCATTGAAAACATCACCCTGAATCGATTGTTTAATCGCTTCAAATGCTGCTGTTACTCGTGCTGACACATTGGGCGAAAAACTGGTACTTTTCATTGCTTTGTTTACAACCAGTTAGGATTCGAAAGCGTTATCAGACTAAATGCATTTGTAATGCCATAAAAAGGAAGGGATATACTGCTTAAGCACTTTATTGAAACCACAACAGGTAGATGCTGGTTACCTATTTAAGTTGCCGTGTAAGCTCACCAATTTTAGCGTTATTCATTAACTCAATAATTTTAGGGTTAGACGTTAACGCATTAAAATCCTGCGCCTGAATCGCTTTCATGAGTGCTTCATCTTTCAAAATTGCTTGTATTTGCGGATCGGCTTGTAAACTCAAAATCGATTTTTGCATTTGCTCGTCAGACAATATTTTCTTTTGAATATTTTCCATATCCGGTGATTTTGCAGTACTGCTGTGTTTTGCCGTTGTTTTGGATCTCGATAATGAAGCATTATCTTCATGAATTGTTCGAACTTTAGACTGAGGGATTTTTAACACTCCCACACTTTCAGAGTAGATTTTATAAACACCGTCACTCATGGAAAGTACTTGTCCACTAATTTTACTGCCATCCTTCAACTCAATAACGGTGGAAAATACAGGATGTGCAAAAAACAAACTCGATAAAATTAGTCCTGACAAGAAATGTTTCTTCATTATAAAGCCCTTCTTTGCTGTGTATCGAATCGATAAATGATCACAAATTGTAACATCAATTTTAGACAAGCTACGCTACAAACATTCCATAAAACCGATTACTATTGATGTATTATTCACAAATTTTGTTGAACAGAAGAATGGATAGACGACATTTTTTAGCTGCATTAGGAATAACAGGCTTGAGCGTTGGCCTTAGTGGCTTTCGCTGGTGGCCTGATGAAGGTTTTTGGAACCCCTGTCCCAGTGATTCCCTTCCTACAAAACTACGCAATCACGAATTAATTCAGGAAGCATTCGAAGGGTTAGATTTCACTCAGTTATGGGACAACCATACTCACCTTATTGGTACAGGAGATAATAATAGTGGCATTTGGGTTAATCCCAATATGCGATCAATCTGGAATCCGATACAAAATGTTCAGTTTCTATTCTACTTGAACGCCTCATGCGCCAATAACGACGATAATGTAGACCACACATTTGTTCTGCGTCTTAAAAAAATCATTGATGAATTTCCAACAGGCGCAAAAGCGATGCTGTTAGCATTCGACTATCATCACGATGCGGGAGGACGAATTGTACAAGGCCAATCACCCTTCCACACGCCAAATCACTATGCTGAAAAAATTGCCAATAGTTTCCCCGAACGCTTCGAATGGGTGGCATCAATTCACCCATATCGTTTAGACGCCATTGATGCACTGAATGAAGCCATCAACAAAAATGCACGCGCAATTAAATGGCTACCTCAAGCCATGAACATTGATCCTTCTTCATCAAAATGCAATAAGTTCTATCAAATACTCGCTGATAATAATATTCCGCTGATTAGCCATGCAGGTGATGAACATGCTGTTGATGCGGGTGACCTGCAAGCATTAGGGAATCCTTTATTACTTCGCAATGCACTTGATGCGGGAGTAAAAGTTGTCGTAGCTCATTGCGCTTCAATGGGTAGTAACACTGATATTGATAAAGGCAAACATGGGCACAAGACTGCTAATATTGATCTGTTTGCAAGGCTAATGAAACAAAAGGAATATCAAACACTGCTACATGGAGATATTGCTGCAATTACACAAATTAACCGTTCTCAAGAGACTTTCGAAACTATCTATACTCATGATGAGTGGCATGATCGTTTGATTTATGGATCGGACTATCCACTTCCTGGCGTAATGCCTGTGTTTTCACCACAAACCAGCGTTGATAGAGGTTATATTAGTCAACATCAAGCAGAAGTACTATCCAATGTTAGAAAACACAATCCGTTAATGTTCGATGTTTTATACAAACGAATGATATCGGTTAAAGGTAAAAAATTATCAAATAGCGTTTTTCACACACGAAGACTATTTGATCCTGAAAAAATTAGTTAGGCATAATATTCGCTATAATTCATAATTATCGTTCAGTGTTGGGGAATAAGATTGGAAGCAATTTCAGAGTTTGTATCATCCATAAACAGTATTGTATGGGGCGTTCCCATGCTCCTGGCGATTCTGGGTACTGGGCTTTTTCTCATGATTGGTCTTCGACTGCTGCCAATACTCAAACTAACACTTGGCTTCCGACTTCTTTGGCAAGGTAGAAAAGCGAGCGGTGAAGGCGATATCCCTCCCTTTCGCGCTCTAATGACATCGCTAGCGGCAACCATCGGTACAGGTAATATCGCAGGTGTGGCGACGGCCATATTTCTTGGCGGGCCTGGTGCATTATTTTGGATGTGGTGTACTGCTTTAGTTGGTATGGCAACAAAATATTCAGAGGCTGTATGTGCCGTTCACTATCGTGAAACCGATGAAAGAGGTATGCACGTTGGCGGCCCGATGTATTACATCAAAAACGGTTTAACAAAAAAATGGGCATGGCTAGGAACTGCATTTGCAATTTTCGGTGCTATTGCCGGGTTTGGTATTGGTAATTCTGTACAAGCCAATTCAGTAGCTGATGTTATGAGTTCTTCGTTTAACATTCCCGTGTGGCTTACCGGTTTAATATTAATGATTTTAGTTGCCGCTGTTCTCATCGGCGGAATAAAACGTATCTCCAGTGTCGCATCCAAACTTGTTCCTGTTATGGCTATTGGCTACGTCAGTGCAGGCGTAATCGTTTTGATAATAAACGCCGAAGCTATTCCCGATGCCTTCTCGTTGATTTTTAGCAGTGCGTTCACGGGCACAGCGGCCGCTGGTGGATTTGCCGGTGCAGCAGTTTGGGCTGCGATTCAGTTTGGTGTCGCCCGCGGTATTTTTTCAAACGAAGCGGGTTTAGGCAGCGCTCCCATCGCACACGCAGCGGCAACAACAAACAGCCCGGTAAAACAAGGCCTGATTGCCATGCTTGGTACATTTATCGACACAATTATTATTTGCACAATTACCGGTTTAGTAATCATTACCTCAGGTGCATGGACTACTGGTGAAACTGGCGCGTCACTCTCTTCTTTAGCTTTTTCAACAACAATTCCCGGTGGTCAATACCTTGTCACCGTCGCATTAGCCTTATTTGCATTCACAACAATTCTCGGCTGGAGTTATTATGGAGAACGTTGTGTTGAATATTTGTTTGGTGTAAAAGCAATTATACCTTTTCGAGTTTTATGGATTATAGTTATCCCCATCGGTGCAATGGCTCAATTGAATTTCATCTGGTTATTGGCTGATACACTAAATGCGCTTATGGCACTACCAAACTTGATTGCTCTTATTCTTTTAGCGCCAGTCGTATTCAAGCTTTCACGCGATTATTTTAAAACTGGAGAAAATCATTAATTTAGAACTCATAGATGTTGTCTATTTAGTTATCGCAGTGCTGCTTGCTCGATTCTGGTGGCAGACAATGCAGGCAAGAGAACGAGCAGAAAAACTCGCACTCATTGCCTGCGAACGTGAAAATGTACAGCTGCTGGACGGCACTGTTTCACTGAAAAAATTTTCCTATGAAAAAAATAAAAAAGGTCAAAGAGTTTTTCTTCGCTACTTCAATTTCTCATTCAGCACAACAGGAGCAGACCGGCACTCTGGTACAATTGCCATGTTCCGCCTGCACCAACAATATGTGGTGATGGATTTGCCAGAAAAACCAACAATAACAATAGAGCCAGAAGAGAAATAGCGGCTACTCTATTAGACTTATCCAATACATGTTGGACAAACACACAGTTTTAAAAAATGCCCGGTTTTCAGTAGAATGTTAGTTACAATAAATTTTGAAAAATCAGAGAATACAATATGTCACTTGATATCGAACAATCCCTTAGCCTGGCCCGAAAACTAATAGAATCTCAAAAAGATGATGATGCACGCATGTTATTGCTCGAAATCCTCAAAGAAGACGCTAACAACAGAGCTGCACTGCTTATGCTCGGCGGTTCCTATTTTTCAGGTGGCAAGTATACCGAAGCTGAGATGGCGTTTGATCGATTGATACTCATTGATCCTGGTAAGGGGCAATATTCAATTGCACTTTTTAATGTACTCTGGAAGCTTGGTCGGCATGAAGAGGCACTGGAAGAGATAAAACGTTTCATTGAAAATGCAGATAAAACACAAGAACAAGAGACTATCGAACAGTATGCGACAATTATTCAAAATATTTCCGGCTAATTACCTAATTATTAATAAGTCGAAAATAAAGGATACCTGCTGAATTATACACGCTGTAAATATGTCCTTATAAGCTTGACGACAGCGTCCATGCTGCCAACAGTATAATTCAGCAGGTATCCTTTATTTCCAACTTGTTTGTATTCCCACTGCGAGCACTTACTTAGCCCCCCCATATCAATCTTATCCGCCATTTTTTACATACTTTTCACAACCACCTCTTAAACTAATCACAAAATAACAAAATAAGAGGTGCAAAATGAGAACATTACTAATCACATGGGTAGTAACATTCATACTTTATTCACTCACTTCAGTAGTCCGTGCTGAAGGGCAAGTGCCAGCAGATCACATGCATGTCTGGACGGGTTTTTCAGTGGGCAGTGTATGCATCCACATACAAGATAGCACTGATGGCTCAAATGCTAGCGCAGAATTATGGTTGGTTAGCCATGATCAAGTAGAGTGGGTCGAAGATGTCGAGGGTTATAGTTGTATTGATGTAAACGTAGATGGAGAAACTGAATTACACGCAATAACATACGATCCTGGTATTGAAATTACTGTAATCAGAGACAATACCAGTAAAACAGTTTTGACAAGATTATAACCTCCCTTCCCAGTAAGGACCCCAAGAACGATACGCCGATCATCCTTGGGGTTCAATTCGTTACTGGCTCAATTTCCCACCATTACCATAAACTCAGCATTCGGCTCAGCACCTGCAAGATGATTGCAATAGTTAGTCAGAGTTTTTAAAGCAACTCCCATAACGACTTCAAACACCTGAGCTTTACTAAACCCAGCATCTAGAAATGCCTGCGTTTTTTCCTCACTCACCAAGCCTCTATCTTTAAATATTGCAATAACAAAACTATTAAGTGCGTTCAGTTTTTTATCTGCCAATGGTATTGAGCCAATAATCGCATCGAGGGTTTCCGCATCGACTTTAGCCATACTCCCTAAAGCCTTATGAACAGCTCGACAATAACTACAGCCATTCAATGTACTTATTGTTAGCAATACAACCTGTTGCTCCTGAGCTGTCAATGACGAATTATCCATCGCACTGGATAACGCCATAATGGCACTTAACACATTCGGTGCTTCAGCCACACAAGCTGCCAAATTTGGAATAAATCCATATTTCTCCTTAACTTTTCCCAATACTTCTGCTGCTCCCTCAGGTGCAGTTTTGTCCGTATGCAGTGTAAATAGTGTCATAATAATTTCCTCTTGTTTTCATTTCGAAAAAATCTGCAACTTCACGACACACAGTGTAACTTCCGCAATTTTTCTACATAACTCTTGATTTTAGCCCTTGTATAATGCATAAATGCACCGCATGAATTGGGATAATTTACGATATTTTCTTGCTATCGCTCAAGCAGGCTCTATCCGAGGTGCAGCAATAGAGCTGAACGTTAATCATACGACCGTTTCTCGGCGGATCAACGCATTTGAGGAATCATTGGGGGTTAAGCTATTTGAACGCCAGTTGACAGGCTATAAATTAACACCTGCTGGAGAACAACTAACGCCAACAGCGGAACGCATACAGGAGGAAGTCGATACACTCGATAGACAGACGTTTGGACTAAAAACTCAGCTCGAAGGTGAACTAAAAATCACGCTCCCTCCCGCTTTTGCACTGCACCTCGTAGCCCCAATGTTAAGTCGTTTTTCTAAAACTTACCCTGGAATAGAACTGGATATCGCGATATCCAAGCACGAACTCAACATCACAAGACGCGAAGCAGACGTGGCAATACGTGTCACACGAACTCCTCCCGAACACCTGATTGGCCGTAAAATAACAAGTTATAAAAAATCCGTTTACGCTTCTGTTGAGTACCTAAAAGAACACAGTGAGGATAATCTTCAATGGCTAGGTTCGGTTGGGGAGATAATGACTTAAAACCTTGGTGGATAAAAGAAAGTGACTTTAGTACTACACCCATACGACATATCGCTAACGATGAAAGCCTCCAACTTGCATTGGCAAAACAAGGACTAGGAATGTCTATGCTTCCCTGTTTTATGGGAGATGCAGAGCCGTCATTGCGACATGTTCCACCAGCAAATATACTCCCTAGTCACGATGTATGGATACTCACACACGTAGACTTCCGAAATACCGCTAAGGTCTCTTCGTTTATTCAATTTATGGTAAAAGAATTTGAACAGCTTTCAGATCTACTGGAAGGCAGGCTACCCAACTAAAAGCCTGCCCTAAAAGGACGCCACCCTATCTTATTGTTTTTTATCTATATTCAACATAAGTCAATACTAAATAAATCGACTAGTCATACTAAAAAACTTGACTTTCGCTAGACGACCGGTCTAATATATCTTTATGCGAGACACTTCAACCAAAGAGAAAATCATCGACGCCAGCTATCACCTAATGATGGAGAAAGGCTATAACCATGCTGGCCTGAAAGAAATTCTCACTGAAGCAGGTGTACCTAAAGGTTCGTTTTATCATTTTTTTGAAAACAAAGAGAAGCTTGGTTTAGAAGTCCTGGAGTACTATGCTAACAATCTGGAATACGTTCTGACTGAAAATCTTCATGACGAAAACGTTCCTCCACTACAAAGACTTCGTAATTTCTTTAACACATCGATAAAAATACTTGTTAAGGAAAATAATTGCTGTGGTGGTTGTCTGGTCGGTAATTTTGGACTAGAGCTGGCTGATCAAAATCCCGTTTTTCGCGAAAAAGCCGAGCAGATTTTATTGCGTTGGCAGAATGAAATAACTCGCTGTATTGAAAAGGGTCAAACTGACCAATCCATCAATTCAAATATTGGAGCCGAACAGCTCGCTTCATTTCTATTTAACAGCTGGGAGGGTGCGGTAATGCGTATGAAGATTTCTAAAACAGATAAGTCTTTAAATGACTTTATTAATATTGTTTTTAATTCGGCACTATTAAAAAACTAATTTTAAACTCAATCAATCAAAAGGCTTCAAGCCTTTTTTATTCACCCAAATACTAGACGACCGGTCTATTTCAAACGAGAGAGGACACAAAATGAATGACTTAAAAAACAAACGCGTCGTAATTACTGGCGGTAGTTCTGGCATTGGATTCGCCACCGCAAAAATGGCTGTTGAAAGTGGAGCGGAAGTCATTATCGCAGGCAGATCTAAAGATAAGTTAGCAACCGCGAAACACGCTATTGGAAATACTGTTCAAACCAAAGTATTGGATGTTTCCGATGAGAATAGTGTTATCTCATTCTTCAACGAAATTGAAAATTTCGATCATCTCATCACGCCGGCTGCTGGATCGGTAATGGGTCCCTTTCTTGAGCAAGATTCTAAAAATGTTATTTCATTTATCGAATCTAAACTGCTGGGACAATATTACACTGTTAAACATGCAGTACCCAAGTTAAATAAAACAGGCTCTATTACGCTTTTTTCAGGAATTGTGAGTCGAAAACCTTTTGTCGGCGGTTCAAGCTTTGCAATGGCAGCAGGAGCTATTGAATCATTAACCCGATGTTTGGCGCTAGAACTTGCCCCGATTAGAGTCAACTGCATAACGCCCGGCATTATTGCTACTGAGATCTGGGATTCTTTGATGCCAAAAGATATGCAGGAACAAACTTTCAGTCAATTTGCTTCACAATTACCGAGCGGACGTGTTGGTACAGCAGACGATGTTTGCAAAGCCATCTCATATCTACTATCAAATACCTTTGTTACCGGAAGCATTGTAGATGTAGATGGTGGACACCGAGTAATTTAAATCCGAGATAGGAATATAAACATGCCCGAGCAATTAGAACTTATCAGTTTCAATATATGTCCATTTGTACAGCGCTCAGTGATTACACTATTACAAAAAAACATTAATCATAAAGTCACGTATATCGATCTTGAAAACCCACCGAACTGGTTTTTAGAAATTTCACCACTGGGAAAAGTGCCGGCGTTACGTGTCAAAGATACCGTGTTATTTGAATCGGCTGTCATTAACGAATATCTGGACAAAATAACCCCACCCCAGCTGCAACCAACGGAGCCATTATTGGAGGCTAAGAATAAAGCCTGGATCGAGTTTTGTTCCGATATGATAATGAATCACTACTTGTTAACCGTCGCACAAAACAAAGAAGACTTTGAGAAGTATAAAAACAAACTCCGTGATCAATTTATTCTACTGGAGAAAACACTTGAATCGCCACCATTTTTCAATGGAGAGAATATAAGCCTGGTTGATACAGCCATCGCCCCCTTGTTCATGCGACTTGCGCTATTTGAACGGAAGGCTCCTCTGGAATTGTTTTCAGAAAAATCGAAAGTCGCAAACTGGAGTGAAACACTCTTGTCGCTACCTTCCGTCAAAAACTCCGTCGTTGATAATTTCAGCGAACTCTTTGAAGCTTATTTAAGAAAATCTACCAGTTACTATGCAAACTTGCTAAATTTATAAGCATTCATATTCATAACATCTACCTGTTAACGCACGTAGATGTTATTTTGTAAATTCACTAAAGTCATCAAACTCTACACTAACATCATCAAGTTTATTAATTTCGTCATCATCTAAATCATAATAGTCAGCTTCAAGTCGTGATTCTGCCGTTGGCAAATGGACATCAAACTGAACACCCATTTTGTCTATGACTTTAAACATCACCCGAGTCATTGTTTTCAACTGTTTGAACTCAACACACCATTCAGGAGCCAGCTTATTTTGAGGATCATAAAATATCGCATGTTCTTTATTTTTCGTGTAATTCAATTCATAATTTTTCTTACGTGAATTAGCAACAACTTGAATCGCAACAATACTTTCTGATATTTTTATTATCGCTTCATTATTTTTACATGTGGCACCACTCATGGTACAAACTGGCTTTCCATCATCGATGGTTGTTTGAATAATTTCTTCCACAATTTCTTCATTATCCAACTTAATCCTAAGTGTGTATATATCAGCTTTGCTTTCAATATTGCGGACATTAATTTTCCCCTCGTAGCCTTTTACAATTTCATTGACGAAATAAAGACCGAGTCCTTTGCCGTTCACGCCTTTAGAGCGCTTTGTTGAAAAACCTAACTGAAACAGTTTTTCTCGTGTTTCACTATTTATCCAGGGGCCATTATTAAAAACACTGATCTTTGCATATTTTCCTGAACGCTCAAGACCAATAGATACACGTGAATACTTGTGCGCGTACTTTTTTTGATTTTGATAAAATAATGCATTATTAATAAGATTTTCCATCATTAGCAATACATAATTTTCGTTTCCCAAAAGATTATCAGCCTCATTTAGATAGACACGGAAGCAGCTATTGAAAAAAACATAAGGTTTATCTTTATCAACCATCGCAGGCAATATATTTCCCATATCTTTTACAAATGGAGATATCGATGCAACAACCGCCTGACGTGTTGAAAACGACGGAGAGTTTGGAAAATCAACACCAGCGGTATTGAATTGTTGCCGATAATACTCTTCTTCTGCTTTATATAATTTGTCAGCGATATATAATCCAATATTATCTGTTGTAGAAAGATCAAGAAGGTCCCACAAATAAGTCATACTACGAATAGCTTCACCGTATTCTTTTTTATCCTCAATATTTGATGAATCATAAGATTTTTTTAGCGCAGTATTAACTTTATCATAACTAATTACCCCATTATGACGAACTTCTGAAGCAATATTCTGGAAATGTAAAAATTTCTCATCATATTCAATATGCTCAAGTAATCGATCACTAATAAAAAGCTTTAATTTTTCAGCATGACCTGAATATTTTTGCACACGGTTTTGCAGGGAGTTTCGAGATGAATACAATTCTGCAATTTGCTGATCGAATTTTTCTAATTTAGAATCGATTTCTTTTTTTCGATTACGGAATATAATAAAATCTGAGGAAAGAACAAACAATAAGATAATAGTAATTATGATTTTTACTTGAGGATTGAGAAAAAAGGTAGGCAGATCCAACGCATTAAATAGCGCTTTATCATTAACAACTGAGAAATAGATGAATATTATCAAGCAACATAATAGCGACACCCAAGGGTAATAAATTTTTTTAGCTAACAAAAATAGGCTCCCTCATTTGATACTCTTCCAACAATAAGCCCCTTCATCACCGGCAGCTGAGATTCCAATTCCTTGTTTACACGCCTCAACAAAGCTTCCATCATTATTTTCAGCAGCATCAAACGATCGGCGTAATGTTTTTATATGCTGGCGATAGGTCGCATATGAGTATTTATCGGGATCAGCCTCCAATGCCTCAGCCATTTGAAATGTCGTAACAGGCCTGGGGGATCGCTCTACAAGAAAGCGCAGGATTTTCCGTGGTGTGGGAGAAAGTGATCTTTTGGGATTATCAGGATTCATCAACTTACGCCCTTTCCAATAGACCTCCCAAGTATCAAGATCTATCCTCAGATCACCATCAACAATAGCATTCGATAACTGAGTATTGATCACTGAACTTTGCATGGCTTCTTGGCGCAAGACTGCTTTTATTCGCCAACACAGAACCTCTTCGATATTCTTTTGATGCTTTGAAATAAAATCTGACACATTAAATTGCTCTAATGCTTCTCGCTCTATTTCGGTCCCATTATGTTCTGAGAGAAAAATAATCGGCAATCCTGGCCATTTTTTCTGCAACGCTTTTGATACAGAAAGCCCTGCCTGATCAAACCCATTCATTTTAGCATCGAGAATAGCAATATTTGGCTTTTCTTCATCCTTTGCGAGAGTGATATGCTGTTTAGCTGACTCTGCAAATTTGAACACATCCAGGTGATTGGGCTTCTCATCAAATTCTGCTGATTCCAATATTTTTTTAAATTTTTCCACCCAATGGGTTTGGTCTTCAACCCAAAATATTCTAGCCATGTCCCAAGCTTTCCCTTCATAAGAATAATTCAGTATAGTTTTTGTGCTATTCAAATCTATCGAGTATTTACCCTAACGTTTTAAAATAATTCGAGATAAAAGGCTTTAGTTGCTGTATCTAAGGGCTGAACGGAGTTTTTTCTGAAATGATCAATACCACTTATTGTGAATTTTAGAAAAAGCGAGTATCGGCCCTTAGATACAGTAAATAAAGCAATAAAATGACTTTTTGCCGGATTATTTTGAAACGTTAGGGTTTATTCAACATACAAGGTTCATTCCTCAGCAAGCCATTTGAACATTAATTCCAAAAAAAGTTTGGCCAGTAATACAACGGCTCCGCGAACGGAGCCGATCTGACTAGCTTTTAGCCAGCAATAAGTCTTTCCAAACGTTCTAAATCATTCAACACTAACCATTTCCCGCCACCCTGATTGACACGCTCTTGCCATTTAGCGACTCGATTCAAATAGTGTCGAGGATCAACATTATCTGATCGCAGCTTGGTGACATTCAAAGCAACGACTTTTATATCAACCAAAGGTATAGAGAAATCTCGCACATGTCCCTTTACCAAATCCTCTTTTAGATCTGAAAAAACCAATATTATTTTTTCGTCAGCGCGTGTCTCGTTTAAAAACTCAGATGCTTGCAGTACGCCTCCAGTAATATCTGTGTAAGAACTACTTTTAACGCTGCTAATAAAATTATCAATGCTACGCTTAAAAACTCGTTTCTGATCACTCACCACACTCGGGCGAGTATCAAAAGTTACCTTGGATACAATGTCTTTTTCACTGAAGCTACCACTATCAATGCGGGCAACCGCAAGAGAGTCTCCACTATTTAATGTCGCAAGCAGATAGTTGATAATTTTCTGCGCTTTATCTAATTCTTTGGTATATGTTCCTGATGTATCCAACAGCATATATACTGATTTGGTTTTAGGTTTTTCTGCATTGCAGCCACCCAACATAATCACTACTACCGATAATAATAAGGCAAAACGTTTCATGATAATTTCTCCTCTGTAAGAACTGGCAACTGATCTACCTCGGCATCCTTGTCAATTTTAATTTTATCCATTTTCAATTTTCGCCCAGAAAGGTGGTTCTCTACTTCCAATGGAATAAAAATTATCAAATCATAGACTCTAATTAGGATATGCCCACAACGCTGTACAATATTGCCTACCATTCGAAAAGTTACATCAATCATTTGTAATAATTGACAAAACGCGGTGCCCATCACTGTTCGAAAAGATTGAATAAATGACTCCAGTGGTATCGCAATAAAAGCCAGTGTAAATGGTAGAATAAAACCGATAACCATCTGCCCTACTGAGGGTATCCAACGAAATTCTGCACTGATAATTTCTGACCCTGCAAGAGATTGAGTTAAGGCCTCTCTATCCAAAGCCAACAAATCTCGCATGTAAGCTAATGACGCTTCGAAACCCGCGAGAATCGTTAATATTGACAATGTGATTATCAACATTTTTTTCCGCATATTGTCATCCATAGAGCTGATGATTGGAAAAAGATGTGTGATCCTCAATGATTCCATCAGAAACAACCCCATGGCAATCTCTACCATGATAATAACCAAAGCAGCCACATCAGCTGTCTTCATGGGGCCAAGTTGGCTTGTGCCACCCACCATTTCAGACATCGGTAAGGCAATCAACTGGAAGTTAATAAAACCACCCATTATGGCAATGATCAATACAAGTCCCGATATAAACAGCTGAGTAACAGATGACGACAACAGTTTTCTTACTGCCGTATCTTCGCTATTTCTAATGCTTTCATATTCCTGCATATGCTTATCAATGACTTTAGCCTGGCCTTCAATACCATCTACATTTTTATTAATTTCACTTAGTTGCTGAGAAACATTCCGCCAGGTAGGCAGCATATTCTTCAGCGCTTCGTGACGACCTTGGGAGCTTCTACGATACTCATCCAGCGCCTCTTTTTGTGCCTTAGTCAGTGATTGATTAATATTTTCAAGAATCAATGTAACCGTAGGATCGGCAGCTTTTGCAGTCTTCGCAATAGTATCCACACCCTCCACCCACGATGGCGGCAAAGGAGGTGCTTCAATTGAGCTGGAAAAATCTTCTTCAATTTTTTCAATGGCATCATTAATTTTTCGTTGAGCAGCAGGATAGCCACTCAAGTCTTTTTTCACCAGGGAATTTACACGATGAAACTCGCGTTCAATTTTCTTCTCAACAGCATCCCGTCCATGAGATAAAATTATTTCTTTATTACGACTGTTTAGTCGCATTGCCAAAAGATTAAATGAACGAGCCGCTAGGCGAAATAAAGTTCGAACAGCTCCCGATGTACTCATAATTAATAAATGAGCTTGACTCCTGCCCAGATACATAGCCAACACCAAAAGAACCAACCAAACAGCGAGTGATACTGGCAACTGATCCGACCAAAGTAATAACATTTCTGTATTCATAATAGCTTCCTCACTATGAAAACGAGTTAAAGAAAGGACTAAACAGTCCATCCGGTTTGTTATTTACATTGTCGGAAATGATAGTGAAAAATCGGTGAAAAGCAGGTGAATTTAATAATTCACTTTAGCTTACTAAAATTAAGCGTAATAAGTCTCGCCTAAAGAAAAGACAGGAAGGGTAACGAAAATATAACGGAATCTTCGGCTAAGAAAGTTTATCGACTCTGTTATATGAATGATTGAAGACGAGTTAAAGTTCTTTTTCTATCTGATGCGCTTTCAATCCCCAAGCTAGCAGGGAAAATATCTTATCGTTGTTTTTACGAACACGCCCGACCATAACAGTCATCAGTGATCGAAGTAATTGAAAACCGATGTCTGTATTAGCTTCAAGAAAAGACATTAATTTGTCTCCATTTATCTCAATAAGCACGCAATCTTCAACTGCTTGAACAGTGGCCGATCTAGGCCCTGAATCAAATAATACAAGTTCGCCAACAACATCACCGGACTTTAAATCACACACCCCAGGGTTCATATGTCGATCGCCATCAATATCCACATGCCCAAGAACACGCAAGCTCCCTGATTCAATGAGATACAAGCTATTACCTGACTCCCCTTCTCGTATTATTTGATCACCACATGATATTTTGACCCGCTCCCAAAACTCTCCTTTTGTAAAGTTTGGGTTACTTAGTAATAATTCGATTTGTTTGTTCATGATGAGGTGCTCACTTTGATTCTACTTATTTTTGTGTCGGCATTCTAAATAATACATTTACGAACCAGTCGGAAAAAAAGCAATATTTATGAAAAAAGTTTAATCTTCCCGCTTAATTATTTTGTTTATTTTTAAGCCAATGATTGTATTACCATTTTACAAAAACTCTCAAAATGCGGATTTTCGCAATTTACATCCTCGTTATGTGCAATAATACGCCCCATTTTAATAACCGCTTTAACATATATCCTTTGAGGTCCCCGTTTTGTTAACTACTGCAAATATCACCATGCAATTTGGCTCTAAGCCGTTGTTCGAAAACATATCCGTTAAATTTGGCGACGGAAATCGCTACGGCTTGATTGGCGCAAATGGTTGCGGCAAATCCACATTAATGAAAATTCTCGGTGGTGATCTTGATCCGACTAAAGGGAATGTTTCATATGATCCCAATGAACGATTGGGTAAATTACGACAGGATCAGTTTGGCTTCGAAGAGTTCTCAGTGCTAGATACCGTCATGATGGGACATAAAGAATTGTGGGGCATTATGGAAGAACGCAACCGCATATATTCATTACCAGAAATGACCGAAGAAGATGGTATGAAGGTAGCTGAATTGGAAGTTGAATTTGCTGAATTGGATGGCTACACCGCAGAATCCCGTGCAGGTGAATTATTGTTAGGACTGGACATACCGCTCGAACAACACATGGGATTGATGAGTGCTATCGCACCCGGTTGGAAACTTCGCGTACTATTAGCGCAGGCGCTGTTTGCCGATCCGGAAATTCTCTTACTCGACGAACCAACAAATAACCTGGATATCAACACCATTCGTTGGCTTGAAACTGTTCTTAATGAACGAAATAGCACCATGATCATTATTTCTCATGATCGTCATTTCCTAAATAGTGTGTGCACTCATATGGCTGACCTTGATTATGGTGAGCTACGAGTTTATCCCGGTAGTTATGATGAATACATGACAGCAGCAACCCAGGCACGCGAACGCTTGCTTTCAGAAAATGCAAAGAAGAAAGCCCAAATCGCGGAGCTACAAACATTTGTCAGTCGATTTTCTGCAAATGCTTCAAAAGCCAAACAAGCAACATCACGAGCAAAGCAGATCGAGAAAATTAAACTTGATCATGTTAAACCATCAAGCAGACAAAACCCGTTCATCCGATTCAATCAAGAGAAAAAACTACACCGTACAGCGCTTGAAGTTAACAACCTATCAAAAGGTTTTGATGATGGGCTACTATTTAAAGACATTAACCTTCTCACAGAAGTGGGCGAGCGCATCGCAGTTATTGGTCCAAATGGTATTGGAAAAACGACTTTATTAAGATGCTTGGTCAATGATATTGAGCCAAGCTCTGGCACTATTAAGTGGTCCGAAAATGCAACGATTGGTTATTTTGCACAAGATCACACAGCAGATTTCGAATTAGATATGACGCTTTATGACTGGATGGACCAGTGGGGCAAGGATGCAGATGACGAGCAAGTAATTCGAGGAACACTCGGTCGCCTACTCTTTTCTCAGGAAGACATTAAGAAGTCGGTGAAAGTGATTTCTGGTGGTGAGCAAGGCCGCATGTTGTTTGGCAAGTTAATTTTACAAGAACCAAATATCCTGATTATGGATGAGCCGACAAATCACCTTGATATGGAATCTATTGAGTCACTTAACCTTGCGCTAGAAAATTATCCAGGTACATTAATTTTCGTGAGTCATGACCGCGAATTTGTTTCATCACTCGCTACTCGTATTATTGAGATTAGCGCAGATGGTGTAACAAACTTTAGTGGAACCTATGAAGATTATTTGCAAAGCCAGGGTGTTCAATAGAGAAGAATTTCAAAACGCTTAAGCTACAACAAAACTTGTAGTTTAAGCGGAAATGTAGTCACATGACTGGAATGACTTTCCGATCATCAAAAGCTCCCTTGAACAACTCTGGTTCTACAGCAACGAATTTGTACTTATAATAATTACAGACTTTCAGAATATTGTGTAGAATTCAGATTTTTATTATCACTAACTGTCTGCACTCCAGAAAACGTGGAGCGTCTCTTATTTTTGTTGAAGTGAAAGAAAACTTCGCGTATATATGCTTGAAGATCGTGCAAGGGAATTCAGCTAACAATACACCCCATGTGGAAATGCCAGCCTCATATGACACTTATTCTTTATTTCAATCATTGATTTTGCCAACGAAAATATAGACAGCAAATGACCCCAGAAATAGATTTATTGTCTGCTATCTATCTGATTGGTGCTGCTCAAGGAGTTTTCTTGGTAGTAGCGCTATTGGATAAAAAAATCGTCAACAAGCAAGCTAATCGTTATCTCGCAACTTTTCTCCTTATATTTACGCTTTCTCTTTTCGATGAATTCTTGTATCAATCACACTATTTTTATGAATATCGTCACCTGATTGGTCTAATTTGGCCTCTGGATTTTTTGTATGGCCCCTTATTTTATTTTTATGTCCGTGAGTTAACATCCACTAAACCATCTCTTCAATATAAAAAGGATGTTTTTCACTTTATACTATTTTTTCTTGGCCTTTTTTTAGCTGCACCAACCTGGATTCTCGATCCCGACCAGAAAATAACAATGCTGTATGGCTTCAGTGGAGGTGTAACGGAAGAGGTCATTAGGGCCAACCTATTTGATGGGCTGGCAACATTATTCGCTGTTATTCAGATTGCTACTTATCTATGGCTGAGTTTCCGCCATTTACGGAATTATCGCCGAATAGTTCGGCAACAATTATCGGAAATAGATAACGTTAATTTGTCCTGGTTGGTATCCCTTTTGTGGTTACTGTTTCCCCTTTGGATACTTTATATCATTGATATATTTTTCTCTGCGAGGCTTGGTATTGGTGATCAAGCAGGGATGCTATTGCACATCATCTTGGTGTTAATCATATACAGCATGGGGTATTTGGGATTACGGCAACCTTCTGTATTCAAAACAGACGCATCCTTATCTCATGCTGCGCTAACTGGAACGGAAAACATCGCTCTAGAAAGAGACAAATACAGCAAGTCTAAATTATCTAATGAGTACAGGGCGGAGATTAAAGCCAAGCTATTTGCAGTAATGAAGGAAAACAAGCCTTATCTTGAGAATGGTATTACTTTGCCTGAGCTGGCAGAAGTTGTAGGTTGTACATCCAATAATTTATCTCAAGTAATTAATGATGAGCTGGGGAAATCCTTTTTTGATTTTATTAACGAATATCGAATAAAGCATGCAAAGCAGCAATTGCTTTGCTCTGAGTCTGGGAAAATACCAATTTTACAGATAGCAATGGATGCAGGGTTCAATTCAAAATCAGCATTCTACACAGCATTTAGAAAAGAAGTAGGAATGACACCTTCACAATATAGAAAAACCACATAACTTTCGGTCTATTTGTTAATTTTTTATCCACCCACAGTAACTCATTGAATAAATAAGTAAAAAAACTTCTCCTTTCCTGTAGGGCCGGACGATTATAGGACGCCAACAGGATATATTTCTCCTGAGTTTCGATAGTGCACAAGTACTAACTCATTTGCCTTGGTTTAGGTTCCCCCCATATTCAGGGCGAAGTGACTAGAACATTATGCATGTCATTGGGGTGGGAGATAAATCTCAGGTGGGGTTATATTTCATTTTAGAATTGGGATAGAGGCGAGATGAAACAATATGACTTTTCAATGACCGCATTGATACAGGTAGTTTTTTTGATTTTACTCATTGTATTAAGTGGCTGTGCGAGGAATGGCAAATTCAGCAAGGAGGCAACCTATGAAATCCTCCAAGAAATCGGCAAAGGCCGAGATGCCACAATCGATAATACTCCAAGGGAGGAGATGGGTTATCAAGAATACGAAAGAGAACGTAAAAAGATTTTTGAAGAAAACTAATAATCTACAATTTAACAAAGGGATATTTCATGAAGAATACAATTTTAATATTTTCAATACTCACTTTATTTATTAGTGGTTGCTCAACATATAAACAGCGAAGCGAAGGTTTTGGAAAGATGGGATATGAGGAAACCAAATTGGAGGACGGAACGTATATGCTTTCCTATTATGGCTCCATGTATGATGACGAAGATGATGTTAAGGAAAAATGGAAAAAGAGAGCTTCTGAATTATGTGGTAAAGATAAATTTCAATCAGATGTATCAACTAAAGAATGGGAATACAATGGATTCGTTATTCTTCCCCCACTGGTATTCATAACAGATTCAGCATCGTCGCCTCTTGTTGAGGGAACGTTAATGTGTAAGGAAAAAGAAGCCTAATATTTGTGTTATGCCGACCCATCTCTGCGGTCGGCTGAGGCTAAGCGTTAGATTTTCAATTGGTGCTGCCGTAGCTTATTAGAAGGAAGAGATGTTTAAATACATAGCAAGTTTAATACTGGTCAGTCTGCTCGACCATATACACAAAAATTACATATGATTTCGAGAAGTTAGATTCACGGTTTAATATTTATTATGAAAAAGGTGTAGAGGACCTTGCTAAATATGTTAATAACAACTTGGGTAAGCTCATCGCTACAAAAAGAAGGAGGCAAGTCGTACGCCGTTACCGGCAATTTATCTAGGATTCAAATGGACTCATGAAATTACAGTCACTAATTGATCGCTTACGCGGCTTTACTTTCATTCAGAAGTGTTAGTTAACTTTTTCAAATGAACCTTTACTCTAGCGTTCAAAAAGAAGCTGCCTATTAACAACATTTAATAAATATTAATTCCAATGATCAATAACAATCTCTACCGTTTTTTCACCATTACTCATCCACAAAACCTCATCCTGTATACTACATTGTAACTCCATATTCTTCTCTGCTAGTTGACCGAGCAGTTCTGCGATCTCAGCGGATATATGTCGTACTGTTAAATTTTCAAATCGAGAAAATTTAATCTTAACTTGCTGCCACCAAACAACGGCACTTTTTGTTGAATAGCAATAAACATAAACCTGTTTAGACCTTCCACATGCTTTACGCACCCGCTTCTCGTCTGGTTGGCCTAAATCTATCCACAATTCAATCTCATCACTTAAACTTTTTTGCCACAAGTCTGGTTCATCATCTGTACTCAAACCTTTGGTGAAACTTAGTAATTCATTCGCATGCAACGCGAATATAGCAATACGCAGCATCATTCTCTCATCGGTTTCGGAGGGATGGCGCGCGATAGTGAGTTGATGATTTTCATAATAATGACGATCCATATCACTGATGCTAAGTTCCGCTTTAAAAATTGTTGATTTTATTGCCATACATTAGTCCCTGACTTTACCCCGTAAAGACTTTGTCTTACCGTGCTTAGTTTTACTATCCATTCTACGTTTTTGTGAGTTTCTCGTCGGCTTTGTTGCTCTTCTTTTCTTTTGTGTTTTTATCGCGCATTTTATCAACTCAATCAAACGCTCGATGGCTTCTTCTTTATTCGCCTCCTGGCTGCGATATTTTTGCGCTTTTATCACAATGACACCATCTTGTGTTATCCGATGATCATTTAATAGCATAAGCTTAGTTTTAACCGTTTCAGGAAGCGAAGAATTTGGAATATCAAAACGAAGATGAATTGCTGTTGAGACCTTGTTTACATTCTGCCCACCAGAACCCTGCGCACGAATTGCGCTGAATTCAATTTCTTCTTCGCGGAGGTTAATATTAGGGGAGATTTGGAGCACAGGCTATTCACTTATTATAAATAGCCTGCATTATAACCGATAATGATTCTAAAAATAGAACCCTAACTCTACCTCGACATAATCCTCATTCGCGTAAGCATGTACGGGATCATCAGGATTTGTTTCCGTAAATAAATAGCCATTGAGCGTTAACTTAAAGTCTTCACCTATCCGACGATTAGCCTCAACACTCAAAACTGTTCCATTCCCATCATTATCATATATCGCACCAATTAAAGCGTCAGTACTCTGCTCGTCGTTAAGCGCTAACCTAACACCCAACATGGTATCATTTTGAAATGGCGTTGTTGCTTTTCTGCCTCGGTCATCATACAAATATTCGGTTACGATACCAATATCAACACCTGAGCTCTGAATATCAAAAAAACTATATTCAAAACCTGTGGTAACGGCAATAAACTCATCCCCTGCACCGTCACGACGAATTGCCTCAAGTTTTAAAAGCCAATTTTCAATAGTCGCTTGCACATCTAAACCTGATTGATGGATTAGATCATAAATAGGTATAAATTTATTTCCAAATTTTTCAAACCTGGGCTCCCGATTTGTCCCATAGAAATGACTTAAACCAAAATCCCAATCACCAATGTAGTGAGACCATCGCAGTGCATAATCAATATGCTTCTCTTCGGAATCTGCTTCAAACCTGGCTTCATCTTCAGCAATAGGAAATGGCAAACCTAGCCGCACGTCTTCATGAGGATATCGTCGCTCCCTAAAACCGGGTAGCACAAAAAGATCAACTGTTCCCCAATCTTGAATAATTGCCAGATTTAACATGGGCTGCCCAAGTTTTGTCTCACCATCAAAAGACTCAGTAAAATCTGTTTGGTTAATGATATCTACTAAATGTTGAGACTCGGTGACTCCCCAAAAAACCTTACGTATACCGGCCCGAAACTCCCATTCATTATCTGTATATATCCACGATAATTCACGAATATCAGCAGTGCTCGGTGTGTGTTCATTTGCTCGAACGAACAATTCTAGCCCAAACAACTGCCGATCACCATCCCAAGCTTTTGAATATTTTGGCTGAATAGAAAACGATGTATAGACGCTTTTTTGGTTATCTGCCAAAGCATCGTTTTTAAACATACTTGCTTTTGTAGAAACATTACCTGACCACTCAGAGTATGCAGTAGCAGGTAATGCCACAATAAACACAAACAAGGTTCTTAACAAATAATATTTGTTTTTCATCATCAAAAACCTAACGCATGCGTTTTAATGCGTTTTTGTCAAAATCACGTTCTTCAAATCCATTTTGAAACTTATACTCTTGCCACGCCAGAGTTGTACTTTTACCTGTTTGATGATTTTCCATCTCCATTCTTGACGGACGCCAGTACTTTTCAAGATACAATTTATACTCGTGATAGGTTAACGTTTTTAACAATGTATTCTTGCGATCATAAAAAGTAATTTTCAATGGCTGATACATCTCTTTATCGATCCACACAATCTGTTTACTGTAACCTGATTTTTTGTATTCTGGAAAACGCTCTATCACAAATGAATCACGGCTACCAACTGCTTCGTCCTTAATATATTTATAACGATATTTTTCCAATTCTTGGGATGAAATATCTTCATACGCAAATTCACTCCCCATGAAAGGGCCTGATTTATTTGAAGATGAAATACGCTTGATTCGTTTTAATGCAGGCAGAAACAGCCACTGATCATCCGATTTTTTCACATGCGTATGGCTTAAAAACGCTGTGCCTTTCACATCTGCAGGGCTATCGAAAATAGTTATCGATTTATCACCATCATTAAGCATTTCGAGAGAGCGTGTGCGGTTTTCTCGTATCGATTCAGCTCCCTGTTTATTCCTCAATGTCATGATGATATTCGCGGTTACGTCTTTCCAACCGGTATCGCGTCTATCTGCCTCTTTTGCTATTTCAAATCCGCGCTCTTCTGCTGTTTGTGAAAAAACCTCAAACGGCAGCAGGATTAGCAGCATTATTACTGGAATTAGTTTTTTCATTTTGTTTCTCCTCAAGTTTAATCAATAACGCAGGCAATAATAGAAAATCAGCAATCAACGCAAGCACTATAACTAATGCTGTCAACATCCCCATCGCCGAATTAAGTTCGAAAGCAGACATAGCCAAAACAAGAAAACCAAGTGTTAAGACTATAGTTGTCGTTACCAGTGCTCGACCAACTGTTGTAAAAGCATAAATCACTGCCTGGCTTGCATCATATCCTTTTTCCCTTCTTGCTCGAAGATATTTACTAAGTAAATGAACAGTATCGTCAACTACAATTCCCAGAGTCATGCTAACAACAACGCTTAATGCCAAACCAACTTCACCAACAAATAAGCCCCACAAACCAAAGCCCATGGCTGCCGGAACAAGATTGGGGACCATGCTCACAAGCCCAATTTTTAACGAACGTAACGCCACAATAAGCAATAGTGAGATTAATATCAGTGCGACAGTCGTTCCCGTTATCATACTCACAATATTACGTTGACCAATATGTGCAAACATCAGTGATGGTCCAGAAGCTTCTGCTTTCACAATATGCGATGTATTTTGTTTCAACCATTCATTTGCGCGCTTCTCAAGTAAAAGCATCTCTTTGCTTGATAATGTTTTTAATGTTGCAGTCAACTTGGTTGCAGATTTATCAATATTGATTTGATTGTTTAAGTCCAATCCATAAGGTAGTGACATTTCATACAATAAAAGATACTGCGCAGAAAGTTCTCGATTTTCTGGCGTTCGATACCACGTATCGTCATCACCATGCATGTTTTTGTTCAAACGTTTCATCGTGTCTGTAATAGTAGCCACATGGAGCGTTTCAGGTTGTTGTTTATACCATTGAGAAAATGCTTCAACTTCATTCAGAAACCCAGGATCACTAATTCCACCTTTCTCTTTAGCCTCTAGTGAATAAGCAATAATATATGTGCCTGCGAGATTCTCTGTCACATAATCGGTATCAGTACGGAAGGTAATACTTTCATCAAAGTAGTTGACAAAAACATCATTCACTTCATTTTTTGGTACCATGCTAACAATAACAACAACGACTGCGAGCATTCCCCACAATAATCGACGATGATTATTAACAACAAAATGACCGAATTTCTCCATTGAATCACGCTTATTTTCCGCCAATGGTTTAACACGTAAAGGAAGAATAGACATCAGCGCAGGTAAAAACGTTAATGATAGGAATAGGGAAACAATAACTCCCATTGCAACAAAGTTTCCTAAATGCTGAAATGGCGGAACATCGGAAAAATTCATTGTTAAAAAGCCAATAGCGGTTGTAACACTTGCCAGGGCAACAGGCTGAATATTTAAACGCAGGCTCTCGACAATGGCTTCGTGTTTACTACTACCTTTGCGCATTTCCTGAAACAGCGAAACTAATACATGAACCGAATTTGCGATAGCAATGGTTAAAATGATAATCGGCGCGATAGAGGAAGGAGGTGAGATGGGATATCCAATATAACCACCCAAACCCATTGCTGCTGCAATACTAAAGCCGATGACTGCTAGTGTTGCAAAAGTTCCTGTAAAGCCTCGAATCAACAACCCGAGACTAATAAGCATGATTGCGAAACTCATTGGAATGAGCGACTGCATATCATTCATCGACTCCTCCGAGAACGCATTATTCATCATTAACATTCCGGTTAAGTGTAACTCGATATCTGGATATTCAGCACGAATCTCATCGGCAATTTTTCGCGCATATGCTACTGCCGTAGGCGCTTCCGTCATTTCATCCAACCCAGGCAGCTGAATGGTGACATTCACACCCGTCACCCGAGCATCAGGTGAAACAAGATTATTTACGAGAATAGGTTCTTTGAGTGCAATTAAGCGAATTTTTGCCAACGATTCTGCATCAAGTTCACTGCTCCCTGACACCAAATCTTCAACCGTTAAATCATCGTCTTCCGACCAGGTGTGTTGAAAATTTGAGAGTGAATCAACCCGAATAGAAAACGGTATTTGCCATGCTTTCTCAGTGAGCGATTCAACTGCCGCTAGTGTCTTTTGCGTAAAAACATCGCCATCCTTGGGAGTTAACGCAATCAAAATGTTGTCACTTTTGGTGTAAGTATTTTCTAACTCGTCAAAAGCAAGAAGCTGAGGATTATCTTCGCTAAAAAATACTCGGTAGTCACCGGTGAAACGTAAATTCTGACCTCCGGAAGCAGCGAGAAAAACCAGGACCAGACTAATCAGCATGACCAACCAGCGGTACTTAAGTACCCAGCGGCCAAATTGTGCTTCGAACTGTTTCATTATTCTTTCCTCTATTGTTTATAAATACTGAAAGTTTAATACTGAATTTATTCTTTAATATTTACTACCCAGACCAAAAAAAACCGCGCCAATTACAACTCGGTTTAAAGATTTTTTTAATCTTTTCGCAATCCACTGATTAACAGATTGACCACATTATTAGCCATCATCTCAAATTCCTCATGGCTAAAAAAACCATCAAAGAGCGGAAAATCAAATAGAATTAGTGAAGCATGGACTGTTCCTGATGTTTTAATCACATCCTTTACGTCGAACTCTCCTGTTTCATTCCCATAAGCTAGTATCTCAGCAATAATCGCACATTGAGCTTGCACCTTATCCCTCACTAATTCTTTGTGCTCTTTTGACACAAGCTCTATTAACTCACTAATTTTCGGGTATTTTTCAAATTCTTCCAGATTCGTTCTTAGACTAGTGAGGGCAAATGTTCGTAATCTTTCGCTGGCTGAAAATCCAGGCTGACGAACAGCTTCCCTTATTTTATTTGATCTATCAGACATGCAAAGATCACTACATTCAACTGCAATATCCTGTTTATTCTGAAAATATCGATACAAATTTGCGGCAGACATATTTACGTCTTTCGCAATTTCAGCCATGGTGGTTTTTCCGTAGCCATATACCTGAAAGCGCTCTTTTGCAGCGTCCAGGATTTTCATTTTCAATTCATCAATTTCGGTATATAAAGCATTCATGTTTTAATTTAAGCACCTTTTTAGTGAATATTCAAGAATATATTCATAATTTACTAAAATAGCTATCGGTCTACCTCTACTATTATTGAGTAGATTTCCTCAAATATCTGTATTGATTAAATTGAAACCCCTATCATCTTCACCTACTCATCTGCCGATAAAGGATTTCTGATTCTGTTCCAACTGATCTCCTTTGGACTATAATGATTAAGCTAGTACCTCAAACCCTAAATAACTGCGAAATAAGTATCGAGGATAAATTACTGATAGCAAGGCGCGACATTGCAGAACTAGCAGGGCTACTTCAAGAAGTCGCAACGCCGCAATCGGTAATTTAGACCGATAGTTATCGCAGTTATTTAGGGTTTGAGGTACTAGTCCCAATAGAACATTACTGTTTTGCCTTTAAGCATGTGTACTGGTATCTTTTAATTCACATCATCAAAAGCAAACATCATCTTACAAGCAGCGTTAAATCAAATAAGAACAATGAAGTTTATTGTAATCACCTTACTAAGCATTATTTTTTCACTTATTCTTTTACGATTTTTAAAAGCAAGCATGGCCAATCGAGCATGGATTTTCCCCGCTTTGCTTGGAATGCTTCCGCTGTTTTATTTTATTTTTGCTTTATGGGAAAATGATAAAACAGCGTTAAAAAACGAATTTTTTGCCTCGCTAATTATCTACGCAATAATTGCTCTCTATTTGCGATACCGCACTACATGGAGCGAATATCTTCTTGCTGGAGGTTTTATTTTCCACGCCTTTTATGATTCAACACATAACCTCTATTTCGTAAATGCTGGCACTCCTGACTGGTGGCCAGTTTTTTGTGGAATTATCGATTTATTTATTGGTGGATTTATTATTTATCAAGTTAGGAATAATCGGAGTATTGCACGATATGATTCTCACTAATTGTGGAGTGAAGATTCCATCAATATCAATTAGTTTCGGCTATTTCAAATAACAACGCTATGTAATTCGTACATTATTTCTAACCAGTCCGTCAAAGCGTCAAATAGTTCTACTTCTGATTCCATTACGAGGCTTTGTAAGAATTACTGTGCTCGCAAATACTGCGTTAAAGAATGGCGTTGCATCGCAACTTTTTGGGCCACCACGAATTCAGACTAAAAACGTTCTATAAAATACAAGCTCCAATCCCATCATCCTTCACTAAAATCTAATTATTATTTGACTTAATAACCTAAGTACTACAATACTAAGAAGGAGCAAAGGGTAGAGTAGAGGGCAGGATTACCTGCTCTCTACTCTACCCACCGACCTGCTCACTGACCTGCTCACTGACCTGTTTATTTTTTTTGTTAGGCATGTATGTTACTTCAATGAGTTATAATAATTTATAAATGATGGAGTGAACCAATTCTTCATTTCCGCTAACACATACGGCGCAAAGGAGTTGGTATTTTTCCACGACAACATCCAATTTTTCCACTTTTGTTGTATTTCTTCATCATCTACCCAACCTTTTCTATTGGCTATGTACGCCTGTTCTAATATTTCAAAGCCAGACCGTGTAAATCTATAGCAATTCTTTTCATCATCAGTCATAACGCTCCAAATTATCCAGGAATCAAGAGAGCACTCTTTAATTAAAGCATCAAATTTTTGTTTTCGATCACTAGGTATCGGCTTCCATGTTTGGTCTATCTCTGATTGTTCTGTACCCCTCCACAACAAGGCTGTGTATTTTTCTTCAAGCGCTTGAAGAGTTTTGAATTCTTCAAGCTTGCGCTCTTTTCTTAGTTGAATAGCTAAAAATAGAACCGATGCAACCCCTGCTGCATATGCAGCAATTTCTAGATATAATCGTATTTGTTCAATATCCATTAATTTAATCTCTGGGCCTAACATCGTTGATAATCAGTAATTTACAGCTTTGTTTGGTTTGCCTATGTCGCTGCGCTATTATAGGAAAACCAAACAAAGCTGCGCAGCAAATTGGGTCCAGCAAATGGGGTCAAGTCTTGTTGCGTGCAAATTCCTCTTTCCTGCGAACAATTCGACTCACTGTTGAATAGTGCAATTCAAAATGATCACCAATTTCTTTCATACTATAGCCGCCACTTTCAAATGCATTAATTATTGCTACGTCCCTAGTTTTGGCTTTTTCACTAAAGAATTTTAGTGGCTTCGCAATCGGACGTTTTTGACGCTGAGGAACTTCACTCAAATCCTTATCTTTTGGAATATGCTTACGCACTTTTGTAATAAATTGATCAGATCCAAGAAAAACCTGATTCGTCAACAACTCCCACGGGGAAGGTTGATTTTTGCCCAGAGAAATGAACTCTTTATACCGAGCTATTGCTGTTGATTTACGTTTGGCAAATGCTGACAAGATCCAATCGACATATAACCCACCAGTGGGAGCAGCAATACCTATCGTTGATCTGTAACTACTCCACGGCCAATTTTCTGCTTTTCGTACCATTTTAGCGCGAACTGGGTTCAACACAATATAACGGGCTAACTCCGACAAATGGGCATCTTTTTCTACAATAATGCTTTTAAAACGCCCTTGAAACACATGCCCTACACGTTTATGTTTACGATTGAATTTTTGAGTATATACACCGTTCAACTGGCGCATACCTAATGACAAATTACCCTCAGGCGTTTCTACCAATAAGTGATAGTGATTATCCATTAGGCAATATGCATGGATTTGCCAGTTAAATCGTGAGCAGACCTCTTTTAAGAGGTTTAAAAATTGCTCTCGATCTTCGTTATCTTCAAAAATATCTGCCCGTTTATCACCGCGTGCGGTGATATGATATAAAGCGCCATTAAATTCTATTCGTAGAGGTCTTGCCATAAAAAAAGTATAGATTAAAGTTTTGCACGATTCAAGATCTGACCCCTACCACCCTCTGACCCCTACCACCCTCAAGATCTGACCCCTACCACCCTCAAGATCTGACCCCTACGCTTACTTTGTCAAAATAATTGTCTATTAGAAACTGTCACTATCTGGTTAATCGAAACAAACATAGTATTGCCAGGAATAACACCAAATAGCACCATTTTTCACTGGTAAGCCCGATACGTTGATATTTTCTTCTCCGTTAGGTTTTACAGTATAAAGCGAAACACCATCTCCTGGACTATCCGCAAAGTATGCTATTCTTGATTCATCGGGAGACCACTGATAGGCCGGTTCAATCTGGTAACCAAGTGGCAAACTTTTTGATACTTTAATATGATTACTACCATCAGCATCAACAGCAAACAGCTCCATCACGTCGTCGGTTTCCTGATCTGCTCGATAAAGGAGTTTAGTTCCTGTTGGAGACCATGAAATACCAAAACCAACATTCCCCCCGCTCACCAATTGACCAGATATCTTAGTGTTATTGGTTCCATCCGCATTGACGGTGAACAGCTCATGCATATTCTCAGTTTCCTGAATTGCTGTATACGCCAATTTTAAACTGTTTGGTGACCAAGCAAATTGAACAAGATCACCATTGGGCTTTAGTGGTATCGAAACTCTCACATTATCAGAACCATTAGGTTTGACGGTAAATAATTCACCCCCATTGGAAAAATTGGTAGTGTATATTGTATATGCGAGCAAACTGCTATCAAATGCCCATGCATATCCATTTTGCTTCACCTCAAAACCTGGAGAGATTGTTCCTGAAATTTTTTTGTGAGAGTTTCCATTCGGCTCTACCGTAAACAGCTCGTCGACTCCAGGTGAAAACCGTGCACGATATGCTATGTGTAAACTATCAGGTGCCCACTTAAAAGAATAAACCCGCCCGGTGATTGTTTCAGTCGATACCTTTTCAACTAGACTTCCATCATGTAAACTCACATAGAGTTCACTTATGTTAGCGGTATCCTTATCAGCAATAAAAGCAATATACTTACTATTGGACGACCATGAATACTTTGTTTCTACTGAACCATTAGCAACTAGAACTCCTGAAACCTTTTTCAAATTCAAGCCATTTGGTTCGACAGTATAAAGTTCAGCTATTTCATCTGCTTCCTGGTCAGCCCGATAAACTAATAAAAGTCCATCTGGTGACCAACTAAAATCATGAACGTTGCCACCTTCAATTAAAGAACCAGAGACTTTTACACTCAGCGTACCATCCGCATTAACAGTATAAAGCTGCAGTTGATCCTCACTTTCGCTCTTTGCCAAAAATGCTAGACGCGCGCTGTCAGATGCCCATTTATACTGCACTATAATATTATGCTCTGGGCGTGAGACCTTTATTGGAGCTGTATTTTCAACCAGGCTCGCAACATAAAGTTCTGAACCTGCGCCATAACCATGATCGACACTATAAAGTATCTTGGTACCGTCAGGGGATTCAACGAATTCTCGCAAATCACCATTTTCTGAATAAGGTGCGATGATTCTGCGCAATTGAGACCCATCAGCAGACACACTAAATATCTCTTGCACCTGTGGAATGGTTTTCTCACCCATGAAAACCATTCCTGCGAACGTATTGCCTTGTTCATTACATAAATAGACACTATCAATTAATTCGCTTTCGTCTAATTCCGCATTGCTGTTAGTATCAAGCCCGACATCGGCCTTTTTTCCTCCATACTGACAATTCAAGCCTGCTGGCTCCAGGCTAATTTTTATAAGACTGTTGATGCCATTCACTCCAGCATTGCCATTTGCTCCAGGTTGTCCTGCAGGACCGGGCTGCCCATCGTTTCCAGATACGCCATCAATACCTGCTTCCCCATGACACAAGTATTCAGTAATATCGATCTCGTCACTATCCAATGCGCCATTTCCATTGTTATCGGGACCAGTACTGATAGACAGGCCTCCATTGGTGCACTCTGAGTTGGAAGAAATAGTTTTTTGGGTGACGAGATAAGAGGTTGAGTCTGTGGAACTCGAGCTACCACCGAGCCCGCACCCTAATAATACTAAGCTAGTTAAAGAGGTAAGAAGTAAATGATAATTTTTCATAAAAATAATCCTTTATACATTTTCTCTTTGATTTAAATATTATAGTAAACAAAAGTAATAGTAATTATTTTACTCAAGCAGTCCATTGTCTAGTTAGCTGGTGATGTGTAGGCAAAGGGGCGCTATATGTGTAGTGCCTTAGTGTTTGCATTTTAACTTACTACAACAAAACCCCAACACGCAAAAACCACCCGTAAAGAATATCCATGACATCGCGATTATAACCTGCATGAACCTGACCTTTACTAGACCTAAACTCTGAGTCCATTGGATCATTGTCCATCAAAATATCATCAAAATACATATTAAACTCAAAAGCCACGCCTGCGCTCATGGCAAAGCTGCCAAACGAAGTTTTTTTAATTGCCAACCAACCCCACTCCTGAGCAATCTGCATTGCAATCGCTTTGTCATATTTCTTTTCAATTATTAGCTCCAAACCATCTGTGGCATTCGCAAAATCTTGTACAACATTTTCACCCACTTCGTGTTCTGCATAACCCAGCATAATATCGCCAGTTAGAATCACAAAAGCTGAAGTAGATGAGCCAAAGACAATGGACTGAGAAGGAATATGCCCGGCACGCAATGAATCAGCTGCAGTAGACCAACGCTGAAAATAACCAATAGAGCGAGTCTTATATTTCGCATCAATTATTGCGAACGGCTCATTATCATAACGAGCAAAATCATTTTCGTTGATACCGGTTATCCAATGCTCTACTGGGGCCTGGTATTCTTTATAATAAATGCCCCTCCATAATGATTCACTATATTTATCAGGAACACCCAAGCCAACAAATAGATAATCGCCAGAAAATTCACGATCTTCAGGCAATATTGTTTGCCCGATATTACTTAGAAAATTTTGAGAATTAGGAAAAGAAAAGTCACCATTATCATCTTCTTTGAAAGTTCCAGAGACTTTTCCCTGATTGATCACACTTAAGATTCCACCCCAACGAAGCTGAGCATTTATGCGCTCAATATCATCTTCCTCTGTTAAAACTGCACTTATATCCAAAGTGAATCCCTTTAGCGGTGGACTTGCTATCGAGTACTCACGAAAAGTTTCATTGTTAAAATTAATAGCGCCGGTTGGATCCCCTCCCGTTCCGGAAATAACAGCGGGTTTCATCACTGCATACTTCATCATAACAGCGGCGTTTTTCTTAATAGTCAAATCTGCAGCGTGAGAAATTGTGGTGCAACTTAGGAAGAAAGTGAGCCAATAATACTTAATTTTAAAAAGTGATTTTTTCATTTAGTTTTAATACCTTATTTTTATTCTATGACTTTTAATATCCGTCAATGAGTATTATAAAACAAACTATTTGACATCAGTTGCACTAAAAACTCACTTGTCGAGCTCGGTTAAATGATTGCGTTATAGGAGTTCGAATCTGGAGATTCGTCCACATTTGGGGGGCATTGTTATGAGGAGATATAAATATAGAAAGTGGCGCGCCCAGAGAGATTCGAACTCCCGACCAACTGGTTCGAAGCCAGTTACTCTATCCAGCTGAGCTATGGGCGCGTATTTTTTCATTGGGCATTAATCACCCAATTGAAGCACTGTAAACCAATATTTTAATGCTTACCACTGCTTTCATGCAAGGGCTCGGATTCTATCAGGAATCTCCCAATAAGTCTTTTAAATTTGCTAAATGAGCCTGGCCGCGTTGTTTTTGCTCTTCCGGGCAAGCGGTCTCTCCACCACCTTCTCGCTGCAAATCATCTTGAGGCAGTTCATCAACAAAACGACTGATTTCACATTCCATTTTTTCACCATAACGTTTTCTAATTCTCGTATAGCTCAATGTGAGGTTTTGTTGTGCTCGTGTAATTCCCACATAGGCTAACCGACGTTCTTCTTCAATATTGCCCTCATCCATGCTCACCCGATGGGGGAGTATTTCTTCTTCCATACCAATGATAAACACATAGGGAAACTCCAACCCTTTTGAAGCGTGCAGTGTGAGAAGATTGACGCAGTCACTCTCATTCTCATTATCTTCCTGGCGCTCAAGAATATTCATTAAGGTCATATAAGAGACAATATCGGAAAGTGATGAGCCACTTTCTGCTTGGTCGTAGACACGTTCGATCCAGGTAAGCAGATCGTTTACGTTTTCCATGCGCTTCTCTGCAGTATTTAAATCTTTGCAGGTGTCTTCTAAATAGGCTTGATATCCAATCTCTTTCACCATGTCACGTATTGATGACATGAAATCACCACGTTCTGCACGATCAGTTATTCGTGACAACCATTCAACAAATGTTTTTAAATTATTATACGCTCGGTCGGGCAAATGTTGCGACAATCCGATCTCATGACAGGCGCCATATAAACTACATTTTCTTTGCTGGGCATAATTGCCTAGTTTTTCTAATGTGCTGGGGCCGATCTCCCTTTTGGGTGTATTAATCACTCGCAAGAATGCAGCATCGTCATCAGCATTAGCCATTACACGTAAATATCCCATGATATCTTTGACTTCTGCTTTTTCGAAAAATGATTGCCCGCCCGTAAGATAGTAAGGCACACGATGCTCACGTAACGCTTTTTCAATAATGCGCGATTGATGATTACCGCGATATAACACCGCATAATCAGAGAACTTGGTTCGCTTCTGAAATTTGTGGCTCAGTATTTCACTCACCACTCTTTCAGCTTCGTGTTCATCATTTTTACAACGCAACACTTTAATGGGATCGCCAAAGCCTTTATCGCTCCACAATATTTTTTCAAACACATGCGGATTATTTTCGATCAAGGTATTCGCCGCTTTTAATATTCGGCCCATAGAGCGATAATTTTGTTCAAGCTTTATAACGTGAAGACTAGGGTAATCCACTTTAAGCTGATTGAGGTTTTCTGGATTTGCACCACGCCAGGCATAAATCGATTGATCGTCGTCGCCAACCACAGTAAGGCTTGTTCGGCCACCGACAAGCAGCTTTACTAACTCGTACTGACAGCCATTAGTATCCTGATATTCATCAACCAGCATGTAATGGATTCTTGTCTGCCATTTATCCAGAATCTCGCGATTCTTTTGGAAAAGCTTCACAGGCTCGTATATTAGATCATCAAAATCAATGGCGTTGTAAGCACGTAATGTTTGTTGATATCGTTGATAGACGCTCGCACACAACTCGTCAAACTTATCTTCTTGATGGAGTACTGCTTGGGCAGGATCAATTAAGCTGTTTTTCCACGCTGATATTTTCCATTGCAATTGTTGCACTTGATAAGAATCAGCACCACCATCAGCAAGAACAATATCTTTTATAACGCCTGCAACATCTTGAGCATCAAAAATAGAAAACCCCGGTTTTAGGTCAACATGTTTATGTTCTTTACGGAGAATATTCAGACCCAGGGTATGAAAAGTTGAAACTTTTAATCCACGCGATTTTGATTTATCAAGTATTTGAGAAATACGTTCTTTCATTTCTCGTGATGCTTTATTAGTAAAAGTTACTGCAGCAATATTACTCGCCTTTACGCCACACTCTTCAACTAAATACGCAATTTTTTGTGTGATAACACGCGTTTTACCACTACCAGCTCCCGCTAATACAAGTAACGGTGAGTCAATATACTTGACAGCGGCTTTCTGGCGGGGATTTAACTGCTCAAGATTCATAGACTACTATTGTTCTTAAAATTAATTTTGGGGATGAGCATGGTTTTCTTTATCATCAAACCACTGCTTGACAAAAGGGACCGTCAGCTTACGTTTTGCGGTTAAACTGGCTTTATCCAACTCATCCAACAAAGCAAAAAGTGCATTCATGTCTCGAGGAAATCGACGTAATAAATAATTCACAACTTTGTCGGGTAGATCGAAGCCACGCAAGTGCGCTCGCAATTGCAGTGCGGCTGCTTTATCATCATCGGATAATGCCTGAATATGAAACACGAAACCCCAACCTAATCGAGATGCCAAATCAGCGAGTACGATATTTGAATCTTTAACATTTTGCGTAGCAGAAAAAATCATTTGTACCCCACGCTCATAGGCTCGATTGTAGAGATAAAATAGCGCTTGCTCCCATAAATCTTGCCCGGCAATAGCATCAACATCATCAATGCAGATGAGATGGCATGTTTCTAAGTTATCTAATATTGAAGTTTTAAAGTCTTGTGAATATTTGAGTGGTACATATGCCGCAGATAAATTTAATTTCGCAGCTCTCTGACAAGCAGCTTCTAGTATATGCGTCTTACCTGCACTCTTTGCCCCCCAGAGATAGATAGAACCTTCACTACTGTCAGCATTAATGCTTTTTTCAATCTGCGCAATGACACCTTGATTAATCGAAGCATAGAAATTTTCAAAACAGGCATCATCACGCAGTGAAAGGGACAAAGGTAGTTGAAGTGTCACAGCATCACTCTTTGTAAAACTGGCTATCTTTGTAGCTCTCATGTGCATGGCGCAACATGACCATAATAATTGCCGCGACAGGCAATGCCAGCAAAATACCGAGAAAACCAAAAAGCTGACCACCCGCCAAAACTGCAAAGATTACCGCAACGGGATGTAAACCAATTTTATCACCCACCAAAAGCGGGGTAAGTATGAAACTTTCGAAAACCTGCCCGACACCAAAAACAACGAGAACAGGGACAAGCATAAACACATCCTGGAACTGCACAACCACCGCGATACCAGCGACGGTGACACCAACAATCACACCAAGATAAGGAACAAAACTCACAATACCTGCAAGCATGCCTATCAATAATGAAAAGTCTAATCCAACCAACCACAAACCAACACTATAGATTGTACCCAATACAACCATAACCATTAGCTGGCCACGGAGGAAAGCACTGAGTACCGAATCAGATTCTTTTGCCAGACGAACAATCCCTGACTCATAGCGACGAGGGATCAACTCTCCAATTCTGCCCACTAAAATATCCCAATCTCTTAACAAGTAAAATGTCAGCACGGGAATTAATAAAATATTTGCCATCCAACCAACAATAGCAAGGCCAGATTTAGAAACCGTTGAAATTAGGCCGGTAGCCATTCCACTCACATTAGAAAAATGTTCTTTGATTTGCGCTTTTAGACTATCAAGATCAAAACCAACGTCAGCAATCCCTAAATGACTCATAAACCAGGGAAGTATGGTTGTTTGAAACCAATCGATGTAGCGAGGAATAGCCTGAATAAATTGTGTTAGCTGGCGCTCAATCATCGGCAAAAGGACAAAGGTTAATGCCAGTACGACAGTGCTTAACAAGACAAAAACAACGGTGACAGATACAGCACGAGGTGTTTTTTTATCAAGCTGATCAACAAGTGGGTCTCCCATATAGGCGAGAAAAATTGCCACCAAAAAAGGCGTAAGCACAGGCGAGAGCAGGTAAATTAAACCTCCGCCGAGAATTAGTCCTGCAATTAAGAACCAGCGATTTGAATCAGTCATCAGTATTATGCTTAACTTGGATATTTCGTGAATTTACGGATTTATCACGCAAAAATTTTATCTTACATATAATTTCCTGATTAAATGCCGGACTGGTGTGTCCGGTTGATTGAAGGAAATTATATGTAGGATCAAAGAACAAGTGAGAAAATGTAATATTCATGAATTATCCGAGTTACGAGTTGTCTGGCGCGCTTTTCGACCCCAAATAATAGCGTAGCTTAAGCCGCTAAGTATAATTGTCATTATCGTTATAGTTACTATCCAGTCAATCACCCATAATGGAATCTCGGTTATCTGCAAGCTAAGCACAGCAACCACCAATAAGATTTGCATAAATGTATTGAACTTGCTGATATAGCTGGGTGCCATATCGAATTTACCAATATAGATATGGAATAACAAAGCACCACCAACGATGATTAAATCCCTGACTATTGCTGCAATGACTAACCAGACAGAAACTAAACCGACCTGACTCAGGGATACAAATGTCGCAATCAATAACAACTTATCTGCAATAGGGTCAAGAATAGAACCCAAGCGTGACTGCCAAGCAAAGTGCCTCGCCAGATAACCGTCGATGCCATCTGAAATACCCGCAATGACGAAGAGCAAAAGAGCAGCGAGATAGTCACCATGCAGAATCAGCGCAACAACAGGTGCAACCAGTAAGATACGGATGATACTGATTAGGTTAGGTATGTCTCTAAACTTCATGGCATTAGTCGGTAATTGAAACGACTCTCAGGCAAATCGATAGCAAATGGGTCTTCAACTTCAACCAAAATCTTGCTTAACGAGATAGCTTGCTTAAGCGCGCTTTTACTTCCTCGCAAATCCAATTGATAGATTACTTCATTCATCTGCACTTGAGAAACAAATACTTTTTTTATTGCTGACAATGAAGAAAGGTAACGACTGACTTTGTCATAATCCGACAGATTATTCACATCGGAGATAAAAATCAACGTGCTGTTTTCATCACCGCTTGATGGCACGTGAGCGTAGCGTTCAGCTAATTTATCAGCGAGATAATCAATACCTTTTTGTATCGCAATTTCCTGATCAGTAGCGCTGCTACGCCATTGCAACTCCTCACTGCCCAAATAAAAACTCCAACGACTTTCCCAAACACCAAATGAATCCAGATATAAACGTGCGGCAACAATAGCTTCCGGCTGATAGCGCTCCGATGCACTCACCAAAGAGTCTTTAAAACCACCCCAAACGTCAGTCACATTAAGATTAATTTGATCTTCCAAATCCAATAATGGGTAGACAATAGGCACGCCTCGTTTGTATGCATATTTGCTTATATATTCTAAGAGCGGCAGTGGCTCGGATGCATCAATTAAACGTCTTGAATTTTGATCTTGCACCGCAAGCCATACCAAGGTCGCAGGCCGAGTTTTACCCCATACAGGAAGTTTGTTTTTCCACAAATCATTTTTTACGGCTTGTTCATCAAAAATAACGATCAAATTCTGTTCAGGCTGAGGCTCTTCTGCTTCTTGCGGAGTTGACTCCACAGGGATATCTTGAATTCCGACAAGATCCTGCTCATCAGTAGTTACCACCTCTTCATCTGACTTGGGAATTTCAGGCGTTTTCCTCTCAATCGCTTTATACCTAAAACTTCGTATATATCTGCGCGCATTTTTCAGAAGCGCCTGGCCCTCCTCTATTTCCCCAATACCTGTTTTACCTGTCACTTTGACCAATAGTTCTTCAAACGCTTTTGTTATTGCAGCTTCTCGCTCTTTAGTACTTTGAGAATATACCGGGATTGAAATTTCATAGAGCTTTTTCACGGTAGTACCGAAAACTGAAGAACAAATCATCATTAATATGATTGAAAATAGAAATTTATTCATAATACAAGATTGGCTATTAAACACCCTATTGGCTATCAATCCATGGTTCGAACCCGTTATTTGGCGCGAAAACCGTTAACTTCCGAATAATTACTGACACATTGTAAAGAGGGAACGAAGTTTGATACACAAAACTAATAATAGCAAAATTCGTACTGACTCGTAATCGTTCAAGGTAATTCTTTAAAACCCACATCAAAACAGATAGTGTTGCTATGAGCACACCAAGATAATGTATAATGCCTGATTAACTTATCAGTAAATGCTGGCGATACCACCTAGAGGTGCACAGAATGGTCATCACCACATACTTTCTTTAAAGAGAATCCATAAACCGTGAAAAGTTCATCGCTAAATTACCGTGATGCTGGTGTAAATATTGACGCCGGCAATGAATTGGTCGAAAAAATCAAACCGCTTACTGCAAAAACCAAACGCCCAGGCGTGCTTTCTGGACTAGGAGGCTTTGGTGCTCTGTTTGAAATCCCAACTGATAAGTACAAAAAACCGGTTTTAGTATCTGGGACAGATGGTGTAGGAACAAAACTACGCTTAGCACTTGATCTCAATAAGCATGACACTATCGGTATTGATTTGGTTGGTATGTGTGTCAACGATATTGTTGTTACAGGTGCAGAACCTCTCTACTTCCTCGATTATTTTGCGACGGGCAAACTTGATATTGATGTCGCTGCAAGCGTAGTTAGTGGCATTGCGACGGGGTGTGAATTAGCTGGAGCAGCGTTGACGGGCGGTGAAACTGCCGAAATGCCAGGTATGTATAACAATGATGATTATGACGTCGCCGGATTCAGCGTCGGTATTGTTGAAAAAGATGAAATTATCGATGGTAGCAGCGTTCAAGTGGGTGATGTATTAATTGGTATGGCATCATCTGGTCCTCACTCAAATGGTTACTCGCTTATAAGAAAAATCATTTCCCATGCAAATGCTGATTTGAATCAGGCACTGGGTGCTAAAACCTTAGGTGAGCACTTACTTGAGCCAACGCGTATCTACGTAAAATCGATTCTCTCACTGAAAGATCAAGTTTCCATCAAGGCAATCGCTCATATTACGGGCGGTGGTTTATTGGAAAACATCCCCCGTGTTTTGCCCGATTTCACACAAGCTAAAATTGATGATAACAGCTGGAAAATGCCTGAAATTTTCCAATGGCTTCAAGAGAATGGCAATATCGAGCAACAAGAAATGTATCGCACTTTTAACTGCGGCATAGGCATGGTTGTCTGTGTTGCGGCAGAAGATAAAGAGAAAACACTTGAAGCACTAAAAGCGACTGGTGAACAGGCATTTGTTATTGGTGACATTAAAGCCGCTGACGAGAAAACACCTAAAGTTATCATTTAATTCCAGGTTTTTACGTGCAAAATTCTGACACATGCCGAATTGTCGTTCTTATTTCCGGTAATGGAAGCAATCTTCAAGCGATTATTGATCAAATCGACGCTGGCACTATTTCCGCCCAAATTGTCGCTGTTATTAGCAATAAAGAGGCAGCATTTGGCTTAGAGCGTGCGAAAAATGCTCATATTGCTACTGAAGTTGTCAACAACAAACAATTTGACAGCCGGGAAGAATACGATAAAGCACTCGCTGATCGTATTGATCAATATCAGCCTGATTTGGTGGTGCTTGCGGGTTTTATGAGAATCTTGACCCCAGAATTTGTGAACCATTACCTTGGTCGTATGATCAACATCCACCCTTCTCTTCTACCAAAATTTCGTGGTTTAAACACCCATCAACGCGCTATCGATGGAGGTGAAATAGTACATGGTGCAAGTGTGCATTTTGTTACTCCTGAGCTCGACGATGGCCCAGTAGTTGTGCAAAGTATAGTTCAAATCCAGAAAAACGATTCAGCTCAATCACTCGCCAACAAAGTTCATAAAGAAGAACATAAAATCTACCCCTTGGCGATTTCCTGGTTTGCGATGGGAAGAATTAAATTTGACCAGGAAAAACTGACATTTGATGACAAAGAGCTTACTCAACCCATAGTATTAGAGTGAACAATTTTAACGCGATAAAACCCACACTATTTATCCCTCTGCTGGGGATTTTACTACTCGCGCTCATCTTTAGCACAGACTCAAACCTCGCAGCATTTCTGTTTATCAACAATATTAGCCAATATACCGGCGAGACCATTTGGGCTTATATCACTTTATTTGGCGATCCTTTTGTTATTCTGTGTTTTGCCTTGATACTTATTAATCAATTTCCACGGGTCGCTCTAACAATTATTCCGGCAGTGATCATCGGCAGCCTATTAGTCTTCCCCCTGAAAAATTCGATCAATGCATTAAGGCCTGAGTTTGTATTGCTCGCATTAGAGTTTCACACTATAGGCAGCCCACCGTCTTCACCTGCGTTTCCATCTGGGCATACAGCTGGCATATTCGCACTAGCAACATTATTGATACTCAACATCAACAAATTTTCTTTTACACTGCTCATCAGCTTTTTAGCATTTATCGTGGGATTGGCGAGAATTGTCGTCGGGGCTCATTGGCCAATCGATATTTGCGGGGGCATTGTGGTAGGTTGGTTTAGTGCTGTTATTGCATTCTATATAACTCAGAATTGGAGCCTGACACCAACATATCGCCATGTGCTTATGTCTATTCTGCTGCTTGCATCTATCGCATTAATATTCAGAAATACTGGATATCCTCAAGCTCAGTTAATGCAGTGGTTAGTGGTTCTATTGGGAATATTGACAACAATTAGGCATATTGTCAGCTACCGATACTCAGCCATAAAGTCCGATTAAAACTCATGGAAAATACTTTAGATTTAAACGACACAATATTACTCTGGGTGAATCAAGGCTGGGCGAATCCCATCTTCGATGCTTTTTTTTATTGGATTTCTGAAAAATACACGTTTTCAATACCTCTTCTAGCGCTGATATGGATCGCACTGGGATTAAAATTCGGCAAAAAAGGATGGTTGCTGGGCGGCCTGATGATTCTGGTTACTGCAACAGGTGATGCTTTTGGCAACGCACTAAAACACTATTTTCAACACCCCAGGCCCTGTCTTTTGTTGTTTGATGTGATTCGCATGCCTTATAGTGAAAGCACTCATTGCCTTAGCAGCACAACGGGTATGCCATCAAATCACGCGCTTAACTTTTTCGCCACATTCTGTTTTATTTCATTCTTTATTCGTGTACGTTGGGTAATTATTGCCAGTATTTTATTGTCTACATTGGTAGCAATATCGCGTGTCTATCTCGCGCTGCATTATCCTGGGCAAATACTTGCCGGTGCGTTTATTGGTTGTATTTATGGACTAAGTATCGCATGGCTATGTCATTACTTCTTTAAACAGCACTTACCCTTAGTGACAAAAAAATGAATAGAATTTTTGCAGGTTTCATATTAATACTCATCACAGGTATCAGCACAGCTGCTACCCTCCCACCTCCATTTTCAGCTAAATATGAAATTAAAAAAGGCTTTATGAGTATTGGATATGCGAAGCGAACTTTCTTCACAAAAGAAGACAAGCTCTACTACGTTTCTGATTCAAAGACCGCCGGTGTTATCGCCGCTTTTTTTAAAGAACGTATCGTTCAGACCACACAGTTTCAATTTGAAAACGATATCATAAAACCGCTGACTTATGATTACGACAGAAATAAGGGTAAAAAAACAGTAAAGCAAAATTATGACTGGGATAAGGGCCAGGTTTTTAGTCAGCGGGGCAATAAAGCGTCTGAATATGAAATCCCCCTTGGGGCTCAAGATCAAAGTAGCTATCAACTTGCGTTAATGATCGACCTTGCTACGGGAAAACGAAATTTCACCTATCATATCGCAGAGAATGTTCGCTTGATGGATTATGACATTCGACATACTGGCAATAAAACGCTATCAACAATTCGAGGAAAGCTCGATACGATAATCGTTCGAGTGAAAACCAAAAAAGGTAAGATAACCATCTGGTGTGCACCAAAACTCCACTATTTGCCAGTAAAAATTGAACATGATGAAGATGGGACTTCGTTTGTTGCAGAGTTAATTTCTTTGACAGGAATTTAGGAACGATAGATTCATAAAGCATCCCAACTTGGCTTCAGAAGACTTGAGTCTTCTGAAGCTCAGTATACTAATCCGGTAGAATAGATTCTCCACGAATCAGATCGTCAAATGTTTCTCGCTGACGTACAACATGAAACTGATCGCCATCCACCATTATCTCTGCCACGCGAGGGCGAGAATTGTAATTTGAACTCATCGTAAAACCATAAGCCCCGGAAGATCTCACTGCCAACAAATCACCAGGCTTAATGATTAAATCTCGAGATTTGCCCAGGAAATCACCTGTTTCACAGACAGGACCGACAATATCGTAATTCGCCCGTTTGCCCTCAGGATTCTGTTGTACAGATACAATCTCTTGCCACGCGCTATAAAGTGAAGGCCTTAGCAGATCATTCATCGCGGCATCAACAACAGCAAAATTTTTCTGCTCAGTCTCTTTAATAAAATCTACCGTAGTCACCAAAATACCGGCGTTACCTGCAATAGCACGGCCTGGCTCCAAATGTAATGGGATTTTCATATCGCCCAAACGCTCAACAACCGCTTTTGCGTAATCAGAGGGTAAAGGTGGTTTTTCGTCTTTATAACGAATCCCCAAGCCTCCTCCAATATCTAAATGATGAAGAGCAATACCCTCGCCTTCTAGCTGTTTAACCAGGGCGATGACTCTATCCAATGCATCCAGAAAAGGCGACACCTCCGTCAATTGAGAGCCGATATGACAAGCAACACCGCGAATACTAATATTAGGCAGCTTCGCCGCACGGAGATAAAACTTGTGAGCGATTTCAATATCGATTCCAAATTTATTCTCTTTCATCCCCGTTGAGATATAGGGATGAGTACCGGCATCAACATCAGGATTTACCCGCAATGCAATCGGTGCCTTGACATTCATTTGAGCGGCAACTTCGTTAATTAAATCTAGCTCAGCATCTGATTCAACATTAAAGCAGTGAATTTTATTTTCTAACGCTAATCGAATCTCTTCCCGCTTTTTACCAACGCCTGAAAAAACCACTTTTGATGTATCACCACCCGCTTTAATAACGCGCAATAATTCGCCAGCAGAAACAATATCAAAACCAGAGTCCATACGTGCAAATAGATTCAATACGGCAAGATTTGAATTTGCCTTTACGGCATAACAAATCAAATGTTCATGAGAACCCAAGCTCTCATCAAAAGCTTTCCAATGCCTTTCAAGTGTCGCTCTTGAATAGATATAACAGGGAGACCCCACTTTTTCGACGATGGCGCTTACGGCAACATCTTCGGCAAACAGCGCTCCATCACGATAATTAAAATGATCCATAACTTACTTAATCTCTTTTTTCTTTTCTGATTTTTTATCTAATTCAACCTGCTCACCACTTTCCGACTCAGGTAGGTAGAGATCCCCTTTCTGTCCGCAGGAGACAATGGAGAACACGATTACTAGTAATAGACTGACGGGAGTCCATATTTCTCTTTTTTTCACAAGCTCACTCTATTCAACAACAGTACAAATAAATCATAGGCTATCAACAGGCAGATGTTACCATTTCATGAGTAGGAATAGTACATCACACGAACAAGAGTTAAGGAATTAAAGACGAGCTAGCGCTTTGTTTAAGCTATCTTCCAGGCGCTTCTTATATTTCAAGTATTCATTGGTAGGAATAATATTTGACCCTTTACTATTGATGATTTCCGGCGCCAGTTTCAAATCTGCAATATAAATATAATATTTTTCTTTGTTTTTTCGTTTAGCGACCACGTACTGAGCAATTTTGGTGAAAATCTTACTACCCCATTCTGCAGAGTTAAATTCAGTATTGTCACAATAGAAAGTGAATACCGCTCGATTCTCTACAACTTCGCCAATGACCTGAATGCCATACTTCTTCGACACATCAATTTCGGGCAATTTTAGAAGTTTCGTGCCGTAGGCAAAACCAGCCTTAACCAATTTATAGGCTTCCAGTTGGCAGTTTATTTGTTCCACATATATTTCAGTATCCACAAGTTCCTCATGTAATACCGTGCGCTGTTCAAGCAATGTGGAAAAGAACATCAACAAGTGTCCTAAAATTTTATCAGAACTATCTAATGGGAATTTTTGAAGAAATAGCGCACCCATCTCATCTATGATAAAAACATTTATTCCATCCTTTTCTACAAGTAGGAACATTTGAATAATCCCTGCTTTGTTTGCTGAATAAATGGTGGGATATGGTGATGCTTGCAAGACGTAGGGATCAAATTCTACTGTTCGATAATAGCCCACCGATTTTCCCAAACTATCCAGCATTTCTTTTTGGGTTTTAAACAATTCAAACTGAAACCGGTTATCTATATAAGAAACAGCAAAATATTGCCGAAATGCTTCGAAAACGTAACGAGACTCATAAGCCTGACTAGTGGTAAAGCAGTGCAATGCTGATTTAAACAACTTAGTCAGTCGTTTACTCAATACATGAGACATTTGATTGTCAAAGCTCACGACTTCAGGCTGATCTATTGCCGTTTGTTTATTAAGCTTGTGTGCCGGCACATAAGTATCCAATAACGCGCATAACCATTGAGCAATGCCACTCCCGCCTACATATTTGAAAACAAAAATTTCCTTCCAACTGGTAATAAAAAAATGTTCCAGTGATCGAATGGCACCATCACCTTCATTTCCATAATTAAGCACATCAATTTCACCGGATACAAGTTGCTTGCTCAACGTTCCTGTTAAATCCAAATTGCTTCCACGGCCAATATTCAGAAATACCACACTGCGCTGCAGAAATGCAGGGTCCATCAAATCATGGCTCTCCGGTGAGAACAAATTGAAGCCTTCAGTTATTTCAGAAAATTTATCCAAAATACTATTAAGCTCACTATTCCCCACATCTGAACCAGGTGCATAAAGAAGCTTTTGCGTATTGTCGCCAAACAGTTGATTGAAGTACGCCCATGCAATTAGTTCGATAAGGCCGTACGTCATCTTCAACGGCTTATTATTCTTAAATTGATCACCAACTACCTTTCCACGGTAAAGTCGCCAATGCTCTTTTTTGTCTTTGCTACGCAACAACATAACTGTTACGCTCTCTTCGGCAAGAGAGTCCACAATACCGCGATTGAAGACTTCTATCTTTCCTGCCTTTCGATCAAATACTGAGTACAGTTTTCGCCCCAACGTACTTAAATCTTTCTGCTTGATTAACTGCCTTGTCGCGTTTTCCTTTCCAAATCGAGAAATTACCCCGTAGCTTTTTGTTAAATACATCACCAACAAATTCCGCTCTTGGGCGACATCTTCAAGCTTCCAGTTTTTTTTATTATCCAGATGAGCGATTTGTGGCGACTCCCACTTCCAAGTATCAACCAAAGTCCCAACACATTTCTTTCGCCAATTTTCAGGCTCATTTTTATTGCTTAGCGGTAAATCAAGCTTAAGATAAAAGCATCGTCTTATAACTTCCAAACGCTCTTCATCTTCACGTGATTTTAAATAGCTTTCGATCCGATTGAGCATCATGAGGTAGGGATCTAATGACTCAGGATCAAGAATGTCATCATAAACTTTCTGTTTGAACTCTGCGGATAAAGGAAGACTTTCAATATGCTTATCAGCATAAGCTTCCATCAAAGTGATTTTCAATGCTGATTTGTGAGGAGAGTCGATACCTTTATAGATTTGCCAAACCGCTGCACCAAAAAATTCTCCATTGGGAATATCAGGCAAGGCTCCAAAGTCAATCACCTCAGACTCCGAAATCACGTCTGATTCAATCAACTTTTTGCGGATACTCTCATACGAGGCCTCTTGAGCTGGTGGCACATACCACCAAAAAGGGGTCTTACCTGCTACCCAAACACTAGTGCGATAAAATTCATCGAGTAAAAGTAGATGCTGAGCAGTACCGCTACTCTCCTTAGACAGCTTGGAGACTTTGCCTTGTTTGAAAGCGATCGCATTCATCAGAAAAAAATGGACTTCCATTCCCATGCTGTCAAACCATCGCTCGATACGAGTCGCTTTTTTTTGCAGCCTTTTTAATTTATCGCGCTCAAGCTTAGGTGAGTAACAGAGCCAAATATCGAAGTCACTTTTCTTATTAAAAGCCACGGTTCCACAGCTACCCATGAGAAACATGGCCTCAATTTCGTTGTGCTTTATCCCTAGACGCTGAAGATCAAATCCTCGCCATAATGTTTTCGCATAATTGATAACGGAATCTGTAGGAACATACCCAAACACGCCTGATGCTGTTTTTTCATCCACGTAGCCGGGTAAAATGGGATTATTGACATGAAACAGTAATGGCAGAACATCGAGCAAATCTTTGTTTTTGCTAGGCATTAGTTTTTGAGTGCGCTCAAGTCGTTCTTTATTTACACGAAAGAAGCGCTCTCTAATAAGATCTGTTTGTAAATTCTCTTTAACCATGTGACGAAAAATAGAACATTAGCAATGTACTTAGGCCGTAATATAGTTCTATTATCAACGGCATCATCGCTTAATTACTTGATTGTTAGAAAAACTCTAAACCCCATGCCTGGCACTAATTATGTATTAGTTTATAAGCTGAAAACTAACGTGAGAGGCAATACTTTTAAGAAGCCTACTCAACGAGGAAATACTAAAGTATTCGACAGGTTTTTGCTCCATTTGGAAAATCTCCTGTAAGTTTTTGAGATGCAAACCTTATTTAACCCACGTCCAGAGATTAAAATATTATGCAAAATTTAAATTTAGAACTTGCAACAACCGCACTGGATATGTCTCCCGTGGGAGTTCTTGTTTTCGATAAAGAAAACATCATTCAGTGGACAAATCCCACCATGTGCGAATTTCTTGGCGCACCAAGTGCCGAAATCATTAATATAAGTGTCACAGATCTAGCAACGCGATATCTCGATGGCTTTTCAGATCATCCTGATTTATGGAAAGTATCCAATGTTATCGATAGACAAACTCGCTGGTTGGTGACTATCGACAACCCCAAGACTGATTCTAATGGCAACACAATTCGTTATTTTTCCGATGTTTCTGAAATTATGAAACTAAAGACCGAATGCAGAAACTTAAAAGATCAATTAGACAACGTAAGCACCGCAGACACACTTACTGGCCTGCTAAACAAACGTTCATTAATGCAAGCATTGGAACCTCAAGTATCTCGTAGTCGACGATACAATAATCCACTGTCCATTATTGTTATGCAGATCGAAAATTTTGAAGCTCATGCAAAAAATGTCACACCAGTCACTGATCAAGTTTTAACGTCTGTCAGTTTTTACCTTCGAGATCAAATGCGGTGGGTGGATTTGGTAGGACGAACAGGGGATAGTGAGTTTACGCTGATACTGCCTGAAACCAGCGAAGAAGATGCAAAAAAGCTCGCTTCCAAAATTGAAGCACGGCTACAAAGTTTAAGCTTGCCCGACGCTCCTGAAGTCATGATTTCTGTAAACGCTAGATACGGCATTGCAGCGTGGGAAAAAGGTGATGACACCAGCATGTTACTCAAGAAAGTTAAAGAAGACATGAGCGAATCATCAAGTGATGTCGCTGTTGGCTGAAAAACATAGCTCGTAGAATTTAAACAGTAATTCTACGAGCTACTTTCTTTAAGCAATTCGCTGACGTGCTCTAACTATCGCTTGCTTAACCTGGTTCGGCGCTGTTCCACCAAAATGATCACGCGCTGCACATGATCCTTCCGGAGTAAGCACAAGATAAATATCATCTTCGATAACAGCTGAAAACTGCTGCAACTCAGCGAGCGACATTTCCCCAAGGTCTTTTTCATTATCTATTCCACAACGCACTGCCTTTCCGACTATTTCATGTGAATCTCGAAATGGAATCCCCTTTTTCACCAAATAATCTGCAAGATCAGTGGCGGTAGAAAAACCTTTCATAGCTGCAGCACGCATGTTTTCACGCTTAACTTTCACAGTTGGCATCATGTCCGCAAACACTCTCAGTGAAGCTTTCAAAGTATCAATGCTATCGAACAGGGGTTCCTTGTCTTCCTGATTATCTTTGTTATAAGCAAATGGCTGGGATTTCATCAGTGTTAACATCGCAACCAGGTTGCCGTTTGTTCGTCCGGCTTTGCCACGAATTAATTCTGGTACATCTGGATTTTTCTTTTGCGGCATTATTGAAGAGCCGGTGCAGAAACTATCCCCCATTTCGATGAAATCAAACTGTTGAGAAACCCACAAAACAAGCTCTTCCGAATATCGTGACAAATGTGTCATCACTTGCGCTGCAACAAAACAAAATTCCAAAATAAAATCACGATCACTCACTGCGTCCAGCGAATTTTCAGCGACTTTTTCAAATTCCAATAATTCTGCGGTGAAATGTCGATCAATAGGATAAGTGGTACCGGCTAACGCTGCTGCACCAAGTGGTAAAACATTGACACGCTTACGGCAATCTTGCAGTCGTTCTGCATCTCGCTGCAGGTTTTCAAACCATGCGAGCATATGATGACCAAAGCTAATAGGCTGAGCAACTTGTAAATGAGTAAAGCCAGGAAGGACCGTATCAGCTTCTCGTTCAGCCAAATCAATCAAGGCGTTTTGCAATCTCTTCAGCTCTACCGCTATTTCATCAATTTCATCACGCAGATAGAGTCGCATATCGGTTGCAACTTGATCGTTTCTTGAACGCCCTGTGTGAAGTTTCTTCCCCGCATCGCCAATTTTTTGTGTCAAGCGTGATTCAATATTCATATGAATATCTTCAAGCGCAATAGACCACTCAAATTTACCGGCTTCAATTTCCGCTTGAATTTGGCTCAAACCCTGGATTATGAAATTCTTTTCCTCATCCGTCAGCACCCCCACTTTGCTCAACATAGTCGCGTGAGCAATTGAGCCGCGAATATCCTGTTTATACATACGTTGATCAAATTCAATCGACGCGGTGAATGCTTCAACAAAAACATCGGTAGCTTCAGTGAAACGACCGCCCCAAGGTTTTACAACACTTTTATCATTCATCTTATTAAACCAAACGTGTCTGTTAAAAATTGACGCTACTATAGCGCAAATTAGCCGCTATTTTTATCATTTTCAGAGAAGCCCAGTAAACAAGTTAGGTAATACTGTTTTAATTTGATATATTCGAAGTCCGTACTTGCAACAAGTCTATTGATATAGGGTAGTGATAAGCGGTACAAAAAGTCGACACAAGAAAAAGTAAAATTGACTTTGGGGTTAGTAACTAATTAAAAACAGTAGAGATTTAAAATGTCAGACAATATTGTCAGAATCGCAACAAGAAAAAGTCCACTTGCTCTTTGGCAAGCAGAGTTCGTAAAAGCTGAACTGTTAAAACACCATCCTGATCTACAAATTGAGCTTGTAAAAATGGTTACACAGGGAGACAAAATCCTTGATACACCGCTAGCAAAAGTTGGTGGGAAAGGCCTTTTTGTTAAAGAACTGGAAGTGGGAATGTTAGAAGGCGATGCTGATATTGCTGTTCATTCGATGAAAGATGTACCTGTAGAATTTCCAGAAGGATTACATTTAGCGGTTATCTGTGAAAGAGAAGATCCTCGTGATGCCTTTGTTTCTAACACCTACGCTTCTATTGATGACTTACCTCATGGTGCAAAAGTTGGGACATCCAGCATGCGTCGTGAGTGTCAACTACGCTCTCATCGTCCAGATTTAGAGATTCTGAGTTTACGGGGTAATGTAAACACCCGTTTGAGGAAACTCGATGAGGGAGAATATGACGCCATTATACTCGCCGCTGCAGGATTAATTCGTCTCGGCTTTGAAGAGAGAATCAAACATGCGATTGATCCACTATTCAGCTTGCCTGCCATTGGCCAGGGTGCTGTCGGAATTGAATGTCGCTCGAATGACAAACGGATAAATGATTTAATTGCCCCACTTAATCATGCAGAAACAGCCATTCGTGTTCGTGCTGAACGGGCAATGAACAACCGGTTGGAAGGTGGTTGCCAGGTTCCCATTGGTGGATTTGCAGTATTAGATAACGGTAATATTTTGCTCCGAGGCCTGGTTGGCAAGCCTGATGGAACTGAGATCATCCGTGGTGATATCACCGGCAAAGCCGAAGATGCAGAAACTCTCGGCACAACGTTAGCAGACGATTTATTGTCACGTGGTGCAAAAGAAATTTTGCAAGAAGTCTATGGATCAATTAACTAACGCATTAAAAAATATTACTGTTCTAGTTACCAGGCCAGAACATCAAGCTGATAAGTTATGCCATTTAATTGAAAACAGCGGAGGAAAAGCAATTCGTTTTCCCTCTATTGAGATAGTAGATGTTCTTGAAGAAGAAAAGCTTCATACATTAATTGATCAACTCAATACGTTTAATATCGCGATATTCATCAGTGCTAATGCGGTTAAATTCGGAATTAAGCATGTTCGATCGAGAGGAAAATGGCCTAAGTCCTTAAAAATTGCCGCTGTGGGAAAATCAAGCGTTAAAGCACTTGACAGTTTGGGGCTAATCGCTGATATTTTTCCTATTGAGCATTTTAATAGTGAAGCATTGCTATCGCTGGAAGAAATGCAAAATGTTGACGGAAAAAAAATCATCATCTTTCGTGGTGATGGCGGCAGGGAGCTATTAGCAGAAACGCTCTTAAGCCGGGGAGCTATTGTAAAATATGCTAATTGTTATCAGCGCTCAGTACCCGAAACTGATCCAGCACCTCTCATTAAGCTTTGGGAACGTGATGAATTAGATGTAATCGTTACAACAAGTAACGAGGGTTTGCAGAATCTGTATGACATGGTTGGCGAGCAAGGTAGACACTGGTTATTATGCGCTACAATAGTAGTTGTCAGTGAACGCGCTGTAGACCTGGCAAAAAGACTTGGTTTTAAGTCCAGACCCATTGTAGCTGCTCAAGCGAGTGATGAGGCAATTTTAAGCTCACTCGTTGCATGGAATTCAATACAAAATACTTGACTATAGAACAAGGTTATGGAGTAATGAGCCTAATTTTATAGGTTGTTTTAAAACTTCGGGATACCAATAAAAAAACTAAAAACCGAAAAAATGAGTCTGATTGAGACACTTGGGTACATTATGTCTCTTAGGTCGACTTAATCAAACATGTAGTTAGTCATCAATTAGGGAGATGAAAGAGAATCATGCCACCGAATAACGACAAACCAAAAAATCAGAACACTAAGATTGAGAACCCCGAAGCTCGAAAAGCAAACAAAACAACTGAGATTGCACCTCAATCTAAAGTTGCGGAACAGCAAAAATCAGGCTCTGGACTAGCAACAACCGTTGCAGTGCTCGCTTTTATTTTGAGTGCCTCAGCAAGTTATGGGATCTACTGGAACTGGCAACAGATGCAAGAAGAGAAAAATGCATCTGCAGCGACAATTGCTTCTCTACAACAACAGTTGAAGTCAGAACTGACAAAGAGCCAGGCGGCATTAAAAAGTGAGCTTAGTCAGTCAACTGAGTCTATTAAAAGTGAAGTTTCACAAACTCAACAAACGATTCAAAGCGAGTTAGCAAGCAAAACTCAAGCGCTTGAAACACTTGCACAGACTATCGAAACAACAACCACCGAAAAAATTGCCGCTGCTGAAGCAAATTTAACAAGTGCTCAAGCTGAGCTAGGCAAAGCCAATTCCGGTATTAAGGAAACTCAAAAACGTCAAGAGTCCTTAGAAGTCAGTATTGATGGTTTATATAACCGGATGGGTAACACATCTCGAGACTGGGTCATTGCTGAAGCTGATTATCTATTGAAAGTTGCCAATCACCGCTTGCAGCTTGAGCAGGATGTAACAACTTCGATCCAGGCATTAACTCTTGCTGATAAACGTATTAACTCCCTGGATGAACCAGCATTAAATGAAGTTCGTAATATTATTGCTCAAGAGCTTGTTGCGTTAGAGACACTTGCTATCCCTGATCAAGCGGGCGTTGCTATGCAGTTAACCGAACTACAAGCACAAGTCGATCAATTACCATTGAATGCTCGTACTCTACCGGCTCAAAGCGAAACACCAGAATTTGAAGCAGACGACGCTATGACAGTCGATAAATGGGAAGCATTACCTGTGGCTATTCTTGATGTGCTTAAAGGACTTGTCTCCGTCACACATCTTGACGAGCCTCTCGGACCAACAATGTCTCCAGAGCAAATTAAAAACCTGCATGAAAACTTGAAGCTCAAACTTGAACAAGCTCGCATGGTATTGTTGCGTGGAGATCAAGCGCTTTACGACTCAAACATGCAGCTTGCCATCAGCTGGACTGAGCAATTCTTCAATACTGAAGAAGTACCAACGAAAAAATTTGTCGATACTCTGAATTACCTAAAAGCCAAACCTGTTACTTTAAAAACACCCGATATTTCCTCTTCATTACGTACACTACGTAAAGTGGCAAAGCGCTTAGAGATGAATATCCCTAGTTTGGAAAAAAACGCCCAAAATGAGCTTGATAAAAACAGCTCTGATTTAGCAATGAAATAAAGTGGAGATATAGCAATGAAATTACTTATCCAAACCATCTTAATGATTTGCGCAGGCGTCGCGTTAGCCTTTTTTGTACGTGAAGACCCTGGTTCTGCAACCTTTGTCTGGAATAATTATGTTGTTGAATCCTCGATGGCTATCTTTGTCGTTGTCAGTATTGCAGTAATTTTCCTCTCTTATTTCCTGTTCCGTCTATTAGGCTCAGTGCTTTTTGCCCCATCACGAATTCGTAAATGGCAAAACCGCCGTCGTGACAGAGTTGCTAATACTGCACTAACACGTGGTTTGTTAGCACAAGCAGAAGGAAAGTGGCGCCAATCAGAAAAAGCTTTATTAACTTATGCAAAGAAAACTGAAAGCGCAGTAAATTACCTTGCTGCCGCTAAATCTGCTCAGGCGCAAGGTGCTAATTCTCGCATGAATCAATATTTGGATATGGCTCAAGCCACCGATCCAAATGCAAGCACAGCAATTCGTATTACCCAGGCTGAGCTATTAATTGATAGCGGACAATATGATAGAGCAGGTGCTGCACTAGAAAGAATTAGAGCTGAAGATCCAAAAAACCTTCGTGCAATGCTGTTAATGACAAAGCTTTATAAAACCAGTAAAAACTGGAACAAACTTTCGGAACTGCTTTACGATATCAAACGTAATCGTGTTATCCAGTACCAAGAGTACAATGATCTAGAAAAAATAGTCTACACTGAGCTTTTAAAAGAAGCCTGTGAATCAGGCAATATGCGAAAAGTTAGAAATAACTGGAGTATTATTCCTAAACATTTACAGAAAGATGCTGAGCTCATATCTATCTTCGTGCAAAAATTACTTCAAGAAGATGAGCATGACGAAGCTGAACCTATTCTTCGCAATGCAATTAGACAACACTGGGATGACCAGCTTGTTTACCTATATGGCTTGATCTACACTGACAATCCTTATGGCGAACTCAGCGCTGCAGAAAAATGGTATAAGCAACATCAAGACAACCCAATGCTTTTATTAACTCTTGGTCGCTTAAGCAGTAGAAGTGAATTATGGGGTAAAGCACGTTCATATTTAGAAACAAGTGTTGAGAATGGCGGAGGCCCTGAAGCCTACCATGCTCTGGCACAAGTTCTTGAACACATTGACGAGCCCGAATTAGCCGCAAGTTCATACCGCAAAGGCCTGGAAATAGCATCCGGAAAAGGATTACCTGAGCTGGCTGCGCTAACAGCCAAAAAGAAAGCTCGCCAAACTGCACTTGCTAAAAAAGATTCTCAAAGAGCTGCGGCCATTGAAGCTGAAGATGCAAAAAAGCTTGAAGCAGCAGAGGAGATTAAAGAAGAAAGTGTTGCTGCAGCATAAATTACAACATTTGGCGGATAAAAAAACGCGGCTCAAGCCGCGTTTTTTTATCCGCCAAATGTTTAAGCTCAATCTTTAGAAAATTCAAAAGAGTCAAAATAAAAGCATTCTTTATCAAGCCCTTTTTCAACAAATGTATCACGCACCGCATTAATCATAGCCGGTGGCCCACTGGCATAAATCTCATATTCGTTCAATGTATCAAAATCCGCTAATACCGCTTCGTGTACAAGCCCCTCTTTACCACCCCAACCATCACTGGCTGTAGGATCAGATAAAACAGGAACAAACTTAAAGTTATCATGCTCATTCATCCATTTTTGCGGCAATCCTGCAAGATAAAGAGATTCAACATCCCTCACACCCCAGTATAAAGTCATAGGGCGCTTAATTTCTTCGGCAAAGGCATGCTCTAACATTCCTTTTATTGGGGCAAAACCAGTTCCGCCAGCAATAAAAAGAATCGGTTTTTCTGATTCTTCATTGAGATAAAAAGTCCCTAGAGGACCTTCAATCCTCATTAATTCTTTCTCTTCCATCTTCTCAAATACATGAGACGTGAATTCACCGCCCTCAACTTTTCGTATATGCAGCTCTAAAAACTCATCATCATGCGGGGCATTTGCAATAGAGAAACTTCGTCTTCGGCCATCTTTCAATAAAATATCAATATACTGTCCAGCAAGAAATTGTAACCGTTCAACCATTGGTAACTTCAAGTATAAACGCATGACATCTGGTGCCAGCTTTTCCATTTTAGAAACTCTCGTCGGCAAGGTCTTGATTTCAATCTCTTTCGAAGAGGTGATTTCCTTAACTTCTAATTCCATATCGGATGCAGGATACGCCTGGCAGAATACACACATACCTGCTTTGGATTCTTGCGACGAAAGACAAATAGGATCTTCATCATCTTCGTAATGAAATTGTCCACTGACTACTTTGCCTTTACATGCACCACATGCTCCAGCACGACATCCATAAGAAAATGCATAACCATGACGTAGAGCGCCCTCTAGAATAGTCTCCTCTTTCTCTATTTCAAACTCGTGGCTGCTAGGTTGCAAAACTATTTTAAAACTCATATCACTACTATCTCTTTATTGATAACATTTCAGGATTATTTATCCTATTAAAGAAAATCATGAAAACATCAAACATCATAATCGGTTGCGGTGACGTTGGAAAACGCATCGCCAAATCCCTCATTCAGCAAGGTGAGGCTGTCACTGCACTGAGTCATCAAAAAACCTCTCAGATGGCACTAAAACAGCTAGGGATAGATACTATATTTGCCAATCTTGATGATCCGGCTTCGCTATTTGACATCAATTTCCAGCAATCTGATATTTACTATTTAGCGCCGCCAGCAAATGCAGGAGATACCGACGAGCGCATGCAAAACTTTATTCGTGCACAGTCACAAAACGAACCGCCTCGACGTATCGTTTACATCAGCACCACCGGTGTCTATGGTGATGCCGCAGGAGAATGGGTGACAGAAAACAACACCCCGGCCCCACAAGCCAGTCGCTCAAAACGCCGTCTGGATGCTGAAAATAACTTAACGCGTTATTGCCAACAATCGAATTGTGAATATAATATTTTGCGCGTCAGTGGTATCTACTGCCTTTCTAAGTTGCCGCTTGAGCGGTTAAAAGCTGGGGTATTAGCGCTAGATCTTGCAATCGCGCCCTCTTCCAACCGAATTCATGCTGATGATCTTGCTAACATTTGTATTTCAGCAATGAATCACAAAGCGTGTAATCAAATATTCAATGCCGCAGATGGCAACCCTACCAGCATTACGGATTACTTCATGCAAGTTTCAAAAGTATTCAACTTACCTCCACCAACACAAATTTCCTGGCAAGAAGCGCAATCTCAAATCTCAGAAGCGATGCTCTCCTATTTAGCTGAATCTAAAAAAGTATCTATAGATAAGCTAAAAAACACGCTCGACATCTCATTACAATATCCTGATTTAAAAACTGGATTAACACAATGCATCGCAGAATATCAAATATCTCAACCGTAAAGCTTACTCGTGAGTGAAAATTTCCCCACCATGAACATCAAGCATTTCAAGCGCTTCACCGCCGCCGCGCGCGACACAAGTTAAGGGATCATCTGCAACAATTACCGGCAAGCCTGTCTCTTCCGCTAACAAGCGATCCAAACCTTTTAACAACGCACCACCACCGGTTAAAACCATTCCTCTTTCAGCAACATCAGAGCCTAATTCTGGTGGCGTTTGTTCTAAGGCGGTTTTTACAGCACTAACAATTCCCGCAAGCGGTTCACTCAATGTCTCCAAGATTTCATTACTATTTAAGGTAAAACTTCTTGGTATACCTTCCGACAAATTACGACCTCTTACTTCAATCTCTTGTATTTCATCTTGAGGATAGGCGTTTCCTATCTGTTGTTTAATTTTCTCAGCGGTCGCTTCACCAATCAAAGTACCATAGTTACGACGCACATAAGCGATTATCGATTCGTCAAAACGATCCCCACCGATGCGTACTGAATCTGAGTAAACAATACCGTTGAGTGACATTACGGCGATTTCTGTCGTCCCGCCACCAATGTCAACAACCATTGAACCGCTAGCTTCACCGACAGGCATACCAGCTCCAATCGCAGCCGCCATAGGCTCTTCAATTAAATAAGTCTCCCTTGCGCCTGCGCCAGCCGCAGATTCTTTTATCGCTCGGCGTTCAACCTGTGTAGAACCAGAAGGGACACAAACTAGCACTCTAGGGCTTGGACGAAAAACACGCGACTCATGCACTTTCATAATGAAATGCTGCAACATTTTTTCTGTCACTGTAAAGTCAGCAATTACGCCATCTTTTAACGGTCTGATGGCTATTATATTTCCAGGTGTTCGCCCTAACATTCGCTTCGCTTCAGCGCCGACAGCAGCAATACTTTTTGGGCCGCCAACGCCTCGATCTTGGCGTATTGCCACTACAGATGGTTCATTTAAAACGATACCTTTACCTCTCACGTAAATAAGGGTATTAGAGGTCCCTAAATCAATCGAGATATCACTGGAAAATAACCCACGGAGTCGTCCGAACATATACACTGCACCTTATCTATACTATTTGCATTAACCAACGTAACCATAACAAACATGAATTGAGTCAAAATATCCTTGCATGCTAGGTTTATTTTAGATCGTTGGCCTCGCGATTATTCCTATCGCAGATATTTACTCTTAAAAATCGGCGCAATTATAATTCACCTTGCGAAACGATGCTGCACTAAAATATCTATCCCCATCCAAAACGACCACTTTCCCACCACCCTCTGGGATTCTACAGTTATTTAAACACTTGTCGCTATTAACGTTAAGCTGCGGCTTCTGCCTGCTGCGCTTGCAATATTTTCAATCTCGACGATTCTTTGAACTGGAAAACATTAAAAGCAAGTTTACGTAAAATGGGAAATTGCGAACTACAATTCAAACTTAACGACGATAAGACTTCTTTGCTTGTTGTATTTAAAAAAGAAAAAGCAGAAAGCTTAGCTATTAATGCGAACTGGGTTGTCGAGCAATTAAACAAAAAGGGATATAACAAGCTACAAATTGATGAGAAAGGAATTGAAAGGCTTGTTGCCAAACTCAATGCCGCATCTGCTGATGCAGACTCTATTTGTATCGCTAAGAAAAAAGATGCTGAAGTAGAAATATTCATCCCTCGCGATAAAATGTCGGCCCACCTGTCTATCGTCCCTCCTAAAGGAGGAAAACCAGCCTCGCTAGAAATGGTAAAACAAAAACTCACCGAAAAGGGTATACGTTATGGCTTTATTACCTCTGCTATAAAAGCCGCCATAATCGAGGGAAAAGCAGACAACCTTACTATTGCCGAGGGTGAACCCGTCATAAACGGTAAAAATTCTCAATTCATCTGCACCGTTCCAGAAATAAAAATCCGCACACCTCAAGTAGCGGAAAACGGAAATGTGGACTATCGAGACTTAGGTGAAATTACCATAGTCCATGCCGGTGATGTGCTAATGAAGCGAAAACCGGCAACTCCCGGCAAAGCATCAAAGAATATTTTTGGTGAAATCGTTAATCCAAAACCCGGAAAAAACATCCCTTTTACAGCAGGTCTCAGCGGAGTAAAACCATCACAGGAAGACCCAAATATTCTCATCGCCACTGAAACAGGACAACCTGTTATTGTCGAAAATGGCGTTAGTGTTGAAAAAACAATGTCAGTTCCTCAGGTAAACTTAAAATCTGGAAATATTATTTTTGATGGTTCTGTTCTTATCGAGGGTGATGTAGAAAACGGCATGAAAGTGAATGCAACAGGCGATATCAACATCAAAGGTATGGTTGAAGGTGCTTTGCTCGATGCCGGTGGTGATATTGTCATTGACGGTGCTGTTATAGGCAGAGGAGATGTTCGCGACAAAAATGGCAAACTTAATGAAGAGACTGCCTCAATTAATGCGAAAGGATCTATCACCGCAAAATTTGTAGAAAACGTTTGTTTAAAAGCGGGAAACAGCATTTTTATCCAGGATTGGGTAATAAAATCTGAATTAGATGCTTACAACGAAATCATTGTGGGCAAGAAAGATTCAAAAAAAGGCCAAATTATCGGCGGCACAACCAAGTCAGGCATTTTAATCAAAGCGATGAATATCGGTAGCCAAGCAGGAGTCCCGACGTTCCTTAAAGTTGGTGGCGCGTCGACAATTGATACATCAAATGATCAGTTAAAAAGAGAGATAAACGAGTTAACTGTTTCACTAAAACAGCTCCATAAAACACTTGCTGGATTACGTAATAACCCGATAAAACAAGCCAAAGAAATGTATGAAAAAGCACTGCGTAGTAAAAATCAGATGGAAGACGAACTGAAAGGTTTGAAACTTCAATATTTATCGATTGAAAAAGATAAAAAACGTGCGGAGAATGTGCGTATTGTTGTTGATAAAAAGATTTATGCTGCTTCAACTGTATCTGTAGGGATGTTGGAGAAAAAAATAATGGAAGATTTGGGCGCAAGATCTTTCATCCTGCGCAACGGTAAACTCGTTCAAGTCTCGGAATAACTGCCTATTGGTTGACACCCTCGACTTCATCAAGAAACTTTTCAAGATCAATATGAGTTAAATGTTCAGGAATAGAATCGCTCTCCACTTTCGAAGCAGGACAGTTAGAAATATGTGAAAGGCTCTCATTATACTCCATAGCAGGGTAATCAATGAGCTGATCACTATCTTTCTTAACTCTAGCGACATCGTCACTAGATACATCACCGGTAACCATATCCAAAACAAACCCCATGACTACCTCCTCCTCTAAACGCAGTTATACACTTATATATCGGATAGAATACTTTAAAATCCAATAATCTACTGTGATTTAAATCTCACCAAACCACGACTCAGATTAACCTAAAACAACAGTACAGCTGCTGCAATTATTAATCCAGTAAAACAGCTCTACTTCACACATTAGACCTGTCGTGAAACTGTGTATCTCTTATTTTTAGAGTATCGTTCTAGTCACTCAAAGGCAAGAAAAGAAAGCATCTCATCTCAAATACTTAAACACCATAACATACTTAGGTTTGAGGAAGTGTCACTCCTGTTTGACCTTGATATTTGCCCGCACGATCCTTATAAGATGTTTCACACACCTCATCAGATTCAAAGAACAACATCTGAGCCACACCTTCATTTGCATATATCTTGGCGGGTAGCGGTGTTGTATTTGAAAACTCCAGCGTTACATGACCTTCCCATTCAGGCTCAAGTGGAGTCACGTTCACAATAATCCCACAGCGAGCGTAAGTTGACTTGCCCAAGCAAACAGTTAGTACGCTTCGAGGAATTTTGAAATATTCAACAGTCCGCGCCAGAGCAAAAGAATTTGGCGGGATTATGCACACATCTGCCTTCACATCCACAAAACTGTTATCATCAAAATCTTTAGGGTCAACAATTGCTGAGTTAATGTTTGTGAATATTTTGAATTCATCGGCACATCGAACATCATAACCATAGCTTGATGTTCCATATGAGATTATTCTGCCACTCTCATTTTGTTTAACCTGTGCAGACTCAAAAGGAGAGATCATCTCCTGCCCCTGAGCCATCCTGCAAATCCACTTATCTGATTTAATACTCATGCGCTTTATTCTTATGAATTTTGGATAATAATATTAGGGAATTTAGACGAATAATCTTTACCCTGCAATGAAAGTTTTGCCGTAACTTTACGGCCAATCTCTCGGTAGATCTCTGCAATCCGAGAATCTGGCATCGCAACCACAGTCGGATTTCCGTTATCGACTTGCTCACGAATATTAATATCCAGAGGTAAGGAGCCTAAGAAATCTACATCATAGTCGCCAGACATTTTTTGACCACCGCCACTACCAAAAATATGCTCTTCATGACCACACTCACTACAGATATGAATGCTCATGTTTTCAACAATACCTAAAACAGGCACATTTACTTTTTCAAACATTTTTAGCCCTTTGCGAGCATCGAGCAGAGCAATATCCTGAGGAGTCGTCACGATAACTGCGCCACTCACCGGAATTTTTTGAGACATTGTAAGTTGAATATCGCCGGTTCCTGGCGGCAAATCGATAATCAAATAATCGAGATCTTTCCAATTAGTGTCGTTTATCAATTGATCAAGCGCTTGAGTTGCCATTGGGCCGCGCCAAATCATTGGCGACTCATCATCCACCAGATAGCCGATAGACATAGATTGAACACCATGATTTACCATGGGCTCCATACTCTTTCCATCATGCGATTGGGGCTGACCAGATATTCCCAACATTCGCGGCTGACTTGGACCATAGATATCAGCATCCATGATTCCCACTCGGCCACCTTCAGCAACAATTGCCAGTGCAAGATTGACCGCAGTTGTTGACTTCCCTACCCCACCCTTGCCTGATGCAACAGCAATTATGTTCTTAATATTTTCAATCGGCTTTACGCCATGCTGTACAGCATGACTTAACACTTTAAAGCTCACATCAACATCAACACTTTCAACACCAGGTAGTGATTTTATTTTTTCAGCGAGTTGTTGTTTGACGGTTTCAGCATAAATCTCGACGGGAAAACCAAATTCGATGCTGATACGAACTGCACCCTTTTGCGCAATTGAAATATTTTTTACTGCGTTTGCAGAAACCAAATCCGAACCCAAACTTGGATCTATGTACTCTTTGATTTTTGACTCTACTTGAACCTGAGATATCTCACTCATAATCTGAACAACAACCTCCGTATTAAAATTTTCATCAAAACAATATTGATCAAAAATTTAACATTAATTTCATGGTGGGAACAAATATATCCCATCGTGTATTTATATATCTGTATATTTTATAGCATATGACTTCATTAGTCTGAATTAATTATTTGTTTGTCTGCTATAATTGTCCGCTTTTATGACGAAATTGATAGACCTGTTTTTTCTATGACAACAAACCGAAATATCCTGGTAACCAGTGCACTACCCTATGCTAATGGCCCAATACACATGGGACATATGGTTGAATATATTCAAACCGACATTTGGGTTCGCTTCCAAAAACTCAGGGGCAATACCTGCTATTACGTATGCGCAGACGATGCACATGGAACCCCCATTATGCTTCATGCAGAGAAGCGCGGCATTACACCAGAGCAGCTCATAGAAGAGATTTCTATTGATCACAAAGCAGATTTCGCAGATTTTTTAATCGACTTCGATAATTATTACTCTACTCACTCCGCTGAAAACAAAACTTTTGCGGAATCAATCTACCTGCGACTAAAAAAGGCAGGGCATATCGTGAGTAAAACAATTAAGCAGGCATATGATCCCGAGAAAAATATGTTCCTGCCAGATCGCTACGTTAAAGGTGAATGCCCCAAGTGCGGCACAAAAGACCAATACGGTGACAATTGTGAAGCATGTGGTGCAACTTATTCACCAACAGATTTAAAGAACCCTGTTTCCGCTGTCTCCGGCGCCACCCCTATCGAAAAAGAATCAGAGCACATGTTTTTCAAATTGAGTGATTTTGAAAACATGCTGCGTGAATGGACAAGCAATGCAAACAATCCCGATGGACATCAGGCTGTGCAAACAGAAGTTGGCCACAAGCTAAAAGAGTGGTTTGATGTCGGCTTAATGGATTGGGATATCACGCGCGACGCGCCCTATTTTGGCTTCAGCATCCCCGAAACTGACAACAAGTTTTTTTATGTTTGGATGGATGCGCCTATGGGCTATCTCGCCAGCTTTAGTAGCTTGTGTGATGCAAAAGGCATTGACTTTGATGACTTCTGGAACCCAGACAGCAAGGCAGAGGTTTATCACTTTATTGGCAAAGACATTATTAACTTTCACACTTTGTTTTGGCCTGCCGTACTAGAAGGGGCGGGATACCGTAAACCAAGTGCAGTTTTTGCTCATGGCTTCCTGACTGTGAACGGCCAGAAAATGTCTAAATCTCGAGGCACATTCATTAAAGCCAGAACCTACCTCGATCATTTGAATCCTGAATACTTGCGCTACTATTTTGCCGCACGCTTAAATAATCATATTGACGATCTGGACCTGAATTTTGAAGACTTTGCACAGCGAGTAAACTCCGACCTTGTAGGTAAGGTTGTTAATATCGCCAGTCGTTGCGCCGGTTTTATCGTTAAACGTTTTGATAAAACATTAGCTAGTGAAATAAGTGAACCCGAGCTCTACAACAAGTTTGTTAACATTGGCGAAAACATTGCTAACCATTACGAAAATCGCGAATATCATGCTGCAATGCGTGAAATCATGGAACTGGCGGATATTGCCAATCAGTATATTGACGAAAAAGAGCCGTGGGTTGTTGCTAAACAGGAAGGCAAAGACAAAGAACTCCAAGACATTTGCAGTACTGGCATCAACCTGTTCAGAGTTCTCATCACTTATTTAAAACCTGTTCTACCAAATACAGCAGAAAAAGCTGAAACATTTTTGAATTGCGGATCTCTAGACTGGGAAGCCATTAACAAACCGCTAACCAACCACAACATCAACAAGTTTAAAGCACTAATGACAAGAGTAGACATAGACAAAATCGATAGCATGATAGAAGCAAGTAAGGAGACAGTAGTAGCAGAAGACGTTAAGCTAGTTAGCGGGCCATTAGCTGACGACCCAATCAGAGACACGATTGAATACGACGACTTTGCTAAAATTGATTTACGCATTGCTCTAATCACAAATGCAGAACATGTGGAAAAAGCAGACAAACTATTAAAGCTTACACTTGATCTTGGTGGTGAAACACGTCAGGTCTTTGCTGGAATAAAATCAGCGTATGCACCTGAAGACTTAATCGGCAAACACACAGTAATGGTTGCTAATCTTGCACCACGGAAAATGCGCTTCGGTTTATCAGAAGGAATGGTCTTAGCGGCTGGTCCTGGTGGAAAAGACCTTTGGATCTTGGAGCCGCAAAAAGGTGCGCAGCCGGGAATGCGCGTAAAATAATTAACAACCTGGATAATGCATGAATCTTTCGTTTTTTCGATTGCTCTTTGGCTTTACAAATGATTTTCTGATTGCGTACCGGGGAAATCACAATATCATAAAATTTTCGGGTTAAATAAGTTGTTAATGGAATGACAGAATTCGCATTAATATTAATAAGTACGGTATTAGTTAATAACTTCGTACTCGTTAAGTTTCTTGGCTTATGTCCTTTTATGGGCGTATCTCGCAAGCTCGAAACTGCCATCGGCATGGCCTTAGCAACAACCTTTGTGCTAACACTCTCTTCCATTTGCAGCTATTTAGTCAACACCTATCTTCTAGCACCATTTGAACTTGAATATCTGCGCACCATTACATTTATTCTTGTTATTGCAGCGGTAGTACAAGTCACCGAAATGGTTGTTCACAAAACCAGCCCACTGCTCTATCAAGTTCTGGGGATCTACCTGCCTCTTATCACCACAAACTGCGCAGTACTCGGCGTGGCCTTGCTCAATGTTCAACAAGAGTATGGTTTTTTTCAGTCTGCCGCTTACGGATTTGGCGCATCCATTGGCTTTTCTTTGGTACTCATCCTTTTCGCGGCACTACGTGAACGCATCACAGTTGCCGATGTACCGATTCCTTTTCAAGGCGCAGCAATCGCATTAGTTACTGCCGGATTGATGTCTATGGCATTTATGGGCTTCTCTGGTTTGGTAAAAGGGTAAACTGCAAATATGTTTTCTGCGATTTTAGTATTAGGTCTGCTGGCGCTTGTTTTTGGATTGCTACTTGGTTTTATCGCCATCAAATTTAGAGTGGAGGGCGATCCACTGGTTGAAAAAATCGATGCGCTCTTACCTCAAACACAATGTGGTCAATGCGGCTACCCTGGGTGCAAGCCCTATGCGCAGGCAATTGCCAATGAAGAGGCTGATATCAATCAATGCCCTCCCGGCGGCGAAACAACAATTATTGCACTCGCTGATCTACTCGATAGAGAACCAAAACCACTCAACCCGGAGAACGGTGAAGAGTCCGGAAAAACTGTCGTTTATATTGACGAGCAAACTTGCATTGGATGTACGCTCTGCATCCAGGCCTGCCCTATCGATGCCATTGCAGGTGCTGCCAAACAAATGCATACCGTTATAGAAAGCGAATGCACTGGCTGCAATCTCTGCATTCCACCTTGCCCCGTAGATTGCATTATTATCAAACCCGTTAATGAAACAGTTGATACCTGGCAATGGGATAAGCCCGCCGCAATAGTGGAGGCTAAACCTTGATAAAAAATCTATTTAAATTTCCGGGTGGCGTTCATGTTCCAGAATATAAAAACATTTCGATACATGAAAAAGTTGAGCCTGCGAAACTACCATCAAAACTTGTACTGCCGCTACACCAGCATATTGGCGCAGCTGCAGAGCCTTGTGTCGAAATTGGTGAGCAAGTTTTAAAAGGTCAGAAGATTGCGAATGCTAATGGCTATGTCTCTGCACCAATCCATGCTCCCACATCGGGCACTATTGAAGATATTAGTGATTACCCTATTGCACATCCTTCAGGCATGTCTGCACCCTGTATCGTTATAAAACCCGATGGTGAAGACAAATGGATTGAGCTTGAAAGTCATGCAAGCGATTACACCTCCATTGATCCTAGTAAATTGCGTAATATCATTCGTCGTGCAGGAATTGTTGGTTTAGGTGGAGCTGGCTTTCCGACATTTATCAAACACAATCCAGGGCCAGACGGATCTGTCGATACTCTCATTATCAATGGCTCAGAATGCGAACCTTACATCACTTGCGATGACAGCCTGATACGCGATCGTCCTGATGAAATTGTTTGCGGCATACGCATAATAAAACATGCGTTGAATGCCAAGCGCGTGGTTGTTGCCATTGAAGACAACAAACCCGAAGCTTTCCAGTCTATTAAAAAAGCACTTTCTGATTTTAATGACGAAAGCATTGAAGCAATCCAAATCCCTACCATATATCCTGCTGGTAGTGAAAAACAACTTATCTATACCGTGACTGGAAAAGAGGTTCCGCAAAATTCTCTACCGATTAACATTAGTATTGTTTGTCAAAACATTGGAACAACTGCAGCTGTTTATCGCGCCATACATCATGGTGAACCACTAATTTCACGATACGTCACTGTTACCGGCGATATACATCAACCTAAAAATCTTGAGGTTCTGTTTGGAACGCCCATAAACGAACTGGTCGATCAATGTGGCGGAGTAAAAGGCACTGTACGTAGACTCATTGTTGGCGGCCCCATGATGGGCTTTGCCATGCATCAACTTAACTTGCCTGTTGTTAAAACAACTAACTGTGTTCTGATCGATGCCGAAGAAAGTGAAGTGTTCAAAACTCGAAACTTCACTATGCCCTGCATTCGATGTGGCAGCTGCGCCGATGCTTGCCCAGCAGGCCTAATGCCTCAGCAGCTTTACTGGTACTCAAAATCGCAGGAATTTGATAAAGCCCAAGACTACAATCTGTATGACTGCATAGAGTGTGGTTGTTGTGACTATGTCTGCCCAAGCCAAATCCCCTTAGTGCAATATTATCGATTCGCCAAGGCTGAAATATGGAAACGTGAATTGGAAATGCAAAAATCCGATACTGCACGTCAACGTCACGATTTTCGTCAATTGAGAATTGAACGTGAAAAAGCCGAGAAAGCGGAAAAGCATCGTCAGAAAAAAGCCGCGTTACAAGCAAAAGAAAAGGCAAACAAAGATGATGTGAAAACGGGTAAAGAAGCCGACCCCAAAAAAGCAGCAATTCTTGCTGCCATGGAACGAGCAAAGGCAAAAAAAGCAGCCGCAAAAACAGAACCTAAAAATACGGATAACTTAACGGAAGCTCAAAAGAAACTCATTACCGAAATTGATGCTAAGCGTGCCGAACAACGCAATGCCGCATCACAAGTGGAACCAAAAAAAGAAGATCTCAAGGAAAATAAAAATTCATGAGCCTATACGCACCTAGCTCGCCACATTTCCACGCGAACAACAGTGTCACTCAAATAATGCTGAAAGTTGTGTATGCGCTAATCCCGGGGATCTTACTCTATGTATTATTCTTCGGCTTCGGAATTGTCATAAATTTACTCATTGCAATTGTAACAGCTTTAACTTGTGAAACGTTGATATTAAAACTTCGAAAACGGCCAATATTACCTTTCCTCACCGATGGTAGCGCATTGGTAACGGCCGTATTACTCGCGCTTTCGGTCCCCAGCATCGCCCCTTGGTGGGTAATATTTATAGGCACTGCTTTTGCGATAATCATTGCAAAACATCTTTATGGGGGCTTGGGTTACAACCCCTTTAATCCTGCAATGGTTGCCTATGCCATGCTACTTGTATCTTTCCCGTTACAGATGACGACTTGGCCACTACCGCTAAGTAACAGCAACGATTATCTGGGTTTAATAGACAGCTTTCTAATCAGCTTTTTCGATATCAAATCAGCTGGGTTTGCTATCGATGCGATTTCTGGTGCAACGCCATTAGATTACTTAAAAAATCAGTTGGGCCTTGAGCAAACGGTTTCACAAATCATGCAAAGTAGTGCTAATTTTGGTTTGCTCGGCGGCTCTGGATTTGAATGGATAAACGTTGCGTTTCTCGTAGGTGGTATCTGGCTGATGAAAAAAAGAATCATCAGCTGGCACATCCCTATTGCCACGATAGGCAGTGTCGTTATTCTCTCATTTATCTTCTATATCTATAATTCCGAGCTATATGCATCACCCTTTTTTCATTTGTTCAGTGGCGCCACAATCCTGTGTGCTTTTTTCATTGCAACTGACCCTGTGAGTGCAGCAACAACACCGCGCGGTAAAATATTTTACGGAGTTGGTATCGGCATTTTAATATTCGTTATACGCAACTGGGGTGGCTACCCTGATGCAGTTGCATTTGCAGTACTAATAATGAATATGTGCGCGCCGACTATCGACTACTATACAAAACCAAAACCTTATGGCAACCGATAAATCCGATTTAAAGAAAAATGTCCTTAGCGCTGGCAAGTCTTTGGCTGTTTTCGCCATTGTTGCCAGTGCGCTTGTTGGCCTCACATTTATTAGCACAGAAACAAAGATTGAAGATAATGAGCGTGAAGCCTTACTTAAAAGCCTCAATGCTCTGGTGCCAGTTGGGTATTACAATAATGATCTCTATAAAGACAGTATCATGTTGGATGCCCCAGCATTGAATTATCGAAAAAAGCCCATAACGATTTATAGAGCAAGACTTGATGACAATCCTGTAGCTGCTATTTTTAGCGTAACTGCTCCAGACGGTTATAACGGTGCCATTCATATGCTAGTAGCGATTCGTGCTAATGAGACTATTTCAGGTGTTCGTGTCGTCTCTCACAAAGAGACCCCTGGTCTAGGCGATGCTATCGAAATTGAAAAATCCTACTGGATTAAATCATTCGACGAGAAATCATTAAGCAATCCCATCGAAAAAAAATGGCGTGTAAAAAAAGATGGCGGCGAGTTTGACCAGTTAACAGGAGCAACGATAACCCCTCGGGCGATCGTTAAAATGACCAAGAAGTCACTTTTATACTTCATGGATAATAAAGATCAAATATTTGGGAATACTAAAAATGTCACAAGTGAATTATAAAAAAATCACGGCGGATGGTTTTTGGAAAAACAACCCTATATTCATCCAATTATTGGGCTTATGCCCGCTGCTTGCTGTCTCTTCCACATTTATTAATGCTCTTGGGCTGGGGATTGCCACGACATTGGTCATGATCGGTTCCAATGTCACCGTTTCATTAATTAGAGACCAGGTGAAACAGGAGTTGCGCATTCCAATCTTTGTTCTTGTTATTGCATCATTTGTTACTATTGTTGAGCTAACAATGAACGCATTTCTTCATGAGCTATATCTTATTCTCGGCATTTTTATTCCGCTAATTGTGACAAATTGCGTCATCATCGCGCGTGCTGAATCATTTGCTTCTAAAAATAACGTAAAAGCCTCTTTTGTCGATGGCCTCACAATGGGACTTGGCTTTACAGCCGTTCTGTTATTACTTGGCGCTATGAGAGAAATTATTGGCCAAGGTACGCTATTCTCCCAAGCACACCTGATGTTTGGTGAAAGCTTTAGGGATATGCAGATTATAATCGTTGAAGATTACAGCGGATATCTGCTTGCCATGTTACCACCTGGAGCATTTATTGGCCTTGGGTTATTACTCGCGCTTAGAAATATCATTGAAACAAAACGATTGGATTACCTCGCTAAAATAGAAAGCACAACCAAAATTGCTGACGACCTTACTCCCATAAAATGAACAAAACGAAACGTGCGGAAATTTTTAAACGCTTAAAAGCAGAAAACCCCGAACCGACAACAGAGCTTAATTATACGACGCCCTTTGAATTATTGATTGCTGTTCTTTTATCTGCACAAGCTACTGATGTAAGTGTAAACAAAGCAACCGATAAACTTTACCCTGTCGCCAATACACCAGTGGGTATTCTTAAACTTGGTATTAATGGTCTAAAAAAATATATTAAAACAATCGGCCTGTTTAATACCAAAGCCGAAAACACCATTAAAACCTGCAAAATATTGATTGAAAGACATGGAGGTGAAGTCCCTCAAACCAGAGCCGAGCTGGAAGCTTTACCGGGCGTTGGTCGAAAAACAGCAAATGTCGTTTTAAATACAGCTTTTGGCCACCCTACCATTGCCGTAGATACCCATATTTTTCGGGTGAGTAACAGAACAAAGATAGCTCCAGGTAAAAATGTCGTCGAAGTTGAACAAAAGCTTCTGAAATTCATCCCCGAAGAATTCAAACTCGATGCTCATCATTGGCTGATACTACATGGGCGCTATGTTTGCACAGCCAGAAAACCACGTTGTGGTGCGTGTGTGATTGAAGATCTGTGTGAGTTTAAGGGCAAAATCGATAACGAATAGAGGGACGACAACATTTTTCACTTTTGCCGAATTAATATTTGATTCGTCAAATTATCACACCTATAAAATACTTCGCGCTTCAGACAAGAAAATTAAATCTGTTTATCTTATAATTCACTTCTAACAACTTATCAATTTCCTCTGAGGCTTTAATATGCTTTTTTCTCATGATCGTAACGAGTTACGTCAGGTTTTTTTCTCCGCTTGGCATAAACATGAGAACAATCTAACTCTAGAACCTATGGATCAAGTCATCGTAAATGTTCTAATCCTGCACCCCGAATACCACTCATTTTTCAGCAAGCCTGATAATATAGAAAAGGATTTTTCACCCGAGCTAGGTCAAACTAATCCGTTCCTTCATCTGGGAATGCACATCGGAATTCACGAACAACTCACCATTAATCAGCCCAGCGGAATTAAAGATAAGTACACCATCCTAATGGATAAAATGAAAGATCCACACGAAGTGGAGCATGTAATGATGGACTGTTTGGGAGAAATGATATGGCGGGCACAGAGAGAAAATCGTGCACCCGATGAAAACGATTATAATAGCTGCTTGTTGGACGCGATCAATAAATAGAGAAACAAAAAAAAGCTGCAACAATGTGCAGCTTTTCAATTAATAGCTAAATTCTTCTTCCGCTTCCTTGTTCAAATTATTATGTCGCATCAGTTTCAGGCAATCCCACTCCTGCCTGTTGATAACATGTTTACTTCCATCAATATATTCAATCACCATATCGCTAATGCCATTTGCATCATATGATGCCAGGCGAACTTTGAATAACTGCCCGGTCAGATTGGTGTACCAGTTGTTTATTATAGGATCTTGTTGTGTGTGCATGAAACGGCTCCCGTTTACGTCCCTTTTTAGTATTAATATAATATCAGGGGACAACTTTAAAATCAGCTCAATTATTAGCCTATTGCCCTCGATTTTAGTATCGAATGTTTTGTTTTCGCTTATGGTAATAGAGCATTATTTGGGTCAATATACGAACAAACAATATTGCCAATAAAATCAATATATTATAATGTTAGATAATTACGTCGTCTAAAATACCTGTGAAAGCACAAACAAAAGAACAAGACAACAATAATCTAGCTCAACTTAATGGGGTAGGCCCTAAAAGCGCCGAAAAATTGCAAAAACTCGGCATCTATTCCCTCCTCGATCTATTATTCCATCTGCCAAACCGATACGAAGACCGTACTAAAATCAAAAAGATAAGGCAATTATTCGCTGGAGAAAGTGCGATTATCGAAGGTGAGATTGTAAGCTCACAGGTTAAACCTGGCCGCAAACACTCCTTACTCGTTCGAGTTAATGATGGCTCAGGGTTTATTCAGTTGAGATTTTTCTATTTTTCAAAATCGGTTGAGAACAGTCTTTCCAATGGAAAAATAATTCAGTGTTATGGTGAGATTAGGCGAGGCCCGGACGGGTTGGAAATCGTACATCCGGAGTATTTGCTACCAAATGAGAAAAAAAGCTCATTATTGCAAGACAAACTTACGCCTGTTTACCCGGCAACTGAGGGCGTACCACAAAAAACACTCCGGAAAATCATAGATCAAGCCATTTTAAAACTTACCAAAGAAACATATTCATTTGATGACCTGATCCCTCATCAGCTAATCGAACCTTTAAAGTTACCGTCTTTGAAAAATGCGATATTTGAACTACACAACCCTTCCCCGACGACAGACAAAAGTAATTTCCTTAATGCTAAACATCCTGCACAAAAACGTCTAATTTTGGAGGAGCTACTGGCTCATCACCTAAGCATGCGGCAACTTCGCAATGAAGTACAATCACAAAGCGCGCCTGCGTTTTCTTCATCCTCTCATCTGCTAGATACATTTAAAACTCTGCTACCATTCCAACTTACTAATGCACAATTACGTGTCATTAACGAAATTCAGGAAAATGTTACCTGCTCAACACCTATGCTACGCCTGGTTCAAGGTGATGTCGGTAGCGGTAAAACTGTGGTAGCCATGGCTGCAGCGCTACAAGCCATTGAAGCGGGTTACCAAGTGGCATTTATGGCGCCCACTGAAATGTTGGCAGAGCAACACTTTGAGAATATTTCTAACTGGACAGAGAAGCTCGACATAACTACTGGGTGGTTGTCAGGAAAGGTCAAAGCTAGCCAGCGAAAATCAACCCTTGAACAACTACTCTCAGGTGAAATACAGATTCTAGTCGGTACGCATGCACTATTTCAGGCTGAAGTGGAATATCAGAAACTTGGTTTGATTATTATTGATGAGCAGCATCGTTTTGGCGTGCATCAACGCTTAGCACTAAAAGAAAAAGGTTTTGGCGGCGACACCCCGCATCAACTCATCATGACCGCCACCCCAATACCAAGAACATTAGCGATGACAGCTTATGCAGATCTGGATCTTTCGGTTATTGACGAACTACCAAAAGGACGACAAGCAATTGATACTGTTGTCATACCAGAACAGCGCAGAGAGCAAATCATTCAACGTGTCAATGAAGCGTGTCATTCAGGACGACAAGCCTATTGGGTATGCCCACTGATTGAAGAGTCTGAAGCGTTAAATTGCCAAGCTGCAGAGTTAACAGCAGCAACACTTCAGCAAACATTAGCAAGCCTTAAAATTGGATTAGTGCATGGCAGAATGAAAACTAGTGATCGCAGCGATGTCATGAATGAATTCAAGCTAGGAAACATTCATCTCCTTGTTGCCACAACAGTCATAGAAGTCGGTGTTGATGTCCCCAATGCCAGCTTAATGATTATCGACAATGCTGAAAGACTTGGTCTATCACAACTTCACCAACTACGTGGTCGCGTGGGGAGAGGGAGTATCAAAAGTAGCTGCGTTCTCTTGTATAAAGGTAAACTTTCAAAGGTCGGCAAAGAACGCCTATCAATCATGAGGGAAACAAATGATGGATTTGCCATTGCCGAAAAAGACCTTGAAATTCGAGGGCCAGGAGAACTATTAGGTACAAAACAGACGGGTTTGCTACAATTGCGCATCGCTGATATTACACGTGATCAATATTTATTTCCCATCGTGGAAGATTTAGCTAATAAAATAACAACCCATTACCCTGAAAATATTCAGCCACTCATTGATCGATGGCTCAATCATCGCCTGCAATACGGAAATGTTTAATGTACTACAACTCAGAACCGGTTTGGCACAACGCTAAACCTTTTTTCACTCATCAAGCTCCCAAAAACCTGAAGAGCTGGATAGTTGAAAGAGGATCATTAACTCAGCGACTGTTAAAGAGTTGTGAAAATTTCAGGGTCGAAGTATTTGATGAGTTTTGGGCGAAGCCTGAGATATCAGAGCAAAAACTACTGCGACAAGCAAATAATAAGCTTTGTTTTATTCGAGAAGTCCATCTTTTTTGCGGAGACGAGCCAGCAGTATTTGCCAGAACGGTCATCCCTCAAAACACATTGAGAGGAGAGCTACAAAAGCTCACTCGACTTGGCACACAGTCTCTGGGCTCTGTGTTATTTGCCAACAACCATATTCAAAGAGGTGAAATACAAAGTTGCTGCGTGAATAAATCCCACGATATCTACCATCAGGCGCTCTGCTACTCACATTTTTTTGATCGTCAAGTGTGGGGGCGCAGATCGCCATTCTATCTAAAAAATAAACCTTTATTAGTCAGCGAATATTTTTTACCGGTTATTGAGAAGTTTTCATTGTGAACACCCAAACCTTACTGAATCCTAAACAACGGCTACTCGAATATGGTTTACTCATGCGCATTGATAAACCTATCGGGATATTACTTTTACTCTGGCCTACCTGGTGGGCACTTTGGGTTGCAGCAGAAGGATTTCCTGATCTATTAGTGTTTATCGTATTTACTGCAGGCGTGTTTCTCATGCGATCAGCAGGATGTGTTATCAACGATTATGCAGATCGAAATATTGACGGCCAAATTGAACGCACAAAAAATCGCCCACTGGCGCAAAAGCGTGTAAAACCCAAAGAAGCGTTACTTCTTTTTGCTGGATTGGCTCTAACAGCTTTTATTCTCGTATTATTTATGAACACCAAAACTATTGCCATGTCTTTTATTGGTGTTTTGCTCGCCGTCAGCTATCCATTTATGAAGCGCTTTACTCACCTGCCTCAGCTAGTTTTGGGTATTGCCTTCGCCTGGTCAATCCCCATGGCATTCGCAGCACAAACTAATTCAGTTCCACTAGTAGCCTGGCTACTTTTTATTACGACAGTCTGTTGGACAGTGGCTTACGATACAATGTATGCCATGGTGGATAGAGAAGATGATTTAAAAGCTGGCGTTAAATCAACCGCCATTTTATTTGCAGAACGTGACAAGCTCATCATTGGGATTTTACAAGCAACAACATTACTACTGCTATTTACTGTTGGCATTTATCTTGGGCTAAGTAGCTTGTACTATGTCGGCCTTTTAGTTGCTGCAGGTTTCGCAGCTTATCAACAGATATTGATTAAACAGCGTAACAAGAAAAAATGCTTCGTCGCTTTTTTAAACAACAACTGGTTTGGCCTGGCTGTTTTTGCTGGCTTTTTCAGTCACTATTTCATTCAATGAACTTTCGCTTACACATTGTAGTCCTTTGTTTTTAAAAGAGAGTTTCACGAGTCTGATATTTTCCGCGATGACATCGTTGAAAACGAACTCAAAATACTCATTTACTTCGTGTAAACTTCGTTTTTTCAATCGTTTGTATCTTACTGAAGCGATGACTGTTTTTTCGCTCAAAGGTCTCTAATAATTTATTTTTTACAAAAGTTGTATTAATTCATGACTGGAATTTACGAAATTGCCGCGATTCTCGCTGGTTTTGGTTTGCTCATTTGGGGCGCTGATAAGTTTGTCGAAGGTGCTGCAGGTCTAGCGCGCACTTTAAATGTATCCGCCCTTATTATTGGGTTGGTAATCGTCGGGTTTGGAACCTCTGCACCAGAAATGTTGGTTGCTGGTGTAGCAGGATGGGAAGGAAACACGGGCCTAGCTATCGGTAATGCATTGGGCTCCAATATCACCAATATTGCCCTAGTACTTGGCATCACCGCACTTATTACGCCCTTAGTTGTTCAATCACAATTACTCAAGCGTGAGCTTCCTGTACTATTTTTGATTATGGCAGTCGTTTTAGTGCTTTTTTGGGATAGAGAGTTAAGCTTCGTTGACGGCACCATTTTGCTTTTTGGGTTATTGGCATTTATTGCGTGGATGGTTCATCTCGGTAAGCAAAGCCAGCAAAACAACCATGATCCCTTGGAAGATGAATTTGAAGAAGAAATTCCAGATAAGCTTCCAATCGGTAAGGCTATCTTTTGGGTTATCACTGGCTTAATTGTACTGCTTGTTGGTGCCCGTTTAGTGGTCTGGGGTTCTGTTTCTATTGCTCAATCCATGGGAATTAGCGATTTGGTAATAGGTTTGACCGTTGTCGCGATTGGCACAAGTTTACCTGAATTAGCGACAACAATAACAAGCGCACGCAAAGGCGAGCACGATATCGCCATCGGTAATATTATTGGCTCCAACATGTTCAATCTACTCGGTGTATTAGGAATCCCTGCCGTAATCCACCCCGCTATATTTGAAAATGAAGTGCTTATGCGTGATATGCCAGTTATGATTATTCTAACGGTTGCTCTATTTTTCATGGCCAGAGGAATAAATGGTGAACACGGCAAGATTACTCGTATTGGCGGCGCTTGCCTTGTTTCAGTATATGCCGCTTATATGGGATTACTTTTTTACATGTCGACGTAATTTAAACCAAATACATTACCAAATAGCTAATAACCTATTGATTAAGAAAAGGAATGCAAAATGACATCACTAACCTTAACTGTTTTGAATGTAAAATGTGAAGGTTGTGTCAGCAATATTATTAATGGCTTGAACCTTATCAATGGTATTGAAAATGTTGAGGTTGATGCAAATACGGGAGTTGTAAAAATTACTGGCACGAATCTGGATAAATCTAAGGTCACAAGTAAGTTAAGTGAATTAGGATATCCAGAAAGCGGCCTATGAATACAGTATTAAACGAAATTATGCCATTTAATCCAAACAGAGAAAAACGAACTTCCTCGCCTAAGGCATTGAAAGAAATGGGGAAAGCCGTTTTAGAAACTGAAGCAACAGCAATTACCTCACTAATACCTCGCATTAATGATGACTTTGTAAAAGCTTGCCAAATCATGCTCGACTGCACTGCGCGTATTGTTGTTACTGGCATGGGCAAATCTGGCCACGTTGGCGGCAAAATAGCAGCAACTTTAGCCAGTACGGGTAGCCCTGCATTCTTTGTTCACCCAGGAGAAGCCAGTCATGGCGACCTGGGCATGATTACTTACCAGGATGTTGTATTAGCCATCTCCAATTCCGGTGAAACAGACGAACTACTTACCATTTTACCGATAATTCAACGCCTTGATGTTCCGTTGATTGCAATGACTGGCAACCCAAATTCGACATTAGCAAAATCTGCAAACGTTCATATCGACGTCAGCGTTGAAAAAGAAGCCTGCCCACTCGGTTTGGCACCAACAGCCAGCACAACAGCGACACTAGCAATGGGAGATGCGCTTGCCGTTGCATTATTAGAAACTCGAGGCTTTACCGCTGAGAATTTTGCACACTCTCATCCAGGAGGATCACTAGGTCGGCGTTTATTGATTCGAGTATCTGACATAATGCACACAGGTGATGCCATTCCCGTTGTCTCTGAAAATGCAATGGTTAATGAAGCTCTGTTAGAAATGACCAAAAAAAGCCTCGGATTTACCACAGTGCTCGATAACAACAACTTGGTCATAGGAATGTTTACTGACGGTGACTTGCGTCGACTGCTCGATACGCCAAAAGATTTCCGAAATATGAAAATCACAGATGTTATGATTAAGAACTGTATGACCATTCAAGCTGATCTACTTGCAGCACAAGCCCTGGAGATCATGCAAACCCATAAATTCAATGCCTTCCCGGTCGTCAATCAACACAAGGAACTGGTAGGCGCAATAAACATGCACGATTTACTACGAGCCGGATTTGTTTAACAATGGAAAATATTTTAGAAAGAGCGAAAAACATCAAGTTAGTTATTTTTGACGTAGACGGCGTACTCACTGATGGTCGGCTCTATGTAACCGACGGTGGAGAAGAGATTAAGGCCTTTCACTCTCGAGATGGACACGGTATGAAAATGTTGCAAGGAACCGGTGTCCACGTCGGTATCATTACTGGTCGCACATCAAATATTGTCACCCACCGAATGAATGAGCTGGGGATTGAACATGTTTATCAAGGTAAAAAAGATAAATATCCAGCCTTTATTCAGTTGATCGAAAAACTAGCGCTTTCTCCTGAAGCCGTCGCTTATGTTGGCGATGATGTTGTTGATCTCCCGGTGATGAAGCATGTGGGACTTGCTATTGCCGTTCAAGATGCACATGACTGGGTTAAAAAACATTCTCATTGGCAAACACCAAACAATGGCGGACGAGGTGCGGCACGAGATGTATGCGAGTTAATCATGGAAGCGCAAGGAAATTTAAGTGCAGAACTTGAAAAATATCTTTAACTTTGCGGGATATTTGGACTAGCACCTTTTCATGCAAATAATATCCAGCTCAAAACGAACAATAATATTAATCATTTGCGGCGCAATTTTGGGATTTATATTACTCCAATGGGCAGGCGAGACAACCCAGCATACCGATGAATCAGCTTTAGAACTATCCGATGAAGCTCCTGATTACTTCATGAGAAACTTTACGGTAATTACAACGCGAGAAAATGGCGAAGTCTTTCAACGGTTAACAGGTGAAGAACTTAATCACTACAAAACTGGTTTAACACAAATTGAAAAACCCAAACTAAAACTTAACACTGAAAAAGAGACAGTTTGGCAAGCAAGTGCAAATCATGGAACAGTTATCAACCAAACCGAGCTTACACTTGATGGCAAAGTTAGTATTGAACAAACTAACAACATGTTCAAGCAGATTCATATCGCAACGAAGCAGTTGACTCTCAATATGCAATCTAATACCGCGGAATCAAACTCACTAGTAACCGTTACAACTGATAATGGCGTCATAAGGGCCAATGCAATGTTTGCAGATTTAGAGCAACAATATGTCCAATTATTTTCCGGAGTGAAAGCTGAGTATGTCAGCAAATAAAGCTATTTATTTCCTGTTTCTCCTTGTTTTTTCACCTCATCTGTTTGCGTTGGATTCAGACAAATACAGCCCCGTTCTTATTGAGGCGGATCAGGTAGATATGTCTGACAAATCTGGCATCAGCACTTACACAGGTAATGTAACACTTACGCAAGGCAGTATTCGCATATCTGCGGATAGCATTATCATCTTCACCTCTAACAACAAACTACAGCGCTTGATTGCTACTGGCTCACCAGCAGTGTTTAAACAAAAACCTGATGAAGAGAGCAATGACGTTGAAGCAAGTGCGTTCCATGTTGAATACTCAACCAAAACAAACATATTAACATTGCAACAAAATGCTCAGCTACAACAAGGCTCAAATATGTTTAGTGGCCATAAAATCGAATATGACACACTCAATGATGTAATGAGCGCAAGATCCGCAGAGAATAAAAAACAACGAATTCAAGCAATTATCCAACCCGAATCACTTCCTGGCACTCGTCAATGACATCAACACTAAAAGCAGAAAACATTGTCAAAAAATTCAAAGCCAGAACTGTTGTAAATAATGTCTCTGTTCATGTAAATGCTGGGGAAGTGGTTGGCCTACTAGGGCCAAATGGCGCGGGAAAAACTACCAGTTTTTATATGATTGTAGGTTTGATTAAGCCTGATGAAGGAAATATTTGCTTAAATGACATCGATTTAACCAATCATCCGCTACATAGCCGGGCAAAAATGGGTATTGGCTACTTACCGCAAGAAGCATCTATATTTCGAAAACTGACTGTTGATGAAAACATATTAGCTATACTCGAAGTTCGTAAAGAACTTAACAAGCAACAGCAGCAGGAAAAACTTGAATCCTTGCTTCAAGAGCTTCACATAAGCCATATACGTGGAAGCCTGGGCATGGCACTATCTGGTGGAGAGCGACGCCGAGTTGAAATTGCACGCGCCCTGGCTGCGGACCCTTTGTTCATACTTCTTGATGAACCTTTTGCTGGCGTGGATCCAATTTCTGTCATTGACATACAAAAAATTATTCATCATCTTTGTAATAGAGGGATTGGCGTACTAATTACTGATCATAATGTGCGTGAAACATTAGGAATATGTAGCCGAGCCTATATACTCAATTCAGGTGAGGTAATTGCCCAAGGTACTCCAAATGATGTTTTAAAAAACAAGCTCGTCAAAGAAGTCTACCTAGGGGAGAATTTCAGCCTTTAACGTGAGTTCCTTGTATGGTTCTATACCGCTCCCCGAGAAAGTAACACAAACATATCCTCATACCCCCAAAAAGAGGACAAGTCGTTAAGCGGATGACATTCAAGGATTTTTTAAGAAAATCTATAAATTGCTATAAATTAGTCGTACAATATAAACAACGCAACAATTATATGAGTGTATACGAGTGAAGCAATCATTACAGCTTCGATTAGGGCAACATCTAACAATGACTCCTCAACTGCAACAGGCTATTCGCTTGCTGCAATTGTCAACGATTGAACTTCAAACTGAAATACAAGAAGCCTTAGAAAGTAACCCAATGCTCGAAGAGAGCGCAGATGATCATGATTCGCCTGCCGAAGATTCACGTCCAGAGCTGAGCCAAAGGGATAACGATTCAGACTCCTCATCGGATTTTGATGTAAAAGACTCTTCTACAGAATTGCAATCAGAGTCTATGCCCTCAGATTTGCCAGTCGACAGCTCTTGGGAAGACACATACGATTATTCGCAAGCCGCCTCCTCAACTACATATAATGCTAGCGACGATAACCTTCGCGATTTTGAAAATAAAAGTTCGAGTGAAAGTACACTAAATGAACACTTAATTTGGCAAATGCAGCTCACGCATTTCACTGACGTTGATATGACTATTGCATCATCAATTATCGACTCAATTAACGAAGATGGTTATCTGAAAACATCTGTTGAAGAGATCTGGAATCAATTAAAAGACGAGCTTGAAATTGATATTGAAGAAGTTGAAGCCGTTTTACATCGCATCCAAAACTTCGACCCACCAGGCTCTGGCGCTCGAGACTTAAGAGAAAGCTTATTAATCCAAATTTCACAACTGGATGGTACTGATCTTCCTTTTTATGAAGAAGCAACTCAATTACTTAAAAACCATTTCGATTTATTAGCAAACCGCGACTACAACTTACTCATGAGGCGCATGAAGCTGACTGAAGACAAGCTTCGCGATGTTATTAAACTTATTCATACACTAAATCCACGACCGGGCAGTCAGGTAGCCTCATCCACACCCGAATATATAACCCCTGATGTCTATGTTAGAAAAGAAAAGGATAAATGGATTGTTAGCCTAAACGCTGACTCAACACCAAAGCTAAACATCAACTCTTTATATGCCGGACTCATTCAAAGAGCTGACAAAAGTGCAGACAACACTTATATGCAGGGACAATTACAAGAAGCTCGCTGGCTAATTAAAAGCCTGCAATCGAGAAATGAAACACTAATGAAAGTTGCAACCTGTATTGTCGAACGCCAGAAAGCATTTTTAGAGCACGGTGAAGAAGCAATGAAAGCACTGGTTTTACACGATGTCGCTGAAGAAGTCGGCATGCACGAATCCACCATATCCCGAATCACCAACAAAAAGTATATGCACACCCCTCGCGGCATATTTGAGTTGAAATATTTCTTTTCGAGTCACGTGAGTACTGCAAGTGGCGGTGAATGTTCTTCTACAGCGATCAGGGCATTAATTAAAAAACTCATCGCAGCTGAAGAAGCTAAAAAACCATTAAGTGATAGCAAAATAGCAAAGATCTTGTCAGATCAAGGTATTAACGTCGCAAGGCGAACTGTTGCAAAATATCGTGACGCAATGACGATTCCTCCCTCTAATGAGAGAAAACGTTTAGCGTAAACAAATGAATTCATATCAAGAAATGAACACTAGCAAACAACAAAAACAATTCAAACCTCAAGCAGAAATCCTTATCGATTCCATGTTTAATGATTTTAGCATCTCAGTTGTTTTTGTATCGTAAGCTAGCCATTCATTAGTTTGGAATGATACACACACTTTCCTAAGGAGCCAATCTTATGCAAATCGATTTATCAGGCCACCATGTTGATCTAACCACACCAATGCGCAATTACGTCAATGAAAAAATTGGGCGCCTGGAAAAACATTTTGATCGTGTAACAGACATCCACGTTATTCTTAGCGTAGAGAAGCAAGTGCAAAAAGCAGAAGCAACGATACATGTCAAAGGTAATAAAATTTTTGCACATGCGGATGAAGAAGATATGTATGCTGCTATTGATGCATTAGCGGACAAACTTGACCGTCAAATAATCAAACACAAAGAAAAAATTCAGAATCATCATAGGGGCACTAGACCAAACCATGAGCAAAACATGGACATGGATTCTGAGTAATTTATTCCAGATTATTTATAAATTCTCCAGCACAACAATAACAAGTTTCACATCACTCTCGTTATTAAGTGCTGGAGAGACTTAACAAGATAGTACTATGAAGCTTGCTAACTTAATTACCGCAGATAGAGTAGCTTGTGATGTTGACACCGCTAGTAAAAAGCGTGCGTTAGAACATTTAAGCCACTTAATCAGCAGCGATAATCCTGAACTTAATCCTAATGAAGTATTCGAAAGCCTAGTAGCTAGGGAACGTTTAGGAAGTACAGGCCTGGGTAAAGGCATTGCAATTCCGCATGGCCGATTAAAATCAGGCGATAAAACCATTGCAGCATTTATTCAGTTAGTTAATGGTGTGGATTTCGATGCGCCTGATGGAGAGCCTGTAGATTTACTGTGCGCTTTGTTAGTACCGCCCGAATGCTCGGATGAGCATCTGGAAGTTCTTGCGCTATTATCAGAAATGTTCAGAAATCCTGAATTGAGAGATCGTTTAAGAAACACACATAACCCAGAAGAAATTTATGGCTTATTAGCTAACTGGTCCCCTGGTCATGGCGAAAATAACGATTAGCGAGCTACTCAAGTTCTTTGAAGATTCGCCTGACTTTCACGTTTTACACAAATCGAAACAATATAAGACACCCCATTTAACATTTGACATAAAGACTGACTATTTTAATCCAATTCGCCCAAATAACATTCACGTCATTGGAGATTATGAATTAGCATATATCAATTCACTAACCGAATCTGAACAAACAAATCTAATAAATCGGTTAATTCACAGCGGCGCTATCGCTTTTGTGTTCAATAAAACTGACTCAATCCCATCTTTATTTACCTCTCAAAGCAGAATTTCTGTTATTCATTCCATACAAAGCCTTGAACAAATTAGAAATAACATAATCAATAACTTTAGCAACACAACTGTACATGGATGCTTTGTTGTCGTTTATAATCAAGGCATATTAATTACCGGTGAAAGCGGGATCGGGAAGTCAACATTGTTATTGTCATTATTAGATAATGGCCACATGTGGGTAGCAGACGACGCTCCCTCATTTACATTGAATGATAAAAAAGAGATCATTGGCCACGCAGCACATCAACTAGAGAGTTTTATTCATATTAAGAATGTAGGAATTATCAATATGGATAATGAGTACGGACGCTCTTCCCAATTAAAACAACATAAACTATCGGCAATTATACATTTAACTAAGACAAGCCATAATCAAAAAGAACAATCCCTTGAATTTGACCCGCTAAAATTCGAAGAATTATTGGGAATAAAACTACCAAAGTGGACATTAAATGTAGATAGTAAAAGTCTTGTTTTACTTATTGAGAAATGCACGCATCAACTAGTATTAGACAATTGGGGGATTTCCAACTCCACTATACTGGACGATAAGCTCAATCACCTTTTAAAGTGAATATACTGTGAAATTATTTATTATTAGCGGCCTATCCGGCTCAGGAAAAAGTACAGTTTTACATGTTTTAGAAGACATGGGGTTCTTTTGTATCGACAACCTACCGATAGGACTTCTATCCAGCTTCGCCGCTCAAATGATTAACACACCGGAAAATTTTTACGAATATGCCGCCATCGGTATAGATGCACGCAATCGCTCAGAAGACCTAACTCGATTTCCCACAATACTTAAAAGCCTAAAAGCGGCAGAAATCCCATGCGAAGTAATATTCCTGGATGCGGATGACCCGATACTTATAAAAAGATTCAGCGAGACACGGAGAAAACACCCTCTGTCCAATGAAAATCTTTCGCTAGCTGAAGCTATTGCAAAAGAAAGAAAATTACTCGACCCGATCTCTCAACATTCTGATCTGTATTTACAAACAAGCCATACAAACCTATATCAACTCAGGGATCTGGTAAAAGATCGTTTAGCCAATGCTGAAACCAATAGATTATCAATTCTATTTCTCTCTTTTGGATTTAAACATGGTTTACCAGTCGATTCAGACATGGTATTCGATGTGCGCTGCCTACCTAATCCTTACTGGCAACCACATCTTCGCGAATACACAGGTAAAGACAAACCCGTCATTGACTTCCTATCAAGCGAGGAGATGGTTCAGGAAATGTACCTTGACTTAAAAAATTTCGTTGATCGCTGGATTCCAAAAATAGAGGAATCTGATCGTGCTTATTTAACCATTGCCATAGGATGCACTGGTGGACAACATCGCTCAGTTTATCTCGTAGAGAAACTAGTCAACCACTTTAGCGAAAAACACGAAGTAATAGCAAGACACAGAGAGCTTCAATGACAGTTAACATTTTACTCATTAGCCATGATGATATTGGCCAAACACTATTAGATGCATCCATTAATACACTCGGCTTCTGTCCATTAACAGCTGAAGTTCTTTCGATACCAAACAATTGCGACCCGGAAAAGAAAATAGAAAAAGCGCGCAACAAAGTTTCAGAACTCAATGAAGGCGAAGGTGTACTGATACTAACTGATATTTATGGATCAACTCCGAGCAACATTGCATGCGCCCTTTCTAATGATGACGATGTACGAGTAATATCTGGTTTAAATTTACCTATGTTAATTAGAGTCTTAAATTACCCTAATTTAGACATAAACGAATTAGTACACAAAGCTGTGACAGGTGGAAAGGAAGGGATCATGGAGTGTGGTGATGATTTACATGAATAGACAATTAACCCTAATGTTGCAAAAAATGTAGCGGTTTTTAGTCGATATATTTTTGCAACGTTAGGGTTCACTACCGGCTTGAATCTAAAACTTAGGCACAAAACTTTTTAAAGTAACCAAAAACACTTCACCTAGCTTCGCTTTTTTCACAAGTCACAATAAAAAGGCGATATCAATATCGCCTTCAATAAAATTGTAAAAATGAATCTAGATACTTAATGCAGTTTCCGCTTCCTTGAACCAAGAGCCAACAATCCTAATCCCAAAAGTGCTAACGATGCAGGTTCGGAAATCTCATTTGAACCGGGATCGGTTCCTCCGCCGCCAGTCGTATCACATTTTGCCGGATCGTGCACAGCAATGCCATTGCCACCAGTGGTCCCTAAATAGTTAGTATCACAACGTGGGTCATAAGTTGTTAAACCAGATATATACACTGTGGTATCAAGCTTCCCATCCTTTGCATCGCCTAAAATAAATGTAAGAGTATTTGCTCCTTGAGTAACAGCGGCTGCAAATAGCATTATAGGGCTACCAGTACCACTACTAGGGTCTAATATTCCATTAAGCGCATTTGTTCCACCTTTCCCGCTTGCCCCTTGAGAGAGCATTAATTCATGGGAAGAATTAACGGCTTCTTGAGAACCTAAATTATCAAATGTAGCAATATTGTTGTGGCCTAATGAGTTATCGAGAAAAATACCGAACGCATCCTGAATGGAAGGATCAGGCACACTTCCATTCTCATCCATTTCCTCTGTACCAAAAACAACACTAAAATAAATCGTATCCACCTCGGCATCTACATTAAACTGCAAAATGAATTCCGTCACATCTTTAAATTCACTAACGACTGGATCTCCTGCGATATCCGTATCAACAATACTTTTTAAAAGATCATTTTGATGATCTGTAGTTAATGCACCGGTATGAGAATCAAATCCGCCTAAACCGTCTGGTTTTATTGTATAGTCAACCTCATTAGAGGGATCGTTGAAACCGGAGTGAGAAGGATAATCCGGACCAGGATAAAGTGTTTCATCGTAACCTGACCCGTAATATTGAACATCACCCGTACTCATAATAATTCCGTTAGCCATTCCCCAGGTGTTATCTAGGTTTGTATACGTACCAGTAGTTGAAGCCGTACGAATCACATCGTTGTCATAACTATCCATAGTATTGATACCGTCTTTTGTATGACCAGAGAGCTCAGCAGTCACATTGCTAATCCCATTTAAAGGATCATCACTTAGTAAAGCACCCGCTAAGCTATCAGCCCCACCAGATGAATAATCATAGTTCGCTGCTACCTCAATCGCCTGCGCTACACCACTACTCAGTACAGCAAGACACGCGGCACCCGCAACACCTTTCCATTTCAACATATTGATCTACCCCCTAAATTATTTTTATTTTATCAGTAGCTGCCGAAATTATTGTTTTGTAACAGCATTCACTGGAAAGTCCACTTCATTACAACAAGTGCTCAGCACATACTTAGGTATTTATATTCCGTAGTAAATGCGTAGCTTTGTTATTATTCTTCTCAACCCACACATTGAGAGATCTTTTTTGCGCGACATTAATTTATACAAGAAGCGCACAAACCTAAATCTTATTTACACGATTTAATTGTACTTAGCTTTCTCTCTATTTCAAAATTAATTTGACCTCTCCAGAGAGGCCCGACCTTCTGTTGAATCGCCGCTTGTTGCACAAACACAACACTTCTTAAATTTTGAAAGTTTTTAGCCACTTAGTAAACATACTGATTAAAATGCATTAAATATCAATACTCAGGGATCACTCTTCATCCAACGAATGCTAATAACGCCCTGCATAGGAACACTTTTCACACAACATGAGTTCATAGTCGCTTTCTTTATAATCAAGCAGAAATGCACTATTCGGGTATTTTTCAGGAAATAAGGTCTCAACACGACAACAAAATATTCTCATCTCAATTGAAAAATAAATGAAATAATTCGCTAAAAAAAGTAAGTTTGCACTAACAAGCAAACTGGAAGGCGCCATTGCCGATTAATTAATGAGCGGCATGCAATTGCAAATACTTAGTCACTTGAATCAAATTTTATCATTAGTACTATGTTAAAATTTTATGTTTAGCACTTACTCAATATTTTGATTACTAAGATAGTCCAAAACTCACGAGAATAAAATGGCATCAACACCAATCACTATTATAAATAAACTCGGTTTACACGCCCGAGCTGCTGCTAAATTTGTCACTTTAGCCTCCCAGTTTCAGAGTGAGATACAACTTAAAAGGGGTAACAGAACAGTAAATGGCAAAAGTATTATGGGTGTAATGCTTTTAGCGGCAAGCAAAGGAACAGAACTTCAATTAATTGCTGAAGGCGAAGACGAAGAGTCCGCTATAACAGCTCTCAACGAACTGGTTTCTGACAAATTTGGCGAAGGCGAATAAAGACTCGATTTATGGAGCAACAATCACAAAACCAGCAAGGGCTCATTACTCGCATTAGCGAACTCATCGCTGACAAAAACCACGTTGAGTCCGAGAAGCAACTCAATGAACTCCACCCGGCTGAAATAGCCCATCTACTTGAGTCACTCCCTAAAGAAGAGCGACAAATTGCATGGGAACAAACCAGCTCTGATGCGCGTGGTGATGTCTTAACTTACGTTAATGATGATGTCCGAAGCGACCTAATCGACAAAACTGCCCCCGAGGAACTTATTGCTGCGACAGGAAATTTAGCCACCGATGTGCTTGCAGACATACTTCCTGATTTACCCGAAAAAGTCATTAGCGCGCTACTCCACGCTATGGACATACAAGACAAGCTTCGCCTTGAGTCCATTCTAAAATACCCTGAAAACACAGCTGGCGGGTTAATGAGTATCGATAGTGTAACTATTCGTCCAGATGTCACACTGGATGTGGTTTTACGCTATTTAAGATTTAGGGGTGAGTTGCCAGACACCACCGATTATCTCTATGTTGTTAACCGTGAAGATAGGTTGCTTGGTGCGCTTTCATTAAGCGACCTTCTAACCAAGCCTGGGGATCTTAGTGTGTTAGATGTATATGATCCGGAGATAAAATACATCGATGCAAATACTGACGGCCAAGAAATCGCCAACTTATTTGAAAAAAGGGACTTGGTTTCTGCACCAGTCGTTGATGAAAACCATAAGCTTCTCGGGCGCATAACTATCGATGATGTTGTCGATATCATCAGAGACGAAGCCGACCACTCTATATTGAGTCTTGCTGGTTTAGAGGACGAAGATATTTTTGCCCCAGTCGTGAGAAGTACACGCAGAAGGTCTTTATGGCTCGGCATCAACTTGCTAACCGCATTACTTGCATCCTGGGTAATTGGGCTATTTAGTGCCACCATTGAACAGCTTGTTGCTCTGGCAGTTCTAATGCCAATCGTTGCAAGCATGGGAGGCATTGCTGGCAGCCAAACTTTAACCTTGGTAATTAGGGGCATCGCCGTTGGTCAGGTAGGGAAAGCAAACGCTAAAAAATTACTCTACAAAGAATTTGCCATTGGCATATTAAATGGACTTTTATGGGCTACTATTATTGGAGCTCTTGCCTATTTTTGGTTTAACAATCCATCACTGGGGATAATACTTGGTTTGGCAATATTTTTTAACTTGATAGTAGCAGCTGCAGCTGGAGCAACTATACCGTTAATGCTGCAAAAGGCAGGAGCCGATCCCGCACTCGCTGGCAGTGTCGTACTAACAACTGTGACTGATGTTGTCGGTTTTTTCGCCTTTTTAGGGTTGGCAGCAACCTTCCTATTATAAAACGAGATTCAACAACATATTCATGCGCATAAAAACTACGCTCTTATTTACATTACTTGTTTGTATTTGCAATCTAGCGGCAGAAGAATCCACTATTCAAGTCGCCGAATTTTCAAAAAATGACTTAAGCGCCTGGGAAAGCCAGGAATTTGATGGCGTGACACAATATGTCCTCGATCGAGATGAACGAACAACTGTTCTTAAAGCACACAGCCATCGCGCCGCTTCCGGGTTAGTCAAAAAGATCCAGATAGATCTGTATCAAACCCCGTATATCAACTGGCGCTGGAAAATTAACAACCCTCTTTTTAAACTCAATGAAGCAGAAAAAGAGGGCGATGATTATGCTGCAAGAATTTATGTTGTTATTGATGGCGGCGTATTATTTTGGCGAACATTAGCGCTCAATTACGTCTGGGCAAGTAACAAACCAGTCAATGAATTATGGACAAGTCCATACACAGCTAATGTAAAAATGATTGCGATTCAAAGTGGAGAGTCATTTAAAAAACAGTGGAATAGTGAAAAACGTAATGTTCGCACTGATCTGCGAAAAGCCTTTGGGCGAGAAATTCGATTTATTGATGCTGTTGCAATAATGACCGACACCGACAATTCCCAACAAAAAGCCACCAGCTATTATGGTGACATCTATTTCAGCAGCGAATAGCTCTCCACAACTCTCAAATAAATCGGTAAGATCTCAGAATCAAACTGAGGAGTGCTTTCAATGGCAAAAATTATCTATCCCGACGGTTCTCAAACAACGAATCTATTGGAAATTCAGGAAACGCTAGGGCAAATCGGCATCACATTACGGCACTGGGAATTACCGGCTGGCGATTCTGAAAAAACATTGCTGGAACAATTAAGTTTGAGTGATGACGAGAAAGAAGCCGTACTGAAATCCGTAGACCATCGTTTTGAAGAGCTTAAATCCAGTCAGGGTTACGCAACACGCGACTTGATCGTGCTTAACGAAAACATCCCTGGTCTAGATGAAATGCTTGCAAAGTTCTGCAGCATTCACTATCACACAGACGATGAGGTTCGATACATTCTTGATGGTAAAGGTTACTTTGGCTTTGTCGACAAAAATGAAAAGCAATTTATGGTTGAAGTCACGGCAGGAGATTATATAAATGTACCGGCAAATGCGGAGCACTGGTTCATTCTAGGTGAGTCAAAGCGTATAAAAGCTGTCCGTTACTTTATTGATACCACAGGCTGGACTCCAGTATACACCGATCGTCCACTTGCATTTAGTAAAGAAAACACACCACACTAATATGATAGAAGTCACATACCGTTTCCCCCCAAATATCGATGCACAAAAACAAGCGCAGATGATTGCGATTGGTCAATCCGTCGGTTCTTGGGGAGCACAATTTTCTCACCGAGAAAAAGAACTACAATCTCACCTTGCTAAAGTGCTCGATGTTAAAACGGAAAAAAATGGCAACTCAATAGCCGTTATCGGTTTTCCCGAAATAAATACCGAAAACGATATTGCCAGCTTGTTAACCATGATCTTTGGCAAATTCAGTCTTGCGGGTCCTGCACGCATTGTTGATATCAAACTCCCAGAAACCTATGGAACAACTTCAAAATTCGGAGTTGAAGGTATTCGCAAAATCACTCAGGTTTATGATCGACCATTTATCATGGGTATTTTCAAACCTGCGTTAGGCTTAAGTGCGGGCGATCATGCAGTACTTTTGAGAGAAGCGGCCAGCGCCGGACTGGATATCATAAAAGATGATGAGATCAATTTCAATTTGAGCACAGCTCCTACGCTGGAAAGAGTAAAAGCCTGTGCAACCGTAATAAACGAAATAAAAGCAGATACCGGCAAAGAGATACTTTATGCCGTAAATTTATCAGGCCGAGCAGACAAACTCATAGAAAATGCCAAACAACTCATTAACGCCGGTGCCAATGCTCTACTGTTTAATGCGATTAGTTATGGATATTCTTGCCTCGAATCTCTTGCCGCCACAGCAGAAATAAATGTTCCAATTTTTACACACCCAGCTCTTTCTGGTGCTATCGGTGGTGCCACAGATAACAGCAGCGACTATGGTATAGATTACAGTGTTTTACTTGGGACACTAATGGCATACTCCGGTGCAGATGCAGTACTCTATCCTGCACATTACGGATCTCTTCCTTTTAACAAGGAAACAGAATTCAAAATTAAAGATATTTTACGCACTCCGATATCCTCAAAGCGCCCAGCTATACTCCCAGTTCCATCCGCTGGCATTCATCCTGGCATAATCGGTAGAGCCTTTCGAGATTACGGAAATGATGTCGCTTTTAATGCCGGCTCTGCTATTTTTGACCACCCTAATGGCGCACATGAAGGTACTAAAGCATTTTTTCAGGCACTCAAACTCGCACAGCAACATAAACCAATAAAACTAGAATCAACTAATGACGATGCACTTCAAGTTGCGTTAAAAAAATGGGGAGAGGAGTAGTTTGGTGGCAGATCTCAGCAAGCTCTCAAAACCAGTAGCCTTATGTCGCTGCGCAGAAAGTTTTTATACTCGAGGCTGGATGATGGGAACAGCCGGCAATCTCAGTGCGCGAATTGACGATGGCAACTTTATTATTACCGCAAGCGGCAAAGCTAAAGGTCAGTTATCAGAAACCGACTTCGTTGCTATCAATTTACCATCTGGTGAAGAAACTGATCCTGCTCACAATCTGTTATTAAATAATAAACCATCAGCTGAAACCTCCATTCACCAAACCATTTACAATTTATTTCCGACAGCTAATGCCTGTTTTCATATTCATTCAGTTGACGCATGCCTAGCGACCCATCTACATGCAAATCAAGACAAATTATTACTGCCCAATCTTGAAATGATAAAAGGATTTGATGTTTGGGAAGAAGAACCAAATATCAATTTACCACTTTTCGATAACTATTTAGATGTTCCACAAATATCAAAAGAGATTGAAAAAAGATTTGCAATCAATCCACCAGAAATTGATGCGCTGATGATTAAAAACCACGGTATCACCGTATGGGGCAATAGCATCCAACAAGCATTTAATCGGGTCGAGATACTGGAGTTTGTAATGTCGTTCTTGGCAAAAGTATCAAAGTAAATAGCTACCCCTAATCCCTACTTAGAAACGCGAAATAATGTGCAAGATATTGATTCCAAGCTGAAACAAAAAATATTAGCAGCACCCATAGGTTCGGCGGCTATTTTTAGTTTTGGCTTGGGATCAAGAGCTTGTGCAGGATGCGTGTTTCTAAGTAGGGATTAGGGGTTACCCATTCTTTCTTCTATAAAGCTTAATCATCAAAATAATCGCAGGCAAACTGTGCATAAGTAAATCAAAAATATCTAATGGTTTGTTTAGCTCACCATTCACTAACATTCGCACCTTTTCAACAATATGAGGCTCCGGCATAAATGGTGCACCCAATAAGAATATGCTACCCAAGACTAAAGGTAACATAGGTATTTTATCTATCCATTTCATTGTATTACCCTAATTAAGTAGAGAATTTTATCAACAACTAGAAACTGAACTGTGAACCTAAACTCATATTAAAGGTCAAAATTCAACCAAGCAAGCAACAATATATCTTCTAGTACTTTCTACCAAAGGAGCGCCATCATGATCGAAAAAAACACGGCATCCATCAAAACAATTTCTTGCGAAATCTGCCTCACCGAAATTCCCAATTCAGAAACGCCAAACTCAGAATTTGATGCTTACGTATCAAATTATTGCGGCCTTGAATGTTATGGACAATGGCGTGAAAAGCAAATAAGCGATGAATTAACGGAAAAAACTAATTAGCTTTTTTCTTTGTGCGACCTAAGAAGATACCAAAGCCAAGTATAAACGTTGCAACTAGTACTACAGGTATATTTGTGAATACAGCGTATGGCGTCATTCCTGACATCGGTTGAACATTACCTGTTAATACATCTGTTTCAAACTGGGGCGAGGCCGATTGGATTCGCCCTTTTTCATCAATAAATGCGGAGACACCAGTATTTGTAGACCTCACTAAAGGCCGTGCTGTTTCGATCGCTCGCATTTGAGCAATTTCTAAATGTTGATGTGCCGCTGATGAATCCCCAAACCATGCATCATTACTGGTATTAATTAACAACGTAGCTTCAGGTAATGCGTCAACAATCTCTTCCCCAAAAACATCTTCGTAACAGATAGAGATCCCAGCGGGTTGCCCGGCAACATTAAGAATAGTACTATCTCGCTCACCCGCACTAAAATTAGACATGGGAATTTCAAAAAAATCGAGAACGCCACCCAGATAATCCTTAAGTGGTAAATATTCGCCAAAAGGAACGAGATGTCTTTTGTCATAAAAAGCTTCTTGCATTCCCAAGCTCATCATTGAATTGAAGTGCTGTTTGGTTTTAATATTGTAGACAGGAATACCAACCAGCAACTCTGAGCTGTTCATTCGCGCTTCTTGTGCCAACTCTTTCAAGAATGGCTCGACTTGATGATAGAGAGCAGGAATGGAAGTTTCAGGCCAGATAACTAAATCACTTCCCCAATTCTCACGACTTAATTCAGTATATAACTTTAGCGTAGGTATGCGTTGCTCGGGCAGCCACTTTTGATCTTGAGAGACATTCCCTTGTATCATGCTAATTTTTATTGGATCATCAACAGGTTCACTCCAATCAACATTATTTAGCATTGCGGAGCTTCCCCAAATAAAAAGAATGCCAGGCAAAGCAAACTTCGTAGCAGCCTTTCCTGTTAACAACCAATAAACAACAAGGCCAGCAGTAAGCGCCACCGCATACGATATTCCATATACACCAAACACCGGCGCTAAACCTTCAAGCGGCAATCCTAGTTGACTATATCCAACAGACAACCATGGAAAACCTGTAAACAACCAGCCTTTAATCCATTCAAATAGCACCCAAACAGACGGGACAATAATAATAAATTCACGCGCGATTTGATGAGTACCACGGTCAGCAAACCTCCGTGCTACATATCCTGTAATTGCAGGATAAAGTGCCAGGAACATAACAAATAAAACAGTGAGCCCAATAGAAAGAGGAACACTAATACCTCCAAACTGATTCATACTGATATGAACCCAGGACACACCAAAACCAAACATCCCTAAACCGTATAACCACCCTCGAAAAAAAGCACGCCCTTTCGAAATCTGCGCCCAGCAAAGCATAATTAATACAATAGAAAGTAGCGCAAGAATAGAGATGCCAAACGGCGCAAATGCAAGCGGCATTAAAAGGCCAGCAATAACAGCTAGCACGTCTCCATGCCAGGATTTTAAGAAATTAATGTTCACGATTTGAATTTAGGACTTCTGAGGATTTTTTGTCGCGGCCGGCTCCAATTGTTAATTGAACCAAGTGGATGCGGCGTTTGTCTGCTCGTAGAATGGTAAAGTGAAAACCATCAATATCAACAGACTCACCTCTGGATGGCAAGTGTCCAAAGGAGTTCATTATCAAGCCGCCAATGGTATCGAATTCTTCTTCATTCAAAGATGCATCAAAATATTCGTTGAATTCTTCAATTGGGGTTAACGCTTTTACCGAAAAGTGATCATTACTATACTTCATGATGAATGTGTCTTCATCAATATCGTATTCGTCTTCTATCTCACCGACAATTTGCTCCAACACATCTTCAATGGTAACGAGACCAGCAACTCCACCATATTCGTCTATGACTATAGCCATATGGTTACGATTAGAACGAAACTCATTGAGTAACACATTCAATCGTTTACTTTCTGGAATAAAAATTGGTGTGCGCATTAAATCTTTAATATCGAACTTGGCATTTTCACCATCAGCAAAATAGCCCAACAAATCTTTTGCGAGTAATATTCCTTCGATTTCATCTCGGTTTTCACCAATGACAGGAAATCTGGAATGACCTGATTTAATAACCGCCGGTAAAAATTCTTCAGGTGGGAGGTTCTGATTAATCACCTCCATTTGCGAGCGAGGGATCATGATATCGCGAACATGCATTTCAGAAACCTGCATAACGCCTTCAATCATCGCCAACGAGTCAGCTTCCAATAAATTACGCTGCTCTGAATCACGTAATAATTCAACTAATTCTTTACGATCGCGTGGTTCACCGGTCAAAGCTTGAGTAATCTTTTCAAACCACGATCGCGACTCACCCGCGCTATTCGGTCGCCCTTCCTTCATATTGATTCCATAACAGAATATGGGTTTTTATACCCTAACAACTTGCTGAGAATGTTTATTTCTTTTTCTTCCATTATTTCTGCTTCATCTTCTTCAACATGATCATACCCTAATAAATGCAAAACTCCATGTACAACCATATGCGCCCAGTGCGCTTCGAGTGATTTCTTTTGTTCTTCTGCTTCTTTTTCAACCACACTTGCACAAATAACTATATCACCTAATAATGGCAAATTTAATTCTTCCGGCAATTCTGCGGGAAAAGATAACACGTTTGTTGAGCCTGTTTTTTGACGGTATGTCTCATTAAGCGAGGAAATTTCCTCCACATTACACAAGCGAATTGTTAACTCGGAGTTTTCTTGATCTGATAAAACGGTTTCCACCCATAAGTGAAACTCTTCATCAGAGGGTAAGTCAGATGAGTTATCACTCACATCCCGCTGAATATCTAAATCGATACTCACGACTTCTCCTTTTTGTCGTGTGCTTCATAAGCTGCAACCACGCGCTGCACTAAAGGATGTCGAACAACGTCTTTCTTATCAAAAAAAGTGAAACTAATACCTTGCGTGTCATTTAATATATCTACAACTTGATGTAAACCAGATTGATTTTTGTTGGGCAAATCAGTTTGAGTCATATCACCTGTGATAACGGCTTTGGAGCCAAAGCCCAATCGGGTGAGAAACATCTTCATCTGTTCCCGAGTTGTATTTTGTGCCTCATCAAGAATAACAAATGCCCCATTAAGAGTGCGCCCCCGCATAAATGCTAAAGGAGCAACTTCAATAATATTTTTCTCAATTAGTTTTGAGACTGTTTCAAAACCAAGCATTTCATACAATGCATCGTAGAGCGGCCGCAGGTAAGGATCAATTTTTTGGGACAAATCTCCGGGCAAAAAGCCCAACCGCTCCCCTGCTTCAACTGCTGGACGCGCCAAAATCAATCGGCTAACCGAATCGTCTTCCAGTGCTTTTACAGCAGCCGCAACTGCTAAATAAGTTTTTCCCGTTCCTGCCGGACCAATACCAAAATTAATATCACAAGTTTCAATGTTTTGTAGATACTTGCATTGGTTTTCGCCGCGCGCTTTAATCGGCTTGCTTCGCAAAGATAATGTAACTTCTTTGCACTCTTCTTTTGTCTCGTCTTTCAATAACAAATCGATTCCTGACTCTTGTAAATGTAATTGCACTTTGGGCGGTGTTAACGCAATCCGCTTAGTCTCTTTATAAAGGTTATTTATTACTGCCTGAGCTTGTTTAATTGGCAAAATTTTTCCGGTAATCTCAAACAAGCTCCCACGATGCTTGATGACAACATCCAGGCGAGATTCGATTTGGTGCAGATGTTCATCAAATTGGCCGCATAGTCCAGCAAGTCGATTATTATCTTCTGGAGACAAACGAAAACTTAGTGTTTTCACGGATGATTTATTTGAAACAGTACTAGCAGATTCAAGCACGTTTTAGTTTTGATCCTTCACTATTAATCATTTCACCACGCAAAGAATTCGGCAAAGCTTCTGTAATTTTCACATCAACAAATTGACCAATTAAATCAGCAGAGCCACTGAAGTTAACAACCCGATTATTCTCAGTTCTACCAGCAATTTGAGCGTCGTCTTTTTTGGAAAGGCGTTCAACCAAAATTCGTTGTGTCGTTCCAATCATTTCACGACTAATTTCCGCCGCTTTCTGAAGAATCCTTGCCTGCAGTATTGATAAGCGCTCCTTCTTAACTTCTACAGGAACATTATCTTCCAAGCCTGCCGCTGGTGTCCCTGGGCGCGCGCTATAAATAAAACTAAATGAATGATCAAAACCAATATCTGCAATTAAATTCATCGTTGCTTCAAAATCAGCATCCGTTTCACCGGGAAAACCAATGATAAAATCCGAAGACATGCTCAATCCTGGGCGAGCCTCTCTCAAGCGTCGAATCTTCGATTTATACTCTAATGCGGTATGTCCACGCTTCATGGCAGCCAGAATTCTGTCGGAACCACTTTGCACTGGCAAATGTAAATGACTAACCAGCTCCGGTACTTCAGCGAAAGCCTGGATAATGGAATCACTCATTTCAACAGGATGCGAGGTTGTAAATCGAATTCGCTCAATGCCGTCAACAGCTGCAACATAAGAAATCAACAAACCTAAATCAGCGATTTCTCCGTCATGAGTCGTTCCGCGGTAAGCATTTACATTTTGTCCCAGTAAATTGACTTCGCGCACACCTTGAGCCGCTAATTTCGCCACTTCAGCGAGCACATCATCAAATGGACGACTAATTTCTTCTCCACGAGTATAAGGCACCACACAAAACGTACAATACTTGCTACAACCTTCCATAATAGAGACAAAAGCCGTCGGACCGTCTGCCTTTGGTTCGGGTAATCGATCAAACTTCTCAATTTCTGGAAACGAGATATCCATGACTGAAAGATTAGTTGCCTTAACTTCCTTATACATTTCAGGCAATCGATGTAAAGTTTGTGGACCAAAAACCATATCAACATAAGGCGCACGTTCGCGAATTGCCGATCCTTCCTGGCTAGCAACACAACCACCCACACCAATAACTAATTCAGGATTTTTCAGCTTTAGCTCACGCCAACGACCAAGCTCCGAAAATACTTTTTCCTGCGCTTTTTCTCTTATTGAACAAGTATTTAGAAGGAGGACATCAGCTTCTTCCGGATTGTTAACACGTACCATATTATCTGATTCGTTGAGTACATCTGCCATTTTTGCAGAATCATACTCGTTCATTTGGCAACCATGTGTTTTTACGTAAATTTTTTGAGGCATATTAATTCAAAGATCACTATTGTTTGCTTTTATCGAAGAGCGAAAGCATCTCCGACATAAATTGTTGTCTGCACGGGCGTATATTTTGCAAATTTTAACAAAACTTGGATTCATAGGGTATAGTTTACAAGTATAATTGAGTGTAGTTTAAGCACTACTCGCTGTGTGAGAGATTAATCAACATTCATCATTAAGCAAGATTTCTATTAATATTTATTTGTTTATCTGACGCTTACACCGCTTCGAACAAAATATAAGCAGCAATTGATTGCGCAATATTAAATTATCCCACTATTCCAGTGAACAATATAAAGAGTTAATGCATGTTAGCACACAAAAAATTATGCAAAATGATATTCTGCTTTGGCATTTCAATCACCATGTTTAACAGCGTGCTCGCTATTGAATCTACAGCAAACAGCGACAGAAGCTTTGATAGTTGGGTTGATCGTTTAAAAAATCAAGCTTTCTCTAAAGGCATATCTGAAGAAACCATCAACAATGCGTTCTTTGATGTTCAACAACTTCCCTCCACAAACAACAATATCACTGAACAAGCTAACAACTATTCACACTTAACAACATCTATTTCTCCTCAACAAGTATTACTTAATAAACAATTACTCAATCATTACCGAGATGCTTTATTTGAAATTAAACATCTATTTGGCGTTGATGAAGAAGTTATGATTTCAATTTGGAGTATGGATAAGAGCATATCAACAAATGCTCAACCACAATCTGCAATCAAAATATTAAGTAGCCTCACCTACCAGCAACCAAGCAACAAGAAGTTACAAAACGAGTTATTTCAAGCACTCAAAATAATAGATGATGGCCAAGTAAGTGCTCATGAACTAAGAAGTGATCCTGCAGGTAACATTGGATCAATTAATTTTAACCCTACTCAATTTCGGGCGTTCGCGATTGATTATGATGGCGATGGAACAACAGACCTGTGGAAAAGTTATGTAGATATCTTTGCATCAACAGCGAATTTTTTAGCTAGCGTTGGCTGGAAAGTTAACCAACCTTGGGGTGTGGAAGTCAAAATCCCAAAAGAGCTGAATACAGAGACAATTAGTACAAATTCGCAACGATCATTAATGAAGTGGCATAAACTCGGGCTGCGAATGAAAAACGGCTCAGATTTTCCCCAGAAAAATAAATTAGCTTCACTCGTACAACTTGATAAAACCTCTGGCAGATATTTTCTTGTTTTCGACAACTACTTTGCTTTGTTGCGCTGGAAAAGATCGCCAGAATTTGCACTTGCGACAGGCATGATGATCGATAAAATTAAACAACAGAAATTTTCTTCTCCTGTCACTCCGTTTGCTGAAGTCAACAAATAAGCAACAGAACCAGCAATTCCCGCTAGAAACGGAGTTGGGATTGATTTTTCCGTTCCAAGTGCATTCTTAGCCCAAGTCACTCCAAAATCAATCCCAACTCCTCTTCATGGAGCCATTAGCAGGAACTACCGCTACAGAATAGCCTTAGGAGCCTGACAGTGTAGAGCTTTCATAACTCTGCTAATAACTTATTCCCCATACCGATAGCCTGCCTTTCGTAGCCACCGCCAAATAAATTAAAATGATTAATGATGTGGTACAGATTGTATAAATCCTTGCGAACGGCATATCCATCGTCAAGTTCCTCAACTGCGTTATAAGCTTCATAAAAATCAACGCTAAAACCACCAAACAACTCAGTCATTGCGATATCAGCTTCCCTGTCACCATAGTAAGTGGCTGGATCAAATATCATTGGCTCACCATTGCTTGCAAAAGAATAATTCCCTGACCACAAATCCCCATGTAGTAAACTTGGCAGCGGTGCATAGGATGTGAAAAAACGCTCTAAATTATCACATAACTTATCAACGACTTTTGCGAGCTCTCGACTTGCACCTCGCTTTAAAGCTAGAGAGAGCTGAAAACCCAATCGATGAGTGCGATAAAATGACACCCAGTCATCATTTTGTGTGTTGATTTGTTCAGTCGAACCAATCGTATTATCCCGATACCAGCCAAATTTGTCGGTAGTGTATTGGTGCATATGCGCAATTTTCTGAGCCAGTTTATCTTGGGAAGAGTTGTCTCTTGAGGCCGCGAAGTCAACATACTCCAAAACTAGGAAAGAAAAATTTGGGGTATTGTTACAGCAGATTGGTACGGGTACTCTAATAGAATTAGATTTTTGGATTTCACATAAGCCTTCGTATTCAGCTTCAAACATATCTGAACGTTCAGCACTATTTATTTTGACAAAATATTTGTTTTCGGGACTCTCTAAAATATAAGCATCACTGATATCACCGCCACTTATCGATCTACTATTAATCACAAAAAACTCTTGCAGCGTAGCGGCTTCGATCTCTTTACTGATAGCAGACCAGTCCATCATTGGCTTAAATCATTGAAAGAATGGTTTCCCATTCTGTTTTAGTTACGGGCATTATTGATAGACGACTTCCTCTGCGAACTAGAGGCATTTCCTGTAAAGTAGTTTGCTTCTTCAACTCTTCTAAACTAATCGTACGTTTAAATTTTTTAACAAACCCAACACTTACCATAAACCATCTAGGATTTTCTACGGTACTTTTTGGGTCATAATATTTACTCTCAGGATTTAATGCAGAGACATCAGGATGGCTCTCTTTAATCACTTGCATAATGCCGACAATTCCAGGCACTTTACAACTTGAGTGATAAAAAAAGATCTTGTCGCCTTTCTTCATTTGATCACGCATCATGTTTCTTGCCTGATAATTTCGTACACCATCCCACGGCTCTACTTTGACTTTTTTTAGGTCATCTATCCCGAAGACATCAGGCTCTGATTTCATCAACCAATATCGCATAAGCTAAAACCGAATCAATCTAGTTGGAGTAACGATTGCGTCTACTGGAACATCCCAAGGGTCACTTTGCAATAAATCTACTTGCTGGAAATCATATGCGACACCAATTAATCTCGGTTTTTTCCAGGTTTTACGAAATCGTAAAAATTCAAAGCTACGATCATAATACCCTCCTCCCATACCTAATCGATTACCAGTTCCATCAAACGCAACCAGAGGCATTAAAACCAGGTCAAGCGCATTTGATTTTAGTTGCTCTCTGATAGGTACAACTGGCTCAGGGATATCAAACTTATTATTTGAAAAGCGGGACTTCGGATGATAATGGGAAAAATGCATTCTTCTACCGCCAAATCCAAATAAAACCGGCAAATAACACTCCCGATTTCTTTGCCACAAGTGGGTAATCGTTGTAGTGAGAGGAATTTCACCATCATTGGCAAGATAAGCAGCAATTCGATGACTTGCTTGAAAAGTGTGATATTTTTTTAGCTGATTTAACACGCCAAAACCAGCAGCTTGCTGTGCTGATTCAGTTAATTCGTTTCGTTGCTGACGAATCTCTTGACGGAGTGCTCTCTTAGAAATCAAAATAATCTCGCAAAGAAACTATCTAATCCGGATATCTCATGAATTATCCGGGATAACATTAAAGAGGTGTTCTCCACTTATGCCGTTGGCCCCGTCCTCCTTGAACCCAACGGTTCAAGTGGGAACAGCAACTACGAATTAGGCTTTCCATCAAGTGGACATGCACACATCAATAGGATCCAGCTCCCGAGGTATAGCGTATCGGCTCAAGAAATTTCGGGAAACACGAACACAGCAGAGAACACCAAGACTTAAAACTTGAATTACTTAGTCACTCGAAAGCTCACGTTTTTGTAAACGAAATCGAGTTAAGTGCAATAGGTTTATTTTAACAAATAAAAACAAAATAAACTTAAAAATTTTCTATAAAAGTAATCTATCTGAAATTTTAAAATTTATTCGAATCAACTTTACCGAGAAAAATGCACGCATTGATGGCCAGTAAAAATCATTAACATTAAAAACAAATATTGATCACATAGACAAGCTAGGGCTATCGTCTAACGCAAGCTCTATTCGATCTTGCAGCCCTTCCACTCTGTTTTTTAACAACTTATTACGCTCATGCTCAAGAAATTTTTGCTGAAGCAATTCATGCGAAATATTTAAAGCTGCCATGACAGCAATTCTCTCACTGCCAACAACTTTGCCATTCCCTTTTACGTCACCCATTTTCTCGTCAAGATACTCAGCCGACGCCAGGAGAGCATCTTTTTCATTTTCAGCACAAGCAATACGATATTCTTTGCCTAATATTTCAACATTAACAGCAACTGTTTTTTTCATAGCTTACACCTCTGGCTCCATCTCTTTTAACCGATTCAACATTGATTCCACGCGAGACCGTGCTAATTCGTTTTTACCTAGCAATTCACTTCTCTCTTCCAGTAATGAAGCTTGACGAGCTCTTAAAGCGATATTTTCAGCCTTCAACTCATCGCACAATCGAATTAACAGATTTAACTTCTCTTCAAACCGGTCCAACTCCAACCCATCAAAGTTGTTAGAAGTGTACTTGCTCATTTTCCACTACCATAAATTACTAGCTGTGTACGAAAACAAATCATATCGCGTCATGCAAATACAATGCTGTTTCACCTAAAAACCACTAAAACAAACTCAAAACGAGATTCAAAAGCCAATTTTTTACATTATAGGCCACTTTTCAATCTATGTTAAAGTGGCACATAAAGAAAAGCGGTCAAAGCTTTACATGTAAATATTAAAGCGTAAACAGAGAAAACTGCGGTCAGATATTAACATGTAATTGAGCCAACAAAAACAACATCAGAGTAGCTATTTTAGAGAATGCAACCATCTCTAATTACACCAACTAATGGTATACTCATTAATTCCATATACCGTAAAACGTAACTGACCACACAAACAGCTTACATCGTACAAAAAAAAGCCACACCGAAATATTGAGAGAGAGAATGTCTGAACATAACATAAGCTACGAAGCCATCGATGATGCACTGCTAAAACTAGATGCGATAAACGAAGCCTCCGAAGCCCATGGCGCACTTTGTGGGATGATTTGCATCAGCGGAACGGGTGATATCAATAACTGGTTAACGCATATTCTTGGCAAAGTCGATGCCAACGACATAGAGCTCGATGATTCTGAAAGCATTCTCCAAACTTTACACGACAAAACAGTCGCAGTTTTGACGCAACAAAATTACGAACTCGAATTATTGATTCACAGCGACGATGATCCTCTTGATGTACGCATCGATGACCTTTGCAACTGGTGCCAGGGTTTTCTCTACGGATTAAGCGTTGCCGGTCTAACTGATATTAAAAAATTACCTAACGAAGCTAGCGAAATTTTGCAAGACATGATGGATATTAGTAAAGCCGGTTACGACTCAGAAGATGATGAAGAGGAAAATGAAGCAGCGTTTACTGAAATCGTAGAGTATTTGCGCATCGGTGTTTACCTTATATTCAACACATTTAACGGCAATGGTTTCACATCAGACACCACGGTACTACACTAAATCTAAATGAATAAAAGAGAATACAAACAACGTCGCAACTCCTTGATGAAGCATCTTGGTAAAAACGCCATTGCTATCATTCCTACTGCTTCTGAAAAAACAAGAAATCGAGACAGCCACTTCCCATTTCGACCGGATAGCGATTTCGTCTATCTCACCGGCTTCAAAGAGCCTGAATCTGTCGCAGTTTTAATCCCCGGACGAAAAAACGCCCAGTATGTTTTATTTTGCCGTGAAAATGACAAAATGATGGAAATTTGGAACGGTCGCCGTGTTGGATTAGAGGGGGCCCAAGCAGATTATGATGTTGAAGAAGCCTACCCTATCGACAAACTCGATGAAGTACTTCCACAATTGCTTGAAAATCGTGAGCGCGTTTTTTATTCCATTGGCAACGATGAAAATTTTGATAAACGACTCATAGAATGGGTTAACAAAGTCAGATTAAAAGCCCGCGCAGGTATTGTGGCACCGCAAGAGTTTATCTCACTGGATCATCTCGTCCACGAAATGCGATTGATTAAAAGCCCTGCTGAAATTCGCACCATGCGCAAAGCAGCAAACATTGCCTCTGAAGCGCATATAAAAGCAATGCAGGCGTGTAAACCCGGCATGCGAGAGCATGCAGTCGAGGCAGAAATTTCTCACACATTTACAAAGCATGGTTGCCCACCCGCATACACATCGATAGTAGGCGGCGGAGAAAACGCGTGTATTTTACACTACAATGAAAATGATGCAGAGCTGGAAGACGGGCATTTATTACTCATTGATGCTGGCGCAGAGCAAGATTGTTATGCATCTGATATCACCCGAACCTTTCCGGTCAATGGTAAATTTAGCACTGAACAAAAAACCATTTACGAAATTGTTCTCAAAGCACAATTAGCAGCAATCAATAAAGTAAAACCCGGCAATCACTGGAATCAACCCCATGAAGCAGCTGTACGTGAGCTAACAAAAGGGTTGGTGGAAGTTGGGCTACTCAAAGGTGATTTGAAAAAGTTAATCAAAGATGAAGCCTACAAAACATTCTATATGCATCGCACTGGGCATTGGCTGGGAATGGATGTGCATGACGTTGGTGATTATAAAATCAATGGAAAATGGCGCCCGTTAAAACCAGGGATGGTGCTAACCATTGAACCTGGATTATACATTGCCGCTGGCACGAAGGGTGTTGCTAAAAAATGGTGGGATATTGGTGTGCGCATTGAAGACGATGTACTCGTGACCGAAGATGGATACGACGTGCTCTCTAAAAAGGCACCCAAGACTGTAGAAGAAATTGAAAAACTAATGGCGTAAATATGACAAACGCAGAGCGCCCCAAAAAAAATCAATTTGATGTCGTCATTATCGGTGGCGGTATGGTTGGCGCCAGCATGGCTTGCGCTTTAGCATCGTTGCCAATCAAAATCGCGATTGTTGAGGCATTCCCTTTCCGCTCCAACAACCAGCCAAGCTACGACGCTCGAAGCATTGCCCTCGCCTATGGCAGTAAAATTATTTTTGAAACACTGGGATTATGGGAATCACTTCAGCAACACGCCACCCCCATACAACATATCCACGTTTCAAATAAAGGTCAATTTGGTGTCACACGCTTGCATGCAAAAGATGAGAATCTTGAAGCGCTTGGCTATGTCATTGAAAACCGAGTGCTGGGTAATAGCTTAATCGAAAAATTAAACCAATACTCCAACATTCATTTAATCTGCCCGGCAAAACTGGATGACTTAAGCATTCACGATGATTATGCCGAACTAAATATTACACAAAATGACGAAGCCATTCGCTTACAAAGCAAACTTGTTATCGGTGCGGATGGCGGCAATTCAAAAGTTCGTGAAATAATAGACATTCCCGAAAAAACCAAAGCCTACAAGCAAACCGCTGTTATCAGTAATGTCACACCAGGAAAGCCTCACAACAATATTGCTTACGAGCGATTTACTAACCAAGGGCCAATTGCGCTACTCCCCATGAGTGACAGCCGCTGCTCGCTGGTATTAACGGTTAACGACGAAAATAGAGATGAAGTCATGGCAATGGACGACGTGGCGTTTCTACAATATCTTGAAAAACGCTTCGGTTTTCGCACCGGCGGATTCACAAAAACTTCCAAGCGCCATGCTTATCCTTTATCGCTCATGCAAATAGAAGAACACTATAAACCTCGCGTTGTCATCATCGGCAATGCTGCACATACACTTCATCCCATTGCCGGGCAAGGATTTAATCTTGGCCTGCGTGATGTGGCTGTACTAGCAGATACACTCGCAAATGCAATCGTCGAACAGAAAGATATCGGCGAAACCTCAGTACTCGAAAATTACGCCAAACTACGCAATAAAGATCAGAAAAAAGTCGCCTTCATCACCGACAGCCTTGCAAAAATATATTCCAATGATTTCTTCCCACTAGCAAAAGCACGCAGCAAAGGCTTAGCAGCGACAGACTTAATGCCGAGCATTAAGCATCGCGTCGCAAAAGAGGCGATGGGGTTAGTCGGCAAATTACCAAAATTATCACGAGGCTTGCCACTGTGACGAAAAACAAAAATTTCGACATCATCATTGTTGGCGGCGGCATGGTAGGAGCAGCATTAGCGTGTGCATTAGGTGAAACCGATTTAAAAATAGCGCTAGTTGATCGCTTCAAACCTGCACTCGATTGGCCTATTGAAGGTTATGAACTGAGAGTTAGCGCACTCACTTTTGCTTCCCAGCAAATACTCAAAAAACTGGGCGCCTGGGAGAAGATGAAACAGCGCAGAGTGAGCCCTTTTACCGACATGCACGTATGGGATGCTACCGGCACTGGGGAGATCAAATTTCATAGCGAAGATATTGGCAAACCCTATTTAGGTCACATCGTCGAAAACCGAGTGACCCTTGGTGCGTTATTCGAGAAACTCGAAGAACTGGATAATGTAGAATACGTTCAACCTATTATAGCTTCATCAATCCATAGTGATTTTGAAAAAACTGAACTACATTTAGAAAACGGCGAAATCCTCAGTGCAAAGTTGATCGTTGGTGCTGACGGCGGCCGATCATGGGTACGAGACCAAGCAGGCATACAATTAGACGTGCGCAACTATCAACAGAAAGGTCTGGTCACAACCGTTAAAACAGAGCATCACCATAAAAACACCGCAAGGCAACGCTTTCTACCCACAGGACCATTAGCATTTCTGCCATTAACAGATGGCTACTGCTCCATTGTATGGTCTACCAGTCATGAAGAAGCGGATCGTTTACTGAAGCTTGATGAAAAAGATTTCATTAAAGAACTCGAAATCGCTTTAGGGGAAACAGAGCTCGGACATATTGAATCGTGTACACAACGCGCCGCCTTCCCACTTATTAAGCAACATGCTGAAAAATATTACGCAAATCGACTCGTCCTAGTTGGTGATGCGGCCCATACCATTCATCCACTGGCAGGACAGGGTGTAAACTTGGGATTGCTGGATATTGCCACACTTGCGGAAGAAATTATCAGTGCGACACTAAAACGAAAAGATATTGGTAGCCAACAAGTTTTACGACGATACGAACGCCGAAGAAAAAGCGATAACACACTAATGCTAAACTCAATGGATGGCTTTCATCTGCTGTTTACAAACAACAATAATATCTTATCAATCACTAGAAATATTGGTTTAACTATAACAAACAGTATTACACCCGTGAAATCTAAACTCATTGAACATGCAATGGGAATTGATAAAAAAATTCCATTTGTTCAACAACAAATATAAACCTCTCATTACATACCTGAACGAAGTCTCGTACCTCGAATAAGCGACATTGTAATTTCATCCGAACTAAATTTATTAGGGAAATAGGCACCGGAAATCTTAGCATCGTGAATGCTTGCACCATCCAGCTTTGTTGTAGACAAATCTATTCCACGCAAATCGGCATTTCTAAAATAACTATTCGACATATCCAGGCCAGAGGCATCTAATCCTTGAAGATCAATGGTACGAAAATCACAGTGGGTCAAGTCACAAGTCTTACCTTTACTTTTATAATGATTAAACTCTTTTATTTTTCCATCACGTAATAATTGATACATTGCATCTTTCTTGATTTCCGGTTCTTTAGCGATCATAAGATAGTCTCACATTCAATGATTCTTATCTTATATCGACATCACTCAAGCTTTCCTAAACTAGAATTCCACGAAAAAATGAACAAAAAAAAGAGCGCTCATCTAAACCTCTCTTTTAAAAGCCAGACAGGAGAAAGGATCCATTACATGCCAATAACACGATCATTCAGGGGCTGAATCGGGCGAACGCTATTTGCAAAGATAGAAGTAAATGCAGCTACTTGGGCATCTGAAACAGAAACATTAGTTGTTAAAACATTCCAGTTCACGCCTTCAGAACAAGGTGGCGTTGTCAAAGATCCACTGTAATTAAAGTAACCTTTATCTGTTGGCAAAACAGTGTTCACATCAATTGTACCTGCAACTGTTGAATCACCTTTAACCGCAGGCATTGAACGCCAAATTGGTTTTAAAAATTCGTTCTCGCCATCTTTATCAAACAACACACCAACCACAGCAAGCTGGCCATCATCTGGAGATTTATGAACCAAATGAACGACTAAATCTGCATGTTTGCCGTGAACTTGATGCTCACTTGGGCTATGGAAATGAAATTGAAGAAGATCATACTTTTTACCACTAATCACAGCATAACTACCTGGCGCATAGTTAACTTGAATTGTGTGACCGTTATTAACCACTTTAGAGTCAGTTGACTTGCCATAGTAAAATTCAATGGGCTTCAAGCCCATATCTTTTTCACCAGTAATATTAATTGGTGATTGAGACTGACCAGTACTACATGTTTTATATTCATCTTTCAACGAACCCCAGCTCTCAGGGCCGCCCTCATCTTCATAGCTCCAATGAGTGGCATGATGGCCATCCTTACCGGCATGATAATCACCACCTGTGCCACAACCTGCAATAGCAATTGCAACGCTTAAGCCTAATAACGTTTTATTCATCTTAATCTATCTCCAGCAAATAATAATTTCATATGAAAACGCCAAATTCTCTCGACCTTAATTTAAGTTGACATTATATAACGCTGCAACACCAACAGACTCTATATATCTAAATAAAGTCAAACTTAGTACGACCGTTAATCTACTAATGAACAATCGTCCACCACACACACTCAAGAATGATCAAGGAAAAAATCATTTTGATTCTCCAATTTTCGTACTGGGCCTACCTCGTTCAGGCACATCGTTAGTTGCCGGTGCGTTGAAAATTTGTGGCGCCTGGCTGGGAGATACCGTGCCAGGTGGAGGAGAAGAAAATCCCAAAGGATTTTTTGAGAACATTTATCTCCGAGAGCAAATCAATAAAAAGATTCTTGGTGCATTGCAAGTTGATCCACTTGGTGTGCAAACATTACCAGCTTTGGATAACTTACCTCCGGTTGAAGGACTGGAGGAATTAATCAAAATAGGGCTTGAAGCAGATGGATATGACTACACTAAGCCCTGGCTGTTTAAAGATGCAAAACTCACATTGCTCTGGCCTATATATCTGAAAGTTTTCCCAAAAGCACATTGGGTTATAGTGCGGCGCGAGGAAGAACATATTATCTCATCCTGCCTAAATACTTCATTTATGAAAAAACAAAGTATTGATCCCGAATTCTGGATAAAATGGACTGGTGAATACTTGACCAGGCTAGATACATTAAAACAATCTGGCTGTGCTTACTCGGAAATATGGACACCTTCAATAATTGATGGCGATTTAACCAATTTAGAAAAACTTTCTCATGCGCTGGATTTAACCTGGGACAGCCATGCATTGAAGGAATTTATTACCCCAACTTATTGGCACTTCAAATAACCCCCTCCCCTTTGTGAATCACCACCTATGATGTAAAATCACCCGCTTGATCAAACATAATAGCCTTTGAGCATAGATATTTCGGTATAAAAGGCATCAAAAAGGAAAGAACATGAAAATCCTGGTAGTTGGTAGTGGTGGCCGCGAGCATGCGTTAGCCTGGAAAGCATCACAATCCCCAAACATTGAAAAAGTTTTTGTCGCACCAGGTAATGCGGGCACGGCAATTGAGCCAAAGCTCGAAAATATAAATATTGGTGTTACCGATATTGAAGCATTAATTAATTTCGCCAAATCAGAAAATATTGAACTCACCATTATCGGTCCCGAAGCGCCACTAGTCATCGGTATCGTCGATGCGTTTACCGAAGCCGGGTTAGCCTGTTTCGGACCAAGCAAAGGCGCCTCCCAATTAGAAGGCTCAAAAGCATTTACCAAAGATTTTCTCGCTCACCATAATATTCCAACTGCCGCTTATGGCAATTTCACAGTGATAGACGAAGCTGTCGAATATGTGAAAAAAGTCGGCGCTCCCATTGTTGTAAAAGCTGACGGCTTGGCAGCTGGTAAAGGTGTTATCCTCGCGCAAGCAGAAGAGGAAGCAATACAAGCGATTAATGACATGCTCGCTGGCAATGCGTTTGGTGATGCAGGCCATCGTGTTGTTATTGAGGAATTTTTATACGGAGAAGAAGCCAGCTTCATCGTCATGGTTGATGGAGAAAATATTTTACCACTAGCCACATCTCAAGATCACAAAGCACGTGACAATGGTGACACCGGACCAAACACCGGCGGTATGGGTGCCTATTCACCAGCGCCTGTTGTGACACAAGAAATTCATGATCGCATCATGGACGAAGTTATCAAACCAACAGTTAAAGGCATGGCAAGCGAAGGTAACCCGTATGTTGGCTTCCTCTATGCTGGCATTATGGTCGCACCAGATGGCACACCGAAAGTATTAGAATATAATTGCCGATTTGGTGATCCTGAAACTCAACCAATTATGATGCGTTTAAAATCCGACCTTGTTGGCCTTTGCCAGGCTGCACTTACAGGGAAGCTTAACGAAACAACGGTTGATTGGGATTCACGCTGCTCACTCGGGGTTGTGCTTGCCGCCGGTGGCTATCCTGATAAATATAGCAGTGGTGACGAAATCAAAGGCCTTGGTCAAGACAATGGTATTGATGAAAAAGTTTTTCACGCTGGCACCAAAAAGCAAGATGGAAAAATCGTCACTGCGGGAGGGCGTGTTTTATGCGCGGTTGGTTTGGGAGATACTGTTTCAGAAGCGCAAAAAGTCGCCTATGCACTCGTCAGAAAAATCGATTGGAACAATGTCTATTATCGGACAGACATTGGCCATCGCGCAATCAAACGCGAACAAGATAAATAACCAAATTTCATGAAATATCCGGGTTAGATAAACTTGAACCGTTTCAAGATCACAAAAGCTGTAAACGCCTTGAAGTCGGGAGGCATTATCGCCTACCCGACAGAAGCTGTATTTGGTTTGGGTTGTGACCCAATGGATGAAAAAGCAACGCGCAAATTACTTCTATTAAAGAATCGTTCCGAACAAAAAGGATTAATTTTAGTTGCAGCAAATTTTGCTCAACTCCAACCTTATCTAACAACACTGTCACCCGTGCTTTTTGATAAAGTGACGCAATCTTGGCCTGGCCCAATTAATTGGCTATTACCGGTCAATCCATCGTCACCTAAATATTTGCGTGGCAAATTTAATCTACAAGCTGTGCGCATAAGCAATCATCCTATCGTACAAGCATTATGCAATGCGTTTGGTGGTGCAATTGTTTCCACTAGCGCCAATACCAGTCGACGACCTGCGGCAAAAACCGCTTTACAAGTACGCAGTTACTTCACAAATCAGTTAGACTATATTGTAAATGAAACAGTGGGGGATCAGAAAACACCCTGCGAAATTCGAAACAGCCTGACGGATCGTATTATTCGTCCAGGAAAATGAGGAAAAATAATGACAGCACCCAATATTGAACTCGTCAAAGAGTACTTGCTCGATCTACAAGACAGAATTTGTACCGCACTGGAAGCTGAAGATGGCGGTGCAAAATTCGTTGAAGATAAATGGGATCGCGAGGCCGGCGGTGGTGGTCGCACACGTCTACTTACCGATGGAACAATTATTGAGCAAGGCGGGGTTAACTATTCACACGTATACGGCGATAAAATGCCAGGCTCCGCAACAGCACATCGCCCGGAACTCGCTGGTCGCAACTTTCAAGCAGTTGGCGTGTCTCTAGTAATACATCCTAAAAATCCTTACATTCCAACTTCACATGCGAATGTTAGATTTTTTATTGCAGAGAAAGAAGGTGAAGAACCCATTTGGTGGTTTGGTGGTGGCTTTGATTTAACACCCTATTATGGTTTTGAAGAAGACGCCAAGCACTGGCATGAAACAGCAAAAGCTGCATGTGACCCATTTGGCGCGGATGTTTATGATAAATATAAAAAATGGTGTGACGACTATTTTTATCTAAAACATAGAAATGAACCTCGCGGGATTGGTGGTCTGTTTTTCGACGATTTAAATGAAGGCGGTTTTGAACATTGTTTTGCGTTTATGAAAAGCGTCGGTGATAACTACATCAACGCATATCTCCCGATTATTCAAAAGCGAAAAGACACACCTTATGGCGAAAGAGAAAGAGACTTTCAACTCTATCGCAGAGGCCGCTATGTAGAGTTTAATTTAGTTTTTGATCGCGGCACACTCTTTGGCTTACAGTCGGGTGGTCGAACTGAATCTATCTTAATGTCACTACCACCTCTGGTTAAGTGGCGCTACAACTGGCAACCTGAGCCAGGAACAGCAGAGGAAAAATTGTACAATATTTTCCTTAAACCGCAGGATTGGGTTAATTACAATGTATAACCCAGAAAAAGCTATTGAAATATTTTTCACATAAGCTAGCACTTAATAATATTTTAAGATAAAATTCTTCAACAGGGGAACCGAATGAGTGTCGCTAAAAAACACGCTACCTTCCTATGCATAGTTATTATCCTTATAACATTGTTATTTAGCGCCTCATCCGGTTTCGCTAACCCCTCCTCAGAAAATATCACCATTGTCTACACCGGTAACCTTGATGGCGAACTTGAGCCATGCGGTTGTAGTGAAGGTGGTAACAAAGGCGGCCTCAAACGTCGCGCCCAAGGCATTGACGAACTACGCGCAGAAGACCCAGATCTATTCCTTATCTCTTCTGGCGGCCTACTCATTAGTGAAATCCAGGAAGATAAACTAAAAAGCCAATATATTTTAAAAGGCTTGACTGCACTCGATTACGATGCGATTGGTGTGCAATGGAAAGACCTCGCATTTGGAAAAGATTTCCTAACCCAACATAAACTTCCTCTGGTAATTAGCAACAGCAGCGATTTAGATTTTTCACAGAAAATTATCTCCCGGAAAAACAAGAAAGAATTGGCTTACTTTAGTTGGTTAAACCCTTCTAAGAACATGCAAGAAAACCTGGCCTTCAAAAACACTGAAAAATTAAAACAAGCATTGGCTGAAGCAAAGAATAAAAAACAACTTACTACACTAGCAACCACCTATTCATTAAAGTCAGCCCAAAAAAAACTACCGCTTGAAAATGTTGACATTCTCATCATACGTTCTAAATACGAACATTATGGAGAGCCACAGCAAATTGGCAACATGTTCGTCATTCAACCTGGCTCTCGTGGAATGCGCCTCGGTAAATTAAAGCTATCAATTAACGCTGCAAATACAATTACCGACTGGCAACACACGGTTATTCCACTACCACCAGAGGTTAAAGATGCACCACGCATGCAAGCCTGGTATGACGACTACAATATAAAAGTAAAAGAAGATTACGAAAAAGCAACTGAACTCCGTAAAGCCCTGGAAACAGGAGAGAGCCCGTATGCCGGTGCCGATGCCTGTCAAAGCTGCCACCAAAAACAGCACGCCAAATGGAAAGACTCACTACATGCTGAAGCTTTTTACACACTACAGGATGCTAGTAAAGCTTTCGACCCCAATTGCATTGGCTGCCACACTGTTGGCTTCAAAAAAGCCGGTGGTTTCCTTAACGCAACACTTACACAAAACCTAATGCATGTGCAGTGTGAAAATTGTCATGGCGCAGCAAAAGAACATGCTACCTCAGGTGGTCAAATACCTGTGAGCAATGCAGAATGGCCGAAAGAAAAAATGTGTAGCCAGTGTCATATACCTAAACATAGTCCGGATTTTATTTTTGAGAAATATTGGCCTAAGATAGAGCATGGCAAGTAGTTTTTTCAAAAAAAATTGTGTTGCAATACTAACATCATTAACACGTCTATTGCATCACCTCACAAGAGATCAATTTACTAAATGTTGCCCCATACTCCACACTTCAAAATCCTATCTCGTCACAACTGAATCTTTTTCTCCCCCCTTTATTTCCTCGAATAGCACGACTCGTTACTTTTTAAGGTTTACTATTTCCGAGATTGTTAAGATTCGTCAAATCACTGGTTTTGGATTGCTATAAAATTATGAATCCATATACTTACTCCAAACGGATACACACTCTTTTGTGAACAATGTTTTTTGATCAACAAAAAGAAATATAAATTTAATAATTCAAAACGTTTAGGAGGCTATACAAATGCGTAACTATTTAGCAATTGCGGTAAGCGGAATAATTTTAACGGGTACGACTTTGGGCAATGTCCAGGCAAATGAAGAATGGAAAGGAAATGCCGAGTTAGGGTTATTGTTAACAGATGGTAATACTGAAACACGAACAACTAATGCAAAATTTAAGATACAGAATGAACGTGACAAATGGCGTCATACGCTTAGCTTAGAAGCATTAAAATCTGGCGACAGCGAAGACACAACGTCTGAGCGTTATACAGGTAAAGGTCAAACTGCGTATAAATTTAGCAAATTCAACTATGCTTTTGCAGAAGGTAATGGTGAGCATGATCGATTTAGCGGATATGATTATAGAGCAAGTATCGTGCTTGGTTATGGGCGTCGTTTAATGGACGAAAAAGATATGCGTTTAGACGTTGAGCTTGGTCCTGGTTATCGCGAAAGCAAACCCGATGCTACTAAATCAGAAGGTGAAGGTGTATTCCAAATTGGTGGAAAATACGAATGGGACATTAGCAAAACAACTTTATTTTCACAAGAATTGAACTCACAAATTGGTGACGATGCGACCATTAGCAAATCGATCACTTCGTTAAGTGCACAGATTGTTGGGAATATGGCCATGAAAACGTCATTAACGATACGAAATACTTCAGATGTGCCTGTCGGTATTGAAAAAACAGATAGCGAGTTAGCCGTGACACTAGTTTATAGCTTCTGAGTTAAACCTAGAAAAAGCAGTTGGACGCGCAAATAGAATACAGGACATTGTTTTTTCATATAGCTAGGCGAAACAAGAGCCTGTGTTATATTTCGTGGATCAACTACTTTTTTTAGGTTAAGCCGTTCATCCTGCGTTCAGCTCTGAGCAAGCACAATAATGATTCGTTTTTTTGCAAGGCAAATCATTATAAAAGCAACCCTCATTCGTTTGTTTGCTCAGAGGTTTTTTAGGAGATAATTATGGCTACTATTACAATTCCGAAGCGCGATCTAAGAGAAATAAGCACACCAAACTTATTGCAAGTTGTCGGCTTCGATCAAATACAATTAAAAGTGTTATATATAAACTTTGGCAAGTCAGACAGCAGTTTTTTATATCCTGCTCTTCAAAGTGAATCCAATTCAGAATTTATACTTGCTGACAATTATACTCAAGCAGCTCGACTAATTAAGCACACTAGCTTTGATTTAATCGTAATAAACTTAAAATCCCCCAACTTAAAAACATTCAATTTTCTAGCTGACGTTAGAATCGATATCCAGAGCAAAGCGATACCAGTGATAGGCGTATATCCCAGAAAATTATTAAAGGACTCGGGAGATATCATTGAAATTGAATTTGGTGATGTTGTTCTAAAGCCCGTCTGTATAGATAGCTGGATCCATTCAGCAAAAAGAATTCTTTAGGAAGGTGCATGAAACAACTTACCCATCTTACAAGTTATTTCATGCACCTTCCTTATTAAATTCTTCAGACATGCAGTTTCTTGAATTCAAGAATAAACTCAGAACCCTTCCCGGGTTCACTGAGTACTTTGATATTGCCTTGATGCTTATTAACCACTGTTTTCACAAACGTTAGGCCCAAACCAACACCACTAGCGATATTTTTAGTTGATGGCATACGCTGAAAGCGACCAAACAGTCTTTCAAGGTTTTCTTTCTCTATTCCATAACCTTGATCTTTAAACGTACAAATTATCTTTTCATCGTTCTCCACAATATTGATGGTAAGCTCAGTATGCGCCGGACTGTATTTAATTGCATTGGAAATCAAGTTAATGAATGTTCTTTCAATAAGATCAAAATTACCCATGATTTCGATACTTGGAGAAGAATAATACGAATTTATGGTGATATTTTTCTTCTTCGATAACGCCCATTGCTGATCTATGGCATTATCACAAATGCTTACCAAGTTGATTTCTTCTAGGCTTAATTCGCTGATGTTCTCCGCCCTGGTAAACTGAACAAACCCTTCTGCCAGACTGAGTGCGCGTGAATTAAGGGTTCTTAGCCGTTCTAAAAATACTTTTTGTTCATCACTTTGATCACGGCTCTTGGCTAAGTCAAGTTCTGAATTAGTGGAAACAAGTGGAGCGCGCAAATCATGCGATAAGAAATTGATTAACTCTTCTCGTTGACGCTCCTGCTCTTTTAATAAGCTGATATCTGTCACATTAATAATTAATCCACTTAACTTTTGAAAACCATCAATGATAGGACTCGTCTTCATCATTATGGACAATCCGCTATCAGTAACTGACTGAACAGAAAACGCAGTATATGATTCAATAGATTGAAATATTTTGTTTTTCAGGATACTACTGTCAATATCAGATTGATCAAGTAAAGCGAGCAAAGGCTTTCCAATAACGCCTTCACTCTCAGGCAAGTTAAGAATTTTTATCGCTTCGTTGTTTATGTTAACAAGCGTACCAAATTGATTTGTAATTATCACTCCATCAGGCATCTGCTCAATGCTTTCATCAATGACTTTTCGCATGATGCGTATTTGATTTGTTGCATCTTTGACATCCTCCACACGTTGCTGAACAATTTCAACCGTACCTTTGCCTTCAATCGAAGAACTAGCAACAACGTTGAATGCAAATTGCTCGATGAGCTCCTGCTGGTTTTGATTAAAACCTACCGCTTTGGACCAGTTAATATAGCAATCCCACGCACTGTTAGTTAACTTTGTGCACACCTCATTATTGTTATCTGAATATTTTCCACCATATTCAAATCGATGTCTTGTACCAGGTATAATAATTTCTATTCCAATAACAGGAATCATTTTAGAGAGAAATTCAAATTCCGAGCTTAAGGAATATGTTGCCTGATATTTTAGGGCCGCTTTTTCAGCGTTTAAAAGCTCGAGTTCTTCATTGAGCGATTTAATGGCATAGTCTAAACGGCGCCAACTCCATAGTGGAAAACTGCCGAGTAACACGATAATGGTAGCTATGGGCGGCATCCATGTATATTGAAACCTCAAAAGCAGGATTGCGATAAAGGCAAAACTTATAACCAAAAGACCTGTTGTTAATAGAGCGCTAAGAGGTGATAAACGAGGATAAACAAACACCGGAATCAATATAAATATCAATCCGATGATTAATGTTACGTACTCTCCCGATTTTTTTATGAAGCTATTGCTGCGCAAACCGTGAAATATTGTTGCGTTGATTTCTACACCCGACATTGCATGCCTTTGTCCAGAAACAGGAGTTGGCAATACATCACCTAATCCGGTGGCAGTAGCGCCAACAAATATTATTTTGTTATCTAAAAAACTTAATGGGTAACTCGGCGATAAAACATCAGCAAATGAAACGCGATTTAAATGCCCGGGAGGGCCAATGTACGGTATATAGACGTGATAATCTCGAACCCATATATTGGGATTTTCGGCCCCAATATTCTGATTCCTAGTACCTGGAATAACTGTAACATCACGATCATAGACAATCCGATAGAGCGGTAAGGCTAAGTTATCCCAATGAGGCTGCCCCAAACCCTCTTTTAAATAAGTGCTTCTCGCAATGCCATCTTGATCCAACTCTATATGCACATGGCCCAACTCCCGTGCGACATTTGATAATTCAGGAATGGGTAACGTTTCAATGAGCTGGCCATTTAGTCTATTTTGCTCAACCAGCACCGGCATGATAATCCGACCATTATTTTTAACGGCTTCGATGAGTTTTAAGTCACCGATTGGGTCGTTGTAATTGATCTCTGAAAAAATGAGATCAAGTACAATACCTTTAGCTTTAGTTTGCGAAAGCTTATTAATCAATTCAGCATGAAGGCTACGCGGCCATGGCCAGCGACCAAACTGTCTCAAACTTTGCTCATCAATACCAATGATGATAATGTCATCAGGTGCAGGTTTTGACCAATATTTCATGTGTGCATCATAGATAACATTATCTATACGCCACAGAGCATCACTGAAAAATAGTGCGAAATAACTGATGACTAACACTATCGCAAACTTGAGTTGTTCAGTGCGTAATATTCGTCGTGGTTTACTGGACATTTATTTAGTTATAAATGTTTATTTGCTGATGAGTAACGAAAAGTATTCGCTATAGGGACCTTGCTCATCATTTGACGAAATTGCAGCTACACGCCAGAAATATTCTCCTGCTGATAATGGTGCAGCAATACGATAAAACTGTTGAGCAATCACTTGGTCAGCGATGAGATTAGAAAAATCGCTCGTAGATGAAACTTGTACACGATAGCCTTTCACGTCATCAATACGAAACCAGTGAAACGTCGGCTTATCCGTCTGTATTTCATCACCATTGTTTGGTGAGTTTAGTCTTGGTTGTGCCAGGACATCAGTGGAATTAAAACCTGCATTAAACTTATGTGTTGCAGTTAATCCCTGTAAACCAATTTGATCAATTGCTCTCACGGACAATAAATATCTTCCGCTTTCAGATAATGAAACTTTAACGATTGGTTGATGAGACATAGTTGCGTATACGATATTATTTGCGCCATCCTGGGCGCGAATTTCAATATAATAACTCATTGCATCAGTTATTGAGGGCCAATTAAATTTAACATCTTTAGTCAATAGAATAGGTTCTAAATCCGTTAAATTCGCTTTGGCTAACAATTGTATTGGCGGCGCAGGCGGTTTTCCTTTTTCAGTAACTGTACCAAAACCAGTTTTCAAAACGCTTTCTCCTTGTGGGTTACTCACCGAAACAATACCTCCATCGACACTACTCAACATACTTGTTTCGCTAGGTACCTGCACATGAAATTTAGTTCCCCGTACGGCAGCTACGGCTGCAGGAGTCATGATTTCAAATCGGCTTTGCGGCTTTTGAAATGGAATCACGTCGGAAGATATACTTCCTCGTTTCAACCTCATTTGTGTATCTACAATCGCCGCTTTATCAACATAATTAATTTGGTTTAACACGATTAGGCTATTGGATTGCACTGCCATGCGAGAACCATCAGCAAATTCAATAATGGCGTAACTTTTATCAGCTGTTTGGATTTGAAATCCGTTTTTTAACGGCAAATTTTCTACAATCTCAACCTTACTACCAGTCTTATTCACAACCGTTACCGTGCCTTGACTCGCGATAAGCCGTGCAGATTTTGGTTGATTACTTAACCAAGCATATGGGATATGAATTTTTGTTCCAGGTTGCAATCCTTGTGGATAAGTGACTTTGTTGTATTCTTGCAATTTTTTCCAATCATTAACATTGACTAGAAACCGCTTGGAAATATTCCAAATCGAATCCCCAGGACGAGTTGTATATACCCAATCCTCCGAATGAGCAGAGGGCATTAACATAACAAGCAGTAATATTAGAAGAACGAATTGTTTAATATTAAGCATTGTTTTTTGTTTCATTTTCGCTATCATCACCCACGTTTTCTAGCCGATAACCATGTCGATAAATCGAAGTTAACTTCCACCCATTGACTGGCCGTATTTGTAATTTAGTACGCACAATACTGATATGCGTATCTACTGTTCTTGTATTCAAATCTGACCTTAATCCCCAAATGCGCTCTAAAATGTGCCCACGACTCAATATAATCCCAGCGTTTTCAAATAAAAATAACGCCACCTGAAACTCTCTACTCGTCAGCTTTATTGCATTATCATGCAAGTGAATCGTTTCGTTTTTTTTATCAAATATGTATGGAGGAAAACTCAGCTGAGAGCTATTATCAAAATTCGTTTCGACACGACGTAACGCGGCATTTATTCGAGCATACAACTCATGCTGTCTTAGCGGTTTAATGAGATAATCGTCAGCGCCAGCTTCCAAGCCCGTGACAATATCACTTTCACTATCTCTGTTGGTGGTAAACAATATGGGGGATAGAATATTATATTCGTTTCGTAGCTGTTTAACTATTTCTACACCATTTGTGTCGGGTAATTCCCAGTCAACGAGATATAGATCAAAACTATCATTGGCTACGCGTCGTAATAGTCCGACTCCAGTATCAAAATGATGACAGAAATACCCCTTTTCTTTTATCCAGGAGCAAACTAATTCGGCTTGTGATATATCATCTTCAAGTAAGGCTATTCGCAATTGCATCCACGATCCTCTCAATTTACGGTATTTTAACCATCGGGTAAAATGGTGATTATATACTCGAATTGTACAGAGAATTCTTGGCTGTTGGAAACGTTTGTTGGGCTATTCCCAATTCGGTTATAGAAGAAGTGCTTTTATTGAACATTCAACAAGTGAGTGCTTGTCTCATCAAAAATGGTTTATTAAAATCGATCACCACGATGTCGAGAATTATAAATAACTCTAACCCTTCGTTAACTCTTTAAGTAACCAAATAAATGGCAAGTAGAGACTCTTCAGTTTTTATTATTGACGTAATTCATCTGACTAGCCACGCGAGAATACCTAGCCGTAATTATTGCTCGTGTCGCCAAATACAAAACAATACCATTTATTATATGCCAAATAAAATGCGTTCCCAGTGGAAAAATCGAGCAAATCTCCGCATCTATTGTTCGAAACGATAACGATACACAAAATATAGCTGCTGCTGACAGCAATAACCACCGACCATTTTTTTGTGAAAAAAAATGGAAGACACCAAGAAAAAGCAGTGCAAGAATTGCGGGTAGATACATCAGAGAACCATTAAGCACTGACGGAAATTGTAGCGCGATTACGTTGGCTCCAATAAAAATTGAGATTGAGATTACTGATATGAGAAATGAAATATTTACAATATGCCTCGCGTATATCCAAAGCAAACATATTTGAAATAAAAATATTGGCACAATGTCTAGTATTTTAGACCAATTAGTTGCAAAGGTATGAAAAAGAGCACTACCCACTCCAATGAGAGCAATAAGAAAGATTAGGATATAAATTTCTTTTTTTGGAGCACTGGTTTTACAAACAAGCACCCAAGCAAACCATGCTGCTAGCAAAAATGAAATATTGCTAATAGCGTTAACCGGCTCAGACAAAAGTCCAGAGCCAAGTCTCTCACAATAAATATCTATCAATACAATCTCACCGTGATATCAAATATGAGTAACGAGAATCGAGACTCCATAAAAAATGAATATAACATATCGTTACTTGAAATGGCGCATAGAAGCTTCAGTTTGGTTTGACCTAAATTCACACCTGCATCCGTCTCATGATTGCTCGAAAAAAATACAGCCAAAGTTTGTTCACACTCACTGTTCGCTTGACATCCACCCAAAACAGGCGGATAAATTTACATGAACTTTTAAAATCCAGTTTTACATATCATGGAGGTTAGTGTCATGCCGGAGAATAGCGAATTTCTTACAAAACAAGATGTTTCTACGCCCCTTGTAGATCAACCCAATGAACCTGATAGTGGTTCGGTCATTTTAAGCCAAGCATATCGGAGTGCTGGACCCAATCGACATAACCGTCTATGCGTTGTCATCAGCGACATTCATCTAACCGATGGCTCCGTTGGCATTCAAAATCTCGGCAAAAAAGCGTGGGATGATTTTTTTAGTACGATTGAAGACACATGCCAAAATAAACACATACAAGAAGTTCATCTGATTTTCGACGGTGACTTCATTGATCTTATACGAAGTGGTGAGTGGGCTGATAAGAACTTTTATCCTTGGCAACGCAAAGATGACAATGAATTATTTAATGACATTGTAAATCGTATCACTCAAAAAATCCTGAAACTCCACGAGTATTTTTTCTCTCTATTGAAAACATTTGACTCACGTATGAAAGATAATTGTGAATCAGTTGAGTCTACAAAAACTGTCATCATACTTGGCAATCATGATAAAGAGATCCTCTTAGTTAACGATGCTCTCGCTAACTTTTATGAACACGCATTGGGGAGAACCGCTGAAAGTTTTACGGATTCAGAACGAAGGTATATTGGGCGCATGTATGGTGATGAGAATATGTTCCTCACGGATAAAAGCCGCGTCCCTTATTTTCCATTTTATCATGCTGATAAGGATTTCCGTTTTTTTACCACACATGGGCAGTGGCGAGATTCAGAGAATAGCGTTGCAGTAGAAGGCGAAGGAGATAAACCTGGCTGGTGTGCAGACGATGGCTGGCAACCTCAGATCTGGTCTCAACTCAACTATCGCCCCTTTATAGAATCATGCTTTGGTGACACTGTTGCTGCTGGTGTGCTATCAACTTTTATTTTTAAAACTAAGAGAGAATTGGCGAGCAAAAACATTGTTGTTTATCGCCTCAATCGCATCCTTGATGAACTCGATCTTTACCGTCCGTCTTATCTCGCTGTACAAAGAATCATTGAAGAATCCAAAGCTATGCGGAAGGCGAAAAAAGATATTGAAGCCGTTGAAATAATCGAGAAAAATTTGATGTTATGTGTAGCAACCTGGTTGAGTTGGGATTTTACACACCAAAGCGCATCAAAAAAACTCCAATTCCCGCTCAAATTTGCGCGATTCACATTAAAGGCACTAAAAATATTTGGAAAGAAAATTGAGCTCAGCGCAATTTTATGGGGAATGAAAGGCTTTGCCAGATTAAGCCATCAACGAAGATCCGGCGTCGACCTGAAAAAAATGCGAACTTTTCCCGGCTTTCAACCACCTTTTAGCAATAACGGCTTTCAAATTCATGGAGAGGGCCACACTCATAATCCACTTGAAGAAGAAGCCAATTTAAACAGCCAGCTGAGTGACGCTACGAGAGTAAAATTTAATACAAATTTCACTTATGTGAATTTTGGAACTTGGCGAGATCAAATTATTGCGCGAAAAGACAAAGGTTATCGTCGTAGAGGAGTGTTAAGAACATTTAATATTCTTGATTTAAAAGCGTCGGATGATGCCTCCGATCAATTAGGCAGACAATTTTCCTATTATACTCAGGATGTCGCAATCTGGAGAGATTCTCTTGACCGCATAAATAAGAAAGAAACTCAAGAAGAGTCTGTACAGCTTGGCGCTTAGCTAAACCCTTAACCTTTTTGCGCTTAGTTAACTAACATTGAGCGCAAAGGGGTTAATTATCTACTCAAACTTATACCCTCTAGGAACCACTACTATACTATTTTCAGAGATGGAAAACCGCTCAGCGTCTTTTTCTTTATCAATCCCAATCATTTCATCATCGGGAATAACGACATTTTTATCAATAATGCATCGGTTAAGCACGACACGCCTACCAACATGCACATTATTAAGCACAAGCGAGTTTTGGATATTCGCCTCGTCGTCGATAAAGACATCCGAAAATAGTATGGAGTGCTGAACGCAACCACCGGATACGACAACACCGCTTGAAGCGATAGAATTAATAAACATACCTTCGTTACCTTCATCACCAGGAACTGTTCGACAAGGCGGGTGCTGTGACTGATAGGTTCTTATCGGCCAATCTGTCTGATACAAATTCATCGGAGGAATTGGTTTTAATAAATCCATATTTGCATCATAGTAACTATCGATGGTACCCACATCTCGCCAGTACTCATCAGGTGTTACGCGACCTTCCTTGCTACCAAACTTGAAGGCAGAGACAAGTTCAGATTTAATTAGCTTGGGAATAATATCATGGCCAAAGTCATGCTTCGAATCGCTATTCTCTGCGTCTTCTGCTAATGCTTTGAGTAAAGTTTTCATATTAAATATGTAAACGCCCATGGAAACTAGTGCATGATCCCGATCACCTGGAATAGGAACGGGAGAAACGGGTTTTTCGCTAAACTCTCTCACTCTGTGTGATCCATCTATTCCAACTACACCAAATGCACTGGCTTCTTCAATCGGCACTTCCCGGCAAGCAATCGTTAACGCAGCATTTGTTTCTTTATGCACATTAAGCATCGCCGCATAATCCATGCGATAGATATGATCACCCGATAAGACGATCACCCATTCGGCTTCGCTACGCTCCAATAAATAGGTGTTTTGGTGAATCGCATCTGCGGTCCCCTCATACCAGTTTTCGCCTCTTCGCATCTGAGGTGGCACGGTTGTGATATATTCACCCAATTCCGGATTAAAAATAGACCATCCATCTCGAATATGTTTTTGTAATGAGAAAGATTTGTACTGAGTTAGAACAAGAACTCTTCTCACCCCAGATTGCACACAATTGGTTAGTGTAAAATCGATAATTCGATATTTCCCACCAAATGGCACTGCTGGTTTTGCTCTTTCCTTTGTTAAAGGATGCAATCTTGAGCCAACACCGCCCGCCAATATCACTGCAACTGCATTATCAATCATAATAATTTGCTTTTTTAATTCCGGTTAGAAGTTTAAAGAAAACTTCTGGCAATCGCGCTTACCGAGCAAGTTCCAGTACCACAGGACAACTGAAAATAACTAAACGACAACGACCGAATTTTCGGCATCAGTGTATTCCGTAGGAACGTACTTATCGGCATCAGAATCATTTACCCAGGCTTTGCCATCAATCAAGTATCGAAATTGGTATTCACTTCCAACGTCCAAATCAATAACTGAAGTAAATGAGCCATTCTTCAACTTTTTCATTTTATGTTTTTTACTATTCCAGTTATTAAAATCGCCAACAATGCTTACATTTTTAGCATTTCCAGCAGCCTCTTTTGGAAGTGCAAAACTTACTTTGCAAACAGGTTTAGTTTTTAGATATTGCTTCTTCATTTATAGATCCTCAGTTAAAGCTATTTACATTTTCCAAATATCGTTATTATATTCCTGAATCGTACGGTCGGTGGAAAACTTGCCACTACGTGCCGTATTCAAGATACTCATCTTTGTCCAGTTCTTCTGATCTTTATAAGCATTGGAAACTTCTGCCTGCGCATCAATATAACTTCTAAAATCAGCAGCCGTCATCCATGGATCATGAGGGTTCTTGATAGAACCAATAATTTCGTTAAATATTCCTTCTTCGAATTGGCTGAAATGTCCAGTTTCCAGCAGTCGAATAACTCGGGAAAAGTCGTCATCACTATTAATGATATCCTGTGGATGATAAGACTTTTTCATCTCTTCAACTTCATCGGCTTTCAAACCAAATAAGAAGAAATTTTCTTCTCCTACCTCTTCAAGAATTTCAATATTTGCACCATCGAACGTACCAATAGTTAAAGCACCATTCATCATAAACTTCATATTACCTGTCCCTGATGCTTCTTTTCCTGCCGTTGATATCTGTTCAGAGAGATCGGTACCCGGTGCGATAATTTCCATCGTGGTTACACGAAAGTTTGGTAGGAAAATAACTTTTAACAGGTTTCCTACAGCGGGGTCGTTATTAACCACATCTGCTACATTATTAACTAACTTAATAATGCGCTTTGCCATAAAATATCCCGGCGCTGCTTTACCTCCGATAAATACACAACGTGGCACTAAACCTTCCGTATCTCCGCGCTTAATACGATCATAAAGATGAATTACATGGAGTACGTTTAGCAATTGACGTTTATATTCGTGAATTCTTTTCACTTGCGTATCAAATAGTGCATTTACGTCTATATCAATTCCACAATCTTTTTTTGTCAATTCGACTAAACGTTGCTTACATGCCAATTTTGCTTTTTTCCACTCTGATTGAAATTTGGAATCTTCGGCAAATTTTTCCAGCTTCTTCAATTCAGATAAATTGGTCACCCATCCATCACCGATTGTTTTTGTAATCAACCCAGACAAATGAGGATTAGCATGTGCAAGCCAGCGTCGCGGTGTGACTCCATTGGTTTTATTGACAAACTTCTCTGGCCATAATTCGTAAAAATCTGAAAATAAACCAGATGTCAAAAGATCGGTATGTAATTGCGCAACCCCATTAACCGAAAAACTACCCACGATTGCTAAATGAGCCATGCGAACAAACTGCACAGGGCCTTCTTGAATAATTGACATACGTATTTGCCGCTCTACATCGCCAGGCCATTTACAGGCAACCTTGGAGAGAAAAAGCGCATTGATTTCATAAATAATATCGAGTAGACGTGGCAATAAATTTTTAAAGAGTGGTACTGACCATTTCTCTAGTGCCTCGGGCAATAGAGTATGGTTGGTATAAGCCAGAGAGCTTGAGGTTATTTCCCATGCATCCTTCCATTCCAACCGATATTCATCAACCAACAAACGCATAAGCTCTGCGACTGAAAGTGTTGGATGGGTATCATTCATTTGGAAACAGTTATTTTTCGCAAACTCGCTGAAGTCATCGCCATGTGACTCTTGCCACCTTCGCAACACGTCTTGCAAGCTAGCAGATGCTAAAAAGTACTGTTGTTTCAAACGTAACGCTTTACCGTTTTCACTCTCATCGTTGGGATACAGTACCATTGAGATATTTTCTGCTTCGTTTTTAGCAGCAACAGATTCTGTGTATCCACCAGCATTAAACTCACTCAAGTCAAATTCATCGGTCGCAGAAGCTGACCACAGGCGAAGAGTATTTACTGTTTCGTTTTTATAACCAGGAATTGGAATATCATAAGGTACAGCAAGCACATGACTTGCATTTACCCAGCGATGGCGAATTTTTCCGCTATCATCCTTATAGGCTTCAGTATGCCCACCAAAACGAATACGTTGTGTATATTCTGGCCGCTCTAATTCCCAGGGATTGCCATCACGTAACCAGCGATCTGGCTCTTCAACCTGATCACCATTAATAACTTTTTGCCGAAACATACCGTATTCGTAACGAATACCATAACCCATGACTGGCAGCTGCAATGTAGCACAACTGTCTAAAAAGCAAGCTGCTAATCGACCCAGACCACCGTTTCCCAAACCTGCATCAGGTTCAGCTTCTGCGATCTCTTCCATGTAAATTCCTAAACCGAGCAATGCTTGACGTGTCTCTTCTTCGACATCGAGATTCAATAATGTATTACCTAAAGCTCGGCCCATGAGGAATTCGAGCGACAGGTAATAAGTTCTCTTATTCTTGTTTGCTTTATTTGCATAGCGCGTATTCTTCCAACGCTCAAATAAACGATCTCTCAGGGTAAGCGCTAATGCCATATAGGAATAGTGCAATGAGCGACAATATCGATCTCTACCCAATGTATGCGCAAAATATCGACGAAAATCTTCCTTTATACCATCAGAGTCCAGTCCTAGTGGCGGCAACTCTGTTAATGATTCCACAGGGCTACTTTTAATCAGTTCTTTCCCACAAAATTGAGGACGTATCGACTTTGACATTTAGCATTACCGCCTTTGTTGATTCTAGTTTATCTTTTACCATCAATGTATCAGCTGTATGTTTCATCTTGAAAAATCAGTGAAACCCATATTTAACTGGAAGGACTCTCGATTACCCTTGCTCATTTTTCCATCTTAATTATTCTTAGTAAGGATAATTTTCTTTTTATAAATATCCAGGAAAGCCACTTCGAAATTAAGAATAAAGTTTAGACTATAAAGCCATCTGCAACTTGATTAAAAGCTGTGCATGCCACCTAAATAAATCTAACCAGTTATTTGAAACAAAGAATTCTGTTTAATACTTCAGCAAGAGACAGGCCATACAGTATATTGATAGTGTACGCGTTAAAATTGCGCGAACTTTATATTATTTTCCATTTTTTGTGTAGTAGAAATCAGCATTTTATTCTCATATGATGGAAATAATGCACAATTTTGATTGAATTATGAAGTTTTTTGCTTCAATTTGATGCTTGTTTATGACTATTCGACTTTATAGATTTCAAAATCATAAATTTCTTGTTACTCGCTATCTCTGTACAATTTCCAAACAATTTTTTTAGTATTGAGTGATAACCTAAATGTCTATTCCCTATGACCCAAAGCTCCCCACCATTTTTAAGTGCCATCTTGGATTCGTTGAACATTTGTCGCGCAATGAAATCCCCCACTGCATTGTGCTGATGAAACGGAGGATTATTGAAAATAATATCGGCGCTGTTTTTTCCGTTTCCGCCAAAACAGTCCATGATGTCAAAACGCGCTTTTCGTCTATCACCAAATGCCGCTCTGAAATTCTGTTCTGCAGAGGCCACTGCCATGTATGATTCATCGATAAAAACTAACTCGCAATCTGGCGAGCGATCCGCTGCGATCAAGCCGACGACGCCATTCCCACAACCTAAATCGACAATCGTTTTTTCTCCTTCTATTTCGGGTATATGCTCCAGAAAAAATCGTGTGCCAATATCCAGGCTTTGCTGAGAAAAGACGCTGGAATGATTAAAGACCTGATAATCTGTACCTTCAAGCAGGTAACTTTTTGGGTATGGGTTTTGACCGACATGAAGAGAGGTATCGAGTTCAGAGAAAATCAATCGTGCTTTTTTGCGAGCCAGCGATGTACGCGTGGATCCAATAATTTTTTCGAAAAGTTTAAGAGTAGATGTGTGAATGCCTTTCACCATCCCCGCACCGATAACAATTGAATCCACATTTAGGTGAGGCTGCAATCGAATTAATTGATCTTCAAGCAACGCGAGGCTTTTCGGGATTTTGATAATAACGACATCAAACTTTCCCAATAAAGGTTCAAGACTACCTGCCAGCGTCACGTAATCGCCAGGCAGGTTGTTATCAGCGAGATTCGCCAAAACACCTTGATGCGCTAAATATGAATCTGACTGCATCAAGGGCTTATATTCCGATAAAGAGACAGATAGCGCGCCGAAACTATCATTAATGATCAAGAGTGAACGAGAATCATCAACAATATTTTGCTCGGCGAGATAATCTAACACATACTCATCGGCAGCATCCCAAGCTCTTAACGTTTCATTTTTGCGCTTTGGAAAACGGGAAAGTAAAAACTCCCCCTGCGTTACATTTAATATATCTGCCAAGGAATACCTCTTTTAACTAATTTCTCATCTGCAATGAGAGATTATATCCCGGATAGCTCACTCAACTGTAAATTTCTTTCCTCGGTTATGCGCTGCATCAAAATCCTGCACCGGGCCGACAGGAATGATACGTGTTGGGTTAATGCTCTCGTGGCTCCAATAGTAGTGCGTTTTGATATGATCCATGTTCACTGTTTCCGCGATACCTGGGTGCTGATATAGCTCACGCAAATAGTTAGACAAGTTGGGATAATCAGCAATTCGCCGCAAATTACATTTGAAATGCCCAACATATACTGCATCAAACCTGATCAGGGTTGGGAACAGACGCCAATCAGCTTCAGTGATTTGCTCACCAACTAAATAACGTTGTTTATCAAGTATTGCCTCCAATTGATCCAACGCATTAAACAAGTGGGTAAATGCTTTTTCATAGGCCTGCTGTGATCGAGCAAATCCTGTTTTATAAACACCATTATTTATATTGTCGTAAACCAAGGTATTGATCTGTTCAATTTCATCTTCCAACACTTCAGGAAAAAAATCATCCTTAACATCGGTAAATGCATTGAACGAGGAATTAAGCATTCTGATAATTTCAGAAGATTCGTTATTGACTATTGTATTGAGTTTTTTATCCCACAAAACGGGCACTGTGACCACACCGCCATATTGAGGCGCCACTTTGTAATATAGCTCGTAGAGAAATTCTGCATTGAAAAGCTGATCACCCGTCGCTCCCGGATATTCATCAAAATCCCAGCTCTCATGTCCCATTTTCGGATTAACAACAGAGACACTGATAATCTCTTCAAGCTTTTTAAGTTTGCGAAAAATTAACGTACGGTGAGCCCAAGGGCACGCATAGGAAACGATAAGGTGATATCTGCCGGCTTCTGCTTCAAAACCACCACTGCCAGTTTTTCCTGCGGAACCATCGGGGGTTATCCAATTTCTGAACTGAGAATCCCAACGAATGAATTCTCCTTTTTCAACGGGGAAATCTAGCTGATCTCGTAACAGCTCTTTCGCTCGACTATTTGTCATATCGCTCTCCAATTAGTTAATCAATCTCACCAAAATATTATTACTCAAACATTAGTGTGCAATATTGGTTTTATTGAGCATTAAGGACAAGATTTTCGATGGATTAGCATCCGTTTTGAAAAATCCTTTATTGAAATGAGGAGGGGGGAGAGGTAAAAACAGGAGTGAAAAAACTTCCTCCCCCGCTAATTGCCGAGAAGGAAGTTTTTGATCATATTAACGCGTTGCTTCAACTTCTAATTGAATGCTAATTTCATCGCCAATTGCGGGCAAACCATACTTCATCCCGAAATCCGAGCGCTTAACCTTAGTCGTTGCGTCAAAGCCACAAACTTCAGTAATTTTTTTATTAAAAGGATGTTTGCCACAGTTAATGCTGTCCACATCAAGATCAACCGATTTTGTCACACCCATTATTGTTAAATCGCCGGTAATGGTCGCACTTTTTTTACCGTTAAATTTAACATTTGTTGATTTAAACGTCATTGTAGGAAATTCAACAACGTTGAAAAAATCTGGTGAACGCAGATGATCATCACGTTTTTTAAAGCCCGTGTTAATCGATTTTGTCTCAATTGTCACTTCAACAGAGCCAGTGCCTTTTTCCAAGTCCATTTCCATCGATCCTTTAGAACTCTGAAACTGGCCATGCATCGTTGAAAACCCCAAATGACTAACCGTAAAATTTGGATAGGTATGTGTAGGGTCAATTTTATAACTTGCAGCAAAAGCCATATTTATTGGTAGTACAACAGCCAAACATCCTAGTAATAACTTCTTCATTATTTTCTCCTGATTAATAAAGACCAACTCGTAATTCTAACTAAACTCATCATTAATGACTTCAGAATGAGCTTATTAATTCAATATTTTTCCAGCCCGGATATATTATTTGTTATGGCTTCCATCACAAAAAGGGGTATTACTACTTTTGCCACAACCACAAACATATATATTCCCATCTTTTTCTGGCGTATGAGCCAATGGCTCGATCCCAGTCCCGCTATGAGCACCACTACAAAACGGTGGGTTTGTTGATTTGCCACATTGACAAAGATAGACAGTTTCACCCTCCTTTCCAGGTATTGAATAGGGACTCCCTAGATCGTACATCGCCATTAATTTCCTCCTGTGGAATTTTCACCCATCAACAAAATATCTCTCCACAAAGTGATTTTCCTTGTAGAAACTCGTTAATGATGGGTATAGCTGATAAAGTTATTCATAATTTCTGAATAATAACTACAATATAGGTCAAGAAATTAAAGATTCCAATTAGAAATACTTGAAAAACTCATTCGAATAATCCGAAAAAGATCAGTTGAGAGGAGAATTAGAGTGTAAGATATTGGTTTCAGATTATTTTCAAAAAATCTTAGCTTCACCAATAGGTTAAGCGAGCATTTTTTGGGAATGAGATGGAATCAAGAGCTTGCACTATAAACTCCGGTTTAACTGATTTTTTTTGGATAATCTGAACATGCGATTACAACACCATATTGATGCCCTACTCGTACTTGATGCCATTGATCGTCGCGGTAGCTTTGCCTCTGCAGCAGAAGAGCTTCATCGAGCAACTTCTTCGGTGACTTATGCTATTCAGAAGCTGGAAGAGGCGCTGGATGTAAAGTTATTTGATCGTAAAGGTCATCGCTCTATATTAACCTCTGCTGGGGAGGAGTTATTACGTGATGGTCGTTTACTTATTAACTCCATTCAAAATATCGAACATAGCGTAAAACTAATCGCCTCCGGCTGGGAGGCTGAACTACGAATCGCCATCAACGATATTGTCCCCCACCATCACGTATTAAACGTTCTCGAAGAATTTTATAACGAAACACCTCAAAACACTCGCATTCGCCTTATCTCAGAAACGTTCCTTGGTCCTTGGGATGCGTTGATCTCAGGTAGAGCCGATTTCGCGATTGGAATACCAAGCGACGTTTTAACAACAAATAATTTTCACTCACACCCACTAGGACTAGTAGAGTTTGTATTTGTCGTAGCTTCACACCATCCTCTTGCTGATCATTACACTCCTATTGGCGCTGATATTTTGAGAAACTTTCGTGCAATAGCAGCCGCTGACAGTAGTCGTGTATTACAACCAAGAACATTCGGATTAATCCAGGACCAGCCTGTTTTAACAGTGCCCAATCAACTGGTGAAATACCAGGCAATCAAAAAAGGTATGGGTGTAGGCCACCTCCCTCGACACATGATTGAAAAAGATCTAAATGAGGGAGTTTTATTAATGAAAAACCTTGAGATGGATAATGATACTAAACATATTCTACGTTTTGCATGGCCATCGGCACAAAAGGGGAAAGCTTCGCAATGGCTAAGAAACAGACTATCCAATGAAGAAGAACCTATCCCATGGTTTTCCACAACCGTATAAAAAGCAAGCTCTATGAGCATCTGTTTGATGTATAATTGGCCCGATGATTTGAAGATAAAAAAATATTGAGGATATGCCAGTGAAATTGAGCATTTCGGAATTTAGAGACCTTAAACATAAAAGTATTACCCTACTGGGCATGTCTGGCGTTGGGAAAACACGTTTATCAGACATTTTAATGAAAGGGGACTGGTTTCACTATTCTGGCGATTATCGCATAGGCACACGTTATCTGGATGAAGCAATTCTGGATAATATTAAACTACAGGCCATGCAGATTCCCTTTCTTCGAGATTTGTTGCGCACTGATTCTATTTATATCCAAAATAATCTTAGCGTGAACAATCTGTCGCCTGTGTCGAGCTTTTTGGGCAAACTTGGCAATCCCGAATTGGGCGGTCTTCCTCTCGATGTTTTTAAGCGCCGACAAAATTTGCATTGCCAGGCAGAAATAGCAACCATGAAAGATGTCCCTGAATTCATTAACAAAGCGCATAAAATTTATGGCTATAACAACTTTATCAACGATGCAGGTGGCAGCTTATGCGAATTGGATGATAAAAGTGTTATGGAACTGCTCTCAAAACACACACTCGTATTGTATATACAAGCTAGCGAAACCGATGAGCAGGCCTTAATTAAACGAGCCTTGAGTGATCCAAAACCACTCTATTACCGAGAGCAATTCTTTCAAGAGCAACTATCTATATATATGAAAGAAAACAATCTGGAATATGTTGCGTTAATTAATCCAGATGAATTCGTCCGCTGGATCTTTCCACGCCTGTTTTATTCAAGAATTCCGCGCTATGAAGCAATTGCAAAAGAATACGGATATACCGTGACAACAGAAGAAGTCGGCAAAGTAACCGACGAAAAGAGTTTTTTACATATGATTGAAACCGCCATTGAGCGCCAGTCATAAGGATAGAGATTTTATATGCCACTAGTTGCCCACTCGTCATTACCTACTTTTGAGCGCCTTAAAGAAGAAGGTGAAACGATAATCACAAATGATTTCGCCATTCATCAAGATATTCGCGAACTTCACATAGGATTGCTCAATATGATGCCTGATGCCGCACTCACCGCAACAGAGCGTCAGTTTTTCCGTTTGATTGGGGAAAGTAATCAAATAGCACAGTTCTATGTCCACCCGTTTACACTTTCTGAGCTAGAGAGGGGGGAAACTGCTGCTAAGCATATTGAACAGTATTATGAGTCTTTCGAAGAAATTAAAGCGCAAGGATTGGATGCGCTTATCATTACCGGCGCTAACGTTTCTCAACCTGACCTTTCCTTAGAGCCGTTTTGGGAGCCATTGATAGAAGTTGTAGACTGGGCTTACGAAAATGTTCCATCAACGCTTTGTTCCTGCCTGGCTACACATGCGGTGATGCAGTTTAGATATGGCCAAAAACGTCAACGTTTACCGGAAAAACGCTGGGGGGTATTTCAACATCGTGTCAAAGAGCGAAATCATCCGCTAGTTAATGGCGTTAACACTTTGTTTGATGTGCCACACTCACGTTTTAACCAAATATCACGTGAGCAGTTCGAGGCCGCTGGCTTACATGTTCTCGCAGAAAGTGAAGAAGCCGGTGTTCATATCGCGATTAGTGAAGATCAATTTCGTATCGTCTTTTTCCAAGGCCATCCTGAATACGATATGATTAGCTTGCTCAAAGAGTACAAGCGGGAGGTAGGACTCTATACAAGTCGAAAACGAGATAGCTATCCCCCGTTTCCCGAGAACTACTTCAATTTACAAACGCAGGCAATATTTAACGAATATCAGATAAAGGTAGACGAAGCGCTTGAAAAAAATATTGAGCCACCAGATTTTCCTGAATACCTCACTGAAGAGCATTTAGATAACACATGGCATGATACTGCAGAAGCAGTATTAAACAATTGGATTGGGAAAATATATCAAGTAACGAACAACGATAGACGGAAACTCTTTATGGAGTATGTTGATCCCCTAGATCCCCTCGGGCTTGAGATATAAGCACCTATACCCACCTACAAAAAGTAATAAAAGGATTAGGGAGAAAACATAAACGTATTTACTGAGCTCTTTAGTTTTTGCAAAGGACTATAAACAAGAACTACAGAGTCGGCAATCTAACGTTAATGACTTTCCTCCCACTTCCTAAAAACTTATGCGACTGCAGGTTTTTTAGCGTGCAATCCACATTCTTTGCTTTCTGGTGACTCCCACCACCAGCGACCTGCACGCAAATCTTCACCAACAGAAATTGCTCGGGTACATGGTGCACAGCCAATACTTGGGAAGCCTTGATCATGAAGCGTGTTGTATGGAACTTCGTTCGCTTTAATGTAATCCCACACTTCTTCCTCAGACCAATCGAGTAACGGATTACATTTTTGAACTTTAAAATGGTCATCCCACTCAAAAACTTGCATATCTGTACGTGTGACAGCTTGTTGTGCTCTTAAACCCGTTATCCACACTTCCTGACCTGCCAAGGCACGTTTGAGTGGCTCAATTTTTCTAACGTTGCAGCATTTTTTTCTATTTTCGACACTTTGGTAAAATGCATTAGGACCCAACTCATTAAGATAAACTTCCAATTCAGAGGCATCTGGTGCATAAACTTTAAGATCGAGCGAATAGTGGTCCATCGTTTTTTGCATCAATTGATAGGTTTCTTCATTCAAACGTCCGGTATCAAGTGTAAAAATCGTGATTGGCAATTTATTTCTAGCAATAACATCCGTAATCACCATGTCTTCCGCACCTAAGCTGGTAGAAAAACTAGTGGCTTTACCACTATCTGCGACTTCTTTTAGGACGTTAAGTAATTGCGTTGCTTTATCTACATTTTCCATACTGCTACCTTTACTTTAAAAAAACAAACGATACTGCTATCTACGTGAGCATGTTTAGTGTATTTCTTATACTCTGTAGTTTAAGTTGACATTCGCAAGGCATGTATTTTGAAATTCAATCTTACTTAGAATGCCTGCGATAAAAGCAATAGTGACTTTTCTTGTTGGAATATAACGGCCGACTGATATAAAATGAAATAATAAAAGGTTATTTGATTATATATTTGTTCATATATAGGGATGTTCTGATGAACTTGAAGCAGCTACAACTTGTCTGTGAAATGGTAAAAAATGGCTACAACGTTTCACGCACAGCGGAAGCGCTTTTTAGCACCCAACCTGGAATCAGCACACAACTTAAATCATTAGAAGATGAGCTAAATGTTAAGTTGTTTAAGCGAAAAGGGAAAAGAATCACAGGCTTATCTGAAGCCGGAGAAAGAGTACTAATTCTCGCTGAGGATACACTGCACAATATTAAAACCATTAAGCAAATCGGATTAGAGCACTCCTCCAAAGATAGCGGACATCTTTCCATCGCAACAACGCATACTCAGGCCCGCTATGCGCTACCTAGAGTCATTAAAAAATTCGCTGAAAACTACCCTAATGTGAAATTGCAAATACACCAGGGCAACCCTATTCAAATATCTGAAATGGTGATACATGGAGAAGCTGATTTCGCGATTGCTACCGAAAGTATAGCCCAAAATGAAAAACTTGCGACACTACCCGTTTATAAGTGGAACAGATGTATCATTGCTCCTAAGAATCATCCAATACTCGAAATTGAAAGACCGACACTTGTGGATATCTCGAAATACCCTATAGTTACTTATGACAGCGCATTTACCGGAAGATCAATTATAGATAACGCGTTTTCCCAGGAAAATCTGACACCTAATATTGTTCTTACCGCCATAGACTCTGATGTCATAAAAACTTATGTGAATATTGGATTGGGCATAGGTCTTTTGGCAAATATGGCATATGACGAAGACCAGGATAAAAATTTGGGGAGAATTGATGCCAGCCACTTATTCAACGACAGCACAACCTGCATTGGCTTCAGAAAAGGACAATTTATACGCGAGTATATGTATGATTTTTTGGAGTGGTTTTCCAGCGATTTAACTCGCGATGTTGTTATTAAAGCTAATCAACCGTAGACACAGACTAATGACTTACCTGCACTCTCTAAGAACAAATCGAGCTAACGTGCTTTGTTTATTTATCGCCTGCTTGCTGCTCACGTCTTGCATTAATGTTCAGCACTCGCCGAATGAAGCGGCGAAACATATTAATTTCCTCATTGACACAGATAAAGAATCACCACACACCTACGGTGAAGACGGCAGCGCTTGGCAAATTACAACCAATCTGATTGAAACAAAAGAAGTCCCTAAAACTTTTTTTTATAATTTCACTATTCAATCACTCAATGATGAGTTCAAGGTTTCTAACATTAAGTCTAAATATGGAGAGTATGGGAAGTGGCGAACGCTGGAAATCGAAAAATTTATTAATTTAAAAATTGGCGAACGTTTTGCCAAACAACAGACGTTACAAAAAGTCCCTATCACTATTTTAAAAACGGGCAATGCTCATATGCAAGTTTTCGAAATTACACTTGCTCCTAAAAACAAAGATGACGTGTCTCTCGCTCTGGTTTTTGGGGTGAATAAGTGTATCTCCAAAAAAGATAAAGAAGCTCTCTGCTTTTGATAAGTTGATTTTTATAATGCCTCAAAAATATCCATAGTACAGTCGGAAATTTTTACAGCTCAAGCGTTGTATTGACGTTCATTACTAACAACAAATAATACAACCTATTGAATAATATATTGATATACGAAAAACTCAAGCATTGGCACCAATACTGCTGAATACCCTATATTCTATTGTAAATCCTCATTTCAACTGCTCCAAAGGAAAACAGATTTATATCAACAGAACAAAATAACAAACGGACTGGCTATCCTCAATCCTCTCCCCGAGTATGCGCCAAACCACGATAATAAATTAAATCTGTTTTTCAATAAAAAAAAGCCCTATCTACAGGGCTTTTTTCTTTTCCAACAATTTTTTTTGGTTAAATAACTTTTACTAAGTGATAATTCTTTTTACCTTTTCTTAGCACAATAAATTGTTCGTCGATTGCATCGGTTAATGTGATTTTACGATCAATGTCAGCACATTTTACATTATTTATAGCAATGCCATTTCCTTGTATCGAACGTCTGGCTTCGCCTTTAGATTTAACAATACCCGCATCGGCTACCAGATCGATATAACTACAACCCTCATTCTGCAAGCTCACTTGAGGAATTTCAGTAGAAGGAACATCGCTAAAAATATCCGCAATATCTGACGCAGAGAGGCCTTCCATTTCACCACCGAATAACACTTTCGACGCCGCAAGTGCGCGAGCAAGCGCCGCTTCGTCGTGGACGATAACTGTCATCGCTTCTGCCAACGCACGCTGTGCGTCGCGCTGTTCCGGGTGCTCTTGCATGGCAGTTTCCAGCGCATTAACTTCATCTTCTGTCATCCAGGTAAAATACTTTAAATAGGTAATGACATCTCTATCATCGGTATTCAACCAATATTGGTAAAACTGATAAGGCGATGTTTTGTTGGGATCCAGCCAAATTGTTCCTGATTCCGTTTTACCAAACTTCGTTCCATCAGCTTTTGTAATTAGCGGAAACACAACGCCGTGTGTCTTTTTGCCGCGCATGCGCCGAACCATCTCCATACCAGTGGTAATATTACCCCATTGATCACTGCCACCGGCTTGCACAGTACAATCATGATGATCAAAAAGATGAAGAAAATCATATCCTTGAAGCAACATATAGCTAAACTCTGTATATGAGATTCCATCCTCTCGTTCGATACGCGATTTCACCGAATCCTTAGCAGTCATGTAATTAACCGTGAAGTGCTTGCCGACATCGCGAAGAAACTCCATCATGGTCATTGGCAATAGCCAGTCCCCATTATTTAATAGCTTTGCAGGATTACCTTCCCTATCAAAATCTAAAAAGCTCGCGAGCTGCTTTTTGATGGCATCAACATTTGCATCAACATCTTCTTTCGTTAATAGTTTTCGCTCAGCTGTTTTGCCGCTGGGATCACCGATCATTCCTGTTCCACCACCCGCCATGGCAATCGGTGTATGGCCAAATTTTTGTAAGCGCGCCAATCCCATTAGCGGGACAAGACTACCGACATGCAAACTGTCACCTGTTGGATCAAACCCAACATAGACAGTGACACTCTCTTTTGAAATAGTTTCTTCCAGGCCTTCAGTTGCATCGTATAGCAAGCCGCGCCATCTTAATTCGTCTAACACATTGTTCATTTTATTACCAAATATTTAGTAGAATCGAGCCTCGCCTTCAGGGCGAGTTTTAAATCGTTTGTAACTCCATTGATACTGCTGAGGATAAGCGCGAATATAACTCTCTACTCCCTCATTTAATGCCGCTAATGAAATACTGAGATCTTTGTTACAGACTTCTTCAAGAGGTGCCTGTATATGCATCATATAACCACCACTTTTTGGGAGCCGTTCTGCAAAACAGACAATAACTGCAGCGCCTGTTTTTTGCGCCAAGCGCGAAACCAATGTCATGGTATTAGCCTGGACATTGAAAAATGGGGAGAATGCTCCACCAACCGGACCAGGGTCCTGGTCGGGCAATATGCCTAGCATTTCACCTTTTTTCAAGGCTTTCAGCAGACCTCTCACACCTGCTGCATCAGTGGGTACCAGATTTACGCCAAATCGAGTTCGACCTTGAATGATAATATCTTCTAGAGATGACAATTGTGGCGGGCGATAAAGTGTTGTCATCGGGTAATATATCGACAAGTATAATCCCATGATTTCCCATGCGCCTAAGTGTGGAGTTAAGCAAATAACTCCCTTACCTTCCTTAATCGCCGCGTCAATGTGCTCAATACCTTCCACACCCTTAACTAAACCAAGTATTTCCTCTTTTGAAGCTGTCCAAAGTAACGGTATCTCAGCGGCAGCTCTTCCTAATTCATAAAAACTTTCTTTGCTGATATTTTGCTGGTCGTGGAGCTTTAATTCTGGAAAACAGACACTAACATTGGTCTCTGTTGTCTTCCGTAATTCACCATGGCTCGCCCATATGGCCCAACCAATAAAATTCCCGAGGATGTAGGTAACAGATCTCGGCAGATAACGAAAAAGACGAAATAAAAATTTAATCACCGGCTCACGATAGCGTCTTCGCAATCGACGTAGTATGACTCTCAAATCCATTAAATTGATTATACTCTAAACGATCAATTCCATATTATAACAAGAGTTAAGCTTCAGCTGCTTACGATTATCCGATGTCGATATGTACTGTTATCCTCAGTAACCACGAGCTGTTTGCAATTTAGCCGATATCAGGAATTAATCCTTTCCTATTCTCATAGAAAATAAGTTGTTAGAAGATACTAGCAAAGCTGTTTATAATAAGCGGCTTAATTGGCAGCACTTTCACCGTTTTTCCAAGCTGAATCAGCTCAATAAATAAAACTGCTTCAATTTGTAATATAACCCGGATAATTCATGAAATATCCGGGATAAACACTTTAAACATCAAATAATAAAAATCTTCTTCGCGACAACACAGAGATAACCATGACAAATTCAACAACACTTCTAACAAACGCACTGCAAGAACGAATTCTGGTTTTAGACGGCGCAATGGGTACCATGATTCAGCGTTATAAGTTGAAAGAGGCAGATTATCGTGGTGAGCGTTTTGCCGATTGGTCATCAGACCTACAGGGAAATAACGACCTACTAGTACTTACTCAACCCGACATCATCAGAGCAATCCATACTGAATATTTGGAAGCTGGTGCGGATATTATAGAAACCAATACATTTGGCGCTAACGCAACGACTTTGCATGATTATGGAATGGGAAGCTTAAATTATGAACTCAATGTTGCTGGGGCCAAAGTTGCGCGCGAAGCTTGTGATGCTATCGCAACGCCGGAAAAACCGCGCTTTGTCGCTGGTGTTCTTGGGCCGACCAGCCAAACTTGTTCAATTTCACCAGATGTCAATGACCCGGCTGCTCGTAAAATCACCTTTGATCAACTTGTGACAGATTATTCGGAAGCAACTCGCGGATTAATTGACGGTGGTTCGGACATTATCCTCATTGAAACCATCTTTGATACACTCAATGCAAAAGCTGCTATTTTTGCCGTAAAATCAGTGTTTGAAGAACGAGATATTGAGCTACCAATCATGATCTCGGGCACAATTACCGATGCCTCAGGACGTACATTGACAGGACAGGTAACAGAAGCGTTCTACAACTCATTAGCCCATGCAAACCCAATATCCATTGGATTGAACTGTGCATTGGGTGCTGAAGAATTACGTCAATATGTCGAAGAACTTTCTCGCGTCGCTAACTGCTATGTTAGCGCTCATCCGAATGCCGGTTTACCCAATCCACTTGCTGAAACTGGATATGACGATACACCTGAGAATATGGCGGGACATATCAAGGAGTGGGCGGAAAGTGGTTTCCTAAATATAATTGGTGGTTGCTGCGGCACCTCACCGGGGTTTATTAAAGCCATTGCTGAAACGGTAAAAAACTTTCCACCTCGTCAAATCCCGGATATTTCAATTGAGTGTCGCTTATCGGGCTTGGAGCCCTTTAATATTGGTGAAGATTCACTCTTCGTTAATGTTGGTGAACGTGCGAATGTTACTGGCTCTGCAAAGTTTAAACGACTAATCCTCGATGGTAAATTTGATGAAGCATTGGATGTTTGCCGCGAACAGGTAGAAAACGGTGCTCAGGTAATTGATATAAACATGGACGAAGCCATGCTTGATGGTAAAGCTTCCATGATTCACTATCTCAATCTTGTCGCTTCTGAACCCGATATTTCAAAAGTACCAGTGATGGTTGACTCATCTAAATGGGAAATTATCGAAGCGGGCTTAAAATGCATCCAGGGCAAAGGTATCGTCAACTCGATTTCGATGAAAGAAGGGAAAGCGCAATTCATCGAACACGCAAAACTGATAAAAAAATATGGCGCTGCAACAGTTGTTATGGCTTTCGATGAAAAAGGCCAGGCTGATACGTTCGAACGAAAAATTGAGATCTGTAAAAACTCCTACGATATCCTGGTTAACGAAGTTGGTTTCCCACCTGAGGACATCATCTTCGATCCAAACATCTTTGCTGTGGCGACAGGTATCGAAGAACATAACAATTACGCAGTCGATTTTATCCAGGCGACACGTTGGATTAAGCAAAATCTACCCTATGCAAAAGTATCTGGCGGCGTTTCCAACGTTTCATTCTCCTTCCGCGGAAATAACCCAGTGCGTGAAGCCATCCATGCTGTATTCCTTTATCACTGCATAAAAGAAGGTATGGATATGGGTATCGTCAACGCCAGCCAATTGGCGATTTATGATGATCTACCTGAAGAATTACGCGAACGTGTAGAAGATGTAGTGCTCAATCGCCGTGATGACGCCACCGATCGCCTACTCGAAGTTGCTGACAAATATAAAGGCGATGGCGTTCAAGCGAAAAAAGAAGATCTTGAGTGGCGCTCATGGCCTGTCGGCAAACGTATCGAACACGCCATGGTGAAAGGTGTTGATACTTTTGTGGTGGAAGATACCGAAGAAGCCCGTCAGTCTTTTGATAGACCCATTCAAGTTATTGAAGGGCCATTAATGGATGGCATGAATACGGTTGGCGATCTATTCGGTGCAGGAAAAATGTTCCTACCACAAGTTGTCAAGTCTGCACGTGTTATGAAAAAAGCGGTTGCCCATTTAATCCCTTTTATTGAAGCAGAAAAAGCAGAGGGCGCGTCTAAAAGTAACGGAAAAATACTCATGGCCACTGTAAAAGGTGATGTACATGATATTGGCAAAAACATCGTTGGCGTTGTTCTGCAATGTAATAACTTTGAGGTTTTCGATATTGGCGTTATGGTTCCTACTGCAACTATTCTTGAAGAAGCAAAGAAACATAATGTTGACGTCATTGGCTTGTCAGGCTTGATTACACCCTCTCTTGAAGAGATGGCGCATATTGCGAAAGAGATGAAGCGTCTCGATATGAATCTTCCTGTCATGATTGGCGGTGCAACAACGTCAAAAGCACATACCGCTGTTAAAATTGCACCGGAATACGACAACCCCATCGTTTGGGTAAAAGATGCATCTCGTGCAGTTGGTGTTGCGCAGAGTTTAATTTCCCCCGAATTGCGTGGAAAATTTGTCGCTGATCTAAATACCGATTATGACGCTGTACGTGAACGCTTTGCCAGCCGTCAAAAAGAAACCAAGTGGTTGACCATAGAAGCAGCTCGCGCCAACAAAACACAAATCGACTGGGAAAACTATAAACCAACCACGCCAAAATTTATTGGCACAAAAGTATTTGATGATTATCCATTAGCTGAAATAGTAGATTACATCGACTGGACTCCTTTCTTCCATAGCTGGGAATTAAAAGGTTCCTATCCCAAAATATTTGATGATGCAGAAAAAGGTGAAGAAGCAAGAAAACTTTTTGCTGATGCCCAGGCTATGCTGAAACAAATTATTGATGAAAAGTGGTTAAGTGCAAAAGCCATTATTGGCCTCTATCCAGCAAACAGTGTTGGAGATGATATCGAAGTTTTTGCCGATGAATCTCGAGAAAAGGTCATCACTAAATTTCATAACTTGCGCCAACAACAGGAAAAACCGAAAGGAAAACCGAATCGTTGCTTAAGCGACTTTATTGCGCCAAAAGAATCTGGCGTTAATGATTATATTGGCGCATTTGCAGTTACTGCGGGAATAGGCATTGACGAGCGTGTTGCTGAATTCGAAAAAAATCATGATGATTACCGATCAATCATGTTGAAAGCACTTGCTGACCGACTCGCTGAGGCTTTCGCTGAACTCATGCATTATCGAGTTCGCACCGAGTTTTGGGGTTATGCATCTGACGAATCACTCAGCAAAGACCAAATTATTAAAGAAGAGTACAAAGGTATTCGCCCAGCGGCAGGTTATCCTGCCTGCCCAGATCACACAGAGAAAGATTTGATTTGGGATTTGATGGATGTCAAAAACAATACTGGAATCTGGCTGACAGAATCAAAAGCAATGGTTCCTACAGCTGCGGTGAGCGGTATTTATTATGGACACCCAAAAGCGAGTTATTTTGCAGTTGGGAAAATTAATAAAGATCAAGTTGCTGACTATTCCAAACGCAAGAATATGAGCCTGGATGAGACGAAGTACTGGCTCGCCCCAAATTTGGGATATTAAAGCATTTTACAGCACCCAAAATAGTGCAAAAACAAGTATTCCCACTAAATTAGTAAGAATCTTTTTCTTACAGCAAATTTTCCGGTATATTACATAGCTGAAGTATTTATCCCACGTAAAAGGAAATAAACATGAACGTTGATCAACATTTAAAAGTAGCAACATGGCACATCGAACAAGCTCGTTTACACGCAACCAAAGAACACGCTTGTGGCTGCCCAATTACTCCTGAATACAAAAAGATCATTGACGAAGTAGAAAGCGGTAAAATCATGGAAGAGCTAGTTTGTAGCACTGAAAAATAAATACCAGCTACGTTCCTTATCAAAGCATAAAAAAGCCGCTCAACAGAGCGGCTTTTTTATGCTTAGGAAATCAGATATTTTATACTAATCACTTAATACGAGTGCCTGTGGAGCAGAAAAATTGAGTGCTGCTTGTTGCTTATCGGTTAACTCATACGCAAACTCTACTCGTCGGTTTGAACTCCAGGCTTCTTCATCTTTACCTAACACTTCAGGTTGAGATTCTCCATAACTCATAATCCTCATTTGACGAGCACTGACACCTTGCTTGAGCAATGTATTCATCACCGTAAATGCACGGTTCTGCCCCAAGGTTTTATTATATTCAGCAGATCCTCTTTCGTCTGCATGTCCTTCCAACACCAAAATCTGATCAGGATTATCGATCAGAAATAATGCATGAGTATCGATTAAGCCAAGTTCAGTTGATTCAATTTTTGAAGAGTCATAGTTAAAATAAACCGTAACTGATTCGAGCGGAGGCAAATTTATCCGTTCTTGCGGGATATCCGGAATCGCTTGAACAACTGCAGGGGCAATTTGCTCAACAACCACAACTTTTTCTTCTTCAACTGGAATCTGCTTGTTGCTCGTACACCCTGTTGCCAACAGAAATGTAGAAGAAATAAACAGCGCGCTTAATTCTACTCTATTCATAATTTTGCTTCTCCGTTTATCCAATAGCGCAATAATTGCGCAATAACTTTTGTGATAAAATGCTTCAGCATTCTCCGACATGCTAGAACTAAAACCATTCAATAGATTGATTTTAAATATAGACGGAAACTCTGCATGTACTGGAGCCTGTCGAACTCATAAAAATGAGAATAATCAATGCATGTAAAAATAATGTAAATTTTTAACTGCATTAATACTGCAAACCTAAAAACTTATAGGGAAGTGTGTGCCATACTTAAGCGCACAATTTAATTTCGAAGAAATCTAAATAATATGTGAAAATGTATTTATTACTCAGCGAAATATATTAATTTACGGTTGGCGCATTAATCACACAATACAAACCAATATGAATTCTCGGATACCTATAAATTCAGTGATAAAAAAGACGATTCACCTAACGAAAGTTCTTAGCTTTATTCTCTTTATCAGCTTCAGCCAAGCGAGTTACTCCGCTCTAAGCCATGACCAGGCTTTAATATGGAAGTCTTTACATAGCGATTATTTCAATATTCATTTCCATAATAACGAATATGAAATAGCTCAAAAAACACTAAATATCTCTGAAAATACGCTCCTTAGATTACAAAATGTATTTGCTTGGATTCCATCTCACCCTATAGATATCATCGTGAGCGATGAAAAAGATATCGCACCGAAAGAGATCTTAAACATTCCTCCCAAATTACAATTTACTCTGCATCTCACCGCACCCGAACAATTTTCAGACTTTGATAATTGGCTGCAGCAGACCATTACACAAAAATTAACGCAAATAATCCACCAGGATAAATCATCTAAATCACCCTTAAAACTGAGAAATACATTTGGCCGTCACCCATTATTATTTCCCAACTTTTATCAACCAAATTGGCTTAAAGCTGGTCTCCCAATCTATCTTGAAGTCGATAAAATCAATGGGACAGGCGAAGGTCAAAGCAGTTTGTTTGAAATGATGATGCGCATGGAGGTTATAAAAGGCCTTAAATCCCTTGAACAAATTAACATCAGCAACTCAATTTGGCCGGCTGATCAGACGCATAAGTTATATGGTTATTTTTTCTATCAGTTTTTAGAGACAAAATACAGCAAACAAGCTGTTTATAAATTCATTGATGATTACAGCCAAAACATCATTCCTTTTAGAGTTGATCACAGCACAATTCAAACCTTCAATAAGACAATGCGAGAGCTTTGGGATGAGTATATTCAATATATCCAAGAAATTTTTGACACTCAAACCAATGATATTCTTCAAGCAAAAGCGACCGTTGGTTCACAAATAACTTACGATGGTTATTTCAAGATTTTCGCCAAACCAATAGACGATTTAAATTTGTTAATCGCACAATATGATGGAGCAAACCGTCCCGAAGTATTAATAAAAAATGTCAATACAGGCTCTTCTCTTTTCATATCTAACATTGAAGCAGATGCTCAAGTTGATGTTGATGCATATGCGGGAGTCGTGGTTTCGCAAGTGGAAGCATATCGAAATACAAATCAGTTCAAAGATCTTTATCACATTGACATACACACAAAAGAAATAAAACGCCTCACACGTGGTGATAGATACATTAGAACCACCTGGCACCCAGATGGGGAACAGATGATAGCTGTCCATACTAAATTAGGCAGAAATACTCTGGTCCTACTAAATCAAAGCGGTCGACTTGTTGATTTGTTATGGGAAGGAAAAGAAGGCGAGTATATTGGAGGAATAAACTGGTCGCCTGATGGCCTAAAGCTAGCCGCTTCAATAAAGCGCAATAATACATCCTGGCAAATAGAAGAGTTTGATATCAACAAAAGACGATGGACTAAACTAACATACACCAGTGATGTAGAAGCACAACCACATTATAGTAAAGATGGAAAATCCATTTTTTTTACTGCCGATTACATGGGTGTTTTTAACATCCGAAGACTTGATTTAGACACTAAAAATACTACAACATTGACCAATGTAATTGGTGGCGCATTTTCTCCTCAACCGGGTAATAACAACGATCTTTACTATATCGGCTATACAGAAAAGGGTTATGACATTTTTCATTTAGCGAAAATACAAGACTTAAAGATTGATACAATCACAAAAAATATCGTCAAAGAAAATAAAGCACCGACCGAAAACAGCATACAATTCGAAACAACAGAATATTCTGCGTTGAGATATATATTGCCAAAATGGTGGAGTCCTACACTTCAGATAGACTCTGAAAGCACAAAATTAGGTTTATACACAACAGCATCAGACCCACTAAAGCGCCACAGTTATGATGCACTACTAAGCTTTGACTTTGACTCATCAACAGCTTCTGGAGAATTAAACTACAGATACGACCGCTGGTTCCCTTTAATACAAGTCTATTTATCTAATGATAACCGAAACGATTTCCGCCAAAAAGTCTATCAGAGTGAAGTGTTAGCGCCCTTAATTTCAGTTACCGGAAAATGGTTTCTCGGTTTTTCCTATGCGTTAGATGAAATCTATGAAAAAGATTCACTCGATCAAACAAAAAAAGTTTTAAAAAATAATCCATCAACTGGGCTTGGGCTGATATACGATTCTAGAAAACGCAATTTAATTTCTAACAGTCTTAGTGATGGAAGACTCCTCACGTTAGTTGCAGAAACAAGCAATATATCCAATAGCGACTATCATGGGCAGGCATTAATTGGAAAATGGCAGGAATATATTACGATAAAACCTGAACACGTTATTGGCTTTCGCATGATTGGAGGCTTCGGATTCGAAGAGCCACGAAATTTTCAATTAGGCGGTTACACCAGCGGGAAAATTATATCAAGTAATCTGGTTTCTGATATTCCAATAAAAGCGTCACTCTATAACAAGCGAAGTTATTCTTTTCGCGGCTATAAACATAATAAAGCAGCACTATCTGGCAGGCGAATGGTTATGTACAACCTGGAGTGGAGATTCCCCATAAAAAGAATTGGCCAAACGCTAGAAAAGGCTCCAATTTTTGGTATCGACCAAGTGGCTGGGACAGTATTTACTGCAATTGGTAGTGTATGGGATCAAGGGCTCTGGCCACAGCAGTATAAGCATAGTATCGGTGGTGAACTCCGTTTTTTCACTGAACTATTCTATTTTTTACCCACTCAAATTCGTACAGGTTATGCTTATGGCTTTGACAAAGAAGGGGAAGACCAAGTTTACATCTCGTTTAATAGCAGCTTTTAAACCCCGTGTTTGTTTTTCAAAAACAGTTCGCTTTTTCTAAAAACTAATAATAAAGCTAATAAAACAAACATTGGATGGATAGCACCGACTGATCGTGTATCTTCCGTCACTTCTTCGCCTTTAAATCGCGAGTTGTCGTTTTCTTTCACAATAATTGCGGCTTTATCGATTTCACCCAATTTTGCCCCACCATCGTTTGTCACTAACTTCAGAGATATGACAAATCTTTTTTGATCACCTTCATAAGTATCATTATCGAATATATTAAAGTTCAGCATCTTCATTTCTTCTCTATGATCAAACTCTAACAAAGAAACGGTTTCAATATATTTAGATGGATCCTTCACATCATTGCTACTCACCTGAACTTCCACTTTTACGTTTCCATCTTTACCATTGGTACGAAAAACAGGGATACTTATGGATCCATCATGCTCATTGACAGAATACACCCGCGCCTCAAATGAAAATTCACCCGTTTGACGAGGAGAATCGTCATCAGCAATTTCAACGACTGCTATATTTCTACCAACAACCTCTTTGGCATTTTTTGGATCTAAATTAAACAGAGAGACATAGAAATTTTCGTTAAACTCATGCAAAACATCATTTACCAATGATATCTCTACATCAACAGTCGTTTCTTGAGGTTTGAACGTTACGTGAATTAAATTACCATTATCATGAAAATAGTCCGATGAAAATTTTGCACCTCCCTCCTCTTCAGCAATTAGAAGATCGAATTCCACCATTCTATCAATAGCATCAGATCTAACTACGGTTAACTTAACAATTCCATCGCTCTCATTAACTGGATATATTCTACTACCAAAACTTATACTTGAAACATATTCGTCATCAACGATGTTAATTTTCGCATTAGATTGTTCGCCAATAATTGCGCCATTATTTGCATAAAGAAGCTCAATCTGAATATCTTTATCACCGTCCAATACCGAGTCATCAATTAAAATTATTTCAAAACTCTTGTCTTCACCATCACCATCTTCCCAGCTGATTGTTCGTTCATGAAAAGCAATATAATCATCTACCTCATCAGAATCAGTTATTGCCGCTCCTTTACCAGTATCTCTGAGTGAAACAGTAATTTCTCCATCATTGCCACCTATTCGCTGCAAAGTAACAATAGCTTTTTGTTCTTTCTCTTCAGATTTAAACAATTCAGCTGAAAATGAAATGATGCCTGGATTTGCTTTAACACTCCCGTATTCAAAAGCACCGATATCACAATGATCATCACGTTTATAGTATCGTTGATCTGCTGTTATTACAGGCAAGCATAAGCCTTTATCAATAGCAGGATGATCGCTCTCAGGACTAACTTCTAAAAGTGCATGTGTTTGTGTATCCCCACCATTTAATGCTATCTCGGCAATTAAAGGATTAGTGTTTATCTGATCGTCCAAGCCATTAAGCATGCAGCTGTCTTCAGAATCAATATTATTACCTAATGAATCTATATCTCCTGAGCAGTTCTGACCTAAAACTGGATTAGCAATTATTGAGTTTTGAATTTCAAGTAAGGCAGATTCGTTTGAAATATTTGCACCGAGATTTTCACTAGAACTATTATCTACAATAGTCATAAATTGAAGTTTTGCTTCACCAGCAACCAGATATATTCCACCACCATCACCATCACCATCACTGGCAGACTCATTCCCACTAATAGTTGAATTCAGAAGTTTAGTATTTAAATTATCGAGGTATAGACCTGCGCCGTTATTTGCTTGATTCTTGTAAATCTCGCTGTTTTGCATGTCAAATTGCACCAATTCAATTCCATCAAATTGACTACTAACAAATAATCCCCCTCCGTCTTTATTTGCAGAATTTTCCGAAATAGTTGTGTTCTCTATAATTAAATAATTTTCAGACGTTCCCTTTGTTAAAAAAATACCTCCACCGGAAGAGAACTCGGATACGTTATTTGTCAGAAAAGAGAGATTAGTGATTCTAAGTGAGCTTGCTTCTAAAAATATGGCGCCACCCATATTTGTCGCTGAGTTTTCACTTAATGTTGTATTATCAATAAGCATATTACTGTTCTGCGCGTAAATCGCACCGCCCATTCCATCACCTGAATTTTCTGATGTAACAGTATTATTTATTAAAAAGGAATTCTTTATTACAGCTGAAGGTACGTTATTTAGATAAATAGCTGCGCCACCAATTTTTCCACTCCAGCTATTATTTTCGATACGCGCATTTTCAATGCGCAAATCCCCGCCATCACTTTGAAGGGCCGCATCATTGCTCGTCAGAATACTATCTTTAATTTCCAACAAACCATTTTTATTATAAACCGCTCGACTATCCTTTCCGCCTTCAAGAATTTTTACATTCAACAGCTTTAAGGTGCTTTCGTTTTGAATTATTGAACCAATGGATTCAGGCTTGCCTATTCTCATTGTCATGTTTTTAATTTCAACAGTAGGATTTTTTATGAATGAGCTTTGAGATTCATGAATGGTAAAAACTCTGTCCTCCCCTCTGCCTAAAATAGTGGTGCTGCCATTTTCAGAAATACCGCCATCTATAATCAAATCACCTCTAATGCTAAGATCAGCATCAATGCTTAATTCATATACGTAAACTTCGCCTTCCTTATTTAAAATGATAGTATCTACGCCAGCGAGAGCGTTAGCTTCCATAATAGCTGCGCGAAGCGTACATTCACCTTTTAAAGAAGTCTGACATTTTCCATCTCCGGCATTAATATCAACTGCATCTCGTCTTGAAGTAACCTCAAAATCAGCAGCCCACGATGAAAAACTACCGAACATACAAATCAGTAAAAATAAGCTCATCAGGGCTTTTGAATGAAAGAATGGCATTAAAGTAATCCGTTTTTGATTATTATGTGGTCGAGGCATTTTATCAGGGGAAACTCCCAGAGTACTTAGGCGGTTCATATCAATCACCCCTGTATATACGTCATAATAAGAAACAATTTCTATAAATACTAGTCGAATGAACTTAACATCTTAACCACTTAATATTAATCAATAATGATGATAGAGTACTTCTTCGCCGCTGTTATTTTGATACTTGCAATATTAGCAAGTTACTACACTTATCATTGTTTTCGAAGCAAACAATATATCAAAGCACTTGTATTCTCAGCACCTTCCATACTACTGATTTTATTAAGCATTTCCACTCTTATAATTACTATTGAACGATCGACTTATCAAAGACTGACCAGAGAACACGTTGTGGCCACCATTGAATTCAAGCAAATAGGCGACAAGCAATTTGAAACCCTGCTAACCCAATCACATTGCCTACCTGTAAAGCTCACTGTGCTTGGCGATCATTGGCAGATCGATGCTCGAATTATTAAATGGAAGGGACTGGCAGCAAAAATGGGATTACAACCTTTGTATAAGCTGGAAAGGGTTTCAGGCAGGTATGAAAATATAGCAACGGAAAAAGCAGCCAATAAGTCTGTTTTCAGCATACAAAATAATGATTTATCAGTGTGGAATCTGTTAGTTGAATACCGGGAGTATTTACCCTGGTTTGATGCGTATTATGGAAGCGCGACATATTTTCCAATGAAGCACGAAGCAAAATTTATCATTACATTAACATCGAATGGACTCATTGCCAGACCAAGGAACTTAGAAGCTAGCCAGTCATTAAGCCAGTGGCTAGCTTCTTCCTAAACAACCATACAAACCAATTAGGAGCGCGTATGAAATAACTTGGACATCTGACGCTCATATTTAGTCAGTATTGGCATGTTCTGAATGAGCAAAAGTGCAGGAATAGTTGTTCTATTTCGAGCTTTTGTGATTGAAGAACGTGCAAAGACAGGCTGAAGATGAGATGTCAGATGGGTAAGTTGTTTCATGCACGCTCCTGAATTAATCTGCATTCGCAAGCATTTTCTGCTCATCTTCAGGTAACGAGATATTTAGCTCTAAAATCTCGCAATCACCATCTCGCTCTAAGTTAACTTTGATAGCTTCAAGATCAACTTTCACATATTTACTAACAACTTCCAATATTTCTTGCTTTAACGCGGGTAAATAATCTGGTTCGTGTCTACCCGCATGCTCACGTGCAAGAATAATCTGTAATCTTTCTTTGGCGACAGAGGCGGTAGGCTTTTTTTTACGTCTTAAATAATCAAGCAATGACATGACTTTAGGTTCCAAAAATTCGTTTTAACAAGCTTGTTTTTTCAACATCTAAAAAGCGCATCGGCGTGTCTTCACCCATAAAGCGACTAACGATATCAACATATGCTTGACCACTTGCACTTTTGTCATCATGTATAACAGGAACACCTGCATTTGATGCACTCAGAACTGATTCAGACTCAGGAACAACCCCAAGCAGAGGAATGCTTAATAGATCTTTTACATCATCGACCGATAACATCTCCCCCATTTCTACTCGTTTAGGCATGTAGCGAGTGATAATGAGATGCTCCTTAATCGGCTCACCGCCGTCAATCGCACGTTTCGACTTGGCGGCAAGTATGCCTAGAATTCGATCAGAGTCACGAACCGATGAAACTTCCGGGTTTGTAACCACTAATGCTTCATCCGCAAAATAGAGTGCCATCAAAGCACCTTTTTCGATGCCTGCCGGTGAATCACAAATAATATAGTCAAAATCCTCTTTTAACTCGTTAAGGATTCGTTCAACCCCTTCCTGAGTTAAGGCATCTTTATCACGTGTTTGTGATGCGGGTAGAATATATAAATTATCACAGCGCTTATCTTTAATCAGTGCCTGCTTTAGGGTCGCTTCATTGTTTAGAACATTGACAAAGTCATATACCACCCGGCGCTCACAACCCATAATCAAGTCAAGATTACGTAAACCAACATCAAAATCGATGACGACCGTTCTATTTCCACGCAACGCCAATCCCGTAGCAAAACTTGCACTACTCGTTGTCTTTCCAACGCCGCCCTTACCAGAGGTAACAACAATCACTTTAGCCAATATTGTCTCCTTCCACTTACCTGTTAAATATTATTTAAGCGGGGAAATCATTAACTGCTCCCCCTCCAAGAAAATTTGTACTATTTTTGATCGTATTTCAGCAGGAACCGTATCTTCAAAAACTCTGAAGTTACCTGCAATAGAAACCAACTCTGCTTCCATGTTTTGACAAAAAATCCTTGCGTTCACATCCCCTCGGACTCCAGCCAATGCACGACCTCGCATAGGTGCATAGACATGAATATTTCCATCAGCAATTATTTCTGCACCAGGGTTCACAGGTGCTAATACAATGAGATCCGCTCCCATTGCGTAAATTTGTTGACCGGATCGCACGGGTGACTTAACAATTTTTGTAGGTGACGAAGTACTAACTATTGTTGGCTCTGGTGCTGAATCGTCTTTTCTTCGTTTTTGATCCACGGGTGCATCTGAAGAAACAATATCCTGAAGTACGCCACCTTTCAAGATTGCCAACCCCGCGCTTACTGCTAACGCATTCTGTCGACTGGAGCCATTTCGCACTCCAACAGGAATTAGAGCATGTTGACTTAACAACCTCATTAATTGCGTAAAATCCAGCTCCTCTTCTGAGGAAGAAATTTTTTCCAGATCAATGACGACTGCGGCATTGTCAAAGAATTTCAGCGCGTTTTTTAGCCTTTCACCTAATTCAATTTCAATCCTGGCAATTGATGTGGATCGAATTTGCAGTATAGGTAGCGTAAATACAGATCCTTTTAATTCAACTGCATGAGTTTGATGATTTACTGATAGTTCAGCGGCTTCAGTTTGCAAGCGTATTTCTCCAATAATAGATCTACTCTGGATGAATTATATACATTACGTTTTATCGTCTGCCGTCAATTCCATGAACATGTACCTATAATACGATCGATTGCAGTATGCGATTCGCTCAAACTGTTCAGTGCTTATTCAACAAATTATAATCAGTCTCTCGCTTAAAGTGTAATCTTTTTGACGATTAATGTTTCTGTTTTTTACTTTTAAGCAAACCTGCATCATAAGATAAACGTTGCTCTTTAGTTAACACTTCACGCATTTCTGCAATATGATCATATCGATTGCGCATAATCGATTTTTTAACATCAATTATTTCATCAATCTTCGCATACATTGATTTTTTGTCCACCGGGGTATTTGCTGCAATTACCGACAACTCCGCTTTTAACAACTTCGCTTTTGCTTTTTGCACAGCTTCAAACTGCCCTACCTTTAGATGCATCGCATCAATATCAAGCTTTTGCTTTTCAGTCAGTGTTTTAGCCCAATGACTGGTAAATAGATGAACAGGGGCTTTTTTCTTGCCGTGAGACGGTTTATGACCTTTCATTTTATGGTCACCGTGTCCACCCATGTGATGACCGGATTCTTGTCCATGATGCCCTTTACCATGGTGAGCAGATTCAGCTGCGATAAGACCAGTAGAAGCAACAGCAAATAACGCAATAATTATATATTTTGTAAACTTCATATCGTTTTCCTTTTCATTCCTAAAGTACAGGTAATTACCAATGTTAGTTTCGCTCAAATTGAAAAGAGTATATCTTTGCCATTGGTATTAACAGTTAAAAGTTTTTTCAAATGCAACTACAACATCATATTGAGTTTGCCAGCAAGAAACGATCACAATACTAACGATAAAACTTCATCATTCCCCTGCAATAGATACAACTGCTCCTGGAGTGCAATAAGATGCTCCTCCCAATAACGCGGTGTATCAAACCAGGGGAAGTTTTGCGGAAATGCCGGATCATCCCAGCGATTGGCAAGCCAGGCGGAATAATTCATCATTCGTAGCGTCCTAAGGGGTTCTATCAATGCGAGTTCAGACGCATCAAAGTCAAAAAACTCATTATAACCAGAGATGATTGACGCTAGCTGCGCTTCTTTCTCATGCTTTTCACCCGACAATAACATCCAAATATCTTGAATGGCAGGCCCACTACAACAATCATCAAGATCCACAATCCAAAAGACACTTTGGTTGGCTAATACATTCCCCATGTGAAAGTCGCCATGAATACGACGATAAGTCGGTGTCATAAATCCATCAAGCTGGCCATCGATAAAACCCAATAATGACTCAGTGATGGTCGAATAACTCTCTTGCAGATATGGAGGTAAAAAACCACTATTCAACACACTCTCTTTTGCACTATGGCCAAAACGTTGGCTAGTCAATTTATGCCGATGTTGAAACTGTTGCGTACTACCCACAGAATGAATACGAGCTAATAAGCGCCCCAGAAGCATTAGCTCACTAAGCTGATCGACCTCGGGTGCATGCCCCGATTTTCGCTCATAAACTGCAATACGAAATCCCTCATATTCATGCAGTGTCTTCTGATTAATCTCTAATGGTAGGGCAACAGGGATATCATGGTCTGCTAACTGGTAGCAGAATTCATGCTCTTCAAGTATTGCTTCGTCGCTCCAACGATTCGGGCGATAAAATTTGACCACAACCGGCGGACCATCTTCAATACCTATTTGGTAAACACGATTTTCATAGCTATTTAGCGCCAAAAACTGACCATTAATTTCAAATCCGAGTGTTTCAAGTGCTGTAAGAACTGTATCAGGTGTCAGATTATGATAGGGGCGATTTTCATCGCTTTGATTATTCTCCATGGCAAGGCTTATCTTCGAATTTCGAATCCATTTTGTATTTCATCATTACACTCATCAATTATAACTGCATCAACACGCGCGTATTCCGGCCCACGCCATAACCAGCTTTCAAATTCAGCGATGTCTGCGTCGGTGCCAAAAGCACAAACTTCCACATCACCATTATCCAAGTTTTTTACCCAGCCGATAATATCAAGTGAAATAGCCTTCTCTTTGGTGCTCTGCCGAAACCAGACACCTTGTACTTTCCCTTTTACTATGTAGCGTTTTTTCATTCTCAGCATTATTGACTATGCTAAGAAGGGATACAATCATCATTCTAAATCAATTTCCGGAGGTGCCCTTAATTGTGTTAGCACTTCTTCAAGCAAGTTCAAAGTAACAATCCCGACTTTTTGATAGACTATTTTTCCTGAAGGCGAAACAATGAACGTTTTTGGTAATCCTTCTATCGGGCCTAACTGACTTAATGCATCCATCTCTTCTAACAATACCGGATAGGAAATACTGTATTTTTCAATAAACGCCTGCACATGACTTTCAGGCGCATCTTCAAAATTTACGCCTAGCACTAAAACATTATTCTTTTTTCCCTTTTTATGAAGCTCATTTAATTCAGGAATTTCTTTAAGGCATGGCGAGCACCAGGTAGCCCAATAATTAATGACCACCCATTTGCCTCGATAATCTGAGAGTGAATATTCTTTACCCTTGATATCTGCAAGATTTAATTGAGCAGGTCTAGCTTCGACCATTGACGATATAGCAAGTAAAAGAGTAAAAGGTAAAACGAATAAAATCACATCAGGTCCTCGATAGAACTTTCAACAGCACACATTATGCATTAATCTCCATTTTGTTATAATCCACTACGCTCTTTACTTCAATCAGGGAATAATATGTCACTCATCAATAAAGAAGACTTCATCTCCAGTATTGCAGATGGATTTCAGTACATCTCATATTACCACCCGGTTGACTTTATTCAGTCCCTCGCCAGCGCTTATGAGAAGGAGACATCTCCCGCTGCAAAAGATGCCATTGGTCAAATTTTAGTTAACTCACGAATGTGTGCTGAGGGTAAGCGCCCTATTTGTCAGGATACAGGAATTGCTGTTGTCTTTTTAGACATTGGCATGAATGTGAGCTGGGAAAGCGATATAAGTGTTGAGAAGATGGTTAACGAAGGTGTGCGAAGAGCATACAACAATAAAGATAATCCATTAAGAGCTTCGATCGTTGCAGACCCTGCGGGCAAACGAATAAATACCAAGGACAATACACCAGCTGTTATTCACACACGAATTGTACCGGGCAACACAGTATCCATTGGGTTAGCAGCCAAAGGTGGCGGCTCTGAAAACAAATCAAAATTCGTCATGCTCAATCCCTCCGATAGTATTGCAGATTGGGTAGAAAAAACCGTTCCAACGATGGGAGCTGGCTGGTGTCCACCGGGTATATTAGGTATTGGCGTGGGCGGCACATCCGAAAAAGCTATGTTATTAGCGAAAGAATCTTTAATGACCCCAATCAATATGCATGAGCTCATTGAGCGAGGGCCGAGCAATTCTCTCGAAGAGATGCGCATCGATATTTACGAACGTATCAATGCACTCGGTATTGGCGCACAAGGGCTTGGCGGATTAACAACCGTATTGGATGTGAAAATTTTAGATTATCCAACTCACGCTGCCTCAAAACCCGTCGGGATGATTCCTAACTGCGCAGCAACGCGACATATTCACTTTACACTCGATGGCACCGGCCCCGCAATTCTTACTCCACCCAAAATCGAAGACTGGCCAGCGGTTACCTGGACGCCGGGCACAAACACAAAACGATTAAACCTAGATACAATTACTGCTGAAGATGTGAAGCAATTCAAACCGGGCGACACGGTTTTAGTATCGGGCAAACTGTTGACCGGCCGTGATGCAGCGCACAAAAAACTGGTGGACCTTATCAACAAGGGAGAACCATTGCCAGAAGGACTCGATTTCACCAACCGTTTTATTTACTACGTTGGTCCGGTAGATGCAGTGCGTGATGAAGTCATTGGCCCTGCTGGCCCTACCACCGCAACACGTATGGATAAGTTCACCGACACATTGCTGGAAAAAACGGGATTAATCGGCATGATCGGGAAAGCCGAACGTGGCCCTGCTGCTATTGAATCCATAAAAAAACACAAAGCCGTGTACTTAATTGCAACAGGTGGTGCCGCGTATCTGGTTTCCAAGTCCATCCGTAAATCCAAAGTTATTGCATTTGAAGAATTAGGCATGGAAGCAATTCACGAATTCGAGGTGGAAGACATGCCAGTTACGGTGGCCGTTGATCATACCGGTAATTCTGTACATAATACTGGCCCTGCAGAGTGGCGTGTAAAAATCCAGGATATGAGAAAGTAATTTTTTTGAATGTTACGCTTGCTCCTTGTTTTTGGATTTTTACTCAACATTTATACCGCTCATGCTGATAAAAATATCACTACGCATTTAAGCAAACAAGCAATTGTTGCTGAAATTGAACTTCGGGGCTTGGATCGTACTAAACCCTTTGTCATATACCGCGAACTACGCTTTAAAGTTAATGAAGCCCTAAACACCGAAGACTTACTGGCTAGTATTCAGAACCTCAAAAATTTAGAAATATTTTCCAGTGTAATTCCTCTACTGGAATTACAGGATAACAATCGCGTTAAAGTTATCATTCAAATCAGCGAAAAATGGACAACAATTCCCTACCTGAACTTTTCTAGTGGCGGTGGCACTCGCTATATTTATTCCGGTGTTTACGACATAAATATGTTTGGAAGCTTTATTGAGATGGGTGCTCAATACAACAACTGGAACAAAGAACATGGCGTATTAGGCTGGTATATCGACAGACGTCTGTTCGATCGAAGAATCACTTTACAGTTGGTAGCCGGTAAAACTTTACGCCCAAGAAACCTGCTAACACGAGATGCAGAAAAAGAAGGCGATTACATCCTTTCCAGAAACGAAGTCGGATTTAGCATAATCAAAGAGTTCAAATCCTGGTTAAGTGCTGGAGTCGGTTTTGAGTTAGAAAACGATCGAATTATTAACACCAATTATGAAGCCTCACTTGATCAACCCATAAAAAATCAGCTAAACAACTCCCACACCAGTAACAACAAATTTACCTCAATTTTTTTAAATGTTGGAAAACTCAATTACGACAATTATTTGATCGAAGGAAAGCGCTCTTCACTCACTGTCAAACACGGTGGCAAATACACTAGATCCGACACCAACCTGACAATGTTTCGCTGGGAAAACAAAGCATTTTGGCGCTTACCTCATTTTGGAAATGCAGCCCTACGCTTCACACTCGCACAAACTGATGCCGAAGCTGTTCAACATCTTTTTTACGTCGGAGGATTTGAGCACGTTCGAGGTTATCTCGATGGTCAACTTAGAAGCAAAGCTTACTGGCAAATAAACAGTGAATACCGAATCCCCAGCTATCGAAGTAATTGGCTAGTCCTTCAGCACATTTTCTTTTTTGATGCTGTTCAAGTTGCTGACAAAATATCTCAGCTCAAAGATGAATCATCAATCTACTACAGCGCCGGAATTGGTATCAGAGTTATTTCACCCAAAATTTATAGCTTTAATGGAAGGCTGGATATCGCACTGCTTACAAAGGGTGAGAGTCAGAATCTCATTTCATTTGGCGCACAACAGTTTTTCTAACATTAATAGGTTTACGGCAGAAACCTTGCTCTATCATATTTACGATATCAAATTGGAGCATAACCATGGAAAGAGAACGTTTTTATGCCATGCTGCAAAAAAAGCAAGAGTTTGACTACGAAAAATACCTCAATACAGAACAGCTTTTAAACGCTCAAAAGCCTTACGATGAATTATGCAATAAGGATGAATTACAGTTTCAGATTGTGCACCAGGTAGAAGAGCTTTGGCTGAAACTTATCATTTATACACTACTCGATATTAACGAGTACATGGAACAAGAGAATACCAACCGGGTCATTACACTTTTCAAACGCGTACACATCACTCAGCGTATGATGATAGATCAACTCTCTCTTTTAGAAACCATGTCGCCCAAAGAGTACCAAAGCATTCGCACTCAGCTAGGCAACGGCAGTGGACAGGAGTCCCCAGGGTTTCGCGCACTAACACTTGCGCCTCAATCTCTATGGAAAACCTTCAAGACTGTCTATCTGGATCAAAAAGATTTAACCATTGAAAAAATATACGCCACTGAATATGACCATAGTGACGCCTACATGGTTGCTGAATGCCTGGCCGAGTTTGATGAGTTATTCCAGAAGTTTTCCTATCACCACATGCAACTCATCTATCGCAGTATTGGTTTCGACTCAAAATCCTTAAAAGGTAGATCTGTTGAATTATTAAGCAACCGAACACGACGAAAACTTTTTCAGGAAATTTGGGATGTACGTACACAAATGACCGATGAGTGGGGTTCTGAATATGGAGTCGTGAGAAAGTCGCTACCTAATGAATAAGGGCTTTCACACACCTTCGGGTGTTTATTTATTAAGCCATTCCGTTGGTTGTTTGCCATGCAAAACAAAGCAAGCGCTTGATGAAAAGTATTTTGAACCTTGGGGAAACCTGGGAGGCAACGCCTGGGATGCCTGGCTGGAACAGATAGAAGAGTTTAAAACCGCTTTAGCGATGTTACTTGGCTCTAGCGCTAATTCGTTTTGCCCTCAAACAAACATATCTTCCGCATTAACAAAAATACTCAGCTCTTTTCCAAGCAGCAAAGACAAAAATAGTATTGCCTATAGCGCGCATGACTTTCCATCTACTGGTTTTGTAATATCCCAATTAAAAAAAACCGGATATCAACTAAGCGCATTATCCAAAGATCAACAAATTACGGATCTAGAAGCATGGAATCGTTTACTGTCACTACAAACCAAAGCTGTTTTTATCACTCACGTCAGCTCCGATATCAGTGCGATGGCTCCGGTAAAAAAGATCATAGAAATCGCTAAACAACATCACATAATAACCATTGTTGATATTGCTCAATCAGCAGGAATTATTCCCATCAGTCTTGATGAATGGGATGCGGACTTCGTTATTGGCTCAAGTGTTAAATGGTTATGTGGCGGACCTGGTGCCGCTTTTTTGTGGGTCAATCCAAATAAGCAATCACAATGGGAACCACTCGATGTGGGCTGGTTTTCACATCAAACTCCATTTGAATTTGATATCAATAATTTCAAGTACGCCGAAAGCGCCAATCGCTTCTGGGGAGGCACACCTTCGATCGCGCCGTTTATTGCAGCGACAACTGGTATAAAAGAACTCTTAACATTCGGAATCGATAAATCCTACAAGCATAATCGTCGACTTACCCAAAAGATTATCGATTACGCCACCGACACTAGCCTGACACTTGAAACACCACTAACAGCGGAGCAAAGAGGCGGTACGGTTAGTATACGATTTCAAGAAGTAGATAAAATCAAAAACATTCTCAATGACAATCGGATTTTTTACGATGTGCGTAGAAATAATTTATTCCGTTTTTCACCTCATATTTACAATAACGAAAAAGAAATTACGACTCTCTGTGATCTAATTCAATCAACAACAAGTTAGCAAAAAGCGCGGCAAATTGTCGCAGTTGAAACACAGACAAATAACCAACAACTAAGCTACAATTAGACAATTTTTAACTAACACTTGATAAGAGATGACAGAAACACCAGCTGCAACACAAACAGACAAACCGACAACACTCAATCTTAACCAGCTTGTTGTACTAAGAAGTCTTGTTATTCTCGCTCAAATCATTGCGGTATTTACCGCTACGCTCTACTTTCACGTAGAGCTAGCCATAATTCCTATTCTCAGCATCATTAGCCTATTTGTTTTAATTAATCTTTTTACATACATAAAACTTAAACAAGGTTTGCAGGCAACAGATCGGGTTATATTCTTTCAACTACTTTTTGATGTTATTGCGCTAACTGTATTGCTGTACCTAACCGGCGGCTCAAGCAATCCATTTGTCTCGTTTCTGCTTATCCCTCTCGCCATATCTGCGGCAGTTTTATCAGCACGTTACTCGTGGCTTATGACCGGCTGTGCGGTAATAAGTTATACATTGCTGATGATCTATTTTGTTCCACTTTCTCATCATGGCGAACATGACTTCAAATTACACATCATTGGCATGTGGGTGGGTTTTTTAATCAGCGCTACACTGATCGCCTATTTTGTTACCAAAATGGGAAAAACATTACGAGAACAAGAGCGTAGTTTAGCCAACGCACGGGAGCAGGCTTTAAAAGATGATCGACTTGTCGCGCTGGGCACTCTCGCGGCAGGTGCAGCACATGAGTTTGGAACTCCGCTGGGGACAATGGCAATTCTCCTTCATGAGCTACAACGTAACAAAGAAATTCCAGGCAAAGTTTTATCGCAACTCGACATATTGGAAACGCAGATTGATCGCTGCAAAGAGATACTCACTAACCTTTCTACCTCCGCAGGACATTTACGCGCAGATACTGGCAGAAAAGTTAAACTGGATGAATACATATCGAAGCTTTTAACTGATTGGAAAAACGAAAATACCAATATTCGACTAGACATTAAAAAACAAGGTGAAGCAGATATAAATATCGTTGCTGACCAAACATTAACACAAGCTGTCAACAACATATTGAGCAATGCAGTAGATGCTAAAGCCGATACTATTCGAATAAAATATTCATGGGATGATTCACTATTCACACTTGATATAGAAGACAATGGCGAAGGGCTTAATAAAGAAGCAGAAAAGCACGCAGGAGAGCCTTTCTTTACCACCAAGGCGCCAAACAAAGGAATGGGATTAGGCCTCTATCTCGCAAAAGCTGCTTTATCACGTTATAGCGGAGAAATAAAATTACAAAACAAAAAAGAAGGTGGCGTTAAAATCAAGCTATCACTGCCACTCGAAAAATTATTATGCTAGAAAATCAAGCACGATTATTACTTGTCGATGACGACGAAACCTACTGTCAGGTACTCGCTGCCGCACTTGAGTCACGTGGATATTATGTAGAAGTTGCCCATGATGTTCCTGGCGCAATACTTCTCGCTGAAAAAGAGCCACCTGAATTTGCGGTAGTTGACTTAAAAATGCCGGGGCCTTCTGGCCTGGAATTGGTTGAAAAATTGTCCTTACTCGACGAACACACCAAAACCGTTGTACTAACAGGCTATGCAAGCATCGCCACTGCCGTACAAGCCATCAAACTTGGCGCAGTACAATACATCACTAAACCCGCCAATGCAGATGAGATAATCCAGGCCTTTGGCGACACCGCCAACTCACAGGAAACAATAAGCGACACACGCCCCTCGCCCAATCGCCTTGAGTGGGAATATCTGCAAAAAGTACTCACTGAAAATAATGGAAACATCTCAGAAACAGCTCGTGCGCTGGGGATGCATCGACGAACATTACAAAGAAAATTGAATAAGTTTCCGACAAGGCGTTAACGCTTAAGGAAAAATTCACTATTAACTTCGCCTTTTCTAGGTTATGTCATCTTCCATGCGACAACTGTTTTTTCATAGGCTTAAGCATCAAAGATGCTTAAGCAACTGGCAATTTACATTACTGAATGAACCCGTTTTTATTAATTACCGCAACCCAAATTACCAGGCACTGCAACATCAATCCGTTTTGGTTTAGGTAATACCATGTTATCCATAATCGACATGAAATCTTGTTTGGATTTATTATTACCCAAACGTGGATTCAACATTTTTTCTTCACCAATAGTTGATTCTGTAAATCCATCGTAATCATGTCCAGGATAAACCACAGTATCATCAGGATAAGCAAATAGCTTCTCAATGGAGTGATACAGTTTTTCCGAATCACCTTGTTGGAAATCGGTGCGACCACATGCTCTAATCAACAATGCATCGCCAGTAAACAAAGCACCTTCAATAACATAAGTCACATCACCATTGGTGTGTCCCGGTGTATGAATCGCTTTAATTATCTGGCTTCCTAATTGAAATGTTGCGCCTTCATCTATCTGCAAATCCGCACACTTTGTTCCACCATCTTTATGAACAGCCACTTGACAACCAAACTCATCTCTCAAGCTACCTGACGCAGTAATGTGATCTGCATGCACATGTGTTTCCAGAGAATATTTGAGCGTCAACCCCAAATCATTAATGTATTTAACATCACGTTCAAATTTCTCTTTTACAGAGTCGATAATTGCCGCTTCTTTGGTTTTCTCATCCCAGAGAAGGTATGTATAAGTCCAAGTGTCGTGATCGAATAGTTGACGTATTTTCATAATGAATCTCCTGCCGTAGCTGTACGGTAATAAACTTGAATGCCGATTGTTTTGGTAACACTACGTTTAGTCACATTTACCAGTTGCATGGCAGAATTGTTTTTTCAATGTCGGATCAGCTTTGTTCCATGGCATGATGGCAATAGTATTAGCTAACGCACAATTCCCGGTAATGCCAGCCATCAACAATCCGCCAGAGAGAAAAAGAGCCCCCACTGCATACATAGGATCAAGAAATACCGCTAGTGCGGAGAAAATCATAAACATTGTTCCCATGACAATTTGCACCTGGCGTATTAGTGGCATTGGCGCTCTGCCGCCTTTTTGCACTTCTTTACCTTCTTTCAGCCAACTTGTAATACCACCTTTATAAACATCGTATTCGTGCTCAGCATTGAAACCTAATGTTTTTGCTTGCTCTGATGCTTGTGTAGCACGTGCACCGCTATGGCACATGAAAATAATTTTCCGATCCTTCAGCTGGTTCAATACACCAGGTGCAACCAGCGAAAATCGTGAAAGCGGTACATTAATAGAATCCTTGATATGTTGTAATTCATACTCATCAGATTCCCTAACGTCGATGATTACTTCAGCCATTTAACTATCTCCTGGAATGTTCGTAAATTATTACATTAGTATTTGCTAATATTGTGCCTGCTTTTTATCAACTCTTCCATTAAAAGTAATTATTAATCTAAAGCCACTCTATCTATCTGATATATTGGGATATTTTAGTGACTTCATTTCCTGTACATAGCTGATCAGGTATCAGTTTACGGTCGAATAATCCCAAATAATCAAGCTATACGTTGCAACATACGTATCTTCTTTTTAATACTTCAGAAACTCTCTGCGTGAAAAATATCAAATATTTTATAATTTTCAATATATTAGCGAATGGCACACGTAATGCTCGACGGTCATCTAATACACACAATGTGATGAGAAAACGTAAGATTCATAATGTATCAGCGTTAAATGCATTATTTAGCGAACTGCTCTTTTTTAAATTTCAATCACTTCATTTTATTCAAACTAGTTCGTTAATTAACAGGAAGAAATAGGAAACATTGGCATGAGCGCAAATGCAATAAAAGGTGATAAAGAAAAATGCTTGGGATGTGGAATGAAAGATTACTTTGCAAAACCCATAAACGTTGACGAGTTAAAACAGGCCGTAGCACGATAAATGGAATCTACAGCCAACAATAAAAAGGAGCCCTCATAAGTGTTTAACTTTGTAAATCTATCAGTTTTTGAGGAAATGAAAGAACTTCTCGAAGAAGATTTCAATGAAATACTGATTGAATATCAAAATGAAATTCCTAAATACATAAGTGATATAGAGATTTTTTTCGCCGAAAACAAATCAACCGACCTCATGGCAAAAGCGCACACACTCAAAAGCACAAGTGGTAATCTTGGTTTTGAAAAAATCGTAATGCTGAGCCAGCAACTCGAAGAGAATCTACGGAAAAATAATGAGCAGTATGACTACAGCTCTGTGGTTAAAGAGTGCATCAATGAATTGAATGAAGTAAATGCTTTTATTTGCGACTATTTGAAAAATAATCCTCTTATTATTAATCAACAAGACACAAAGAAATAGAATGACAACGGATAATACAAACTACCACATCCATGTCATTGACGATGATAAAGTGCTTACTAGCATAGTAAGCAAAGTCCTTAAAAAGTCAGGATATGTCGTCACCACTAGTAACAATGGAAATACTGGCCTTCTGGACTTCGAAGAGCACAAGCCTGATTTAGTCCTACTAGATGTCATTATGCCCGACATTGATGGATACACGACATGTAAAAAATTAAGATTACTTCACAAAGATGAATCATTGCCTATACTAATGATGACAGGATTAGAAGATGTGGATTCTATAAATAAAGCTTTCCAGGCAGGAGCAACAGACTTCATAACTAAGCCACTCAACTTACCTTTACTTGGCGAACGCATTAGATACGCATTGCGTACAAAAAAACTACACAATAAAACAATTCAACAATCTACAGAACTCAGCGCCATATTCAACAGCTCAAACGACGCGATAATAACAACCAATTCTAACAACATCATTATTAAAGTAAATTCAACTGCTGAATCAATGTTCCAACGAGACGCGCACGAGCTGCTGGACCATGATATTTCACACATTATCCCAGGATTAACATCAAACGAAATAATGCTAAATACTTATTTTCAAACAGAAGGTAAGGCACAAAATGAAAACACATTTCCCATTGAAATTAATGTCAGTAGAATTGAACTTAACAACGAGAAAGTATACGCATACTTTATAAAAGATATTAGCGAAAGATTAAAAATTGAATTAATGAGAACTGCATTTATTCAGACAGTAAGTCATGAACTTAGAACACCTATCGCAGCAATAAAGGGAGCATTAGCTATGCTTTCCGGTACTGCCGAGTTGGACAACCCAAATTACCCTTTATACAAATTATCAAACGATGCTTGTGATAGATTGGAAAATGTAGTTAATGACATAATCGATGTTAGCTTGTTAGAAGATCCTTCAGAAAATTTCAATCTCACATCCATATTGATAGATGATATTTTAAGTGATGTCGCAATAAAAAGCCAAAGCTTTGCCGAACGTTTTAACAGTACGCTAAATATCGACTTAGTTAGCTGTGAAAACAAATCTAATTACTTAACAACAGATCTAAAACGCGCAAGCAAAGCCATACAAAATGTCGTAAACAATGCACTTAAATTTTCGGAAAAAGAATCCATTGTTAATATTATCATTGAAAATAACAACGAACATATTATCGTATATGTTGATGACAACGGACCCGGTCTATCTGAAGAACACAAAGAATTAATTTTTCAAAAATTCACTCAAGTCGATAACTCAAGTACCCGAAAGGTGGGCGGTAACGGCTTGGGTTTATATGTGACCAAATTAACGATGGACAAACTCAACGGCACTGTAGATTATCAAACACGCGATGAAGGCGGAACTCGCTTTTCGTTAACATTCCCCCGTAGGATAGACTAACGGGCGCCTCCGGAAATTAGAGATTTTTCGTAAGAACGAGGCGCAACGCTTTCGAAAAGCGCAGTATATGCTGATATATGAGCATTTGAGAAAACGTTGCAACGAAGTTATTGCGGAATAACCACAACCGGAGATGCCCTAACGTAAGAATAGTATAAATTTGATGTCAGTCAGTTAATTTATACGGAACTCCCAAGCGTAAGAAATGCAAAAGCGGCATCGCTATTCTGCTCAAAATCGCTCGCAGCGATCAAAAAACGAACAACCATTACATGCAGTCAATTCTTTTTAGCGCCGAAAGGACAAAAATAGAGTATGATAGAAGTCACAAGTAAGATGCAGAACATTTCAACCAAATGGAGTCGTTAATTTATGATTGCAAATTCAGAAGAAATTACAGTATCTGTTAAGAACCAATATCGAGTTGAGTCAGTAGTTAAAGCTGATGCTCCTGAAGGTATGACTGGCGACGACTGGCATTGTTACACTATAACTTATGGTAAAACAAATATTCAAGGCATGAAACCGGGCTCGTTATTCAGCGTCACCCAGCATGCAGAAGAGTTCGCTGAGAATCTCAATGAACGCTCAAATAGATACGGAAGCCAGGCGCACAGTTCGCGAAAGAAAAAATAATTCACCTGCCATACAATAAAGTTAAATGCACTTCACTCAATAATTTATTACACTTTCACCTAGACAAAACCTTACATTTCTGGGTGTTGAATATATTCAGAACAGGTGATGTAACGAACCTATACAACAACCACCCTATACCAAGCTACCTTTAACCTGTCTGTTTTCTACGTTGCGTCACAAAAAATATTCCCACGATAATCAACACAGTCCCAAGACTTTGCAACGCGCCAAAAACTTCATCCAATATGAAATACGCCAACAATAGTGTGATTACAGGACCTGCAGTAGATAGTATTGATGAAGTTGCTGCCCCTATGCGCTTTACGCCCTCAGCCATGAGTATCAATGGCACTACTGTCGAGACTACTGCCATCACGAATATCAACACATAGATTTCCACACTTTGTGCAAAGAAAGTAACACCATGGGATACATATGCATGAAACAAAGTGACTGCTGTTGCTGCCGACATTGCATACGCAGTAAAGCGAATTGCCCCATACTGCTTAATCTTTTGAACACTACCAACTGTATAAAACGCAAATACAACAGCAGCAGCAAATACTAACAATACTCCCTTCAATACATTGGCATCGAAGTGTGGTGCATGTTCCATAAAAACAATAGCAATTCCCAAATAGCTGACAAACAAAGCTAAGACAACATTTTTTGTTATCTCCTGACGCCTGATAAAGTAACTGATAATGACAACAAATGTTGGGTACAAAAATAGAATCAACCTTTCCAAACCTGCCGAGATATAGGCTAACGAGGAAAAATCGAGTAATGCAGAAAGGTAGAACCCAACCGCGCCCAAGATAACAATATAATAAACACCGCTCCCATTTGATACGTGGATATTGCCCTTTGGCAATGCAAATCTCAGCAACAATAAGAAGAAAGGCATTGCCATGATAAAACGTAGCGCTAATATGGAGATAGCATCGATATTAGGATCAGCTTGATAAACAAGCTTGATAAGAATCGCCTTGAATGACAAACCTAAAGTAGCAATCAAGACGCAAACAATACCAAATACAATATTGTCTGCTTCGATTCTTCTGATAAATGAGATCATAATTTTTCCCTACAAAAGCGGTTCGGATCTCATCTCTCACAAACAAAAAAGCCGCGGAGGAGATCCACGGCTTTTTTGTTTATTAACTCAATACATCAACAACAACCGTGGAGGGAGTATTTCCACCAGAGCGGTTTTATTGCGATTGATAATTTTGAATTGTTCATAGTTCGATATTGCCTTGCTCAACCATGTGCTGTCAAGGCGTTTATTTACTGATTCGATGCTCTCTCATTTTCCGCCATAACGTGGCTCTGCTCATCCCAAGCTCTTGCGCTGCAAGTGCCTTTTTACCATTATTATTTTCCAATGCTTTTAGAATTCTTTCTCTCTCTAAATCTTTTTCTGTATACGAACTGAAGGATTTATACACTCCTATCCCACTAATTTCGGGTGGTAAGTCAGTCAACTTGAGCACTGGTCCTTCTCCAATAGCAAACGCTCCCTCCAATGCATTTCTCAATTCACGTATGTTGCCGGGCCACTCGTATTCGAGCATTGCTTCCATTGTTTCTCGTTCAACATTGGTGATTTCTCTAAACCCTTGCTGATTAAATTCAGCAATAAAGTGCCAGGTCAGTGCTTCAATATCACCGGTTCTATCGACCAGACGCGGTAAAAAAAGTTTTACCACGCGAATGCGGTACATCAAATCTTCACGAAATTTTCCTCGCTCTACTTCTTCACGTAGTCCTTTATTTGTCGCTGAAATAATTCGTACATCTGCAGGTATGGCCTGGGCGGCACCGACCGGCACAAACATGCGTTCTTGTAATACACGTAAAAGTCGCGCCTGATTTTCCAAAGAAATTTCCGCTACTTCATCAAGAAAAATGCTGCCTTTATCTGCCAATGCAAATAGACCTTTTCTTTCTGCTATAGCCCCCGTAAACGCCCCTTTAACGTGACCAAATAGCTCAGATGCTAATAACTCAGACGTCAGTGTTGCGCAGTTTATGGCCTGCCACGGCCCATCTCTTCTTGGGCTTAATCGATGCAAAGCTCGCGCAGCTAACTCTTTTCCAGTTCCGGTTTCCCCTCGAATTAACACTGAAGCATCAGTGCGTGCAACCCGACATACCATCTGAAAGAACTCTGACATTTCCGGCGCGACAGTCATGATTCCCTGGAGATTTTTTAGCTCTGAATCGGTTCTTTTCCATAATTTTAGAGGCATGATTAAAATTTACTCATCTATCAATTTTAATCTCATTATAGTATCAAAATTGTGAAACGCAACGTTTCGAATTAATGAAACGTTTAGGGTGCGCATATTAACCAAAAATATAATAATTTCCTAAGCTGTTGTTATTACAAATAATTATAGATCTAGAAAAACATGGTATGTGTAATGCAAATAAGCAGATGATTATTCACCTTAGCGCCTTAACAAGCGAGAAATAATAAGGATCCAGCGATGAAAAAGGCTTTATTAAACTACATACCGGCAACTTCCTGGTTACCTAATTACCAAAAGCAATTTCTACAAGGTGATTTAATCGCTGGGATAACCGTCGCGGTCATGCTTGTCCCGCAAGGTATGGCTTATGCGATGCTCGCAGGATTACCGCCTATCATCGGCTTATACGCTTCGATCATTCCACTACTCATATACGCGCTGTTTGGCACCTCTCGTCAACTTGCTGTTGGTCCGGTTGCTATCGTTTCTCTAATGACAGCAACAGGTATTGGAGGAGTCATCAGTGACGCGAGTATCGAAACATATATTGCCTACGCCGTATTACTTGCATTAATGGTGGGCATTATTCAGCTTGCGATGGGCATCGCAAAAGTAGGATTTCTCGTTACATTCTTATCTCACCCTGTAATCAGTGGATTCACTTCAGCTGCTGCGCTGATTATTGGCTTTAGCCAGCTAAAACATTTACTCGGACTAGACATACCACGTAGCCATCATATTCATGAGATTATTATGAACGCCGCTGGCCAATGGGACCAATCTCATATAATCACACTTTTGATTGGCTTAGGCAGCGTAGCACTTCTTTTACTATTAAAACGATGGAAACCCATGTTTCCCGCCGCTTTAGTTGTCGTATTGTTAGGCACACTTGCAGTTTGGGGTTTTGATCTACATGAGCAAGGCGTGAAAATCGTCGGCGACGTACCAGCCGGCTTTCCCACCCCTCAGTTACCGATGATTAGCTTTGATGCGATAAATGCACTTTTACCAACAGCAATTGTAATTTCTCTAATCAGCTTTATGGAATCGATATCCGTCGCCAAAGCGTTTGCACGTAGAAACAAATATGATGTTAATCCGAATCAAGAGCTAGTCGGATTGGGGCTTGCAAACATTGCAGGTAGTTTTTTCAAAGCTTACCCGGTCACAGGAGGATTTTCTCGAACCGCCGTAAACGGACAAGCCGGAGCAAATACACCGTTAGCATCGCTGATTACTGCAGCCGTCATCTCTGTCGTCCTGATATTTTTCACTCCACTATTCTATTTTTTACCTAAAGCAGTTCTTGCAGCAATTATCATGACTGCGGTTTTTGGACTGATTGACTGGAAGGAAGCAAAGCACCTGTTACATGTTAAGCGCAGTGACTTTGCAGCAATGATGGTTACATTCTTCGCCACATTAAGCTTGGGTATAGAAAAAGGAATATTGCTTGGTATTGCAATATCATTATTGTGGATAATCATTCGCAGTTCGCGCCCTCACACCGCTATATTAGGCCGAGTTCCAGGCACCCAGGTTTATCGTAATTTGGAAAAATATCCAGATGCCGAGCAAGAAGATGGTGTACTTGTAATGCGAGTTGATGCTCAATTCTATTTTGGGAATGCTACTTATTTAAAAGAACTCATTAACCGATATATTGATGAATCAGCAACACCAGTAAATATTATTGTGATAGAAGCGGCGAGTATCAATCAAATTGATTCATCAGCTGATGCAGAACTACAAGGAATTATTGAAGAACTAAAATCGAAAAATATCGAACTCTACTTCGCTAATGTAAAGCACCCAGTTATGGAAGTTATGATGAAATCTGGACTAAAAGATCTCGTGGGAGATGATAAGTTCTTTATGAGTCTACATGATGCGGTACAAGAGGCTCGCAAGTCGCAACAATTCGCGTAAACTTAGGCATTTTGGAAAATCATTTACTCTCAATTGAGGACTCTTTCAAATAGTCAGCTAAAGAGCTAAGAGTGGTATTCAGCGATTCCAACAAATTCTCAAAACAATTCGACAGGACTTCTTTTGATTCATCATTTTTACATGCTGCCGCCAATTCGGAAGATAAATTAGAAATCTCTAAAGCTCCGATGTTAGCTGAAGTTCCTTTTAAGGAGTGCGCTAAACGCAATATTTCTTCACTGCCGCTCGAAGCCAGGTATTGACTTTCAAAATCCTTATTGCTGATAAAATATACTTTTAAAATCTTTTTATACAGTTTGAGATTCTGATTGCATACTTTCATGCCATGCTCCGTATCGATACCTTTCAACTCAGGAAATTCGTTGACATCATTGCCAAATACTTCATTTTCTCCTGTGGAATGAGCACTTTTTTTTATCCACTTTTTTATCAGCTTGAATAAATCAACGGCATCAAATGGCTTAGCGATATAATCATTCATACCAACGGATAATGCTTTTTCTCTATCACTCCTCATCGCATTGGCAGTCATTGCAATAATCGGTATATTATTCATCTTTTCACTTTCCCGCAGCTGCTCGGCGGCGGCATACCCATCCATGATTGGCATTTGAACATCCATCAACACGCAGTCAACCACTTTATCCTGCTTGAGCAATATATCTAACGCTTCTTGTCCGTTATTAGCAATGTAGACTTCTGAACCTTGGTTTTCGATGAGTTCCTTTACGAGCTCCTGATTGAGCAGATTATCTTCGACAAGTAATATTTTCGTCCCTTCTAAGCTCGTCTCATCTTTTTTTCCAAGCACCTAATTCGCTCCCGATCCAATTTCGTCACACCGTTTACTCGTATACTTTTACAGATAATACACGTATCGACGTAAGCTAATACAGGCTGAACATCAAATAGTAATATTATAATTCGCCTCTATACAAAACTCAGCCAAATGAAAAAACACTGAGTTGTCGATATCAGTAGCGTGATTTTGAAGTGTCGCCGACACGGATGTCGGCGTCAAACACCATGGACTGGTTATTGTGTCTTCAAAATCACGCTGCTGATATTGGCAAGTCCTCATCAGGCTGAGTTTTGTATAGAGGCAAGTTATAATTTATGTCTGTTTTTTTAGTAGCCTCTTTGAGCTTAGGAGTCTGACGGACCTAGGATGAATCTACTACTATCACCTAAATCCGGCGGACTGCTGAAAAATCATTCATAAATAAATCTCATATAAACCCCCTCGTGTGCCGACAAGCTATCTGCCGGGTTGGTGCTCACGACAATTCATTTAAGCAATTTTATTTTAATTTACAAATACACTTTTGACTTACCCGGCAGCCGTTTTTTGCTCGATTTACTAACAGGGGGTTACGATGGGATTTGAGCAAGTTAAGCCAGATGATTTTTCAACATTTGTTCCAGGATCTGTTGCTACATATATTCAAATAGAACAAACATTATCAGATATTGGAGGTGGCGGAAAAGAGGGGGCAACATTTAAGCGAAAAGCTTTAAAGACTGCCGGTTGGAAGCATGATCAGCTAACGGGTTACACAAAAGACCCAGAGCTTGCAGCTGAAGTATTTAACCGCATTAGTGCAATACTTGACAAAACAGTTGTCATAAAAGAAGTGCTGCAAGGCTTGAAAGCTGCCAGATAAGAATTAGCAAAATACTCGCCTTTCGTTATCGATCTACAAGGGCGAATTATAACTCAAGTTTCGCGGCGCTAAAATCTATATTGGAGGCAACAACCACGGTATATGTACAATATGAAAGCATCGGCAGCAGAAATGCTGCCGAAACTTGAGTTATAAAATATTCCGCTTCCACTCCACTCGTAAATCAATCTCACAACGTTATAATCCATCAATTACTCGAACATGGATGGATGAATGAAATTACTCAAATCTGCAATTATTATAATAACACTTAGTTATGTTATCTATCTGATTCAACCTACACGCTACCCAATTGTTAATAGAATACCTAACGGCGAGACCATTGTCGCATTTGGTGATAGCCTAACTTTTGGAACGGGAGTCCCAACAGCTCAAAGCTATCCAATGCAGCTCTCTGAATTAATTGGTGAAGAAGTAATAAATTTAGGCATTCCAGGCGACACATCCGCTAACGCTTTAGCTCGCATTAACGATGTGTTGATAAAAAATCCTCGCATAGTTCTTTTGACAATTGGCGGCAACGATTTAAAAAATGGCGTCAAAAAAGAAATTACCTTCGAAAACATCAAAAACATTATTGTTGCACTGCAAGACAATGGCTCACTAGTGATTCTGGGCGGAATCGACATACCACTATTCGGTCGTGGCTTTGAAAGCGCCTATAAGGATCTTGCAAAAGATACTGGTTCAGTATTAGTCCCTAATGTTCTGGAAGATATTATAGGGAAAAGGGAGTTGATGAGCGATGCTATCCACCCAAACAGCAAAGGTTACCAATTAATGGCAGAAAGGTTTCATGAAGCGATGAAACCTTTCCTGATAGTGCGCTAAGCGTTAGGTGATTTTCTGGCCTTTGGCCAGTGCTTTAGGCTTGATGCAAAAAGATGCTGCATTTTTTCTGGTTTTGCTTTTTCTTAAAGCTTATAGCGCTGGCCAAAGGCCAGAAAATCACTTAAAGCCTAACGCAGCAATATCACCGAGAGTAAACGTCATTCAAAATTGTATTTAGGGGACGCAGCACTAGGAGCTTGCCACTGAGATCATGCGCTCGTTAAATTCTTTTCAGTTTTCACTAGCCAACTATGTTTTTTTGATTCAATTATATTTGCTAATAGATCTCTTAAATCATCAACACCGCTGTCGGTATTCAGTGTAATCGGTTGTACATCAGCACTGAAATTCATTTGAATTTCTGAGAGCGGAAGCGCATCAGGTATGTCACGCTTACTCGCGCATACAACATAGGGAAGATTACTTTCAATTAATTCTTGCTCTAAATTACGTTCACGCTCGCTAATGGGCTCAACACTGTCAACCATCAGAATCCCCATGTGGGCACCGCGAAAAGCTATTTTTCTCGCAAATTCAAACCGCTGTTCCCCCGGTGTCCCGAAAAGATGAATGAAACAGCCAGCTAATTCCATTTTGCCCATATCAAAACCTACCGCTGTAGTTTTGCCATCTTTACCAGAATGTTCAACGCTCTTTGTGCCAGGGCTTAGTTTATTTATCAGGGTTGTCTTGCCACTATTTTCCACACCAATAACAACCACCTTTAATTTCATCAAATCTGCAGTTTCGCTTCTCATTTTTATTTTACCTCATCCTAAAGTTCGACAGGCTCCTGGCTTATCCAGCCTAAGTACATTACTTAGATTATTGGCGGAATTTAAACTTAGAGCCTGTTGATAATTTGCATCCTTGCAATATACTCGTAATACCTGAGTTGTTTTGTTAAGTATTGTAAAATTATTAAATGTTCAGATTAAAAGTTAGTCATTGATTTGTAATGTTGAATTTATACAATAAAAAAGAGTCTCATCTTTGAGCGACAAAAAATAATCCTTGTATTATTAGTGTTAATTCTAAAAAATAAGAGATTATCAAAAAAAATAAACGACAAATGATGAGTAAATGATCGATGCAAACAATTGCTATTTTAAATTCTAAAGGTGGTAGCGGAAAAACAACAATCTCTACCAATTTGGCGAGTTATTATGCAGAAACAGGATATAACACCGTTTTAATTGATTATGATTCACAAGGATCGAGCACACACTGGGTAAGCACACGCTCAGAAGAACAACCCCTCATTCACTGCATCCCTGCTTATCAGCACCCAAGCAGACAAACTCGAAGTTTTCAAATGAGGTTACCGACAAATACACAAAGAGTCATTATTGACACACCAGCAGCAGTCACCCATCACCAGTTAGAAGATATTGCGAGCCGATCAAATTTCATCCTCATCCCAGTACTGCCTTCTTCTATTGATATCCACGCAGTTAGTGGTTTTATCAAGCAGCTTTTTCGAATAAATCGCATTCGCCGTGGCGAAGCAAAACTTGCAGTCGTTGCCAGTCGAGTAAATGCAAACACGCTAATCTACAGCGCATTAGAACAATTTCTACAAAATACAGAAATCCCCTTTATCGCTAAAATCCGTGATACTCAAAACTATATCCACACCACAAATGAAGGCAAAGGTTTGTTTGAAGTTTATCCACACTATAAAGTTGCGCGTGATAAATCTGACTGGCATCCATTAATTAACTGGATTGAGCAAAAAGAAATCTTTAGCGAACTGAAAGCAGTACCAGCAACGGATGACTCGATGCCTCAAGATTCAGAACAGCCATTGGACCATGCTATATAAAATCTGATCAGTGTGATTTGCCTTCGCTGGCATGTGTCAGGTAAAGCGCCAATCCAATAAAAGCAATTCCAATGGAGAGATATAAAATCGATAGAGGATCTTCGTAACTAATCTTAATCGCATGCTCGAAGAACTTCACAATTAAAATCATTAAAATGACTTTCGCCAGGCGATTTTTCAAATCATCCAAGCTGTTAATAACCAACACGCTCCCTGCTATCTTTTTATTTTCTGCAATTTCAAGTTTGTTGATAAATAGCTCATAAAGACCCAGTGCAAAAATTAACAATACAGTAGCAAGCAGATAACCATCGATAACTTCAACGACATGTGTAATCGTTACGATCCTTTGCGCTCCACGTTCAGCTATGTCGAGTGCAGGGTTTGCATATTCAAATAAGTGGGACATCATAATGAACGCATCAATTGTTGCAATGTAGAACATGGATAAACTGGTCAACAAACTGACAACAACAGCTATCACAACAATATATCGACTACCCCAAAGCACTTTTTCGAACAAAGATTCAATCATTTGCATTTCCGATAACGTGGTTATTTTTCCTGGATTTTACCCGGTTTGAGTAGTCGCGGGCAAATTACTTGCTCATTACTCTAGCTACAATTCTAACGACTGCGTAAACTTATCACTAATTATTGATAGTGAGAGTGAGGAATTCAATGCCAGAGGTTCTTGTACTTTATTATAGTCGCCACGGCTCTGTAGAAAAAATGGCCAATCTAATCGCAAGAGGTGTCGAAGAAGCTAACGGTGTCACTGCTAAAATTCGGACAGTGCCTGAAGTATCTACAACATGCGAAGCCATTGAAAACGACATTCCTGAAAGTGGCGCGCCTTATGTAACATTGGATGATTTAAAATCCTGCGATGCATTAGCGATGGGAAGTCCTGCCTGGTTTGGTGGCATGGCGTCACCACTAAAATATTTTCTCGATAGCACAACATCGCTCTGGTTATCAGGCGCATTATCAGGAAAACCTGCCACTGTATTCACCTCTACATCGACCATGCATGGCGGTAACGAGGCATGCCTGCAATCTATGATGATTCCACTGTTACATCATGGCATGATCATTAGCGGCATTCCTTATTCAGAAAAAGATTTACACACAACACTCACAGGCGGCGCGCCTTACGGTGCCACGCATGTTGCGGGTGATGATAATAAAAATGATCTCTCTGCTGAAGAAAAAAGATTGTGCCGGGCTGCAGGGAAAAGACTCGGAGAAATATGTCTTAAACTTTCTCAATAAAAAAACTGCGCTAAAACTAGTAGTGAAATAGTTCTAGCGCAGTGTTAATCATTCTTTCTTTTCATAGGTAATCGCAGAAATCACTGCGCCTTGTGGATCTTGAATAACTATTATTCGCCCTACTGTAGGAATATCAGTCGGGGGTAACAACAGCTTACCGCCTGAACGCTCAACACGTGCTGCCGTCTCATCAACATTACTCACAGTAATATAAGATTTCCACATTGAAGGCATACCTTCTACACCGTCTTGCTTTGTAGTTATACCACCAATTTGATTCTCCCCCGCTTTGATAACCGTGTATGTTGCTCCCAACATATCTTGATCTTCCAGCGCCCAATTAAATACTTCACCATAAAATGCTTTGGCAGCTTGAACATCATCTGTCGTTAACTCAGTCCAACTTACCGCACCATCGGTTTCGAAAACATTGCTCATAATTACTCCTTATATATTTAGACAGAAAATAAAATTTGCACCTTAATGTTCCATAACATTCGTTATTAGAGTATAGAAGAAGAATAGACGCCATTCACCTAGGGCTGCCGTAAAAATAAGTTTACATTTCTGGGTTTCCAATCGCCATTTTAGCAAGGCGTGAGGAAGGCGAATAGTGAACTATTCAACTGACGAACAACGCCGCTATAATGAGTGAGTGGAAAGTCAGAAATGTGAAATGGTTTTTGAGGCAGCCCTTAGTACGTTAATTATGGATAATCGGCTGTACGATTACTCATGACCTGAAAATACTTGCTAGTTGATTGATATGAATACAGAAACACGTCAATCTAACTTTAATATAATCCATTAACAACTAGTACTAAAGTACTAGTTTTATAAGAAATTTCCACATACCGATTACATTTGTTAGGAATCATGAGCCTCCTTTGGTATATTAAACCAACTAAGAAAAACAATGGAAATATCCCCATGCCTACCACCTATTTGCTTAGATGCCTTACCGCATCTTTGGCTTTATGCTTTGGCCTGCTACCCACCCATTTAAACGCCAAAGACTTCTATGTCAACACGATAGAAGACGCAGTTGACTCAAATCCGGGAGACACTTTTTGCAGAACTGCGTTAAATACTTGCTCTTTAAGAGCAGCTGTCATGGAAGCCAATGCACTCGAAGGCGCAGACGTCATATACTTGCAAGCAGAGCAATATAACTTAACGATAGGTGAAATAAATGAAAATAAAGCATTTGGAGGCGACTTAGATATTGTTGAATCAGTTTCTATTATCGGAAAAGGAAATACAACAACCACAGTTTCAGGCAATAGTCAGTTTCGCATATTCTCAATTCTTCGAAAAAATAATTCGTTCCCGGAAGTGTCCATTTCCGATATCAAAATGACACAGGGCATACCAGACCAAATTGGCGCAGTCATCGTTAATAACAGCATTCTATCGCTTAACAATGTAATTGTAGAACACGCAGGAAGCGACCCAAGCCTTACAATGAATACACCAGCAATATATAGCCTAAACTCTATGCTGGAAATTTCAAATTCAACGATTCAGAATAACGATCAAGGTATTTTTTCAGAAAATTCTAGAGTAATAATCGAAAACAGTTTATTTAAAAACAATAAACACCTTGTGAAGACTGCGACTGAACAAGGGGCGGCAATTTATGCTGACAATAATTTCCTATTCATAACATCCACCGTTTTTAGCAATAACAGCAGCCTGAGTTCTGGCGGTGCTATCTATGCGAAACAATCAGAGGTGACTCTAAACAAAAATGACTTTAATAGTAATAAGGCCAGCGAACCTAACTCATCAACTTACACCTACGGTGGTGCAATAGTTCTAGCTCGCAGTGTAACATCTATTGAAGGCTCGACTTTTCAGGATAATATTGCCTATGGTGCAGGGGGAGCTATATATAACTTTGAAGGTGATTTATTCATAAACAAATCAAAATATATTAACAATTCAGCTGTTCATGATAGCCCTAGCATCGGAGGCGCAATCGCCATCCAGGGGTTCGCTGAAGAAAAAAAATCAAACATCGTTATAAATGAAAGCATCATAGCAGGGAACAACTCAAGTTTTGGTGGCGGTGGAATTGGCTCAATATCAAATTCCAATACGCTGGAAGAAATTCAAATACAAAATTCGCAAATATCTGGAAATACTGCAACATTAGGTGCTGGGTTTTATTTAGGTGGCGTTCAAAAAACTGACATAAACAACACAACTATTAGCGGAAACACCGCATCAGATTCTGGAGGGGGTATCTACTTTGGGGATTTTTCTGTTTCTGAATTAAACTTAACTAATATCACTGTCGCTTATAATGAAGCCCTAGAAGGTGCTAACACATATAATAAAAGCGGAAAAATAAATATCGTAAACTCGATAATGTCTAACGCGCTTGTTGGGGATAACTGTAGCGGCAGCCTAAACACGCTAGGCTCCAATATTTCATCTGATAGTTCCTGCTCATTCGACACCTCATTGGATGATATGTTGATGACAAACCCATTGCTATTTCCTTTAGCTGATAATGGTGGATCAACTAAAACACATGCACTTCCTCAAAATAGTAAAGCCATCAATAATGGCGACAACTCTTTTTGTAATGAATTTTTTGCAGTCGACCAGAGATACTATTATCGCGCTGATGGTTTGTGCGATATTGGCGCATTCGAACAAAACTCTGCGTTGGCTAACAGAGGTACATTAAGCTTTATAACAGAGCTTAGCGAAGTCAATGAGACTGAGCAGCTTGTGACTGTTACAGTTTCTCGTAAAGATGGATCTGATACAGCGATTTCTGCTTTCATCTTTGACAGCAATAAGGGCACTGCGGCAGCAAATCAAGATTATTACTTCATAAATGAAAGTCTCTTCTGGACTGACGGCGACACTGAAGATAAAGAAATGACATTCCCAATCAATAATGACACTCTAAAGTCAGAAAATAAGACCGTAATACTTCAACTATATAGCCCCAGCAATGGGGTTGCACTTTCACCATACACTAGCCATAAAATCGAAATACTTGATGATGAATCATTGCCGGGAGTCATTGAATTTAGCAAATCTTCATATGTAGTTGGTGAAGACAATAAATATGCACAGCTTGAATTGGTTCGTAAAAATGGTTCGTCAGGTGAAATCACAGTACATATTGAGACCAATAACGGAACTGCAATTAGCGGCCAAGACTATATGGGTGGAACTTTAGAGCATACATTCCTCGATGGTGAAATGACGAAGCAGGTTAACGTAATCATCGATAACGGCTGGGATAATTATTATGAAGATAATAAAGAATTTTACATTTCCATCTCTGCAGCTAACGAACAAATAATTGGTGATACCTCAACAGCCACTATAGTTATTATTGATGATGAAGAAAAACCTGAAAACCCTGGAAGATTCTCTTTTGAGCTCAATGAATACAAAGTTAACGAAAACATTACTACATTAAATATTCAAATCACCAGAGATAACGGAACAGATGGCGACATGGTTCTTTATTTAATTGCAAGTAATGATACCGCTGAATTTGGATCAGACGTACTTGCGATAGCAAATCAAGATACGTCGAGACTTAGACTTCTTATGCCAGCTGGGAAAGAATCGTTTACACTTCCACTTTCCATTAATAACGACATACTTGAGGAAGGCAATGAATCGATGACGCTTACATTGCTTAATCCTCAAGGTGGCGCAGAGCTTGGTGAAATCGAATCTACAATAATAACAATTTTCGATGATGACACGCCTAAGTCAACTCTTTCATTTGGCGAAGCATCATATTCAACATCTGAAGATAATGAACACATAGTGGTTGAAATAGTAAGAACCGCCAATTCTTCCGGAAATACTGACATAACTGTTAATGCAGTAAATGGCACTGCATTAAATAGCTCTGATTTTTCTTGGGAGCCGACAAAGATACAGTTTATTGATGGCCAGAGCAGCTATGCGCTTAAGGTTGATATATCTAAAGCCAACAATAGTATTGCCGACGGCAATAAGACATTTACACTCAACTTGAGCAATCCACAAAATGGAATATTGGGCAATGTATCATCAACAACGATCACATTAGTCGATAACGATAGCATTTCTTCAATTCCCGATGACAAATCAGCGGAAGAGACAGATAATAAACCCACGGGAGAAGCAAACAACAAGCTTTCTACCTCCAAAGGAGCGGCAAGTCTCAGCTATGCCTATTTGCTTTTCGTAATTTTATTCTTGCTAAGACGAAACATTTTCAAAAAAATCTGATAGCACACAAAGCACTTCTATACAGACAACACATACTACATAGAAGTGCTTCATATCAATGCATTAAAAACTCTCATAATAAGTCAATCCAAAGCTACCTTGTTCGAGAAAAGGCAGTACCATACTCTCATGTAAACGTTTTTTTGCGGAGATGGGTGCAGCTGATGTCATGGTGGTTTTTTTCTTTTCATTTCGATTAATAGCAACTTGAGCAGCAGCGTATCCTATTGCTATACCCAGAGGATAATCACCTGCCCAATGAACTCCATTGTTTAACATTGCAAACCCTAACAACGTCATTAAGCCATAGCCAACTGGCTTTATGTATGTGTGTGTTGGAAAGTTATGCGCTAACACCGTGGTGCTGGCCATTACGGTTGCCAAATGGCCTGATGGAAAGGCGTCGTATTTTGGAACCTGTTTATTATATGCTTCCTGGTTTGGAAACCATTGCCACTTACCACCTGAAATAGTTGCCACAAAAGGTGCTTCTCTGCCAGTAGTTCGCTTTAACACTTGAACAACAATACCTGTTAAAAGCAATGCTTCAACATTTTGACTAGCTACCGATAGCGCATGGTTACTGTTATACATCAAACCGTAACCAATTAAGCCACCCACTATACCAATTTGAGGTATTCCATCGCCGATGAAATAAAGCGAAGAATTCAAATTTGCGGGAACAACAAACGGTAAATCATATCCTTTAAGCTCCCACGGTATAACCGTTTTTGTTTCACGACCACTTTTACTATCTGATATTAAGCCGAGCTTTCTACCATATCTTTGCGACTCATTAGTAATCTCTTGATCATATTTAATCAGTAACGCAGAACTGACGACTATTCCTGTTAACCAGCCTGCGTTTTCTCGCGGATCAATTTGTTTCACAAAACTTACCAAATTTTGCGGCGCAGACGTCAGCCACTCAAAAGCAGTTGGGCGCGGAGTATTTATTGAAGAGTCCTGAAACTGATAATTGACAGATTTTAGCAGATCGTTTTTATTAATCGTTATATCTTGAGCAAAAATATTCGCCGATACAAAACAATAAAACCAAAAGACAGTGATTCTAAACATAAACATCCGTGTTAGTTAATCCATACATTTCACAATTCCTCAAATTCACTACTTAACATTCAACCACAGATACCTGCACCAATAAGTTTCATATTAAGCAATTATTTTATCGGATAAATGTGAAGAAAAATTTAGAACTGGAATCATTGAAATTGGAGTGCACTGCATGGTGCTGTTTTGGTGATCAGTTTCACAAAAACCAACTGTAGCGTCTAAAAGCCCTACTTTCCTGGTTCATCCCTCCCACTGACTTACCGACAACCTCATTGTTCTTTTGTTAACCGAAAAAAATAATGAAATCAACTTTAAAATTACGCTTTATTCCTCTAATTTTTCTACTTGCCGGCTATCAAGCAAGCTACGCTAATCAGTATGAATATGCTGGGGATGCCATTCAGTGGCTTCTACCCGCTTCGGCGCTAAGTTTGAGCTACCTGGAAGAAGATAGTGATGGTCGACTGCAATTCATCAAATCCTTTGGCGCAACAGCTGGGGTTACTTATACGGTTAAACTCGGCGTAAACCGAGAACGACCTAACGGTGCCGATTATTCATTTCCCTCTGGCCATACATCTGCATCCTTTGCCAGCGCAACTTATATACATCAACGATACGGATACAAAAAAGGACGAATTGCTTATCTAGCAGCAGCCTATGTCGGCTGGAGCCGAATACAAGCCGACAAACACTACACAACAGATGTACTTGCTGGTGCTGCTTTAGGAACGCTCACGAGTTACCTATTCACAACCGGCAAGGATGTAAATTTAACCACATATGGCGACAGGGAAGGTGTTGGTATAAATATCCGCTATAAATGGTAGGCATATAATTGTGTTAATATAAAGTCTTGTCACCCTAGATATTCATTAATAACGTTATGCCTACCGCGCCATTATTCCTCTGCCCAATTTGCTCAAGCACTTTAAAAAAACAAGATAAAATCTTCAAATGCGAAAACAACCATTGCTTTGATAGCGCAAAAGAAGGTTATGTAAACTTACTACCAGTTCAGAACAAAAAAACAAAACAACCTGGCGATAACAAAGCCATGATCATGGCGCGAAAACTTTTTCTGGAAAAAAAACATTACGATATCCTGCTTGCACCTTGTAAAGAACTAATCAATAGACATTTAAGTACGGAGAACAATCCCGCTAATCTCCTGGACATAGGCTGCGGCGATGGTTATTTCACCAATATTATTTTCAATGGTATTGAAAGAAGCCGAATCTGTTACTCCATGGATATATCAAAAGAGGCGGTTAAAGTTGCTGCAAAAAGAGACAAAACGATCAATTGGTTTGTCGCCAGCTCCAGCAACATCCCACTTCCAGATGGTTCTATAGATTGTATTCTAAAGATAAATTCACCATTGGATTATGCAAACACCACTAAAAAACTTTCAAACAGTGGGTTTGTTGTGAGCGTTACCCCAGGTAAAAAGCACCTATTCAGCTTTAAATCCCATATATACGAGACAGCGCACGACCACGAACCAGAAACTCAACCAATGAATTATAAATTATTAGACACAGTGAACTTGGAGGATACAATAACACTCCAAAACCAGAACGAAATTGAACAATTGTTTATGATGACGCCTTTCTATTGGAACGCATCACAAACTGCGAAAGACAATATCGCTAAACTAACAGAACTTACAACAGAAATTGCTTTTGATATCCACATCTGGCAAAAAAATTAAAAGAAGGAAAAACAATGCCTAAAATCATTGCTGTATTTTTATTCATGTTAATTACCATTCAACCGGCTTTTGCAGAAATGGCAAAAGGCTTCACACTGCCAACAGATAAGGGGGAAGTCGAGCTAAGTAAACTTAAAGGTAAAGTGGTCTATGTTGATTTTTGGGCATCATGGTGCGCACCATGCCGTAAATCATTCCCCTGGATGAATAAAATGCACGCCAAATATGAATCACAAGGATTGGAAGTCATTGGCATCAGCCTGGATGAAGACGAAGCAAAAGCCTACAAATTCCTGGAGAAAATACCTGCACATTTCACTATTGCCTATGACACCAAAGGAACCGTCGCTGACCTTTATGATGTACAAGTAATGCCGACTTCATATTTGATCGATAGAAATGGAAAACTACTTTTTACGCATAAAGGTTTTAAAACCAAGCATGAGGATGCGATGGAAGCGGAGTTAGTGAAGGCTTTGAAAAAGTAGAGCTGAGCTTGAAGTGTTACATCTGAGTTATTTCAGTCATTTGCTCAGGACATTATCATTAATGCCCTGAGCATTTTTAAAACTATTTCAACACCGTTCTAAGATAAGCAACAACGTCGCTAATTTCCTGCGTTGTTAATTGCTCACCCCACACAGGCATAACCTCTGAACGTCCCATCGCTGCGCCACCGAGTGTAATAATCAACGTTTTATATTCATCGTTTTTATCACTCTTGGTTAAATTTGCAGGCGGAGGATCATACAAGACTGATGCTCGTCCTTTTCCATCAGCTTTAAGACCATGACACAAAATGCAATTGGTTTTATAAACAGCTTCGCCGCGTTTAACAGGATCAGAAACACCTCTGACATAAGCAAGCACATCAGTAATTTGCTCTTCAGTCAGCTCATCACCCCAGGGAGGCATTAAATCTGATTTATTAACAGCAGCGCCGCCCTCACGAATAATTTTTTCATTATATTCATCGGAATTATCTTTTATAACCAAAGAGTCCACACCATGTAACTTGGCTGCACGCGCTAATCCATCTCCTCGTTCACCATGGCATAAAACACAATAGTGTTTAAAAACAATACCTCCTCGGAATTCTGGCTTAGACATATTTAGTCGAATATCAGCACGAGAGTCACGCGCAAAAGCATCACTTTGTAAAATTGTAATTTGAGCGCTCAATATAAAACAGCATATAAGTAAAGTACGTTGAAACATTACTTAACCTCGATTTCCATAAACATTTGTGGATGTATGGCGCACTCCACTTCAGCCATACCCGCTTTATCAAATACAACAGCTTTGGATTCACCTTTCGGGTAAGAACCCAAATCAAATGTTTTTATATCCGACAATGAAAACACGTTGTGAAACCAGGGGTCCTGATTTTTAAAATGAATGGTATCGCCCACACTTACTGTCATCTTCTCAATTAACTTACCATCTTTCACAAACTGTTTTTCCTGTTGCTCAACCGTATATTCCGCAGCATTAATGCCGAGAGAAATTATTGAGAACAGACAAGCAATAACAACTTTCTGAATTGTGTTAATCTGCATTTTTTCTCTCCTTGATATTAATGATTAACTGGTTTAACCGGTAAAACAGGGACAACAAATTCTTTAGCATCACCTGTTAACGAAAGTAGAAAACCGAGCAATTCTGCTTTTTCTTTTTTTGTTAAATTGAGTGGTTGCATATTTGGATCTAGGTTACCCAAGTTTTTCGTCCCGCCACTATTGTAATGTTCAATAACTTCAGTCAATGTCGAAAAAGCTCCATTGTGCATATAGGGTGCAGTTAGTGCTATGTCACGAAGCGTTGGAGTTTTAAAGGCGCCCTTCATCACTTTCACTGGCTTAATAGCATAGCGTCCTTCATCAGTGTTACCGGGCAAACCAATATTATGAAAACCTTTGTCACTAAAATTAAAACCACTGTGGCAAATTGAACAACGAGCTTTACCTGTAAATAACTTGAAGCCTCGTTTCGCAGATTCAGTCATTTTAGTTTCGGCGCCCTTTAACCAACGATCAAATTCCGAGTCTGTTGAAACGATGGTACGCTCAAAACTGGATATAGCCTTGGCAATTGCTTCCTTGCTGACACCGTCTTTAGGATAAGCTTCATTGAATAACTTAACATAGCCAGGAATCGCTTTTAACTCTTTAACCAATTCATCAAGATCTTGGTTCATCTCGTCTTTATTTTCGATTGGGCCAAGTGCTTGCTCTTGCATGGTTACCGCTCTTCCGTCCCAGAATTGGCGATTTAGATACACGATATTAAGTATGGTAGGCGTTGTTCTGTGCAATTGTTTAAAATTATGCCCCAGAGGTTTTTTCAATCCATCCTGCCAAGCCAATGCTGGATTGTGACAACTTGCACAACTAATCCAATTTGAACCCGATAGTCGTGGATCAAAAAAGAGCTTCTTACCAAGTTCGATACGTTCAGGCGTCACACGATTGTGATTAGGCTGAGGTATAAGGTCTGGTCGAAGAAATGCTTTGACTGTTGCTTCGTCCGGATTCGGCACAGACGCCAAAACACTACTGCTCATTAAAAATGCCATTAGAAGCAATAGCAGGAATATAGATTTTAAACCTGGCAATGTTTTTTCAAAACAAGGCATTAGAAACTCCTCTTATTGATTTGTACAGTCCTCATGCCATACAGGAGGATTGTGGTGTTAAGTTTTCCAGTGAAAACGTTTCTTTTTAGATAAACCACATGTGAATTAAAGCTAACTCAAAAATAGGGACTTGAATATTGCTATCCCCATATTTCCAAAATAAAAATATTACAACTTAAACTTATCAACAGATTTACCTAGGTTATCCGCTGCACTATTCAAGTTTTCCGATAGGGATTGCAATGAATGTGCTTGGGATTTTGTTGACTCGCTAGAGGCAACTAGTGAGCCGACAGATTGGATGATATTTTGTAATGAATTCTCTTGTTCAGACATCATTCGCACAACATCGTCCATGGTGCTACGCATGTAGGTTGCTTTGTTACCATTTTCTACTGTAATTTCTGATACATCATGCAAACCCTGAATATTCTCGCGTGAATTAACGACAGTTGTTTGTAACATCTCAACAGTTTTTGCCACATGCGATGACACTTTATCGATTAAGGATGAAATTTCAGCAGTGGCATTATCAGTACGCGTTGCCAACACACGAACTTCATCTGCTACAACAGCAAAACCACGTCCTTGCTCTCCCGCTCTAGCAGCTTCGATTGCTGCATTGAGTGCCAACAAATTAGTCTGTTCGGAAATATCGCGAATTGTGCCAGTGATTGAAGTTATCATTTCAGCAGTACTTGATAGCTCTTGAGTGACATTCGCTGTGTGCTCAATCGTATTCTGAAAATCCTCAAACCTTTGAGTAGTATCAGATAGTTTTTCCGTCGCATTTTGAGCGGTGTCCGCAGTTTCCTGAGCTTTGTTGGCAGCTTCTCCGAGTTGCTGCATAGCACGTTGAGTTGTGTGATTCATTCGATCTGCGTCATTTTTTATCGTATCAATACCGGCATAAAGCAGATCAGCATCATTGCGAATGCCATCTGCGGTAGAATTAACGGTAGATGCCTCTTCTGTTACGACGCGAGATCCATCAGATATTTTCCCAACAATTTCATGTAAATTTTTTACTGTTCGACATGTAGCATTAACCATCCGCCCTACTTCATCGCTGCCAACTTCTGATGGAGGCTCCATTCGCAAATCCCCTTCAGACAAGCTTTGCATAGATGTCTCAAGCATTTTCATTGGCTTGGTTACTACAAAAGAAGCGTATACACTAAAAATTATTGAAAGCACTATAAATACAGCAGTAAAGATACCTAGTGTTATCACCTTTTTGATGGTGAGCTGTTCGTGCTCTTCTAGCGTTTCCCTGAGTAACATTTGCTGCTCATTGACAATCGCAAAAATGAGCGCTTCGATTTCGCCAGCAGTTTGTTCAATTGATTTTGAATATTTAAGGGCGAGTTCATCATTATTACTACGTGCAGCTTTGATAATATCTAACTGATTTGGTTTTATGTTTTCGCGCAACTCCACAAGCCGCAAAACTAATTGATTATCTGAAATCACAATTTTCAATTCATGCAATATTTCATCAAGATCAGCTGAGGCTTTAATAGCTTGAATTGATGCTAAACGTGTTGCTTTACGATCTGTTTCCAATATTAACAATGCTTGATCACGAGACATAGCCAGGACCGCTTCACTGACTCTATTTGCCGCAGAAATTTTTTCACTTGTTGTTTCTGTAGTCTTTTTTGACTCTTTAACTACATCCAACACTGTGTAGCCTGCTGCAATACTCAGTATCACCAAACAAATACTAAAAAAAGTTGTTAGCCCAAGTATTTTGTTACGCCAGCTAATATTCGATAATACGCGGGTAAACGACTGATTTATTCTATTAATCATTGTCTCTAACACTGAATCAATTCTATTTAAGTATTCACTTCAGCGACAAAACATGAGACTTACTTTAATTAGTTTATAGATCTCCCTTATCACGCCTCTCTTTCAACTGCAAACTCCACATCTCCGTATATTTACCGCCATTTTCAAGCAGCAATTGATGCGAACCTTGCTCGACAATTCTCCCACCATCCATTACCAGAATGACATCTGAATCCATAATGGTTGATAAACGATGGGCGATGACAAGTGTTGTGTGATTTTTTGCCGCTTGTTTAAGCGACTCAAGTATTGCTTGCTCTGAATGGCTATCCAGTGCGGATGTCGCTTCATCAAACACAAGAATTTTAGGTTTTTTAAGAATTACGCGTGCAATGGCAACTCGTTGTTTTTCGCCACCGGAAAGTTTTAAACCTCGCTCACCAACCATGGTGTCATATCCATCAGGTAGTGCAGAAATAAAATTGTGGATGTTTGCTTGTTTTGCAGCATGAATAATTTCCTCATTAGTAGCGGCAAGATTTGCATACTGCAGATTATAATAAATTGACTCATTAAACAGCACTGTATCTTGAGGCACTATACCAATATTTTGTCTGACACTTTGCTGTGTGACGTTGCGAATATCTTCACCATCAATGGTAATCGATCCATCGCTAACATCGTAAAAACGAAATAGCAGACGCACCAGTGTAGATTTTCCAGCACCACTCGAACCAACCACTGCCAATTTCTGCCCAGCACCGATTGTAAAATTTACATCATGTAAAATTGTTCTATCAGATGAATAAGCAAAATTCACATGATTAAATTTGACTTCGCCAGTTTTGATTAGCAGTTCTTTCGCATTTTCTTTATCGACAATCTCTGGTTTTATCTCAAGCAATTTAACAAGATTATCCATATCCGTTAGTGAATAACGAATCTGACGATAGACCACACCGAGGAAACCAAGCGGAATAAATAATTGCAGAAGAAATGCATTAACAAGCACCAAATCACCCAGTGTCATGGCACCTTGAACCACTTGATCAGCAGCAAAGAACATAACAACCGTTACGCCTAATGCGATGATGACTCCTTGCCCAAAATTTAACAGCGACATGGAAGTTTGAGTTTTTACACCACTATCTTCCCATAACGCCAGATTTTCATCGGTTCGTTGCTTTTCAAGCTTTTCGTTATTGAAATATTTTACCGTTTCGTAGTTAATCAAACTGTCAATGGCAATGTTATTGGCAGCCGATTCATGACGATTCATCTCCTGACGATGTTCCATCCGCCAATTCATCACAGCCATAGTGAACGCGACATAGACGGCGACGCAAGAAAAAATGACAACAGTAAAAATAAAGTCATATGAGTTTAAAAGAAAAATCGCAACCAGCAAAAACTCAACGAGCACGGGGATAATGCTAAAAGTGAAATAGTTTAGCAGGCTACTTAAACTCGCAGCGCCGCGTTGTAAATCACGACTAATGGCGCCCGTTTTTCTTTCAAGATGAAAACGGAGCGACAGGCTATGCAGTTGATCCATGGTGCGGATTGTTAGCCTGCGCATAGCCCGATAACGAACCCGGGTAAATAAAACATCCCTAAGTTCATTAAACAATGCGCTGGCAATTCGCAACGCTCCATAAATCATTAACAAAAACACTGGGAGTGCGAGCGCCAGATTCAGATCTTTGTTTAAACTATCAACAATATCCTTTAATACGACCGGCACACCGATATTGGCAACTTTCGCCAGTATCAAACACAACAAGGCAAATAAAACCCGCCCTTTGTATTCCCACATATAAGGTAATAGCGCTTTTACATTCGCCCAATCGTTTTGATTGGCGCTGGGTGATTCGGTGTATTTATTGTGTCCGGACATTTAAAGTGCTCTTGGAGGGTAAATGGATGTAGAACCACATATCATACCGTCAATTTAATATGTGAACTTTAGTCGTTCCATAGCAAGTGGTTGACCTGATGAATTCATTGTTTATTTTTCGACCGCAAATATAAAAACGAAAAATAATATAGTAATTTACAGATTTAAATTACAATAACTTAGGCCCACCCAGCAACTACAATTGCTTGTAAGGAACTAGATCAGTATAATTTCCGGCTATTTTGCCTCGTCATTAGGTTTAGTGGCGGGCATATCTTAATATGATTTCTACAGTATCGGTCAGCTAATAGACTATGAGTAAAGAAGAATATAAAGGGCTTTATCGCCCAGAGTTTGAAAAAGACAATTGTGGATTTGGCCTCATCGCAAATATGGATGGAGACCCGAGCCACTGGTTGGTTAAAACCGCTATTCAATCATTAGCGCACCTAACACACCGTGGTGCTGTTTCTGCTGATGGAAAAACAGGCGATGGCTGCGGTATTTTAATGAGCAAGCCAGACAGCTTTATGCGTATTATTGCACTGGAAAACCAGTTCAATCTCGCAAAATACTATGCTGTTGGTATGGTCTTTCTCAACCAGGACAACGCACTCGCGGTAAATGCAAAACAAACACTTAATCAGGAACTCGATAAAGAAGGTTTGAAAGTTGTTGGCTGGCGGGTTGTTCCGACAGATACTGCCGCATGTGGTGAAGATGCATTAGCGTGCCTACCCCAAATTGAACAAGTTTTTGTCAACGCTCCTGATGGTATGGAAGAGGCCGCATTCGAACGCCACTTATATATCGCACGTCGCAGAACAGAAAAACAACTTCAAACAACTGACGACACCTTTTATATACCCAGCCTTTCTTCAAAATTGCTATCTTACAAAGGCTTGGTAATGCCGGAATACTTACCTCGGTTTTACACTGAGTTGAGTGATGAGCGCTTTACCTCTTCTATCTGTGTATTCCACCAACGCTTCTCGACTAACACATGGCCACAATGGCGTTTAGCTCAGCCGTTCCGTTACCTTGCACATAATGGTGAGATCAATACCGTTCAAGGCAATCGCAACTGGTCTTTAGCGCGTGGACACAAATTTGAAACACCACTATTACCAATGGAAGATATCCGTCCGCTGGTTTCATTGACTGGATCAGATTCAAACAGCATGGATAACATGCTTGAAGCATTACTTGCCGGTGGCGTAGACATCTTCAGAGCAATGCGATACCTCATTCCACCTGCCTGGCAAAATGTGGAAACGATGGATCCAGACCTACGTGCCTACTATGAATATAGCTCTATGCACATGGAGCCCTGGGATGGTCCAGCAGGTGTTGTATTAACAGATGGTCGTTATGCTGCCTGCACACTTGATCGAAACGGTCTCCGTCCTGCGCGCTATGTCATTACTAAAGATAGGCATATTACATTAGCATCGGAAGTTGGTGTTTATGACTACAAACCTGAAGATGTTGTTGCCAAAGGTCGTTTAAAACCTGGACAAATGTTTGCTGTTGATACACAAACAGGTGACATTCTTACTCCAGAAATTATCGATTCGATGCTCAGCAAGCGTCATCCTTATAGAAAATGGCTGGACGAAAATGTTAACCATTTAGAAACGCGACTTTATGGCGACGATGAAATACGCTCTTCTATCTCTGATGAGCAATTCGAAGTCTATCAAAAAATGTTTCAAATCACCTTTGAAGAACGTGACCAGGTTATTGGCGTGTTAGCAGAAAGTGCTGCCGAAGCGATTGGGTCAATGGGTGACGATACACCAATGGCGGTGCTCTCTGAAAGAGAACGTTCGCTTTATGACTATTTCCGTCAACAATTTGCACAGGTAACCAACCCACCGATTGACCCGCTAAGGGAAAATATTGTGATGTCATTGGAAACCTGTTTTGGTAGTGAACAAAATTTGTTTGAAGAAACAGCAGAACATGCGTCGCGACTTCTCGTTAATTCTCCTGTCATTTCACAAGGTAAATTTGACCAACTTCTTTCTTTGGAGAGCGAGAACTTCTCTCATGAATTTGTCGACCTGAATTACGATGAAAGCGTAGGCCTAAAAAGTGCGATAATTGCCGTTTGTGAATCTGCAGCAAGTGCAGTGAGAAATGGCAAGGTTGTTATTGTTCTTTCTGACCGTAACATTCAAAAAGGTAAATTAACAGTCCACGCGCTATTAGCAACAGGGGCTGTACATCACCACCTTATCGAGCAAGGTTTGCGTTGTGATGCAAATATTGTGGTTGAAACTGCCACCGCAAGAGATCCACACCAATTTGCCGTTTTACTTGGCTATGGTGCGACAGCAATCTACCCATATTTGGCATATGAATGCCTAAATAATATGGCGAAAAAAGGTGAAGTTGAAGATGGTGTAATGCCACGTCTTGCTACTCGCTACCGTAAAGGCATTAATAAAGGCCTTTACAAAATCATTTCCAAAATGGGCATCTCAACCATCGCGAGTTATCGTGGCGCACAGCTTTTCGAAGCAGTCGGCTTAAGTCAGGAAGTTGTAGACCTTTGCTTTAAAGCAACAACTTGCCGAATACAAGGTACAAGCTTTAACGATATTGAAACAGATCAGAAAAAATTAGCCAAAGCAGCATGGGTTGCACGTAAATCTATTGAGCACGGTGGCTTACTGAAATATGTTCATGGGGAAGAATATCACGCATACAATCCTGATATCATTCAAACGCTTCAAATAGCGGTAAAAAGTGGTAACTACGATGATTATGCAAAATATGCAGATCTCGTTAACAATCGCCCAGTGTCATCCATGCGAGACATGCTTAATCTGAAGCTAGATGGTAAAGAAATAGCAATTGACGACGTTGAACCACTGTCTGATATTTTTAAGCGCTTCGATAGTGCTGGCATGTCTTTAGGCGCGTTATCACCTGAAGCACACGAAGCGCTTGCAATTGCCATGAATCGATTGGGTGGTCGATCAAATTCGGGTGAAGGCGGCGAAGCTGTAGAGCGTTACGGCACTGAAAAAGTATCCAAGATCAAACAAATCGCCTCAGGTCGTTTTGGAGTAACACCTCATTACCTGGTTAATGCGGAAGTTATTCAGATAAAAATCGCACAAGGTGCAAAACCTGGTGAAGGTGGACAGCTACCTGGCGGAAAAGTTAACAAACTCATCGCCACGCTACGCTACGCCACACCTGGTGTGTCGTTAATTTCACCACCACCACATCACGACATTTATTCTATCGAAGATTTGTCTCAGTTAATTTTCGATATCAAGCAAGTCAATCCAGAGGCGTTAGTCTCTGTGAAACTTGTTGCAGAAGCAGGTGTTGGAACAATCGCTGCTGGCGTAGCAAAAGCTTATGCAGATTTAATTACTATCTCTGGTTATGACGGCGGCACAGGTGCTAGTCCAATCACATCTGTTAAGTACGCTGGCATTCCCTGGGAATTAGGTTTAACTGAAACTCATCAAACACTACGCGCAAATAATTTGCGCGACAAAGTTCGCCTGCAAACTGACGGTGGATTAAAAACAGGTCTTGATGTTATCAAAGCCGCAATTCTCGGCGCAGAAAGTTTTGGCTTTGGTACTGGCCCAATGGTAGCTCTAGGCTGTAAATATCTTCGCATTTGCCACTTAAATAACTGTGCAACGGGTGTCGCAACGCAAGACAATGTTTTACGAATGAATCACTTTATTGGCTTGCCAGAAATGGTGATGAACTACTTCAGATTTGTTGCAGAAGAGACAAGACAATGGATGGCCAAGCTTGGCATCACTAAGCTTGAAGACTTGATTGGCCGAACAGACTTACTCGATATCATTGAAGGGAAAACTGATAAACAACGCGGTCTGGATCTTACCCCTCTGCTTTCAGATGGTGGCGTTGATCCATCAAAACCACAATATTGCATTAATCCCAAAAATGAGCCATACGATAAGGGTGAGCTTGCCGAGCAGATGGCATTAGATACTGCCGAAGCAATCCGCAATAAATCAGGTGGAGAGTTCAGTTATGACGTTCGCAACATTCACCGCTCTATGGGTGCAAGGCTTTCTGGTGAAATCGCTAAACAGCATGGCAATCAGGGAATGGCAGATACACCAATCACGCTGAGACTTAATGGTTCTGCGGGACAAAGTTTGGGCGTATGGAATGCCGGTGGATTAAATCTCATCCTTGATGGCGATGCTAACGATTATGTTGGCAAAGGCATGACAGGTGGGAAAATTGTAATCCGCCCACCACAAAACAGCAGTTTCAATAGCCAGGAAACAACTATTATCGGCAACACCTGTTTATACGGAGCCACCGGTGGAAAGCTTTTCGCCGCAGGGCTTGCGGGTGAACGCTTTGCCGTCAGAAATTCAGGTGCTCATGCAGTTGTAGAGGGAATCGGTGATCACGGTTGTGAATATATGACAGGCGGCTGCGTCACTGTTCTTGGTGAAACTGGACTTAACTTTGGTGCAGGCATGACAGGCGGTTTCGCTTATGTACTCGACGAAAACAATACCTTTGTTGATCGATATAACCATGAATTAATCGATGTTCACCGTGTTGCAACAGAGAATGCTGAAGCATATCGAAATCATCTACGCGATGTTATGCAAGAATATGTCAACGAAAGCGGTAGCGAGTGGGGACAACATATCCTCGATAATTTCTCGGATTTCATCGGGAAATTCTGGTTGGTTAAACCCAAAGCTGCCGAGCTGGATTCATTGCTCGACACATTGCTTAGCGCAGCATAATCGTGAATTATAGGTTGTAAGAATATGCGAAATAATTTTCAATTCATTCAAGTAAAACGAATGGATCCGGCAAAAGTAGCCGCCAAAAGCAGACTGAAAAATTTTGATGAAATTTATGGTCAATTTGATGCGTCAATTGCAAAAGAGCAATCAGAACGCTGCCTGGAATGTGGAAACCCGTATTGTGAATGGAAATGCCCTGTTCATAACTATATTCCTGACTGGTTAAAATTGGTTGCTGATGGACAAATTTTCGAAGCGGCAGAACTCTCTCACAAAACAAATTCTTTGCCAGAGATTTGTGGCCGTGTATGTCCTCAAGATCGTCTTTGCGAAGGATCTTGCACGCTGAACGACGGTTTCGGTGCTGTGACAATCGGTTCGGTTGAGAAATATATTAGTGATACTGCATTCGCCCAAGGCTGGCGACCAGACCTTTCCAGAGTGGAAGATACTGGCAAAAAAGTCGCTATCATCGGCGCCGGACCAGCAGGACTTGGCTGCGCAGACATTCTGACTCGCAACGGCGTTCAGGCTGTTGTTTTTGATAAATACCCTGAAATTGGCGGCTTGTTAACGTTTGGTATTCCTGGCTTTAAGCTGGAAAAATCCGTTGTTGAAAATCGACGTAATGTCATGGAAGGAATGGGTGTCAAATTCAGGCTTAATACTGAAATTGGTAAAGATATTCCTTTTCAAAGTTTATTAGACGAATACGATGCGGTCTTCCTGGGCATGGGCACCTATAAATATATGAAAGGTGGATTTCCTGGTGAAGACCTTCCGGGTGTTCATGAAGCACTGCCTTACCTGATTTCAAACACAAACGAAGTCATGGGTTACAAAATTGAAGGCGACTCTTTTGTCGACTTAAAAAAACAACGAGTCATCGTGCTTGGTGGTGGCGATACGGCGATGGACTGTAACCGTACAGCTGTACGACAAAAAGCAAGCAAGGTTATTTGTGCTTATCGTCGTGATGAAGAGAACATGCCTGGCTCCAAACGCGAAGTTGCTAACGCAAAAGAAGAAGGTGTTGAATTTCTCTTTAACCGCCAGCCGGTTGAAATCGTAGGCAATGGCAAAGTTGAAGGTTTAAAAGTTGTTACTACTGAGCTCGGTGAGCCCGATGAAAACGGCCGACGTCGCCCAGTAGCCATCGAAGGATCTGAAGAAATTATTCCAGCAGATGCGGTTGTCATCGCGTTTGGTTTCCAACCAAGCCCATCAGACTGGTTTAGCGATTTCAATATCAATGTTGACGACTGGGGTAGAGTTGTTGCCCCTGAAAAAGGAACATACAAACACCAAACCACAAATCCAAAAATTTTCGCCGGTGGTGATATGGTTAGAGGATCTGATTTGGTGGTTACTGCTGTTTACGAAGGTCGACAAGCAGCAGAAGGCATTCTAGATTATCTGGAAGTTTAAAATTACATTGCAAGAGGCGGCTTACAAACTGCCTCTTTTTTATATCGAGATATTAAATCATGACAGAATTAAAAAATGATCGTTTTCTTCGTGCATTAAATAAAGAACCTGTAGATTACACACCAGTCTGGATGATGCGCCAAGCGGGTCGCTATTTACCTGAGTATCGCGCTACACGTGAAAAAGCAGGCAGCTTTATGGATCTTTGCATGAATGCAGATCTTGCTTGTGAAGTAACACTTCAACCTTTGGAGCGCTATCCATTAGATGCTGCAATTCTGTTCTCTGATATTTTAACAATTCCTGATGCAATGGGATTAGGGTTAAGCTTTGAAGCAGGCGAAGGACCAAAATTCAGCAATCCTGTTCGCACAGAAGCTGATGTTAAAAAATTATTTGTCCCTGACCCTGAAGGTGAGCTTCAGTATGTGATGAATGCAGTACGTACTATTCGCCGTGAATTAAAGGGTCGCGTTCCATTAATCGGTTTTTCTGGTAGCCCATGGACACTAGCAACTTACATGGTTGAGGGTGGTGGCACTAAAGATTATGCAAAAGTTAAAGGTATGATGTTTGATCGCCCAGACCTAATGCATAAGCTTTTAGAAACAACCGCTAAATCTGTTGCTTCATACTTAAACGCTCAAATCGCTGCTGGCGCTCAAGCCGTGCAGATTTTTGACACATGGGGCGGTGCACTAACACCTCGTGATTACAAAGAATTCTCATTACGTTATATGCAACAAATTGTTGATCAACTAACACGCACTAGCGAAGGCCGTAAAGTACCTGTCATCCTTTTCACTAAAGGTGGTGGCGCCTGGTTAGAAGATATGGCAGCAACAGGTTGCGACGCTTTAGGTTTGGATTGGACAGTTGATATTGGACAAGCACGTGCTCGCGTTGGTGATAAAGTTGCACTCCAAGGCAACATGGACCCAAGCATTCTTTACGCTTCACCTGAGCGAATTCGTGAAGAAGTGGCTACCATTCTTGCGAGCTATGGCAAAGGCTCCGGTCATGTATTCAATCTTGGTCACGGCATACATCAATTTGTTAATCCAGAACATGCCGGCGTTTTTATTGAAGCGGTGCATGAATTGAGCAAGCCGTACCACCAATAATTTTTAGCAATAAACCCTAGCTCCTAAAGCCTGACAATGTTCAGGCTTTCTTTTATATAAAAGACGAAGAAATGTCCTCTTTAAAATGCATCAGTTACGGCATATCTCAAATCAACGAATGGATAGGAAAAACCATCGCCTGGTTAACCCTCGGCATGGTGCTTGTTACATTTATCATTGTTGTTATGCGCTATGTATTTAACGAAGGATCAATTGCGCTTCAAGAGTCAGTCATCTACATGCATGCGATTGTTTTCATGCTGGGCGCCGCTTACACTTTAAATCATGACGGCCATGTCCGTGTAGATATTTTTTACGGAAAAATGTCAGCGCGAAAAAAAGCACTGACAAACCTGTTCGGTAATATTTTTTTCTTAATCCCTGTTTGCAGCTTTATTTTGTGGAGCAGCTGGGAATACGTTCTCGATGCCTGGGAGATAAAAGAATCATCTCGCGAAGCAGGTGGCCTACCCTGGATATACCTGTTAAAAACTTCAATCATTTTTATGGGCTGCCTGTTGATCATCCAGGCAATTGCCAACATTTTGTCCAACTTCGCTGATATTTTTTCAAAACACGACAGACAGTGCACTCCTGAAGAGGGAGAAAAGTAATGGATTATATTGCTCTCTATATGTTCGCCGCAGTCTGTATTGTATTAATGCTGGGCTTTCCTGTCGCATTTACACTGGCGGGCACATCATTAATATTTGCATTGTTTGGCTACCATATGGAAGTCTTTGATGAAGACTTCTTAATGGCATTACCCAACCGATTGTTTGGCATTATGACCAATGAAACATTAATCGCTGTGCCACTTTTTGTTTTCATGGGCGTCATGCTAGAAAAATCAAAGGTGGCTGAAAATCTGCTCGATAGCATGGCAGGTTTGTTCGGCAAATTGCGCGGCGGTTTAGGCATCTCTGTTACATTAGTTGGAATGCTGCTCGCAGCTAGCACCGGTATTGTTGGCGCGACCGTTGTCACTATGGGATTACTTGCACTGCCAGTAATGATGAAGCGTGGCTACAACCCAAGCATCGCAGCAGGAACCATCTGCGCATCGGGAACGCTGGGTCAAATCATTCCACCTTCCATTGTGCTGGTATTACTTGGTGATGTTTTGTCGTCAGCGTATCAGCAAGCGCAGTTAGACCAGGGAATCTTTTCCCCTGAAACCATGTCGGTTGGAGATCTTTTTGCCGGCGCTTTAATTCCCGGCCTACTACTCGTCGGTATGTACCTAATCTATATCATTGGCCTGGCCTTTTTTAAGCCAAGCAGTATGCCAGCCTATGAGACAACCGATTCAACAACAAATACAGTTCGAATCACGAAACTACTTTCAGGGCTTTTGCCTCCACTATTTTTAATTTTTGCCGTATTGGGATCAATCATGGGCGGCATCGCTACACCGACAGAAGCGGCTTCAGTTGGTGCGGTCGGCGCTATGTTTTTAGCGATTATGCAAAAACAATTTAATTTTTCAATTCTAAAAAGCGTCTCTCAAGATACAACAAGAGTCACAAGCATGGTGTTCATGATCTTGATTGGCGCATCAATATTTTCACTCGTGTTTAGAGGATTTGAAGGTGATGAGCTGGTTCATGAGTTATTAAGCGACCTGCCTGGTGGTGTGTTTGGTGCCATGATTATAGTTATGTTAATCATGTTCCTGCTTGGTTTTGTTTTGGACTTTATCGAAATAACTTTTGTTGTAGTCCCTATCGTCGGGCCAGTGTTACTTGCGATGGGACTAGATCCTGTTTGGCTAGGTGTAATGATTGCCATCAACCTCCAAACATCTTTCCTCACTCCACCTTTTGGATTCGCGCTATTTTATTTGCGAGGTGTTGCACCAAAAACCATTACCACTACGCAAATTTACAAAGGTGTTATACCATTCATATTTATTCAGCTATTAGCTTTGTGTGCGATTGCATATTGGCCAGAGTTAGCAACTTGGCTACCAGGAGTTGTATATCCCGACGAAATAGAACGATAAGCTAATTCCTTGAAAATATTTTTTTGTAGCCCGGATGAAATTCAATGGAATCCGGGACGGTAGCGTAATTCACCTGGATTCCGTTACTCTGCATCCAGGCTACAAGTGTATAACGATCTGCTTTAGAAACATTAAAATATAAACAAGTTTACGACCGAGCGTTGTAATAAGATCTCTCCGAAACATCATGCCACGACATTGCTTGCTTTCTAAATTTCGCATAAGAGTTTTGCACTTTCTTCAACATCGGATCTTTTTCAGCAAGTTCTGCAACAACATCTTCTGAATATTCTTTCAACTTTTTCAAAACATCATCGGGTAATCGTTTTATTTGAACATTATGTTTATTTTTTATCACCTCTAGCGAGCTAGCATTTCGTGCGGTAAATTCTGCAAACATATCGATATTTGCAGCACGACAAGCCATTTGAACTATATTCCGTAAATCTTTGGGCAGTTCTGCTAAGGCTTTTTTATTGATCATGCTTTCAAGCACAGTACCAGGTTCATGCCAACCGGGATAATAGTAATACTTAGCGGCTTTATGAAAACCAAATGCCAAATCATTATAGGGACCAATCCATTCAGTTGCGTCGATAGCCCCGGTTTTCAACGAAGTAAATATTTCTCCACCTGGTATATTTACCGGTGATCCTCCCGCACGTTTGATGACTTCACCACCCAAACCTGGGATACGCATTTTCAAACCTTTCAGGTCTTCGAGTGAATTAATCTCTCTATTAAACCAACCCGCCATTTGCACACCAGAGTTTCCAGCGGCAGCTGGCACTAAATTAAATTGATCATATAATTCAATCCAAAGCTCCAAACCACCACCGTGATACAACCACGAAGTCATTTCCTGACCTGTTAAACCAAAAGGAATGCCAGAGAAAAACTGAGCCGCTTCTGTTTTACCTTTCCAATACATTGCTGAAGCATGCCCCATTTGTGCAGTGCCACTAGAGACAGCATCAAATACTTCAAATGCAGGCACCAGCTCCCCGGCGCCATACACTTTTACTTTCATTCGGCCGCCACTCATATCCTCAATGAGTTTTGCTAAATTACTCGCACCCGTACCTAAGCCAGGAAAATTTTTCGGCCATGCGGTTACCATTTTCCATTTTATTTTTCGTGCAGCATGTACTGCAGGCGCGGCTGTTAGCGCTGCTCCACCAGCAAGTGTTGATAATCCCGCAGTTTTTAGAAATTTACGACGATCCATATCAACCTCTTTTATAATTGACGAGCATTAAGATAAGCACGTTCGGATATATCATGCCATGCAGTCACTTGCTCTCTAAATTTTGTGAATGATTCATACACCTTTTGAGACATCTTATCCTTTGCCGCAACTTCTCCAACCACCTCATCAGACAAAGTGCGAAGTGTTTTTAAAACATCATCGGGTAATGACTTCACTTTGACTTTGTGTTTTGTCACCAACGTATGTAGCGCTGTGTTATTTCGCGCGGTGTATTCTGCCAACATGTCTTGATTGGCGATACGACATGCTTGCTTAACAATTATCTGTAAATCGGTTGGAAGTTTGTTAAATGATTTTTCATTAATGAAACACTCAAGCGTAGTACCCGGCTCATGCCAACCGGGGTAATAATAATATTTCGCGGCTTTATACAATCCAAACGCTAAATCATTATATGGCCCGACCCATTCAGTAGCATCGATGGCTCCAGTTTGTAATGAAGTGAAAATTTCACCGCCTGGCAAACTCACAGGCGTGCCACCTGCTTGTTTAAGCACCTCTCCACCTAATCCTGGAATACGCATTTTCAAACCTTTAAGGTCAGCAACCGAGCTAATCTCCCGATTAAACCAACCCGCCATTTGCACACCGGTATTACCAGCCGCAGTTGGGATTAAACCAAAAGGCTTATACAGTTTTTCCCAAAGCTCCATACCACCAGCGTGGTAAAGCCAGGCATTCATCTCTTGCGCATTTAAGCCGAAAGGCACTGCTGCAAAAAATTGCGCAGCTTCACTTTTACCTTTCCAGTAATAAGCAGCACCGTGCCCCATATCTGCAGTTCCACTAGAAACTGCATCGAAAATTTCGAATGCAGGCACAATTTCACCCGCACCATAAACTTTGACCTTCATGCGGCCACCACTCATTTCATTAATGAGTTTGGCTAAATTATTCGCACCTGTACCTAGTCCGGGAAAGTTCTTTGGCCAAGTAGTAACCATTTTCCATTTTATTTTTCGTGCTGCTTGCGCTTGTGTACTAACTGCCAATCCTGAACCCGCCACTGCAGTGCCGACGCCGAGGGTCTTTATAAATTTTCTTCTATCCATTGATTTACCCTAAAGTTCTTCTGCTTGAGTAATAGTGTTAATTACTGCACACTTTAGCAGATTAAAATCTTAAAAAGCAGACCTCAATGAAATATAAAGACCTTCGCGACTTCATCGAAAAACTCGAAAAGATGGGGGAATTAAAACGCATCAAAGTTCCTGTCGATCCAAATTTGGAAATTACTGAAATCGCAGACCGCACATTACGTGCAGAAGGCCCCGCCCTGCTTTTCGAAAATGTCAAAGGCTCAGAATTCCCCTTGCTCGCTAATCTTTTTGGAACACCTAAACGTGTTGCTCTCGGTATGGGGGAAAGTGAAGTTTCAGCGCTTCGTGAAGTTGGAAAACTACTCGCTTATTTAAAAGAACCTGAGCCACCAAAAGGGCTTAAAGACGCGTGGAATAAAGCACCTATTTTTAAACAAGTGCTCAATATGTCGCCAAAAGTTGTCAGCAAAGCCGATTGCCAGCAAATCATCATTGAAAAAGATGAAGTGGACTTGGGAAAAATTCCTGTACAAACCTGCTGGCCCGGTGATGCTGGGCCATTAATCACATGGGCACTTGTTGTTACTAAAGGGCCCACCAAAGAACGACAAAACCTGGGCATATATCGCCAGCAAGTAATTGGAAAAAACAGAGTAATAATGCGCTGGCTTGCTCATCGTGGTGGCGCTTTGGATTTTCGTGATTGGCAACAGTCGCATCCCGGAGAGCCATTCCCTATTGCTGTTGCACTCGGCGCAGACCCGGCAACAATATTAGGTGCTGTCACACCGGTTCCCGATTCTCTGTCTGAATATGGATTCGCTGGTTTATTGCGCGGTTCAAAAACGGAAGTTGTCAAATGCAAGACCAATGATTTACAAGTTCCAGCCAGTGCGGAATTTGTTCTTGAAGGTTATATCTATCCAGATGATATGGCACCTGAAGGACCTTTTGGTGATCATACGGGTTACTACAACGAAGTGGACAACTTTCCCGTATTTACTATCGAAAAAATTACCCATAGAAAGAATCCGATTTATCACTCGACTTACACTGGCAGACCACCTGACGAACCCGCTGTGCTGGGCGTTGCGCTTAACGAAGTTTTTGTACCAATTCTACAGAAACAATTTCCCGAAATTATTGATTTCTATTTACCACCGGAAGGCTGCTCCTATCGACTCGCCGTAGTTAGCATTCGCAAACAATATGCTGGGCACGCAAAGCGGATCATGTTAGGCGTTTGGTCTTTTTTGCGACAGTTCATGTACACAAAATTTGTCATTATTGTTGATGAAGATGTGAATGTTCGTGATTGGAAAGATGTTATATGGGCAATGACGACACGTATGGACCCCGGCCGAGATACCACCGTTATCGACAACACACCCATCGATTATCTCGACTTTGCGTCACCTGTTTCGGGGCTCGGATCAAAAATGGGCTTTGATGCCACCAATAAATGGCCCGGCGAGACCACTCGCGAGTGGGGTGTTCCCATTACTATGGATGAAGAAGTGAAAACTCGGGTCGATGAAATATGGGATAAGCTCAAGATATTTAAGAAATAATTTTAATTCTCATTCTTCTAGCAATGTAGGATGAGAATTTCCATGTCTCACTAAGACGACATCCCACTCTGACTAAGAGTTCAAATCTACCGCAAAACCCATCACAATGTTGAATATTCCCATTGCTCACTTCGTTTCCACAATTTTTAATATGCAATAAAACTCATGTCGATTGTTTATTTATCTTTACAAAACAAAAAGATAGCGATATTTACAGTGGTTATTAATAATTACCTCATTATCAAAAAGTGATCGCCAGCTCAAAATAACCGCTCATCAAACTGTGCAATCATAAATGGCACTATATCTGCAGTAACATCGACCATAGAGAGAATCATGCAGCTCCAGGAAGTGAAAATAATAAAAATACAACGCTGCTTTTCGTTGTAACGATCTAATTTTCAACCATTTCTGATGCATAACAACTCATTCTTAATAACAAGTGGAATAAGCCACACACAATTCGAAATATTCTGAAAAAAATAAACGTTTTTTCACGATATTAATAACCATAACTACAAACAATTAGTGAGGTAAACCAATGGCGTTAAAAAGGTTGCTATCCATAGGAATCATTATAGGACTGGTAGGGTGCCAGGCTGAAAAGCTTCAGGTTGATGAAAAACAGTCTAATCTAACCAAAACGACTGGCGCTGCGGCTTCTTTGTCTGAAGCGGAATATGATGCGCTAACACCTGAGCAACAATATCAGGTTGCGAATAAACTATTAGGAACTTTATATAAAGGAGTTCCAGTAAGCAGCTTTTTTGATACTAAAGCGGGCACCAAAAAATTAAAAGTTTCAGGTGGTAAAAATATACTGACTGAAACACATGACGCGCTAAAAGAACGAATCGCTTATAAAGACGGATATGTAAGTGCAATAGAGATACGTCACAATCTTGATGTAGAACATAAAGCATCAACAAAACCACTAGCAACAATCAAAGAATTCCCATTGAGCAGAGACATGCTTGAAGAATGGATGGCTTATACTTTAGCCAACACTATTCTGTTTTCACCTGCGTCAGAAATTGCTTCCGCTAGTTTCACAGATGTACAGCGCATTTACGACAACCTGGTGAGCGCTATGAGCGAAGATGCAAGTATCCGAGATATTATTCTCGCACATCAAAAATCGCAAGCAAACTGGAGAAGGTTTCGTTCTCCAGAAGACAACACACGCGAAATGATTGAAATATATCTTGGTCTATTTGATAGAGATGAAGATGTCCCTAAAGCATCTATTGCATGTAGGAACTGGTACATTGATGATAACGACGGTAAATATGACCTAATCATTGATAACAATAATAAAAACTCTGAGCCCCAATTTGTATTAGGCAGCTGGGTAACAAGCTGTGAAGATTTCTATGAAGTAATTGCAAACCACCCTTTAGTAATCCCACGGATGACTACATTCCTCGTTGATCGTTTTTTCCCGAACTTCAGCTCTGAGAAAAGAGCTGCGATTGTGCAAGATATTGTTGCAACAAACCCCAGTAGATTTCACGATATCTTCACGCCAATCTTGTTTTCCAAAGAATACTTGTTAAATAATGAAAAAGCCAAAAGCTTCGAAGAGGCTTTTTTTAATATTTCTCAACGCATTTATTGGGACAACAACCCAAACTTTATGATAGCCCTAACAGATCCAAACCCTAGAGACTCAACTCAAGAAACACTCTACAGAATGAAACAGCCACCTATGTCTCTGAAACTTGGAAGATTTAAAGACCAGCCTTTAGACTCTTTAAGTTTTGCTTATTACCATAAAGCTATGCGGAGTAGGTTATTGATTGATAGCAACCCAACTAATAGCTGGGGAGGATGGGATAATACAATTGTTCATGACGGGGATTATTTATCTGACGAAGATTATGTCGATCTACTATTTCTCTCCATCGTTAGCAGAAAGCCTACACAAAATGAATTAACCGAATTGGAACTTGTTTTTAATGAAATAAACGACAATAAAATAACCGACGAAAGAAAGAAAAAAGCGCTTATTGTCTTCGACTATTTATCTCGCTTACCTGAACTTTATTATTACAACAAAATATAAACGGGGCTACCTGAATGAATCGTAGAAACTTATTAAAATCTTTAGGAATTCTTGGTGGTTCGATGGTTCTACCACAACTGCTAAGTGGGCAAAGCATTATAAAAGCGGCCAATGCAGCTAATATTTCTCAGCGCAGTTTAATAAATGCCCGCGCTACTATTTTAGGTGAAATTGAATATTCCATACCTTCTGTAATGCCACAAGTAATAAATATATTTTTATATGGCGGGCCTTCAGAGCTTGCTGGTAATTTAACAAATATTGAAGATATCAATGCCAACTCACAAAATGCTTATAATGCTGATTTGTTACCAGGAGCAAATAACACCAGAGTGACTGCCAACAACTTTTGGAGTGGTGCAGGTGGTGAAATCATGGAACGCATGGTTGCAAAAGGAAGAATGTCAGTCTATCGAACCATAAACCGCGAAATTGATGACTCTAAAGCTCATCGCTCAAGTATTTTTTCAAACCTCACAGCAATGGTTGGTGAAGATGATTTACGCCCCGGTATTGCTACAAATTTGGCAATAGTTTTAGCTGCTAGTAATGCAATAAAAGAAGACGCCATTTTTCCATTTGTGACTTTCGAAGGAGAGTCTGTTGTATTCAACCAAGGTGACTCATCTCTACCATTGCATCTAAAGCCAATTTCTTTAAACCGTAATTTGAGCAACCCGTACACAAGAGGAAATAATTCTGCTTTCAGGACCGACAGTTCTCAAGAAAGTATTATAGAACAATTGGCGCAAGCTACTATGAAAAGCACTCAGGAAAAGTACGGAAAAGTCGCTGCTGCTTTTGAGAAAAGGATAGAAATTGATGAATTTGTAGATAGGCTTGAAGCTAATCTTTCTACAGATGCATTACCGAATAATCCCGACTTTATCGATGGATCAAACGATATCGATAAGCGTGATCAGACATTAGTTTACCCTAATAATGGATTTGGTCCTCGTTTGAAAGCAGCTATTACCCTAGCGCAAAACAACAACGATTCTTTGTTTATTAGCCTAGGCAACGAAGGGCTTGGTGGATGGGATGATCATAACTCTGCATTGGATGATTACCCCCCTCGGATGGCAAATCTAATGCGCTCGTTAGAAGTCGCCGCACAGCACTTGGAAGCCATTGGTAAAAGCAATGTCGTGATAAATGTTTTCGGAGACTTTGGCAGAAATGTAAACTTAAATAACTCTCTAGGCTGGGATCACGGGAATAATCAGAACCTGTTTACGGTAAGTGCAAGCTCTTCAGCAGGGGCAGGTATTGCAGGCCGAGAAATGGGGAAAATTGTAGGTAAAACAAAACGTATTGGAACAACAAAACAAAATAGACAATTCACCTCACCAACTGACGATAGTTATCAAGCTGAACCATTTGCTATCGGGTCTACTATTTATAAATATTTCGGTATTCAAAACCCAGAAGTATTAACCGGAGGAATCGATCCTATTGATGAAACAGGTACTCCGAATGAGTGGGTAGATCCAGGCATAATGAGTTAAACAGTTTTTTTACACAACTTAAAAAGGCGAACTTCACGTTCGCCTTTTTTGTTTTTTACACTTTACTTAAAAAACAGCGAATTCATTATTAACACTAAAAAATCTCTTGCTACAACAGGCTTGATGTGAACAAATCTATTTTCTTAATATCTAACCAGCTATGCCACTAGTAATATAGGCACAAGGATCACTGTCCGGCATTATCAATTGTTTTAACCTAGATTTCACGAAACTAAAATCTAAGATTGAATGCGATTTGACATATCTTAAATATTGACGTTTAGTCAAATTCTAGCATTTCGAACAACCCATCAAAGCCTTCAGTTTCAACGTACAACATCTCAAAAAAGAACAGAGAGAAAGAAGGACGGCAATTGAAATCACCATCCTCCTCAATCATTGATAGTTTTATTGAATGGTTATTGGAACGCTATACATGTTGTTTGTAGCATCAACATCAGTCCACTGTATATACGTGCCAATATAATATTGCCCAGGAGCTGTACCCGGAGGAATATATACCGAACCTCCTTTGCTAATACTTTCTCCCGGAAGAAAGCTAGTAAAGTAAGTATTATGAGGCCACCAAGAACCATAAATACCTTGATCACTAGGAGTCACTTCAGAATCAGGTGAAAGAAATACTATCCAATAAATATATCCTTGAGTCGCGGTATCACCTTGGTTTTTCCCGACAAAGTCCAGCGATATATAACTTCCCGCGCTAGCTGTGCTTGGAACATTCATTGATGTAACCAATAAATCTACACCGTTGATTGTTGAGTTTTCTGCAATATTGATCGTAGAAGATAATACATTATTTTCTTCATTCGTCTCATAAACAATATTATCAATATCGACAATTGCACCTATGTAGTAGTCACCCGCAACCATTGTAGCAGGCATTGTGACTATTACATCATTACTTTCACTTGCCCCGTTAGCAAGACCTGTCGTTGTGGTCCAGCTACCAAGATAGGTATCGCTAGTGTCTATGATATCATCAGTAGAAATAAACAATTCAATCGCATATCCTCCAGCAATATTTGTTTGCCCGGTATTTTGTACGGCACTTGAGACAATAAAACTATTACCTGGGATCACTGAACTCACATCAGCAGTAACGGATAAAATATTTAAATTAAAGTTATCACTGACAAAAATATCTGTACCAAAATGATACTCATCAATATTAAGCAACCCATCCCCATCAGAATCAATATGCACATCAGTTCTATCATAGGGATTTAAACCTAAGGAGCTTTCAGTGTTATCACTTAAACTATCGAAGTCTGAGTCACGATACGTATCTGGATTGTTTGACAACAACAATATAAAATTATCGAAGGTGCCTACTGGTGTTCTTGCAACTATTCCTGCACCGAGGTCAAAATCGGTGGTACTGTTAAATATACCTGCAAGATAGATGTTCCCATCATTCGTTGCTTTCATAGCACCCGTATTACCTACAGGGTAATCACTGGCAAACTTAAGATTACCCAAGTCATCCATATCCACAAGACCGTCTTTAAGCCCAATTTGTGTACCCAGATAAGCACCTGTTAGCGACAAGTTTGTATAATAGTTGCTAGTAGCACCTACACTCCCTAAACTATCACCGGCACCCGTACTATTGAAATCAACGACATCTTTAGCACTTCCAAGTATCTTCAATTCATTACCAACTACCTTAAGATATCTGATAGTTGAATAACTACTTCCGCTTGTATTCCACACCCAGCCAAAATTACCATCTACATCAAGCTGAAAAAGAAACCCTTCATCAGCACCAACTAAATTTCTCGTCTGCAGATTTCCATCACTATCTCTGTCATGTGCGTCAAAATTAACTGTTCCAGTAGCGCCTCTGCCAGAGATATAAATATTATTTTGTAAATCTATCGCAATTTTACGACCCCAAATGTTAGAAGCTCCCGTTACGTGATGAGTCCATTCAAAACCGCCTTCAGAATTTAATCGGGTGACATACAGATCAAAAGCACCACCATTAGCTCTCTCTTGTCCGCTAATATACACATTACCTAAATTATCAACAGCAATATCTGAAGAACCTATTATATAATCATATGGCGAATTCCCACTTGGAGACCTAATATACATCCACTGCTGAGTACCACTTGCATCCAGTTTTGCCACATATAATCTATTTTGGTCGCCATAATTTACTCCATTAATGTGCCCAGCAATAAACACATTCTCGGAAGAATCTGTGGTGATACCTGTCACACTACCCTGGCTATACTTCCATGCCCATGCAAATGTTCCATCAGCATTAGTTTTGTACACATAAATCGAGTTATGTATTCCACCATTCATCTCGAATACGCCGGGGCTATAATCAAAGTCGAGCACGTGCTTAAAGCCACCTGCCACATATATATTACCTGCTTCGTCAACATCCATTTTACTGACACCAGGCCCATGATCTAATGTCTGTAATCTCGAGAAGAAAACACTTTCATGTGGGTACACCAATATGTTTACAGTATCAGTGTGTGTTTCACCCATATTATCGGTAACTGTATAATTGAGCGTTATTGGCATTACAGTTGTTACTGCTGGAGCGATAAAACTGACATCAGATGTATCAATTCCTTGCAAAGTTATCTCTTCGATAGCTTCTTGAGACCAGTGATGCGATACAATTTCTCCGTCATCAGTTGCATTTCCATTTATTGTTACCAGTTCCAATTCAACGACAGAGAGATCTTGTCCAGCATTTGCGACTGGCGCAGAATCAGTCGGGAATGGATCAGTCGGGTCGGGTTTTCCATCATCATCTGAATCAACATTCGTATCTGATGTCCCCATTGCATACTCAGTCGCGGCATCCAGACCGTCACCATCCATATCAATAAGGCCGTTTGTTTCGTTAAGCGGTTCGAGATCGACACTATCACTAAGTCCATCTAAATCACTATCGGCAAGTGTTGGATCTGTTAGTGCAATAAACTCGTTTAGGTTTGACAATCCATCACCATCAAAATCAAGCAAGGTGTCATCAAGCAATGGATTTAATCCATAAGTCACCTCATATCCATCAGGAATACCATCACTGTCTGAATCAGCAACAAAAGGATCAGCACCAACAGAAAATTCCGTTA